>CAFBMW010000010.1_pt1 | contig 112639 bp, 107 predicted proteins | sample 7269061 | NCBI WGS metagenome assembly CAFBMW01 (sample SAMEA6814074, study PRJEB35770) | uncultured Nocardioides sp. | biome: Freshwater; feature: Freshwater reservoir; material: water | place: Czech Republic | collected 2017-05-23 | depth 30m m | reverse complement strand
CGGGGCCCCCCCCCTTCCCCGGGGGGCCCCCCCCGGGGGGGGGGGGCCCCCGACGATCAGTGCGTGCGTACGTCGCTCAGCGGCGGCGGTCGGTGTCGACGAAGTCGACCCGGGCCCCGCCACGGCCCGCGAGGGCCGAGACGACGGTGCGGAAGGCAGTGGCGGTGCGGCCGTTGCGGCCGATCACCTTGCCGAGGTCGTCGGGGTGGACCCGGACCTCGAGGATCGAGCCACGACGCATCTGCTTGTCGCGGACGACGACGTCGTCGGGGTGGTCGACGATGCCGCGCACCAGGTGCTCGAGAGCCTCGGCCAGCACGTCGCTCACGCCTCGCTCTTGCCGGCGTCCTCGGCGGTCACCGTCTCGGTGGCCTCCGCGGCGTCGGCAGCGCCCTCAGGAGTCTCCGAGGCCGGGACCTCGGCAGGCTTCTCGGCGGCAGGCTCCTCGGCCTTCTTCTCGGCCTTCTTCTTGGAGGTCGTCGCGGCACCCTTGGGCTCGGCGGCGGCCTCCTTGAGGGCCTCGTTGAAGATGTCGAGCTTGGAGCGCTTGGGCTCCTTCACCTTGAGGGTGCCCTCGGCGCCCGGCAGGCCCTTGAACTTCTGCCAGTCACCGGTGACCTTGAGGATCGCCTCGACGGCCTCGGAGGGCTGCGCGCCCACGCCGAGCCAGTACTGCGCCCGGTCGGAGGTCACCTCGATGAAGGAGGGCTCCTCCTTCGGGTGGTACTTGCCGATCTCCTCGAGCACCCGACCGTCGCGCTTCTTGCGCGAGTCGACGACGACGATGCGGTACTGCGGCACCCGGATCTTGCCCAGGCGCTTCAAACGAATCTTGACGGCCACGTTTGTGGTGTCTCCTCAGGAATTGTCGTGGGTGAGCGACCCTCGCCAGGTGGGGACCGGGTCTGGTCGCTCGATGGGCGCTGCGTCGCACGGATGAGAGGGTCCGGGCGCGCAGGACACGAGGAGTGATTCTGCCAGACGTACGCCGTGGGCCACCAATCGCCCGCCTCAGGCCGCGTCGAGGCCGATGAAGGACCGTACGGCGGCCGCGCCGGTGACCTCGACCGGCACGTCACCGCGGACGAACGTCTCCGGCGTCAGCACCAGGCCCTGGTTGAGCGCGAGCTCGCCCTCGCGGCGCTTGATCCGGTTCACCACGGTCGGCCGGTAGCCCACGTTGCGCGAGACGCCGAGCGAGGCGGGGTTGTCGACGAACGCGGCGGAGGTGATCTCCTCGAAGCCGAGGTGGTCGAAGAGCAGGGCGCACATCGCGCGGCGCATCGCAGTGCCGAGCCCGCGGCCCTGGAACTCGCGGCCGAGCCACGAGCCGGTCTCGCCGGTCCGGGTCACCGGGAAGTGCTTGGCGGCGACGCCCTGGCAGCCGATCACCCGCCCTTCGAGGAGGACGGCGAGGTCGAGGCAGAAGTCGTCCGGGGAGAAGGTGGCGCGCTTGCCCCAGTGGTAGGCCGCGGTGTTACGCGAGAGCTGTCCGGGAGGGGCCGCGGTCCAGGGGAAGTAGAACGGCATCTCACCGGGGTCGTGGATCCCGGCCTCGGCGAGGTCGCACAGCTCGACGACGAGCTCGTCGGTCAGGCCGCGCAGCTCCAGCGGGCCAGCGACCACGCGCAGCCCCATCGGCGGGAAGAGGTCGGTGGTGGTCGTCATGGCCCCATCCCACCCGTTCGCCGCAACGAGCACAAATGGAATAGGCGCGGCCAGGACATGGCCCGAAATGACCATGGATCGCGACCGATCCTCGCATGGTCCGTCACCGCATCCTGCGCCAGACTCGGGCCCGAGACCGTGAGCGGGAGCCGGTCCCCCGTGCCACGACGGGCGGTCCGGCCCTGGGGGGATGGCCGCCCGTCGTGACGTCCGGACCGAGTCGGCCGGGCACGCAACCAGACCGCCTCCTGGAGCGTCTCCCCAGCATGACCACCGCGCCGCCCGAGCCGTTGCCGCTGCCGGCCCGCCTCACCGCTCCCCCGCGCCTGACCCAGCGCCACCCGTGGCTGCTGCCCGTCGCGAAGGTCGCGCACCGCACGCGACGGCGTACGCAGTGGGTGCGGGACGGCTGGTCGGGCCGGGTCGTGTGGGCAGCGCGCCGCGACGCCGTGGACCTGCCGGTGCGGGTGAAGCAGCACGGCTCGCTGCTGCTGCGCGAGCTCGCGCCCGACCAGATGGGGCTCCAGCACAGCAAGGTGACCAACCTCCGCCTCGCGACCGGGAGGCTGGACGGGATCGTGATCGGTCCCGGAGAGACCTTCTCCTTCAACCGCGTGGTGGGCAACTGCACCAGGCGCAAGGGCTACGTCGACGGGATGCGGCTGGCCAACGGCCTCGCCGAGGCCGGGGTCGGCGGCGGGATCTGCCAGCTGGCCAACCTCGTCCACTGGATGGTGCTGCACTCGCCGCTGACCGTCGTGGAGCGCTCCGAGCACTCCTTCGACCCCTTTCCCGACACCGGGCGGATGCTGCCGTGGGGTGTGGGCTGCTCGATCGTCTACAACTACGTGGACCTGGTCGTGCGCAACGACACGGCGCACCCGTTCCAGCTGCGGGCGTGGGTCGGCGACCGCTACCTCCACGGCCAGCTGCGCACCGACGTGCCGCCCGCGCACTCGTACGCCGTCGAGGCGCGCGGCGAGCAGTTCGTGCGCCGCGACGACCGGGTCTACCGCCGCAACCAGATCTGGCGGCGCGTCCTGGACCGTCGCACGGGTGAGCAGGTCGGTGAGGAGCTGGTGAAGAGCAACTGCGCGCTCGTGGTCTACGAGCCGGGACCGGACGTGGAGGTCATCGACCTCGGCTGACGCCGCGCAGCACGACCGCGGTCGGCGTACGCAGCACCGACAGGTCCGCGCGGGGGTCGCGGTCGTAGACGACGAAGTCCGCCGAGGCGCCCTCGGTCAGGCCATCGACGCCGAGCCACTCGCGGGCGCGCCAGCTCGCCGCCCCCAGGGCGTCGTGGGGCGACATCCCGATGCGCACGAGCGCCTCGATCTCGCCCGCGATGTTGCCGTGCCGGCTGATCCCGCCCCCGTCGGAACCGGCGTAGATCGGCACGCCCGCCTCGTGGGCGGCCATGATCGTGGCGGGCATCCGGGCGTAGAGGTCGGTCATCGTCGAGGCGTAGACGGGGAACTTCTCGGCACCCGCCGCCGCGTGCTCGGGGAACTTGTCGAGCTGCATGACGGTCGGCACCAGGCGGGTGCCGTGCTCGACCATCGCGTCGATGAGGTCCTCGGTGAGGCCGGTGCCGTGCTCGATGCAGTCGATGCCGGCCTCGATCAGCCCGGGCAGCACGCCGTGGCCGAAGCAGTGCGCGGTGACCTTCGCACCCTCGGCGTGGGCCGCATCGATCGCGGCGGCGAACGCCTCGGCAGGGAACGAGGGCGCGAGGTCGCCCTCGTCGCGGGAGATCCAGTCGCCGACCAGCTTGATCCAGCCGTCGCCGTCGCGGGCCTCCTGGGCGGCGTACGTCGCCAGGTCGGCGGGCTCGACCTCGTGGGCGTACCCGCGGATGTAGCGCCGCGTCGCGGCGATGTGGCGCCCGCAGCGGATCAACCGGGGCAGGTCGTCGCGGTCGTGGATCCAGCGCGTGTCGGCGGCCGATCCGGCGTCGCGGATCAGGAGCGCTCCCCCGTCGCGGTCGGCGACGGCCTGCTGCTCGGTCGCCTCGTCGTCGGTCGCGCCGAAGTCGTCGAGCCCGAGGTGGCAGTGCGCGTCGACCAGGCCGGGCACGATCCACCCCTCCGCCGCGGTGTCGGCGCCGGGCTGCGGCTCGTAGGTGATCCGGCCGTCGACGACGTAGAGGTCGCGTGCCTCTCCATCGGGCAGGACCGGGCCACGGAAGCGCTGGGCAGTCATGCGGCCGACCCTAGTCAGGCACCCGCACGGGTGTGGGGAGATGTGGTCCAGACCACCTAGCGTCGACCCGATGCCCGGGGTGCCCGCCACCCCGATCGGGGAGGGAACCCGGCACCGGACGACCAGGCCCCCAGCCGGTCGCGACGGGCGTCGTCTTGGGAGGAAAACACGCATGACGAACAACGCACGCAGCATCTCCAGCCGCATCTCAGCGGTGCTCACCACGGGCGTCCTCGCCCTCGTGATGGCCGTGGGCCTCACGTCGGTCGGCATCGGAGCGGCCTCCGCCGCGCCGGGCACGCCCTCGCCGAAGTCGGTCGTGGGCAAGTCCGACCAGGGGAAGATCACCAGCAAGGTCATCGGGCGCACGTCCGAGGGCGACAAGGTGAAGGGCACCTTCACCCCGACCCGGTTCGTCGAGCGTGACGGCACGCTCTACGCCAAGGGGTTCCTCGAGGGCAAGATCGTCGAGAAGAACGGCAAGGTCACGAAGTTCAGTGGCATCAAGAAGATGCCGGTCAAGAAGATCAACGGCCAGTCGGCCACCGACGCACGTACGTCGTCGCGCGCTGCGGCCTGCGACGTGCTGAACCTCGTGCTCGGCCCGCTCGACCTCAACGTGCTCGGGCTCCAGGTGAACCTCCAGCGCGTCGTGCTCGACATCGTCGCCGTGTCGGGTGCCGGGCAGCTGCTCGGCAACCTGCTCTGCGCCGTTGCCGGCCTGCTCGACGGTGGCCTGCTCGCCGGCATCCTGGGCCAGCTCACCACCCTGCTCAACCAGATCCTCGCCGCGCTGAACCTCGGGGTCTGACCGCACCAGTCACCATCGGTGGCGCCGGCCTGGGGGGGCGGCGCCACCACCCGGGACCGATCTCGTCTCAGATCCGGTCCAGCAGCCACGACGGGCTGAGCACCTGCGCCGGCGACACGTTCGCCGCCAGCACCCGGTCGGCGGTCACCACCGTGACCCGCGCGCCCGCCTCCGCCGCGATTCGCGCCTGCTCGCGGATCTCACGGTCGCCGTCGCGCGGGGCGTGCACCGTCGTCACGTGCGCGTCGCGACCCGCGCGGACGCCGCCCTTGGCCTGCCCCTCCAGCACCAGCACGATCTCGTCGTACGCCGTGTCGGCGACCAGCAGGCGCTCGTGCAGGCGCCGCGCGGCACCCGCGCGGTCCTTCCACCAGCCGTCGGGCACGGATCCGACGACGTTGGCGCCGTCGACGACCAACACGCTCATTTCAGGAACTGCGAGAAGTCCTTGGGCAGGTTGAGCTGCTCGGCAGCCTTCTCGTAGTCGACCTCGGCGCCGTCGGGGTTGCCGAACGGGTTGCCGGCCTTCTCGGCCGCTGCCGCCTGCTCGGCGGCCTTCTGCTGGGCGGCCTTCGCCGGGTTGCCCGAGACGCGCTTCTTGCCCTTCTTGCCCTTGGCCACCTGCTTGGCGCCGGCGCGCTTGCCGCCCGCGCCCGGCAGTCCGGGCATCCCGGGCATGCCCGGCATCCCGCCGCCGCGAGCCATCGACTCCATCATCTTGCGCGCCTCGAAGAAGCGGTCGACGAGCTGGTTGACGTCCGAGACCTGCCGTCCGGAGCCCTTGGCGATGCGGGCGCGGCGCGAGCCGTCGATGATCTTCGGGTTCTCCCGCTCGGCGGGCGTCATCGACTGGATGATCGCCTGGATGCGGTCGATCTCGCGCTCGTCGAAGTTCTCGAGCTGGTCACGGAACTGCCCCATGCCCGGGAGCATCCCCATGATCTTCGTCATCGAGCCGAGCTTGCGGATCTGCATCATCTGCTGGAGGAAGTCCTCCAGGGTGAAGCCGCCCTTGGTGGCGAGCTTCTCGGCCGCCTTCATCGACTGCTCGGAGTCGAAGGCCTTCTCGGCCTGCTCGATCAGGGTGAGCATGTCGCCCATGTCGAGGATGCGCGACGCCATCCGGTCGGGGTGGAAGGTGTCGAAGTCGGTCATCTTCTCGCCGCTGGAGGCGAACATGACCGGCTTGCCGGTGATCGAGCGGATCGACAGGGCCGCACCACCGCGGGCGTCGCCGTCGAGCTTGGTGAGCACGACGCCGTCGAAACCGACGCCGTCGAGGAAGGCCTGCGCGGTGGTGACCGCGTCCTGGCCGATCATCGCGTCGACGACGAAGAGCACCTCATCGGGCTGCACCGCGTCGCGGATGTCGGCGGCCTGCTGCATCAGGGTCTGGTCGACGCCGAGGCGACCCGCGGTGTCGATGATGACGACGTCGTGGAGCTTGCGGCGGGCCTCCTCGATCGAGGCGCGGGCGACCTCAACGGGGTCACCGGTGCCGTTGCCCGGCGACGGCGCGAAGACCGGGACGCCGGCACGCTCGCCGTTGACCTGGAGCTGCTGCACCGCGTTGGGACGCTGCAGGTCGGCCGCGACCAGCATGGGGGTCTTGTCCTGCTCCTTGAGCCAGAGCGCGAGCTTGGCCGCGAGCGTCGTCTTGCCGGCACCCTGGAGGCCGGCGAGCATGATGACCGTGGGACCGGACTTGGCGTAGCGCAGCCGCCGGGTCTCGCCACCCAGGATCGTCACGAGCTCCTCGTGGACGATCTTGATGATCTGCTGGGCCGGGTTGAGCGCCCCGCTGACCTCCTCGGAGCGGGCCCGCTCCTTCACCGCGCCGACGAACTCCTTGACGACCGGCAGCGCGACGTCGGCCTCGAGCAGCGCGATGCGGATCTCGCGCGCGGTCGCGTCGATGTCGGCCTCGGAGAGCCGTCCCTTGCCGCGCAGGTTCTTGAAGGTGTCGGCAAGGCGGTCGGAGAGTGTGGCGAACACGGTGTGGGTCAATCCCTCGCATCGATGGCTGGATCAGGGTGCTACGACGAGCAAGCCTAGCCGCCGGACCCGCCGCGTCCCGCCTCGGCGACGCCCGTGCCGGGAGCCGCGTCCGGCCGCCGGGCGCTCAGCCGCCGAGCGCGGTGCGTACGGCGTGCGCGGCGGCAGCGGCGCGCTCCTCGGTGGGGCGCACCCCGCCGACCTCCTGCACGTAGAACACGTCCACCGCCTGCGGCCCCAGCGTGGAGACGTGCGCCGACGCGACGGTCAGCCCGAGCCGGGCGAGCGTGGTGAGCACCCGGTGGACCACCCCGGGGCGGTCGGAGGTGCGGATCTCCAGCACGAGCGAGGCGCGTGAGGCGTCCGGGCGCACCTCGACGATCGGCGGCAGCTCGTCGTCCGGGCGTGCCCCGAGCTCCGGCAGCCGCTGGCTGCCCTCGACGACCCGGCGGATCCGCTCCCGCACGACCGTGGCGTCGAGGTAGGCGTCGGGCACCTCCCACGCGCTCACACCCCACTCGCCCTCGGCGTCCACCTGCGACCACGCGCGGGCCGCGTGCACCGGCACCCGCAGGGCGGCGAGGCCGCCGGCGACGTCGGCGAGCAGCCCGACCCGGTCGGCGGCGATGACGGTGACGGTCGCGCCGACCTCGTGCGGGGCGACGTCGACGGAGACGGCGGTGGCGTCACGGCGTACGGCGTCGGGCACCGGCAGTGTCTCGACCGGGACGACGTGGGAGATCTCCGCCCCGAGCGCGGTGCCGGCGCGCGCGACCAGCCGGTCGACGAGCGAGGCCCGCCAGGCCGTCCAGGCGGCCGGGGACGCGGCGCGCGCGTCGGCCTCCGTGAGGGCGCGCAGCAGCTCGAGGCTGGCGCCGTCGGGCACGTGGGTGAGGAGCTCGGCGGTGGTCGCCGGGTCGTCGGGGTCGCGGGTCGTGGCGAGGGTGGCCAGCAGCAGGTGCCAGCGCACGAGGGAGGCGACCACCTCGGCATCGAGGTCGGTGAACCCCATCCTGGCCACGATCTTGCGGGCGAGCGGCTCGCCCGCGACGGAGTGGTCGTGCAGCGAGCCCTTGCCGATGTCGTGGAGCAGCGCCGCGACCAGCAGCAGGTCGGGGCGGCGTACGCCCCGGATCAGCGCACCGGCCTCCGCGCAGGTCTCGACGACGTGGCGATCGACGGTGAAGCGGTGGATCGCCGAGGCGTGCGGCAGGAGCCGGATCTGCTCCCACTCGGGCAGGAAGGTCTCGATGCCGTCGATCTCGTCGAGGGTCTCCCAGACCGGGAGCAGGCCGTCGCCGCTGGCGAGCAGGCGCACGAGCGCGTCGCGGGCGGGGGCCGGCCACGGGACGGGCAGCTCGGCACCCTCGCGGACCAGGCGGGCCGCGGTGGAGGGGGCCAGCACGAGGTCGCGCTCGGCGGCCTCCGCGGCGGCGCGCAGCAGCAGCGTCGGGTCGTCGCCGGGACGCGTGCTCGCGTCGAGGACCACCTCGCCGCGCGAGACGGCGATGCCGGGCGCGATGCGCTCCAGGGCGGGCGTACGCCGCCCCTTCTCCCCCGTGGTGCGGGACATCACCGCGTCCGTACGCCGCCAGGCCAGGCGCGAGAGGTGCGCGATCCGGCGTCCGAGCGAGCGCACGTGGCGCTGCGCGGCACCCGCGTCGGCGAGCCCGAGCCGCTGAGCCAGCGAGCCCCACATCTCGGGGGCGATCCGGTCGCTGGGACGGCCGGCGAGGTCGTGGACCTCGTCGCGCACGTCGAGCAGCATCTGGCGCGCGGCCTCCAGCGCGGGGGTCGAGGCGTCGACGAGCCAGCTCGCCTCGATCGCCTTGAGCACGCCGGCGTCGCGCAGGCCGCCCTCGGACTCCTTCACGTCGGGCACGGAGGCGTGGGCGAGCTCGCCGGTCACGTCGTGGCGCTTGAGGGTCATCGCCTTGAGCTCCGGCAGGCGGGTCCGGGCCTGGCGGCGCCAGTCGGCGAGCATCGTGGTGCGCAGGCGCAGGCTGAGGCCCGGGTCGCCGGCGAGGTGCCGGGCGTCGAGCAGGCCCAGCGCCACCCGCAGGTCGGTGGCCGCCTCGACCACCTCGCCCATCGAGCGCACCGAGTGGTCGAGCCGGCGTCCGGAGTCCCAGAGGGGGTACCAGAGCGTGCTGCCGAGCTCCCCGAGGTCGACCCCGTCGTCGTGGACGAGCACCACGTCGAGGTCGGAGTGCGGGGCCAGCTCGCCGCGGCCGTAGCCGCCGACCGCGACCAGGGCCACCCCGGTGGCGGGCCCTGCGGAGGCAGCGTATGCCTCCCTGCAGAGCTCGTCGGCCGAGGTGGCCCTGGTCTGTCGCTGCGCTGCGGTCACTGCTGCGATCCCGAGACGGTCGCCATCAGAGTGCGGACGCGTCCTGCTCGCCGGTGCGCACGCGCACCACGGTGTCGACCGGGCTGACCCAGACCTTGCCGTCGCCGATGCGACCGGTCTGCGCGGTCTTGACCACGATCCCCACCACGTCGTCGGCGTCCGCGTCGTCGACCACGATCTCGATGCGGATCTTGGGCACCAGCGCGATGTCGTACTCCGCACCGCGGTAGACCTCGGTGTGGCCCTTCTGGCGGCCGTAGCCGCTCACCTCGGAGACCGTCATGCCGGCGACCCCGAAGGTCTCGAGCGCCTCGCGGACGTCCTCCCACTTGTGCGGCTTGATGACCGCGGTCACGAGCTTCATGCGCTGGCTCCTTCAGCCTTGGTGGTGACAGGGGCGGTCGAGGCGGCGAGGACGCTGCCGCCGCCGCTGGTGCCGCTGTGCAGGTCGTACGCCGACTCGCCGTGGGCGACGAGGTCGATGCCGTTGACCTCGTCCTCCTCGTCGAGGCGCAGGCCGATCGTGTACTTGATGGCCAGCGCGATGACGGCGGTGAGGATGCCGGAGTAGATGACCGCGACGACCACACCGAGGGCCTGGTCGCCGAGCGAGCCGAAGCCGCCGCCGTAGATCAGGCCGTCGACGCCGCCGGCGCCCTCGGACGTCGAGAACACGCCGATCAGCACGGTGCCGATGATGCCACCGACCAGGTGGACGCCGACCACGTCGAGCGAGTCGTCGTAGCCGAGCTTGTACTTCAGGCCCACGGCCCAGGCGCAGACCGCACCGGCGATGGCGCCGATGGCGACGGCACCGGACAGGTTGACCGCGCCCGTGGCCGGGGTGATGGCCACGAGGCCCGCGACGATGCCGGACGCAGCGCCCAGCGATGTGGCCTTCTTGTGGATCAGGCGCTCGACGGCCAGCCAGCCGAGGATGGCCGCCATCGTGGCCAGCGTGGTGGTGGCGAAGGTGCGACCGGTCTCGAGCGGGAACTGGGTCTCCGGGTCGTCGCCGAAGACGATCGAGCCCACGTTGAAGCCGTACCAGCCCATCCACAGCAGGCCCGCGCCGAGCATGGTGAGCGTCAGGTTGTGCGGACGCATCTGCTCGCGCGGCCAGCCGATGCGCTTGCCGAGCAGCAGCACGAGCACGAGGGCCGCGACGCCGGCGTTGATGTGGACGGCAGTGCCGCCCGCGTAGTCCTGCGCACCGATGCGGCCGCAGATGAGGGAGTCCTCGGTGCAGCTGAAGACCATGTGGGCCATCGGGAAGTAGACGATGACCGCCCACAGCGGCACGAAGACCACCCAGGCGGAGAACTTCATCCGGTCGGCGACGGCGCCGCTGATGAGCGCGGCGGTGATGATCGCGAAGGTCATCTGGAACATCACGAAGATGTAGTCACCGGTCGAGACGCCGTCGAGCCAGAGCAGCTCGAAGGGGTTGGCGAAGAACGTGCCGTCCCCGCCGAAGCCCATCGACCAGCCGACAGCGACGTACAGGATGCCGACGATCGCCGCGGCGACGTAGGACATCATCATCATGTTGAGCACGGACTTCGACCGTGACATGCCGCCGTAGAACAGGGCCAGGGCGGGCACCGTCATCATCAGGACGAAGGCAGTCGCCACCAGCATGAAGGCGTAATAGCCGTCCACAGAACCTCCAGGAAACGAACAGGGTGTGGGCCCGTGGCTCATGACGCCGCTGTCATGGCGGGGCCCACGCGATGGTCCGCAGCCTGCTGGGAGGAGGTTTCACGAGGCCGCGACGGATGTTGCGGGCAGGCAACGGAATGATGCGTCGTGTTACAGGTGTGTGAACGGATCGGGCCGCGGAGCAGCCTTGTTAGTGTTCGGCCGTGTCCAGACAGCGTCCGTCAAGGTTGGCCGTGATGGCGCACTACGACGTCGCCGGGGAGCTGCGACCGCACGTGCGCGGGCAGGTGGAGGCGCTGGCCGCCTCGGTCGACACCCTGCTGGTCTGCACGACCGCCCAGCTGCAGGACTCTGCCCGCGCCTGGCTGAGCGAGCGCGCGGTGCTGGTGGAGCGGGCCAACTACGGCTACGACTTCTTCAGCTACAAGGTCGGGCTCGACGCCGCCGGCGACCTGACGGCGTACGACGAGGTGGTGGTCTGCAACGACACCTACGTCTTCGCCCTCGACTCCTACGACCGCGTCTTCGACGAGATGGCCACGCGGCCGTGCGACTTCTGGGGCCTCACCGGCGCCGAGCGCGTCGCCCCGCACATCCAGTCCTTCTTCATCGCCTTCCGCCCGTGGGTGGTCGCCTCGCGCGCCTTCACCGCCTTCTGGGAGGAGATGGAGCCGATCTCCAAGCGGCGCCAGGTGATCCGCCGCTACGAGGTCGGCATGTCGCGGCGCCTGTACGACGCCGGGTTCGTCTCCGACACCTACTTCGTCGAGACCCCCGAGGACCGGCGCATCGCCCGCGAGCGGATGCGGTGGTGGGCCGCGCACCGCTCCCACTTCCCCCGCACGCGCGCGGAGGTGCGCGAGTGGCGCGAGCGCGCCAACGAGCCGTGGAACCCGGCCCGCAGCCTGGCCGACCGCGTCCTCGACAACGCCCGCCTGCCCTACGTCAAGATCGACACCCTGCGCTACGACCCCTACAACCTCGACGCCGACCGGCTCCTCGAGCTGTGCGAGCGCCGCTTTCCCCAGCGCTTCGAGGGCGTGCGCGAGTTCCTCGAGGAGACCGCCCAGCACTACCCGCTGCGCGACACCGAGCGGCTGCTGCCGACACCGCTGGCGCTGGAGCCGCTCTTCCCGCGGGTGAGGTACTCGGATGCGCGGTGATCGTCGCCGCGCGGGGCAGGTGAGGTTCGACGACCCCGCGCAGGTCATGGTCGAGGCCGGGCTCGTCGACGTCGACTACGTCGCCGCCCAGCTCGGCACCCCCTTCGACTCGCCGGAGGAGGCCGCGCGGGCGGTCGTCGAGGCCGGCGACGTCTCGCCGCACCCGCTCTTCGAGGCGCAGTGGATCGGCCGGCGCCGCTCCTGGCAGCGCCTGGGCCAGCACCCGGCGCTCTGGTACGTCGCCGAGCGCCGGCGTCGCAACCGGATCGCCCCCCACCCGCTGGTCGACCCGCGGATCATCTTCGCCGCGCACCCCGAGGCGCGGCACCACCCCTACGGCGCACTGTCCTACTGGTTGTCGGTGTCCGGACCGGGGACGCCCCTGCCGACACGCATCCTGCCCAAGCGGGTGTCGTGGGGCACCTACCGTGCCGCTGCCATCGAGGCGGCTGCCGGCTGGCGCGAGGAGGTCGTGGTGCAGCGACCCGAGCTCGTCGGCCCCACGCCCGCCCTCACGCACGTAGGCGCCTCCCCCGCCGTGACGGTCGTGATGGCCACCCAGGACGCCGGCCCGCTCGTCCACAGGACGGTCGCGTCGCTCCAGGCCCAGACCTTCGCCGACTGGCACCTCGTCGCCGTGGACCGGGGCTCGGTGGACGACACCGCAGCCGTGCTCCAGGGCATGGCGGCGTTCGACGACCGCATCACGCTCGTGCGCGAGTCGCGCTGCGGCGAGGCGCGCGCGCTCAACGCCGCCCTCGAGCGCGGGACGGGCGACCACGTGGCGTTCCTCCCACTGGGCCGCGAGTGGCTCCCGGAGACGCTCGGCGACCTGCTCGCGCACGCCCGGCAGACCGGGGCGACCTGCGTCCTGGCCGGGATCGGCTCTGTGGGCCGCTCACGCCACGAGCTGCTCGCCGGTCGCCCGGTCGACCTGGCCACCGCCCTGCTGCGCCGTGACGCGGTCACGGACCTGGGCGGCTTCGACGAGTCCCTCGGCGGCGCGGTCGAGCGCGACCTGCTGCTGCGCCTGACGCGCACGGGCGAGCCGGTGGCGGTCGACGTACCCGTGCTGCGTCGGCCCGAGCCTGTCCCGCTCGGACACGGGGACGACTGGGGATCGGTGGTGCTCGAGCGCCAGCTGGTCGACTGGGAGGCGGCCGCGGCGCGCGAGACCTCCGAGGACCTGGTCAGCCACGTCATGCCGGTGGGTCCCGAGCCGCGACGCACCGTCGAGTGGCTGGGCTCGGTGCCGCGCGAGGGCGCCGAGCTGATCCTCGTCGGGGTCCGGTTGCGCCGCGCCCACCACGTCCTGGCGGCCTCGATCGCCTCCGTCATCGCCGGAGCGCGCTTCGTGTCCGTGCCGGCGGCGGTCTCGATGTCGGCGGCCACCAACGTCGGGCTGGCGCAGGCGACGGGCAGCACGGTGCTGCTGGTCCGGCCCGAGGCGATGCCGCCGCGACAGCCGATCGCCCAGCGCCTGGCCGACGTGCTCCGCGAGGACGACGTCGCGGTGGCCCAGCCCCTGGTCGTGGACCTCGACGGCGTGGTGCTGAGCGCCGGCGCGCGGTTCGGCACGGACAACCCCCACCCCGAGCTCTTCCTCGCGGGCCTGCCCTCCAGCGACGCCGTACGCATCGGGCAGTGCGCCGTCGCCGCCCCCGCCGCCCCGGTGGTGGGGTTGCGCACGAGCACCGTGCTCGCGCTGCGCGGCCTCGACGCGCGCTTCCACTCGGTGCTCGCCGAGACCGACCTCGGCCTGCGGGCCGAGCAGGCCGGGCTCGGTCACGCCGTGGTCGTGCCCGACACCGTCATCACCTCGCGCACGGCGTACGCCGGGGCCGAGGAGCTCATCGGAGCACTGTCGTCGCTGCGCCCGACAGCGCAGGCGGTGCACGGCTCGCCCGACCTCGCGACCGAGCTGCTGCTGCGCGCCGGGCTGGAAGTCACCGACGAGCGCCAGCGCCGGGTGTCGGCCGACCCCGAGGACCGCAACGCCCCCGCCGTGCTGGTGCCGCAGCTGGTCGTACGCTCCCTCGACGGCATCCACGAGTCACCGCCGCGGCTGCGCTGGGCCGTCGACATCGCCGCGCCGGCCGCGCCGCGCGGCGACCGCTGGGGCGACACCTACTTCGCCCGCTCGCTCGCCGACGCCCTGGAGCGGCGCGGCCAGCACGTGGCCATCGACCGTCGCGACGCGCGCGAGCGTGACTCCCGTGACCACGACGACGTGCTGCTGGTCCTGCGCGGCCTCGACCGGGTCACGCCGAGGCCGGGGCTGCTCAACGTCGAGTGGATCATCAGCCACCCCGACATGATCGACCCGGACGAGGTCGCGGCGTTCGACCTGGTCTACGCCGCCAGCACCAGCTGGTCGGAGCGGATGACGCGCGCCTGGGGCACGCGGATCGAGCCGCTGCTCCAGTGCACCGACACCCGCTGGTTCCACCCCGACCGCGCCGAGCCCGACACCGGTCCCGCGCTGCTGTTCGTCGGCAACTCGCGAGGCGTCTACCGCTACGCCGTCCGCAGTGCGCTCGCGATCGGTGCCGACCTCACGCTCCACGGCAACGACTGGACCGAGTTCGTCGAGCGCGAGCAGATCGCGTCGGGCGGCGTGGCCAACGAGGAGGTCGGTGCGCTCTACGCCTCGGCCGGCATCGTGCTCAACGACCACCACCTCGACATGCGTCGCGACAGCTTCGCCTCCAACCGGCTCTTCGACGCCGCGGCCTGCGGCGCCCGGATACTCAGCGACCGGATCGACGGCCTGGAGGAGACCTTCTCCGGGCTCGTGGTCCCCTTCGACAACGAGCACGAGCTGGCCCGCCTGGTGCAGCCGCCGTACGACGCCTTTCCCGACGACGGGGCCCGGCGCCGGATCGCCACCCGGATCATCGCCGAGCACAGCTTCGACAAGCGCGCCGAGACGCTCATCGACGACGCGGTGCGAGCGATCCTCGCCCGCCGCTGACCGGGCACTTCGTTCCGCAGACAGGCGCCCACCGGGCACTTCGTTGCGCACAGAGGCACCGACCGGGCACTTCGTTCCGCACACAGGCGCCCACCGGGCACTTCGTTCCGCGCGCACACCGCCGCCTTGCGGCACGAAGTGCCCAGTCAGCGTTGTCTGGCGCGAGGAAGTGCCCGGTCAGCGTCGTGTGGCGCGAGGAAGTGCCCGGTCGGCGTCGTCTGGCGCGAGGAAGTGCCCGGTCGGCGTCGTGCGGCGCGAGGAAGTGCCCGGTCGGCGTCGTCTGGCGCGAGGAAGTGCCCGGTCAGCCGAGGAGGGCGTCGACGAACGCCGCAGCGTCGAACGGCGCCATGTCGTCGGCACCCTCGCCGAGGCCGACGAGCTTGACCGGCACCCCGAGCTCGCGCTGGACCTGCACGACGATGCCGCCCTTGGCGGAGCCGTCGAGCTTGGTCAGCACGATGCCCGTGACGTCGACGATCTCGCTGAAGACGCGGGCCTGGATGAGGCCGTTCTGGCCCGTGGTGGCGTCGAGGACCAGCAGCACCTCGGTGACGGGCGCCTGCTTCTCGATGACGCGCTTGACCTTGCCGAGCTCGTCCATCAGGCCAGCCTTGTTCTGCAGGCGGCCGGCGGTGTCGACCAGCACCGTGTCGACGCCGTGGTCGACGCCGTGCTTGACCGCGTCGAAGGCGACGCTGGCGGGGTCGCCGCCCTCGGGGCCACGGACGACCTCGACGCCGACGCGCTCGCCCCACGTGGCGAGCTGGTCGACCGCGGCTGCGCGGAACGTGTCGGCCGCGCCCAGCGTGACGGTGAGGTCCTCGGCGACGAGGATGCGCGCGATCTTGCCGACCGTGGTGGTCTTGCCGGCGCCGTTGACGCCGACGACGAGCACCACGCCGGGCTTGCCGTCGGTGCCGGTGACCTGGACGCGGCGGTCCATGTCGGTGCCGACGAGCTCGATGAGCTCCTCGCGCAGCACCGTGCGCGGGTCGGGCGCCTGCCCGCCCTCCACGCGGAGCCGCTCACGCAGCCGCTCCACCAGGGCCTGCGTCGGTGCGACGCCGATGTCGGCGGTGAGGAGGGTGTCCTCGATCGCCTCCCAGGTGTCCTCGTCGAGGCGATCGCGGCTGAGCAGGGCCAGCAGCCCCTTGCCGAGGCCGCCCTGCGAGCGGGAGAGGCGCTGGCGCAGGCGCACGATGCGCGACGCCGTGCCCTCGGGCCGCTCCAGCGCGGGCGCCTCGACCGCGGGCTCGGCCGTCTCGACCGCGGGCTCCGGCGGCGCCTCGGTGGCGACCTCCCCCTCGGTCGGCGGCGGCGCGATGACGTCGGTGCCGCCCGCCGGCGGCTCGACGCGACGGCGTCGACCCGCGGTCAGCAGGCCGGCGAGCGTCAGCACGCCGACGACCGCGATGGCGACGATCAGATAGAGCCATTCACCCAGGGCACCCATGGGGCCAATCCAATCAGAGGTGGGGCACTCGCCGAAGTCGGGAGAGCACCGTGGGCTCGTGCGGGGCCGGCACCTGGTCGAGCCGGGCGCGCAGCCCGTCCCGTTCGTCCGCGAGCCGATCGCCGCGGGCCCGGGCCCGCTCGAGCTGCTCGCGCGTGCGCCCCAGCTCGCCCAGGACCGCGTCGAAGGCCGCCGACAGTCCCGACGTGCCGCACGCCGTCATCGGTGACGCCGCTCCCTCTCCGGGCCGGGCGATCCACACGACCTCGTGCGGCATCAGGTGGAACCACTCGACCGCCGCCTCGCCGAGCAGCGCGGGCGGGGTGACCCGCAGGGTCGCCAGCCCGGCCTGCGAGAACCGCTCGTCGACGTCGTCGCCGTACCACCGCACGTGGTCGGCCTGGCCGAAGCGGCGCAGGCACTCCTCCGGCGATGCGGTCGGGTCCTCGTCGGTGGCCACGCCCGTCCTGAGCGGCACCTCGAGCAGCGCGAGCCCGCGCGGACTGAGCACGCGGGCGATCTCGGCCATGGCCGCACGGTCGTCCGGCACGTGCTCGAGGACGTGGTAGCAGACGAGGAGGTCCACGGATGCGTCGCGCAGCGGCAGCGCGGTCAGGCAGGCGAGCGCGTCGACGTCCCGCTTGTCGTGGCCGAGGTCGAGGCGCACCCGCCTCCGGGCGCCCAGCCGGTCGATCAGTGGCGTGGACTGCCGCGACGGCGCGATCTCCACCACCGTGTCGAGGTCGCGCAGGTCCGGTCCGAGCGCGCCGAGGAGCAGCGACAGGAAGCGGTGCCGCTCCAGGCTCCCGCACCGCGGGCACTTGGCGTGCGGGCGTCCGTTCGGACCCGGGCGGAACTCCCGCGACACGCGCGAACCGCAGGCCGCGCAGTAGGCCCGGTGCTGGTCGTGGCGTGAGCCGGTCACGTCTTGCACGCTAGCCCCCGGTAGCGCCGCTGCGGCGTGCCACGCCGAGGCGGACGTACGAGTCGTCCAATCCGCTCAGACGCGCGACTCGGAGTCCTCGAGGGTCGGCAGGGAGTCGACGCCCTTGCGCATCGCGTCGCCCAGCTGCGGGACGACCGGCATCTGCGCGCCGCGGTGGGGGTAGGCGACGTAGACGGCCACCGCTGCGGCGACGAGCACGCCGAGGGTCATCATCAGGATGATCGCGAGCACGGGTTCCTCCGAGGTGGTCCGGTCAGGTCGTCCCCAACATGACACACCGCGCGGCGGCTGCTCGCATCGCCGTCCGCCACCGGCGCGTCGGGGTGGGGACCGTCACCCCTCCGGGGGTGCGTCCGGTCGCAGGAGGCGCACGACGGCGTCGCGGACGACGTCCGGGATCGGTGTCACCGGCCGGTCGCCGGTGCCGCGGGAGTTGTCGACGTAGACGTGGACGAATCGCCCCTCGGCCGCCGCCTGCTCCGCATCACCCTGGAACAGGCCGATGCGGTAGACCACCGAGCTCGTCCCCACCTTGTCGACGACCAGCCCCATCTCGATGGGCTCGGGGAAGCCGATCTCGCGGAAGTAGCGGCAGCCCGTCTCGGCCACCACGCCGATCTGCGGCAGCGCGCGGACGTCGACACCGGTCGCGTCGTAGAGGTAGGCGTTGACGGCCGTGTCGAAGAGCTCGTAGTAGGTGGCGTTGTTGAGGTGGCCGTAGGCGTCGTCGTCGCGCCAGCGGGTCGTGGCGGTGCGCCACACGACGTACGACTCGCGCGTGGGCACGCGCCGCTGGCCCTGGTCGCCCGTCGTCCCGCTCATGCGCGGCACCCTAGCGAGCGGGTCGTCCCGCGACGTGAGCCGGACGGCGCAACCCCGCGGCGGCGACCTGCTCGCCCCCCACCCACACGTCCGCCACGTCCGGGTCACCGGCCAGGGCGAAGATCTTGCCCAGCGCCTCGGCGGGCGACCCGACGTGCCGCAGGCCGATGTCGAGCGCGGTGCCCCCGCGGGGTCGTACGCAGATCGCGTCGAACTGGCGTCCCACCGACAGGTCGCCCACCTGGTCGTCGAGGCCGAGCGCCCGCGCGCCGCCGCGGGTGGCGAGCCACAGCAGCTGCGCCGCCGACAGCGCCACGCCCTCGGCGCCCAGCAGCCCCTGCACGAAGCACGCCTGCAGGCCCTCCTTGAACATCGAGAAGCCGGTCCCGGCCCCGACGTCCGAGCCGAGCGCGACGGTGACGCCGTGGGCCAGGTGCCGGCGCATCGGGAAGAGCCCCGAGCCCAGGGCGGAGTTCGACGACGGGCAGTGCGCGACGGCGCTGCCGGCCGCCGCGAGCACGGCGAGCTCCGCGTCGCTGGCGTGGACGTTGTGCGCGAGCACCGACCGCGGCCCGAGGAGGCCGTGGCGGTCGTAGGTGTCGACGTAGTGCTCGGCGTTGCGGAACAGGCGCCCGACCTCGGCCACCTCGGCGGGGTTCTCGTTGACGTGGGAGGTGAACCACGCGTCGGGCACCGAGGCCGCGGCCTCCGCGCAGGCGTCGAGCATGGCGTCCGAGGCGGAGTAGGAGAAGCGCGGCGTGACGGCGTAGCGCGCCCGGCCCACACCGTGCCAGCGCGCCGCGAGCATCGCCTGGTCGGCCGCCGCGCGGCGCGGGTCGACGAGCAGCGGCTCCGGCAGGCCGCGGTCGGAGACCACGAGGCCGCTGGTGATCCGGAGGCCGTAGTGGGCCGCCTCGGTGAACAAGGCGTCGACGGCGGCCGGGAAGTGCGAGCCGAAGACCAGCGCTGTCGTGGTGCCCGCCGCGACGAGCGAGCCGACGAACTCGGTGGCCACCTCTGCGGCGTAGGCGGGGTCGGCCAGCCGCTGCTCCTCGGGCAGGGCGCAGCGCTCGAGCCACTCCAGCAGCGGCATCCCGAGGGCGCCGATCACCCTCACCTGCGGGTAGTGGACGTGGGTGTCGACCAGGCCGGGCAGCAGCCAGCCGTCGCGCAGGTCGATCACGGCCTCGTCGGGGTGCGCCGTGCGGACCACGCCGAAGTCGTCGCGCTCGGTGACCGTGCCGTCCACCACGACGATCCCGACGTCCTCCCCGGCCCGCAGGTGGGACGGGTCGCGGGGGTCGCCGACGAACGGGTCCTCCGGCGTGTCCAGCACGCGGGCCCGGAAGAGGGTCACGACGTGACCGCCGCTCGGGTGAGACCAAGCACGTCGGCCGCCACGCCGAGGGCGATCACCGCCGGCTCCTTGCCGGGCCCCGGTGTCCCGATCGGGCACCGGACCCGTGCCACGAGGTCGGGCGGGTGCCCCTCCTCCCCCAGCGCCTTGGCGAACCTGCGGGCCTTCGCGGCCGAACCGATGAGGCCGATGGAGGCCAGGTGCCCGGGACCGGTGCGCAGCGCCGCGTCGCACACCGCGAGGTCCTCGGCGTGGTCGTGGCTCATCACCACGAGGTGGGTGCCCGGGGGCACCAGCCCGAGCGCGACCTCCGGCAGGGGTGCGTGGTGGAGGTGCACGGTGGCCTCGGCGCCCGCGAGGGCCGGGTGGTCGCGTACGACGTCGACGTGGGCCGCGCGCGAGTCGACCAGGTGCAGGTCGATGTCGTGGCGCGACAGCAGCCGCGCGAGCTCCAGGCCAACGTGCCCGAGGCCGACCACCGCGACCGAGGCCACGACCGGGAGCGGCTCGAGGAGGAGCTCGACCTCGCCGCCGCAGCACTGGCGCCCGTGGTCGGTGCGGGCGCGCTCGTGAAGGTCGAAGCTGCACCGCTCCACCGCCGTCGAGCCCGAGGCCAGGAGCGCGCGGGCGCGGTCGAGAACAGTCGCCTCGAGGTTCCCGCCACCGACCGAGCCCCAGGTCCGGTTCGGCCCGACGACCATGCGCGCGCCCGGGTCGCGCGGGGCGTGCCCGCGCACCGCGACGACGGTCACCAGCACCCCGGGCAGCCGCTGCTCGCGCAGGGCGGCGACCGCGCGGATCCAGGACATCAGGCCTCCACCGGGTCGGCCGGTGAGGTGTCGGCACCGGGCTCACGGCCGAGCAGGTCGCGCTGCACCTGCTCGGAGCGCGGGTGCAGTGCCGGCTCCTCGGGACCGGGCTGGTCCGGCACGACACCGGTCCCGCCCCGCACCAGGCGGGCGCGGTCGGGGTCGCCGGACCGGGCGTCCTCGACCGCCCAGAAGACGGCCTCCGGTGTCGCGGGAGACGCCAGGTCGACCGAGGTCCCGGCGCCGCCGTCGGGGGCGAAGGCCGCGGCAGCGGACCGCAACGCCTCGCGGACCGCGAACGCGAGCATCACAGGCGGCTCGCCCACGGCCTTGGAGCCGTAGACCGCGCCGTCCTCGTGGGCGTGCTGGAGCAGGGAGACCCGGAAGTCGCCGGGCATCTCGGAGAACGAGGGCAGCTTGTAGGTCGAGGCGGCCTGCGTGGCGAGCCGTCCGCGCTGCGGCCCCGCGGAGGTGTCCCAGCGCAGGTCCTCCAGGGTCAGCCACCCCGCCCCCTGGACGAAGCCGCCCTCGACCTGGCCGAGGTCGACGAGCGGCGAGAGGGAGTCGCCGACGTCGTGGACGATGTCGACGCGCCGGGTCCGGTGGGCTCCGGTGAAGCCGTCGACCTCCACCTCGGCGGCGCAGACGCCGTAGGCGAAGTACTTGAACGGGTTCCCGCGCATCGCGGTGGAGTCCCAGTGGAGTCCCTCGGTGCGGTAGAAGCCGGCCGCCCAGAGCTGCACGCGCGCGAAGTAGGCCGCCTGGACCAGGTCGCGCCACGGCAGCCCGCGGCCCGCGTCGACCTCCGCCAGGCGGCGCAGGATCTGCTCGCAGGCGTCCTTGACGGCGCCGCCGTTGAGGTCGGCCCCCGCGCTGGCGGCGGTCGCGGAGGTGTTGGGCACCTTGTCGGTGCGGGTGGGGGCCAGGCGCACCAGCTCGAGCGGCACGCCGAGCGCGGTCGCGGCGACCTGGAGCATCTTGGTGTGCAGGCCCTGGCCCATCTCGGTGCCGCCGTGGTTCACCAGCACCGACCCGTCCTTGTAGACGTGGACGAGGGCGCCGCCCTGGTTGAAGGCGGTGAAGTTGAAGGAGATGCCGAACTTCACCGGCGTGAGCGCCAGCGCCCGCTTGGTGTCAGGGTGCGCGGCGTTGAACGCCGCGACCTCCTCGAGGCGGCGTGCGACGTCGGCCTCGTCATGGAGCTGCTGCCACGCGGTTGCCAGCCGATCCGCATGCCGGACCGGCTGGCCGTACGGCGTCTCCTGACCGTCGACGTAGAAGCTGCGGCGACGCACCTCACGCGCGTCGAGCCCGACCAGCGGCGCACACCGTCCGATGACGTCCTCGACGACCAGCATCCCCTGCGGGCCGCCGAAGCCACGGAACGCGGTCTGGGAGGTCTTGTGGGTGTGGGCCACCCGGCCGTGGAGGCGTACGTGCGGCAGCCAGTAGGCGTTGTCGACGTGGCACAGCGCCCGGGCCAGGACCGGCTCGGACAGGTCGAGGCTCCACCCGCCGTCGGAGGTGAGGGTGGCGTCGAGGGCGAGAAAACGGCCCTCGGCGTCGAAGCCCGCGCGCCACTCGGCGTGGAAGCCGTGGCGCTTGCCGGTCATCGTCACGTCCTGCTGCCGGGTGAGCCGGAGCCGCACGGGACGTCCGGTCAGCACGGCACCGAGGGCGGCGACGGCGGCGTAGCCGTGCGGCTGCATCTCCTTGCCGCCGAACCCGCCACCCATCCGCAGGCACTGGACGGTGACCTCGTGGCTGCGCAGCCCCAGGACGTGGGCGACGATCTCCTGGGTCTCGGTCGGGTGCTGGGTGCTGCACTGGACGAACACCTGCCCGGCCTCGTCGACGACGGCCAGGGAGGCGTGCGTCTCGAGGTAGAAGTGCTCCTGCCCGGCCATCTCGGTCACACCGCTGAACACGTGGGCCGCCTCCGCGAAGCCGCGCTCGACGTCACCGCGCTCCACCGTGGGTCGGCCCCCTTGGTAGGAGCCGGCCTCGATCGCCTCGGCGAGGGTCAGCACCGCGGGCAGCGGCTCGTAGTCGACCACCACCGCGGCCGCGCCCAGCCGCGCCGCCTCCAGGGTCTCCCCCAGCACCCAGGCCACGGCCTGGCCATGGAACATCACGGTGTCGGGGAACAGGGGCTCGTCGTGCTTGACGCCCGAGTCGTTGGTGCCGGGGACGTCGGCGGCGGTGAGCACGCGCTCCACACCGGGCACGGCCAGGGCCGGGGCCGCGTCGAGGCGGAGCACCCGCGCGTGCGCGTGCGGTGCGGGCACCGGGTGGGCGTGGAGCACGTCGGAGCGCGTCGCCACGAGGTCGTCGGTGTAGAGCGCGTGGCCCGTGACGTGCAGGCCGGCGCTCTCGTGGGGCAGGGCCCGACCCACGACGACGCCCTCGTCGGGACGGCGGGACAGCTCACTCATCGGACCTCCTCCGCGCCTGCGGTGGAGGGACCGGGCTCCTGCGACTCCGCCCACAGGCGCCGCAGCGCGTTGCCGAGCATGGCGCTGCGGTAGTCGGCGCTGGCGCGCTGGTCGCTCAGCGGGGTGCCCTCGCCGCGCAGCACGCCTGCCGCGTGCGCGACGGTCTCCTCGGTCCAGGGACGGCCCTCGAGCGCCTGCTCGGTGGCCAGCGCACGCAGCGGCACGGCCGCCACGCCGCCGAGCCCGATCCGGGCACGTCGAACGACGGGCGCGCCGTCGTCGTCCGCGCCGAGGTCGAGGGCGAAGGCCACCGCGACCGAGGAGATGTCGTCGAAGCGTCGCTTGGCGACCTTGTGGAACGCCGTGAGCGACGCGGTGGGCAGCGGCACCCGGACGGCGCGAATCAGCTCACCGGGTCGGCGTACGGTCTCGCGGTATCCGGTGAAGTAGTCGGCCAGCGGCACCTCGCGCTCCCCGTCGGCGTGCGCCAGCACGAGGGAGGCCTCCAGCGCCAGCAGCACGGGCGCGGCGTCGCCGATGGGCGAGGCGGTGCCGAGGTTGCCTCCGATCGTCGCGGCGTTGCGGATCAGCCGGGAGGCGAACTGCGGCACGAGCGCGTCGAGCAGCGGGACCCGGCCGGCCAGTCGCTCCTCGACTTCGGTGAGGGTGAGCGCGGCTCCGATCTCGACGGCGTCGTCGGTGACCTCGAGCCCGCGCAGCTCGGCCAGCCGGTCGATGCCGACGACCAGGCGGTCGCGGCGGCCCCGCAAGTTCACCTCGACGCCGTGGTCGGTCGCCCCGGCCACCGGGACGGCTGTGGGGTCGCCAGCGAGCAGGTCGAGGACCTCGCTGAGCGAGGCGGGTCGCACGTAGCGGCCGCTGTCGTCGGAGGCGTCGGTGACGACCGGTCCGGGGGCCGATGCCGCGCAGCGTTCGGCGAGCGGGTCGCCCGGTGACGGCTCCCCGAGGGCGTACGCCGCGTCGCGGATCGGGCGGTAGCCGGTGCAGCGGCACAGGTTGCCCGAGAGGGCGTGCAGGTCGAAGCCGTTGGGCCCGTGCTCCTCCTGAAGCTCGTGTCCCTCGTCGACGGGCGTGCGGTCGGCGCGGTAGAACTCCGCGGCCATGCTGCACACGAACCCGGGAGTGCAGTAGCCGCACTGCGAGCCCCCGCGCTCGGCCATCTCGCGCTGCACGGGGTGCAGCGCCTGAGGGGACCCAAGGCCCTCGGCCGTGACGACCTCCTGACCGGCCAGCGCGACGCTCGCCGGCAGGCAGGAGTTGACGGCGGTCCAGGTCGACCCGTCACCGTCGGCCGTGGGGCGGGCGACCAGGACGGCGCACGCGCCGCACTCCCCCTCGGCGCAGCCCTCCTTCGCGCCCGTCAGGCCCAGGCCGCGGAGGTAGTCGAGCAGGTTGACGTGCGGCCGGGCGGGCAGCTCGCGCTGCCGGCCGTTCACGTGCATCTCCATCGTCACAGGCTAGGTGCTCCTTGGGCAGGACCCGGGTGGTCGGACAGGGTCGCGGGCGGGGTCGCGTTCGGGGTCGCGGGCGGGTAGTCGTTGCGGCCGGCTCACTCGACCTCCCGCAGGTCCTGGTAGGCCCGGCTGATCCGGGCCGTGCGCTCGGAGCCGGCGCGGCCGACGCGGCGCAGGACACCGTCGGCGAGGACGCTGACCAGGCTCATCGCAGCGGCGTAGGAGTCGAAGGCCAGGCCGCTGTGCACGGGGCACTCGAGGAAGACGGTCGCCGCGGATGCGTGCCCGGTGGCGGTCGGGTCGGCGACGAGGACGACCCCGGCACCCGTCGCACCCGCCTGCTCCAGCAGTTGGGAGAACCCGCGCGGACGGCGCCGGAAGCCCATGAGCACCACGACGTCGCGCGGCCCGAGGTCGGCGAGCTCCTCGCCGACCACCTGGCCGGGAAGGGGGGCCAACCGGACGTCGGGGCGGACCTGGGCGAGCTGCTGCCGCAGGTGGAGCGCGACGACATGGCCGTTGCGCCAGCCGACGACGAGTACCCGATCGGCGTCGGCGAGCAGCTCGACAGCGCGGGCGATGGAGGGCTGGCCGAGCGCGACGGCGATCGCCGAGGCGTCCGACTCGGCCTGCTCCGCCGGGGTGCCACCCTCGTCGACGCGGCGCGGCTCCCCCGCCGAGCGCAGCGAGCGCAGGTGGTCGCGCACCTCGTCGAAGCCCGCGAAGCCGAGGCTGCGGAAGAGCCGGCTCATCGTCGCCTTGGACACCCCGGCCATGTCGGCGAGCTCCGAGGCGCGGTAGGTCGCGAGGTCGTCCAGGTGCTCGAGCAGCGTCGCGGCGGCGCGCTGTTCCTGCGGGGACAGGTGTGCGTGGTGCCGGGCGATCCGCTCGTCGATGCGCGGACCGGCCGGGAGCTCGACCTCGGTCGCGCTCACGTCCGGTCCTCCACCGCGGCGGCCACCTCGAGGACCGCGCGCTCGAGGGCGTAGAGGCCGGCCTCCACGTCCACCGCACGGACGTCCTCGTCGGGGTGGTGGCTGATGCCGTCGGCGCACCGCACGAAGAGCATGCCGATGTCGGCCACCGATGCCATGACCATCGCGTCGTGGCCGGCGCGGCTCCAGAGGTCCATCGGTGCGTCGTCGCCGGTGGCGCGGATGCCGGCGGTGACGGCCTCCTGCAGCCAGGGCGCGCAGGGGGCGGAGTCGGCACGGTGGGCCTCCACCACGTCGAGCTCGAGGTTGCGACGCCCGCAGATCTCGCCCAGCACCCGCTCGAGCTCGGCCCAGGTGGCGTCGCGCTCGGCGTCGGCCTCGGCGCGCAGGTCGAGGCTGATCACCGCTCGACCGGGGATGACGTTGACCGCTCCGGGCGACACCTCGATCCGCCCGACGGTCGCGATGCAGTCGCGCTCCCGGGCGATCCGCTCGATCGCCACGATCGCCTCGGACGCGCCCACCAGCGCGTCGCGACGCCGGGGGTACGGCGTACCGCCGGCGTGCCGGGCCTCGCCGGTGAAGACCAGCCGGAAGCGTCGCGCGCCCGCGATCGAGGTGACGTTGCCCAGGGAGGCGCCCGCGGCCTCGAGGTAGGGGCCCTGCTCGATGTGCGCCTCGAGGTAGCCGACCATGCTGGCGGGGTCGCGGGCCGCGTCAGCCACGGCGCGCGGGTCGAGCCCGAAGTCGAGGAAGGCCTGGTGCAGCGTGATGCCGTCGCGGTCGCGCAGGTCCCAGTCGGCCTCGTCCCACAGCCCCGCGACGGCCTTGCTCCCGAGCAGGGCGGAGCCGAACCGCGTCCCCTCCTCGTCGCTGAACGCCACCACCTCCAGCGCGAACGGCAGCCCGTCGACCCGGTCGCCCAGCCGCTCGAGCACCTCGACGGCCATGAGGACGCCGAGCATGCCGTCGAAGCTGCCGGCGTCGGGGACGGTGTCGACGTGCGACCCGAGCACGAGCGCCGGGAGGCCGGGCCGACGGCCCTCGCGGCGGCCCCACTGGTTGCCGGCGGCGTCCTGCCAGGTGGAGGTGGCACCGGCCGCCCGCAGCCACTCGGCCACGGCCTGGTTGGCCCGGGCGTGCTCGGGAGTGAGGTGGGTGCGCTCCAGGACTCCGGGCCGGGCACTGACCAGCTCGAGGTCGGCGCAGCGCTCGAGCACCCGCGCGGCGCCGGCTGGGTCGCTCATCCGGCGTACACCTCGTGCGCGGCACCCGTGCCACCACCGGCAGTGATCGCCGCACCGGCCTGGCGGAGCACCTGCTCGAGGACGGCCAGGGTGGTGAGCACCGCGTCGCGGCGCGCGTTCCAGCCCATGGTGCCGATGCGCCACACCCGTCCGTGCAGCGGACCGAACGAGGTGCCGATCTCGATGCCGTAGTCGGTGAGCATGCCGGCGCGCACGGCGTCACCGTCGACGCCGTCGGGGATCTCCACCGCCACCACGTTGTGCATCTTGTGGGCCTGGTCGCCGAAGACGGTGAGCCCCAGGCCCTGCACGCCGGCGAGCATCGCCGCGCCGTGGAGGCGGTGCCGCTCGACCGACTGCTCGAGCCCCTCGTCGAGGAGGACGCGGGCGCACTCCCGCGCGCCGTAGAGCATCGTGGTGGCCTCGGTGTGGTGGTTGAGCCGGCGCGGGCCCCAGTAGTCGATGAGCATCGCGAGGTCGAGGTAGTTGCTCGCGATGCGCGTGCCGCGCGCGGTGTCACCGTCCTCGCGGATGCCGGCCTCGACGTGGCGGCGCCCCTGGACGAGCTCCACGGCACGCGGCGACATGGTGATGGGAGCGCTGCCCGACGGGCCGCCGAGGCACTTCTGCAGGCCTGCGGTGACGACGTCCAGGCCCCACGCGTCGGTCGCCAGCTCGTTGCCACCGAGGCTGGCGGTGGCGTCGCAGTAGACGATCACGTCGTGACCGGCCAGGGCCTCGGCCAGGCCCGCGAGCGGCTGGTTCATCGTGGTGGAGGTGTCACCCTGGACGAGGGCGAGGACCTTGGGCCGGACACGGGCGACCGCGGACGTGATCTCCTCGACGTCGAACACCTCGCCCCAGGGGCGCTCGATGGTGTGCACCTCGGCGCCGCACCGCTCCCCGATCTCGCGGAGCAGGTGTCCGAAGCGGCCGAAGACCGGGACGAGCAGGCGGTCGCCGGGCTCGAGCAGGCTCACCAGCGCGGCCTCGATGCCGGCGCGCGACGTGCCGTCGACGAGGAAGGTCTGCTCGTTGGCGGTGCGGAAGACCTGGCGGTAGAGCTCCATCGTGTCGTTCATCCAGCCCGTCATCGCCGGGTCGAACTGCCCGACGAGCTGCTGCGACATCGCCTGGAGCACCCGGGGATGGGCGGTGATCGGGCCCGGCCCCATCAGGAGGCGGGGCGGCGGCACGAGCGGCGGTGACGACGTCATTCCCGCATGCTACTGAAACTCCCGTTTCAGCGGCGTTTCATCCGTGTCACGTTCGCGCGCCGGGACGGACCACCAGCCGTCCGGTCCGCTGTGCGGGGTCGTCGCGGTCGAGCAGCTCGCCCCGCAGGACGGTCGTCGTGACCGCCCCGGCCAGCGACCGGCCGTCATAGGCCGAGATCGGATTGCGGTGCGCCAGCCGGGACACGTCGACGTCCGTGGTCACCGCCTCGTCGAGCACCACGAGGTCGGCATCGGCCCCCGCCTCGATCCGGCCCTTGCCTGCCAGACCGACGAGGTCGGCGGTCGCGCGCGACATCCAGCGGCTCACCACCTCCGGCCCGATCCCGCGACGGCGCGCCTCGTCCACCACGGCCGTGAAACCGACCTGGAGCCCGGCGATGCCGCCCCACGCCTGCTGCAGGTCGCCGTCACCGCGCCCCTTCTCCGCCGCGGTGGCCGGCGAGTGGTCGGTGACGACCATGTCGACGACACCCTCGAGGAGGCCCTGCCACAGCGCCTCGCGGTTGCCCGCGTCGCGGATCGGCGGACAGCACTTGAACTCCGGTGCGGCGTCGGGGACCGACGCTGCGTCGAAGCAGAGGTAGTGCGGGCAGGTCTCGACGGTGACCGCCAGGCCCTCCGCCCGCGCGTCGGCGAGCAGGTCGAGCGCTCGTGCGCTCGAGAGGTGGAGCACGTGCACCCGGGTGCCGCTCTCCCGCGCTCCCTCGATGACCCGCGTGACGGCCTCGGTCTCGGCCCGGTCGGGTCGCGAGAGCAGGAAGTCGGCGTACGCCCGGCTCGGCGGGTGCGGGGCTGCGTCCAGCACGTCGGGGTCCTCGGCGTGCACCACCATCAGCGCCCCGAGGTCGGCGACGCGGGCCAGGGATGCGCGGAAGCCCGCCGGGTCGAGCGGGGGGAACTCGTCCACGCCGGAGGGCGACAGGAAGCACTTGAAGCCGAAGACGCCGGCCTCCCAGAGCGGCTCGAGGTCGTCGAGGTTGCCGGGCACCGCGCCACCCCACAGGCCGACGTCGACGGCGAGCTGAGCCTCGGCGGCCGCCCGCTTGGCGGCCAGGCCCGCGAGCGTCGTGGTGGGCGGCACGGAGTTGAGCGGCATGTCGATCAGGGTGGTGACCCCGCCCAGGGCGGCGGCCCGGGTGGCGGTCGCGAAGCCCTCCCACTCGGTGCGGCCGGGCTCGTTCACGTGCACGTGGGTGTCGACGACACCGGGCAGCACGATCGACGACGCTCCGACGCGCAGCACCTCGCCCGACACGGGGTGGTCGACCGGCGCCACCGACCGCACCCTGCCGTCCGCGAGCAGCAGCGTCGCGGGGCGTACGTCGTCGCCGACGAGCACCCGGTCGGCGACGACGGCGTCCAGTCGCATCAGCAGAACCCGGTGACCGACGCCCACGCGGCCGGCGCGGGCGGCTGGCCCTCGCGGGTCACGCTGGCCTCGATGAGCCCGTAGGGCCGGTCGGCGGCGAAGAAGACCTCGCCGGGGTTGTCGAGGTCGAAGGGCGCGAGGTCGACCAGGAAGTGGTGCTTGTTGGGGCACGAGATGCGGATCTCGACGATCTCGGGGTGGGCCTCCAGCACGGCCCGACCCATCGCGTGCACCGTCTGCTGGAGCCCGAGCGAGCGCACCTCGGCGAAGGTGGCGAGCAGCAGCGCCTCGACCGAGGCGTGGAGGGCGTCGTGGTCGCGTGCGGGGTCGGCGTCGGCGTAGCGCCACCACGCGGTCACCGACGTCGCGAGCACCCGGTCGTCGGTGTCGGCGAGCGTGGTGAAGCGGTCGCGCGGGAACCCGTGGAACTCCGAGCCGGTGCTCTTGAGCACCGTGCAGTCCCGGAGCCCGGCCAGCACCGTGGTGCCGGCCTCGTCGACGTGGACCAGTGCCGTACGCGTGGAGCGACCACTGCGGACGAAGGCGTGGTCGTGCGGGCCGTCACCGGTCACGATGCGGTCCCACGCGTACTGCTCGGCCGACCAGCGACCACCGGTCACCCAGTCGAACTGACCGGTGAAGTGCGCGGCCAGGCGCAACAGGAACGACTCGGGACTCACCACTCCGTGCTCGCGGGCGAAGGCGTACACGGTGTTCTTCTGCGTGTCGGTGGCCACCACCCGGCCGTTGTCACCCTCGGTGTGCGCGGCCTCGAAGTCGCCGCGCAGCTGGCTGGTGACGTTGAGGTCGGCCACGGAGTGAACGGGGGTGTCCCGGGTGACGCGCACCAGCCGGCACTCGGCCTTGCCGTACTGGTTGTCCCCCAGGACGATCCGCTGCTCGCTCAACTCAGCTCCCTCGATAGGTGGTGTAGGCGAACGGCGCCAGCAGCACCGCCACGTGGTGGTGCTCCCCCGGTGCCACGTCGAAGGCGACGACGACCTCGGGGTAGAAGGTGTCGCGGTCCTGCGCGGCGAAGTAGGCCCCGGAGTCCACGACCAGGGTGTGCCGGCCCGGTGCGACCTCGCCCTCGAAACGCACCCGGCCGTCGTCGTCGGCGCGGGTGTCGGCGACGGTCGCACCGTCGGCGTCGAGCAGCCGCAGGCCGATGCCGGCGGCCGGCCGGCCGCGCGCGGAGTCGAGCACGTGGGTCGAGCAGGTGCTGGTCATGGGCGGATGCTACGTCCCGGTCCGGCCCGTCGCGGCGAGCCGCGTCGCGAGGGCCAGCAGGGCGCGGTCGGTGCCCGCGGGTCCGACGAGGCTGACCCCGCAAGGGAGGCCGTCGGCCGCCGTCAGCGGCAGCGTCACCGCGGGCAGCCCGGCGACGCCCGCGACGCAGGTGAGGGCAAGGGTCGCCTCGCGCACCGGGGCGAGGTCGGCGCCCAGGCGGGGTGCGGTGGTGGGCGCCGCCGGCAGCACCAGCACCCGGTCACCGAGGACCTCCCGCAGCAGCGCCCGCGCGGAGGCCACGACGGCGCGGGCACGGTCCGCCTCAGCCGCGGTGGTGCGGGCGGCGCGCTCGAAGCGGCCGCGGACGTCCGGACCCAGGTCGGCTGCGTGGGCGGCTGCCCACTCGCCGTGCTCGCGGACCGCCTCCCATCCCTGGAGGGTGCTGAAGGCCGCACGCCACTCCGCGACCGGACCGATCGGGCCCTCGAGCCGCCGGACGCCCCGGACGGCCGCCCAGGAACCGACCGCCTGCGCGACCTCGGGCGCAGCGAGCGCGAGGAGGCCCGGGTCCTGCACCAGCTCCGGCTCCGTGGCCAGTTCCGCGGTGTCGGCGGGCAGCAGCACGTCGCCGACCGCGGCGAGCAGCTCGGGGTCGCGGGTGAGCCAGCCGACGGTGTCGAAGCTCGGCGCGAGCGGGAGGACGCCCCCGGTCGACACCGCGCCGTGGGTGGGCCGGTGGCCGGCGAGGCCCTGGTAGGCCGCCGGGACGCGGATCGATCCTCCGGTGTCGGTGGCCAGGCCGATGTCGGCGTGCCCGAGCGAGACGGCGCTGGCCGGCCCCGAGCTGGAGCCGCCGCTGATCCGGTGCGGCGCCCGCGGGTTGGGCGGGGTGCCGGTGTGGACGTTGGTGCCCGCCAGGCTCCAGGCGAGCTCGTCGGTGCGGGCGATGCCGGCCACGTCGGCGCCCGCGGCCAGCAGCGCTGCGACGACGGGGGCGTGGGCGGCCTCGGGCTCGGCGGCGGCGAGCCACGCGGGGTTGCCGGCACCGATGCAGTGGCCGGCGACGGCGACGAGGTCCTTGACCGCTACCCGGCGCCCGGTGAGCGGACCGGGCGCGGTCGCCACGACCAGCGGGTCGCCGACCACGCGCCACACGCGCCGGTCCAGGGCGGGCGCGGGACCCGAGACGTGCGCGGCGACCACCTGCCAGCCGGACTCGCCCCGCACCCACAGCTGGGTCTGCTGCCCACGGCCACCCCGCTCGGGCTCGGTCACCGCGACGACCAGGGCGTGGTCGTCGTCGATCGTGCGCACGTGGGTGGCGACGATGCGCCGCGCCGGAGCGCCGCCCCGCACCGCACGGAACGCGGCGATGGCGTCGTGGCCCACCAGCAGGCCCTCGGCGTCACCGCGCAGCGTGGCCGGCCCGGGCGCGAAGAGGCGGTCGAGCTCGGCGACGTCGTCGGCCATCAATGCGCGCTCGTAGGCCCAGAAGGCCTCCATCAGGGCGGTGGTCACGGACGGGACCCTAGACCGCTCCTGTTACGCGCGTGTGGCGTACGACGGAGTGGCCCGGGCCTCAGCCGAGGTGCGGCTCGAGGCGCAGCAGCGCGATCTGGCGCAGCTGGTCGACCGTCTCGGCGCGCTCTATCGCGTCGTCGTTGCCCAGCCGACGCTCGAGCTCGGCGAGGATCTCGGGCCCGCTGCGGCCTGCGGCGCGGATCAGGAACACCCGGTCGAAGCGCTCCTCGTAGGCCCGGTTGCCGGCCAGCAGCCGCGCGGCCAGGTCGGCGTCGTCGCGGTCCACGCCGGACTGCTCGCGGGCGGAGTGGGCGGCGTCGTGCCGGGTGGCCTGCGCCCGCTCGCCGATCCGCGGGTGACGGTCCAGCGCCCGCTCGAGCTCGGCGTCGTCGAGCGAGGACGCCGCCACGGACGCGGCCGCGCGGACCCGGTCGGCGTCGCCGTACGGACGACCGGCCAGCACCTGCTCGACGAACCGCTCGACGTCGAGGCACTCGGCCAGCACGGCGCGCGCCTCGGGCTCGGCGAGGTCGTCGAAGGCGTACGCGCTCATGCCGGCTCCGCGTCGCGCAGGCGCTGGCTGATCACGGCCGACACACCGTCACCGCGCATGGTGACGCCGTAGAGCGCGTCACCGACCTCCATCGTGCGCTTCTGGTGGGTGATCACGAGGAGCTGGGAGTTCTCACGGAGCTCCTCGTAGATCTCCAGCAGTCGGCCCAGGTTGGTGTCGTCGAGCGCCGCCTCGACCTCGTCGAGGATGTAGAACGGCGACGGGCGCGCCTTGAAGAGCGCGACCAGGAAGGCCACCGCGACGAGGGACCGCTCACCACCGGAGAGCAGCGAGAGCCGCTTGACCTTCTTGCCGGCCGGTCGGGCCTCGACCTCGATGCCGGTGTTGAGCATGTCGCCGGGGTCGGTGAGGACGAGGCGGCCCTCGCCCCCGGGGAAGAGCCGGGCGAACGTCGAGTCGAACGCCTTCTCCACGTCTGCATAGGCCTCGGTGAAGACCTGCTCCACCCGGGCGTCGACCTCGCGGACGATGTCGAGCAGGTCCTTGCGGGTGCGCTTGAGGTCCTCGAGCTGCTCGGTGAGGAACTTGTGCCGCTCCTCCATCGCGGAGAACTCCTCCAGCGCGAGCGGATTGACCCGGCCCAGCATCGAGAGCGCGCGTTCGGCGGTGCGCAGCCGCTTGACCTGCTCCTCGCGCACGAACGCAGCCGGCTCGGGCGGCTCCTCGCCCTCGGGGACCTCACCGCTGAAGGGGATCAGCGTGGTCGGGCCGTAGTCGGCGACGAGCCCGTCGGCATCGAGCCCGAGCTCCTCGAGGGCACGCTCCTCGAGCTGCTGGATGCGCATCTTCTGCTGGGTGCGCGCCATCTCGTCGCGGTGCACCGAGCTGACCAGCTCGTCGTGCTCGCGGCCGAGGTCGCGCAGCCGGGTGCGGACGGCCATGAGCTGCTGCTCGCTGCCCTGCCGGGACTCCTCGACGGCGGCGCGCTCGTCGGCGGCCTCCATGACCGAGCGCTCGAGCTCGTGCAGCACGAGGCGCACGGCCACCGACACCGCCTGCGCGGCCCGGCCCTCACGGATCAGTCGTTCGCGGCGCTCGGCGGCGCGCGCCCGGGACTCGCGCTCGGCCTGTGCGGCCCGCAGCAGCGAGTCGGCGCGACCGTGCAGCGCGCGGGCGCGCTCCTCGGCGGTGCGCAGGGCGAGCCGTGCGTCCATCTCGCCCTGGCGGGCCTCGCGTGCGGCCTCGGCGAGGCGCTCGCGCTCAGAGGTGTCGGGCTCCTCGTCGGTGACGTCCTCGGCCGCGGCGAGGCGGGCCTGAAGGTCCGCGAGCCCGGCGAGGTCGGCCTCGCGGGCCTCGCGGGCGGTGACGATGGCCCGCTCCAGGCGGTCGGCCTCCCCCCTGGCCGCGCGCGCCTGCGAGCCGTACTGGCCGAGCTCCTCGGCGACTGCGGCCAGCGTCGCGTCCGACTCGTGGAGGCGGGCCAGCGCGACGTCGACACGCTTGAGGGCGTCGTGCCGCGCGGCCTCGAGCCGGGAGATCTCGAAGCCGAGCCGCTCGGTGGTGGCGGTCGCGGCGGCCAGGCGCTCGGTGGCCTCGTCGACGGCGGCCTGGACCTCGATGAGACTGGGCTGGCTGGAGGAGCCGCCGGCGGCGAAGTGGGTGCCGAGCAGGTCGCCGTCGCGGGTCACCGCGACGACGTCGGGCAGGTCGGTGACCAGGCGGCGTGCGGCCGCGAGGTCGTCGACGACGGCGACCCGCTCCAGCAGGCGCGCCAGCGCAGGGCGTACGTCGGCGGGCGCGGACACCACGTCGACGGCGTACGCCGCCCCGTCCGGCAACGTGGGCCAGTCACGGTCGGCGGCGGGTGCACCGCCGAGCAGGAGCCCGGCGCGTCCGAGGTCGTCGTGCTTGAGGTGGGTGATCGCGTCGACCGCGGCCTGCGAGCCGGTGACCACCACGGCGTCCGCGGCACTGCCGAGCGCGGCAGCGACGGCCGTCTCGTAGCCGTGCTCGACGTCGAGCAGCGCTGCGACGGAGCCGAGCAGCCCGTCGACGGAGTCGGTGGCCGCGAGCAGCGCCCCGGCTCCGTCCTTGCGGTTGAGACCGATCTCGAGGGCATCGCGACGGGCGGTGAGACCGGCCCGCTCACGGTCGGCCTGCTGGGCGTCCTCGCGGGCGCGGGCCAGCTGCTCGTCGACCTCGTCGAGCACCGCGACGGCGTCCTCGTGCTCGGAGTCGAGGCCCTCCTCGCCGGCGTCGAGGCCGGCGACGCGGGTCTCGAGGGCGGTGAAGTCGCGCTGGGCGCGCTCGGCCCGGGCGGCGGCCTCCTCGCGGGCCTCGGTCAGGCGCTGGATCTCCGCGTCGGCAGCCTCGGCGCGCGAGGTGAGGGCGTTGACCTGGCCGGCGAGCCGGGCCAGGCCCTCGCGGCGGTCGGCGGCGGCACGCAGCAGCCCGGAGATGCGCTTGTCCTCCTCGGCGGCAGCCTCCTCGGCGGTGCGCTTGGCCACGACCGCGGCCTCGAGGGCGGTGCGGTGCTGCGCGACCTGCTCGGCGATCTCGGCCTCCTGGCGTCGCACGCGCTCGGCCTGCGCCTCGAGGTCGTCGGGGTCGCGACCGGAGTCGACGGTGTCGCCCTCCGCGGCGCCGGCGGCGTTGCGGATCCGCTCGTCGGCCAGCGAGGCGGTGCCGCGCAGGCGCTCCTTGAGCCCCGAGAGGGCGAACCAGGTCTCCTGCGCCGCGGCCAGCCGCGGCAGGTCGTCGCGCAGCGTCGCCTCGAGGGCCGCCTCGCGCTCGCGGCCCTGGACGATCGCGGCCTCGACCTCCTCGCGCCGCTCCAGCAGCACCGACTCGTCGGCCAGCTCGGACTCCAGCGCGGTGCGCGCGGTGACGAGGTCGTCGGCGAGCAGGCGGGCGCGAGCGTCGCGGACGTCGGCCTGCACGGTCTGTGCCTGGCGCGCGACCTCGGCCTGGCGCCCGAGCGGCTTGAGCTGGCGGCGGATCTCCGACAGCAGGTCGGCCAGGCGCGTCAGGTTGCCGTCAGTGGCGTCGAGCTTGCGGAGCGCCTTCTCCTTGCGCTTGCGGTGCTTGAGGACGCCGGCGGCCTCCTCGATGAAGCCGCGGCGGTCCTCGGGGGTGGCGTGCAGGATCGAGTCGAGCTGGCCCTGTCCGACGATCACGTGCATCTCGCGGCCGATGCCGGAGTCGCTGAGCAGCTCCTGGACGTCGAGCAGCCGGCACCCGCTGCCGTTGATGGCGTACTCCGAGCCGCCGTTGCGGAACATCGTGCGACTGATCGTGACCTCGGCGTAGTCGATCGGAAGCGCGCCGTCGGAGTTGTCGATGGTCAGCTGCACCTCGGCGCGGCCCAGCGGCGGGCGGCCGGACGTGCCGGCGAAGATGACGTCCTCCATCTTGCCGCCGCGCAGGCTCTTGGCGCCCTGCTCGCCCATGACCCAGGCGAGGGCGTCGACGACGTTGGACTTGCCCGAGCCGTTGGGCCCGACGATGCACGTGATGCCCGGCTCGAGCTGCATGGTCGTCGAGGAGGCGAAGGACTTGAACCCCTTGAGGGTCAGGCTCTTCAGGTACAAACGCGTGCTCCTCACCGGGTCATGGCCAGGCCCTCGCGACGGGCCACTGAAAACTGGGGAAGCTCAGCGCGGCTCACCCTACGACACCCGCGCCGCCGGAACCGTTGCGCGCGACGCGTGCCACGGCCCATGCTGAGCAGATGCGCCGCACGCTCGCCCGCACGCTCGCCCGCACGCTCGCTGCCGTGGTCTCCGTAGGTGCGCTCGTCGCCCCCTCCCCCGTCGCGGCGGGTGGCGCACCGGAGGACCCGCTCACCCGGACGCACCTGCTCACCAGCGACGACTACGTGAGCGTCTACCCCGACATGCGCGACCCCTCCCGGTCGGTCCTCCGCTCGCCGCTCTTCGCGCCGCGTGGGTGCGACGACCGGGCGGTCGTGGTGCGCGGCAGCAGCCGGATCCAGGGCAGCGTCTCGCCGGGCGTACGCCGCCGGTCGGTCGCCCTGATCGACCAGAACCTGGTGCGCCTCGAGTCCCGTCGGGAGGCGCGCGCGCTCGTCCGCCGCTACCGCCTCTTCAGCGAGGAGTGCGTGGGCGACGTACGCACCGACGACGGGGAGGGCGGCCGGGTCCTGCTCAAGAACCGGGCCTGGTTCCCGCCGCGTGTCGGCGACCAGTCCGCCGGGATGCTGGTCGGCTGGTTCTCGCGCGGCTCGGTCGACTGGCGTCGGGTGCTGGCCGTGCGCGTCGGGCGGACGGTGTCGGTGCTCGACGTCGACTTCACCGACGACCGGCCGCCGCAGGCCGGGGTCGTGACGCTGGGCGAGCTGGCCGCCGACCGGCTGCGCTGAGCGCGCGCGCCGACGGGCGTGGCGGGGGGCTCAGGTGCGCGGGTAGAGGCGCCGGTAGACCAGGTAGAGGATGGGCCCGAGGACCAGGACCGGGATGAGCCCGGTGGGCCCCTGTGAGGAGAGCCCGGTGAGGAGGGACGGTGCCATGAAGAAGCACACGATCCAGAACACCATCCGCGGGTTCACGCCCCGCGGGGCCGGCGCGGCCGGCGGGACGTAGCCGAGGGGGGCCGGCGGCACGGGTGGAGCGGGCACCGCGGGGACGGTCAGACCTCGCAACACCGCGTCGAGGTCGCCGTGGGTGCGTGCGGCCAGTGCCTGCGAGGTGCGCTCGTCGAGCTCGGCGGAGGTGATCCGGCCCTCGCTGAACGCGGAGGCCAGCCGCCGACAGACCTGGTCGCGCTCGGTGTCCGAGGCGAGGAGCGCGTCGCGGGCGGCGTCGGCCTCGCCCTGCGAGCGCAGCCAGTGGCGGTAGGCCTCGTCGCCCGCGCCGGGCGCGCCGTACGGCATGGTCATGGCCCAAGGCTAGTCCCGCGCCCGGCCACTGCGTGGCGACTTCGCCGACTCGGTGGCACGACCGACGAGGACTGCCCGAACCCTCAGCGACCGAGGGCGTCCTTGAGAGCGGCGAGCACGAGGAGCACTGCGTCGGGTCGGGCGTTGTGGCCCATCAGCCCGATGCGCCACACGCTGGTGGCGTACGCCCCGGCGCCGGCACCGATCTCGATGCCGTGGCGATCGAGCAGCTCGCGGCGCACCGCGGCGGAGTCGACGCCCTCGGGGACCCGGACGGTCGTCAGGTCGGGCAGCCGGTGGCCCTCGGCGGCGAAGAGCTCGAGCCCCATCTCCTCGAGGCCCGACTGGAGTGCGTCGCCCGCGGCCTGGTGCCGCGCCCACACGGCCTCGAGCCCCTCGCCGAGGATGCGGGTGAGCCCGGCATGCAGGCTGGCGACCATCGCCGTGGGTGCGGTGTGGTGGTAGGTCCGCTGGGCCTTTCCGCCCTCCTTCAGCCCGGCCTCGCCGACGTAGCCGCCGAGCATGCCGAGGTCGAGGTACCAGGACCGCGGCGTCTCGACGCGGCGCTCGAAGGCGCGGTCGTTGATGGTGAAGGGCGCCAAGCCCGGCGCCACGCCGAGGCACTTCTGGGTGCCGGCGTAGCCGATGTCCACGCCCCAGTCGTCGGCGCGCAGCTCGATGCCGCCGATGGAGGTGACCGCGTCGGTGAGCAGCAGCGCGTCGCCCTTGCCGGCACCGAGGGCGGCGATGTCGGAGCGCACGCCCGTCGACGTCTCGGCGTGCACGGCGGCGATGATCGCCGGCGACGGGTGGGCGGCCAGCACCCGGTCGACGTCGACCGGCTGGCCCCACTCGTGCTCGACCGCGACGACCTCGGCGCCGCAGCGCGCCGCGACGTCGGTCATCCGCTGCCCGAAGAGACCGTTGACCGCCACGACCACCACGTCGCCCGGGTGGACGGTGTTGACGAACGCCGCCTCCATGCCGGCCGAGCCGGTCGCGCTGAGCGGAAGGGTGCGCGCGTTGGAGGTGCCCCACGCCTCGCGCAGCATCTCGCAGGTCTCGTCCATGATCCGCAGGAACTCGGGGTCGAGGTGGCCGAGCAGCGGGTCGGCCAGGGCGCGGGTGGCCTCCGGGTAGGGGTTGGACGGACCGGGACCGAAGAGGTGGCGCTCGCGGATCATGGGGTCGACGGTAACCAATGCCCGGATGTCAGAGCACCGCTCCGGGGTTGAGGATGCCGTCGGGGTCGAGGGCGTCCTTGATCCGGCGCGAGAGGGCCATCACGTCCTCGCCGAGCTGGTCGGGCAGGGCCGCCTTCTTCGTGCGCCCCACGCCGTGCTCCCCGGTGATGGTGCCGCCGAGCCGGATGGCGGCCCGGAGGATGTCGTCGAAGGCGGCGCGGGCCCTCCGCTCGGAGTCGGGGTCGGCGGCGTCGTAGACGATGATGGGGTGGGTGTTGCCGTCGCCGGCGTGGGCGACGGTGGGGATCTCCAGGTCGTGGCTCGCCGCGATCGCCGTGACCGCGGCGAGCAGGTCCGGGAGCAGCGGCACCGCTGCCCCCACGTCCTCGAGCAGGAGGCTGCCGCGCGCCTCGACGGCCGGGAAGGCCATGCGCCGCGCCTCGACGAACATCTCCCCCTCGGCCGGGTCGTCGGTGACCACGACCTCCGTCGCACCGGCGGCGACGCACGCCGCCTCCACGGCCGCGATCTCGGCGACCCGCGCGTCGCCCGGCGCGTCGGACTGCACGATCAGGAGCGCCCCTGCGGTCCGGTCGAGGCCGCGCGGCGAGAAGTCCTCGACCGCGTTGATGGTGGCCCTGTCCATCAGCTCCATCATCGAGGGACGGAGCGTGCGGCGTACGGCGACCACGGCCTCGGCCGCCGCCACCACCGAGGCGAAGGACGCGACCAGCGTCGCGGGTGGCAGCGGCAGCGGCACCAGGCGCAGGACCGCTCGCGTGACGATGCCGAGCGTGCCCTCCGACCCCACGAACAGCTTGAGCAGCGAGAGGCCGGCGACGTCCTTGATCCGCTTGCCGCCGAGCGTGACGAGCGTGCCGTCGGCGAGGACGACGTCGAGGCCCAGGACGTAGTCGGTGGTGACGCCGTACTTCACGCAGCACAGCCCACCGGCGTTGGTGGCGACGTTGCCGCCGATCGAGCAGATCTCGTACGACGACGGGTCCGGCGGGTACCAGAGGCCGTGCTCCCGCGAGGCGGCCTTCACCTCCGCGTTGAAGGCACCCGGCTCGACGACGGCGACCTGGCAGTCGGGATCGATCTCGATGGCCCGCATCCGCTCGAGGCTGAGCACGATGCCGCCGTCCACGGCGCTGGCGCCTCCCGAGAGGCCGGACCCGGCTCCACGCGGCACGACCGGTACGCCGTGCCTGGCCGCCCATCGCACCGCGACCTGCACCTGCTCGGCGTCCTCCGCCCGCACCACGGCCACCGGCGTGCCGGCGCCCGCGTCCCTCGACCAGTCGAACCGGTAGTTCGCCACCGTGGCCGGGTCGGTCGCGACGACTCCGTCGGGCAGGGACTCCACGAGCTCGGCGACGACATCCATCGGCCCATCGTGGCACGCCCGCCGGAGGCCGGGCGCTGTGACGACCTAGGGTCGTCAGCCATGAGAGCCGCACGCCGAGCCCGCATCCTGGGGGACATCGACCTCCGCCGAGGCCGCTGCCTCGAGATCGGCCCACTGGCCAACCCGGTCGTCGACCCGGACGTCGCCGATGTCCGCTACGTCGACGTCGTCGACCGAGCGGGACTCCTCGCCCACTACGACGGCAACCCGGCGGTCGATCCCGAGGCGATCCCCGAGCAGCACTTCTGGCTCACGCGGCCCGACGGCACCGTGTCGACGCTCGCGGAGGCGGTCGCGGCCGACGCGCCCTACCAGCACGTCGTGGCCAGCCACGTCATCGAGCACGTGCCCGACATGGTCGGCTGGCTGCGCGACGTCGCGCAGGTGCTCACCGGGGACGGCGCACTGGTGCTGGCGGTCCCCGACCGCCGCTACTGCTTCGACGTGCACCGCACCCCCGCGACGGTGGGGCAGGTGCTCCAGGCGCACCTCGACGGCGACCGGACGCCGTCGGTGCGAGCGGTCCTCGACCACTTCATGAAGGCCGTCGACTACTCGGCCGAGCAGGCGTGGGCCGGCGAGCAGCCCCCCACGCAGGGCTCGCACCCGATCGACGACGTCCGGCGCCACGTCGCACGCCAGCAGGCCGGCGACTACGTCGACTGCCACGTCTGGCCGCTGACCCCACGCGGCTTCGCCGACCTCATGGACGACCTCCTCGCCCTCGGCGAGGTGGACTTCGCCGTCGAGCGCCTCACCGCGACACGGGTGGGCGAGCAGGAGTTCTACGCGACCCTGCGGCGACTCGACCGCACTCGCGAGCCGTCGGTGGCGATCGAGGAAGCGCGCGTCGCGCTGGCCCGCATGCGGTCCGACCTCCCCGACGAGTCGCCGGCGCCCCGCGGCGGCGACGGTGGGCTCGTGCCGGGTCACGTCGTCGCCGACCTCGAGCAGCAGCTGGCCGAGACGCGCGAGCGGCTCACCAGGGTGCGCGCTGCCCGCGACCGGGCACGACGGCAGCGCGACCGGGCTCGTGCCGAGGCGGTCACGGCCGGTTCCACCAGCGACCCCGGAGTGGTGGCGCGGCTGGGACGACGACTCGGGCTCGGGCGAGGTCGCTGACCTCGGCCGACGCCGCTGCTCCGATCAGGCGGCGGAGGTCGCCTCGTCGGCGTGCGCGATGCTCGAGAGCCGCGACCAGACCAGAGCGAGGGTGATCCCCGAGCCGACGAAGGCGAACCAGAAGGGCGCGGCCAGGCCCCACTGCTCGGCGATGAGACCGCCGATGCCCTGCCCGATGACCATCCCGCCGAAGACGAAGATGAGGTAGACCGAGCCCACGCGGCCCTGGAACTCGGACGGCACCGCCCGCTGGCGCACGACCTGGGAGACGTTGAACCACACGAAGGCGTAGGCACCGAAGCCGAACATGATGAGCAGCGCCAGCCACGGCACCGTGGTCAGGGCGAGAGCGAGGTGCATCAGCACCTCGAGGAGCAGGCAGGTCTTCATCAGGACCGCGAGGTCGAAGCGGCGCTCGAGCCAGCCGTAGCAGGCCGTGCCGACGATCCCGCCGAGCGCGGACGCGGTGGTCAGCAGGCCGAACCCCACCTCACCCATCCCGACCCGGTCCAGCGACCAGAGCACGAGGATCGACCAGGCGGCACCCCAGGTGATGTTGAAGGTCAGGATCACGATGGCCAGGGTCCGGATCGCCGCGTGGCTCCAGAGCCAGCGGATGCCCTCGACGATGTCCTGCCGCACGTGGGTGTCGACCGACTCGGGCACCTGCTCGCGCGTGGAGCCTATGCGCGCCACCAGCACCACGCCCAGCACGACGCACACGAGCTGGGTGACGAACGGCCACGCCATCCCGGCGGCGAAGAGGAAGGCCCCCACAGGCGGACCCACCAGCTGGTTGGCGGTCAGGAAGCCGGCCTGCATGCGCGAGTTGGCGATCCCGAGGTCGGACTTCTCGACGAACATCGGCGTGAGGGTGCTCGAGGTCGAGTCGGCGAACACCTCGGCCATGCCCAGCGCGAAGACGGCGACGAGCACCACGCCGATCGAGACGTGCCCGGTGGCGATCGAGCCGCACAGCAGGGCCAGCACGACGCTGCGGACCGCGTTGGCCACCACCACGACCGTACGCCGGTCGAGCCGGTCGGCCAGAGCTCCGGCGTACAGCCCGACGAGCAGCCACGGCAGGCCGCGCAGCAGCCCCGCCAGCGCCACCAGCCGCGCGTCGTCGGTCTGCGAGGCGACGAGCAGCGGGCCTGCCGCCATGGCGATGCCGTCGCCGATGTTGGTCGTCCACGACGACACGAGCAGCCAGCGGAAACGGGGTCCCAGGCGTGCCGGGATGATCGTCTCGCCGAGCCTGCTCACAAGCGCGGGAGCCTACGGCGCCCCACGGGGCACGCGCACGCGGGTTTCTCAGACCGGCTGGAGGTCCTCGGCCGCCAGGCGGTCGTCACGCACGGCAGCGGCGAGGCGGTCGTTGTCGGCCTGGAGACGCAGCACCAGCGACTCGAGGTCCTCGACGCGCCGGCGCAGGCGCCGGTTCTCCACCGCGAGGACCGAGGTGGTCCGCGCATCACTGTTCACATGGCCCAACAGCGCCTTCGCCATGGGGAGCCTTTCCACGACCGGGTTCGACGGCCGCGACATCCGGCCGTCTACCAGAGTCCCACCCCTGCCGCGGTGGGTCAACGCTGCGGGCGGCCCGTCAGCGACGGCGCGGGGGTCGCTGGCAGCGGGGGCAGAAGTAGGACGAGCGGTTCATGAACGCCACCCGGCGGATCGGGGTCCCGCAGCGCCGGCACGGCTCGCCCTCCTGGCCGTAGGCGTCGAGCGAGCGGTCGAAGTAGCCCGACTCCCCGTTGACGTTGACGTAGAGCGCGTCGAAGGACGTGCCGCCCTGGGCGAGCGCCTCCCCCATCACGTCGCGGACGTGGCCGAGCAGCCCGCGCAGCACCGGCCCGGTGAGCCGGTCCCCCGGCCGCTCACCGTGCAGCCGCGCGCGCCACAGCGCCTCGTCGGCGTAGATGTTGCCGACCCCGGAGATGAGCCCCTGGTCGAGGAGCAGCCGCTTGATCGCCGACGTACGCCGCCGCGCGCGGCGCACGAACTCGGCGTCGTCGAAGTCGGGGTCGATCGGGTCGCGGGCGATGTGCACGATCTCGGTCGGCAGCTCGGCGCCACCGGAGGAGACGGCGAGGCCGCCGAACATGCGCTGGTCGACGAAGCGCATCTCCAGCGCTCGTGCCTCGGCGGTGGAGAGAGCGAACCGCACCCGCAGGTGCCGCTCGTCGGGAGCGCCGGGCTCGTGCAGCAGCATCTGACCGCTCATGCCGAGGTGGCCGAGGAGCGCGTCGCCGTTGTCGAGCGCGATCCAGAAGTACTTGCCGCGGCGCCGCACGGCCTCGATGCGGCGACCCACGAGGGCGGCGACGAAGCCGGTGGAGCCGCGGTGGTCACGGCGTACGGGCCGCGGGTGCAGCACCTCGACGGCCTCGACCGTCGCGCCGACGACGTGGCGCTCGAGACCGGCGCGGACGACCTCGACCTCGGGGAGCTCGGGCACGTCTCAGGCGTCGGCGGTGGTGGCGTCCACGGGGACCACCGGGCGGGCGGCCTCGATCTCGCGGTACGCCGTCTCGGCGGCGCCCTGCTCGGCCTCCTTCTTGGAGCGGCCGGTGCCGTTGCCGAGGACCTGCTCGCCGACGCGGACGCGCGCGACGAAGGTCTTCATGTGGTCGGGGCCGTCGTCCTCGATGAGATATTCCGGGACACCGAGGCCGAGGTCGGCCGACAGCTCCTGCAGGGAGGTCTTCCAGTCCAGGCCGGCGCCCATGGACGCAGCAGCCTCCATCACCGGGTCGAAGAGCCGGTGGACGACCTTGGCGGCCTCGTCGATGCCGCCGCTGAGGTGGATCGCCCCGATGACTGCCTCGACGGTGTCGGACAGGATCGAGGCCTTGTCGCGACCGCCGGTGGTCTCCTCGCCGCGCCCCAGCATGATGTGCTGGCCGAGGCCGATCTCGCGGGCGACGTCGGCCAGCGCCCGGGCGTTGACGACCGCCGCGCGCAGCTTGGCCAGCCGGCCCTCGGAGAAGTCCGGGTGGGCGCGGTAGAGCGTCTCGGTGACCACGATCCCGAGCACGGAGTCCCCGAGGAACTCCAGGCGCTCGTTGGTCGGGATCTGCCCGTTCTCGTAGGCGAACGAGCGGTGCGTCAGGGCACGCTGCAGCAGCTCGGGATCCAGGACCGGATCACCGAGCGCTGCGCGGAGCTCGTCGGTGGTCAGAGGACCTGGCGACGGTCGGCCCTGGCGCCGTACTGGCCGCACTGGCCGCACGCACGGTGCGGGAGGTGCTTGGCACCGCAGGCGGGGTTGGCGCAGGTCGCGAGGGCAGGCGCGACGGCCTTCCACTGCGAACGGCGGTGACGCGTGTTGCTGCGCGACATCTTCCGCTTCGGAACAGCCATGGTGTGTCTCCTACTTACGTCGGCTTGCTTGGCCTTGCGTCTCCGTCCGGGGATTCCCGGTGGAGTCAGTCCTGGTCGTGCTGGGTGTCCTGCTCGGCGTCCTGCTGGAGGTCCTGCAGTCCCGCCCAGCGCGGGTCAATCGGTGCGTCGTGCGAGTGGTCCGGGTCGTCCGCGAGCCGCGCACCACACTCGGTGCACAGTCCGGGGCAGTCCTCGGAGCACAGCGGCTGGAACGGCAGTGCGAGCACCACCGCGTCCCGCAGCAGGGGCTCGAGGTCGACCAGGTCGTCCTCGAGCCGGCTGGTCTCGTCGTCGAGGTCACGGTCGTCGTGCTCCGCGGCCTTGTCGTGCTGGTCGGGGTAGACGTAGAGCTCCTGCAGCCGCGCGTGGATCTCGTCCTCGATCGGCTCCAGGCACCGTACGCACTCTCCCGCGAGCGTGGCCGTGGCCGTGCCCGTGAGCAGCACGCCCTCCATGACCGCCTCCAGCCGCAGGTCGAGGTCGACCGGCGATCCTTCGGGGACAGAGAGGACTTCGATGCCAAGTTCTGCCGGTGCCGGAACTGTCAGCTCGACTTCACGCTGGGAACCCGGACGGCGGCCGAGCTCGCGGGTGTCGAGCACGAGCGGCGCCTTCGGGTCCAGGCTGGTCAAGACGAACTCCCACTACTGGACACAGACACAACCGGAGAATCGTATCCGTCACGGTGTGGCGGGGCAAAACGGGTGCGGGACGCTGCGTTCATCCCCGGCGCTCGGCCAGCCGACGCACCAGCTGCTCGCGGACCGGCTCGGGCACCAGGCCGCGTACGTCGCCACCCAGCGCCGCGACCTCCTTGATCAGGCTGGAGGACACGAACGCGTTGCCGACCGCACCGGGGAGGAAGACGGTCTCCACGTCGGTGAGGTGGGAGTTCATCTGGGCCATCGGGAGCTCGTACTCGTAGTCGACGGCACCGCGCAGGCCCTTGACGATCGCGACGGCGTCGCTCTCGCGGCAGAAGTCGACGATCAGGCCGTCGAAGCCGGCGACCCGGACGTTGGCGATCGAGGAGGTGGCCTCCTCGAGCATCGCGATGCGCTCCTCGGGGGTGAAGAGCCGGTTCTTGCTCATGTTGACACCGATGGCGACCACGACCTCGTCGAAGAGCCGGGCGGCCCGCCCGATGATGTCGAGGTGGCCGTTGGTCACCGGGTCGAACGACCCGGGGCAGACAGCGCGACGCACAGGCGTCCTTCCCGTCGTGGAGCGGTCCCGGTCAGGGCGCCGGGGTGGCGTGACCGTACCAAAGCGCGGTCTCGCCGTAGCGCTTCGTGCGGTCCTCCTCGATGCCGTCGGGCCACGTGACCTGGCTGCGCTTGGCGGCCCGCTCGACGATCACGAGGGCGCCGGGCACGAGCCACCCGTGGTCGACGAGCGCGGTGAGGTCGGCGCTCACGTCGGTGTCGGGCATGGGGTAGGGCGGGTCGGAGAAGACCACGTCGTAGGGGGCCGCAGGCGGGGAGGCGAGCACGGTGGCGACCGTGCCGGCGATCACCCGGGCCCGGGAGAAGCCGAGCGTGGCGGCGTTGCGGGTGATGAGGGCGGCCGTACGCCGGTCCTGCTCGACCATCGTCACCACGCCCGCGCCGCGCGACCACGCCTCGAGGCCGACGGCCCCGGAGCCGGCGTAGAGGTCGAGGAAGCGCAACCCGTCGAGCGAGCCGGTGCGCGACTCGACGGCCGAGAAGAGCGCCTCGCGCACCCGGTCGCTCGTGGGTCGCGTCGTCTGGCCGCGGGGCGTCTCCAGACGCCGACCCCCGGCCGATCCCCCGATGATGCGAGTCATCTGCCCGTGCTCAGCCCTTCTCCATGAACTCCGACGCCGCCGAGCGCTCGACCTCGGCGACGGCGTCGGCCAGGTCGGGCGCCTGCGCCAGCGCAGGATCCTCGGAGAGTAGCGCCTCCGCGGCCTCGCGGGCACGCACGATCGTCTTCTCGTCCCGCAGCACGCGCAGGGAGACCAGCCCCGAACGGAAGCCGGACTGGCTGGCGCCGAGCACGTCGCCCTCGCGCCGCTGCTCGAGGTCGACGCGGCTCAGCTCGAAGCCGTCGGTGGTGGACGCGACGGCATCGAGCCGGTCGCGCGCGGGCGAGCCGAGCTCGGCGTGGGAGACCAGCAGGCACAGCCCCGGCAGGCCGCCGCGACCGACGCGACCGCGCAGCTGGTGCAGCTGGGAGACGCCGAAGCGGTCGGCGTCGAGGAGCACCATCGTGGTGGCGTTGTGGACGTCGACGCCGACCTCGATGACGGTCGTGGAGACGAGCACGTCGACCTCGCCCGCAGCGAAGGCGCGCATCGTGCGGTCCTTGTCGTCGGGGGCCAGGCGGCCGTGGAGCACGGCGGTCCGCAGTCCCGCGAGCGGCCCCGCGGAGAGCTCCGCGTGCACCTCCTCGACCGCGGCCAGCGAGCGCTTCGGGGCGATCTCGGCGCCGTCCTCGTCGAGGTCGAGCTGGTCGCGCTCGCCCTCCTCGCCCGCGTCGCCGGAGATGCGCGGGCACACGACGTAGACCTGGTGGCCCTTCTCGACCTCCTCGCGCACCCGCTGCCACACCCGCTCGATCCAGGTGGGCTGGTCGGCCAGCGGGACGACGTTGGTCTGGATGGGGGCGCGACCCGCGGGCAGCTCTGCCAGCACGGAGGTCTCGAGGTCGCCGAAGACGGTCATCGCGACGGTGCGCGGGATCGGCGTCGCCGTCATCACCAGCACGTGGGGCGGGGTGCCGGCCTTGTCGGTCAGCGCGGCGCGCTGCTCCACGCCGAAGCGGTGCTGCTCGTCGACCACCACGAGGCCGAGGTCGGCGAACTCGACGTTGTCCTGCAGCAGGGCGTGGGTGCCGATGGCGACGCCGGCCTCGCCGGTCACGATGCGCAGCATCGCCTCCTGGCGCGCCGCGCGACCCATGGAGCCGGTGAGCAGCACGACGCCGGTGGCCTCGGCGGCCCCGCCGAGCATCCCGCCCTGCGCGAGGTCGCCGAGCATCGCGGAGATGGAGCGGTGGTGCTGCTGGGCCAGGACCTCCGTCGGGGCCAGCAGCGCTGCCTGCCCGCCGGAGTCGACGACCTGGAGCATCGCGCGCAGCGCCACCAGCGTCTTGCCGGAGCCGACCTCGCCCTGGAGGAGGCGGTTCATCGGGTGGTCGCGGGCCAGCTCTCCGGCGACGACCTCGCCGATCTCACGCTGTCCCCCGGTGAGCTCGAACGGCAGCCGGGCGTCGAAGGCCGCCAGGATCCCGTCGCTCCGACCGGCACGTGATCGGGCGCCCTGCTCGCGGTGCGCGGCGCGGCGCCGCGCGAGCACGAGCTGGAGCACCAGCGCCTCCTCGAAGCGGAAACGCTTCTGCGCCGCACCGAGCTGGCTCCAGTCGTCGGGGCCGTGGATCCACCGGAGCGCCTGCATGACGGTGAGGAGCTCGAAGCGCTCGCGCAGCTCGGGGGTGAAGACGTCGGGCACGCCGGTGACGAGGTCGAGGGTGGCGGCGATGACCTTCTGGAGGTCCCACGTGTAGAGCTTGGCGGTGAGCGGGTAGACCGGGATCAGCTTGCTGAGCATCGCCCCCTCGTCGCCGTCGAGCGCAAAGCCGTGGGCCTGCTCGAGCTGCCAGCTGCCGCGGAACTGCTTGGCCTTGCCGGTGAAGAGCGCCCTGCTCCCCCACCCGAACTCGGCCTCGTGCCGGTCGGCGAGGTTCTTGTAGGGGCTGAACAGCGTCACGGAGAAGTCAGGGCCGTCGGTGCGCAGGCGGATCGTCGTACGCCACTGGCGACGGTTGCCGGCGCTGAACGGGGCACTGGAGCACGAGCGCACCTCCCCCACGATGGTCAGCTGCTCGCCGACGACCGGCGTGGCGACCTCGGACAGCTCGGTGGCGGCGACGTAGCGGCGCGGGAAGTGGCGCAGCAGGTGACCGACCGTGCGCAGGCCGAGGCCCTCCTCGGCGAGCTTGCGCTTCTTGTGCGAGCTCCCGAAGACCGCCCCGATCGGGCTGTCCGGCGTGATGGCGACCATGGACGGCGCTCACTCGACGCTGACGAGCAGCGGGTAGCGGGGCTGGCCTCCGTGGTGGACGGCCACGTCGACGTGGGGGTGGCGCTCCTCGACGTGGGCGGCGACGGCCGCAGCGAGCTCGACCCCGCCCTCGCCGGAGACGATCGTGACCAGCTCGCCGCCACCGGCGAGCAGGCGCTCGAGGACCTCGTCGGCCACCACCTCGAGGTCGGACCCGACGACGGCGAAGTCGCCGGCCACCACGCCGAGCGCGTCACCGGGCTCGCACGGGCCGGCCATCGTGATGGCCTGCCGGGCGGCGACGGTGACCGCGCCGTGGCGGGCATGGCGGGCGGTGGCGGTCATCTCCCGGACGTCGGCGTCGAAGGCGCGGCCGGGCTCGTGCACCGAGATGGCGGCCAGCCCCTGCACCTGCGCCTGGGTGGAGATCACCTCCACGGAGATGTCGTGCTCGGCCTCGGCGGTGCGCGCGGCGATCTCCGCGGCGCGGACGGTGTCGCTGTCGTTGGGCAGGACGACGACCTCCGCGGCACCGCACCCGGTGATGGCCTCGAGCAGCTGTCCGGTCGAGGGACGCTGGCCCGGCCCGCCCTCCACGACGACGGCGCCCGCGGACTCGAAGAGCTCGGCCAGGCCGGGGCCCGCCGCCACGGCGACGACCCGGCGCCCGGTGCGGTCCGAGGTGCGCTGGCGCGCGGCGGCCACCTGCTCGGCGAAGTGCGTGACGCGGATCCGGTGGGGACGGCCGGCAGCGATCCCGGCCTCGATCGCGGCACCGACGTCGTCGACGTGCACGTGGACGTTCCACAACCCGTCGCCGCCGACCACGACGAGGCTGTCGCCCAAGCCGGCGAGGGTCCGGCGCAGCTCGCCGATGCGCTCGTCCTCGACCTCGGCGCCGACGTCGAGGAGGTACATCACCTCGTAGCCTGGACCGTCCTCGGTGAGGTCGTCGCCGGGCACGGCAGCGGCCGCCACGGGGATGAGATGGGTGCCGATGGGGGTGGTCCACGGCATCGGCCGGCGACCGGTGGCGGTGGTCTCGACCGCGTCCAGCACGACGGTGAGGCCGCGACCGCCCGCGTCGACGACGCCCGCCTGGGCCAGCACGGCCAGCTGCTCCGGCGTACGGGCGAGGGCGGTGCGGGCCGCTGCCGCTGCCGCGGTGAAGACGTCGCGGGCGCGGGCACCCGGGCGCTCGGCGACCGCCAGCGCGGCGTCGGAGGCGGCACGCGCGACGGTGAGGATCGTGCCCTCGACCGGGACGCCGACCGCGGCGTAGCTGGCGTCCGTGGCCGAGGCCATCGCCGCGGCGATGGTCTGCGCGCGACGGTCCTCCAGCCCTGCGGCCGCGAGGTGGGTGACGTAGCCGCGGAGCATCTGGCTGAGGATCACGCCGGAGTTGCCACGCGCCCCCATCAGCGCGGCACGCGCCAGGAGCGCCATGCCGGCCTCGAGACCCAGGTCGGGGTCGGCGGCACGCGCGGCCCGCAGCTCGTCGCGGGCCGCGGAGACGGTGAGGAACATGTTGGTGCCGGTGTCGCCGTCCGGCACCGGGTAGACGTTGAGCGCGTCGATCTCCTCGCGCGCCGAGGACAGCGCATCGGTGGCGATGTCGACGAACCGGGCGACCGCGTCGAGGGTGATGCCGTGGGTGACTGGCTCCATCGAGTCGGTGTGCTCCCGGGTGTGCTCCGGCCGCCGTGCGGGTCGGTCGTGTCTGGTGTGCTGGGCCTGGCTGGTGCGACCATGTGTCGCGCGCCACAGGGTAGTGCCCCGGTCCGACCGTGCCTGCGATTTCCTCCCCCGGACGGTCCTCGGCTACTCTTCTGCGGTTGCCTGTTGCTGCCACCTGGCGGTGTGCAGGCTGTGGATCTCTCTATCAACCTCGAACGGATCGGAGTGCACGGTGGCTGCCGTCTGCGACATCTGCGCCAAGAAGCCGGGCTTCGGAAACAACCGTCCCTGGTCGCGCAAGATCACGAAGCGTCGTTTCAACCCCAACATCCAGCGCGTCCGGGCGACCGTGAACGGCACGCCCAAGCGCCTCAACGTCTGCACCGGCTGCCTCAAGGCCGGCAAGGTCTCCCGCTGACCTGACCAGACTTCTGCAAGACTCCCGTCGCTCTGCGGCGGGGGTCTTGTGCTTGTGGGGGCCGTTGCATGAGTCACCGCTTGAGCGGTGACTCCCGCGCGGACCGGCCGTTGCAACGGCCCGACCGCGCCGGACTTCCCCCACCCCCGTGGCTGGAGTTGCTGGTGGGACCCGCCCTGGAGGTTGAGTCTCCTGGAGACTCAGCCCCGAGCGCGGCTCAGAAGTGGGTCCAGCCGGTGGGGCCGTCGTACGCCGCACCGTCGACCGTCACGCCCTCGCCCTCGCGCACCTCGCCGACGACCTGCCAGCCGGCCGGCACCGCGGCCGCGTCGGGGAAGGTCGCGAGCAGCGCGTGGTCGTCTCCCCCGCCGAGGATGAACTGCATCGGGTCCGCTCCCAGCGCCGCGCCGACCGCCTGCAACGGCTCGGGGATCGCGAAGGCGTCGGTGCGCACGTCGATGGCCACCCCGCTGGACTCGGCGAGGTGACCGGCCTCCGCGAGGAGGCCGTCGGAGATGTCGATGAGGGACGTCGCGCCGGCCTCGGCGGCCTGCCTGCCCGCGGCGTACGGCGGCTCCGGGCGGCGGTAGGCCTCGACGAGCACCCGCGGGGAGCGGAACCCGCGCCCCAGGACGGCAAGGCCACCTGCGGCCCAGCCCTGCCGGCCGACCAGCGCGAGGACGTCGCCGGGCTGCGCGCCGGAGCGCAGCACCGGCGCCTGGGTGCACTGGCCGAGCACGGTCACCGCGATCACCAGCTGGTCGGCGCGGGTGAGGTCGCCACCGACGACAGTGGCGCCGACGCTCGCGCACTCCTCGGCGAACCCGCGCGCGAAGTCGAGCGCCCACGCCACCGGCAGGTCCGCAGGGGCGGCCAGTCCGATCGTGAGGTGACGCGCGGTGCCGCCCATGGCGTTGATGTCGGAGAGGTTCTGCGCCGCGGCGCGGTGGCCGACGTCGGCGGCGCTGGCCCAGTCGCGGCGGAAGTGCCGACCCTCGACGACCATGTCCGTCGACACCACCACGTGGCCGTGCTTGATGCGCAGGACGGCGGCGTCGTCGCCCGGTCCGACGAGCACGTGCTCGTCGCCCTCGAAGATCTTCACGAGCTCGGAGATCAGGCCGAACTCACCTGCCTCGCCGAGGGTCGCGTCCGGAGTGAGGGCCATGGCTCCATCCCACCAGACAGCACGGTGATCACAGTCACCCATCCCCTGTCGGCCCGCCCGCGCCGCGCGGTAGGTTGGCCCGGACACACCCGCTGAACGAGACCGAGGAGTCCACGATGGTCGTCCAGGCCTACATCCTGATCCAGACCGACGTCGGCAAGGCCGCCGAGGTGGCCAAGGCCATCGCGCAGGTCAGCGGCGTCACGCTTGCTGAGGACGTCACCGGTCCCTACGACGTGATCGTCCGCGCCGAGGCGAAGAACGTCGACGAGCTGGGCAAGCTCGTGGTGTCGAAGGTGCAGAACCTCGACGGCATCACCCGCACGCTGACCTGCCCGGTCGTCCACATCTGATCCAGCTCACACGAACCACGTGCACCCCCGCCGACGCCTCGGCCCCTCCACGGGCCGGGGCGTCGTCGCGTCCGCAGCCGCCTGCCTCGCCCTCGCGGCCTGCAGTCCGGGGACGACCAGCATCGAGGAGAACGAGCTCTCCGGTGCCGACCGGGCCGCGTGCGAGGCACTGGTCGCGGACCTGCCCGACACCCTTGCCGGCGAGTCGCGGGCCGAGGTCGAGCCCGGCGGCGGGCCCGGTGCGGCGTGGGGCGATCCGGCGTACGTCCTCACGTGCGGCGTCCCGGAGCCGGACGACTACGAGCCCACCGCCGAGTGCAACGTCATCGCGGGCGTGGGGTGGTACGTCACCGACGACCAGCTCACCGACCAGTCCGAGGACGCGACGCCGATCGCGCTGACCCGTACGCCCTACGTCGAGGTGCGGGTGCCGGCCGACTACCGCACCGAGGGCATCGACCGTGCCCTCGCCGAGCTCGCCCCGCTCCTGGAGGAGCACCTGGACGAGGGCGTGCCCTGCCTCTAGGGCCGAGCAGGCGTCACCGCAGGCCGGTGTCGCGGCGCAGCGCGAGCTGGAGCAGCCGGTCGACGAGCTCGGGGTAGGTCATCCCGGCGGCCGCCCAGAGCTGGGGGTACATCGACGTCGGCGTGAAGCCGGGCATGGTGTTGAGCTCGTTGATCACCAGCGAGCCGTCGGGCATCACGAAGAAGTCGACGCGGGCCAGGCCCTCGCAGGAGAGCGCCTCGTAGGCGCGGACGGCCATCGCCCGCAGCTCCTGCTCGGTCTCGGCGGGGAGCACCGCGGGGATGTCGATCTCGGTGTGCTGGTCGGCGAGGTACTTGGCCTCGAAGTCGTAGAACTCGTGGTCGCCGCCCGTGCGGACCTCGCCGGGCCGCGACGTCTCCGGCGGTCCCTCCAACGTGCCGAGCACGCCGCACTCCACCTCGCGCCCGCCCTCCATCGACTGCTCGACGAGGACCTTCGGGTCGTGGCGGAAGGCCTCCTCGAGCGCCGCCTCGACCTCGGTGGCGTCGTGGAGCTTGCTGATGCCCATGCTCGAGCCGGCGCGGGCCGGCTTGGCGAAGGACGGGAAGCCGAGGTCCTCGATGCGCGAGCGGCAGCCGACGGGGTCCTGCTCCCACTCCGAGCGGGTCACGACGATGCCGGGCGTCACCGGGAGGCCGGCCGACTGGAGCACGACCTTCATGAAGGCCTTGTCCATGCCGACCGCCGAGGCCAGCACGCCCGAGCCGACGTAGCGCACGCCCGCCATCTCGAGCATGCCCTGCAGGGTGCCGTCCTCGCCCCACGGGCCGTGCAGCAGCGGGAAGACGACGTCGACCTCGCCGATGACCGACGGGACGCTGGCCGGCTCGGTGACCACGAGGTCGGTGCCGGTGGTGGCGCCCATCAGCGCGACCGGTGAACGTCCGCCGTCGACGGCGGGCAGGTCGCTGCCGTGGATCGCGAGGCGGCCCGGCTCGTCGACCTCGAGCACCCATCGTCCGTCAGCGGCGATGCCGACCGGCACCACGTCGTACGCCTCGCGGTCGATCGCGGCCAGCACGCTCCCCGCGGTGACGCACGAGATGCCGTGCTCGGAGGAGCGCCCGCCGAAGACGACGGCGACCCGGGGCTTGCGACCGGTCTTGTGCGAGGAGGTGTCGTTCATCGGCACGACCCTATCCACCTACGCTTGCCGACATGGCTCACGACCCGCAGCACAGGCCCGGCACCATCGCTGTGACGGCCGGGCGCCCCGAGAAGGCGCCCGACGCACCGCTCAACACCCCGATCACCATGGCCGCGACCTACGTCGCGGGCGGCGAGGTGGAGTACGGCCGCTACGGCAACCCGACCTGGACGGCGCTGGAGGACGCGCTCGGCGCGCTCGAGGGTGGCCGCTGCCTGACCTTCGCCTCCGGCCTCGCGGCCGTGGCGACCGTGCTCGACCTCGTCGGCGCGGACGGCAAGGTCGTGGTGCCGCGGCACGCCTACACCGGCACGATCATGCAGCTCGGCGACCTCGAGTCGCGCGGGCGCCTGCGCGCCGAGCTCGTCGACATCACCGACACCGAGGCCGTGATCGCCGCCTGCGCCGACGCCGCGCTCGTGTGGCTGGAGTCGCCCACCAACCCAGCCCTCGAGGTCGCGGACATCGCGACGATCACGGCCGCCGCCCACGAGGCCGGCGCCTACGTCGTGGTGGACAACACCTTCGCCACTCCCCTGCTCCAGCGCCCGCTCGAGCACGGCGTCGACCTCGTCGTGCACTCCGCGACGAAGTACCTCGCCGGCCACTCCGACGTACAGATGGGCGCGATCATCACCGGCGACGACGACCTCTGGACGGTGCTCAAGGGCCGTCGCGACCTCGTCGGTGCGGTCCCGGGCCCCTTCGAGGCATGGCTGACGCTGCGCGGCCTGCGCACCCTGCACCTGCGCGTCGAGCGAGCCCAGTCCAACGCCGAGGAGCTCGTACGCCGACTCGGCGAGCACCCCGCGCTGTCGGAGGTCCGCTACCCGGGCTTCGGCGGCATCGTCAGCATCGTGCTCGCGCAGGGTGAGATGGCCGCCGACCTGCTCTGCCGCAAGACCCGCCTGTGGGTGCACGCCACGTCGCTGGGCGGGGTCGAGTCGACGCTCGAGCGCCGCCGGCGCTGGAAGGCCGAGGCCGCGACCATCCCCGAGGGACTGGTGCGCCTGTCGGTCGGCGTCGAGGACGTCGAGGACCTCTGGGACGATCTGCGCGACGCGCTCGACGGGTGCGTCGGCTAGCCCCACCGTTGGTCGAGGAGGTCGCGAAGCGACCGTCACGAGACCAGAAGCCCTACTCCACGCCGCTTCTCGGCTGATCGGATTTCGACGGTCGGAGCTGGGCGTCTCATCAGGCAGGTCTCGATACGGCTCCGTCGGGGCTTCGTTCCTCAGCCCCGGGAGCCACTCGACCACCGATGAGCTGCCCTGAGCTCCTTCGTCGCTCAGTGCAGCTCGGGCTTGGTGTCGCGGGCGATGAAGGAGTTCATCATGTCGAGCGCGGTCATCCGGCCGTCGACGACGGCGTCGACGGCCTGCGCGATCGGGGCGTCGACGCCGACGCTGTCGGCCAGCGCGAGCAGCGACTTGCAGGACTTGGCGCCCTCGGCGACCTGCCGCGTGGAGGCGTAGATCTCCTCGGTCGTCATGCCCTGGCCGAGGCGCTCGCCGAAGGTGCGGTTGCGCGAGAGCGGCGAGGAGCAGGTGGCGACGAGGTCGCCGAGACCCGCGAGGCCCATCAGCGTCAGGGGGTTGGCGCCCTGCGCCGTGGCGAGGCGCGCGGTCTCCGCGAGTCCGCGGGTGATGACGGAAGCGGTGGTGTTGTCGCCGAAGCCGAGCCCGACGGCCATGCCGACCGCGAGGCCGACGACGTTCTTGTAGGCACCGCCGATCTCGCACCCGAGCACGTCGACGGAGGTGTAGGGCCGCCACGACGGGCCGTGCGTGATCGCCTGCAGGTGCTTGGCGCGCTCCTCGTCGACGCACGCGACGACGGACGCGGCCGGCTCGCGGCGCGCGATCTCGCGGGCGAGGTTGGGTCCGCTGATGACCGCGATGCGGTTGGCGGAGGCGTCGGTGACCTCCTGGATGACCTCGCTCATCCGCATCAGGGTCCCGAGCTCGACGCCCTTCATCAACGACACCAGCGTCGCCTTCTCCGGCAGGATCGGCGCCCAGGCGGTGAGGTTCCCCCGCAGCGACTGCGACGGGACGGTCAGCACGACGACGTCGGCGTCGGCGGCGACCTCCTCGGGGTCGGTCGACGCGCGGATCGAGGGCGGCAGCTCGATGCCGGGCAGGTAGTCGGTGTTCTCGCGGCGCTCGTTGACCGCCTCGACCACCTCGTCGCGGCGCGCCCACAGGGACACGTCGTTGCCGGCGTCGGCCAGGACCAGCGAGAAGGCGGTGCCCCACGATCCGGCACTGAACACTGCGATCTTCGTCATCGGGTGTGCTTCCTCTTCGTCCGGTGGGGGTCGTGCGGGTTGCCGGTCTCGCGTACGCCGCTGCGGCGCGGGTCGAACCGGTCGGTCGGGGGCGTCTCGCCGCGGAGGTCGGCCACGAGGGCGGTGATCGCCGTCATGATCCGCTCGGTGGCCTGCGCCGTCGTCTCCGGCGAGTGCGGGCCGGCGACCAGGTCGTCGAGGGGCACCGGGTCGCCGGCCTTCATCACGATGTTCTTGCGCGGCACGAGGTGCGGGCGCTTGGTGTAGGGAGGCAGGACCTCGTGCGCACCCCACTGGCCGACCGGGATCACGGGACACCCGGTGGCGAGCGCGATGCGCGCGGCGCCGGTCTTGCCCTTCATCGGCCACAGGTGCGGGTCGCGGGTCAGCGTGCCCTCGGGGTAGATCACGATGCACTCGCCCTCCCCGATCGCCCTCACCGCGGCGTCATAGGCACCGACCGCGTTGCGGGTGAGCCGCTCGACGGGGATCTGCCCGGCGGCGGAGAGGAGGCCGCCGAGGTACTTGTTCCTGAACAGCCCCGACTTGGCGAGGTAGCGCGGCACGCGTCCGTGGTCGTAGACGAAGTGCGCGGACAGCAGCGGGTCGACGTGGGAGATGTGGTTGAGGGCGATGATGCAGCCGCCGGTGGCGGGGATCTTCTCGCCGTCGATCCAGGTGCGCGACGTGGCCGTCAGCAGGGTCGGCTTGAGGATCGAGGCGGCGAAGGTGATCGCCCAACCGCGCGGCTGCTCCAGCTTCCTGACGCGCACCGTCACCTCCCGCTCCCACGGGCCACGCCCGGACGCTCCCTGCGTCGCGAGCAGGCTACTCGGTCACCCGCCCCCCGGGACCCCAGCGGCACGCTGGTCCCGGGTGGCAGGATTCGTGGTGATGTCCAGCTCCCTGCCGACCGATGCCGACGCGCCGCGCTGCGTGGTCGTCGTACCCGTCAAGCCGCCGGCGCACGGCAAGTCCCGCCTCGTCGGGCTCGACGACGAGCAGCGCCGCGAGCTGGCCGAGGCGTTCGCGCTCGACACCGTGCAGGCGGCCGTCGCGACGCCCGGCGTCGCCCGCGTCCTCGTGGTCACCGACGACTTCCGCCTGGTCGCACCGATGCGCGCCCTCGGCGCCGAGGTGATGCCGGACGGGGCCAGCGAGGACCTCAACGAGACCCTCGTGCAGGCCGTCGCGGAGGTCGTACGCCGCTGGCCGGGCGCGGTGCCGGTCGCGCTGTGCGCCGACCTGCCCGGGCTGCGCTCCGCCGAGCTCGCCGCGGTCCTGGAGGACGTGGTGGCACAGGTGGATGCCGGTCACGCCGCCTTCGTGAGGGATCGCGCCGGCACGGGCACGACGACGTACGCCGCTCCTGCCGCACACTTCGCGCCGCAGTTCGGAATGGCTTCGGCGGAGCGCCACGCGGCGTCGGGGGCGGTCGAGGTCGGCGCCTCCGCGCGGAGCCTGCGTGCCGACGTCGACGACATGGTCGACCTCGGCGCCGTCCTCGTCGGCGGCGTGGGACCGCACACCACCCGGGCAAGCGGGAGGCGGGCCACCCCGCTGGGGTGACCCGCCTCGTCGCGGTCCAGGAGTGCTGGAGCGTCAGGACTTCTTGGCAGTCTTCTTGGCCGCGGTCTTCTTGGCCGGCGTCGCCTTCTTGGCCGGAGCTTTCGTGGCGGTCGACTTGGTGGCCGTCGACTTGGCGACCGTCTTCTTGGCCGGGGTTGCCTTCTTCGCAGGCGACGTGGAAGCAGCCGTCGTCTTCTTCGCGGGCGTCGCCTTCTTCGCCGTGGTGGTCTTCGACGCCGTCGACTTGGTGGCCGGGGCCTTCTTGGCGGCGGTCTTCTTGGCGGGCGCTGCCTTCTTCGCCGGCGTCGCCTTCTTGGCGGGCGCCTTCTTGGCGGCCGTCTTCGTGGCCGGTGCAGCCTTCTTCGCCGGCGTCGCCTTCTTGGTCGCGGCACCGGTGACGGCGGCAGCAGCCGCGCGCACGCTGGCCGGCGGCTTCGGCATCGTGGCGGCCGTCAGCTTCGGCAGCTTCTTGGCGCCGGCGACGACGTCCTTGAGCTCCTTGCCCGCGGAGAACTTCGGCACGGCCTTCTTCTTGGACTTCATCCGCTCACCCGTCTGCGGGTTGCGGACCCAGCGCGCGTTGCGGACGGCCTTCTCGAACGAGCCGAAGCCGGTGATGGCGACCTTCTCGCCCTTGGCCACCTCACGGGTGATGGTGTCGAGCACCGACTCCAGTGCGTGGGCCGCCTGCTTGCGGTTCCCCTCGTAACGCGCGGCGAGCGCGTCGATGAGCTCTGACTTGTTCACTAGCTTCCCTTCCCAATGAACCTGAGCCGAGCTCGTGCTCGACCTTCTGCAAGGCACGCTAGGCACATGGGAGGGTGAGGACAATCACCATCGCCCTTGTTTGTGGGGCTTTTTCAGGCCGTGACGGGCTTCCAGCTCGGCCGCGACGCCTCGAAGTCGGTGATGTCGGTGTCGTGGCCGAGGGTGATCCCGATGTCGTCGAGGCCCTCCAGCAGGCGCCAGCGGGTGTAGTCGTCGATGTCGAAGGAGTCCTCGACGGCGTCCTCGCCGGCACCGGCGCGGACCGTACGGCTCTCCAGGTCGACGGTGACCTCGCCGCCCGGGTTGTCCTCGAGCCAGTCCCACAGGCGCTGCACGACCTTCTCGTCGACCTGCGCCGCGACGAGCCCGGCCTTGCCGGAGTTGCCGCGGAAGATGTCGGCGAAGCGTGAGGAGATCACGGCCCGGAAGCCGTAGTTCTGCAAGGCCCACACGGCGTGCTCGCGCGAGCTGCCGGTGCCGAAGTCAGGACCCGCGACCAGCACGGAGCCGCTGGCGTAGGTGGGGTCGTTCAGCACGAAGTCCGGGTCGTTGCGCCAGGCGGCGAACAGCCCGTCCTCGAAGCCGGTACGGGTCACGCGCTTGAGGTACACCGCGGGGATGATCTGGTCGGTGTCGACGTTGCTGCGCTTCAGCGGGACGCCGACGCCGGTGTGGGTGGTGAACTTGTCCATGGGAAACCTTTCGGAGATCGAGTAGCCGCCGAGGAACGAGGCGGCGTATCGAGATCAGGCCAGCGCAGCCAGGTCGGCGGGCGACGAGAGGGTGCCGCGCACGGCGGTGGCGGCGGCGACGGGCACGGACACCAGGTGCGTACGACCGCCCTTGCCCTGCCGCCCCTCGAAGTTGCGGTTCGACGTCGACGCGCTGCGCTCACCCGGGGCGAGCTGGTCGGGGTTCATGCCCAGGCACATCGAGCAGCCGGCCCCGCGCCACTCCGCACCTGCGGCCAGGAAGACCTTGTCGAGGCCCTCGGCCTCGGCCTGGAGGCGTACGCGCACCGAGCCGGGCACCACAAGGAGGCGGGTGTCGTCGGCGACGTGGCGACCCTCGAGGATGGACGCCGCCAGGCGCAGGTCCTCGATGCGGCCGTTGGTGCAGGAGCCGACGAAGACCGTGTCGACCTTGACCTCGCGCAGCGGCGTGCCGGCCTCGAGACCCATGTAGTGCAGGGCCTTCTCGGTCGCGACCTTGTCGTTGGGCTCGTCGAAGTCGTCGGGACTCGGGATCGTGGCGCCCAGGGGTGCACCCTGACCGGGGTTGGTGCCCCAGGTGACGAACGGCGTCATGGTGGAGGCGTCGAGCTCGATCTCTCGGTCGAACACCGCATCGTCGTCGGTGCGCAGGGTCTTCCAGTGCGCGACGGCGGCGTCCCAGTCGGCGCCCTTCGGCGCCTCGGGCTTGCCCTCGATGTAGTCGAAGGTCGTCTGGTCGGGAGCGATCAGACCGGCCTTCGCGCCCCACTCGATCGACATGTTGCACACGGTCATCCGGCCCTCCATGGAGAGCTCCTCGATGGCCTGGCCGCGGTACTCCACGATGTAGCCCTGGCCGCCACCGGTGCCGGTGTGGGTGATGAGGGTGAGCACCATGTCCTTGGCGGTGACGCCCTCGGGCAGGCTGCCGTTGATCGTGACGGCCATCGTCTTCGGACGGGCCTGGGTCAGGGTCTGGGTGGCGAGGACGTGCTCGACCTCGGAGGTGCCGATGCCGAAGGCGATCGCGCCGAAGGCGCCGTGCGTGGAGGTGTGCGAGTCGCCGCACACAATCGTCATGCCGGGCTGCGTCAGGCCGAGCTGCGGGCCGACGACGTGCACGATGCCCTGCTCGACGTCGCCGAGCGGGTGCAGTCGCACGCCGAAGTCGGCGCAGTTCTTGCGCAGCGTCTCGACCTGCGTGCGGCTCACCGGGTCGGCGATCGGCTTGTCCCAGTCGACCGTCGGGACGTTGTGGTCCTCGGTGGCCAGCGTCAGGTCGGGGCGGCGGACCGTGCGGTCGGCGAGGCGCAGGCCGTCGAAGGCCTGCGGCGAGGTCACCTCGTGGAGGAGGTGGAGGTCGATGTAGAGCAGGTCGGGCTCTCCCGGGGCGCTCCGGACGACGTGCTCGTCCCAGACCTTCTCGGACAGGGTCTTGCCCATGACACAAACTCCTTCTGCTGCAGTGCGGTGGGACGACGCTACCCCTTGCATCCCACTCCCTGAGATGAGAATATCGGTATATGGACAACGGATCTGGTGTCGGCGTACTGGACAAGGCCGCCCTCGTGCTCGCGGCCCTCGAGGCCGGACCGGCCACCCTGGCGGGGCTCGTCGCCGGCACCGGGCTGGCCCGCCCGACCGCGCACCGCCTCGCCGTCGCGCTCGAGCACCACCGGCTCGTGGCCCGCGACATGCAGGGGCGCTTCGTGCTCGGCCCCCGCCTCTCCGAGCTCTCCGCGGCCGCCGGCGAGGACCGCCTGCTGGCCGCCGCCGGGCCTGTGCTGGCACGGCTGCGCGACATCACCGGCGAGTCTGCCCAGCTCTGGCGCCGCCAGGGCGAGCACCGCGTCTGCGTGGCCGCCGCCGAGCGCCCCTCGGGCCTGCGCGACACCATCCCGGTCGGCTCGCAGCTGACGATGAACGCCGGGTCGGCCGCGCAGATACTGCTGGCCTGGGAGGACCCGGAGCGCATGCACCGCGGTCTGCAGAACGCTGCCTTCTCCGCCACCGCGCTCTCCGGCATCCGCCGTCGTGGCTGGTCGCAGTCCGTCGGCGAGCGGGAGCAGGGCGTCGCGTCGGTCTCGGCCCCGGTCCGCTCCCCCGGCGGCAAGGTCATCGCCGCCGTCTCGGTCTCCGGTCCGCTCGAGCGCCTCTCGCGCCAGCCGGGCCGCATGCACGCCCCCGCCGTGCTCGCCGCCGCCGACCGGCTCTCGGAGTCGTTGCGCCGCGCTGCGGCTGAGTGAGGCGGCTGAGCACCACGGCTCTGTGCCGCGCCCGATCGTCCGCGTGAGGATGAGCCCATGAGACTCCTCCTGGCTGCCATCGTCCGACTGGTCGTCATGGGAGCCGGCCTGGCCGCCTACTACGCGGCCCTGCCCGCTCTCTTCCCGGGCTCCAACGACGCCAACATCGGGGCCGGCCTGCTCGCGTTCGCCGGAATCGTCGTGGTGAGCCTCGGCTGGGCCTTCGCCGATGCCCGACGCCGCGGAGCGTCGTCCACGGTCGCCACCTGGGCGATCGTCGCGGTCGCGTTCGGAGTGCTGTGGCTCGTCGGGCTCGCCACCCTCGAGGCGGACGACAGCATGACCCTGTCCGAGCGGCTCAGGCTCGACGCCTTCCTGGTGGTCTTCACCGCGGGCCTCGTCCTCCTACCTGCTGCTCTGGGCGCAGCGCTCGGCGACAGGTCGCGCAATTCGGAGTGAGGAGCTCGCAACTCAGAAGAGAGCATGCTGCTCCAGCTCCAGGAGCTGCTGCTTGCGCTCGAGCCCGCCGGCGTAGCCGGTGAGCGTGCCGTTGGCACCGATCACCCGGTGGCAGGGCACCACGATCGGGATCGGGTTGCGCCCGTTGGCCAGGCCGACGGCGCGCGACGCAGCGTTCGTCATGCCGAGACGTCCGGCGATCTCGCCGTAGGACGCGGTCTCGCCGTAGCCGATGCGGCCCAGCTGCTCCCACACCCGCTGCTGGAAGTCGGTGCCGATGGGCGCGAGCGGCAGGTCGAAGTCGGTGAGCTCACCGGCGAAGTACGCCGTCAGCTGGCGGGTCGCCTCGGCCAGCACGGGCTCGTCGTCCGACCGGGCTCCCAGCGGGCGCCCGTCGGCGGGCGGGCGGAAGGGCGAGAACTCGATCGCCACGATCGAGCCGTCGCGCTCGACCACGCGCAGGTCGCCGATGGGCGAGGGCATCACGGTCCACATGTCAGGTCTCCTTCGCCGGGCGGCGCCGCGGTCGGGTGGGTGTCGGGGGCCGGGGTGGGCGGCATGAGGGGGTTCCACAGGTGCATCAGGGCGTAGGAGCGCCACGGTCGCCAGGCGTGCGGGTCCGGCTCGACACCATCGACGGCCAGCTCGGCCAGCACCCGGCGCACGGCGAGGTCGGTGGGCAGGAAGACGTCGGGGTGGCCGAGCGCCCGCATGGCCACGTAGTCCGCGGTCCACGGCCCGATCCCGGGCAGGGCGAGCAGCGCGCGGCGTACGTCGTCGCGGTCGGGACCGCGGTCGAGCACGACCTCACCGCCTGCCAGGGCGCTCGCCAGCCCGACGAGCGCGCGACCGCGTGCCCGAGGCATCGGCAGGGTCTCGGCGTCGACGCCGGACAGCGTGGCCGCGTCCGGGAACAGGTGGGTGAGGCCCGGGACGGGCGAGTCGACCGGGCGGCCGTGCGCGGACACGATGCGTCCGGCCACGGTGCGCGCACCGGTGACGCTGACCTGCTGGCCGATCACGGTGCGCACGGCGGTCTCGTCGCCGTCGACCTGGCTCGGGACCCGGAGACCGGGCGTGGCGCGCACCAGGTCGCCGAGGACGGGGTCGGCACCGAGGTGCGCGTCGACGGCCCCGGGGTCGCAGTCCGCGTCGAGCAGGCGGCGCACGCGCTCGCTGGCCGCGGCGGTGTCGCGCAGGTCGGCGAGCCAGAACTCCGCCTCCACGAAGCCGGTGCCGCCCTCGCCCGGCAGGTCCTCCAGCCGAACCCGGACCGTGCCGGGCCCGTGCGGGAGGTCCAGGGTGCGGGCGTAGCAGCCGGGTGCAGCGACCTCGACGCCCGGGACGAGGTGGTAGGCCAGGAAGTCGAGGAGCCGCCTGCCCGCGAAGGGCGTGCGGACGGCCAGTCGCATGGCCAGCGAACCCGACGCCCGGCCCTCCCTCGGTGGCCGTCGGCCACCCCGCAGCCCGCTCGGCGAGGCGTCGTAGACCTCGCGCACGGTCTCGTTGAACTGCCGCACGCTGGCGAAGCCGGCCGCGAAGGCCACGTCCGTGATGGCGAGGTCGGTCGTCTCCAGCAGGACCCGCGCGGTCTGGGCGCGACGGGCGCGGGCGAGGGCGAGCGGCGTGGCACCCAGCTCCTGGGTGAGCAGCCGGCCGAGGTGCCGCGGGGTGTAGCCGACCCGTCGGGCCAGGCCGTCCACCCCCTCGCGGTCGACGAGCCCGTCGGCGATGAGCCGCATCGCCCGGCCTGCGACATCGGCGGCGACGTCCCACTCGGGGCTGCCGGGTGTGGCGTCAGGCAGGCAGCGCTTGCAGGCGCGGTAGCCGGCGGCGTGGGCGCTGGCGGCCGTGGCGTGGAAGGTGACGTTGGCGACCGCCGGGGTGCGCGCCGGGCAGGAGGGGCGGCAGTAGATCCCGGTGGTGCGCACCGCGGTGTAGAACACGCCGTCGAAGCGCCTGTCACGGCTCTGTACCGCGCGGTAGCACGCGTCGGTGTCGAGGTGTCCGGACGGCGTCATGCCCCGAGTCTGACGACCCGGGGCATGACACACCAGCGGAAATCGGACACGGCCGTGCGCGCTCAGGTGCCGGGGCGGTAGCGACGCTCGGGACGTCCCGCACCGCCGTACTGCAGGCGCACCGCCGCCGATCCGCGGGCCACGAAGTGCTCGAGGTAGCGGCGGGCCGAGACCCGGGAGATGCCGACGGCGTCCGCGCACTCCGCCGCGGAGAGCTCGCCGACCTCCCGCAGCGCCGACGCGACCAGGTCGGCCGTCTGCGGGCTCAGCCCCTTGGGCAGCGTCGCCGCGGGTGCGGGTGCGGACACCCCGAAGACGGCGTCGATGTCCTGCTGCCCCGGCGCGGCCGACCCGGAGAGGGCCAGGTGCGCCGCGCGGAAGGACTCCAGCCGCACCCGCAGGTCGTCGTAGTCGAAGGGCTTGACGAGGTAGTGGACCGCTCCGCCCGACGCTGCCGCGCGCACGGTGTCGGCCTCGCGGGCCGCGGTGACCACCAGCACGCCGACGTCGTCGCCGTCGGCGCGGAGGCGGCGCAGCACCTCGATGCCGGTCATGTCGGGCAGGTGCACGTCGAGCAGCACCAGGTCCGGGCGCAGCCGGGCGACGTCGGCCAGCGCGGCCCCGCCGCTGCTGGCGACCCCGACGACCCGGAAGCCCGGGGTCCGCTCGACGAACTGGGTGTGGATGCGCGCCACCATGAAGTCGTCGTCGACGACGAGGACGCCGACCTCGGTCACGTCGCCTCTACTCCTGTCTGGACCCCTGCCGGGATCCCTGCCTGCACCCCGGGCAGTCCCGCATCGAAGACCGCGCCCGTGCCGCCGTCACCGGCGCGGACGGTGACCGCGCCGCCCCGACGCTCGCAGACGACCTGCACCAGCGCCAGCCCGACACCCCGCCCCTCCGCGGTGGACGCCTTGGTGCTCCACCCGCGCCGGAAGATCTCCCCCACCTGCTCGGGCGGGACCCCCGCCCCCGTGTCCGCGACGGCGAGGTGCACGGTGTCGCCGTCGAGGCGCAGCGCGACCTCGACCACCTTCCCGCCGACGGACACCGACGCGTCGACCGCGTTGTCGACGAGGTTGCCCAGGACGGTGCCGACGTCCGTAGAGGCCTCCGGGTCCAGCCGCGGCAGGTCGCTGTCGTCGGTGAGGCTCAGGTCGACGCCGCGCTCGGCGGCGAGGCTGGTCTTGGCGATCACCAGCGCCGCGACCGCCGGGTCCTCGACGCGGGCCAGCACCGCGTCGGAGATCTCGCGCCGGCGTCGGCTCAGGGTGCCGACGAGCCGCGAGACCTCGTCGTACTCCCCCAGCTGCACCAGCCCGGAGATGGTGTGGAGCTGGTTGTGGAACTCGTGGGTCTGCGCGCGCAGGGTGTTGGTGATCGACTGGCGCGCGCTCAGCTCGCTCTGCAGCGCCAGCAGCTCTGTGCGGTCACGCAGGGTGGTCACCGACGCGACCAGCCGCCCGCCCTCGAGCACCGGGTTGCGGTTGACGACCAGCACCCGATCGCCCAGGACGACCACGTGGTCGCGGATCTCGGTGTGGTCGGCCAGCAGGTCGCGGACGGCGGGGTCGAGATCCAGCTCGTCGACGCGGCGTCCCTCGACCTCGCCGTGCAGCGCGATCAGCTCGCGCGCGCTGTCGCTCAACACCGTCACGGTGCCGTCCTCGGCGACCGCGACCACTCCCTCGCGGATCGAGTGGAGCAGTGCCTCGCGCTGGTCCGCGAGCGCAGCGATGGCCGCCGGCTCCAGCCCACGCGTACGCCGGCGGATGAGGCGCGAGAGCAGGAAGGACCCCGCGACCCCGAGCCCCAGGCCGAGACCCGCGAAGGTGAGCAGGTCCGGAGCCACGCTGCGGGCCCGCTCGGCCCACGTGGGGTACTCCTCCGCGACCATCACGATGCCGACCAGCTCGAGCTGGCGGTTGATGACCGGCACCTGCGCCGCGATCGACGGTGTCCCGAAGTCGTCGACGTCACCGGTCCAGGGGCGCAGCCGCTGGACGGTGCTGCCGCCGAGGTCGACACGTCGGTCGCGGCCGTCGAAGTCGCTGCTCACCAGGACCACGCCGTCCGGGTCGGTGAGGTAGACCCCGCTCGCCTGCACCTCGAAGCGGATGCGCTGGGTGAGTGAGGTGAGGGTGGCGCGGTTCGCCTCGACCTCGCCGGTGCGAAAGGAGAGGCGCACGATCTTGGTGCTGGTGAGGTCCTCCGCGGCCGCACGGAGCCGCGCTCCGCGGGTGTCACGGAAGTCGGCGTCGCTCTGCTGGACCGACACGACGCTCGCGACGGCGACGACCACGAGGAGCACGGTCAGCTGGAGCACGAGGAACTGGCCGGCGAGGGTCGCCGGCCACCACCGCGAGCGTGACCACAAGTTCCACAACCTCCATTGCTTTCCCAAGCGTGACGAGCACCACACGCAGTCTCCACCATCGGGGAGTCGCACCCCATCAGCGAGGGCGCGAGGCCCGAACAGAGAAGGAGACCACATGATGCGCCAAGGCACGAGGCGGTCCGTCGCAGTGGCGGTGTCGCTCGGCGCCGCGCTCCTCCTGGCGACCGGGTGCGGCGTCACCCGGGGCGCCCAGAGCAGCGACATGACGATGCTGATCCCCAACAGCCCCGGCGGTGGCTACGACCAGACCGGGCGCGCCGCGATCGCGGTGATGGAGAACGGCGACATCACCGGCGGCTCCTTCGAGGTCACCAACGTGGTCGGCGCCGGCGGATCGGTCGCGATGACGCGACTGATGAACGCCGAGGGCGACGAGCGCACGATGATGACCGCCGGCCTGGGCGTGGTCGGCTCGCTCTACTCCTTCGGTGCGCCCTACAAGCTCAACGACGCGACGCCCCTGGCCCAGCTCATCGAGGACCAGGAGGGCGTGCTCGTCCCGGCGGACTCACCGTTCGAGACCATCGACGACCTGGTCACGGCGTGGGAGGACGACCCGAGCTCGATCGTCGTCGGCGGCGGCTCCTCGCCCGGCGGCCCGGACCACCTCTTCCCCATGCAGCTGGCCAGCGCCGTCGGCATCGACGCCCGCGAGGTCCGCTACGTCCCCTACGACGGCGGCGGCCCGCTGACCAGCGCCCTGCTCGGAAGCAAGATCGACGCCGGCTTCTCCGGGGTGGGCGAGTTCGAGGGGGCCCTCGCCGAGGGCAAGCTGCGCCTGCTCGCGGTCTCCGGCGAGGAGCGGCTCACCGGTGACGTCATCGGCGACGCACCCACCCTGGTCGAGTCCGACATCGACCTGGTCTTCACCAACTGGCGCGGCGTCTTCGCGCCCCCCGGCATCAGCGAGGAGCGTCGCGACGAGCTGATCGCGATGCTCGAGGAGATGCACGAGAGCCCCGAGTGGCAACAGGCCCTCGAGGACTACGGCTGGATCGACGAGTTCAAGACCGGCGACGACTTCGACACGTTCCTCCAGGAGCAGGACGAGCGCGTCGCCACCACCCTCGAGGAGCTGGACCTGCTGTGAGCACACCACTCGACACCACCCCTGACACGACCCCTGGCTCCCCGGCGGCCACGCATCCCGCCCCGCAGCGGGACATGGCCCAGCTCGGGCTGGCAGCGATGCTCGTCGTCGTCGGCGCCTACACCTTCTACGACGCCTCCACGCTGCGGGTCGGCTTCGGCGACCCGGTCGGACCGCGCGTGTTCCCCTACGTCATCGGCGCGGTCACCGTCGTGCTCGGGCTGCTGCTCGTGCTCGCCACCCTGCGCGGCGACGTCCCGGAGGCCGAGGGCGGCGAGGACATCGACCTGCGCCAGCCCGCCGACTGGGTCACCGTCCTCAAGCTGGTCGGCGTACTCCTCTTCACGGTGCTGACCATCTCCTTCCTCGGCTGGGCGGTGAGCGGCGCGATCCTCTTCGTCGGCGCGGCCTGGTCGCTCGGCAGCCGGACGCTCGTGCGCGACGTGATCGTCGGCCTCGTGCTGTCGGTGAGCAGCTGGTACTTCTTCCACGAGGTGCTCGGCGTGATCCTCCCCGCCGGGATCCTGGACGGGGTGCTCTGATGGACAGCCTCGGCCTGCTCATGGACGGCTTCGGTGCCGTCCTGACCCCGCAGAACCTGCTCTTCGCCGCGATCGGCGTCTTCCTCGGCACCTTCGTCGGTGTGCTCCCGGGCATCGGCCCGGCCATGGCGGTGGCGCTGCTGCTGCCCGTCACCTACGGCCTCGACCCGATCCCGGCGTTCATCATGTTCGCCGGCATCTACTACGGCGGCATGTACGGCGGGTCGACCACCGCGATCCTGCTCAACACCCCGGGCGAGTCCGCGTCGGTCATGACGGCCCTCGAGGGCAATCTCATGGCCAAGGCCGGGCGGGCGTCGCAGGCGCTGGCCACGGCCGCCATCGGGTCCTTCATCGCCGGCACGATCGGCACCCTCCTGGTGGTGTTCTTCGCACCGGCCCTCGCCTCGGTGGCCAACGAGCTCGGCGCCCCGTCCTACTTCGCGCTGATGGTCCTGGCGATGGTCATGGTCACCAGCGTGCTGGGCGGCTCGTGGCTGCGCGGCTTCATCTCGCTCTTCCTCGGCCTCACCATCGGCCTGGTCGGGCTCGACCTCAACACCGGGCAGCCGCGCCTGAGCTTCGACCAGCCGCTGCTGGCAGACCGCATCGACGTCGTCGTGGTCGCCGTTGCGATCTTCGCGCTCGGCGAGGCGTTCTGGGTCGCTGCGCACCTGCGCCGCAGCCCGCTGCAGGTCATCCCGGTCGGCCAGCCCTGGCTGAGCGGGACCGACCTCAAGCGCTCGTGGGGCCCGTGGCTGCGCGGCACGGCGTACGGCTTCCCGTTCGGCGCGCTGCCGGCGGGTGGCGCCGAGATCCCGACGTTCCTGTCCTACGTGACGGAGAAGAAGCTCGCCGGACGCCGCGGGGAGGACGAGTTCGGGCGCGGCGCCATCGAGGGCGTCGCCGGACCGGAGGCGGCGAACAACGCCTCGGCAGCCGGCACGTTCGTGCCGCTGCTCGCGCTCGGCCTGCCGGTCACCGCGACCTCCGCGGTGATGCTGGCGGCGCTGCAGGGCTACGGCATCGAGCCCGGCCCCGGCCTGATGACCGACCAGCCCGAGCTGGTCTGGGCACTGCTCGCCAGCCTCCTGGTCGGCAACGCGCTGCTGCTGGTGCTCAACCTGCCGCTCGCGCCGGTGTGGGCCAAGCTGCTGCGCATCCCCCGGCCCCAGCTCTACGGCGGGATCCTGTTCTTCGCCACGCTCGGGGCCTACGCGAGCAACCTGCAGGCCTTCGACCTGTTCCTGCTGCTGGTGCTCGGACTCCTGGGCCTGATGATGCGTCGCTTCGCCCTCCCGGTGCTGCCGCTGATCCTCGGGGTGATCCTCGGCCCGCTCATGGAGTACCGCCTCCGTGAGGCGATGGCGATCTCCGGTGGCGACGTCTCCGCCCTGTGGAGCGAGCCGGTCGCCCTGGTGATCTACGTGATCGTCGCCCTCGTGGTGGTCGCGCCGATCGTGGTCCGCTCCGTCCGGCCGGCACCCGCCGCCGTGGCGCAGGACCTGGACCCGTCCGTCGACGAAGAGGAGAAGGTGCGATGAACGACCGTGCGACCGTGATCGTGGTGGGCTGGTCCCCCGACGAGTTCGGGGAGGCTGCGCTGGGGCGGGCCGTCGAGGAGGCGAGGCTGCGCCGGGGCCGGGTCGTGGTGGTCAACGCCACCCGCGGCGACGCGCTCGTCGACGACCGCTACGCCGACGAGGACCAGCTCGCCCGGTTGGCGACCGAGCTGGCCGCCAGCGGCGTGGAGGTCGACGTACGCCGCTCGATGGGGGCCGACGTCGGCGACCAGGTGCTCGCCGTCGCGGGCGACGTGTCCGCCGACCTGATCGTGATCGGCCTGCGCCGGCGCTCGCCGGTGGGCAAGCTGCTCATGGGCAGCGTCGCGCAGCGCATCCTGCTCGGCGCCGAGTGCGCCGTGCTGGCGGTCAAGCCCGGCGCCTGACTGCGACTTTCGCAGCCTCCCGCACCCGCGCCCGCCCTGCGACACTGGGCCGGTGATGGCACCGGCCCCGATCCTGCGCGGGGCGCTGGTGCGGGGGCTGCGCGCTCCGGCTTGGGCCGGACTGCTCGTGCTCGCCACGGCCCTCCTCGTCGCCTCGCTCGCGGCCCCGGCCCTCTTCGCCCGCGCCGCGCACGATGCGGCCCTCCAGCGGATCCGCGCGGCGGCCGAGGACGACACCTTCCGCATCGCGCCGGTGGACCTGAGGGCGTCGTGGGGCGGACGGCTCGGGGAGCCGGCGACCGTCGGCCTGCGGGCCGATCTCGACGCGCTGCCGGGGTTCGGGCCGGCCGAGGTCACGTCCTTCGCGACCGGGCCCACCCGGGTGCGCGAGCCGGTGCTGCTGGCCGGCGACAGGTCGGCCGTCGGCACCCTGTGGGCCCGCGACGGCGCCCTCGAGGCGCTCGGCGGTGATCGCGACACCTCCGGCGTGTGGGTCCCGGCCGAGGTGGCCGAGGACCTGGGGGTCGGGGTCGGCGACACGGTCCGCGTCGCAGCCCGGCGGCTGCTCGACGGGTCGGTCGGCCGGAAGGTGCCGTTGGAGGTCCTCGGCACGTTCGATCCGGCGCCGGGCTCTCCCCTCCCCCAGCCGGTGCTGGACCTCGGCGTACGCCGCGTGGACCTGCCCCTAGCAGATGCAGACGTGCCCGACTCGGCGTTGCTGATCACGGACCGCAACACCCTCGAGCGCACCAGCCTGCGCATCTCCGACGTACCCCGTCACGTCGCGGACCTGCCCCTGGACCCCGGCCTCGGGCCGGAGGCGGCCTCCCGCGCCGCGCGAGCCCGGGACGCCTTGCAGGCAGAGGCCTTCCGAGGCGGCTCGCCCCTGGCGAACCGCCTCGCCCAGGCTCGTCCGGTGGCGGCACAGCTGCAGCTCGCGAGCGGACTGCCGGAGGTGCTCGACGACGCCGAGGAGGTGCTGGGGGCCTCTCGCGCGGCGGTCGCCCCGTTCGCCCGGGCGACCCAGGCCATGGCGCTCCTGCTGCTGCTGGCCGTGCACGTGCTGTGGGCACGCAGCCGCGCCGCGGAGAGCTGGACGCTGACCGAGTGGGGCCTCGGACCGCTGCGGCGAGGCGTACTCGCCGGGCTGGAGGTCCTGCCTCCGGCGGTCGTCGCCGCGCCGCTCGGCGCCGGACTCGCGCTGGCCGGAGTCGCCCTCGCCGGCCCGCCGGGACGCCTCGGGGTGCGGGACTCCCTGGCGGCGACCGCAGCGACGTGCGCACTGGCCTCGGTGCTCGTGGTGCTGGGCGCGGTGGTCCTCGCCACCCTGGCAGCGCTGCAGCAGGAGCGGGAGGCCGCTCGCGGGCCACGTCACCAGCCGATGCGGGTGCCGTGGGCACTGGCGTGGTTCTCAGCCGCCGTGGTCGTGGGCGTGGCCGTCCTCACCCTCGACGTCGACGAACGCGCCACCAGCCCGCTCGCCGCTGCCTTCCCGCTCGCCGTCGCCACCGGGGTGGCCGTGGTGGTGATGTGGCTCGCCGCACTGCTGCCCCGCCCCCGCCTGGGACGTGAGGGATCACTGGTGTGGCTGGCGCTGCGCCGCTCCGCCGCAACGACGGGGGCGGCCACGTCGGTGCTCGCCATCGGGCTCACCGTCCTGGGCTACGGCCTCGCCGTGCGCGACGGCGTCGGCATCGCGGTGGCCGACAAGGCCGCCGCCCTGACCGGGGCCGCCACGCGGGTCGACGTCGGCGAGCAGCTGGTCGGGCGCCGGACGGGCGAGGCCGCCGCGCTGGCGGGACCGGACTCGGTCGTCGTCTACCGACGCGGGGTGACGCTGCCACCGGCCTTCGGCGAGCAGCCGTTGCTCATGGCCGACCCGGCCGACCTCGCGGCGGTCGTCGACTGGGGAGCGACCCTGGACGAGACCGGCCGTGGGGCCCTGGCCGAGCTGGCCGCGGTCGGGGACCCGGACGACCCGGTGCCCGTCGTGCTCGCCGGGACCACCGAGGCCCGGCGGGGGGACACGGTCACCCTGACCTTCAACAGCTCCGTCGACGTCGACGCCGTGGTCGTGGCCGCGGTCGAGGCCTTCCCCGGCTCGGAGTCCGAGGACGGGGCGGTGACCGTGGTGGCACCCACCCGTCAGCTCGTCCGCGCCCTCCCGCCCTGGTTCGCCCCCAGCACACCCTTCGACCAGACGGTCGGCTCGGGCGTCTTCTCCGCCTCGATCTGGTCCTCGGGCTCGTCGACCGCGGTCCAGCAGCGGCTGCGGGACGTCGGGCTGGAGAGCCAGGAGGTGACCCTCCTGGCGGCGAGCAGGACACGACCCGAGCTGCTGTCGGCGTCCTGGGCGGTGGGCTACCTCGTGCCGCTCGGACTCGCCGCGGCGTGCCTGGTGGCCGCGACGGGCCTGCTGCTCGCGCGGCGTCTGTTGGAGCGCGACCGTGTCCCCGACGTGCTGCTGCGCCACATGGGCTGGAGCTGGCGCTCGCTGACGCTGTCGCGCACCGGCGAGCTCGTGGCGACCATCGCCCTGGCCGTGCTCGCTGCGGGACTGGCCACCACCATCCTGATCCTCGGGCCGACCGTCGTCGAGACCTCCGCCCAGCTGCCACCGCTGGCGCGTCCGACCGTGTCCGTGGGCGGGCTGGCCTGGTGGGTGTCCTCCTGGCTGCTCGTGCTGCTGGCAGCGGTCCTGGCGCTGGCGATCGGCGGCGGCAGGCGGCACCCCGGGGAGGTGCTGCGTGACCAGCGCTGACGAGGGACCGGTGGTCGCCTCGTGCCACGGGGTGGTGCGGGTGTTCGGCTCCGGGACCCACGAGACGACGGCGCTCCGCGGCATCGACCTCCTCCTGCACGGCGGGCTGCTCACCGTCGTCGCCGGGCCGTCCGGCAGTGGGAAGACCAGCCTGCTCCGGCTGCTGGCCGCGCAGGACCGCGCCACGGCCGGGCGCCTGGACGTGCTCGGCGTCGAGACCGGCAGTGCGACGCTGCGCCAGCTGCGCGCCCTGCGTCGCAGCCGGTTGACGTACGTCCCCCAGCGGGCGTCTCGCGGACTGCTGCCCACCCTCACAGCCGCCCAGCACGTGGCCCAGGTCGGCTCCCTGCGCGGGACCGATGTGGACGCCGCGTCGCTCCTCGGCAGCCTAGGCCTCCGGGACCGTGCCGCCCACCGTCCGGCCGCGCTGTCGGGCGGGGAGCAGCAGCGGCTCGCAGTCGCACTCGCGCTGGTCGGTCGTCCGGGCCTGGTCGTCGCGGACGAGCCGACCGCCGAGCTCGACACGGAAAACGCCCACCTGGTGCTCGACGCCCTCCAGGCGGCCGCGCAACGAGGTGCCGCCGTGCTGGTGAGCAGCCACGACGAACGCGTCGTCGAGCGGGCCGACCGCCTGCTCCGCCTCCACCACGGCGTGCTGTCGAGCGAGTGGTCGAGGCAGACCCAGGTCACCGCCGTCATCGACTCCACCGGCCGCGTGCAGCTCCCGGAGGCGGCGCTGGCGCACTTCCCCGGCCGGCGCGTGCTGGTCGAGGACGCCGGTGACCACGTCGTGCTGCGTCCGCCGCCCGAGGCCGCGCCATGAGCGCCGTGGAGGTGCGCGGGGTCTCGCACCGCTACGGCCGGTCGACCGCCCTCGACGGTGTCAGCCTCGACGTCGGGGCCGGCGAGCTGCTCGCCCTGGCCGGGCCGTCGGGATCCGGGAAGTCGAGCCTGGTCCACCTCGTGGCCGGTCTCGACGCCGTGCAGGCGGGCAGCGTCACGGTCCTCGACCGCTGCCCGGCGTCGATCCGCGACTGGACGCTGCTGTCCGTGGTGCCACAGCAGCACGGCCTCCTGCGCGGGCTCAGCGTCGCGGAGAACGTGCGGCTCCCGGTCTCCAGGCGTCGGCGTGCAGCGCCGGACCGTGCCGGGGCGGAAGGTGCGATGGAGGTGCTGGGCGTCGCTGCGATGGCGGATCGGCTGGTCGAGGCGCTCTCCCTCGGCGAGCAGCAGCGGGTCGCGGTCGCCCGGGCGCTGGCGGGCGACCCCCGGGTGCTGGTCCTCGACGAGCCGTCCTCGCACCAGGACGAAGGACACCTCGAGGTCGTGGTGGGGGCGCTGCGGGCTGCTGCGGCGGCGGGGACCGCAGTCCTGGTCGCCACCCACGACCCGACGCTCCTCGCGGCGGCGGACCGCACCGTACGCCTCGCCGACGGCCGCGTGACCGGGTGAGGCGCCGGCGCCTGATCCACCGATCGGGTTTGCTGAAAACAAGACCTCCTGACTGATCGCAGGCGGCACCATGTGCACGTGAAGAGATCGGTGTCGTCAGCGTGGGCGAGGGCTCTCGTCGCATCCACGCTGGTCGCGGTGTGTGCCTGCAGCGCCACCACACCCCCCACTCCACCGGACCCAGCTCCGTCCCCCACAGGATCCGTTCTCCCACTCGCGGACTCAGGGTCGGAGTGGGCGGCACCTGACCCCGCGCCCGTGCTGACTGGCGATCCGATCGATGTACCTGCGGGTGGAGCCACGCTCGACTTCGAGGGCGTGGATGTGGCGGTCCCAGGAGATGCCAGCGCGGACACGATCACCGTCACCGAAGTCGAACCGATCGGCGCGCGTGGTTCTGAGTGGTTCGGTCAGCCGGTCTATCTCGAGCATGCCGCGCCACTGACGAGTCCTGTCACCGTGTCATGGGACCTGCCGTCGGACCTGACGGCCGAAGAGGTCTCGACCGCCTTTCTGGTCCACTACGACCCTGAGCTTCGCGTGTGGGAAGCGACGGACGAGCCAGTCCGTATCGATGGCCGCACCGTCCGGGCCGACTTGAGCGACTTCTCTTTCTGGGACGTCTTGGTCAACATCGGACAGGGCGCGGGGGAGCTCACCGGGAACCGCGTTCCAGAGCCGCGTTGCCGCGGTGGGCTCCCTGCATGGATCGACGGCGTCGTGGACCCTGACGAAGACTTGTCAGCTGCCGCCATCAGAACGTGCTTCGAGCCCGACGAGAAGGAGCAGGTAACGGTTCGGGTCGCCAACAACCGCACCTTCACGCAGCGCATGACCCTCACCGGAGGCAGTCAATGGGCGTGGACGTGGAAGGGACAGAGGTCCTACGACGTCGGCGCCACTGCAGTGGACATTGCCCGCAGCATCTTCGACTCCCGCACGACCTTCCTGCTTCCGCCGGTCCATGAGGTCGCCGTCGGGCTGGCGAGGCCGAAGAGCGCCGGGTCCCACGTGCTCATGGGAACTGCGGCCGTCGACCCTGTCACGGCGCTCGTAGACGGGTCCCTGGTCGTGCTTCAGGGCGTGAGCGTAGGAGGTACCGACAATCCGGCCCTGGACGCATTTCTCCAGGCCCTGTACGAGTGCGGCGGGAAGCAAGCTCTCGCAAAGGGCGATGCGATGGCGGGTCTCAGCAGGGACGCAGCGGGGCTTGCACGCTTCGTCGTCGACTCGCTGGGATCCTGCGCAGAAGAGCTTGTCCGCCCGTCCAGCGAGTTCGGTGCCCGCTTCGAGGCGCTGCTCCAGCGCAAGATCAAGGCGCATCCGGAAATCACATCGTCCGGGTGGGCGAAGGCGAATCGCTTCACACACGCCGCTGCCAACGCGTTCAAGGTCCTTACGATCGGCAAGCTGGCCATCTACGGATCTGATCAGTTCGCCAACGCGACCGTGGGCCCGCTTTCGTGGTCCGTCCGCGGGAGAGGGATGAACGCAGCAGTCGGCGCCTGGACCGCCTCGTGCAGCTCAGTGGCCGATGACTCGGATCAGCTGTACCGGAATCTGGCGCTGCAGGACAGGTACTCCGACACGAACCGTGAGCTGTGGGAGTTCGAGTCATGGCCTCACGATGCGTCGATGGCGGTCAGGCCTTCGCTGGGCTGCGACGTTGGCTACCGCGCCTTGTTGGCCGACGAGGTCTTGGCAGGCTGGGCCGATCCCGTCGCCGCGTCATACGTGGCCACGGCCGTGCGGGCACTTGAGAGCGGACGGTCTGGCTTCGGGGACGGCGGAACTGGGTCTGACGCCGCCGGAATGCTCGTCACGACGACTGACACCCACTCGTTCCGCCACCCAGCGTGGGGCGACGTCACCGCCGTTACCCAGATCGTCTCGGATCCGCTGTACGGCGGCTCCAACGGCGAGGCTCGCATCATCGTTCGAGATGCGCGGGACGACATCGTCTGGATCCACTCGTCAGCGGACAGCCCGCCGTGGTACGAGATCGGATTCAACGATCCAGCATCAGACACCACCGGCAACGTCTTCATCAATTACAACCCTGGCCGCTACAACGGCGTCATCGTGCTGAGAGGCAGCCGCACCGGATTCAGCGACTTCGACTCTCTGCCGCCGCCTGGGGAGTACGACGCTCGATGGTACTTCGCCGAGGTCGTGGCGGACGGCGGACGGCTGGCGATCCAGACCCCCGACACCGTCGACTGCTCGACCTGCGGTGGTGGCTACCGCATCGTCGGCTACACGATCCACGCATGGCAGGGCCGCGACTACTCGGACTAAGGCACGGAGCCACCCGCGCAATGCAAATGACGAAGGGCCCGGTCCGAGGACCGGGCCCTTCGTTTCTGCGTTGGTACCCCCGACCGGATTTGAACCGGCGTTACCGCCGTGAGAGGGCGACGTCCTAGGCCGCTAGACGACGGGGGCTTGCAGATGCCGCTCAGTGAGCGGCGGAGAGAACATTATCGAAGATGATGTCCTGCTCCAAATCCGGGGCCTTGCGGTCCGGATTCGCTGGGGTACTAGGACTCGAACCTAGAACAACTGGACCAGAACCAGCCGTGTTGCCAATTACACCATACCCCATGGGGGTATCGATCCGATCGCTTGCGATCTTCTCGACCACCACGCAGTTCCCTGCGGAACCGATCCCGAACGTTACACGCGCGGGGGCGAGCCTTCCAAAACGGGGTCCTCCACACGGGCGGGCACTCCCCCGACCGGCGGCCCGACGTTGACCAGACCCATCGCCTTAGCGACCCACGAGGCCAGCCCGAGGTAGACCAGCGACTGGGTCAGCGTGGACACGATCATCCAGGGGCTCGACGGCCCCGTGGCGTTGAGCGCCTCGGTCATGTCGCCGAAGGCCAGGGCGATGCCGTAGGCGAGGAAGTTGTTGAGCACGTGCATCGCGATGGCCGCCTCGAGGCCACCGGTGCGGATGACGAGGATGCCGGCGACCACCCCGAAGGCGAACCGGTCGAAGAAGACCGGGGCGCTCTGGCCGACGCCGTGCGCGAGGGCGAAGAGCAGCGACGGCACCACCACGGCCAGCACGAGCGACACCCGCCGCCACCGCAGCAGCGAGCCGAACGCCTGGGTGAGGTAGCCGCGGAAGACGTACTCCTCCCCCGCTGCCTGCAGCGGCGTCAGCAGCGCGATGACCAGGAGGAAGTCGCGGGTCGTGGTGGTGAAGTCGTTGACCGCCCCCACGGGATCGGCGCCGTCAGCGACGGGCAGGAACAGCGCCACACCCAGGCTGGCCACCAGCGCGACGACCGATAGCGGCAGGCACGCCAGCAGGAAGCGCCAGCGCAGCCGCGGCGCCACCGACGAGAGCCAGCGCGGCTTCAACCGGTGGAAGAGCCACAGCACGAACCAGCTGGACGCAATGGCCGATCCGAGCAGGAGGTTGAGCACCGCGAGGCCCATCGGCGTGACGCCCTGCGTGACGTCGAGCAGCGCCCCTGCCTCCTCGGCGCTGGTGCCGCCCACCAGCAGCGCCACGAGCGCGGCCAGGCCGAGCACGGCCGGGACGATCCCGAAGACCAGCACCAGGAGCACCAGGGAGCCGACGAGGGAGCGCCACCAGCCGCCGCGCCCGACCCGGTGGAGCTCGTGGTAGCGCGGCCGGAAGTCGGGCGCGAGCTCGGTGGTCATGACGTCGTCACGCCAGCGCGGACTGCAGCCGCGACAGGCTGCGCTCGCGACCGAGCAGCTCCATCGACTCGAACAGCGGCGGGCTGACGCGCCTGCCGGACACCGCCACCCGCACCGGCCCGAAGGCGACCCGCGGCTTGAGCTCCATGCCCTCGATCAGCGCCACGCGCAGCGCCTCCTCGATGGCGGCGGTCGACCACTCGTGCAGCCCCGAGAGGGCGTCGTACGCCGCCTGGACGACGCTGCGGCCGGTCTCGTCGAGCAGCTTGGCGACATCGTCGGGGTCGCGCTCGAAGTCGGGCTCGTCGACGAAGAGGAAGCCCAGCATCGGCGCGGCCTCGGTGAGCTTGTTGATGCGCTCGCCCACGAGCGGCATGGCCAGCTCCAGCATCTGCGCGTCGGCGTCGGAGACGGGGTCACCGACGACGCCCGCCTCCTTGAGGAACGGCAGCACCCGGTGGGTGATGTCGTCGAGCGGCAAGAGCCGCATCTGGGAGGTGTTGATCGCCTCGGCCTTCTTGAGGTCGAAGCGCGCGGGGTTGGGGTTGACGTCCTTGATGTCGAACGCCTCGACCATCTCAGCCATCGAGAAGACGTCGCGGTCACCGGAGATCGCCCAGCCGAGCAGCGCGAGGTAGTTGAGCAGGCCCTCGGGCAGGAAGCCCTGCTCGCGGTAGGCCAGTGCGTGCGCCTCGGGGTCGCGCTTGGAGAGCTTCTTGTTGCCCTGGCCCATGACGTAGGGCAGGTGGCCGTAGGTCGGCACCTCCTTGGCGACACCGAGCGCGACCAGCGCCTCGAACAGCGCCAGCTGGCGCGGGGTGCTGGACAGCAGGTCCTCGCCGCGCAGGACGTGGGTGATCTCCATCAGCGCGTCGTCGATCGGGTTGACCAGCGTGTAGAGCGGGTCGCCGTTGGCGCGCGAGAGCGCGAAGTCGGGGACGTTCTCGGTCTCGAAGGTGATGTCGCCCCGCACCGCGTCGGTCCACGTGATCGACCCGTCGGGCATCCGGAACCGCACGATCGGCGCACGACCCTCGGCCTCGAAGGCGGCGCGCTGCTCGGCGGACAGGTCGCGGCAGAAACCGTCGTAGCCCTGCATCTTCGAGCCCGAGGCCTGCCGGCGGGCGGTGACCTCGTCGTTGGTGCAGAAGCAGTCGTAGGAGTAGGACGAGTCGCGAAGCCGCGCCAGCACGTCGCGGTAGATGTCGCCGCGCTCGCTCTGCTTGTAGGGGCCGTGGGGGCCGCCGACCTCGATGCCCTCGTCCCAGTCGAGGCCCAGCCAACGCCACAGCTCGACGATCGCGTCGTACGACTCCTGCGTGCTGCGCTCCTTGTCGGTGTCCTCCATCCGGAAGACGATCGACCCGCCGTGGTGGCGCGCGAAGGCCCAGTTGAACAGGGCGGTGCGCACCAGGCCGACGTGCGGCGACCCGGTGGGCGAGGGGCAGAAGCGGACGCGGACGGGGCTCGTCATGGTGTGTCAGTTCCTCTTGGAGACGGTGTTGGTCAGGGCGCCGATGCCGGCGATCGAGATCTCGACCTCGTCACCGACCTGCATGGGGCCGACACCCTCGGGGGTGCCGGTGAGGATGACGTCGCCGGGCAGCAGCGTCATCACCGACGAGACGTGCGCGACCAGCGCGGGGACGTCGAAGATCATGTCGGCGGTCGTGCCGTCCTGGACGACGTCACCGTTGAGGAAGGTCTGCACGGCGCGGCCGTCGACGAAGTCCTGCGGGTCGAGGTCGGTCTCGATCCACGGCCCCAGCGGGCAGAAGGAGTCGAAGCCCTTGGCGCGGGTGAACTGCCCGTCGGACTTCTGCAGGTCGCGTGCGGTCACGTCGTTGGCGATCGTGTAGCCGAAGATCACGTCCGTGGCCTGCTCGACCGGGACGTCGCGGCAGATGCGCCCGATCACGACGGCGAGCTCGCCCTCGTAGTGGAGGTCGCTGGTCTGCGGCGGGTACTGGATCGGGTCGCCGGGACCGACGACGGTGGTGTTGGGCTTGAGGAACATCAGCGGCTCGGCCGGCACCTCGCCACCCATCTCCGCGGCGTGGGCGGCGTAGTTCTTGCCGATCCCTACCACCTTGCTGCGCGGGATGATCGGCGCGAGGAGGCGTACGTCGCTCAGCGCGTACTGCTCCTCGAGCACCTTGATCCCTACGTAGAGGGGGTCGCCGGCGAGGGCGACGACGACGGAGTCCTCGGCAGGCTGGCCGAACTCGTCGACCTCCCCCGTCACGACGCCGAACCGCGGCTCCTCGCCCGTGCTGAACCGACAGATGCGCATGCACCGAGCCTATCGAGCGGCCGCTCGCCGCAGCGCATCGAGACTGACGGCGACGTCCTCGGAGGTGGGCCGCGGCGGGGGCGCCACTACCCTCGGACCGGTGAAGGTGCTTCCCGCGGCCGAGTGGCGACCCCTGGCCGACGCCCACGCGGCGCGCGTCGACGCGTTCGTCGAGCCGCACCTCGCGCGGCGCTCGGAGCAGGTCAAGCACCCCGTCCACGACTTCCTCTTCACCTACTACTCCCACCGCCCGGCCCAGCTGCGGCGCTGGCACCCGGGATTCGGCGTCGCGCTCGAGGACGCCCCGGACCACGCCGGGCTGAAGGGCTACGCACCTCTGCCGTCGGTCGAGGAGGTCGCGCAGCGACCGTCGCGAGACCCGGTCACCGTCTCCGCTGACCACGTCGAGTCGCAGCGCCCGCTCCTCACCCAGCTGCACACCCTGCTGTCGGCGACCGCCGGGCGGTCCCCGCAGTTCGGCTGCTTCGGGCTGCACGAGTGGGCGATGGTGCACCGTGCCGCGGACTACGGGACCCGCCACGACTGGCCGTTGCGCCTGGGCCAGGAGGACACCGACGACGTCGTCGAGTCGCACCGCATCGGGTGCTCGCACTTCGACGCCTTCCGCTTCTTCACCCCCTCGGCGCGCGGGCTCAACACCCTCCAACCGGGGCGCGACGACCGCCCGGCCTTCGAGCAACCGGGCTGCCTCCACGCCGGGATGGACCTCTACAAGCACGCCTTCCGGCTCTCGCCGATGATCAGCAGCGACCTGGTCGCCGACTGCTTCGAGCTGGCCCGCGACATCCGGGTGCTCGACATGCGCGCGGCGCCGTACGACCTCGCCGACCTCGGCTTCGAGCCGGTGCGGATCGAGACGGCCGAGGGCAAGGCGGCGTACGTCGAGGCGCAGCGCGGGTTCGCCGAGCGCGGCGCCCCGCTGCGGGCGCGGCTGGTGGCTGAGTGCGAGCGGCTGCTCGCAGCTCAGAACTCGTAGCCGAAGGCCTCGATCGTGTCGGCGAAGACGTCGGCGACCCGCTGGCGCGAGGCGTCGGAGTAGAGCTCGCGGTAGTGCCCGGCGGGGCGGGCGTTGCCCTTCGCGCGCGGCAGGTCGGGCTCCCCCGGCAGGCCGAGCTGCTCCCAGACCTCGCCGAGCTCGGCGTCGAGTTTCTCGTAGCGCAGGACCCGGTCGAGCACCATCTGGCCGCGGATGCGGTAGAGACGGCGGTTGTTGGCGAGCTGCTCGATCCAGATCTCCTGGACGTAGGTCTCGAAGTCCGGCAGCTCGGGTCGGTCCTTGTACTTCCAGAAGTAGAGCGAGACCACTGCGTCCCACGGGTTCCGCTCGATCGCGAAGGTGTAGTAGTCGTCGAAGGCCTGCGCCCCGACCAGGTCGCGGGTGGCCTTGGCGCCCATGTGGTTGTACGCCTTGCGCGGCAGCGGCGGCGACTCGAAGTTCTGCGGCGCGCGGCCCCCGGCCGCGGCGCGCAGGGCCTCGTCCTCGGGGCTGATCTCGGTGATGATGTCGTCGGGCCCGCACACCTTCGACAACGCGATCTCCACGCTCGTGCCCGCGGTCTTGCGGGTCTTGAGGAAGATGAAGCGGTGCTGGTGGGACGCGATCACGGGCAGAACCCTATCCGTCCCGCCGCGGATACGGTGGCTGCCGTGACCGAGGCCCAGACATCGACAGGCACCCACTTCCGCGGCGAGGACTGGTGGGGCGACGACCTCGGCGCCGCGAGGTTCGTCGAGTGCACCTTCACCGACGTCGACCTGTCCGAGGCCACCACCTCCGGGGCGGTCTTCGAGCGGTGCACCTTCCACGGCGGGCGCTTCAACGCCTCCACCCACACCGCCACCGCGTTCGTGGGCTGCGACTTCCGGCGTACGTCGTTCTTCGACGCCACGCTCGACGGCTGCAAGCTGGTCGGGAGCACCTTCTCCGAGTGCACGCTGCGACCGCTCACCGTGGTCGGCGGCTCGTGGCTCGGCGTGACGATCCGCGGCACCAACCTCTCCCGCCTCGACCTCGCCGGTGTCGACCTGCGCGAGGCCGACCTCTCGATGTCGGACCTCACCCTCACGTCGCTGGCCCGGGCGCGCCTGGACCGCGCGCTGCTGCGGCAGTCCGTGCTGGACCGCACCGACCTGCGGGGCGCGAGCCTCGACGGCGTGGACCTCGCGTCCGCCGTCCTGAAGCGGACGCACCTCGACCTCGCCGGCGCGGTGCTCCTCGCCGAGCTGAGCGGGGCGGACGTGGACACCTCCGCCTGAGCCCGACTCAGGCGAGGCGCGCCCGCAGGCCGTCGATGACCAGATCGAGGCCGAGGTCGAAGTCCGGCAGCGACTCCAGCGAGCGGTCGACCGCGCCGAGGCTCACCGCCTGCCGCGCGGTCTGCTCCTCGAAGGCGTGGCCGAAGACGTAGTGGACCAGCGTGCGCGAGGCGACGGCGACCAGCTCCTCGGGCACCTCGGCCTCGGCGAGGACCTTCTCCATCTCCGCGACCGGGGCGGCGGCGCCGAGCCCGAAGGCCCACACTGTGGCGACCACGTCGGCGCCGTCGGTCACGGCGAGCATCGCCTGGCGCAGCTCGGCGCACACCTCGCGCAGCCGGTCGGGCCACGCCACCGCCAGGCGCGGTCGTGCCCCGCGGGCGAGGATCTCGTCGGCGACCGCGGCGAGCAGGGCCTGCTTGCTGGCGAAGTGGTGGTAGATCGCGCTCGGCTGCACGCCGAGCTCGGCGCCGAGGCGGCGCATCGTCAACGCCGAGAGGCCGTGGGTGTCGAGCAGGGCGACGGCGTGGTCGAGCACGTCGCTGCGATGGTGGGCCACGCACCCTCCCGGTCCTCGGACGACGTTGACGCTGGCTTCGCCGCCACCCTAACCTGAACACCGTTCAGGTTGCCCGCAGCGCTCAGCAAGGACCCCCGATGACTGCCACCGCCCAGCCCGAGACCCGCTCCGACACCACCGGCGGGTCCTCGTCGCCGACGCGCGACATCGCGCTCGTCGCCGCGTTCGCCGCGCTCATCAGCGCCAGCGCCTACGTCGGGGCGATCCCGGTCGGCAGCGCCGGCGTGCCGATCACGCTGCAGACCCTGACGGTGATGCTGGCCGGCTGCGTCCTTGGCCCGGTGCGTGGCTTCTCCGCCGTCACCCTCTACCTCGCGCTCGGTGCGGTCGGCCTGCCGGTCTTCGCCGAGCACTCCTCGGGCATCGGCGTCTTCACCGGCCCCAGCGGCGGCTACCTGCTGTCGTTCCCGATCGCCGCGGCCCTCGGCGGGTTCTTGGTGGCCCACGTCGCCCGCGACCGGCGTACGCGGGCCCTGGTCGTCTTCGCGTGCTCCATCGCCGCGAGCATCCTGGTCATCCACCCGCTCGGCATCCTCGGGATGATGCTGCACTTCGACGTCTCGTTCCTCGAGGCCGCCGCGTGGGACGTGCCGTTCTGGCTGGGCGACGTGGTCAAGACCTCGCTCGTGGCGATGATCGCCGCCGAGGTGCACCGCGCCTTCCCGCAGCTGCTGCAGCGCGACTGAGCCTCCTTGCCCACGATCGAGCTCGACCGGGCCAGCGTCCGGGTCCCCCTGCCGGGTCGCGGCGAGCGTGAGGTCTTGGCGCCCACGACGCTCACGCTGACCGAGCGACGGGTCGGCGTGATCGGTGCCAACGGCTCGGGCAAGTCGACGCTCGCGCGGCTGCTCAACGGCCTGGTCCGACCCACCTCCGGCCGGGTGAGCGTCGAGGGCCGCGACGTGGTGCGCGACGGTGCGGCCGTACGCCGCCTGGTGGGCTTCTGCTTCACCGACCCGGCCGCCCAGCTGGTGATGCCGACCTGCGTGGAGGACATCGAGCTCTCGCTGCGCCGTCGCGTCCCCGACGGGTCGACGCGGCGGGCGCGGGCGATGGAGGTGCTCGCCGCCAACGGCCTGGCCGACCACGCTCACGACTCGGTGCACTCGCTCTCGGGCGGCCAGCGCCAGCTGCTCGCGCTGGCCGGCGTGCTCGCGCTCGAGCCCACCGTCGTCGTCGCCGACGAGCCGACGACGCTGCTCGACCGCGCCAACACCCGCCGGGTCGGCGACACGCTCTTCGGCCTCGACCAGCAGCTCGTGCTCGTCACGCACGACCTCGACCTCGCCGCACGCTGCGACCGGGTGCTCGTGGTCGATGCGGCACGGGTGGTCGCCGACGGCTCGCCTGCCGACTCCATCGCGCACTACACCGGCCTGGTCGACCGATGAGCACCTCATGACGGACCTGATGGCCGGGCTGCACCAGCCCGGTGACACCGTCCTGCACCGCCTCCCGGTGGGCGCCAAGGTCCTCGGGCTCGCGGCACTGAGCCTGGCCATCGTCCTGGTGCGCGACGTCCGCGCCGCCCCGGTCTTCCTCGCCGTCACGCTGCTGCTCGCGGCACTCGCCCGGGTGCCGCTGCGGTCGGTGTGGCGCGCGGCGCGCGGCGTGCTGCTGATCGCGGTGGTCGCGAGCCTCCTGCAGTGGTGGTGGTACGGCGGCGCCAAGGCCGCGGAGACCTTCCTCGACCTCCTCAGCCTGGGCCTGGCCGCGCTGGCGCTGACCGCCACCACCGAGGTCAACGAGATGGTCGACGCCCTCGCCCGGTGGGCGCGGCCGCTGCGGGTCCTCGGGGTCGACCCGGACCGCGTGGCGCTGACCGTCGCGCTGACGATCGGCGCACTGCCGGGCACGATCGCGATCGCACGCGAGACCCGCGACGCGGCGCGGGCCCGCGGCCTCGACCGCAACCCCCGGGCCTACCTCTCCCCCTTCGTCATCCGGGTGGTCGCCCGCGCCCACGAGTCGGGCGACGCGCTGCACGCGCGCGGGATCGGCGACGACTGAGCCTCCTGTGCACGCAGGTCCGGATGGATTTCCACTCGTGCGCGTGGATCTTCATCCGTGGTCGAGCGCGGACTCCGGGATCCTGGCCGGAACTTCCACTCGTACGCGTGGAAGTGCACCGGGGCGGGGGTTCACCAGCCCGGCGGGCGCCTGTCCACCCACGGCGCCGCGGCCTCGACCTGCCCGGCGACCGAGAGCAGGAGCTCCTCCTCGGCCGGACGGGCCGCCAGCATCACCCCGACCGGCAGGCCGTCGTCGGTCCAGTGCAGCGGCAGGGAGACCGCCGGCATGCCGGTCACGTTCCACGCACTGGTCCACGGGGTGAAGGCCTTCTGCGCCTCGAAGTCACGCTCAGGATCGGCGTCGTCACGCAGCGACCCCACGGGCACGGGCGGGCTCGCGAGGGTGGGCGTGAGGACGACGTCGTACGCCGCCAGCGCGGCGAGCGCCGCCGCGGCGTGCTGGCGCAGGCGGCCGATGGCCAGGCCGAACTCCGGGCCGCTGACGGCGTGACCCCGCGCGGAGAGCCAGCGGGTCAGCGGGCGCAACCGGTCCTCGCGGCCGGGAGGGGCAGCGGACAGGGCGGTGAGCACGGCCCAGCAGGTCTCGAAGTCGGCGACCGCGTCGTGCGGGATCGGCACGGGGACGTCCTCGACGTCGTGGCCGAGGCGCTCGAGCAGGCGCGAGGTGTCGTCCCACGCGGTCACCGACGCGGGATGCACCTCGACGTCCGCGATGACGGGGGCGATGAAGCGGGCGACCCGGAGGAGACCCGGCTCCCGGTCGCACGCGGCGAGGAACGTGCCGCTCGGCGCCGGCGCCCAGAACGGGTCCCCGACGCGCCGGCCGGCCAGCACGTCGAGCAGCGCGGCGGCGTCGCGGACGGTGCGAGCGAGGGTGCCCGGCGTGGCGAGCCCGACCGGGTCGCCGTAACGGGGTGCGCCGCTGATCCGTCCGCGCGAGGGCTTGAGGCCGACCAGTCCGCAGCACGAGGCAGGGATCCTGATCGACCCGCCGCCGTCGGAGCCGGGCGCGACGGGCAGCAGCCCCGCGGCGACCGCGGCGGCGGCCCCACCGGACGAACCGCCCGCGGTGCGTGTGGTGTCCCACGGCGTGACGGACGCCTGCGCGACGTCGGGCTCGGTGTAGCAGGGCGACCCGAACTCCGGGGTGCTCGTCTTGCCCAGGCTCGGCATCCCGGCGGCCTCGACGGTGAGGACGAGGTCGTCCGACGCGTCGGGCACGAAGTCGTCGTACGCCGCCGAGCCGAAGGTGGTGCGCACCCCCGCGGTGGGGTGAAGGTCCTTGATGCCGGTCGGGCCGCCCCAGCGCGGACCGGCGTCCGCGGGGCGTCCCGACTCGGTCAGGCGGCGCGCGTGGTGGCGTGCCAGGTCGTGGGTGGTCGTGATGAACGCCCCCACCTCGTCGGCTCGCGCGGCGTAGTGCTCGACCAGCTCGAGCGGCGACACGTCACCGTTGCGCACGGCGTCGCCCTGCTCGAGAGCGGTCAGGTCGTGGAGCACGTGCGCCCCTCGCTTTCGGTGGTCGAGTAGCGAGGGACGAGCGTATCGAGACCCGGGGACGTCAGGCTGCGACCTCGACCTCGTGCGCCACGAGGGCGTCGAGCGCACCGAGGAAGCGCTGCACGGCTGCCTCGTCCTCCAGCGGGTCACCGGCGACCGCGGACTCGTCGACGACGATGCCCTCGACGACGACCGCGCCGGCGATGGTGGCGGAGTGGCGGGCGTGCTCGTGCGACCACTTGCCGCCGTACGGCGTGGGGGTGGCGCCGATGGCCGCGAAGGGCTTGCCGACGATGGCGCCCTGGCCGTAGGGGCGCGAGAGCCAGTCGATGGCGTTGTTGAGCACGGCGGGCATGGTGCCGTTGTACTCCGGGGTGACGGCGAGGACGCGGTCGGCGGCCGCGACCGACTCGCGCAGCGCGGTGGCGCTGGCCGGAGCGGTCTCGCCGTCGATCTCCTCGTTGTAGAACGGGACGGCGTCGAGGCCCTCCACGACGTCGACGGTCACGCCGGCGGGCGCGTGGTCGCGCAGGTGCTCGGCGATGCGGCGGTTCAGGCTCCCGGTACGGGTGGAGCCCAGGAGGACGGCGACGCGGGTCTGCTTGTCAGTGGTCATGAACGCGTAAGCGGACCACGGTCCGCTTCTATTCCCGCCGGCTGCGGGATTGCTCCACCTAGGCTGGCGCGTGTGACCCGACTGCTCCCGATGGCCGGCGAGCCCGCTCCCGAGCGGGCCGACGCCGCGCGCAACCGCGAGGCCATCCTCGCAGCGGCGCTGCGCCTGGTGCAGGCACGGGGGGTCGACTGCGTGACGATGGAGACGGTCGCCTCCGAGGCGGGCGTCGGCAAGGGCACCGTCTTCCGGCGCTTCGAGACCCGCGAGGGCCTGATGGCAGCCCTGCTCAACGAGTCCGAGACCGCGTGGCAGGCGAGCGTGATCTCCGGTCCCCCGCCGCTCGGACCCGGCGCTCCCCCGCTGGAGCGGCTGCTGGCCTTCGGTCACTCCCGGCTCCGCACCAACGTCACCCACGCCGCGCTCATCAAGGCCGCGACCGGGTCGAGCTCGGCGCGCTCGCGGGCGGCGGCGTCCTTCGCGGTGATGCACGTGCGCCACCTGCTCGGCGAGCTCGGGGTCAGCGGCGACCTCCTCCTGCTCTCGATCGCCGTCCTGGCCCCGCTCGACGTCGTGGTCGTCGAGCAGCAGCAGGCCGACGACATCTCGCTCGAGCGCATCGAGGCCGGCTGGGACGACCTGGTCCGGCGCGTGGTGGGCTGAGCCCGACCTCTGGTCCGCCTCAGCCGACAGCGCTGAAGGTGATCAGCGCGCCACCGAACCAGACGACGGCGCCTGCCACCACTGCGACGAGCGGGATCCACCAGGTCGAGTGACCACGTCGCCACCGCTTGACCACCCAGGCGAGAGCGACGAGGAAGACCACCGCCGGCGAGAGCGCCGAGGTGAAGATCCCCACCGACATCAGGTCGGCGTTGCAGGCGTTCGCCATGCAGCCGTCGGAGGCCATCGAGGTGAGCAGGCCCATGAAGCCCGCGATCGGCACGAGCACCGCGAGACCGACGAGGAGCAGGACGGTGACGACGCGGTCGACGGGCGTGACCGCGGGTCCCTCGTCGGCGTACGTCGCCGGGCGGGTCGAGGAGTCCGGGACCGCGTCGGGCCCTGCGCCCGTCACCGGCCGGCCTGGCGCAGCTCGCGCTTCATCGCCGCGATCTCGACCGCCTGGTCGGTGGCGATGTGGCTGGCGAGCTGGAAGACCTCGGACTCCTGGCCGCCCTCACCGCCGGCGAGCAGCGACTCCACCATCACCACGGCGCCCTCGTGGTGGCGGATCATCGCCTGGAGGAAGAGCCGGTCGAAGCGCTCGCCGCTGGCGGCCTCGAGCCGGTCGAGCTCGCGGGGCGAGAGCATCCCGGGCATGCCGGCGTGGTCGCCCGAGTGGTCGCCGTGCATCCCGGCGACGCCCTCGCCCCGGGTGGTGAGCCAGTCCTCCATCTGGTCGATCTCCTGGCCCTGCGAGGCCTCGATGCGCTCGGCGATGGTGGCCAGGTCGTCACTGCCGGCGCGACCCGCGACGAGCGCGGTCATGGCCAGTGCCTGCTCGTGGTGCGGGATCATCTGCTGCACGAAGGTCACGTCGGCGGCCGTGTGGATCGGGTCCTCGAGGCCCTCGACCTCGTCCGGTCCCAGCGTCGTGCCGCTCACCCCCGGTGCGCCGAGCTGCACGACGGGCGGCGCCCCCGCGGGCTCCGCGGCCGGCTGCTCGGCCGGCTCCTCGGCGGAGCACGCGGCCGCACCGAGGGCGAGCACCGCGACGGCACCGAGTCGCACCAGGAAGGTCATGCGTGGCTCCGCTCCGCCGCTGGATGCGCCTTTAGTTTCTGGTGGTCGGCGCGGGTGTCTGGCTAGGTTGAGGCCCATAGTAGGTCGACCGGCGCGCGGACACCCCCGACCCGATCACCACCGGTGCGACCACCCGGCGAAAGGTCGCGCTCCATGTCCCACCCCCGTCGCATCCGGAGTCCATGGCGAGCGGCAGGAGCAGTGGTCCTCGTCGCGGCCCTCGTGCCCGCAGCGGCGTACGCCGCCGACGACGACCCGCGCATCGGCCTCGCGCCGGGCTACTTCCCGTGGTCCGAGGCCAGCAGCAACATCGAGCTGCTCGACAACACCCCGCGCGTCGCGCCCTTCGACGGCGCGCCGGGCAACTTCGGCTTCGTGAACTCCGACCTCGCCTTCACCGGCGACCACGCGATCGTCGGCAGCTTCAACGGCTTCCAGGTCTACGACGTCTCCGACCCGTCGGACCCGACGCTGAGCGGGTCCTTCGTGTGCCCCGGCGGGCAGGGTGACGTCTCGGTCTACGGTGACCTGCTCTTCTTCTCGGTCGAGGAGACACGCGGCCGCATCGACTGCGGCACCCAGGGCGCCCCCGGCAGCGTCAACCCCGAGCGCTTCCGCGGCGTGCGCATCTTCGACATCTCCGACATCACCGACCCGGTGCAGGTCGCCGCGGTCCAGACCTGCCGTGGCTCGCACACGCACACGCTGGTGAGCGACCCGGACGACGACGCCAACCTCTACGTCTACAACTCCGGCACCGCGGGCGTGCGCCCCGCCGCCGAGCTGGCCGGCTGCGAGGCGGCCAACACCAACACCACCACCCCGGTGACCACCGGCAACCCGACCCCGTGGCGCATCGACGTCATCAAGGTCCCGCTCGCCTCGCCGCAGGACGCCGCGATCGTCAGTCAGCCGCGGATCTTCACCGACCCGGTGACCGGCGCCTACAACGGCCTCCAGAACACGCTGCCCGGCACGCGGCACCCCTCCGGCACCAACTACTCGCCGCTGCCGAACACCAACACCTGCCACGACATCACCGCCTACCCCGAGCTCGGACTCGCGGCCGGCGCGTGCCAGGGCAACGGCATCCTGCTCGACATCTCCGACCCGGTGAACCCGGTGCGGCTCGACGCGGTGGCCGACCCCAACTTCTCCTACTGGCACTCCGCCACGCTCAACAACGACGGCACGAAGGTGATCTTCACCGACGAGTGGGGCGGCGGCACCAGCGCGCGCTGCCGCGAGACCGACCGGCCCGAGTGGGGCGCGGACGCGATCTTCGACAACGTGGACGGGAAGATGGAGTTCCGCAGCTACTACAAGCTGCCCGTCCCGCAGACGGTGCAGGAGAACTGCGTTGCCCACAACGCCTCGCTCGTGCCGGTCCCGGGTCGCGACATCCTCGTCCAGGCCTGGTACCAGGGCGGCCTGTCGATGATCGACTTCTCCGACTCCGCCAACCCGGTCGAGATCGCGTCCTACGACCGCGGTCCGATCAACACCCCGAGCGCCACCGGCGTCAACCTCGGCGGCTTCTGGTCGACCTACTGGTACAACGGCAACGTCTTCGGCACCGAGATCGCCCGCGGGTTCGACTCCTTCGGCCTGCTGCCGAGCGACGTGATGTCGGAGAACGAGATCGCCGCCGCCGGCGAGGTGCAGGTCGAGGAGTTCAACGCCCAGCACCAGACCCCGCTCACGTGGGCGCCGAGCTTCAACGTGGCCGGCTCCTACTACGACCAGGCCGTCCGCTCGGGCGAGCTCGACGGCGCGACCCTGGCCACGGTCACCAAGCACCTCGACAAGGCCGAGAAGCTCGCCGGGCAGGCCTCGGCGGCCTCGGCGAAGGCCCAGCTCGCCAGCGCGATCAGGGTGCTCGGCACCTCCGGCGACCAGGGCGAGCTGCGGGAGGCGCTGGCCGCGCTGCGCGCCAGCCTCTGACCCGCCCCCGACGAGGAGCGGCGCCACTCCCCACGGTGGCGCCGCTCCCACCTGCCCGGGGGCGTCCGCTCCGGTCGTGTGCCGGGCTCAGCGGTGGTGGCGACGCAGCCCGAACGTCAGTCCGTCGACGAGCGCGCCCCAGGACGCCTCGATGACGTTGGCTCCCACGCCGACGGTCACCCACGAGGACTCGCCGTCGGTGGTCTCGATGAGCACGCGCGTGATCGCGTCCGTGCCGTGCCCTTGGTCGAGGATGCGCACCTTGTAGTCGATCAGCTCGAACTTGGCGACCTCGGGGAACGCTTGCCCGATGGCTTCGCGCAGGGCCGCGTCGAGCGCGTTGACCGGGCCGTTGCCCTCGCCCGTGACGACGTACCTCACGTCCTCGGCACGCAGCTTCACCGTCGCCTCGGAGATGGCCTCGCCGTCGGTGCGGGTCTCGGTGATGACGCGCCACGACTCGACGTCGAAGTACGACGGCCGCGCGCCCTCGACCTCCTCGGCGAGCAGCAGCTCGAACGACGCGTCGGCGGCCTCGAAGGTGTGGCCGTTCTGCTCCATCTCCTTGACGCGGGCCGTCACGCGGGTGACGAGCTCCTTCATGCGGGGCGAGCCGTCGGAGAGGTCGTAGCCGAGCTCCCTGCCCTTGAGCTCGATGGACGCACGACCGGCCATGTCGGAGACGAGCAGGCGCATGTCGTTGCCCACACCGACCGGGTCCATGTGCTGGTAGAGGTTGGGGTCGACCTTGATCGCGCTGGCGTGCAACCCGGCCTTGTGCGCGAAGGCCGACGTGCCGACGTACGGCTGGCGCGAGGCCGGCGGGACGTTGGTGACCTCGGCGACGGCATGGGCGATGCGGGTCGCCTCGCGCAGCAGCCCCTGGGGCAGGACGCTGCGGTCCAGCTTGAGCTCGAGGTTGGCCACGACGGTGACGAGGTCGGCGTTGCCGGTGCGCTCGCCGTAGCCGTTGATGCAGCCCTGCACGTGCGTCGCACCGGCGGCGACCGCGGCCAGTGAGTTGGCGACCGCGCAGCCGCTGTCGTTGTGGGCGTGGATGCCCACGCGCGCACCGGTCGTCTCGATCACGTCGAGCACCACGTCGGAGACCCAGTCGGGCAGCATGCCGCCGTTGGTGTCGCAGAGCGCCACCACCTCCGCGCCGGCCTCGGCGGCGGTGCGCAGCACCTCGAGGGCGTACGCCCGGTTGCCGCGGTAGCCGTCGAAGAAGTGCTCGGCGTCGAGGAACACCGTCTGCCCCTCCTCGCGCAGGTGGGTCACGGTGTCGCGCACCATCGCGAGGTTCTCCTCGAGCGTCGTGCGCAGCGCGAGCTCGACGTGGCGGTCGTGCGACTTCGCGACCAGCGTGACCACCCCGGCGCCGCTGTCGCGCAGCGCGGCGACGAGCGGGTCGTCGGCGGCGCGTACGCCCGCGCGACGGGTCGCCCCGAACGCGGCGAGCCGCGCGTGCCGCAGGTCGAGCTCGGCTGCGGCGCGGCGGAAGAACTCGGTGTCCTTGGGGTTGGCGCCCGGCCAGCCGCCCTCGATGTAGCCCACGCCGAGGTCGTCGAGCTGCCGGGCGATGCCCAGCTTGTCGGCGACGGAGAGATTCAGACCCTCCTGCTGGGCGCCGTCGCGCAGGGTGGTGTCGTAGACGTGGAACGCGCCGTGGAGGTCCATCGGTCTTCTCTCGGTCGGGCTGCTGCGTGCTCGGGAAACAAAAAGACCTCCTGGGGTGCAGGAGGTCGGCGCGACGGGGTGTCCCGTCGCGCTAGGAAATGATGATCGTGCTGGTGCTCACGAGGGAATCGTGCCACTCGAGCGTCTGCGCTGAGACGCGCGTCTCGCGATGCGGTCCCGACGGCTGCGTCGGGACCGCATCGCGGAGGCCTCAGCCGAGGGCGCGGAACTCCGTCCAGGCCATCTGCATGCGCGCCGCCTGGCCCGGGGTGAACTCGGTCATGCAGGAGTCCTGGGTGTAGTCCATGAAGTTGGTGATCGGGTCGAGTCCGCCGCCCTCGCAGGTGTCGCGGCCCTCCGGGCACCCGAACGCCGGGGACGCCTCCGGCGCGGTGTCGTCGACGAAGTCACCGTCGCCCTCGCACCCGCCCTGGAACGTGTGGAACAGCTCGAGCCAGTGGCCGACCTCGTGCGTGGCGGTGTCGCCCTCGCCGTAGATGGAGTAGGCCGAGCTGTCACCGCTGTCGCCGGGCACCGTCGGCAGGCTGCGGAAGTCGACCACGACACCGTCGCGGTACTGCGGGAGCGGGTTGCCCTTGGTGTACTCGGAGACGAAGTCGGACGGGAAGTAGGCCCAGCCGAGGAGCGACTGCCCGAGGGAGGCGGAGTAGATGTTGAGCGTCTCCGACGTGCTGTCGCCGTAGAGCGCCTTCTTCATCGCCACCTCCTTGCCACCGCCGCGGAAGTAGCGCGGCTCCGCGCCGTTGGACGAGATCAGGTTGAACCACTGGGGCTCGAAGGTGCGCGTGATCCGCTCCAGCTCGAAGTCGAACCCGTGGGGCTCGAACGCGTCGTCGAGGACGCGGATCTGCTCCGCGATGCGGGCCGCCGACAGGTTGCCGCCCTCCTGCCCGCGGTCCTTGGCGATCACGTGGAAGCGGACCTGGATCGTGACCGGCTCGAAGTCCGCAGCCGCGGTGGGGGCGGCACCGGTCTCGGCGGCGGCGCCCGTCGCCTCGAGCGCCTTTGCGAGCGGGTCCTTGTGGACCGTGTGCAGGTCGTCGCGCGGGATGGCCCCGGCCGGGGCGTCAGCGAGTCCTGCGTAGTCGATGCAGTCGGTGCCCTTGTCCTTCGCGGGCGCCGCCGCCACGGGGGTCGCGAGTGCGACGCCCAGCGTCAGTGCGGTGATGGTCACGCCGAGACGGCGGGCGTGGAGGGTGGTGCTGCGGAACATCGGGACCCCTTCCAAGGCAGTAGGGGGGAAGGTAACCCCGCGACCGGGTCCGGCATAAGACCCTTGAGGGGACCTCCGGTCAGGCTGCGGGACCCGCACCCGGCACGGCACGCAGACCGGCCTGGATCTCGGCGTGACGCACGAGGAAGGCCCGCTCGTCGAGCTTCTTGCGACGCAGCCAGCCGGTGACCTCGTCGTTGCACTTGCTGGCGTTGCAGGACCGGCACGCCGGCACGACGTTGGTGAGCGTGTAGCGCCCGCCGCGCGAGATCGGCAACACGCAGTCACGCTGGAGCGGACCGTCGGTGCTGCCGCAGTAGGCGCAGCCGACCCACGCCGCCTGGAGGGCTTCCCACTGATCGACGCCCAGGTCGTGGACCACGCTGTCCATGCGCCGCTTGCGGCGCCGGGCCGATCGCACCTGTCGGCTGTTGCGCGCCGCCACCGACTCAGAGCCAGCCGGGGAGGCGTACGTCGCTGAGCGGCGCGGCGTCGTCGGGTGCCCACGAGGTCCCCTGCGCCGAGGCGGCGGCGCCGAGCCCGGAGGCGCCGGCGGCGACGAGGAGGGTGACGAGCAGCCACGGGACGCCCTGGCGGGCGAGCGGGTCGACGACCCGGTGGACCGGCGAGCGCAGCCGCTCCGAGCCCGGGCCCCACCACAGGCCGACGGCGAAGGAGACCCCGATGGCGCCGAGCGAGTTGAGCATGGAGAGGGACGCGGCGAAGCAGAGCAGGGCGATCGCGGCGGCGATGCCCAGGCTCCACAGGAAGAGCAGCACGGTCCCGCCGAGGCCGGCCACCACGTGCCACGGTGCGGCGAGCAGCAGCTGGATGCCGTCGTACCACTTGATCCCGCGGCGGCTGCGGCGGTTGCCGACCGAGCTGGCCGCCATCGACCCGCTGCGCAGCAGCCAGACGCCGATGAAGAGGACTGCGAGCGCGACGTAGGGGGCGACGGTGATGCCGCCCGCGACGACCCCGCCGAGGGCGAGCAGGGTGCCGGAACGGCGCAGCCGCTCGCCTGCCGGGGCACGCTCGCGCGGCGGCGGGCCGTAGTCGGTGACGTACTCGGTGGTGCCGTCGGGCAGCACGCGCGTCTGGCGGTGCGGCACCGTCCCGTCGTCACCCCAGCCGTGGGCCGGGAGGTCGTGGTGGGTGTCGTCGTCCTGCTCGTCCCACTGGTCCGACCAGTGCACCGGCTCGGCCGGCGGCGACTCTGCCTCACGGGGCACGATGCCCGTGCCGATGCGGGTCGGGGCGGCGGCGTCCTCGTGCGCCACGGCGGCGTACGGCAGCGTGACGGGGCTGGCGGCGAAGCGCTCGCGCGGCCGATCGTCCTCGACCAGGGCCTCGGGGTCGGCGAGGTCCTCGAGCCAGTCGCGGACCTCCTCCAGCGACGGGCGGTCCTCGGCGGCGGGGGCGAGCGCCTCCTCGACCAGCGGCCGCACCTGCGGGTCGAGGCCCGAGAGGTCGTGCTCGCCTCGGCGCACGCGGTCCATGATCGCCACGGACGGCCCGCGACCGAACGGTGCGCGGCCGGTGCCGGCGTAGGCCACCGTCGCAGCCCAGGCGTGCACGTCGGAGGCGGCCGAGGCGTCGTCGCCGTAGAGGATCTCGGGGGCGAGGTAGCCCGGGGTGCCGAGCAGCCAGCCGTTCATGGTGATGCGGGAGTCCTCGGCGACGCGGGCGAGCCCGAAGTCGATGAGGATCGGGGTGCGCCCCTCCATGATCACGTTGGACGGCTTGATGTCGCGGTGCAGGACGCCGACGGCGTGGACGGCCTCGATGGCCTCGGCGAGGCAGTCGGCGAACCACAGGAGGTCGTCGCCGGCGAGCGCGCCCTCCTCCTGCACGTGGTCGTGCAGCGAGAGGCCGGGGACGTAGCGGGTGGCGACGAACGGGATCTCGCCCCACGGGTCGGCGTCGACGATCTCGGCGATGCGGCGGCTGCGGACCCGGGTCAGCGAGCTGACCTCGCGGGCCAGCCGGCGGCGAGCCTCGTCGTCACCGACGACGTGCGGGCGCAGCACCTTGATCGCGACGGGCCGCTCCCCCGGCTTCTGCCCGAGGTGCACCACGCCCATGCCGCCCTCGCCGAGGCGGGCACGCAGCGCGTAGCCGCCCACGGTCAGACCCGGCGGCGGCGCCTTCGGGGACGTCGTCACGCCCACGAGGATACGGCCGGAGGGCCTCCAAGCCCCTCATCCGGCGCGCTGTCGCCGTGACCACTGTCGGAGGTGCGCGCGAGGATGGTGTCGTGGACGACGTACGCCGACGCCTGGCCGAGGAGCGCAGCACGACCCTCGCGCGGCTGGCGAGCCTGACCGCCGACCACGACGCCGTGGTCGCGGCGTCGCTGGACACCAACGCCGACGACGAGCACGACCCCGAGGGGGCCACCATCGCCTTCGAGCGGTCGCAGATCGGGTCCCTCGCCCGACAGGTGCGCCACCACCTCGCCGAGGTCGACGCGGCACTCGAGCGCGTCGACGCGGGGACCTACGGCACGTGCGAGCGCTGCGGTGCGCCGATCGGGACGGCACGGCTCGACGCGCTCCCGGCCGCGCGGCTCTGCATCCGCTGCGCCGCGGCCGGGTGAGCCGCCTCTCGCCCTGCACCCGGGCCGGGTAGCGTCCGCGGGTGCCCAGCTCCCGGCGAACCAGCTCCCGGCGAACCAGCGCCCGCCGATCCACGGCTCGACGCGGCGGCAGCCGACGCCAGGATCGGCCGTTGCCGGTCGCCGGGCCGGGCGAGCGGCTGTGGGTGCTCGACGTCCCCTACGGGACGCAGGTCGACGGCGCCACCTGGCACCCGGCAGTCCGGACCCATCTCCACGTCGGGCGGGCGCTGCCCTCGCACCTCGAGCCCTACGCCCCGGGCCCCTGGACGCTCGGCCGCTTCGTCGAGAACACCCTGAACTCCGACAGTCCGACACCGGAGCCGGAGCCGAAGCCGACCGACGCGCTCGAGCCGCGGAGGATCCAGTTCGAGGCGGCCGACGCGATCGCGGAGCGCGCCGCCGCGGGCGGACGGGCCTTCCTGCTCGCCGACGAGCCGGGCGTGGGCAAGACGATCTCTGCGGTGCTCGGGGCGACGGCGGTGGGCGACCTCCGCGGCGCGCGGCGGGTGCTCGTCGTGGCCGACCGGCCAGCGGCGATCACCATCGGCCACTGGTGCCGCACGATCACCGCGCTCGGCAGCGGCGGGCTGGAGTGGGTGGTGATCACGTGGGACCGGCTGGACAAGGTCGTGGACCACGCCTGGGACGTGATCATCGCCGACGAGGCCCACGCGCTGCGGCGTACGACGACGAAGCGGTGGAAGCTGTGGGCCCGGATCTCCGGGCACGGGAAGCCGCACGACCGCGCGCCGTTCGTCATCGCGACCACCGCGACGCCCGGCCACACGCCGCTCGAGCTGCCCTACCTCGCCCCGGCGTACGCCCAGGTGCTGGGCGAGCCGGTGAAGGAGTGGACCTCCGCCAGCCGGCCCGGCGAGGTGTTCGCCGACGCGCTCGAGCGGCACGGCGTCGGGGTGGAGCGGGGACGCTACGGCGCGACGTGGACCGCGGACCCGGAGCAACGCGCCGCGGACCTCGCGCTCGTGCGCGGGTGGCTGGCCGACGAGCGGCCCGCGGCGATGCTGCACCGGGCGGCACCGTGGGGTCCGGTGCCGATCTCCGGGATGCCGGTGACGCTCACGCCGTCGGAGCGCACGGCGTACGAGGCGGAGTGGGGCGAGTTCTGCCGCGAGATGGACATCGCCCGACGGGGGCGCAACGTCGCGAAGGGACGCGCCGCGCTGCTGCGCTTCCGGCAGAAGGCCGGGCTGCTGCGCGTCGACTCGACGGTCGCCTGGATCGCCCAGCAGGTCGAGGCTGAGCGCCAGGTGGCGTGCTCGGTCGAGTTCGTGGGGACCGCCGCCGACCCGATCGCCGACCGGCTGCGCGACTCCGGCATCGAGGTCGCCACGATCTATGGCCGCGACCGGTTCGACCCGGAGGCCGAGCGGCTCCGGTTCCAGACCGGGGAGGCGAAGGTGTGCGTCTTCACCGCGGTCGCGTCGATGAGCCTGCACGCCGGCGAGACCCTCGCCGACGGCCGCCGCGCGACCCGCGAGCCGCGGGTCGGTGTCTTCCACCAGGCCCGCTTCTCGGGCATCGCCGGCCGGCAGGTGACCGGTCGCACGCACCGCGACCACCAGGTCTCGCCGTGGCACATCGCCTATGCCGAGGGCACCGTCGAGGAGCGGGTCGGCAAGGTGATGGTGGAGCGGATCGCCGCGGCCTCCGACACCGTGGGCGGCGACACCGCCGGCCTCGCCGATGTCGCCCAGCTCCTCGGCGCCGACTGGCTGCCGGCCACGACCCTGACCGACGACGGCGCCTGACAAGGCCCGTCAGGCCCGACGGCCCGCCTCCGACCTCCGCACCAGCCACTCGGCGACCACGAGGTTGATCACCCACGCGGCGCCCATGCCCACGGCCTTCAGGTTGCCGCTCGGCTGGCCGGCGACCACGACGACCGGGCCGAGGACGAGCGCCTGGGTCCCGGCACCCTGCGCGACGGCGTACGCCCGGGCCATCCAGCGCTGGTGGGTGCGCACGTCACGGCGACGGATCGCGAGGAGCCCGAGCACCAGTCCGCCGACCATGACCGAGCCGAAGACCAGCCGCAGCCACATCAGCGCCTCGTTGTCGTACGCCGGGAGGTCCGACCACACCGCCATCCACATGCCGCTCAGCCCGCCGGCCACGCCTGCCGGGACGAGGACCCGCCCGCTCCACCGGTGCCAGCGCGGACGCGTGCGCCGCAGCGACGGCATGACCTGGAGGGCGCCCAGCACGAGGTACGTCGTCGCGCCGAGGATGTGCACGAGGATCGGGAGCGGCAGGTCGAAGAAGCGCGCGTTCTCCTCGGTCCGCCCGCCCGAGAGGTCGACCAGGCGGGCGACGCCCGACGCCGACGGGACCGCGGCGAGCAGCAGCAGGCTCGCGGGGATCCACCAGTCGCGGCGGGCGCGGGGCGGAGCGACGGGACGGGCGGTGGTGGTCGTCATGCAGACGAGCCTCGTCGCGGGCGGCGTACGACGCATCGGCCTCGAGGCCGGAGCAGCATCGGCCGATCGGCCGAGGTGGTTTCGAGGCTCGCTCCGCTCGCACCTCAACCGCCGAGGGGCAGGCCCGGGTCAGACCACCCGGTGCATCCAGCCGAAGGTGTCCTCGTTGCGGCCGAACTGCATGCCCACCAGCGCCTCGCGGATCCGCATCGTCAGCTCGGTGCTCGACGGTGCGGGAGTCACGCCCTGCGGCGAACGGAGCTCACCGACGGGGGTCACGACGGCCGCGGTGCCGCAGGCGAAGACCTCGGTGATCTCTCCCGAGGCGACCCCGTCGCGCCACTCGTCGAGGGAGAACTTCCGCTCCTCCACTGCGTGGCCGAGCTTGCCTGCGAGCTCGATGATCGAGGCGCGGGTGATGCCCTCGAGGATCGTGCCGGTCTCCGGGGTGACGATGTGACCGTCGGCGTGGACGAAGAAGAGGTTCATCCCGCCGAGCTCCTCGATGTAGCGGAACTCCTGGTCGTCGAGGAACACCACCTGGTCGCAGCCCTGCTCGATGGCCTCGCGCTGCGCGGCCAGCGACGCGGCGTAGTTGCCACCGGTCTTGGCCGCGCCCATGCCGCCGCGACCCGCACGCGTGTAGGTCTCCGAGAGCCAGAGGTTGACCGGCTTGACGCCGCCCTTGAAGTAGGCGCCGGCGGGCGAGGCGATGACCATGAAGGTCACGTGCTGCGCGGGGCGCACCCCGAGGAAGGTCTCGGAGGCGAACATGAAGGGCCGCAGGTAGAGCGACTTCTCGCCCTCGCTGCCCGGCACCCACCGCTGGTCGGCCGCCACGAGCGCGTCGACGCACTCCACGAAGTCGTCGACCGGCAGCTCGGGGAACGCCAGTCGCTGCGAGGAGCGCACCATCCGCGCGGCGTTCTGCTCGGGACGGAAGGTCCAGACGGAGCCGTCGTCGTGGCGGTAGGCCTTCATGCCCTCGAAGGTCTCCTGCGCGTAGTGCAGCACCGCGGTCGCGGGGTCCAGCGTCAGGGGGCCGTAGGGCGTGATGCGCGCGTCGTGCCAGCCCTGCTCCGGCGTCCACTCCACCGTCAGCATGTGGTCGGTGAAGTGCTGGCCGAAGCCCGGGTTGGCGAGGATCTCGGCCAGGCGGGCGTCGTCGACGGGCGTGGTGGTCGCGGTGGTGCTGATCTGCATGGGGATCAACCTATTCCAAGGGTGTTGGTCTCGATACGGCCCTCGTTCCTCGGGCCACTCGACCGACGATGCCTAGAGTCGGGCGGCGATGGCGTCCCCGACCTCGCTCGTACGCCGGGTGGTGCCGGGCGTGCGCTCGGAGAGGTCGGCCAGCACGGCGGTCTCGATCCGCGCCGCGGCCTCGGGGTGGCCGAGGTGGTCGAGCAGCAGCGCGCCGGACAGGATCGCGGCGGTGGGGTCGGCCTTCTGCTGCCCGGCGATGTCGGGGGCGGATCCGTGGACGGGCTCGAACATCGACGGCGCGGTCCGGTCGGGGTTGACGTTGCCGGAGGCGGCCAGCCCGATGCCACCGGTGATGGCGGCGGCGAGGTCGGTGACGATGTCGCCGAAGAGGTTGTCGGTGACGATCACGTCGAAGCGGGCGGGGTCGGTGACCATGAAGATCATGGCCGCGTCGATGTGGATGTAGTCGGTCGTGACGTCGGGGTGCTCCGCGGCGACCGACTGGAACAGGCGCCACCACAGCGAGCCGGCGTTGGTGAGCACGTTGGTCTTGTGGACCAGGGTCACCTTCTTGCGCGGCCGCTTCTCGGCGCGGGCGAACGCGTCGCGCACGACCCGCTCGACGCCGTACGCCGTGTTGACCGAGACCTCGGTGGCGATCTCGGCCGGGGTGCCGACGCGCAGAGCACCGCCGTTGCCCGTGTAGGGGCCTTCGGTGCCCTCGCGCACGACGACGAAGTCGATCTCGCCGCGCTCGAGCACGGAGTCGGCCAGGGGTGAGGCCGAGCCGGGGTAGAGCCGCGACGGGCGGAGGTTGACGTAGTGGTCGAGCTCGAAGCGCAGCTTGAGCAGCAGCCCGCGCTCGAGGATGCCGGGAGGCAGGTTCGGGTCGTTGGGCTTGCCGCCGACGGCTCCCAGCAGGATCGCGTCGTGCCCGCGGATCTCCGCGAGCACCGAGTCGGGCAGCACCTCGCCGGTGGCGAGGTAGCGCTCCGCGCCGAGGTCGTAGCGCGTGGACTCGAACGACACCGGGGAGGCCGCCTCGAGGACCTTGAGGGCCTCGGCGGTCACCTCCGGGCCGATCCCGTCGCCGGGGATGACGGCGAGGGTCTGGCTCCGGGGGCTCTCGGTGTCGGACACGGTCTGCGGGGTGTCTGGCATGCGGCGAACGTTAGTTGTCGTCCGGGCGCATGCCGCCGTTGTCTCGCAGGTCAAGCGCGGTCTGCAGGGCTGCCGCGGTGTTCTCGAGGCTGCGCGGGTTCTCGGGGTCGTGGGCCGCCGGGCCCCAGGCGTCGGGATACAGGTCGTACATGGGTCTCACTCCTGGAAGGTCGTGAGCCCGAAGCCACCGACACCGCGGCGGGTGAGGGAGCGGGAGTGCGGGGATCGCCCGGACACCCGGCTACCGGCCGGCAGGAGGGCGGATCACGCGTGACTGGCGGACCCGCCGCAGAGGCGGCGGCTTCGAGCTCGACTGAGTCGAAGAAGGCCGGGCGGCGGAACCTCGTCAACGCCGAACACCGCGACGAGGTGGCCTTCTGTCAGGCCCCGCCGCGGCGAACGATAAGTACGAAGACGCTCCGCATGATGGAACGACTGTACGACCGCCCAGCGGACGCGCGCATCCGGTTTCCGGGAACGTGTCAGATCGTGAGACTCACGACCGGTCACCGAGATGGGCGCTGATGGGTGACAGACTCGGCGACCTCATGTCTGCTCCCCCGGATCTCCCCGACGTCGTCCAGCGCGCCTTCGACGTGTGCCGCCAGGCCGGCTACGTCGCCTTCTGCCGCAACGAGACCGGCCGACTGCTGGCCACGCTCGCCGCGACGCGCGGCGGCACGATGGCCGAGTTCGGCACCGGCTGCGGCGTCGGCACCGCGTGGCTGCGCAGCGGCGTACGCAACGGGGCGCGGATCCTGACCGCCGAGCTCGACGAGTCGCTCGCCGGCGCCGCGGCCAAGATCTTCGACGACGACGCCAAGGTCGAGGTGCTCGCGGCCAACTGGAACGTGCTCCGCGACCGCGGCCCCTTCTCCCTGCTCTTCCTCGACTCCGGCTCCCCGTCCGAGGTGGGCGTGGAGTCGGTGATCGACCTCGTCGAGCCCGGCGGCATCGTCGTGCTCGACGACTTCGCGCCGTGCGAGTCGTGGCCGCCGATCACCTACGGCCGCGTCGACACGCTGCGCGAGCAGTGGCTCACCGACGACCGCTTCACCGCGGTCGAGGTGATGGTCGCCCCTGACGCCTCGGCCGTGATCGCGACGCGTCGCTGACCGCACCGTGACCGGACCATGACCGGGCTGGCCATCGCTGCCCCCAACCCCGCCGCGGCCGACGCCGCCGAGCAGGTCGCGCGCGCCGGGGGCTCCGCCGTCGACGCCGCGATCGCCGCCGCGCTGGTCGCCATGGTCAACGAGGTCGGCCTGGTCTCGCTCAGCTCGGGCGGCTTCGTCGCCGTGCAGCCGGCGGCAGGGTCGGCGTACACCGTGGACGGGTGGGTCGACCGCCCCGGGATCGGGCGCGCCCCGGACGCGGAGCAGGCGCGCACCTGGGACGTGACGACGGCGTACGGCGGCGGGGTGACGATCACGATCGGGCCCGGGTCGGTCGCCACGCACGGCTCACTGGCCGCCTTCGGCGAGGCGCACGCCCGCGACGGGCGCCTGCCGTGGCGCGAGCTCGTGGCGCCCGCGGTCGACGTGGCCCGCGGCGGCTTCCGGCTGGGCTCGGCGTCGCGCTACTACCTCGACCACGTCCACGAGACCGTCTTCGGCTGGGACCCGGCCAGCCACGACGCCCTTCACGACGCCGACGGGCACGTGACCACGGACCTCGTGGTGGTCGCCGACCTCGCCGCCACCCTCGAGCACGTCGCCGACGCGGGGCCCCGTGCGCTCCACGAGGGCGACCTCGCCGCACTCGTCGCCGAAGACCTCCGGGCTCGTGGCGGACTGCTCGGCGCGGCCGACCTGGCGGCGTACGCCCCGGTGATGCGCGCGCCCCTGACGACCCGCGTCGGCGGCTGGCGCCTGGCCACCACCCCTCCCCCGTCGGTGGGCGGCGTCGTGGTCGCCTCGATGCTGCGGCTGCTCGACGGGCACCCGCTGGCCGGGTGGGACGACGCCGACGTGGAGCACCTCGTGCGGGTGCAGCGCGCGGTGCTGGGCCACCGGCGCGAGGTCCTCGAGACGGCGTCCGACCTGGACGCTGCGTCGCGGGCGTGGCTGGACCGCGTCGACGCCGACCACCGGGCAGTGCTGGAGTCCGGCTCTACCGCGCACGTGTCGGTCACCGACGCCGAGGGCGCCGCCTGCTCGATCACCGTGTCGTCGGGCTACGGCGCCGGGATGATCGCCGCCGGCACCGGCATCTGGCTCAACAACTGCCTCGGCGAGCAGGAGCTGAACCCGCCCGGTCGGCCCCTCGCGCCCGGCTCCCGGCTGCTCTCCAACATGGCGCCCACCGTCGGCCGGCACGACGACGGCGCCACCCTGGCGATCGGCTCACCGGGCGCGGACCGCATCACGACCGCCGTGGTGTCGGCCCTGGCCGGCTTCCTCAACGGAGGCCTCGACCTCGCGGCCGCGGTCGCGCACCCGCGCGTGCACGTCCACCGGGCCGGCCTGCCCGACGAGGAGGTGCGCGTCGAGGACGAGCTGTCGATGTACTACGGCGGCGTGGGCGCGGCGCTCACCGGTGCCGACGGGCACCTCGAGGCGGTCGCGGACCCGCGGCGCGAGGGTGTGGCCCGGCTCGTCGGCTCCTGGCAGTCACGGTCCTGACGTCGTCGGGGTGGGTCCATGTCAAGCCCGGTGTGACGATTATTACTCATTCGGCGGATTTTTTTGCCGTCCCGTTCCTAGGGTGTGGCTGCCCCGGCGCAGCACCGGCTGCCGCCTCCCGCGTCACGAAGGAACCACCCATCATGAAGTCCCCCGGCAAGAAGACGACCCAAGCCCTCGCGATCGTCGCCACCCCCCTCGCCCTGGTCGCCCTCGGCGCGTCCGTCTACCAGGCGTCGTACGCCGCCTTCACCGGCCAGACCCGCAACTCGGGCAACGAGTGGGCCACCGGCTCGGTGAAGCTGACCGACGACGACAACGGCGCCGCTCGGTTCCGCGTGGCCAACATGCTGCCGGGCGACACCCAGACCAAGTGCATCACCGTCACCGCCGACGCCTCGGTCCCGAGCACCGTCAAGGGCTACGCCATCAACCCCGTCACCTCCACTGCGAAGCTCGAGGACCGCGTCAAGGTCACCATCGAGTCCGGCAGCGGCGGCTCGTTCGCCGACTGCGCCGGCTTCACCGCCGTGGGTGCGCCGCACGTCAGCGACGTCCCGCTGTCGAGCATCGCGCAGGTCAACACCTTCGAGGCCGGCTTCGGCGGCTGGGCGGTCGACACGGGCGTGTCGTCCAAGACCTACCGGATGACGTGGAGGTTCGACACCCAGGGCATGAGCCAGGCCCAGATCGACGCCATGCAGGGCGCCAAGACCGGCATCGACATGCAGTGGGAGATGCAGAGCAACTGACCGGCACTGCGCCCGTTCCCATGACCGTCACGTCCGTCCTCGACGCGGACCTCCAGCGCCCCGCGGCCACGCCCGGGCACGCGTCGGAGGTCCGCGAGTGGACCCGTCTCGTCGGGGTGCTGCTGGCCCGGATGTACCGCACCTTCCTCCTCGGGCTGGTGGTCATCGCGGTCGCTCCCGTCGTGCTCGGGTGGGGGTCCTACGTCGTGCGGTCCGGGTCGATGGAGCCCTCCATCCAGGTCGGCGACGTCGTCGTCGCCAAGCCCTGGACCGAGGACCAGCGCGTCCGGGTCGGGCGGGTCTTCGTCTACGACGCCCCCGCCGCGACGACGCCGCACCTGATGGTCCACCGCATCGTGGAGCTGCGCGACGACGGGGACTACACCACCGCGGGCGACGCCAACGAGCTCACCGACGTCACCCCGCTCCCGCGCAGCGACATCCGCGCCACCGCCGTGCTCCTGGTCCCCCACGTCGGCCTGCCCGTCACGTGGTTCCAGACCGGGCGGTGGCTCCCGTTCGCGGCGTGGCTGCTGCTGACGGTGGCGGCCTTCGCGCTCGCCAGCCGGAGACTGGGGGGCGAGCCGCCGCGGTGGCGGCTGCTGCGGCTCGTCCGCGACCGCTTCTCCCCTCGTCCCCCTCCCGACGGGCCGTCCGGCTCCGGCCGCCCATCGGGTCCGGGCGGGCCCGCGACCACGACGCAGGCGCGGGACGGCGTACGCCGCTCGCGCACCCCGCTGCTGGCCGTGGCCTCGCTGGTCGTCGTCGGCACGCTCGCCTCGACCGCCAGCGCCGGCTTCACCGGCCACACCAGGAACAGCGGATCGGCCTGGACGGCAGGGTCGTGGACGCAGCCCTACGTCACCGCCGTCCTGGCCGACAAGCCGTACGGCTTCTGGTTGCTCGACGAGACCAGCGGCCAGTACGCCTCGGACCGCTCGGGCAACGACCGCACCGGGCAGTACTACGGCAGCCTCGCCCTCGGGACGCCGGGCGGACTGCCGCGCAACCCCGGCACCGCGGTCGACAACACCGGCGGGCGGGTGGTCCTCGGCACGCAGGCGGTCGCCGCGCCGTCGGCGTACTCCATCGAGCTGTGGTTCCGCACGACCTCCACGTCGCGCAGCTACCTCGCCGGCTTCGAGGACGACCGCGACGCCAGCTACTCGCTGTTCGGCTCCGAGGCCGACCGGTCGGTCACCATGGAGTCGTCCGGGAGGCTCACCTTCGGCACCTGGCCCGGACGCAGCACGGCGATCACGACGCCGCGTTCCTACAACGACGGCGCGTGGCACCACCTCGTCGTCACGAGCACGGCCGGCCGCGCCACCACGATCTACGTCGACGGGGCCGCGGTCGCGAGCGGCACCACGTCCACCCTGCTCAGCTACTCCGGGTTCTGGCGGGTCGGGCAGGGAAGCATCGGGTGGCTCAACACCCCGGCGTTCAACGGCGACCTCGACAACGTCGCGATCTACCACTCCACCCTGCCGGCGACCCGGGTCGCGGCGCACTGGGCGGCACGCTAGGCCTCAGTCCAGGTCGACGGTGAACCACGGCAGCATCAGCTGCGTGAGCGGACCGATCGCGAGGGCGTAGGCGACGGTCCCGATCCCCAGCACACCGCCGAGCAGCAGACCGATCACCACGACGGTGACCTCCAGACCGGTGCGCACCAGCCGCAGCGACCACCCGGTGCGACGGGCCAGGCCGGTCATCAGCCCGTCGCGCGGTCCGCGGCCGAGCTGGGCGCCGATGTAGAGGGCGCTCGCCATGCCGCAGAGCACCACGCCGCCGACCATGAGCGCGATGCGCGCCGCGATCGCGTCGGGCTCGACGAGCACGGCGAGCGTCGCGTCGGCGGAGAGGCCGACGACGAAGGCGTTGCTGATGGTGCCCAGCCCGGGCACCTCGCGCAGCGGGATCCAGAGCAGCAGCACCACGAAGCTGAAGAGCACGACGGCCAGGCCCAGCGACATCGGCACGTGGCGCACGAAGCCGGAGTGCAGGACGTCCCACGGCGCGAGCCCGAGGGCACCGCGCACCATCATCGCGAGCGAGACGCCGTAGAGGAACAGCCCGACGTAGAGCTGGGGCAGGCGTCGCGCCAGTCGTCCGGCGCGCAGCTGCGCGAGCGGGCCGAGATCGACCAGCCCGCCGCGGGGGGCGATCACGGTGCCGGTGGGGACGTCGCAGGGCGTGGTGCTCATGCCTCCATGATGGTCACGATTGGCCTTGTCCGACATAGCCAATCGTGGAACAGTGGCCTGCATGAGTCCGGTGATCAGTGCCCAGCGCGTAGCCAGTCTGGCCGGCGACTTCCCCCGCTCCCCCGCCTACCTCGGACTGGCGGAGAGCCTGCGGGTGCTCATCGGCGACGGACGGATCGGGATCGGCGTACGGCTTCCGAGCGAGCGCGAGCTCACCGGGGCGCTCGACGTCTCGCGCACGACGGTGACGCGGGCCTACGAGGTGCTGCGCGAAGCGGGGTACGCCGAGGCGCGGCGCGGGTCGGGCACCTTCACCACCGTGCCGGGCGGGCAGCGTCGCGCCCACGACCGATCGCTCCTGCCCGGGACCGGCGGCGAGGACATCATCGACCTCAACTGCGCCGCGCACTCCGCACCGCCCGGGCTCGTGGAGGCCTACCAGCGCGCGACCGAGGAGCTGCCGGCCTACCTCAGCGGCCCGGGCTACTTCCCGCTCGGCGTGCCGGCGCTGCAGGCGCGGATCGCGGCGGCGTACGACGCCCGCGGGCTGCCGACGGTGCCCGAGCAGGTCATGGTCACCGCCGGCGCTCTCGCCGCGGCGTCGATCGTCGCGCAGGCCTACACCTCCACCGGCGACCGCGTCGTGGTGGAGTCGCCGACCTATCCCAACGCGACCCAGGCCGTGCGCCACGCGGGCGCGCGACTGGTCCCTGCCGCGGTGGACCCCGACGGGTGGGACCTCGACGCGCTCGCGGCGACGCTGCGGCAGTCGTCGCCGCGGCTGGCCTACCTGATCCCCGACTTCCAGAACCCCACCGGCCACCTCATGTCGGAGGCGCAGCGCGAGGAGCTCGCCGCAGCGCTCGCCCGCACCCGCACCGTGGTGGTCGCCGACGAGGCCCACCAGGCCCTCGCGCTCACGCCCGGGTTGGCGGCGACAATGCCCCGGCCGCTGGCGGCGTACGCCGACGACGCGATCACCATCGGCAGCGCGAGCAAGTCCTTCTGGGGCGGGCTGCGACTGGGCTGGGTGCGCGCGCCGCTCGCCGACATGGACCGCCTCATCCACGCCCGCATCGGCCTCGACCTCGGCGCGCCGGTCTTCGAGCAGCTGGTCCTGGCGGACCTGATGGACCACTCCGAGGAGGTGCTCCCCCTGCACCGCGAGCGCCTGGTCGCCGGGCGCGACGCGCTGGTGGCGGCCGTGCGCGAGCACCTGCCGGAGTGGCGCTTCCGCGTCCCCGACGGTGGTCTCGCCCTGTGGTGCGAGCTGCCCGAGGCGCTCGGCACCGCGACCTCGGCCGAGGCCGAGCGCCGCGGCGTGGTGGTCGCCCCCGGGCCGGTCTTCGCCGTCGAGGGCGGCCTCGACCGCTACGTCCGGATCCCGTGGACCGCGTCGCCGGAGATCCTCACCGAGGCCGTACGCCGACTCGCCGGCGCGTGGGAGCACGTGTCGACCACCACCCGGCCGGCGTCGAGCCGCTCGCGCCGCGAAGGTGCCGGCCGGGTGATGGTCGCGTAGGTCAGGTCAGGTCAGGTCGACCGCGCGCACCGAGGCGGCCTGCATGGCCGTCTCGATCTCGGCCAGCGTCTCGGCCGGGATGGCCGAGTCGACGCTGAGCGCGACGAGGGCGGCGCCGCCCTTGTCCTGGCGCGAGACCTGCATGCCGGCGATGTTGACCGCGGCCGCGCCGAGGATGCCGCCGACGGTGCCGACCATGCCCGGACGGTCCTCGTAGGTGAGGAAGGCCAGGTGGGTGGTGGGCTCGATGTCGACGTCGAAGCCGTTGACCTCGACCAGGCGCTCCTTCTGCGCGAGACCCACCAGGGTGCCGCTCACGGAGACCTGCGTGCCGTCGGCCAGCGTGCCGCGCAGGGTGATCAGGTTGCGGTGGTCGGGGCTCTCCGACTCCGTCACCAGGCGCACCTCGGTGCCGCGCTCGGCGGCGAGGAGCGGCGCGTTGACGTAGGAGACCTGCTCCTCGACGATGTCGGCGAAGACGCCCTTGAGGGCGGCCAGCTCGAGCACCTTGACGTCGTACTCGGTGATCTCGCCGCGCACCTCCACGTCGAGCTGCTGGGCGACCTCGCCGGCCAGGGCGGTGAAGACGCGGCCGAGCTTCTCGGTCAGCGGGATGCCGGGGCGTACGTCCTCGGCGATGACGCCACCCTGGACGTTCACCGCGTCGGGCACGAGCTCGCCGCTGAGCGCGAGGCGCACCGAGCGAGCCACGGCGATGCCGGCCTTCTCCTGCGCCTCGTCGGTGGACGCGCCGAGGTGGGGCGTGGCGACGACGTTCTCCAGCTCGAAGAGTGGGCTGTCGGTGCACGGCTCGCTGGCGAAGACGTCGAGGCCGGCGGCGGCGATCTGGCCGGTCTTGAGGGCGTCGTAGAGCGCCGCCTCGTCGACGATGCCACCGCGGGCGGCGTTGACCAGCACGAGGCTCTGCTTGGCGGCCGCGAGCTGCTCGGCGCCGATGAGGCCGACGGTCTCGGGGGTCTTCGGCAGGTGCACGCTCATGAAGTCCGACTCCGCGAGCAGCGTGTCGAGGTCGACGAGGCGTACGCCCATCTGCGCGGCGCGGCCGGCCTGGACGTAGGGGTCGTAGGCGATGACCTTCATGCCGAAGGCGCTGAGGCGCTGGGCGACCAGGACGCCGATGCGGCCGAGGCCGACGATGCCGACGGTCTTTTCGTAGAGCTCGATGCCGGTGTACTTCGAGCGCTTCCACTCACCGTTCTTCAGCGCCGCGTGCGCGGGGCTGATGTGGCGGGCCGCAGCGAGCATCAGCGCGACGGCGAGCTCGGCGGCGCTGACGATGTTGGAGGTCGGCGCGTTGACGACCATCACGCCGGCCTGGGTGGAGGCCTTGACGTCGACGTTGTCGAGGCCGACGCCCGCGCGGGCGACGACCTTGAGCTTCGCCGCCGCGGCGAGGGCCTCGGCGTCGACCTTGGTCGCGGAGCGGACCAGGATCGCGTCGACGTCGGCGATCGCGGGGATCAGCTCGGCGCGGTCGGCGCCGTTGCAGTGGCGGATCTCGAAGTCGGGACCGAGCGCCTCGATGGTGGCGGGGCTCAGCTCTTCGGCGATGAGTACGACAGGCTTGGCGGGTGCGTTCACAGCGGGTTCCTCAGTGGAAGATCACGGACGATCATGGAAGATCCGGGACTGCACGACGCTGTGCCCGGCCCACACTACCCGCGAGTCCGGTGCGGGCCGAACCCGTCCCACTCCTCAGGTCGCGGGGCCCGTCATGTCGGTCCCACACCGCTGTCGGTGGGCGCTCCTACGATGGCCGGATGGGTGCGATGGACGACGCCGAGCAGCTCGAGCCGACGGCGCTCGAGCAGTGGAGCGCCTGGCTGCGCGACCACCACACGCAGCCGTCCGGGGTGTGGCTGGTGAGCCCTCGCCGCGCCGGCGACCGCCCCTTCTCCTACGAGGCGGCCGTGGTGGAGGCGCTGCGCTTCGGCTGGGTCGACTCGACCGTCCGACCCGTCGACGAGCACCGCTCGATGCAGTGGTTCGCCCCACGACGCTCCGGCAGCATGTGGACGCGGATCAACAAGGGCCGGGTCGCGCGCCTCGAGGAGATGGGGCTGATGGAGCCGGCCGGTGCAGCAGCGGTGACCGTGGCGAAGGAGACGGGCATGTGGACGCTGATGGACGCCGTCGAGGACTGCGTCGTGCCCGACGACCTGGCCGCGGCGTTCGAGCGTCACCCGGGCTCGCGCGGGCACTGGGACTCGTGGTCGGCGTCCGCGCAGAAGATGATCCTGACGTGGGTCGTCCTGGCCAAGCGTCCCGAGACCCGGGCCGCGCGCGTGGCCGCCACGGCCGAGAAGGCGGCCCGGGGAGAGAAGTCCCGCCCCTAGGCTCCTCGGTCGTGCCTCAGACGGGGCAGCCGTCGGGGCCGCACTCCGCGGCGCCGTCGCCGCCGGCGGCGAGCACCTCGATCTGGGGGTGCGACTCCGACCACGCCCGCTCGAGCACCTGGGTGAACGTCTCGGTCGGCTGCGCCCCCGAGACGCCGTACTTCTGGTCGATGACGAAGAACGGCACCCCACTGGCGCCGTACGCCTGCGCCTGCTCGACGTCGGCGTGCACGTCGGCCTCGAACTCACGCGAGGCCAGCACCTCGTCGACGCGCGCGGCGTCGAGTCCCGCGCCGACAGCGACCTCGCGCAGCACCGCGTGGTCGGCGACGTTGCGTGCCTCGGTGAAGTACGCCGCGAGCAGCGCCTCCTTCACCCGCCCCTGCAGCTCGTTGCCACCCTCGGCGTGGCCGAGGTGGATCAGGCGGTGCGCGTCGACGGTGTTGAGGTGGAGGGTCTGCGAGAGCCGGTAGACCAGCCCCTCCTCGGCTGCGACGGCCTCCACGCGGTCCTGCATCTGCTGCGCGCCGGCGGCCGACTGGCCGTACTTGCGGGCGATCATCTCCACCGCCCGCTCGGTCGGCTCGGTGGGTGCGCCGGGGTCGAGCTGGTAGGAGCGCCAGCGCACCTCCACCTCGTCGGCGTGGTCGAACGCGGCCAGGGCGTTCTCGATGCGACGCTTGCCGACGTAGCACCAGGGGCAGACGACGTCGGACCAGATCTCGATCAACACGTGGGCCCCAACACCGCCGTCGGCCCGGGTGTTCCCCGGCGTCCTCGGGGTTGAGTCGCTGGGAGACTCAACCCGTATCCCGGGCGTGTCGCGCCCGGGAGGCGGAGGTCAGGACTCCTGACGGGCGACGGTGCGCCGCCGGAGGAGGTAACCGCCGGCCAGGCCGATGACCAGCGAGAACAGGACGCCGAGGTTGGCGAAGGCCCACGCGCCGTCGCGACCGCCGAGGCCGAGCGGGCCGAGGAGGTAGCCCTGCCAGTTGTTCCAGGAAGCGTCGTCGCTGAACGAGTTGATGACCAGCCCCCACCCGACGACGGAGGCGACGACCATCGCGGCGATGGAGGTCCAGTCGAAAGCGCCGTAGCGGCCCGAGGCGTCGAAGAGCGCCTCGTCGTCGTAGTCGCGGCGACGCAGGGCGAGGTCGGCGATCATGATCCCGGCCCAGGCCGCGAGCGGGACGCCGAGGGTGATGAGGAAGCTCTGGAACGGTCCGGCGAAGTCCTCGGCGACGAACACGACGTAGAACGTGCCGAGCGTCAGCAGCACGCCGTCGACTGCAGCGGCCTGGGGCCGCGTGAGCTTCACCCCGAGCGAGAGCAGCGTGAGGCCCGAGGAGTAGATGCCGAGCACCGCGCCGCTGACCAGCGAGAGGACCGCGGCCAGCAGGAACGGGACGAGGAACCACGTCGGGAGCAGGGTGGCGAGCGTGCCGATCGGGTCACCTGCGACCCCGTCGAGGATCTCGGTCGAGGAGCCCGCGAGGGCGAGGCCGAAGAGCACCAGCACGACCGGCGCCAGCGCGCCACCGAAGGTGTTCCACGCGACGATCGAGGGCCCGGAGGCGGTGCGCTTCTGGTAGCGCGACCAGTCGGCCGCGATGTTGATCCAGCCGAGGCCGAAGCCCGTCATCACCATCACCAGCGCGCCGATCACCGCCTGCGTGGAGCCGGCCGGGATGGCCTGCACCGCCGACCAGTCGATGTCGTCGAGGGTGAGCACCATGTAGAGCACGGTCACGGCGCCGGTGATCCACGTCAGCACCGACTGCATCCGCATGATGACGTGGTAGCCCGCGACGCTCGCCGCGACGATCAGCGAAGCGACCACGACGGCCGCGACGATCTTGGTGCCGGTGCCGCCGCCCCACCCGAGACGCGTGAAGATCGTCGACGTCGCCAGGACCGCGAGGATGGCGAGGAAGGTCTCCCAACCGATCGAGACCAGCCACGAGATCACACCGGGCACCTTCTGGCCCCGCACGCCGAACGCCGCGCGACTCAGGATCATCGTCGGGGCGGACCCGCGCTTGCCGGCGATCGCGATCACCCCGCAGAGCGCGAAGGACACCACGATGCCGACGACCGAGACCAGCACGCCCTGCCAGAACGAGATCCCGAAGTAGAGGACGAACGAGGCGTAGCTCAGGCCGAAGACCGACACGTTGGCGGCGAACCACGGCCAGAACAGGTCACGGGGCCGTGCGGTCCGCGCCGACTCCTCGATGATCTCGATCCCGGTGGTCTCCACGCCGAGACGGCGGGTCTGCTCGAGGCCCGTGCCGCTGGTCGCTGTGTCGCTCATGGGTGAATCGTAGGCCCGGGTACGACGACGGCGCCCCCGGCCCGGCGTCGGGCCCGCCCCGCCCCCCCGACCAGGTGTG
>CAFBMW010000009.1_pt1 | contig 126919 bp, 130 predicted proteins | sample 7269061 | NCBI WGS metagenome assembly CAFBMW01 (sample SAMEA6814074, study PRJEB35770) | uncultured Nocardioides sp. | biome: Freshwater; feature: Freshwater reservoir; material: water | place: Czech Republic | collected 2017-05-23 | depth 30m m | reverse complement strand
GAGCATCAAGTCGGTGCCCTCACGGGTGCGCTCGCCGACACCGGCGAACACCGACACACCGCCGTGGTCCTTCGCGACTCGCGCGATCATCTCCTGGATGAGCACGGTCTTGCCGACACCGGCACCACCGAACAGGCCGATCTTGCCGCCCTGCACGTAGGGGGTGAGCAGGTCGATGACCTTGATGCCGGTCTCGAACATCTGGGTCTTGGACTCCAGCTGGTCGAACGCCGGCGCCTTGCGGTGGATGCCCCAGCGCTCGGCGGGCTCGAAGGTCTCGCCCTCCTTGAGGTTGAGCACGTCGCCGGTGGTGTTGAACACCTTGCCGAGCGTCGCGTCGCCCACGGGGACCGTGATCGAGGCGCCCGTGTCGACGACCTGGCCGCCGCGCACGAGGCCGTCGGTCGGCTTCATGGAGATGGCGCGGACCATGCCGTCACCGATGTGCTGGGCGACCTCGAGGATGATCGACTTGGTCTCGCCGCTCAGCTCGAAGTCGCACGTGAGCGCGTTGTAGATCGGGGGCATCGCGTCGGACGGGAACTCGATGTCCACGACCGGGCCGATGACGCGGGCGATGCGGCCCACGCCGCCTGCCGAGGTGGTCTCGGCGGACTCGTTGATGGTGGCAGTCATATCTCATTCACTCCCGGCTTGTGCGTCGGCAAGCGCGTTGACGCCACCGACGATCTCGCTGATTTCCTGTGTGATGCCAGCCTGGCGAGCCTGGTTGGCGATGCGCTTGTACTTCTTGATGAGCTCGTCCGCGTTGTCCGTGGCCGACTTCATCGCCTTCTGACGGGCAGCCAGCTCGGAGGCGGCCGCCTGCAGCAGGGCGAAGAAGATCCGGCTCTGCACGTAGCGCGGCAGCAACGAGTCGAGCACGTCGCTGGGCGACGGCTCGAACTCGTAGAGCGGCAGCAGGTCGCCCGCCTCGGGCGGCTCCGTGCCCTCCACGACCTCGAGCGGCAGCAGTCGTACGGCGGTGGGCTCCTGGCTGAGCATGGAGCGGAACCGCGTGTAGACCACGTGCACCTCGTCGACGTCCGCGAGGTCGTCGCCCTCCTCGGCGAGGAAGGTGGCGATCAGCGTGGCGCCGATCTCGGCCGCCACGTCGTACGTCGGCTGGTCGGAGAAGCCCGTCCACGACTGCACCACGCGGCGCTGCCGGAACTTGAAGTAGGCCTCGGCCTTGCGACCGGAGGTGTAGAGGTCGACGTCCTTGCCCTCGCCCTTGAGCTTCTCGATGAGCCGCTCGGCCTCCTTGAGCACGCTCGAGGAGTAGGCGCCGGCGAGACCACGGTCGGAGGTGACGATCAGGATCGCCGCCTTCTTCGGGTTCTCCGGCTCGAGGGTGAGGGCGTGGTCGACGTTGGAGAACGTCGCCACGGCCGACACCGCACGGGTGAGCTCACGGGCGTACGGCGCTGCGGCCTGGGCCCGCTGCTGCGCCTTGATGATGCGGGACGCGGCGATGAGCTCCATGGCACGCGTGATCTTCTTCATCGACTCCGTCGACTTGATCCGCGCGCGGTACTCGCGTACCGAGAGAGCCATTGCGTCAGCCTCGCTTCTGCTTGACGATCTGCTCCTGCTCGACGTCCTCGTCCTCGAGGGCGACGTGCTCTTCCTTGCCGGCCTTGATGCTCTGGCCGTCGGAGGTCTCGAACTGGTCGAGGAAGGAGTCGTAGGCCTGTGCGAGCTGGTCCTCGGTGGAGTCCTCGAACTTCGAGGTCTCCCGGATGCCCGCGAGGATGCCCTCGTGGCTGCGGCGCAGGTAGTCGAGGAACTCGTTCTCGAAGCGGAGCACGTCCTCGGTGGGCACCTTGTCCAGGCGACCGGAGGTGCCGGTCCACAGCGAGACGGTCATCTCCTCGACCGGGTACGGCGAGTACTGCGGCTGCTTGAGCAGCGCCATCAGGCGCTGGCCGCGGTCGAGCTGCTGGCGCGAGGCCGCGTCGAGGTCGGAGGCGAACATCGCGAACGCCTCCATCGCGCGGAACTGCGCCAGGTCGACCTTGAGCGAACCGGTGACGGCCTTCATGGCCTTCGTCATCGCCGAGCCACCCACGCGCGAGACCGAGACACCCACGTCGATGGCGGGGCGCTGGTTGGCCGCGAACAGGTCCGACTGGAGGAAGATCTGCCCGTCGGTGATCGAGATGACGTTGGTCGGGATGAACGCCGAGACGTCGTTGGCCTTGGTCTCGATGATCGGGAGACCCGTCATCGAGCCCTTGCCCATCTCGTCGGACAGCTTCGCGCAACGCTCGAGCAGCCGGCTGTGCAGGTAGAAGACGTCGCCGGGGTATGCCTCACGGCCCGGCGGGCGACGCAGCAGCAGCGACACGGCGCGGTAGGCCTCGGCCTGCTTGGTCAGGTCGTCGAACACGATGAGGACGTGCTTGCCGGCGTACATCCAGTGCTGGCCGATGGCCGAGCCGGTGTAGGGGGCGAGGTACTTGAAGCCGGCGGAGTCGGACGCCGGGGAGGCCACGATGGTCGTGTACTCCAGCGCGCCGGCCTCCTCGAGGGCGCCACGCACAGAGGCGATGGTCGAGCCCTTCTGGCCGATGGCGACGTAGATGCAGCGGACCTGCTTGTCCGGGTCGCCAGACTCCCAGTTGGCCTTCTGGTTGATGATCGTGTCGATCGCGATCGTCGTCTTGCCGGTCGCGCGGTCACCGATGATGAGCTGGCGCTGGCCGCGGCCGATGGGCGTCAGGGCGTCGATGGCCTTGATGCCGGTGGCGAGGGGCTCGTGCACCGACTTGCGCACCATCACGCCGGGAGCCTGGAGCTCCAGCGCGCGGCGCTCGTCGGAGGCGATGTCGCCGAGACCGTCGATCGGGTTGCCGAGCGGGTCGACGACGCGGCCGAGGTAGTTCTCGCCGACGGGGACCGAGAGGATCTCGCCCGTGCGACGCACGGTCTGGCCCTCCTCGATCTTGTCGAAGTCACCCAGGACCACGACACCGACCTCGCGGGTGTCGAGGTTCAGCGCGATGCCGAGCGTGCCGTCCTCGAACTCGAGCAGCTCGTTGGCCATGACCGAGGGCAGGCCGCTGACGCGAGCGATGCCGTCGGCGGCCTCCGCGACCGTGCCGACCTCTTCCTTGGCCGCCGTGTCGGGCTCGTAGTCCGACACGAAGCGCTGAAGCGCGTCCCGGATCTCGTCCGGACGGATGGACAGCTCCGTCATTTCATTCACCTGTTCTCTGGGTCTGCTGGAGTCTTGGATGTCTGGGGGCGTCAGCCGGCGAGCCGGCGACCGGCTTCGTCGAGACGGCTGGACACCGTCCCGTCGATGACGTCGTCACCGATCTCGACGCGGATGCCACCGATGACCTCGGGGTCGACGATGACGTTGAGGTGCACGTCGCGGCCGTAGGAGCGCGCGAGCGCCGCGGCCAGGCGGTCACGGTCCGCGTCGGCGAGCGGGCGGGCGACACGTACGGTCGCCACTCCCTCACCACGGACCTCGGCCGCCACCTTCTGGTAGGCCGCGAGGGCGACCGCCACGGTGCGGTGGCTCCCGGACAGCGACTGCTGCACGAGGGCCACGGTGGCGGGCAGGACCTTGTCACCGAGCAGCCCCGTCACCAGCGCTGCCTTGTCGCCGCGGCTGCGGGCCGGGTCGGAGAGCGCGTCGCGCAGCTCCGGGTTGGCCTGCACGAGACGACCCACCGCGAAGACCTCGTCCTCGAGGCGGTGGGCGTGGTCGCCGGTGGAGCGCACCGTCGCGACCACACCGAGCTGCTCGAGGGTGTCGCTCAGGTCACGACCCGAGGTCCACCGCTGCGCGACGGCGGTCGCCACCACGGTCAGGGCCTCCGGGGAGACCTTGCCGGCGAGCACACCGCGCAGCAGGTCGGCCTTGGCCTCGCCGCGCAGCGACACGTCGGTGGCGACGCGGCGCAGGCCCGGCTCGGCGCGGAGCAGGTCCGCCGTCCCGAACAGGTCCTGGCCCACCCGGCCCAGGTCGCCGGTGCTCGGGAGCACAGCGGCGGCCGCGGCATAGGCGTCTGCGGACGCACCTCGCATCATCAGTTGACGCTCCCCGTGGTGGTGCCGTTCTGCGCCTCGAGGTCGGTGAGGAACCGCTCGACGACGCGGCTCTGGCGAGCCTCGTCCTCCAGGCTCTCGCCGACGATGCGTCCGGCCAGGCCGGTCGCGAGCGTGCCCACCTCGGCACGGAGCGAGGTGATCGCCTGCTGGCGCTCGGCCTCGATCTGCGCCTTGCCGTGCTCGACGATGCGCGAGGACTCGGCCTGGGCCGTCTCCCGCATCTCGGCGACGATCCGGGCACCCTGCTCACGCGCCTCCTCACGGATGCGCGCGGCCTCGTGCCGGGCGTCGCCGAGCTGCTTCTCGAGCTCGGCGAGCTTGGCGTCGGCCTCGGCCTGCTTGGACTCGGCCGCGGCGATGCCACCCTCGATCGCCTGCGTGCGCTCGGCGAAGGTCTGCTCGAAGCGGGGCGCGACGAACTTCCAGATGAGGAAGAACAGGATGCCGAAGGTGACGAGCGACAGGGCGAACTCGACGGGCACGAAGCCCAACGGGTTCTCGACCGCGGCCGCCACCACGATGTGGTCCGTCATGCGATGGTCCTAACTGGGGTCGGACTGGTTCAGAGGACGAACGCGAGGGCGATGCCGATGATGGCGAGCGCCTCAGCCAGGGCGAAGCCGAGGATGGCGATCGACTGCAGGCGGCCCTGGGCCTCCGGCTGACGTGCCACACCGGAGATGTAGGCCGCGAAGATCAGGCCGATGCCGACGCCGGGGCCGATGGCCGCGAGTCCGTAGCCGATCATGTTGAGGTTGCCGTCCACGGCTGTTTCCTTTCGGTTGTTTCTACTTGAGAGATGGGGTCAAGCTGCTCGGGCGGCCCCGGGGCGGTGGACACCCCGGTGCGACTCAGTGCTCGTCGGCGAGCGCGCCCGAGATGTACATGGCGTTCAGCAGGGTGAACACGTAGGCCTGGAGGAACTGCACCAGGAGCTCGAGGAACGAGATCGCGATGGCGAGGACCCACGCGAGCGGACCCGCGACGTAGCCGATGCCGCCGTACTCGATGAGGAACAGGCCGCCGGTCGAGAACAGGATCAGCAGCAGGTGGCCGGCGAACATGTTGGCGAAGAGTCGCAGCGCCAGCGTGGCCGGGCGGACGAGGATGTTGGAGAAGAACTCCAGCGGCACCAGGAGCGGGTACATCACCGGGCTGACGCCGGACGGGACGCTCTGGAGCTTGAGGTAGCCGATGAGGCCGTGCTTGTGGATGCCGACGCCGTTGTAGATGACCCAGCTCAGCCCGGCGAGCGCGTAGGCCATCGAGGCGCGGGAGAAGGTCGGGAACTGGATCGCCGGGATCGAGGCGAACGCGTTGTTGATCAGCAGGAAGAAGAACAGCGCGACCAGGTAGGGCACGAACTTCGCGAAGTCCTTGCTGCCGATGATGTCGCGGCCGATCGAGTTGCGGACCATGCCGTAGGCGGCCTCGCCGGCGAACTGCAGGCGGCCCGGCACGATCGACGCACGGCGGAACGCGGCGTAGAAGAAGGCGAAGACGATGACGGCGCCGAGGACCAGCTGAACCATGGGCTTGGTCACCGCGAGGCCGCCGAGCTCGAACAGCGGGACCTCGGAGAAGTCGAAGCTCGCGGGGCCCGGAGCGACGTAGCCTTCACCCTCCGCTGCCATCGTGATGCCGGTCTTCATGGTCACCCGTTCTCCTGCCGATCTGCCTTGTTGAACCGTGCGTATGTCATGTAGAGCCCGAAGCCGGCACCGATGAGGATGCCGATCGCCACGAGGAAGGTCGTTCCGAGCCACCGGTCGAGCGCCCAGCCAGCAAGACCGTAGACACCCACACCCGAGACGACGTAGCCGAAGGCGTGCCAGGGGTCGCCCTTGGGAGAGTCGTCGGGTGAGGCCGTCGGGGGAAGCTGTCGAGCCATCGCGCCCCGCACACTAGCAGCGGATTCGGTCATCGCTCACCCCCGGGGTGATCGACCAGCCGGCCGGCCTCGGAGTCGGCGTAGACGGGGATCCGCTGGCGGGTGGCGGCGACCAGCTGGCCGGCCATCCAGAGCAGCGTCACGGCGATCACGCCGGCCGCGAACCAGCCGCGCGCGAGCGACGCGGCGCTCACGTCGGCACGCTCGATCGAGGCCACGACGAGGGCCAGGACGAGGAGCTGGAGCACGTAGGTCATCAGCGCGACGAGCAGCGATGCTGCAGGCACCAGGCGCGCCACAAGGCTCACCGTGCCCGTGCCGAGGGCGAAGACCGCCAGCGTCACGCCGCCTCCGACGAACGCACCGACGACGGCCGCACGACCGTCGAGGACGGCGGCGAGGAGGCCCAGGGCAAGGACCGCGACGAGGGCCGAACCCAGTGCCACGGCCAGCGGGGAGAGCCCGCTGCGGGTGCTGTTCTTCGACTCGGTCGTCATGTCGGCGGCCTGTCCGTGGAGGTCGGTCTGAGTGCTCGTGAAAACTATCACAAAGTCCTGCCGACCCCGACATCAGGGCCCGCGGACGCCCTCTCCCGACGGGCCGTACGGGCCCGACGAGTCCGCCGGCTCGAGCCGCTCGTCGTCGGCGGGGTCGCGGCCCTCGATCACGGCGTTCTCCGGGAGCCCGGTGTCCCCCAGCCCCGTCTTGCGCGGCCGGTGCAGCTTGGGGAGCACGAAGGTCATCGTGACGGTGAGCGCCAGCATCGACCCCAGGCTCCACCAGACCCAGGGGTCGTCCCTAAGGCTGACGATCACGGCACCCGCGGCCAGCGTGAAGGCCCACATCCACATGATCAGCACGGCACGGCGCTGCGAGTGGCCGATCTCCAGCAGGCGGTGGTGCAGGTGCTGCTTGTCCGCACTCATCGGCGAGCGGCCCGCCCGCGTGCGGCGTACGACGGCGAGCACGAGGTCCACGATCGGCACCATCAGCAGCGAGATGGGCAGCAGCACCGGGAGCACGGTCACGAAGAGGCTGTTGCCCTCCGAGGTCGGCATGCCGAAGAACTGGCCGGTCAGCGTGAGCGCGCTGGCGGACAGCACCAGCCCGATCAGCATCGATCCGGAGTCGCCCATGAAGAGGCGCGCGGGGTGGAAGTTGTGGGGCAGGAACCCCGCGCAGGCGCCGGCCAGCGCCGCGCTCAGCAGGGCGCCGGTGGTGGCGAGGGTCAGGTTGTTCTCGGCCGACAGGGTGTAGCAGTAGAGGAAGAACGCGGACGCGCCGATGCCGACCACGCCGGCGGCCAACCCGTCGAGACCGTCGACGAAGTTGACCGCGTTCATGGTGCCGATGACCACGACCAGTGTCAGCAGGGCGCTCTGGGCGTCGTCGAGGGCGAACTGCGTGCCGTCGGGCGAGGGGAAGTAGTAGAACCGCACCCCCATCGCGACCAGCAGGCCTGCCGCGAGCACCTGGCCGCCGAGCTTGGTCAGCGCGTCGAGGTCGAAGATGTCGTCGATGACGCCGACGGCGCAGACCAGGGCACCGGCCAGCAGCACCACACCTGCGTCCTTGAAGACGAAGCCCTCGCTGCGGGTGCCGAGGAACGGCAGCTCGCGGGCCACGAGGTAGGCGGCGGCCAGTCCCCCGAGCATCGCCAGGCCGCCGAGGTAGGGGATCGGCTCGGCGTGCACGTCGCGGTCGCGCACCGCGGCCACGGCGCCCGTGCGCAACGCGATCTCACGGGCGATGACCGTGAGGAGGTAGGTCACCGCGAGGGCGACCAGGAAGACGAGGAGGTATTCGCGCAAGGCGCCCCTCAGCCCTCGTCGGCGAGCACCACGCCGTGCTCCTCGATGGCGGCGTTCAGCACCTCGAGCGAGAGCGCGCCCAGCCGCAGGACCCGGCCCTCGGGGACGGTGACGTCGATGATGGTGGAGGCCTCGCCTCCCGGGGACGTGCCGCCGTCGACGATGACCGCGACGGCATCGCCGAGCATCTCCTCGGCGGCGTCGGCGTCGGTGGCCGCCGGGCGGCCGGTGATGTTGGCCGAGCTGACGGCGAGCGGGCCGGTGCGCTCGAGGACGGCCAGGGCCACCTCGTCGTCGGGCATCCGCACCGCGACGGTGCCGCGGGTCTCCCCCAGGTCCCACACGAGCGAGGCCTGCTGGCGGCACACGAGGGTCAGCGGTCCGGGCCAGAACTGCTCGACGAGCGTGCGTGCCCACGTGGGCACGCCCTCGGCGAGCGCGTCCAGCGTGGTCGCCGCCGAGACGAGGACCGGTGGCGGCATCTCGCGCCCGCGGCCCTTGGCCTCGAGCAGCGCCTTCACCGCGTCGTGCGAGAACGCGTCGGCAGCGATGCCGTAGACGGTGTCGGTGGGGATCACCACCAGCTCTCCGCGTCGTACGGCGCCGGCGGCAGCAGTCACCGCTGCCTCCCGCTCCTCCTCGCTCGAGGTCGCAAGCCTGTCCACGACGCTCATCGTGCCAGCCTCGCGGTCACGTAGCGTGCCCGACCCGCGAGGTCGCGGTGGTCGGCCACGTCCTGCCAGCGTCCGGCGGCAGCGAAGACGGCCGGGGCGGACTCCCCCTGCACGTCGGCGTGCTCCGCGCCGACCACTCCCCCGGGGCGCAGGAGCAACGCCGCGCGCTGCTCCAGCACGCGCATCGCGTCGAGCCCGTCGTCGCCGGAGAAGAGCGCGAGGTGCGGGTCGTGGTCGCGGGCCTCGGCGGCCACGGACTCCCACGCCTCGAGCGGGATGTAGGGCGGGTTGCAGACCACCACGTCGACGGTGCCGGCGAGGTCGTCGAAGGCGGTGGCGAGGTCGCCGTGGCGCAGGTCGACGCCGGTGCCGGCGAGGTTGCGCTCGGCCCAGGCCAGGGCGCCCTCGTCGAGCTCGACGGCGTGCACCACGGCATCGGGAACCTCGTCGGCGACGGCCTTCGCGATCGCTCCCGAGCCGGTGCAGAGGTCGACGACCACAGGTGGTCTCGACACGCCGGCGACCAGCTGCGCCTGCTCGATCGCCCAGCCGGCCAGGAGCTCGGTCTCGGGACGCGGCACGAAGACCCCCGGCCCCACGGCCAGCTCGACGTGGCGGAACGCCGCGGTGCCGGTCAGGTGCTGCAGCGGCTCGCGGGCGGCACGACGCGCGACCAGGGCGGCGTACTGCTCCTGCTGGGCGACGGTCAGGTCGTCGACCAGGGGCAGCCGGCCCAGGCCGACGTCGAGGACGTGGGCCAGGAGCAGGTCGGCGTCGCGCTCGGGCGAGGCCACACCGGCCCCGGCGAGCTGCGCGGCGGCCGTACGCCGCGCCGTGCCGGCGCGCACCGTCTGCTCCACCTTCCCCTCCATCTAGGCCTCCAGCGCCGCGAGGCGAGCCGCCATGTCGGTCTCGACGCACGAGTCGAGCACCGGCTGGAGGTCGCCGTCGAGCACCTGGTCGAGGTTGTAGGACTTGTAGCCCGTGCGGTGGTCGGAGATCCGGTTCTCCGGGAAGTTGTAGGTGCGGATCCGCTCCGAGCGGTCCACGGTGCGCACCTGCGAGCGACGCGCGTCGCTGGCCTCCGCGTCGGCGGCGTCCTGGGCGGCCTGGAGCAGCCTCGAGCGCAGGATCCGCATCGCGGACTCCTTGTTCTGCAGCTGGCTCTTCTCGTTCTGGCAGCTCGCCACGATCCCGGTCGGGACGTGGGTGATGCGGACGGCCGAGTCGGTGGTGTTGACGCTCTGCCCGCCGGGGCCGCTGGAGCGGTAGACGTCGATGCGCAGGTCGTTGTCGTCGATGGTCACGTCGACCGGCTCGGCCTCGGGCGACACGAGCACGCCGGCGGCCGAGGTGTGCACACGACCCTGCGACTCCGTGACGGGCACCCGCTGGACCCGGTGCACGCCGCCCTCGAACTTGAGCAGGGCGTACGGCGCCTGGCCGGGCTCGACCGTGCCGCGCGCCTTCACCGCCGCGGTGACCGACTTGTAGCCGCCGAGGTCGGACTCGGTGGCGTCGAGCACCTCGACGCTCCAGCCGCGGGTCTCGGCGTAGCGGGAGTACATCCGCAGCAGGTCGCCGGCGAAGAGCGCCGACTCCTCGCCGCCCTCGCCGGACTTGATCTCCAGCAGCGCGTCCTTGCCGTCGGCGGCGTCGCGCGGCACCAGCAGACGGCGCAGCCGCTCCGAGGCGACCTCGCGGCGCGCGGCCAGCTCCTCGGCCTCCGCGGCGAAGGCGGCGTCGACGGTCCCGAGCTCGCGCGCGGCCTCGACGTCGTCGCCGAGCTGGAGCCACTCCTGCCAGGTGGTCACGACCGCGGTCAGCTCGGCGTAGCGCTGGTTGAGCTCCTTGGCCAGCCGCTGGTCGGCGTGGGTCTCCGGGAGGGCCAGTCGCTGCTCGATCTCGGCGTGCTCCTGGCGCATGCCCTCGACGGCCTCGAACATCGCACTCCTTCTCGGTTCCCCCGGGCGGCTGGACAGACGACAAGGCGCCGGCCACCCGCACGGAGCGGGCGACCGGCGCCTGACGTGGACTACTTCTTCTCGGCCGGGGCCTTCTTGGCGTAGCGGGCCTCGAAGCGGGCGACGCGGCCGCCGGTGTCGAGGATCTTCTGCTTGCCGGTGTAGAACGGGTGGCACTGCGAGCAGACGTCGGCGTGGAGCTTGCCGGAGGTCGCGGTGCTGCGGGTGGTGAACGACGCGCCGCAGGTGCAGGTGACGGCGGTCTCGACGTAGTCGGGGTGGGTGTCCTTCTTCATGGTGTCCTCTCAGGTGTTCCGGGTCGCCTGCGTGGATCGCATGTGACGTGAACCGGAACCGACACACAAGTGTGCCACCGGTCCGAACGCCCGCGCCAATCCAGACATTCCCGCGTGGGGGTGCGCCTCAGCGGGCGCCGATGACCTTGCTGACGGCCTGCGACGAGTCCGCGGCTGCGAGCTGCTTGCGGATGTCGCCGACGACCGCTCCCTCGGCGGGGGCCAGTAGCTTCTCCTCGTGCCGGGTGCCGGACGCGACGACGTCGACCGCCGGGACGATGCCCCGGGCCGCACGCTCGGCGCTGAGCGCCAGCTCCCAGTTCTCGGTGCCGGCGATCTCCTCGAGGAAGAACTCGTCGGTGGCCGAACCGGTGCCCACCGCGACCGTCGCCAGCACGGTCAGCGAGCCGGCGTCCTCGATCTTGCGCGCAGCGCCGAAGAACTCCTTGGTGGGGTGCACCGCGGAGGCGTCGACGATGCCCGCGAGCACGCGGCCGTTGGCCGGGGCGGCCAGGTTGTAGGCACGGCCGAGGCGGGTCAGCGAGTCCAGCAGGACCACGACGTCGTGGCCGAGCTCGACCAGTCGCTTCGCCCGCTCGATCGCCAGCTCGGCGACCAGGGTGTGGTCGGCGGGCTGCCGGTCGAAGGTCGACGCGACGACCTCGCCCTTGACGGCGCGCTGGAAGTCGGTGACCTCCTCGGGCCGCGCGTCGACGAGCACGACCATCACGTGGCACTCGGGGTTGTTGGTGGTCACGGCCTGCGCGATGGACTGCAGCAGGGACGTCGCACCCGTACGCGGCGGGGTGAGGATGAGGCCGCGCTGGCCCTTGCCGACCGGCGCGGCGATGTCGATGACCTTGCCGGTCGGGTTGGCGTCGTCCGTGGCCAGGCGGAGCCGCTGGTGCGGGTGCACCGGCACGGCGTCGGAGAACTCCGGGCGCTCCTTGGCACCCTCGGCCTCGGTGCCGTTGATGCTGTCGATGCGGACCATCGGGTTGAACTTCTCCCGACGCTCCCCCTCGCGCGGCTGGCGGACCTGGCCGACCACCGCGTCGCCGCGACGCAGGTGGTACTTGCGCACCATCGACAACGAGAGGTAGACGTCCTCGGGCCCGGGCAGGTAGCCCGAGGTGCGCACGAAGGCGCAGTTGTCGAGCACGTCGAGGATGCCCGCGGCCGGCACCAGGACGTCGTCCTCGAGGATCGTGGTGTCGGGCTCGCTGCGGTTGCCGCCGCCTGCGCGGACGGTCGTACGGTCGCGGCCACGGCGGCGACGGTTGCGACGGCTGCCGCCCTCCCCGTCCTCGTCGTCGTCCTGGTCCTGGTGGCGCTGGTCCTGCTGGCGGTCCTGGTTGCGGTCCTGCGCCCGCTGCTCCTGCGCCCGCTGCTCGCGCTGGTCCTGCTGGCGGTCCTGGCGCTGCTCCTGGCCGCGCTGGTCCTGGCGCTGGTCCTGGTTGCGCTGACCCTGCTGGTTGCCCTGCTGGTTGCCCTGCTTCTGGGCACCCTGCTTCTGTCCCTGCTGCTTGTCGTTCTGCTTCTCGCTCTTCTGGTCCTGCTGCTTCTGCTTCTGCTCCGGCTGCTTCTGCTCCGGCTGCTTCTGATCGGCGGCCTCGGCAGCCTGCTCCGCCGCGCGCTGCTTGCGGGTGCGGGTGCGCACGGTCGTCTGCGGCGCCGGCTCCTCGGTGCGGGCCGGGGCGTCGGACCGGACGGCCTCCGGCTCAGCCGACGCCTGCGCCTGCTTCGGGTCCTGCTTCGGCTCCTGCTTCGGCGCCTGCTTCGGCGCCTGCTTCGGCGCCTGCTTCTCGGCCGAGGCCGGGGACTGGGAGCTCGGTGACTGGGCTGCCTTGATGGCCTCGACCAGCTGCGCCTTCTTCATCGAGCCGGCGCCGGCGATGCCCATGCCACCGGCCATCGACTTGAGGTCGGCGAGCAGCATCGAGCCGAGGCCCCCGGACTTCGAGGCCTTCCGGGCAGGCTTCGTCGCGGCGTCGGGCGCCGCGTCCTGCGAGTCGGCAGGGGTGGCGGCAGAGGGAGTCTCGGTCACGTGGATCCTTCGCACGTTGCGTCGCCGGCAGTGACCGGACGAGCGGCCCAGCTGCGGCGGATGGTGGTCGCCCGGTCGCGCGGTCGGACGACCGGGACGGGCTGGTGCGCCGAACGGCGCGCCGTCAGGTTAGCAGGGCAGCACCCTGGGACTCGATCACCAGGTCGTGACACTCCCAGCCGCCCGGGCAACGTGCGCGGAGCGAGGAGGTGTCGGTCGTGCCGAAGGCCAGCACGGTGGGGCCGGCACCCGAGACCACGGCAGGTACGCCGTCCGCGCGCAGGCGGCGCACGAGCGCGAGCGTCTCCGGCATCGCCGGCTCCCGCTGGTCCTGGTGCAGCCAGTCGCGGGTCGCTGCGAGCAGGTGCTCGGGCTGGCCGGTGAGCGCGGCGACCAGCAGGGCCGCGCGACCGGAGTTCGCCGCGGCGTCCGCGTGCGGGACGGTCGCGGGCAGCAGCTCGCGGGCCACGGTGGTCTCGACGCCCGTCGGCGGCACGAAGGCCACGGCGGTGATCCTCGGGTCGACGCCGGCGCGGACGGCGAACCAGCGATCGTCCTCGCGACCGGAGATCACGAAGCCGCCGAGGAACGCGGGCGCCACGTTGTCGGGGTGGCCCTCGAGGTCGGCGGCGAGGTCGAGGAGCGCCTCGTCGGAGGCGAGGAGCTGGCCGCCCGCGACGAGCCCCCGTGCCAGGACCACGCCCGCGACGATCGCGGCCGAGGACGAGCCGAGCCCGCGGGCGTGGGGGATCCGGTTGTGGCACGACAGGCGCAGGCCCGTCGGCTGCTCCCCCATCAGGTCGAAGGCAGCCCGCATGGCGCGCACCACCAGGTGCGTCTCGTCGCGGGGCACGCCGTCGGCGCCGGCTCCCTCGACCTCGACGACGAGCCCGTCGCCCACGACCTCGGCCTCGAGCTCGTCACGCAGCGACACCGCGAGGCCGAGGGAGTCGAAGCCGGGCCCGAGGTTGGCCGAGGTCGCGGGGACGCTGACGCGCACCGGCCCGTCGACGAAGGTCGCCACGCTCAGGCCAGCCCGGCGGCGGCTGCCGCGGCGGCCACGTCGGCGTCGACGACCGTGTCGACGACGTCGCCGTAGGACTCGAGCGCGGTGGCGGTGTCCTTGAGGCCGTGGCCGGTCACCGTGATCGCGACGGTCGTGCCGGCGTAGGTCTCCCCCGCCGCGAGCTCGGCGAGGAGTCCCGCGACGCCGGCCGCGGAGGCAGGCTCCACGAAGACGCCGTCGTGGCGCGCGAGCTGGGCTTGCGCGGCGAGGATCTGCGCGTCGCTGACCGCGGCGAACCGCCCGCCTGACTCGTGGGCCGCCGCCTCGGCGAGCTTCCACGAGGCGGGGTTGCCGATGCGGATCGCGGTCGCCTTGGTCTCCGGATCCGGGAAGGGCTCACCGGTCACCAGCGGCGAGGCGCCCTCGGCCTGGAAGCCCCGCATCACGGGGCGCTTGCTGGCGCGGCCGAGGTCGGCGTACTGCTCGTAGCCCATCCAGTAGGCCGAGATGTTGCCGGCGTTGCCCACCGGGAGGAGGTGGTAGTCGGGGGCGTCGCCGAGGAAGTCGCAGATCTCGAAGGCCGCGGTCTTCTGGCCCTGGAGGCGCACCGGGTTGACCGAGTTGACCAGCGCCACGGGGTAGTCCCACGCCAGGCCCTTGGCCATCTGCAGGCAGTGGTCGAAGTTGCCGCGCACCATGATGATCTGCGCGCCGTGGACGACCGCCTGGGCCATCTTGCCGGCCGCGATCTTGCCCTCGGGCACGAGCACCAGCGGCTTGAGGCCGGCCTTCGCGGCGTACGCCGCCATCGACGCCGACGTGTTGCCGGTCGAGGCGCAGACCACCGCCTGCGCCCCCTCGTGCTTGGCGACCGAGATCGCCGTCGTCATGCCGCGGTCCTTGAAGGAGCCGGTGGGGTTGTCACCCTCGACCTTGAGCCACACCTGCGCCCCGGTCAGCGAGGAGAGCCACTCCGAGTGCACGAGGGGCGTGCCGCCCTCACGCAGGGTGACGGCCTCGAGGCCCTCGGGCAGCAGGTCGATGAGGTCGCGGTACTCCTCGATGAGGCCACGCCACTGGGGCCTCATTCGTCGCCACCCTCGACGCGCATCACCGAGGTGACCTCGCGGACGATGTCCATCGAGCGCAGCTGCTGCACGGTGGCGCTCAGCGCGGCGTCCGGGGCGGCGTGGGAGACGACCACGAGCTGGGCGTCGGCACCGCGCCCCTCCTGCCGCACCGTCTGGATCGACACGTCGTGGTCGGCGAAGGCGTTGGCGACCGCCGCGAGCACGCCCGCCCGGTCGTCGACGTCGATCGCGACGTGGTAGCGGGTGCGGGTCTCGCCCATCGGCTGCACCGCGCGGTCGGCGTACGCCGACTCCCCCGCGCCGCGGGTCTCGGCGAGGCGGTTGCGCGCGACCGTCACGAGGTCGCCGAGGACGGCGCTCGCGGTGGGCGCGCCACCCGCGCCGGGGCCGTAGAACATCAGCTGGCCGGCCGCCTCGGACTCGACGAAGACCGCGTTGTAGGCCTCGCGCACGCTGGCGAGCGGGTGCGAGCGCGGGATCATCGCGGGGTGCACGCGGGCCGCGACCTGGTCGCCCCGCAGCTCGCAGATCGCGAGCAGCTTGACGACCGAGCCCATGTCACGGGCACTGGCGACGTCGGCGGCGGTGACCTCGGAGATGCCCTCGCGGTAGACGTCGGAGGCGGTGACCCGCGAGTGGAAGGCCAGGCTGGCCAGGATCGCGGCCTTGGCGGCGGCGTCGAAGCCCTCGACGTCGGCCGTAGGGTCGGCCTCGGCGTAGCCGAGCTGCTGGGCCTCCTCGAGCGCCTCGGAGAATCCGGCGCCGGAGGTGTCCATCTTGTCGAGGATGAAGTTCGTGGTGCCGTTGACGATGCCCAGCACGCGGGTCACCTTGTCCCCGGCCAGCGACTCGCGCAGCGGCCGCAGGATCGGGATCGCGCCGGCGACGGCGGCCTCGTAGTAGAGGTCGCGCTCGGCCTTGGCCGCGGCCTCGAAGAGCGTGGGCCCGTCCTCGGCCAGCAGCGCCTTGTTGGCGGTGACGACGCTGGCGCCGTTCTCCAGCGCCGAGAGGATCAGCGAGCGTGCGGGCTCGATGCCGCCGATGACCTCGACGACGAGGTCGACGTCCTCACGCGCCACCAGCGCGGTCGCGTCGGTGGTCAGCAGGCCCTCGGGGACCTCGACCTCGCGGGGCGCGTCGAGACGGCGTACGGCGACGCCGACCAGCTCGACCGGCGCACCCACCCGGGCGGCCAGGTCGTCGTGCTGCTCGGTCAGCAGCCGCACCACCTGCGAGCCGACGGCTCCGCAGCCGAGCACGGCCACCTTGAGAGTTCGCTCGCTCATGAAGAAACACCCACATCGGTCGCCAACAGGTCGGCCTCAGTCTCTCGTCGCAGCACGGTGAAAGTCTTCCCGTCCCGAACTCCGATCACCGGAGGACGCAGTGCGTGGTTGTAGTTGGAGGCCATGGATCTGCAGTAGGCGCCCGTCCCGGGCACCGCGACGAGGTCGCCGGGGCGTACGTCGCCGGGCAGGAACTCGTCCTTGACCACGATGTCGCCGGCCTCGCAGTGCTTGCCCACCACGCGGGTCAGCGACGCCGGAGCGGGCGAGGCGCGCGAGGCGAGGGTGGCGGAGTAGTCGGCGTCGTAGAGGGCGGTGCGGATGTTGTCGCTCATCCCGCCGTCGACCGAGACGTAGGAGCGGCGCGCGCCCCCGTCGAGGGCGACCTCCTTCACCGTGCCGACCTCGTAGACGGTGCACATCGACGGTCCGACGATGGCGCGGCCGGGCTCGATCGAGAGCCGCGGCTCGGTGATGCCCAGCGCCCGGCACTCGTGGGCGACGATCGCGGACATGCCGGAGGCGAGGACGTCGGGCTCGGCGGGGTCGTCCTGGGTGGTGTAGGCGATGCCGAAGCCGCCGCCGAGGTCCATCTCGGGCATCTCCACCCCGACCTCGTCGCGGACCCGGGCGTGCAGGGCCAGGACGCGGCGGGCCGCGACCTCGAAGCCGGAGGTGTCGAAGATCTGGCTGCCGATGTGGGAGTGCAGGCCCAGCAGCCGCAGGCCGGGAGCGGCGTGCACGCGTCGCACGGCCTCGAGGGCGTCACCACTGGCGATGGAGAAGCCGAACTTCTGGTCCTCGTGCGCGGTGGCGATGTACTCGTGGGTGTGGGCCTCGACGCCGGCGGTCACGCGCACCATCACCCCGACGCCCCCGCTGGTCGAGGTGCGAGCGCCAGCGAGCCTCGAGGCCACGTCGGCCAGCCGCTCGATCTCGTCGAACGAGTCGACGATGACCCGGCCCACCCCCAGCGCGACGGCGCGCTCGAGCTCGGCGACGGTCTTGTTGTTGCCGTGGAAGCCGACGCGCTCCATCGGGAAGCCCGCCCGCTCGGCGACGGTCAGCTCCCCGCCCGAGCAGACGTCAAGGCTGAGCCCGTCCTCGGCGAGCCACCGCGCGACGGTGGTGCAGAGGAAGGCCTTGCCGGCGTAGAACACGTCGTATCCGGCGAAGGCGTCGCGGAAGGCGCGTGCCCGGGCGCGGAAGTCGTCCTCGTCCAGGACGTACGCCGGTGAGCCGTGCTCGCGGACCAGCTCGGGCAGCGGCACTCCCCCGACGGCCAGGACGCCGTCGGACTTGGCGGCCGTGCGCGACCAGAGGTGCGCGACCAGCGCGTTGGGGTCCTCGGGCTCACGCAGCCAGTGGGGGCCGCGCAGGGCGCCGTCGGCGTGCGCCCAGCCGGACGGGTGGGCGGTCGGCACGACCGATCACATCCTCTCGGGCGCGGTGACGCCGAGCAGGTCGAGGCCGTTGGCGATGACCGTGCGGGTCGCGGCGACCAGGACCAGCCGCGACTCGTTCGCGGCCGTCACCGGCTCGTCGCCCTGCGGCAGCATGCGGCACTCCTTGGTGTCGTACCACTTGTTGAAGACCGCCGCGGTGTCCTCGAGGTAACGCGCGACGCGGTGCGGCTCGCGCAGCTCCGCGGCGCTCGCCACCACCCGCGGGTAGTCGGCCAGGGCACGCAGGAGTCGACCGTCGAGCTCGTGGTCGAGCAGCGAGGGGTCGAACGCCTCACCGGGCAGCGCCATGCCCACGTCGGCGGCGTTCTCCATCATCCGGCAGGTGCGGGCGTGGGCGTACTGGACGTAGTAGACGGGGTTGTCGGCCGACGCCTTGGTGATCTCGGCGACGTCGAGGGTCAGCGGGCTGTCCGCGGGGTAGCGGGCCAGCGAGTAGCGCAGGGCGTCGACGCCGATCTCGTCCATCAGCTCGTTGAGCGTGACGATCGTGCCGGCACGCTTGGAGAGCTTCATCTCCTCGCCGTCGCGCATGATCTTCACCATCTGGCCGATCATCACGTCGAGGGTCAGCGCGGGGTCGTCGCCCACGCAGGCCGCCATCGCGCGGAGGCGACCGACGTAGCCGTGGTGGTCGGCGCCGAGCAGGTAGATGCAGTGGTCGAAGCCGCGCGAGCGCTTGTTGAGGTAGTAGGCGGTGTCGGAGGCGAAGTAGGTCAGCTCGCCGTTGGAGCGGATCAGCACCCGGTCCTTGTCGTCGCCGAAGTCCGTGGTCCGCATCCACAGCGCGCCGTCGGCCTCGAACAGGTGGCCGTTGTCCTTGAGGCCCTGGAGCGTGTCCGCCACCGACCCGTCCGAGCCGGCCGCGTGCAGCCCGCGCTCGGAGAACCACACGTCGAAGTGGGTGTTGAAGCCGTCGAGCTGGTCCTGCTGCTCCTTGAGCTGCAGCGCGTAGCCGGCCTCGCGGAAGGCGGGCAGGCGCTCGTCCTCGGGCAGGTCGACGATGCCGGGGTGCTCGGCCACGATGGCTGCTGCCAGGTCGGCGATGTAGGCGCCCTGGTAGCCGTCGGCCGGGATCGGCCGGCCGAGGGCGGCGGCCTCCAGCGACGCACCGAACAGGTCCATCTGGTTGCCGCGGTCGTTGATGTAGAACTCGCGCGCCACCTCGGCGCCGGCAGCCTGCAGCACCCGGGCGATCGCGTCGCCGAGCACGGCCCAGCGCGTGTGCCCCAGGTGGAGGGGGCCGGTGGGGTTGGCGGAGATGAACTCGACGTTGATCGTCTGCCCGGCGAGGACCTGGGACCTGCCGTACGCCGCACCTGCCGCGACGACGTCGGCCGCGACCCGGCCCTGGGCGCCCGCCTCGACGCTCACGTTCAGGAACCCGGGGCCCGCGACCTCGACCTCGCTGATGCCGTCGGCGGCACGCAGGCGCTCGGCGACCAGCTCGGCGAAGGCGCGCGGATTCGTCCCGGCCTTCTTGGCCAGCTGCATCGCGACGTTGGTGGCGTAGTCGCCGTGGCCCTTCTGCCGGGGTCGCTCCACCGTGACCTGGGTCGGCACGCCGTCGGGCAGCGTGATCGTGCCGTCGGCCACGAGGGCCCCCAGCACGTCGACGATGGTCTCGGAAAGCTGCTCAGGATTCACCGGGCAAGCCTATCGGCGGACCGCTCCCCCGCCCGAACCGGTTTCACGCCCTGGTTCGCCCGGGGCCGTCTTGGCCCTAGGGTCCTGCCTGTGACGACGCACCCGACCTATGACCAGCTCTTCGACCTCCCGGCCTACGTCGAGCAGCCCGTGCCGATGCCGTTCGAGGACATCAACGGCCACCTCAACGTGCGCCACTACATCGGCATCGCCAGCGAGGGCCTCGACGAGTCGCTGGTCGAGGTCGGCATCCCGCAGATGTGGCCGCTCACCCACGGCCACGCCTGCTTCACCGCCGAGCACCACGTGACCTACCTGCACGAGCTCCGCACCGGGGACACGATGTCGGCGCGCGTGCGGCTCCTCGGCCGCTCCGAGCGCGCCGGCCACGCACTCGTCTACCTGCTCGACGAGACCCACCAGCGCGTGGCGTGCGTGGTCGAGGAGGTCTTCCTCCACATCGACATGGAGACCCGGCTGACGGCGCCGTGGCCCGACGACGTGGCCGCCTCCCTCGACGCGCGGGTCGCCGAGCACGCCGCCCTGCCCTTCGACGCGCACACCTCGGGCTCGCTCGGGCTGCGCTGAGTCGAGGTCGTTGCACGGCCCGGCCGGGTGAGGCGGTAGTCTTCACCGCGCGCTGGCCCAGCCGGCGCAGGCCTCCGTAGCTCAGGGGATAGAGCACTGGTTTCCGGTACCAGGTGCCGCAGGTTCGAATCCTGCCGGAGGCGCACTGTGATGTCTCAGGACATCCGCAAGGCCCGAACCCACGGAAGTGGGTTCGGGTCTTGGTCATTTCCGGGGTTGGTAGTCCTTGGTGGTGTCGATGGTGAGCTCGCGGAGGAGTTCGCCGGTGGCGGCGTTGATGATGCGGACGTCGAGGTCGTGGACGAGCAGGATGACGTGGGTTCGGGCGTGGGTTCGTCCGATGCCGATGTGGTGCAGCCGGCCGTTGACGCGCAGGGTGACGGTGCCGACGCTGTCGATGCGGTCGAACCGGACGCGGTCGTGGGTGTCACCGTCACGGTCGGCGCCTGGTGTGGCTTTCGGGCGGGTCGTGTATGCGATGGCCGGTGTGGCTCGTTGTGGCAGGGACCGGTGCGGGCGGTGCCGGTTGTAGGTGGTGGTGAACTCCTCGAGCAGGGCCTGTAGTTGCTCGAGGTCGGTCGGCTGTGCGGGTTGGGCGCGTAGCCAGTTCTTCATCGTCTGTTGGAAGCGTTCTACCTTCCCGCAGGTGGTGGGGTGGTTCGGGCGGGAGTTCTTCTGCACGATCCCGAGGCGTCGTAGCTCGTGCTCGAGCATGCTGCGGCCGCCGCGGCCGCCGGCGAAACGGACGGTGTAGACCATGCCGTTGTCGGTCAGGGTGGATGCGGGGTAGCCGTGCTGACCTGCGGCTTTCGTGAAGGTGTTGAGCACGACCTTGGCCGTGATCCGCCAGTGCGCACTCACGTGCACGGCGTAGCGGGAGTGGTCGTCGAGCCAGGTGATGATCTCGACGTCTGCGCCGGGGCTGCGGTCTGGGTTGGTCAGTCGGTAGTGGGTGAAGTCTGACTGCCAGGTCTCGTTGGGCATCTCGGCCTGGAAGCGGATGTAGGACGACTTCGGACGTTTGGCCGGCTCAGGGGACACCGCGCCGGCGCGAGTCAGGATCCGGTGGATCGTGGCCCGGGACAGGGTCACTGCGTGGTGGTGCTGCAGGTGCCAGCCGATGGTGTCGGCTCCGGCGTCGAGGCCGGACTCGACCAGCTGCTTGCGCAGCGCGAGGACGAGGTCGACAACTGCTTCGGGGGTCGCGTTGGGCGAGGTCACCGGACGCCGTGACTTCGCTTCGTAGGCGGCGTCGCCCTCGGCTCGTCGGCGGGCCATCAGCTTGCTGACCCAGCCCTCACTCACGCCGTAGCGGCGGGCGGCCTCAGCCTGGGTGATGCCCTCGGTCTCGATCGCGGTGATGACCAGCCTTGCCTTCGACACAGGCCAGCATCGAGTTTCCTATGTCGTGAGACATGGGTTTCCTATGTCCTGAGCCAGCACACTGCCGGAGGCGCACGTCGGCGGCAGCACCCAGCAGGGTGCTGCCGCTCTGCATTTCCTCCGGTGACCACCGTCACCCATCCGCGCCTGCGTCGTTGATCGCGCGAGGGAGCTACCGGCCGGTCACAGGGGATGCGGTCGCGTTGTCGGCTCCCGATCCTTTGGGAGGGACCATGAGGGACCACGTACGACACAGCATCCGCCGCCGGGCGACCGCGGCGCTCGGCGCCGGGCTCAGCGTCGGGCTCGTCCTCGGCACCGGCGCCACCGCACCCGCGACCGCCGCCGAGGAAGTCGGCGCGAGCGCCGCGAAGGCTGCCCGCGCCGACCGGCTCAGCAACTTCGGCTACCGCGGTGACGTCTACGGCGTGAAGCTGGTGACCGACAGCGTCGAGGCGCTCAACCTCAAGGACGCCCACGCCCAGCAGCTGTGCACGCGAGCGGTCGGGAAGGTCGTCGAGGCGGACAGTATCGTGTCGGTGCCGGACAACCCGCTCATCAACATCTCGGCCAGCACCAGCCGCACCGAGACGTACGTCGACGGGGCCACGCACGGCGTACGCGGCACGAACACCATCGGCGACATCAGCATCGGCGGCACCGTCGGGCCGCTCACCACCCCGAAGCTGGTCATCAAGGGGCTCCGCACGACGGCCAACGCCTTCCACACCCCGCAGGGCTACGGCCACGACGAGAGCTTCACCTTCGCGAGCATCTCGCTGAGCCTGCTCGAGAACACGGTGGTCGAGAGCCTGCCGCCCGAGCTCCAGGAGCTCCTCGCGCCGCTGCAGCAGGTCACCGACACGGTCTTCACCGGCACCCAGCAGGCGGCCCAGGAGGTCTTCCAGGTGCTGAGTGACGTGACGAAGCCGATCCAGATCCCCGGCCTCGGCAGCATCGCCCTCGGCTACGAGAACGGCCGGGCCAACGACCACAACGCACAGTCGCAGGCCTCCGCCCTGCGCATCGAGGTCACCGCCGGCGAGCGCCGCCAGCTCGTCGAGCTCGGCACGGCGCGCGTGCGGATGGGTGGCCCCGCCCCCGTCGGCGTCTTCCGATCCGGCGGCACGGCGATGGACTACCAGGCCCTCCAGGGCGCGCTGAAGTTCGGCAACGTCCAGCACAAGGCGCTGCCCTGCCAGGGCTCGCAGGGGCGCACGCAGACCTACCAGGTCCCCCACGCCAGCCAGCTGCTCCCGGTGCCGGTGCTGCTCGAGGGCGTCACCTACCAGGTCAACGGCGACCAGTTCCGCGGCAAGAAGGTGGCCAAGGGCTGGTCCCGCACGGCGATCCGATCGGTGTCCATCCCCACCGCCCAGCTGGTCATCAGCGACGTCAGCTCGCGAGCCGCGATGCGCCAGAAGGCCGGCAAGCGGGTCCGGTCGAAGATCTCGACCGGCATCGGGTCCATCACCGTCGGCGGGCAGCCCGTCGAGGTCCCGGCCCCCGGTGGCGTGGTCGAGCTCCCCAACGGTGCGGGTGAGATCCAGCGCCAGCTCGTCGACACCGGCTTCCGCGGCTCGCAGGTCATCGGACTGCGGATCAAGCTCTACTCCGAGGCCGTGGTCATCGACCTGGCCCGCACCGCGGGCCGGATCTACCCCTACTGACCAGCCGTCGGCCGACCAGCAGCCCGCCGACCAGCAGCCCGCCGACCAGCAGCCCGCCGACCAGCAGCCCGCCGGTCAGCAGCCCCGCAGCTGCGCGTCGCCGCGGGCCTGGCGCCCCAGGCGCCGGGCCTGGGCGACGTCGGGGAAGACCACGCTCGCCGCACCGACGAAGCCGATCCGGCCGCGGACGACGCACGTGGTGATCTTCGACGGGTCCACCTGGGCGACCGCCTGGGCGAGCTCGAACAGCTCGGCCGGCGAGGCGTTGGTGTCGGTGTGCTCCAGCACGGTCATCACACCGCGCTCGATGAAGCCGGGGACGTCGGCCTGGGCGCGGATGCGCGCGTGGATCCCGCGCAGGGTGCGCTGCTGGTTGGCCGAACGGTCGAAGTCGCCGCCGGCCAGCCCGTAGCGGATGCGGGAGAAGGCCATCGAGTTGTAGCCGTCGAGGCGGATCCGGCCCTTCGCGAACCCCTCCTTCTTCAGGTTGGGGTCGGAGAACCGGCGCGGGTTGGTGACGGTGATGCCGCCGATGTCGTCGACCATGTCCTCGAAGAACGGGAAGCGCGTCACCATCACGTAGTCGGGCTCGATGCCGATGAGGTTGCTCATCGCCCCGGCGATGCCGCGCGGGCCGGCGAAGTAGAGCGCGGAGTTGATCTTCTCCCGGCCGTGGCCGGGGATGCTGACCCACGAGTCACGGGGTACGCCGATGGCGGTGGCGGCGCCGGTGCGGGTGTTGATGCCGATCATCTGGAGCGCGTCGCCGCGGGCGCGGGTCATCGCCTGGCCGGGACGGGCGTCGGAGCCGACGGCGAGGATCCAGACCACGTCGGCGCCCCCGGTGGCGACCCCCTGGGCGTGGCGGATCTTCACCAGGCTGACCTCGGAGGACTGCACCGAGGACTGCGGGACCACCAGCGCGGTGAGGGCCAGCACGCCGGCGAGGACCACCGCCCGAACGGCTCGCCGGGCCCGGAGCAGCGTGGTCGACGGTGAGGTCATCGGGTCGATCCCTTCGCCAGGTCGTAGCCGAAGATGCGCCACGCACCCCGCTTGTGCGTCAGGAACAGGCGTCCGCGCACCGTCGTGGTCGCGGGTCGCTCCCCCGTGCTGTCGAAGCGGAGCAGGACGTGGGCGGTGACGCTGCGTGCCCGTCCCCGGGTGGCCAGGATGTCGAGGGAGACCGTGCGCCGCCGTGGCGTCACGGCGTCGACGTGCGGGGCCCGGGTCTGGTTCGTGAGCAGCGCCTTGTCGGCGCGGGCGCGCTGCTCGGCCGCGTCGGTGAAGCCCGGGAAGGCCGACGGGAAGCTGCTGCGCGGGTAGGTGCCGCCGAGGTAGGCCGCGTCCCACCAGCGGTCGACGACCGCGCCGACCTGGGTGCGTACGGCCTTGCGGCGCGGATCGGGCAGCCGGCCGTGGACGCGGCGGATCCGGGTCCTCGTCTCGACGGGGTGCGAGGCCAGGCTCGCCTGCGCGTCGCTGCGGCTCAGCCGCTCGGGCGCGGCGGAGGGCTCCGAGGCCGACCGGCAGGCGGTCGCGGACAGGGGGACGAGCAGGGCGAGGGCGAGTGCCGCACAGCGGCGGGCCCACGGGTTGCGGCCCTGCGAGGGGCTAGGCATGTACGACTCCAGCGGGGCGGAACGGGGGCGAAACGGGGGGCGAAACAGGGGGTGGAACGGGGTGTGGGCCACACCATGCCTCAAACCCTGAGCCCGCCCCTGCATTTGCGAGCGTGTGCGACTAGCCTTGTCAGCGCCCTAGACAGGCACAGTTGTCAAACCCATGCGCGAAGAGATCTGGAAGAGGCGAAACAAGCGTGGCGCAGTCCCCGAACGGGCAGTCCGGCAACCAGTCATCGGTTGCACCTTCATCTGACCTGGGAGCCAACGAGTGGCTCGTGGACGAGATGAAGGAGCAGTACGACAAGGATCCCTCGAGCGTGGGTCCGGAGTGGGCTGCCTACTTCGGCAACGGGGCCTCGACCTCGTCCGCCGCCACGAGTGCCGCGCCTGCGAAGGCTGCGGCTCCGGCGAAGCCCCCCGCCAAGGCCCCTGCCCAGGCGCCGGCAGCTGCGAAGCCGGCGGCGAAGTCCGCTGACACGCCCGCCGCGAAGCCGGCCGAGAAGACCGCCGAGAAGACCGCCGAGGCGCAGAAGTCGCCCGCGAAGTCGACGCCGCGCCCCGCGGCCGCGGCCGAGGAGCCGGCCAAGGGCACGAGCAAGCCCGTCGCCAAGGACCCGAAGCCCGCAGCGCCGTCGCCGACCAGCGACTCCCCCACCTACACCGTCCTGCGCGGCGCGCCGGCGCGCACCGCCGCCAACATGGACGCCTCGCTGTCGGTGCCCACCGCCACCTCGGTGCGCTCGGTGCCGGTGAAGCTGCTGTGGGACAACCGCACCGTCATCAACAACCACCTCGCCCGCGCCCGCGGAGGCAAGGTCTCCTTCACGCACCTCATCGGCTACGCCCTCGTGCGCGCCCTGCGCGACATGCCCGAGATGAACGTCGGCTTCGAGGTCGTCGACGGCAAGCCGAACCTCATCACCCCGGCCCACATCAACCTCGGGCTCGCGATCGACATGAAGAAGCCCGACGGCACCCGGCAGCTGCTGGTGCCGAGCATCAAGGGCGCGGAGTCCATGGACTTCGCCGGGTTCTGGACGGCGTACGAGGACGTCGTCCGCAAGGCGCGCGACAACAAGCTGACCGTGGCGGACTTCCAGGGCACCACGATCTCGCTCACCAACCCCGGCGGCATCGGCACCGTGCACTCCGTGCCGCGCCTGATGGCGGGCCAGGGCGCGATCATCGGCGTCGGCGCGATGGAGTACTCGCCGGAGTGGCAGGGCGCCTCGGAGGAGGCGATCAACCGCAACGCCATCAGCAAGTCGATGACGCTGACCTCGACCTACGACCACCGCGTCATCCAGGGTGCACAGTCGGGTGAGTTCCTCAAGCGCGTGCACGCCCTGCTCATCGGCGAGAACGACTTCTACGACGAGATCTTCCGCTCGCTGCGCATCCCCTACGAGCCGATCCGCTGGGCGCGCGACGTCGTCGCCAGCCACGACGACGACATCGTCAAGCAGGCGCGCATCCTCGAGCTGATCCACGCCTACCGGGTCCGTGGCCACCTCATGGCCGACACCGACCCGCTGGAGTACCGCCAGCGCAGCCACCCCGACCTCGAGATCGAGTCGCACGGCCTCACCCTGTGGGACCTCGACCGCGAGTTCGCCACCGGCTCGTTCGGCGGCGAGGGCCGGCGCTTCATGAAGCTGCGCAACATCCTCGGCATCCTGCGTGACTCCTACTGCCGCACCACCGGCATCGAGTACATGCACATCATGGACCCCGAGCAGCGCAAGTGGATCCAGGAGCGCGTGGAGCAGCCGCACGTGAAGCCGCCCCGCGAGGAGCAGCTGCGCATCCTGCTCAAGCTGAACCAGGCCGAGGCCTTCGAGACGTTCTTGCAGACCAAGTTCGTCGGCCAGAAGCGCTTCAGCCTCGAGGGCGGGGAGACCACCATCCCGCTCGTCGACGAGATCTGCGAGGCGGCCGCCGAGACCGGCCTCGACGAGGTCTGCATCGGCATGGCCCACCGCGGTCGGCTCAACATGCTGGCCAACATCGTCGGCAAGAAGTACAGCCAGATCTTCCGCGAGTTCGAGGGCAACATCGACCCGCGCACCGTGCAGGGCTCCGGCGACGTGAAGTACCACCTCGGCGCCGAGGGCGAGTTCGTCGCCGGGTCGGGCGACAAGATCAAGGTCTCCGTGGCCGCGAACCCCTCGCACCTCGAGGCGGTCAACCCGGTCCTCGAGGGCATCGCCCGCGCCAAGCAGGACCTCCTCGACCAGGGCGAGAAGTTCCCGGTGCTGCCCCTGCTGGTGCACGGCGACGCCGCCTTCGCCGGCCAGGGCGTCGTGGCCGAGACCCTCAACCTGTCGCAGCTGCGCGGCTACCGCACCGGCGGCACCGTGCACGTGGTCATCAACAACCAGGTCGGCTTCACCACCGCCCCGGGATCCTCACGCTCCTCCCTCTACGCCACCGACGTGGCGCGGATGGTGCAGGCCCCGATCTTCCACGTCAACGGCGACGACCCGGAGGCGTGCATCCGCGTCGCCCGGCTCGCCTTCGACTACCGCCAGGCGTTCAACAAGGACGTCGTCATCGACCTCGTCTGCTACCGCCGTCGCGGTCACAACGAGGGCGACGACCCGTCGTACACCCAGCCGCTGATGTACGACCTGATCGAGCAGAAGCGCTCGGTGCGCAAGCTCTACACCGAGTCCCTCATCGGTCGTGGCGACATCACGATCGAGGAGGCCGAGCAGGTCCTCAAGGACTACCAGCAGCAGCTCGAGCGGGTCTTCACCGAGGTGCGCGAGGCGAGCTCCGAGGCGCCCACCGAGTGGACGACCGTCCCGGACTACCCGGACAAGCCGACCGGGGACTTCTCCACCGCGGTGACCCCCGAGGTGCTCAAGAGGATCGCGGACAGCTACGTCACGCCTCCGGACGACTTCACCGTCCACCCCAAGGTGATGCCGCAGCTCCAGCGCCGCGCCGCCGCGATCACCGACGGTCCCATCGACTGGGGCACCGGCGAGATCCTGGCGTTCGGCTCCCTGCTGATGGACGGCCGCCCGGTCCGGCTGGCCGGCCAGGACTCGCGTCGCGGTACGTTCGTGTCGCGCTTCGCCACGATCATCGACCGCACCAACGCCGACGAGTGGACGCCGCTGACCAACCTCACCGAGGACCAGGCGAAGTTCTACGTCTACGACTCGCTGCTCTCCGAGTACGCCGCCCTCGGGTTCGAGTACGGCTACTCCGTGGCGCGTCCCGAGGCCCTCGTGCTGTGGGAGGCGCAGTTCGGCGACTTCGTCAACGGCGCGCAGACCGTCATCGACGAGTTCATCTCCGCCGGCGAGACCAAGTGGCGCCAGCAGTCGGGCGTCGTCCTGCTGCTCCCCCACGGCTACGAGGGCCAGGGTCCCGACCACTCGTCGGCGCGCATCGAGCGCTTCCTGACGATGTGTGCCGAGGACGCCATGGTCATCGCGCAGCCCTCGACCCCCGCGTCGTACTTCCACCTGCTGCGTCGGCACTCGCTCGGCGAGGAGCACCGTCCGCTGATCGTCTTCACCCCGAAGTCGATGCTCAAGCGCAAGGAGGCTGCCTCCAAGCCGGAGGACTTCGTCGGCGACACCACCTTCCGGGCGTTCATCGGCGACGACGCTGCCGACCCCGCGCAGGTCGAGACGCTGATCATGTGCTCGGGTCGCGTCACCTGGGACCTGATGGTCGAGCGGACCAAGCGCGACAACGGCGCCCAGTTCGCCATCGGCCGGATCGAGCGGCTCTACCCGAACCCGGTCGAGGAGATCAGGGCCGAGATCGCGAAGTACCCCAACCTCAAGGCCGTCCGGTGGGTGCAGGACGAGCCGCGCAACATGGGCCCGTGGCCGCACTACCAGCTCAACGTGTGGCCCCAGCTCGACCTCACGGTCGAGCCGGTCACCCGCCCGGCGTCGGCCTCCCCCTCGGTGGGCACGGTCAAGCGCCACGTGGAGGAGCAGAAGACGCTCCTCGACACGGCCTTCGAGACGCCGCGCGACCGCGGCAACGACTACTGAGGCACACAGGGAGAACCACCGGTGTACTTCACCGATCGCGGGATCGAGGAGCTCGAGCGGCGCCGGGGTGACGAGGAGGTCACTCTGGCCTGGCTGGCCGAGCAGCTGCAGGCCTTCGTCGATGCGAACCCCGAGTTCGAGGTCCCGGTCGAGCGGCTCGCCACCTGGCTGGCCAGGCTCGACGACCCCGAGGACTGAGCCGGACCCTGACACGACCGAACGGCCCGCCCCCAGCACCGGGGACGGGCCGTTCGGCTCGGTTCAGGCGGCCTGCGGGCGGCGTACGGCGACCGGCTCGTCCGGCTGCGCCGTCGCGCGGTCGGGGAGCGCGAGGCGGCAGATCTTGCGCGCCACGCTCATCAGCTGCCGGCGCAGCGGTCCGGTGGTGTAGGCGATGCCGTAGCGCTCGCAGATCTCGCGCACCTCGGGTGCGATCTGCGGGTAGCGCCGGGCCGGCAGGTCGGGGAACAGGTGGTGCTCGATCTGGTGGCTCAGGTTGCCGGACATGACGTGGAAGAGCGGGCCGCCGGAGATGTTGGCCGAGCCGAGGACCTGGCGGTAGTACCAGTGCCCGCGGGTCTCGTCCTCGCACTCCTCGGTGCTGAAGGTCTCCGCCCCTGCCGGGAAGTGGCCGCAGAAGATGATGTTGAAGGCCCACACGTTGCGGACCAGGTTCGCGGCGGCGTTGCCCGCGAGGGTGAGCGGGAAGAGCGGGCCGGTGAGCGCCGGGAAGAGCACGTAGTCCTTGAGCGCCTGGCGCCGGACCTTGCGCATGATGCCGGCGTGCAGGGCCTTGTTCTCCTCCAGCCTGCGGGTGCCCTTGACGATGTTCTCCACCTCGAGGTCGTGCATCGCGACGCCCCACTCGAAGAAGACCATCAGCAGCAGCGCGTAGACCGGGTTGCCGAGGTAGTAGGGGTGCCACTCCTGGTCCTCGTCCATGCGCAGGATGCCGTAGCCGATGTCGCGGTCCTTGCCGAGGATGTTGGTGAAGGTGTGGTGGATGTAGTTGTGGGAGTACTTCCACTGCTCGCTGGGGCACGCGTTGTCCCACTCGTAGACGCGCGAGCTGAGGTGGGGGTCGCCCATCCAGTCGTACTGGCCGTGCATGACGTTGTGGCCGATCTCCATGTTCTCCAGGATCTTGGAGGCCGAGAGGGCCGCGACCGCGAGCGGCCAGGCGGGCGGGAGGTAGAACAGCGCACGCCCGAGGACCTCGAGCTGTTGCTGGCGCCTGACGACCTCGCGGATGTAGGCGGCGTCGTCCTCGCCGAGGTCGGCCAGGACGCGCTGGCGCAGCGCGTCCATCTCGTTGCCGAACGCCTCGAGCTGCTGGGGGGTCAGGTGGGGCTTCATGGTGGGTCCTTCCTTCACAGGTCGACGACGCAGTCGCCGACGGGGGCAGAGACACAGATCTGGATGTCCTCGTCGGGGACCGACGACTCGACGCCGGAGAGCACGTTGCGCACGGTGCCCTCGGCCTTGCGGGTGGTGCAGGAGAAGCAGATGCCCATCCGGCACCCGAAGACCGGACTGAGGCCCACGGCCTCGGCCTGCTCGAGGATGGAGCCGCCAGTGTTGGCCACCTGCTCGCCGCTGCCGGAGAACACGAGGTCCCCCTCGGCGCTGCCGGTGCCGGTCGAGGGCGGCTTGAAGAGCTCCAGGCGGAGCCGGGGGCTCTCGGCGTACGCCGCGCGCACCAGATCGATCATCCCGGCCGGCCCGCACGCCCAGGTGTCGGTGTCGCGGTAGCGCGGGGCCAGTCGGCGCAGCTCGAGCTCGTTGAAGACGGCGTCACCGTGGCGCAGGTGCACCGTGACGTCGTTGTCGGCGGCTGCGATCCGGGCCAGCTCGTCGGCGTAGATCTGGTCGGCCTCGGAACGGGCGTAGTGCAGGAACGTCACCGGGCGTCCGGCGCGGCCGTCGTAGCCGTCGCGGAGGAGCGTGCGCACCATCGACATCGCCGGCGTGATGCCCGAGCCGCCGGTGATGAAGAGCAGCGGGTCGATGCCGGGCGTGGCCGGGCTGACAGGCAGGGTGAAGTCGCCCTGCGCCTGCGAGAGGTGCAGCACCTGGCCGGGCTCGGCGTCGACGAGGTACTTGCTGACCTGGCCGTCCGCATGGGAGCGGATGGTCAGGGTGATCTGCTCCCCCGGTCCCGAGGCGGGAGAGGAGATCGAGAAGCACCGGGTCATCCGGCGCGCCGAGCCCGGCAGGTCGACCCCCACCTGGACGTACTGCCCGGCGCGGTGGCCGCGCCAGGTCGCGGTGGGCTGGAGCGTGAGGGTCGCGACGGGCGCGTCGGGGGTGTCGGTCTCGCGGCGTACGCCGACCACACGGGCGCGGACCTCGTGCGCCGCCCACATCGGGTTGATGCGCGAGAGGTAGTGGTCGACCCCGTGGGGCGAGGCGAGCGCCGCGACGGTGCGCGAGCGGGTGATCCTCGAGACGAGCGGCATGCCGGCTCCTTTTGAGTGAACGTCTGTTCACTCAACTATCGCCGCTCGGGCTCGTCCCGTCAACGGCCACCCCTCGTGATCCACCGCACGTCAGTGCACACCTGTCCACACCGGCCGGTCGGGGTCGTGCCCTACGATCGCGCCATGGAGGAGACCGCCGAGGCCGGCGACGGTGAGTCGCGTGCCGAGCGCAAGGAGCGCACCCGCCGGGCGATCCTCGACGCCGCCCTCGCCCTGGCCGCCGACTCCAACCTGGCGGCGATCTCGCTGCGCCAGGTGGCCAAGCAGGTCGGCGTGGTGCCGACCGCGTTCTACCGCCACTTCGGCTCCCTCGAGCTCCTGGGCCTCGCGCTCGTCGACGAGAGCTTCCGGTCGCTGCGGCTGATGCTGCTCGACGTGTGGCGCCACGCCCCCGAGTACCGCGACTTCATCGACGGCTCGCTGCCCATCGTGGCCCAGCACGTGCGGGAGAACCGCTCCCACTACGCGTTCATCGCTCGCGAACGGACCGCCGGGCCGCCCCGGGTCCGCGAGGCGATCCGCCACGAGATCGAGCTCATCACCCGCGAGCTGGCGACCGACATCGCCCGCAGCGGGGCCGCGGAGCACTACTCCAGCAAGGACATCGGCCTGCTCGCCGACCTCATCGTCTCCTTCGTGGTCACCATGGCCGAACGGCTCGTGGAGGACCCCGACTCCGAGGAGCGCACCCTCGCCGATGCGCGCACCCAGCTGCGGATGCTGCTCGTCGGCGCGCTGGGCTGGCGATCGACCGGAAGGACCTGACATGCCCGCTGGACTCGCCGCCGACCTCGGCTACGCCCACTCCTCGGCCAACCCGCTGCACCGACTGGTGCGGTGGGGCGCCGGCACCCGAGCCGGGGGGTGGGTCTTCTCCCACACCCTGCGCCGTCTCGACGACGTCGTGGTCCGGCTCTCCCGCGGGCGCCACAGCGCGCCGGGCCTGCTCGCCGGGCTGGCGGTGCTGGAGGTGACGACGACCGGTCGCAGGTCCGGGCAGCGCCGCACCAGCCACCTCATCGCGACGCCGTACGCCGGCACGCTGGCGCTGCTCGGCACCAACTTCGGACAGGCCACGACGCCCGCGTGGGTGCTCAACCTGGAGGCCGATCCCCGCGCGACGGTCAGCTATCGCGGGGTCTCCCGCGAGGTGATGGCGCGTCCGGCCACGCCCGCCGAGGCCGACGAGGTCTTCGCGCTGGCCGGGCGCTTCTACCCCGGCTACGTCAGCTACCGCGCCCGCGTCGGCACGAAGCGACGGATCCGCGCCTTCGTGCTGGAGCCCGCCTGATCAGGTGCCGGGTCGCGGCACCACCGGACGCACGGTCACGTCCGGGATGGTGGCGTCGGACGGCAGGTCGATGACGTGCACGATCGTGTCGACGACCGTGTCGACGCTGATCCAGCGCGAGGCGTCGTACGTCCGTCCCTCCTGCTCGTGCACCTTCTCCTGCATCGGGGTGGCGGTGCGGCTGGGGTAGACCGTGCTCACCCGGACGCCGTGCTCGACCTCCTCGGCGCGCAGGGCGTCGGCGAAGGCGCGCAGCCCGAACTTCGAGGCGGCGTACGCCGACCACTCGGCGCTGGCGCTGAGCCCGGCCGAGGAGTTCACGAAGACGATCGTGCCGTGGCTGGCGCGCACGTGCGGCAGGAGCTCACGGGTCAGCACCGCGGGGGCGGTGAGGTTCACCGTGATCTGCTCCTCCCACTCCGCGAGGCGCAGCCGGTCGACCCGGCCGAGGTCGACCACGCCTGCGACGTGCAGGACCGTGTCCACCTCGCCGTCGACCTGGCGCCCGAGGCCGTTGAGGGTGCCGGGGTCGGCCAGGTCCGCCACGAGCAGCTGCGCGCGCGGGAAGCTCCGGCCGAGCTCGTCCGCGCGGGCCTGGCTGCGCGCGACGAGGACCAGGTCGTCGCCGCGGTCGGCCAGGCGGTGGGCCAGGGCGAGCCCGATGCCGGACCCGGCGCCGGTGAGGACGTGCCTCACCGGGTGAAGACGATCTTGCCGAAGACGTCGCCCCCGGCCATCGCAGCGAAGCCGTCACGCGCCTGCTCCATCGGGATGGCGCGGTCGACGAGCGGGCGGGCGCCGGTGGCGTCGAGGAAGCGGACCAGCCGGTCGAGCTCGGCCCGGGTGCCCATCGTGGAGCCGATGACCGAGAGCTGCTTGAAGAAGACGTGCGTCAGGCCGGCGTCGTCGACGTCGGGGCCGGACGTCGTGCCGCTGATGACGATGCGGCCGCCGGGGCGCAGCGAGCGGATCGAGTGGGTCCAGGTCGCCTTGCCGACGGTCTCCATCACCGCGTCCACCTTGACCGGCAGGCGGGCGCCGGACTCGAAGACGTCGTGCGCACCGAGGTCGAGGGCGCGGGTGCGCTTGGCCTCGTCGCGGCTGGTCGCCAGCACAGTGAGGCCGGCGGCGCGGCCCAGCGTGATGAGCGCGGTCGCGACACCACCGCCGGCACCCTGCACGAGGATCGTCTCGCCGGGCTGGCACGTGCCCTGCACGAAGAGCATCCGGTAGGCGGTGAGCCATGCGGTCGGCAGGCAGGCCGCTTCCTCGAAGGACAGCGAGGCCGGCTTGGGCACCAGGTTGCGGCGCGGTACGACGACCTGCTCGGCGAAGGTGCCCTGGTGGCGCTCGGAGAGCAGCGAGCGGCCCGGGTCGTCTGCCTCGTCGCCGGTCCAGGCCGGGTCACCGATGACGCCGTGGACGACGACCTCGTTGCCGTCCTCGTCGAGGCCGGCGGCGTCGCAGCCCAGGATCATCGGCAGCGCCTCCTCCCGCAGGCCCACCCCACGCAGCGACCAGAGGTCGTGGTGGTTGAGGCTGGCGGCCTTGACGGTGACCGTGGCCCACCCGTCGGGGGCCTCGGGGGCGGGGCGCTCCCCCACCACCAGACCGCTCATCGGGTCGTCGAAGGAGAAGGACTCGGCGTAGACGGCGAACATCCTCCGACCCTAGCGAGTCGTGCGGAGCACGAAGGACCCGGACACGTTCCGTCCCACGCGGCCGAGGTCGGCGAGGGCGCGGAACCGGGACCCGCACCTCTCGGGGCGTACGCCGAGCTGGCCCGGGCGATGCGGACGTTCGTCGCGCCGGAGCCGTCGATCGGGTCGGTGCGGCGGTCGTGGGCTCAGCGCCGAGCGACCCCGTCGGCGCGGGCGGCGGCGGCCACGGCCTCGCGCACGGCACCCGGCACCCGGGGGTCGAACGGCGAGGGGATGATCAGGTCCTCGCTCAGCGCGTCCCCGACCAGCTCGGCGAGCGCGGTCGCAGCGGCGACCTTCATGCCCTCGGTGATCGCGGTGGCGTGCACGTCGAAGGCCCCGCGGAAGATGCCGGGGAAGGCGAGGACGTTGTTGATCTGGTTCGGGAAGTCCGAGCGGCCGGTGGCCACCACGCGGGCGTACTTGTGGGCGAGGTCGGGGTGCACCTCGGGCGTGGGGTTGGCCAGGCCGAAGATGATCGCCTCGGGCGCCATGGAGGCGACGATCTCCTCGGGCACCTGCCCGCCGGAGACGCCGATGTAGACGTCGGCGCCGTCCATCACGTCGGCGAGCGTGCCGCGGCGGCCGAAGACGTCTGCGGTGTCGCGGGCCAGCGCGGCCTTGACCGCGGTGAGGTCGTGGCGCTCGGAGTTCAGCACGCCCTGCCGGTCGAGCACGGCGATGTCGCGCACCCCGGCCTCGAGCAGGATGCGCGCCACGGCCACCCCGGCGGCGCCGGCGCCCTGGATCACGACACGGGCGGTGCCGGGGTCGCGACCGGTGAGGCGGAACGCGTTGGTCAGCGCGGCGAGCGCGACGACCGCGGTGCCGTGCTGGTCGTCGTGGAAGACCGGGATGTCGAGGCGCTCCTTGAGCCGGGCCTCGATCTCGAAGCAGCGGGGAGCCGAGATGTCCTCGAGGTTCACGCCGCCGAAGCTGGGGGCCAGCCGGACCACGGTCTCGATGATCTCGTCGACGTCGGTGGTGTCGAGGCAGATCGGCACGGCGTCGACGCCGCCGAACTGCTTGAACAGCACCGCCTTGCCCTCCATCACGGGCATCGCGGCGGCGGGTCCGATGTCACCGAGGCCGAGGACGGCCGTGCCGTCGCTGACGATGGCGACGACGTTGGGCACCCACGTGTAGTGCTGGGTCATCGACGGGTCGGCGGCGATCGCCTCGCACACCCGCGCCACACCGGGCGTGTAGGCGAGCGAGAGCTCGTCGGGACCGGTGAGGGCGACGGTCGAGACGGTCTCCATCTTGCCGCCGACGTGCAGGTCGAACACGGGATCGCCTGGGTGCGGGTGCGAGGCCATGTCGGCGATACTCGCACAGCTCAGCGGGCGCGCAGGGCCCGTCCCACGCGTGGGGAAGGCCACACCCGCAGGCGTACGACGCCCAGCACGGCCGCCTCGGCCACCGGCCCTCGGTGCCGCGAGTCCACGCCCTCGTCGGGGTTGTCGCTCACCAGCCACCAACCCACTGCGCCCGACGCCGTACGCCGCTGCTCCTGGGCCCGCTTGACCGCCACCGTCCCGTCCGGGAAGCGCGCGACCACCAGGGAGCCCGACCGCACCTGCGCGCCGTACCTCACGAGCAGCCGGTCGCCGTCGCGCAGCGTGGGCAGCATCGAGCGCCCACCCACCCGGGCGAGACCCCACTGACCCGCGCGTTCCACGCGGAGTAGTGTCGCAGGAGAGCAATTCCCCGACGTTCGAGAGGTTGCACATGCTTCGCACTTTCTTCGCCCCGACCATCGAGGTCTCGGCCCACTGCGACCTGCCCTGCGGTGTCTACGACCCCGCCCAGGCGCGCATCGAGGCCGAGTCGATCAAGGCGATCATCGCCAAGGTCGCCGACAACGACGACCCCGACTTCCGCACCCGCGCGATCCTCATCAAGGAGCAGCGCTCGGAGCTCGTCAAGCACCACCTGTGGGTGCTGTGGACCGACTACTTCAAGCCCCCGCACTTCGAGAAGTACCCCCAGCTGCACACGCTGGTCAACGAGGCGACCAAGCTCGCCGGCGCCTCGGGCACCAAGGGTGAGCTCGACGCGGCCAAGGCCGACGAGCTGCTCGCCAAGATCGACGAGATCGCGGAAATTTTCTGGGAGACGAAGAAGGCCTGAGCGGACGCCGCGGAGCGGGGGCCGCCCAGGCCTTCTTCTGAGCGGCTTGCCGCTCCGTACCTTCTGAGCAGCTCGCTGCTCCGCACTTCTTCACCCACACACGCCGCCCCCGTCCTCGCGGACCGGGGCGGCGTCGTGCATCCTCGGACCAGTCGACCCGAGAGGATCCCCGCGATGATCGAGGAGGTCCGGCTGCGCGACGGCACCGACGCGATCGTCGTACCCCTCGTGCGCACCGACCGCGCGACGCTGGCTGCGGAGTTCGAGACGCTCTCCCCGGAGTCGCAGCGCCGTAGGTTCCTGGCACCTGTGCACCACCTCAGCGACGAGATGCTCGCGCACCTGGTCGACGACGTCGACGGCGTGGACCACGTCGCCCTCGTGCTGTGCGTGGAGACCGCGCCGGCCACCTACGACCCCGTCGCGCTGGCCAGGATCGTGCGCTACGCCGACGTCCCGGATGCGGCCGACCTCGCGGTCACGGTCAAGGACGCCTGGCAGGGCCGCGGCGTCGCGACCGTCCTGCTCGAGGTGCTGATGCGTCACCGCCCGCCGGGCGTGCAGCGCATCGTGACGGAGGTCTTCAAGGACAACCCGGCGTCGCTCGGGATGCTGCGTCGCCTCGGGCCCGTGACGGAGCAGGACAACGGCTTCGGGGTGTACGGCGTCGTGGTCGAGCTCGACGCCGCAGGAGGACGGACGACCGCGGAGGTGACGCCCCGCGACGACCGTCGGTCCCCGCTGCTGCAGGACAGCGCGCACCGCCACGCACTGCGCACGCGTGACCAGGTCTGCCCCTGGTTCCGCCCCCAGCCGGGCTAGGGTGTGGCGAGCACATCCGCCTCGACGACGGGACTTGACGCTGATGGCAGATCACACGGGGGGCTCTCGCGCCGACGTCGAGCTCCGCATCCCCGCCGAGGGTGCCTACGCCTCGGTGGTCCGCACCACGGCCGCTGGGCTGGCGGCCCGGCTGGACTTCACGATCGACGACATCGAGGACCTGCGGATCGCCATCGGTGAGGCCACCGCGCTCGCGATGCCGGCCGCCGACCCGGGCACGGACCTGGTGGCGTGCTTCCACTTCGGCGCGGGGGCGCTGACCGTCACGCTCGAGACCGAGGCGGCCGACGAGCCGCCGCTCGACACCGAGAGCTTCGCCTGGCAGGTGCTGGACACGATGGCGCAGGACGCCTCCGCAGGCCCCGAGGACGGACGGTTCCGCGTCCGCTTCACGGTGACCTCGAGCGTCGCTGCGGGAATGACGGGTGCCGAGCTCTGACATGAGCACTGAAACGGGGGACGACATGGCGGTGGGGGCCGCCCTGGACCGGGAGGACGACGACGTCGTCCCCACCGGTCTCGAGCACGTACGCGCGCGCAGCGCCGAGCTGTTCACGCTGATGCGCGACACCGGGGCCAGCGACGCATCACGGGCCGGCGCCCGCGACGACCTGGTGCACCTGCACCTCTCGCTCGTCGAGCACTGTGCGCGGCGCTTCCGCAACCGCGGCGAGCCCTTCGAGGACCTCGTGCAGGTGGGCACCATCGGGCTCATCAAGGCCGTGGACCGCTTCGAGACCGATCGGGGCGTGGAGTTCTCCACCTACGCCACCCCGACGGTCATCGGCGAGATCAAGCGTCACTTCCGCGACAAGGGCTGGGCGATCCGGGTGCCCCGGCGCCTCCAGGAGCTGCGCATGCAGATCGGCGGGGCCACGGGCGAGCTGACCCAGAAGCTCGGCCGATCCCCCACCCCGCGTGAGCTGGCCGAGGTCATCGGCTGCTCGGTGGAGGAGATCATGGAGGGCATCGAGTCCTCCCACGCCTACGCCACCTTGTCGCTCGACGCCTCCGACGACAACGACGACGGCCCGCCGGCGATGCTCGCCACGCTGGGCGTCGAGGACGCCAACATCGAGCACGTCGAGATCCGCGAGTCGATCAAGCCGCTCCTCGAGGGGCTCGGCGAGCGGGAGAAGCGCATCCTGCTGCTGCGCTTCTTCAAGAACATGACGCAGTCTCAGATCGCCGAGGAGATCGGCGTCTCGCAGATGCACGTCTCGCGCCTGCTGACCCGCACGCTGACACAGCTGCGGACGTCGCTCGAGGCGGAGTGAGCCCAGCCCCGCTCAGGTGTCGAGCCGTGCGTCCTCCTCGAGGACCTCTGTCGTGGCGGGGTGGAGCAGGGCCACGATCACAAGCAGTGCGACGAGGGCGAGCGACAGCGGGAGCACTAGGCCCCCGACGTCCCGGAAGTTCCAGGCGAGCCCCAGCTGGATCAGCTGGGCCATCACGACCGGCCCGCGTGCCCAGCGGCGTACCTTCCACAGCGACCAGGCGCACCACGCGAGCCCGGCGGCCGCGAGGAGGAAGAAAGCCGTGGTGGTCAACCCCATGGTCAGCCGGATGACCCGCAGGTTCGCCAGCTCCAGGACGCCGAGCGCGAGGAGCACGAACGCCTCCACCGCGACGAGCGAGGCGGCGACCACGAGCGGGGGCGGCGCGCTACTGTCTGGACCGGGGGGAATGTCAGAAGGTGTAACGGGCACGGCTCAACACTAGTTGTGACGGACACGACCAGCGTTGGGGGTTGTGTGAACGTTCAAAGGTTGCGAGTCTTGTCGCTGCGCTTCCGGCGCCCGGGCCCAGCTGAATGTCCGAGAACAGCACCTGCCTGTGACGAGAAAGAGGGATTCCCCTACCCATGGATTGGCGCAGTCGCTCTGCATGCCTCGACGAGGACCCTGAGCTGTTCTTCCCGATCGGCAACACCGGTCCCGCGATCCTCCAGATCGAGGAGGCGAAGCAGGTGTGCCGGCGCTGTGAGGTGCGCGAGCAGTGCCTTGCCTGGGCCCTCGAGGCCGGGCAGGACCACGGAGTGTGGGGTGGCCTCAGCGAGGACGAGCGTCGCGCGCTGAAGCGCCGCAACGCCCGCGCCCGCATCCGCACCGCCTGACCGCGGGCCTCCCGTCGAGCGGCCACCTGGGCTACTCGATCGGCAGGTCTGCCTGCACCCGCGCACCACGGCTCCCGGGTCCGATCTCGAGCACACCACCGAGCTCGGACTCCACGAGCGTGCGCACGATCGAGAGGCCGAGCTGGGTCGAGGCGTCGAGGTCGAACGAGTCAGGCAGTCCCCGCCCGTCGTCCTCGACGACCACGTGCAGGCGCCCGACGATGCGGCGCGCGGTGACCACCACGCGCCCCTCGGACCGCCCGGACTCCCCCGCGTAGCCGTGCTCGACGGCGTTCTGCAGCAGCTCGGTCAGCACCATCGCCAGCGGCGTCGCCGCCTCGGAGGCGAGCTTGCCGAAGGACCCCTCGCGCACCACGCGTACGGGCACCTCGACGCCGCTCACGTCGACCACCATCGCGCCGAGCCGGTCGGCGATCTCGTCGAAGTCGACGGTCTCCTCGACGGCGTGGCTGAGCGTCTCGTGCACGATCGCGATCGACCCGACCCGGCGCACCGCCTCCTCGAGGGCCGCCTTGGCGTCCTCGGCCTGCGTACGCCGCGCCTGCAGGCGCAGCAGCGCGGCCACCGTCTGGAGGTTGTTCTTCACGCGGTGGTGGATCTCGCGGATCGTGACGTCCTTGGTGACGAGCTCGCGGTCGCGGCTGCGCAGCTCGGTGACGTCGCGGACCAGCAGCAGCGCACCGCTCCGGTCCCCCTGCGGGCGCAGCGGGATGCTCCGCACGATCAGGGTGACCTCATCGGTCCCGACCTCGGTCGCGCGCCCGTCGCGCCCGCCCAGCACCGCGCTCAGCGTCTCCTCGTCGATCCGCTTGCGCGCGGGCACCAGGTCGCGGGTCAGGTCGGTGAGCACCAGCCCGGTCAGGTCGCCCTGGAGGCCGAGGCGGCGATAGGCCGAGAGCCCGTTGGGACTCGCGTAGACGACGCGTCCCGTCGGGTCGAGGCGGACGAACCCGTCCCCCACACGCGGTGAGTCGGCGTGGTCGCTGCGCTGCCCCGGCAGCGGGAAGTGGCCCGCGGCGATCATCTGGGTCAGGTCGGCCGCGGTCTGGAGGTAGCTGAGCTCGAGCCGGCTGGGTGTGCGTACGCCGAGCAGGTTGGTGTTGCGCGCGATCAGGGCGATCACCCGGCCCGCGCGGCGCACGGGGATGACCTCCACCCGCACGGGCACGTCGTCGCGCCACTCGGGATCCCCCTCCCGCACGAGGCGTCCGGTGCCCAGCGCCTCGTCCAGCATCCGGCGCCGGCCCGTGGGGATGAAGGTGCCGAGGACGTCGTCCACGAGCGCTGTCGGCCCGGTGGTGGGTCGCATCTGGCCCCCGGCCCAGTAGCCCTTGCCCTCGCGGTCCGGAAGCCACAGCACGAGGTCGGCGAAGGACAGGTCGGCGAGGATCTGCCAGTCGGCCATCAGCAGCTGGAGCCAGGCGATGTCGTCCTCGACGAGGTCGGTGTGGGCGCGCACGAGCTCGTGGAGGGAGGGCACCCGGCCACCCTAGAGCCAGCCCCGGACCGGGCTGGGGCGACGTCGGTGACTGCTGGCAGGATGGGCGGCATGTCGATCGGCTACTGGGACCAGGTGCAGGCGACTGGTTTCGAGGTCCCCTCGGACCGCCCGCTCGGCGACCTGACCGCGGAGCTCACCACGATGCTCGGCTCCACGCAGCCGGAGGTGCGCGACGGCACCGCCTATCCCGCGCTGGCGACCTGGATCGACCGCGGCGTCTACGACGACCTGCTCGCCGGCCTCGGCGACGGCATGGTCACCGGGCTGTCTGTCGGCCTCGGGGAGCAGGGCACCGACACCGTCTTCCGGCGCAGCTTCAGCGCGCTGATCCTCGCCGAGTGCCTCGAGCGCGACAACGCCGAGCACCTGATGCCCGCGGCGAAGATCATGGACTGGGGCGACCGGATCGCGGTCTGGTTCCTCACCGAGGTCGACACCCGCGGCTTCGTGCCGGGCAAGGGGTGGGCCCACGCGATCGCCCACGGGGCGGACACGATCGGGGCCCTCGCCGAGTCGCCGCACCTCGCCGGCGACGAGCACGCGGTCCTGCTCGACATCCTCGCCGAGCGCCTGCTCCAGCAGCCCGCCGGCCAGCCGCTCGAGTCCGGCGAGCCCGACCGGATGGCCCACGCAGCGATGCGGATCCTGCGGCGCAACACGCTCGGCACCGACGTCCTCGAGCCCTGGGTGCACCGCATCGGTGCCGCGGCCAACGCGTTCGGCGGTCCGGTCGACCACGACTCGTTCGCCCGCACCCACGCCCCCCAGTCGTTCCTCCGCGCGCTCTTCGTCCACCTGTCCCTCGCGCCCGAGGCGCCGCAGGTGCGCCCCGACCTTCTGCTCGTGCTCATCGAGGCGCTCCGGATGACCAACGCGCCCTTCTTGCGACCCAGCACGGACTGACCGCCAACCCGGCACCGACTAGCCTGCGGGGCATGAGCGAGCCCACCGACATCTCCGGCCACAGCGGCGAGCTGGCCGTCCACGTCGCCCGCGCCCACGGCGTCGAGACCATGTTCACCCTCTCGGGTGCCCACGTCTTCCCGATGTACGACGGCGCGGTGAAGACGCAGGCCGAGGGGCAGGGCCCGCCGATGCGCCTGCTGGACGTACGCCACGAGCAGACTGCCGCGTTCGCCGCGGAAGCCACCGGCAAGCTCACCCGCGTCCCGGGCCTGGCCGTCCTCACCGCAGGCCCCGGCGTCACCAACGGCATCAGCGCGATCGCGCAGGCCCAGTTCGCCGGCTCCCCGATGGTCGTCGTCGGCGGTCGCGCCCCGCAGAACCGCTGGGGCAGCGGCTCGCTCCAGGAGCTCGACCAGCCGCCGATCATCGCGCCCGTGGCGAAGGCCGCCCGGACCCTGATGACCGCCGGCGAGGTGGCGGGCGGCATGGACGAGGCCTTCACCCTGGCCCGCTCCAGCCACCGCGGTCCCGTCTTCGTCGACGTGCCGATGGACGAGTTCTTCAACTCCTCGACCGGATCGACCGGCTCGGGCGAGGGCACGCGCATCGCACCTGACCCCGACGCGGTGGAGAAAGTCGCGCGGCTGCTGGCCGCGGCCCGGCGCCCGGTCCTCATCCTCGGCACCGACGTGTGGGCCGACCACGCCGAGGTCGCCGCGCTCCGGCTCGTGGAGGACCTCGGCATCCCGACCCTGACCAACGGCATGGGTCGCGGCGTGATCCCCGGCGGGCACCGGTCCCTGGTCACCAAGGCCCGCGGCGCCGCCCTGTCCGGCGCCGACCTGGTCGTCGTCGTCGGCACGCCGCTCGACTTCCGCCTCGGCTACGGCGCCTTCGGCGGCCCGGACAAGAACCCGCAGGGCGAGTTCGCGAAGGTCGTGCACATCGCCGACTCCCCCGGCCAGGTCTCGGGCCACGCCGAGCTGGCCGCGTCGGTGTCCGGCGACCTCACGACCGTCCTCGAGGGCCTCCAGGCCGCGATCGAGCGCGGCGACAAGCCCGACTGGCAGGACTGGTCCGACCAGCTCGCCGACCAGGTCAAGGTCGCCGCGGCGCGCGACGCCGAGCTGCTCACCGCCGAGGCCGACCCGATCCACCCGGCCCGCATCTACGGCGAGCTGGTGCCGCGGCTGGCCGACGACTCGGTCGTCATCGGCGACGGCGGCGACTTCGTCTCCTTCGCCGGCAAGTACGTCGAGCCCGAGCGCCCCGGCGGCTGGCTCGACCCCGGCCCCTACGGCTGCCTCGGCGCCGGCCTGGGCGCCGCGATCGCCGCCCGGATCGCCCGCCCCTCGGCCCAGGTGACGCTGCTGCTCGGCGACGGTGCCGCCGGCTTCTCCCTCATGGACGTCGACACGCTGGTGCGCCACGACCTGCCGGTCGTGATGGTGATGGGCAACAACTCCGCCTGGGGTCTGGAGAAGGGCCCGATGCAGATGCTCTACGGCTACGACGTGATCGCCGACCTCGGCCAGCGCACGCCGTACGACGACGTGGTGAAGGCGCTCGGCGGTGCCGGCGAGACGGTCACCGACCCCAAGCAGATCGGGCCCGCGCTCGACCGGGCGTACGCCGCCGGTGTCCCCTACCTCGTCAACGTGATCACCGACGTCGAGGCGGCCTACCCCCGCAACACCTTCGGCATCTGAGCCGGCCGTCGTGGTGGAGGTGCGCCTCGCGCGGACCGACGAGCTCGAGGCGGTCGGTGAGCTGACCGTGCGCGCCTACGCGGCGTACACCCTCGGTCCGGCCGACCCCTACGTGGCCCGGCTCCGCGACGCCGCGTCGCGAGCCGAGGCCGCCGAGCTGTGGGTCGCCGTCGACGGCGACCGGCTGCTGGGCAACGTGACCTGCTGCCCGCCGGGGTCGGCCTACCGCGAGGTGAGCCGTCCCGACGAGGGCGAGTTCCGGATGCTCGCCGTCGACCCCGACGCACGCGGCACGGGTGCCGGCACGGCGCTCGCCGCCCACTGCGAGGAGCGGGCGCGGGAGCACGGAGCAGTCGGGATGGCGCTGTCCTCGCTGGCCGTGATGACGGCCGCCCACCGGATCTACTCGCGCCTGGGCTACGCCCGCGACCCCGAACGCGACTGGTCGCCCCTGCCCGGCGTCGACCTGCTGGCCTTCAGCAAGGTGTTCTGACTCAGCAGGACCTCGCCGTGTCCGGATCGGCGACGTCGTCGAAGCAGACGGTCCCCGTCGGGAACGCCGCCATTTGCTCGCGTGCCACCCACACCCACTGGAATGCCTGCCAGGTGTCGTCCGCACCGGGGACCACCGTGACGAGGGCGCCGTTCTGGGTCAGCCACGTCCGGACACCCTCGGCGCCGGGCGAGATCTCGCCCACCGGCATCAGGCGCGACAGGAAGTCGCCGCTCTGCGCCAGCACCTGGACCACGCTGGGATCCGACGCGGAGGTCACCACGAGCGAGACGCCGTCCGAGAAGATCGCCGTGGGCTGCTGCCGGTTGACCAGCGGGTCGGGCACCCTGGTCGCGAGGTAGGAGCTCGACCTCCGCCCCGGGCCCGCCACGACCAGCGACGGCGGGTCACCGGCGTCGATCCGCACGGAGAACGGGACGACCTCGTCGAAGGTGGCCTCCTCCCCGACCCCGATGGTCTCGGTCGCCACGGGCGACACGACCGGCGGGTCGTCGACCTGCCCGGGGGCACAGTCGGTCAGGGACTCCGGACCCTTCACCCGGCACCCGGCCTCCTCCGCCCGCAGCACCCCGTCGTCCCCGAGGACCCACCTCCAGGTGTCGACCACCGAGCGCTCAGGGCGGAACAGGTACATGTTGCCGCTGGCGAAGGCGTTGACGGACCTGCTGGACCAGACGTCGCCGTCCTCGATCCAGTAGTCCTGGACCCGGACCATCTCGTAGTGCTCGGTGCCCTCCCCCGGCACCGGCACCTGGCCGCGCACCAGCAGCTCCGGCTCCTCGACGGCCGCCTGGACGAGCAGGCCCTCACGCAGGTCGAAGACGAGCGGGTAGCCGCCGCCACCGACCGCGGACAGGTCGTCGAAGTAGAGCACCAGCTCCTGGTCGCCGTCGACGTCGACGGGGTCGAGGGCGCTCGTGCCGATCGTGGTGCCGAGCTCGGCGATGCCGTAGGCCTGCTCCCGCGTCGTGCTCAGGGTGGTCTGGAGTCGCACCCGTCCGTCGAAGTCCGCCGACGGCTCGGCGAGGAACTCCACCCGCTCCTTCCTGCCGTCACCGTCGAGGTCGAGGCGCGCCGGGGAGGAGAGGTCGTCGGCCTTCCACTCCCGGCCCACGTCGGCGGGCAGCTCGAGCTGCGGTGCGTCCGGCTCCGGCGCGACCTCGTCGGAGCGCGTACGGCTCCCGACACCCTGGAACACCACGCCCAGGACGAGCAGGACCACCGCGGCCGCGGCGAGCAGGACCCACGGAGTGGACCACCGCGGACGAAGCGGGGTGACCGTGGCCAGCGGGGTCAGGTCCTCTCCACTCACGAGGTCGGCCCGCGCCGCCAACGCGGCGCGCAGGCGCGCCTCCAGGTCCGGGGCGCCAGGTGTCGTGCTCATCGCTCCTCCTCCCCCGAGCTCGTCGTGACGGTGTCGTGCATGGCCTTCTCCAGTGCCACGAGCGCGCGGCTCGCGGTCGACTTCACGGTGCCGCGGCTGATGTCGAGAGTGCGGGCGATCTCCGCCTCGGACAGGTCCGACCAGTAGCGCAGGACCAGCACCTCCCGCTGGCGCGGGGCCAGGGTGTGCAGCGCCACGATGACCTCCCGGTGCTCCTCCGCCAGCACCGCGCTGTCCTCGGGCGTGGGTGGGGACAGGTCGTGGGGTGGCGAGTACGCCCGCGCCGTACGCCGTCGCCGCAGCGCGGACCGTGCGGTGTTGACCACTGCGACGCGCAGGTAGGCCAGCGCCTTCGACGGGTCCTTCACCGCGTCGGGACGCCGGGCGAGCGCCGCGAAGGCGTCCTGCACGACGTCCTCGGCGGAGGCGACGTCGTCGACCAGCAGCACCGCCAGCCGCACCAGGGCGAGCCGGTGCGCAGCGTAGAGCTCGGTGATGTCCACCGCCGGCTCCATCGCCACCCCCGATCTCGCCCCCGATCTCGCCCCTGGTCCTGCGGTCCCCGTGTCCATGTCTGGTAGACGTGTGGGTGGCACACAGGTTGCCTCACCGTGCCACCCATCTGTCGGAAGGTCCCCCATGTCCCGTCCCGAGACCGCCACCCTGACCTTCCTCGTGGGCGAGGACGACACCGCTGCGGCCGTCGGCAGCGGCTCGCTGCCGGTGCTCGGGACGCCGCGCCTCCTCGCGTGGCTCGAGGCGGCCACGTGCGCCGGGCTGGAGCCGCTGCTGCCCGCGGGGTCGACGAGCGTCGGCACCCGGGTGCAGGTCGAGCACCTCGCCGCCAGCCCCGTCGGGGCCGAGGTCGAGGTCAGCGCCTCCAGCGCCTACGAGGACGGCCGGCTGCACCGCTTCACCGTCAGTGCGCGCGACACGACCAGCGGCAAGGTGCTCGCCGCCGGGGAGATCACGCGGGTGGTGGTCGACGCCGAGCGGTTCCTCGCCCGCCTGTAGCGTGCGTCAGGGCCGACCTGACTAGACCGCCCCGGGCGACCTTGCCCGGATGCGTCGCGGGACGGCCGCTGGTCTGGCAGGCTCGCGCACGGCGCGCGGGGGCGCGCGTACGGAATGGGGCACACCAGCATGGATGATCGGCTGCGAGAGGCACTGGCGACACTGGGCCAGCGCATCGAGTTCGCGGAGTACGAGCGACACATCGCGCTCGAGGAGGTGCGCGCCATCGTGTCGCAGCACCACCTGGACCTGCACCTGCCGCACGTCGCGGAGCTCACCACGCTCACGCAGCCGGCACTCGGGGCGATGGTCCCCGACCAGCACGCCTAGCCCACCGCCCGAGCCTGGACGTGCAAAAGTCCCCGCCGCGGCGGGGACTTCTACGAGATGACGTGCAGGTGCGCGTCAGGCGTTGGGGCGCTTGCCGTGGTTCGCGCCCTTCTTCTTGCGCGCGCGGCGCTTGCGTCCGGTCTTGCCCATGGTGGTCCTCCTGGAATCGGTGCTCGGGTCAGTGTGTCAAAAACCCGGGGGTGCGGCGAATCGGGTCGACCCCGGGGTCAGGCCCCGCCCTCGGTGATCTGGATGCTGACCTCGCGCAGCTGGAGGCGTACGCGGTCACGCAGCGACTCAGGCGCCGCCTCCGAGCAGGAGCGGGCGACGAGCTGCTTGACGGCCTTCTGGAGGTCGTGGCGCTCGAGGCAGGGCCCGCACTCGCGCAGGTGCATCTCGACGACGGCACAGTCGGCCTGGTCGAGCTCGTTGTCGATGAAGTAGACGATGCGCTCGATGTAGTCGACGCAGTCGTCGTTGCCGTGCTCGTGGGTGCTCACGTGGCCTCCCCCTCGGTGTCGGCGCCGGGGACGGTGGATGCGGGAAGGAGGTCGTTGGCCCGGACGTAGTCGGCCAGCATGTCGCGCAGCTGGCGCCGGCCACGGTGCAGGCGCGACATCACGGTGCCGATGGGCGTGTCCATGATCTCGGCGATCTCCTTGTAGGGGAAACCCTCCACGTCGGCGAGGTAGACCGCGAGGCGGAACTCCTCGGGCAGCCGCTGCAGCGCGTCCTTGACCTCCGAGTCGGGCAGGTGCTCCAGCGCCTCCATCTCCGCGGACCGCAGGCCGGTCGAGGAGTGGGACTCCGCGCGGGCCAGCTGCCAGTCCTCGACGTCCTCGGACATCGACTGCTGCGGCTGGCGCTGCTTCTTGCGGTAGGAGTTGATGTAGGTGTTGGTGAGGATCCGGTAGAGCCAGGCCTTGAGGTTGGTGCCGGGCTTGAACTGGTGGAAGGCGCTGTAGGCCTTGGCGAACGTCTCCTGCACCAGGTCCTCGGCGTCGGCCGGGTTGCGGGTCATCCGCATGGCGGCGCCGTAGAGCTGGTCGAGGAACGGCAGGGCGTCGCGCTCGAAGCGGGCGGACCGCTCGTCGGAGGTCTCGTCCTCGACGGCGATCTCAGGGCCGGACGTGTCGTCCGTGAGTGATTCAGTCATCACGGTCCACGATAGCGCTGCGGGTCTCTCAAGGGTCAGTGACTGCACACTGTCCCCAACACCTCACCCCACCCGGGGATTCCCGACGACGTCACGCACCAGCCACTCCAGCGTCGACTCGACCACGATCCCCATCGCCTCGTCCTGGCTCACGCCGCCCCGCGCAGGCACCTTCAGCCCGTGGTCGGCGCCCGGCACGACGACCATGTCGACCCGCTCGAGGTCGCCCGGGAACTCCTCGGGACGCCCCATCGGGTCGCGCTCGCCCTGGATGAGCAGGGTGGGCAGGCCGGTGCCGCGCAGCTCGGAGAGCCGGGTGGGCTCGGTGCGGCCCGGCTGGTGCAGCGGGAACGACAGGGCCAGGCAGCCGGTGGCCCCCAGCGAACGGGCGGTGCGTGCCGCGGAGCGCGCGCCGGCCGAACGACCGCCGACCACGAGCGGCGTACGCACCCGCATCACGTCGGCCGCGCACGTCAGCGCCGCGTCGAGGGTCGGCGGCGCGGTCGCGACCTTGCGGCCCGCGACCCGCCACGGCTGCTCGAACAGCACGACCGAGACGCCCTGCGCCGGCAGCGCGTCGGCCAGCGCCCACAGGTCGCGCGACTCGATCCCGCCACCGGCACCGTGGCTGAGCAGCAGCGTGGCGATCGGCCTGGTGGCCCGGCGGGTGTGCAGCCGGCCCTCGCCGTGGGGGGTCGCGACGGAGCGGACGGTGGCCTTCTTCACTGCAGGGTCTCCTCGGCGGGCAGGGGCTCGACGAGCTCGGGGCCGTTGTTGCGCACGTTGCTGACGAGCGTGGGCACGGCGTAGGCCTCGAGCCGGCCCGGCGCGGCCGGCACCAGGAGGGAGGTGTCGCCGGGGGTGGTCGGGTCGAGCCACTCGTGCCAGCGCTCACGCTCGACCATCAGCGGCATCCGGTCGTGGATGTGCCCGAGGGAGTCCTCGGCCTGGGTGGTCAGCACCGTGCAGGTCCAGCGGAAGCGGTCCGGGTCGTCCTCGGCGCGGGTGGGGTCGCGCCAGATCTCGTAGAGCCCGGCCATCGCCAGGACCCCGCCGTCGCGCGGCCGGATGAAGAAGGGCTGCTTGACCGGCTTGCCCCGGGCGTTGGTCTGCGAGGTGGCGTACCACTCGAAGTAGCCGTCGGCCGGCAGCAGCGCACGCCGGCTCGCGAAGGCCTTGCGGTAGGCCGGCTTCTCCGCCACGGTCTCCATCCGCGCGTTGATCATCCGGTTGCCGATCGAGGGGTCCTTGGCCCAGGACGGGACCAGGCCCCAGGTGAGCACGCGCAGCTGGCGCTGGGCCGGCTCGCCGGACTCCCGCGACGGCGGCCGCTCGACGACGGCGTAGACCTCCTTGGTGGGGGCCACGTTGTAGTCGGGCGGCAGGGGCGCGGCGATCCGGCTCTCGACGACCTCGAACTCCTCGACGAGGTCCTCGGAGCTGCGCGACGAGGCGTAGCGACCACACACGTGGCCCACCCTAGGGGAGCCCGGCGACGGCGTCCGCTCAGCCGCGGGCGAGCTCGTCGAGCAGCATCCCCGCGCCGGCGTCCGTGGCGGGCAGCCCCTCGATCCACGCGCGGACGGCGGCGCCGCCCGACTCGGCCTGCGCGCCGTCGAGCAGCGTGCGCAGCACCCGCACCCGTCGCCCCAGCCGATCGTCACGGCGGGTGAGGATCGCGAAGCGGTGGATGCCCAGGCGGGCCACGGTCTCGTCGCGGACGAAGGCCGTGCGGGCGAGCTCGCCGGCGCGGGCGAGGCGCATGGCGCGGGTGAAGTGGTCGCCCGGCTCCTCCGACGGGTCGTCGCCGAAGGGCAGCGCGCAGACGACGAGCGCGTGCGCCCCGACGACCCTGGCGGTCCCGTCCACCTCGTCCTGGGCGTCGCTGGCGGCCAGCCGGTAGAGCTCGGAGAGCCGGCTGCGCAGGTGGGCCTGGCTGGACAGGCCCGTCATCGGGTCCTCGCAGGACAGCTGGTGGAGGTAGCCCAGGGTGGTCTCGCTCCACGCGGTGAGGAGCGCCGCCACGACGTCGTACGCCGGATCGGCACCCGTGAGCCGTCGCCACGTGCCGCGCAGCCCCTCGAGCGTCTCCTCCACCGATGCGCCGTCGCGGGCCAGGTCCTGGCCCGCGACGCTGCAGGCGAGCAGGACGTCCGATCCTGAGGTGAGCGCCTCCCCCACGGCCTCGAACCGGTGCGGCAACCCCGACCGCACATCAGGAGACTGCGAACCGCTCACCCCAGTACCGGATGCCGCGAGTCGTCGCCCACGTGTGGCGAAGTTCTTCACGGCAGCTCCCTCCCGGATCCGGTCTTGCTCACTGGTGTGACGTCGCCCCTGCGGATCCATGACGCGGACTCGGGGGCGGAAAATCACGATTCAGCCATCGCTGCCCCGGGACGGCTGCTGAGGTCTACAGTTCAAGGAGCCCTGACAGCCGGGTCAGGAGAGCTCCGGGAAGCGTCGATCCACATGAGCATTGCCACCAGCGTCGAAGCACCGGGCGACGCCGAGCTGATCTCGGCGGTCCGCGGTGGGGACCTCGACGCCTACGGCACCCTCTTCGAGCGGCACGTCGACGCCGCCCGCCGCCTGGCCCGCCAGCTCGTCCCGGCGGGCGACGCCGAGGACCTCGTCTCCGAGGCCTTCGTCAAGGTGCTCGGCGTGCTGCAGCGCGGCGGCGGTCCCGACGTCGCCTTCCGCGCCTACCTGCTCACCTCGGTGCGCCGCCTCCAGGTCGACCGGTTCCGTGCCGGCGCGAAGCTGCACACCACCGACGACATGGAGGCCTTCGACCCGGGGGTGCCGTTCCGCGACACCGCCGTCGAGGGCTTCGAGAGCGCCGCGGCCGCCCGCGCCTTCGCCTCGCTGCCCGAGCGGTGGCAGCTGGTGCTGTGGCACACCGAGGTCGAGGGCGACAAGCCTGCCGACATCGCGCCGCTGCTCGGCATGAGCGCCAACTCGGTGTCGGCGCTGGCCTACCGCGCCCGCGAGGGGCTCCGCCAGGCCTTCCTCACCCAGCACGTCGGCGAGCTCGAGCAGGACCAGTGCCGCTGGACGCACGGCCAGCTCGGGGCCTACGTCCGCGACGCCATCTCGCGCCGGGACGCCGCCCGGGTGGAGGGGCACCTCGAGGAGTGCCGCTCCTGCATGGCGATCTACCTCGAGCTCACCGAGGTCAACAGCAACCTCGGCGGCCTCCTCGCCCCCCTGCTGCTGGGCGGTGTGGCCACCGCCTACCTCGGCGGCGCCGCCGCGACCGGCGCGATGCCGTTCGGGATCGGCCTGCTGGCCGGGCGGGTCCGCGACCTCGTCGTCGGCAACGCCGGCGTCGCCGCCGTGGCGGGCGTGGCCGCCAGCACCGTGGTCGTGGCCGGCGGCATCGCGCTCGGCATCGGCGGCCCCGACCGAGCGCCCGGCGAGCCCGCGGCGCTGCGCGCGCCGACGTCGGCCTCGTCGACGACCGACCCGTCCGTGGCCGCCCCTGACGGTGGCTCGCCGCGCAGCTCGCCCACCGGCTCGGACGCCGGCCCGGACACTGTGGTCATCGCGCCCGGCGAGGAGGTGGTGGTGCCCGGCACGACCACCCCGGTCGACCCGACGACGGATACGCTCACGGATCCGACGACCGACCCGACCGGTGACCCCACGACCGACCCCACGGGCACCTCCTCGGCCTCCCCCACGACCGTGCCGACCTCGAAGCCGACGCCCACGTCGAGCCCGAGCGCCAGCCCCACCTCCAACCCCACGTCGAACCCGACCTCGAACCCGACCTCGAACCCGACGTCCAACCCCACCTCGAACCCCACCTCGAACCCCACGGGCCAGCCGACGAGCAGCCCGACGCCGACCCAGACCCCCACCACGACCCCGCCTCCGCCGCCCCCGGCGGCCAACGTCTCCCTCGGCGGCACCGCGTCGGGGTCGCGACCGACGTACGCCGTGGTGCTGCGCGTCTCAGCCCTCGCGGCCGGCTCCAGCGCCGTCCTCACGGTCGAGGCGGCGGGCGCCGAGGTGGTGCGCACCGACGACGGACGGTGCACCACCAACCGGGCCCGCGCCACCTGCCAGATCTCGGGCGCGAACCTGGCCCCCGTCTCCTTCGAGGTCGTCGCGCCCCAGGGCGCGCAGGTCGTGGCGTCCCTGTCCACGGCACAGGCCGACCCCGACCCGTCCGACAACACCTGGCGCGCCGTCCTCGACTGAGGACACGTCCAGCGGACGCATCCCTGCGGGCGGGGCGCACCTTCGGCACATCGTGTAGACAAGGGCCATGACGATCACCCGGTTGCTCGCCCGTCCGATGCTCGCCACGATCTTCGTCGCCGGTGGCATCAACGCCATCCGCAACACCGAGGCGCACGCCGTCAAGGCGAAGAAGGTCACCGACCGGGTCGTGCCGAAGGTCCAGCAGGCCGCGCCCGGGGCGCCGATCCCCACCGACCCGCAGACGCTGGTGCGGATCAACGCCGGCGCGCAGATCCTCGCCGCCGCCGCCCTCGCGACCGGACGTGCGCCCCGCCTGAGCGCCACCGTGCTCGCCGCGTCGCTGGTGCCCACGACGCTTGCCGGACACCCCTTCTGGGAGGAGTCCGACCCGCAGGCCAAGGCCGCCCAGCGCCTGCAGTTCATGAAGAACACCTCGATCCTCGGTGGCCTGCTCCTCGCCGGTGTCGACACCGACGGTCGCCCGGGGCTCGCCTGGCGCGCGCGTCGCGCTGCCGCCGACGTGCGTCGCGAGGCCAAGCAGGTGGCGAAGGACGCCCGCCGCGAGGCGAAGCTCGCCAAGGCACAGCTCACCTGATCGATAGGGTGCGCGGGTGAGTGAGCTCTGGCCGGCACCCCGTCCCCTCGACCCCGTGGACCGGGTCGTGTCGTTGCCGGGCAGCAAGTCGCTGACCAACCGCGCGCTGGTGCTCGCCGCGATCGCGGACGGCCCGAGCGTCGTACGCCGTCCGCTGCGCTCGCGCGACACCCTGCTGATGGCTGCCGCGCTCACCTCGCTCGGCACCCGCATCGAGGACACCGACGGGCGGGGTGCCGGCGACTGGGCGGTGACCCCGCAGGCGTGGGACCGCGACGCCGACGTCGACTGCGGGCTCGCCGGCACCGTCATGCGGTTCGTCCCGCCAGTGGCGGGCCTCGCACGCGGGACCGTGGGCTTCGACGGCGATCCCCACATGCGCCTGCGGCCCGTCGGCCAGATGCTGTCGGCACTGGCGACGCTCGGGGTCCACGTCGACGACGACGGCCGCGGCGCCCTCCCCTTCGCCGTGCGCGGCAGCGGGACGGTGGCCGGTGGCACCGTGACCATCGACGCGAGCGCCTCGTCGCAGTTCGTCTCGGCGCTGCTGCTCGCGGGCGCCCGCTACGAGCACGGGGTCGACGTACGCCACGTGGGCAAGCCGGTGCCCTCGCTCCCCCACATCGAGATGACGGTGCAGATGCTGCGCCAGCACGGCGTCGAGGTGGACGACCACGACGCCAACCGGTGGGCGGTCGCCCCCGGACCGCTCACTGCCGTCGACCACGCCATCGAGCCCGACCTGTCCAACGCCGCACCGTTCCTCGCCCTCGGCGCCGCCACGGGCGGTCGCGTGACAGTCACCGGCTGGCCGGCCACCACCACCCAGCCCGGCGACGAGCTGCGCGAGATCCTCACGCTGATGGGCTGCGAGGTCAGCCTCGCCGACGGCGACCTGACCGTGCAGGGTCCGGCGCGCCTCTCGGGCGTCGACCTCGACCTGCACGACGTGGGCGAGCTGACGCCGGCGATCGCCGCACTCTGCGCGCTGGCCGACTCCCCCTCCCACCTGCGCGGGGTGGCGCACATCCGCGGTCACGAGACCGACCGGATCACGGCGCTCGCCACCGAGCTCGGACGCCTCGGCGCCGACGTCACCGAGCGCGAGGACGGGCTGTCGATCCGGCCCTCGTCGCTGCACGGCGGGACGTTCCACACCTACGCCGACCACCGCATGGCACACGCCGGGGTCATCCTCGGCCTGGCCGTCGACGGCGTGCTGGTCGAGGACATCGCCACCACGTCCAAGACGTTCCCCGACTTCGCGACCGCGTGGAGCACCGCCGTGCGGGGCGGGACCGCGTGACCACCGGCCGCTACGGCGAGCACGACCACGAGCACTACGAGCGCCCCCGGCGCCGCACCCGCCCGCGCACCAAGGACCGGCCGAGCTACGACGACGCCGTCGACGCCCGCGTCGTCACGGTCGACCGCGGACGCTTCACGCTCCTGCTCGACGGACACCGCGTGATGGCGATGAAGTCGCGCCCCCTGGGACGCAAGGGCGTCGTGGTCGGCGACCACGTGCGGGTCGTCGGCGACACCAGCGGGGCCGACGGCTCGCTGGCCCGGATCGTGGAGGTGGTCCCGCGCACCACCACCCTGCGACGCACCGCCGACGACGACGACCCCGTGGAGCGGGTGATCGTCTCCAACGCCGACCAGCTCGTCGTGGTCACCGCGCTCGCCGACCCCGAGCCGCGCCCGCGTCTCATCGACCGGGCCCTCGTTGCGGCGTACGACGCCGGGATGGCGCCCCTGCTGTGCCTGACCAAGGCCGACCTGGCCGACCCCGAGGTGCTGCTGTCGACCTACCGCTCCCTCGGCGTGCCGTGGGTGGTGACCCAGCTCAGGGGCGAGGGCGCCGGCGACCTCACCGAGCTGCGTGACCGGTTGCGGGGACGCACCAGCGTGCTGGTCGGGCACAGCGGCGTGGGCAAGTCCACGCTCGTCAACGCGCTCGTGCCCGACGCCCACCGCGAGGTCGGGATCGTCAACGCGGTGACCGGCCGCGGCCGGCACACCTCCACCAGCGCCTACCTGCTCGAGCTGCCCGACGCCGAGGGCTGGATCATCGACACCCCCGGCATCCGTTCCTTCGGCCTCGCGCACGTGCAGCCGGAGAACCTCATCGAGGCCTTCCCCGACCTTGACGAGATGACCGAGACCTGCCCGCGCGGCTGCTCCCACGGCACCGGCGAGCCCGAGTGCGGGCTCGACGAGGCGGTCACCGCCGGCGAGGCGGACCCCGACCGGGTCGAGTCGTTCCGGCGGCTGCTCGCCGCCCGCGAGGCCTCCAGCGACTGGTAGTCCTGCGGTCAGCCCCAGACGGCCTGCGCGCCGGAGTCACCGGCGAGGTAGACGGTGACGAGCAGCGCGACCGCGCCGACCGCGAGCAACGCCATGACCGGGACGCCGAGGCGCGTCTCGCGCGCCCCGCGGCCCGAGGCCAGCGCGGACACGCCGCCGAGCGCCCACGCAGCGAGGCCGGAGACCAGGACGTAGGCCAGCGACACGGTGCGCAGCAGCTCGCCGGCCTCCTCGTGCTCCTCCACGATCGGGGCGAGCTCCGGGCGCGAGGCCAGCAGGTCCTCGCCCGCGGCGACGGCCAGCAGGGAGGTGGCGGCGGTGACCACCGCGAGCACGACGAGGGGCCACCGCAGCAGCCAGCGCCACTTGGGAACGAACGCGTAGGCGAGGCCGGTCAGCGCCGCCAGCGGGCCCAGGACGACGACGGCGTGGACGACGAGCGGGTGCAGCGGCACACCGTTGAGTTCCATGCGTGCAGGGTAGGACCCGATGCTGGGAATAGCCTGTGGACATGCCCATCACCGGCCCCGGCTCAAATGACTACACCGACGACCTGCGTCTGGCGCACGTCCTCGCCGACGACGCGGACTCCATCACCCAGGCACGCTTCAAGGCCCTCGACCTCCACGTCATGAGCAAGCCCGACCTCACACCGGTCACCGACGCCGACAAGGCGGTCGAGGAGGGCATCCGCCGCACCCTGTCGCGGGTGCGCTCGCGCGACGCCGTCGTCGGCGAGGAGCAGGGCACGAGCGGCCACAGCCAGCGTCGCTGGATCGTCGACCCGATCGACGGCACCAAGAACTTCGTGCGCGGCGTCCCCGTCTGGGCCACGCTCATCGCGCTCGCGGTCGACGACGAGGTCGTGCTCGGCGTGGTGTCCGCACCGCAGCTGCAGCGCCGGTGGTGGGCCTCGGTCGGCAACGGCGCCTGGACGGGCCGGTCCCTGCTGAAGGCGACGAAGTGCGAGGTCTCCGACGTACGCCGCCTCGAGGACGCCTCGCTCAGCTACTCCTCGCTGGGGGGCTGGGACGAGCGCGACCGGCTGGACGACTTCGTCTCGCTGTCGCGGCGCTGCTGGCGTACGCGCGCCTACGGCGACTTCTGGTCCTACATGCTGCTTGCCGAGGGCGCCGTGGACATCGCGGCCGAGCCCGAGCTCGAGCTCTACGACATGGCGGCGCTCGACGTCATCGTGCGCGAGGCGGGCGGCCGCTTCACCTCGCTCGACGGCACCGACGGCCCGTGGGGGGGCAACGCGCTCGCCTCCAACGGCCACCTCCACGACGCCGCGCTGTCCTTCCTGGGGTCGCTCGACGACGACGGTTCCGACCCCGACGTCCCGCGCCGCGGGCCCGGCTCGGTCAGCAACCTGCGCGAGAGGCAGGCCCCGCCCGTCCTCGACTGAGGCGAGACCTGTCGCCCACGGCCGGGCTTGGCTACGGTGAGGTCACCGTCACCGCGCACGACCGGACGAGAGGTGCACCGATGAAGATCAACGACGTCATCCACGCCAAGTCACAGCAGGCCGTGGTGACCATCAGCCCCGACGCCACCGTGCGCGAGCTCGTCGCGCTGCTCGCCGAGCACAACGTCGGTGCCCTCGTGGTGAGCGACGACGGCGAGCGCGTCTCCGGCATCGTCAGCGAGCGCGACGTCGTACGCCGCCTGCACGCCGACGACGCTGTCATGGACGCCCCGGTGAGCATGATCATGACCGAGGACGTGCGCACCTGCACCGGCAGCGACGGCCTCACCGATCTCATGCAGACGATGACCGAGCACCGCATCAGGCACGTCCCGGTGGTGGCCGACGGACGGCTGACCGGCATCATCTCCATCGGTGACGTGGTCAAGAGCCGCATCGGCGAGCTCGAGTTCGAGCGCGACCAGCTCGACCACTACGTCCACCAGACCTGACACCCGACTGATTGGAACCACCGTGAGCCAGAAGCCCGACGTCGACCCGCACATGGGCGAGGTGCCCGCCGACCTCGAGGTCACCGACCTCGTCGAGGGCGACGGCACCGAGGCCACGTCCGGCTCGACCGTCTCGGTCCACTACGTCGGCGTCGCCCACTCCACGGGCGAGGAGTTCGACGCGTCCTACAACCGCGGCACGCCGCTGCAGTTCCGCCTCGGCATCGGCCAGGTCATCTCCGGCTGGGACACCGGCGTGCAGGGCATGAAGGTGGGCGGTCGCCGTCGCCTCGTCATCCCGCCGCACCTCGGCTACGGCGACCGCGGAGCGGGCGGCGTGATCAAGCCCGGCGAGACGCTGATCTTCGTGGTGGACCTGCTCGAGGTCCGCTGACCCCACCCCCGTACGCACCCGCGCCGGGCGGCTCCCTCACCCCTGGGCGTCGTGGACCAGGATCGCGACCTGCACCCGGTTCTCCACGCCCAGCTTGGTGAAGAGCCGCCCGACGTGCGTCTTGACCGTCGGCACGCCCATGTAGAGCTCGGCGGCGATGTCGGCGTTGCTCAGCCCGCGCGCGACCCCCTCGGCCACGTCGCGCTCGCGCTCGGTGAGCGCGGCCAGGGCCGCCTGCGCCGAGCGGGCGCGCTCGTGCACCTCCGTCGCCGGGTCGGTGCGCGTCACGGCCGCGATCAGCTGCGCGGTGACGCTCGGGGAGAGCATCGGGTGGCCCGCCGCCACGGTGCGGACGGCCTCGACCAGGCGCGCCGGCGGCGTGTCCTTGAGGAGGAACCCCGCGGCCCCGGCCCGCAGCGCGCGCAGCACCATGTCGTCGGTGTCGAAGGTCGTCAGCACGATGATCTTCAGGTCGGGGTGGTGCGCCAGCAGCTCGGCGGTGGCGCTGAGCCCGTCGCGCACGGGCATGCGGATGTCCATCAGCACCACGTCGGCGTCCGACGCCGGCACCACCCGCAGGGCCTCCTCGCCGTCGCCGGCCTCGGCGACGACCACGAGGCCGGAGTCGCCGCCCAGCATCATGCCGAGCGCGGCGCGCACCATCGGGTCGTCGTCGACGACCGCGAGCCGGACCGGACCGTCGTCGCTGGCTGACCTCACGAGTCCCACGGTATCCACGCCCGCACCGCGTAGCCCCCGGTGGTGTCGGTGCCGTGGCTGATCCGGCCACCGGCCAGCGTCGCCCGCTCCTGCAGGCCCAGCAGTCCCAGCCCCGAGGCCGGCAGCGACGGCGTCACCACCGGGCCGACCGGCGCCGCGTTGCGCACCCCGACGACCAGGCCGTCCTCGGCCGTCCCCGCCACGTCCACGGTCACCGCCGTGCCGGGCGCGTGCTTGCGGGCGTTGGTGAGCGCCTCCTGCACGATCCGGTAGGCGGTGCGGCCGACGCCGGGCGGGACCTCGCCCTCGATGCGACGGGAGAGACGTACGCGCATCCCGCCGGCCGCCTCCTCCGCCACCAGCGCAGCGAGGTCGTCGAGCCCGGGCTGGGGTCGCTCCGGTGCGGCGTCGGCCGGCTGGAGCGGGTCGCGGAGCACGCCGAGGACAGCGCGCAGGTCCGTGAGGGCCCGGTGCGCGTTGTCCTCGATCGACCGGGCGGCACTCGCCTGCTCCTCGGCCGAGAGGTCGGTGCGGAACCCGAGGGCACCGGCGTGCATCGCGACCAGCGAGATGCGGTGGGCCAGCACGTCGTGCATCTCGCGGGCGATCTTCGTGCGCTCGGCCGCCTGCGCCTGGGCGACCCGGGCCCGCTGCTCGCGCTCCGCGGTCAGCGCGCGCTCGCGGTAGGAGTCGACCAGCTGGCGCTGCGAGCCCATCGCGTAGCCCGTCGCGACGAGGATCCCGACGACGAGGGCTCCGAAGGCGATCGAGGCCCACAGCGGCAGCGTGTCCTGGGCGATGCCGATCCGCTCCTGCACGACGCCGGCCAGCACGTTGAGCGGTCCCACCACCGCGACCAGGCGCCACCGCCGGTGCGAGGCGATGGACCCGAGGATCCACGACCCGGGCCCTGCGCTCGAGGCGGAGACGCACGAGAAGACCAGCAGCACACCGGCCACCAGCGCCGGCCTGCGGTGGCGCCAGCGGATCAGGACGAAGGAGAGCAGCCCCAGGACCGGGTCGCCGACGAGGAACCACGTCACCGCGGCCTGCGGGGTGCGCTCGCTCGCGCCCACCAGCGGGATCACCCAGACGCTGAGGCTGATGAACAGGGCGAGGGCGTAGCGCCAGGTCGCTGCGAAGCGGCCGGTTCCCCTCTCCATGGACCGAGGCTAGGACACCGCAGGACCACGGCGCGTCCGACCAAGGTGTCGCACCGGGACCGAGGTCGATACCGGGGTCGGACCCCGTCGACCCCTGGGCCCGATGCCCCAGGCACCGGTCACGGCCGAGGGTGGAGCCATGATCACAGTCGAGAACCTCACCAAGCGCTACGGCGGGTTCACCGCCGTCGACGGCATCTCCTTCGAGGTGCGACCCGGGAGCGTCGTCGGCTTCCTCGGCCCCAACGGTGCCGGCAAGTCCACGGCGATGCGGATGATGACCGGCCTGACGCCACCCACGTCGGGCCGGGCCACGATCCTGGGCCAGACCTACCGCGAGCTGCACAACCCGGGCCGCCAGGTCGGCGTCATGCTCGACGCCTCGGCGCAGCACCCCGGCCGTACGGGCCGCGAGGTGCTCCGCGTCGCCGCCGTCTCGGTCGGCGTCTCGAAGTCCCGCGTCGAGGAGGTGCTCGCCCTGGTCGGCCTCACCGACGAGGAGGCGGGCCGCCGGGTGCGCAACTACTCCCTCGGCATGCGCCAGCGGCTCGGCATCGCCGCCGCCCTCCTCGGTGAGCCGCAGGTGCTCGTCCTGGACGAGCCGGCCAACGGCCTCGACCCGCAGGGCATCCACTGGATGCGCGGGCTCCTGCGACGCTTCGCCGACGGCGGCGGCACGGTGCTGCTGTCGAGCCACCTGCTCCACGAGGTCCAGATCGTCGCCGACGACCTCGTGATGATCGGGCGCGGCAAGATCGTGGCGATGGGCTCCAAGGAGGAGCTCCTCAGCCGCGGCGGCACCACCGTCCGCTCCACCGACGACGTACGCCTCGCCGGGCTGCTCGAGGCGGCCGACGTGCCGGTGACCCGCACCGGCTCGGGCCTCGTCGTCGACGCCGACGCCGAGGTGGTGGGCCGCATCGCCGCCGAGGAGCGCGTCGTGCTCCTCGAGCTGCGGTCCGGAGGCTCCGAAGGCCTCGAAGAGATGTTCCTCGGCCTCACGGCCGCCACCTCGCGCGAAGGAGAAGCAGCATGATCCCACCCCTCGAACTTCTCCTCCTCCCCCGCTTCGCTCCTCCGTCCGACAACTTCGAAGGGACCCCGACATGAGCGCCGACACCACCCACTCCCCTGCGCCCGCCGTCGGCGGCGCCTCCCACGACCTCCCGGTGGCGACCGCACTCCCGGGTCGACCGGGCGTCCCCTTCGGACGGACCTTCCAGGCCGAGCTGCGCAAGATGGTCGACACCCGGGCAGGTCGCTGGATGGTCATCGTGATGGCCGGCCTGACCGCCGTGATCCTGGCCGCCTTCGTCATCTGGGGGCCGGCCGAGGACGCGACCTTCGCCAACCTGCTGCAGTTCGCCACGATCCCGCTGGCGATGCTGCTGCCGATCATCGGCATCATGGCCGCCACGGCCGAGTGGTCCCAGCGGACCGGGCTGGTCACCTTCACCCTCGAGCCGCGGCGCGGGCGGGTCGTGCTCGCCAAGGCGCTCGGCGCGCTGGCGCTCGGCCTGGTCGTGCTGGCCGTCGCCTTCGCTGCGGCTGCCGTCGCCACCCTGGCCGGGGACGGTGCCTGGGACCTCGACGCGGCCGCCGGCGGCGGGCTGACGCTGGCGCTGCTGATCTACGTGCTGCAGGGTGTGGCGTTCGGCCTGCTGTTCCTCAACACGCCCGTCGCGATCGTGCTGGTGCTGGTGCTGCCCACCGCGTGGTCCATCGTCACGCAGGTCTTCAGCTCGCTCGCCGACGTCGGCGCGTGGCTCGACCTGGACCAGGTCACCCGGCCGCTGTTCGAGGGCGAGATGGCCGGCCAGGACTGGGCGCAGCTCGGCACCGGAGTCGGTGTGTGGGTGCTGCTGCCCTTCGCGATCGGCACCTACCGGGTGCTCACTCGTGAGGTGAAGTAGTCGGGGGACGCTTCACCTCACCCCGGTCACCAGGGGACGTCGATCTCGACGTCTCCGGTGGCCACCCGGGCCGCCAGCGGTCCCAGCGTGACCACGTCACCGGGGACCAGCTGGCGGCCCCGGCGTGTCTCGACCTCGTCGTTGACCCTCACGGCGCCATCGGCGATCACCGGCTTGGCCTCCGCACCGGTCTCGACGAGGTTGGCGAGCTTGAGGAACTGGCCGAGCCGGATCGACTCGTCGCGGATCGGCACGTCGATCGGTACGGGTCGGGGATCGTCAGCCATGGGCCCAGTCAACCAGTAGACCTAGGGTGGACCACCGTGCGGACACGAACCCTGCTCACCGTCCTGGTCCTGGGCCTGCTGGCTCCCCTGCTCACGCTCGGTGCGCCCACCCAGGCCCGCGAGGCGGCGCGGCCCGGGAAGAGCGGGTGCGAGGCCCGCGGCGGCATCGAGGTGTGCTTCACCTCACCGCCCACACGGCGCAACGACCCGACCGTGCTCGCCCGGCCGGCCCGGCTCTTCGACACCGCCGGCCCCGGCGACACGATCCGGATCGCCATGTTCCGCTGGGACATCAAGCCCCCCACCGACGCGATCCTCGCCGCCCAGCGACGGGGCGCCACGGTGCTCCTCGTCGGCGACGACGACCTGCGGCTCAACAAGCAGGGCCGACGGCTGATCACCACGCTCGAGGAGCAGGACCCCTCGAGGACCAACGTCACGATCTGCCGCGGCGCCTGCCTGCCCTGGCGTGCCAAGGGGCCCTTCCCCGACAGCCAGAACGTCCAGCACCTGAAGTTCTACCTCACCGACATCGGCGGGGTGCAGTCGTTCATCACGTCCTCGGCCAACCTCGAGGACCGGCAGTACCGGCAGTACAACTCCTTCCTCAAGATCGACGACCCCGGGCTGCACCAGTTCGGCCTCGACTACTTCGCCCGCCTCCAGGCGCAGAACCTGAAGGTCGACGGGGTGCGCTGGGGCGACCGGCAGAAGGTGTGGCGCAGCGGCGGCACGACCGCCGCCGTCTACCCCAGCCGCGACGACCTGCTGCTCTCCACGCTGCGCGACCTCTCCTGCACGCGGGGCGCCCGCGACGTGTCGGCGATGTTCGCGGTGATCCAGCGCGCCGACGTACGCAACCAGCTCGCGCGGCTGTCACGGTCGGGGTGCCGGGTCCGGATCGTCACCTCGCGCGACACCATCGAGAACTGGCTGGAGCAGCCGCTCGCGGCGGGCGACATCCCCGACGCGCGCGTGCGGACGGTGCTGACCCACGACAAGATGCTCGCCGTGCACGCGAAGTTCCGCGGCCGGGCCACGCACCTGGTCGTGACCGGCACGTCCAACACCACGTGCGGCGGCCTGCTCTACAACGACGAGGTGATGCTGCGCATCGTCGGCAACCGGTGGCTGCACGGGGAGTACCTCGCGCACTTCGACGACGCGTACGCCCGCGCGTGGCAGGGCCGGTCGCAGGTCATGCCGGTGATGAAGCCCTGTCGTTGATCAGGGCTGCGGCCGAGGCCTCGCCGGCTCAGTGCACGGCCAGGCTGAGGGCGTGGATGAGCACGCCCACCAGTCCGCCCACGATCGTGCCGTTGATCCGGATGAACTGCAGGTCGCGGCCCACGTGCAGCTCGATGCGGCGCGCGGCCTCCTTGCCGTCCCACCGTTCGATCGTGTGGGTGATCACGGTCGTGAGCTCGGCGCCGTAGCGCTCGACGGCGAAGACCGTCAGGTCGGCCGCCATCCGGTCGAGGCGCTCACGCAGCGCGGCGTCGTCGCGGAGCCGCCCGGCGAACGCGCTCAGCTCGTCGAGCAGGCGCTGCCGCACCGCACCCTGCGGGTCCTGGATCGAGCCGAGCAGCGCCGAGCGCATGGCCTTCCACAGCGAGATCGCGGTCGTGACGACCTGCGGGTGGTCGAGCAGGCGCTCCTTGAGGCCCTCGGTGCGGCGCTGGGTCTCGGCGTCGTTGAGCAGGTCGTGGGCGAGCTGGCCGAGCATCGAGTCCAGCGCCTCGCGGGCCCGGTGGTGCGGGTCGTCGCGGATGTCCTCGAGCCAGGCGAGGGCCTGCACGTGCAAGCGGGAGGTGACCGCGTCGTTGAGCTTGGGCGGGGCCCACCACGGGGCGCGCTCCTCGAGCACCCGCGTGAAGGTCTCGGGGTTGTCGACCAGCCAGCTGTGCAGCTCGTCGACGGCAAGGTCGACCAGCCCGTGGTGGAGGTCGTCACGCAGCACCTCCATGAGCGTCGTGCCCAGCAGGGGCGAGATCGGCTCCTCGCGGAAGCGCGGCACGAGTGCCTGCGTGACCAGGTCGGCGACGTGGTCGTCGCGCACCTTGCCCAGCGCGATGGCCGCCACCTCGGCGAACTCGTCGACCACGCGACGGGCGTGTGCCTCCTCGCCGAGCCAGTCACCGACGCGCGCCGAGATCGTTGCGGCGGCAACGCGCTCGCGGATGATGTCCTCCTGCAGGAAGTTCTCCCCCACGAACTCCTCGAGGCCCTTGCCCAGCTCGTCCTTGCGCTTGGGCACCAGCGCGGTGTGCGGGATCGGCAGTCCGAGCGGGTGCTTGAAGAGCGCCGTCACCGCGAACCAGTCGGCGATGGCGCCGACCATCGACGCCTCGGCGCCGGCGTTGACGAAGCCCCAGAAACCGTCGCGCCCCAGCGTGGCGACGTACACGCAGGCGGCGAGGACGAGCAGCCCGACGGCGACCGTACGCATCTGTCGCAGGCCGCGTCGGCGCGCCTCGTCGGCGCCCGGATCGGGGGTGATGAGGGAGACGCGGGGCTGCGGGGCAGGGGGTGCGGCGGTGGCCTGGTCGGGCATGCGGACCATCCTCCCCGACCGTGCCAGAATGCCGCGCATGCCTCGCACCGTGATCACCTTCGGAACGTTCGACGTGTTCCATGTCGGGCACCTGCGGGTGCTGGAGCGGGCCGCGGCGCTCGGCGACCGCCTCGTCGTCGGCGTCTCCGCCGACGCGCTCAACGAGCGCAAGAAGGGCCGCGCGCCGATCTTCAGCGAGCGCGAGCGCCTCGCCATCGTCGGGGCCCTCAAGGTGGTCGACGAGGTCTTCGTCGAGGAGAGCCTGGAGCAGAAGCGCGACTACATCGTGGAGCACGGCGCGGACGTGCTCGTGATGGGCGACGACTGGGCGGGCAAGTTCGACGAGCTCTCCGACGCCTGCGAGGTCGTCTACCTCGAGCGGACGCCCGCCATCTCCACCACCGCGATCATCGAGCACATCGCCGACCTCTGACCGGCGCAGGCGGCTAGGCTCGCCACCAGATGACAACCACGAGGGGAACCATGCGCAGAATCGTCACGACCGCAGTGGCCATGGCACTGGTGGGTGGCGCGGCGCTGTCCGCCCCCGCCGTCGCCGCCGACAAGGACCGACGGGCCGACAAGGCCACCACCGCTGTCCAGCAGCAGACCAAGGCGCTCGAGAAGGCTGCCGACAAGGCGCTGGAGCACGGCCTCGGTCTCGCGCCCGGCGCGGTGCCGGAGGTCTCGGACGCCACGGCCCCCGAGACGCTCGCGACCGCGCGACGGGTGCTGTCGGGCGACGCGACGCGTCGCGACCCGTCCGCGACGATCGCCCTGCGCGACCTGTTCATGAAGCGCTCGCAGCTGCGGGGCGAGGACCTGCGCGGGGCCAACGCCCTGCTCGCGCGTCCGACCGACGGTGCCGGCGACAACCAGGGCTTCGGCTACACCGTCCCCGAGGCGGCACCCCTGTGCAACACCCGCATGTGCCTGCACTACGTGCCGACCGGCGCCGACGCACCGCCGTCGGTCGACTGGGCAGCCCAGAACCTCGCGACGATGGACTCGGTCTGGTCGACGATCGTCGACGGCCTCGGCTACCGCGCGCCGCTGGGTGACCGCGCCGAGGGCGGCAACGCGCTCTTCGACGTCTACCTCAAGGACCTCGGCACCGGCCTCTACGGCTTCTGCGCCCCCGAGATCCGCGTCAAGAAGCGCACCGCCTCGGGCTACTGCGTGCTCGACAACGACTACGCCCAGGCGCAGTTCCCCTCCGGCACCCCCATCGACAACCTGGCGGTCACCGCCGGACACGAGTTCTTCCACGCCGTCCAGTTCGCCTACGACTACGCCGAGGACCCGTGGATGATGGAGTCGACGGCGACCTGGATGGAGGAGCGGATCGCCTCGCAGGTCAACGACAACCGCCAGTACTTCCCGACCAGCCAGATCTACGCGCCCTACGTGCCGCTCGACACCTTCACCCGCACGTCCAGCTACCAGTACGGCAACTGGGTGTTCTGGGAGTACCTCACCAACCGCTACGGCATCGGCCTGGTCAAGAAGGCCTGGAAGCAGGCGGGGTCGCTGAAGTCCGACGGCGGCAAGAGCTCCATCCCGGCGCTGCAGCGTATCCTGCGCGGCAAGGGCGGGCTGACCAAGGTCTACGCGAAGTTCGCGGCCGGCAACCTCATCCCCGCGCTCAACTACCCCGAGGGTGCCGAGTACCCGGCCCCCAGGGTGAGCGGCGCGAAGGCGCTCAGCCGCAACAAGCGCGCCAAGCGCTTCGCCACCCGGGTCAACCACCTGTCGTCGGCGTCCTACGTCTACGTCCCCGGCAAGGGCCTCGGGGCGAAGAAGTGGAAGCTCTCCCTCCGGGTCGCCGGGCCGGTCAAGCGCACCTCCCCCGCGGCCGTGGTGGTCACCTACACCACCGACGGCAAGCGCAAGGTCAAGCTCGTCCGCCTCAACCGGGGCGGCGACGGCCACACCAAGGTGGCCTTCAGCAGCCGCTCGGTGGCCGCGGTGTCGGTGACCCTGGTCAACGCCTCCACGCGCTACCGCTGCAACCAGCGCACGCTGCTGGCCTGCGGCGGTCGTCCGCTCGACGACCGGGCCCGCTTCGCCGTGACGGGTCGCGTCACGAAGCGCTGAGCCTCACACCCTGATCGACAGCAGGGCGTGGAGCGCGGCGACGCACTCCGCGACCAGCTGGGACAACGAGACCGGGCGTTCGCCGGTCGGCACTGCCGACCAGGTGAGCGCCCGGTCCTCCGTGTAGGCCCACCACGCGCGTACGACGGCACGCTGGCGCTCCTCGGTGCCCAGCGCCTGCACCACCCGGTCGGTGCTGCCCTCGCGCACGGAGTCCATCACCTCGCTCACCCGCGGGTCGGCCACGCCGTGCCCGTGGACGAGCGCGAGGTAGAAGTCGCGGCGCCGCTCGATCTGCTCGACCATCAGCCGGGTCGCCTGCTCCACCTGCTCGGGCCCGGACAGCGCCTCGTCGGGGGCGGTGTTGCGCAGGATCCGCCGCCCGGCTGCGGAGATGCAGGCGAGGTAGAAGTCGGTCTTGGTCGGGAAGTAGTGGAAGAGCAGCCCGCGGGAGATGCCGGCCTCCCCCGCGATGTCGTCCATCGAGAGGTCCTGGATGGGCGTCTCGACGATCTTGGCCAGCCCGATGCCGACGAGCTGGCGGCGTCGGTCGGGCGCGCTCAGCCGTCGGCGTACGGGTGGGGCGGCGGGTGCTGACGAACCTTCGGACACACTGTTGAGCATTGCTCAACAGTGTGCGAAGGTCAACGTCATGGACTTCTCCCTCTCCCCCCGCGCCGCGGACCTGCGGGCCCGGGTGCACGCCTTCGTCAGCGACGAGATCGAGCCGATCGAGGCCGAGGCGCACCGGCGCATCACCCGCCTGCGCGAGTCCGGTGGTGACAGCTGGACGCCTGACCCGGTCATCGCCGAGCTCCAGGCCAAGGCCCGCGCGCAGGGCCTGTGGAACCTCTTCCTGCCGGCCGCGCACGCCGGCCGCTACGCCGCCGACTTCGGCACCGACGGCGGCGAGGGACTCTCCAACGTCGACTACGCCGCGGTGGCGGAGGTGATGGGCCGCTCGTTCCTGGCACCCATCGTCTTCAACTCCAACGCCCCCGACACCGGCAACATGGAGGTGCTCCTCAAGTACGGCACCGACGCCCAGCGCGAGCAGTGGCTCGAGCCGCTCCTGCGCGCGGAGATCCGCAGCGCCTTCTGCATGACCGAGCCCGAGGTGGCGTCCTCCGACGCCACCAACATGGCCGCCACCGCGACGGTCGAGGGCGACGAGGTCGTCATCAACGGCCGCAAGTGGTGGTCCACCGGCGTCGGCAACCCCGACTGCAAGGTCTTCGTCTTCATGGGTCTCTCCGACCCCGATGCCGACCGCCACTCGCGGCACACGATGGTGCTGGTCCCCCGCGACGCCGCCGGGGTGAAGGTCGAGCGGATGCTCACCACGATGGGCTACTACGACGAGCCGCTCGGCCACGGCGAGGTCTCCTTCGACGACGTGCGGGTGCCGCTGTCCAACGTCCTGCTCGGCCCCGGCCGCGCCTTCGAGATCGCCCAGGGACGCCTCGGCCCCGGCCGGGTCCACCACTGCATGCGCGCCATCGGCCTCGCCGAGCGCGCCCTCGAGCTGGCCTGCGCCCGTGCGGTGTCGCGCACAGCCTTCGGCAAGCCGATCGCCAACCTCGGCGGCAACCGCGAGCGCATCGCCGACGCCCGCATCGCGATCAACCGCTCCCGCCTGCTGGTCATGCACGCCGCGTGGCTGCTCGACCAGGGCATGAGCCGCGAGGCCTACTCCGCGGTCAGCGAGATCAAGGTCGAGGTGCCCAACATGGCGCTCGACGTCATCGACATGGCCATCCAGCTGCACGGCGGCGCAGGCATGTCCGACGACTTCCCCCTCGCCGCGGCGTGGGTCGGCGCGCGGACCCTGCGCCTGGCCGACGGGCCCGACGAGGTGCACCGCAACGTCATCGCCAAGATCGAGCTCGGGAAGCACGCCTCATGAGCCGGGTCCTGGTCACCGGCGCCGCCTCCGGCCTCGGCGCGGCCCTCGTCAATGCCTTCCGCGACCGGGGTGACGAGGTGCTCGCCACCGACCGTGTGGAAGCCGACGGCATCGACATCGTCCTCGACATCACCTCGGACGACGACTGGGCCGCAGCCCTCGACGCCGTGCGCGCTCGCTGGGGCGGCCTCGACGTGCTGGTCAACAACGCCGGCGTCGCCGGCGGCGGGCGGGTCGACCGCTGCACGCTCGAGGAGTGGCAGTGGATCACCGACATCAACCTCTTCGGCCTGGTCCGCGGCACGCGCACGTTCACGCCGATGCTCAAGGAGCAGGGGTCCGGCCACCTCGTCAACGTCGCCTCGCTCGCCGGCCTCGTGCACCCGGCCGGGATGGGCTCCTACAACGCCACGAAGGCCGCGGTGGTGGCCTTCACCGAGACCTGCGGCCACGAGCTGGCGGCGTACGGCATCCGCGCGAGCGTGGTGTGCCCGTCCTACTTCCGCACCAACCTGATGGACTCCATGCAGGGCTCCGACGAGCTCGTAGGACGGGTGGTGGGCGGGCTGGTCGAGCGCTCGCGGGTCACCGCCGACGACATCGCCGCGGCCGTGCTGGCCGGGATGGACGCCGGCGAGGACGTGATCGTGCCCGACGAGGCCGCACGGCAGGCCTACTTCCTCAAGTGGGCCGACCGCCCCGCCTACGACGCCGTCATGCGCGACCAGGCGGCGAAGCTGCTCCTTCGAGACGCCTCGTCCCTCGGCTCCTCAGGAACCGGGGCGCCTGCGGGAGAGGCCGACTCGTGAGCGCCGTGCCCGGCGCCCGCGCGGTGCGCGAGGAGGACGCCTTCGACGTGGCCCGCGTGGCCGCGTGGCTGCGCGAGCACGCCGCGACGCCCGAGGGCCTCGACGGCGAGCCAGAGGTCCAGCAGTTCACGGGCGGGGCGTCCAACCTGACTTACCTGCTGCGCTTCCCGTCCGGTCGCGACCTCATCGTCCGCCGCGCGCCGAAGGGCACGAAGGCCAGGGGTGCGCACGACATGCACCGCGAGTACGTCATCCAGTCGGCGCTGGCACCGGTCTTCGACTACGTCGCGCCGATGGTCGCCTTCTGCGACGACCCCGACGTGGTCGGCGGCGACTTCTACGCCATGGACCGCATCGCCGGTGTCATCCCGCGCAGCGAGTGGCCGGCCGACGTGCCGCTGTCACCGGAGCAGGCGCGCGCGCTCTGCCTCGACGCTGTCGACGTGCTCGCCGAGCTGCACGGCATCGATCCCGGGGCCGCCGGGCTCTCCGACCTCGGCAAGGGCGCGGGCTACGTCCGCCGCCAGGTCGAGGGCTGGTCGACGCGCTACCGCAACGCCCGCACCGACGACGTGCCCGACCTCGAGCAGGTCATGGCGTGGCTCGACGCGCACCAGCCCGACGACGTGGCCACGTGCGTCATCCACAACGACTTCAAGCTCGACAACCTCGTGCTGGACGCCGACGACGTCACCCGGGTCGTCGGGGTGCTGGACTGGGAGATGGCGACCCTCGGCGACCCGCTGATGGACCTCGCCGGCTCGATGGCCTACTGGGTGCAGGCCGACGACACCGAGGAGTTCCAGATGATGCGGCGGGTGCCCACGCACCTGCCCGGCATGCTGACCCGCGACGAGTTCGTGGCGGCGTACGCCGAGCGCACCGGCAGGTCGGTGAGCCCCGAGCAGTGGCGCTTCTACGAGGTCTTCGGGCTCTTCCGGATGGCCGTCATCGCCCAGCAGATCTACTACCGCTTCTTCCACGGGCAGACGACCAACGAGATGTACGCCCTCTTCGGGCCGGCCGTGCAGATCATCGGGCGCCGGCTCGACGGGCTGATCGCCCGGTGAGCCGCATCCTCCTGGTCCGGCACGGCCAGGCGTCCTTCGGTGCGGCCGACTACGACAACCTCTCGCCGACCGGGCACGAGCAGTCGCGCGTCCTGGGCGCCGCCCTCGCAGCGCGCGGCATCACCGCTGACGTCGTGGTGGCGGGCGAGATGAAGCGGCACGCCCAGACGGCCGACGCGGTCCTCGAGGGTGCGCGCTGGGGCACGCGCGTGGACCTCGACGCCGGGTGGAACGAGTTCGACCACGTCCAGGTGCTCGCGGTCCACGACCAGCCGACGACCGTGGAGGGCGAGTCCGAGAAGGTCGCCTTCCAGCGCTGGTTCGAGGAAGCAACGCTGCGCTGGACCTCCGGCGAGCACGAGGCGCTCTACGACGAGTCCTTCGCCGACTTCACCGCCCGTGTCGAGGGTGCGCTGACGCGACTCGTGGACGAGCTGCCGCGCAGGGCCACCGCCGTCGTGCTGACCAGCGGCGGCCCGATCGCGTGGGCAGCCGCGTCGTTGCTGGCCGACGGCGACCGGTCCCGCACGGACCTCTGGCTCCGGCTCAACCCGGTGTCGATCAACACGGGCACCTCGACCGTCGTGTGCGGCGCGAGCGGCACGACGCTCGTCACCTTCAACGCCGCCGACCACCTCTCCCCCGACCTGCTCACCTACCGCTGACCTCCTCAGGAGACCACCATGTCGACCATCCTCATCACCGGCGCCAGCAGCGGCCTGGGCGCCGAGATGGCCCGCCAGCTCGCCGCCCTCGGCCACGACCTCGCGCTGTGCGCACGGCGTACGGACCGGCTCGACGAGCTCGCCGTCGAGATCACCACCGCCCACCCGCAGGCGCGCGTCGGCATCAAGGCGCTCGACGTCACCGACCACGACGCCGTCTTCCGGGTCTTCGAGGAGTTCCGCGAGGAGCTCGGCGGCATCGACAAGGTCGTCGTCAACGCCGGCCTGGGCAAGGGCCAGCCGCTCGGCACCGGGCGCTTCGACGCCAACCGGGAGACCGCGGAGACCAACTTCATCGGCGCGCTCGCCCAGACCGAGGCCGCAGCCCAGATCTTCCGGGCGCAGAACTCCGGCCACCTGGTGATGGTCTCGAGCTTCTCCGCGCTGCGCGGGATGCCGAAGAACATCACGACGTACGCCGCCACTAAGGCCGCGGTCGCGCACCTCGCCGAGGGCTTCCGCGCCGACGTGCACGGCACCCCGATCAAGGTGACCGTCCTCTACCCGGGCTACATCGTCTCGGAGATGTCCGGCACCTCGGCGAAGACCCCGCTCATGGCCTCGACCGAGAAGGGCGTGCGCGCCATGGTCGAGGCGATCGAGAAGGAGAAGAAGTCCGCCGTCGTGCCGGCCTGGCCCTGGGTGCCGCTCGGGTTCGCCATCAAGCGGGTGCCGGTGGGCGTGCTGCGGAAGATGAGCTAGGCGTCACGCGTCCGGTCCGCCGAGCTCCCGCTCGTACTGCAGCAGCTCCGGGCGGGGCTCGAAGGTGCTGCGGCTCCGCTCGCCAGTGGGTGTCCACCCCAGGCGCTCGTAGAACCGGCGACCGCGCTCGTTGCCGGTGAAGACGCGCAACCACGCCCTCGTCACGCCGGCGGAGCGCATCCGCTCGAGGACGGCGTCGTGGGCAGCCTGCGCCGCTCCCGTGCCCCAGCGCTCGGGCGCCATGCCGAAGTGCATGAGCTCGCCCCCGCGCAGGGCAGCGAAGCCGATCACCTCGCCCCCGTCGCCGTCCCTGACCGCCAGGCACTCGATGTCGGAGGACGCGATCTCCTCGAGCCAGCGACGGGCGATCGCCTCGCGGGGGAAGGGGAACTCGTCCTGAGGGAAGACCGCTGCCAGGCCGATCACCGCCCCTGCCTCCTGTGCCTCGATCACGGCCGGCACGTCGGGTGGCGTCATCGCTCCCAGCGACACCTGGGGAGCCGCTGCGACCTGGCGAGGCGACGGCGGTCGATGCGCGGACCAGGTTCCGCCCGGGATGCCTCCGGGGTGCTGTGCCGCCAGCTCGGCCATCCGGGCGAAGGCCGGATCGACGGGCATGTTCGGACTGTCCAGGGCCACCAGGCGGTAGAGGTTGTAGACCAGGTAGGGCTTGTCGGGCGGTTGCTCGAGCACCAGTCGCCGGACGTGCTGCGCGCCTGAGTCCCGGCGCCACCCGCCGATGCTGCACATGTCGTCCCACTCGCCCGGAGTCATGACGACCTCGACGACCCGGCCCGACCCATAGCCAGTCGTGAGCACCACGCTGAGACCGTCGGGGTCCCGTTCGGTCACGTCCCCGACGGTGGCGAGGACGTCGACCAAGTGGTCCCACCACGTGTCGACCCCGCGCTCCATCCGGGAAGGATCGCACAACGGTCTGGCGTCACCGCTGCCAGAATGGCCGCATGGTCCTGACTGTGTGGGTGGCCGTGTGGGTCCTCGACGAGGACCGGCGCACGCTGGGTGTCGGCGACACACTGTCGGAGTGGCTGACCCTCGAGGAGGTCGAGCGACTGCCTCACGTCCCTCCGGAGCGTGTCCAGTCGATCCGCGGTGTCGCGCGAGCGCTCCCGCCCTGGCCGGGGACCGAGGACGGGCGACACCCCGTCTCCGTCAGCGTGGCCGGCGCGACGCTCTACTGGGACGCACCACGCCCGGTCGGCGGCCCGGTGGAGATCACGGGCGTCGTCTCGCTGAACAACATCGACGCACCCGACGGCTTCCCCGTCACGCGCGGTGCCATCCGTCGCGTCCGGATGGAGTGGCGGGCGACAGGCACCGGGACGGACGGGCAGCGCGTGTCCCCTCCGCCGGGCGCGTCGAGCCACTACGAGGACGTGCCGGGCAGCTACCTGCCGGGGTACGACGACGGTCCCGGGCCCGGGTTCCCACTCGCTCCTGCGGCCATCTCTGCTCAGGCACTCCGGTGGAGCGGTTGCCTCGTCGACCTCGAGCCGGACGTGCCCGTGGCGTCGACCGGCAAGACGCCCTGAGAGCATCGGCTCCGTGAAGATCGGGCTGATCGGCGACCTGGAGGGCGAGGTCGACGCAGCTGTCGACTGCCTGAGGCTGCTCGGCGAGCGCGGCGACGTCGACGTCGCCTGCCAGCTGGGCGACCTCCGGCTCGGGTACGGCCCCGATCCCGAGGGATACCTCGACACCATCGAGTCGCTGTGCGCCGACTACGGGATCGAGCTGCAGTGCATCACCGGCAACCACGAGAACTGGGACCTGCTCGACGCACTGTGGGCGGAGGCGCGGTGGCAGGACGCGGACGGCACCCTGCGGCCGATCGCGGTGCGCGACCACATCTCGATGCTCCCCAGGGGGTTCCGCTGGGAGCTGGGCGGACGTTCGTTCATCGCTCTCGGAAGTGCACCGTCGGTGAACCGCGGGCTGCTGACCGAGGGCGTCGACTGGTGGCCCACCGAGGTGCTCCGCGAGGAGCACGTGCAGGCGACGATCGCGGGTGGCCACGCCGAGGTCATGCTCACCCACGACAGCCCTGACCGGCCCTACTGCACCGCCCCTGTCGCCGACATCATGGCCGGCAACCCGATGGGCTGGCCCGACGACGTGCTGGCGTACGCCGCCGACGGCATCGACAAGGTCACGCGGGCTGTGCTGGGCGTTCGGCCCAGGCTCCTCGCCCACGGGCACTTCCACGTCGCAGGCGAGGCGGACGTACGGCTTCCGAGTGCCGACCACGACACGACCATCTGGTCCTTGGCGGCGCGCCGGGATCCCGGCAACGTCCGTGTGCTCGACCTGGACACGCTCACCGACGCTGCGGAGAACGCGACGGCGTGATCGGCACGCGCGGTCCGCCCCAGTGGCTACTAGGAGACTTCCCGCAGGATCGGTGTCTGGCCAGACTCTGATCTAGGTGATCGTCGGGACGCTCTCAATCGCGGCTGCCCACCCGATCTCGGGTGTGGCTCTCATCTGGACTGCGACCCGTCGATCACTGTGACGAGGCGTGGCTCAAGAGGGGTCTGCCCAGCTCGTAGTAGCACTGCCCACCTCGCCGTCCTGCTGGATTTCCGAGCGCAGACGAGGTGAGCAGATGAGCAGCAGCAAGCACGTCATCATCGGGGTCGATCCCCACAAGATGTCGGTGACGATCGAGGTCGTCGACATCCATGAACGGTTGCTTGGCAGTGGCAGGTTCGCTACCGACAAGGCCGGTTACGCCGCGATGCAGCGTTATGTGAAGCAGTGGCCCGACCGGGTCTGGGCCGTTGAAGGAGCCAACGGTGCCGGCCGTCCTCTGGCCCAACGACTCGTCGCCGCTGGTGAGAATGTGGTCGACGTCCCGGCCAAGTTGGCGGCTCGGGTGCGGCTGTTCGACACCGGCCACAACCGCAAGACCGACGCGCTGGACGCTCACTCCATCGCGGTGGTCGCGGTCCGCACCGACGGGCTGCGGGTACTGGTCGAGGACGGTCATCTAGAAGCGCTGCGGATGCTCACCGACCGTCGTGACGAGCTCGCTCACCAGCGAGTGCAGACGGTCAACCGGCTGCAGCGCCTGCTCAGCGAGCTGCTGCCTGGCCTGCGCAAACGCGACCTGTCGGCCGCTCAGGCCAAGGCCATGCTCGCCACCGTGCGCCCCCGTGACATCGCCGGCAAGACTCGCCGCCGGATGGCTGCTGAGGAGATCAGGGACCTCGTCACGGTCGACGCCAAGCTCAAGAAGATCAAGGCCGAGCTGAAGGCCGCGGTCCTCGAGCGCGGCTCGCACCTGATGGACATCTACGGCGTTGGCCCCGCAGGTGCTGCGCGGGTGCTGGCCGACGTCGGCGACGTCGCCCGCTTCGCTGACCGCAACCGCTTCGCGTCATGGACCGGCACCGCACCCTTGGACGCCTCCTCAGGAGAGCAGACCCGCCACCGTCTGTCACGGGCCGGGAACCGGCGGATGAACCACCTGCTGCACGTCGCGGCGATCGTGCAGATCCGCCACGACACCGAAGGCCGGGCCTACTACCGACGCAAGCTCGCCACCGGCAAGACACCCATGGAAGCACTGCGCTGCCTCAAGCGACGCCTGTCCGACGTCGTCTACCGCCAGCTCGTCGCCGACGCCCAACGCGCGCAGCAGCGCGATGGAGCGGATCCGGGAGGGCACTGCGGGGCGACTCTTCATTCCAGCGCGGCCGACTTGCACCCGCTCATCGACACTTCGGATCAGCCACTTCCCGGACCCGCGCAGCCGACGCTACGCCGAGCACCAGCCATCAGGAAGACCCTCACCAGAGCGGCTCCTTGACACAGAGGGGAGCCAGATCCGGACGCTTCACTCCCCCCGCTCCGAGAAAGGGAGGCTCGGGTCGTCGTTGCCGCTGAACTCCGAGACGATGACCGCGTCCCACGCCCGTACGATGCGGGCGGCTTGCTGCTCGGTGGAAGCCAGACCAGTGAGCAACACGTTGTTCTGGTAGCCGGAGACGACGAATCACCAGCGATCGAGATCGTCGACGCGGGACAGCGTCGCCCAGAAGTGCCCCGACAGCTCATCCGGGAAGTGGTCGGCCGGAGGATTTTCCACGTGGTGACTCTACGACGAGCCGGAGCGCGTTCGATCCCAGAGAATCCGCGCCAGGACCAGCTCGGACGTCAGCCGCAGAGCCCCTCGCCGTGCTCGACCAGCGGTGCCAGGCTCATGCGTCCGTACGGTTGGGAAGGGTCGGGCGACCAGACCTCCGCGAAACTGGTCGACACCCCACGCGTTCCCGTCGTGCGGTCGATCGCGTCGGTGCGCCCGTCGACCTGGACGGAGACGAATCCTTCCTGGCAGGTGAGCAGGACCGAGTCGACAGTCAGCGGCCACCCGCTGCCCACGTCGCTGCGGTGGACCTCGCTCGTCTCGCCGAAGCCCTTGTCGGGCGCGCCGCACGCGCTCAACAAGATGACGGCGGCCACGGCGATGAGCAGTCGAAGCACGTGAGGAGGGTATGCCGGAGAAACACTCCGCGGTGGACCGTCGGCCTACGTACTCCTGGCGTAGGTGACCTTGTTGTCGGCGTGGACTGTCATCGCGTAGCGGGAGTCGTGGGCCAGGCGGTGATGTCGCGGGCACAGGAGCCGGCCGTTGGCGAGGTCGGTGAGCCCGTATCGCGACCAGGGATCGTCGTGGTGGGCGTGGCACCCCGACGCCGAGGTCTCGCACCCGCGAGCGGTGCAGCCGCCGTCGCGCAGGCCGAGCGCGATGCGCTGCGCCTTCGTGAAGAGCCGAGCCGCGCGCCCCATGTCCAGAGGCACGGACTTCGTGCCCAGCACGACCGGGATGATTCCCGCCTCGCACGCCAGCCGTCGCGCCTGACCGGCGGACATCCGCGACCCGTCGTCCAGCAGCGCGGTGGCGGTCTCGCCCATCAGCTGCTCGATCGTCATCGTCACCACCACCGTGGCGTTCACCCCAGCGGTCTGCGGGGTCGCATCCACCGGGTAGCGCTCGACGTACTCGACCAACGCCTCCCCCAACCGACGCCGCAGCGGCTTCCACTCACCGTTCTCGTCGCGGAGCTCGTCGTCGGCGTGCCGGGCCGGGTTGGCCAGCGCAAGCAGGTGCCGCTTCAACATCGCGCCCACGTGCGAGGGCACGACGAACCGGCCGTGGCAGCGGCCCTCGCCGTCATCGACCAGAGTCAGCTCCACCCCGGCGGTGGCGCGGTCCTCCTCCATACGCAGCACCGCCTCCTCGCGGGACTCGCCCACCTCGGGGGCCACCACGTCGAGGATCCGCTTCCCGATCTGCCGCAGCTCCCGGGCGTCGTGCTGCAGCGCCAGCCGCAGCAGCGCCTCCTCCGCGTCACCACGGACCTCAGCATCGACATGAGAAGGGAGCGCATCGACCGCCTCGGTGATCACCCGCGCCTGCTCCGCCCGCACGGCACCTGACGTCAACGCCGTCGCGACCCACGGGTGCTCCTCGAGCGCCCGCCCCAGCGCCAGGTCGCGGCGCGCCTCACGCCGCGTCGTCCTCGTCTCGACCGCCAGCCACGCCGCCGCATCCCGCAGCCCGTGCGCCTCACCCACATCATCGGACGCGGCAAGGAGTCGCGCAGTCACGGCGTCGAGCTGGGAGCGGACCTCCGTCAACGCCACCAGCGCCGCCTGCTTGTCGTCGGTCGTCATGAACGCCGGCTCCACCGACGAGACGTCCTTCAACACGGCGCGCAGGTCGCCCGCACACTCGATGATCGGATGCACCAGCCACCTCCTCGCACGCACTCACGGACCACCGCCCTGATCGGGCGGAGCGGAGAGGCATGACTGGTGGCACCGTTGCCAGGTCGTCACCCGAGAGCCTTCAAGGCATCCCGCCAGCACCACGACGGGTTCTATGGATGACTGTCCCGATCCCGGGATCCCCGTCACCTCAGACGAGGGATCCGTTCCGGACCGGCGTGCTCACGCCATCGTACGCCTGTTCGAATACGGATGCAAGCACTTCAGACGTCCGTCCCGGACGACTCCCCCGGCGCCTCACGGTCGACAGGCATGCACTGGCCCAGCGTGATCGCCTTGTACTTCGCGAACTCGGGCGAGGACCGGGCGGCCCCGGGGTAGGCCTCGGCATCCAGCTCCGCGTAGTAGCGCACCGCCTCGACCAGCTCGCTGGCCTTCGTCGACCCGTCGTCCTGCTCCTCGGCCAGCGGCACTGCAGCCTCGAAGTGCTCCACGGTGCCGTCGTAGTCACCGAGGTTGAAGGCATCGATGCCGGTCCGCACCTCCTCGCACGCCGCGCTGTCGACGACAGGGACATCGGTCTCGGGCACGGCCTCACTGGCACCCCGGTCGCTCCCACCCGGCTCGCCGGCGCCGGTGCAGCCGGCCGAGAGCGCGACGACGGCGACCACGGTCGCCACGACTCCTGCCCTCACCCGCTCGAGGCTACCTCCGCCCCCTCGAACGGGTCCGCCAGCAGCAAGCGGGCCCACAGGTCGCCCAGGCGCCTGGCGTAGGTGTCGGCCGACCAACCGCGCGCCAGCGCGAGGGCGTAGTGCTCCGGGGAGTTGGTCATCCAGAGCAGGTCGGCGACCTCGTCGTCGTCGAGGTCGTCCCTCACCTCACCCGTGGCGCGCAGGTCGACGGCGAGCTTGAGCATGTTGGCCCGGCGGCGCGCGCGGATGCTGTCGCGCAGCTCCGCGCAGTCCGGCTCGGTCAGCGCGGCCTGCGCCAGCGAGTCGAAGAGCGGCGCGACCCGCGGCATCACGCGGCCCAGCGCGTCGGCGTACGTCTCGAGCTTGGCGCGTGCGCCCTCGGCGGCCAGCACCGCCTGCACGTAGTCGCGCTGCTCGGCGACCACGGGCTCGTCCGTGCCGGCGAGGGCCATGTCGATCACCGCGAGCAGGAGCTGCGGCTTGCGACCGACGCTGCGGTAGACGGTGTCGACGTTGACCCCGGCGCTCGTCGCGATCCCGGCGACAGCGGTGGCGGCATAGCCCCGGTCGACGAAGTGCTCCCGCGCCGCACGCAGCACCGCCGTCCGCGTTGCCGCCGCCTGCTCCGCGCGCCGCTCGGAGCGGTAGGACCTCTTGACCTGTTCGACCACGCGTCGTAGCGTACATTCATCCGAAGTCGCTTCGGGTGAATCGAGGTCGTGTCATGACGGACTCCACCACCGCCGCCGAGGGCGTCGTCGTACGCCGTCCCGGCGAGGGCCCGGCGACCTGGGCGATGGGCTCGCTCTTCGAGCACCTCGTCGGAGCCGCGGAGACCGGCGGCCGGCTCGGCGTCTCCCTCGTGACGCAGCCGCCCGGCATCGCCACTCCCCTGCACCGCCACACCCGGGAGGCAGAGGCCTTCCTCGTCCTCGAGGGACAGGTGAGCTACCGCGCGGGCGACGAGATCCACGAGCTCGACGACGGATGCTTCATCTGGCTGCCGCAGGCGGTGCCGCACGCCTTCCGCATCCGGGGCACGTCGCCGGCGCGGTTCGTCGCGTTCACCGCCCCGGGTGGCCTGATGGACCTCTACGACGAGGTCGGCATCGCGGCGCGCGAGCGGCGCCTGCCCGGCGAGGACGGGCTGCCGCCCGAGGTCGAGCTGCCGAGGTGGGCCGAGGTCGGTCCGCGCTACGGGCTGGAGGTCGTGGGACCGGGCATCCCCGAGTAGGGCTTCCCCCTCCGAACTGGAGCCTCACCCCCGAAACTTCGGGGGTGAGGCTCCAGTTTCCCCGGGTACCCGGGGATCGCGACGCGGCAAGGGGCAGCGCCCTCAGCCCGTCGGCGGCTCCGGCTCGCGGGTGATGTGCATGGCGGCCTCCTCGGCCGAGGCGCCGGCGCCGTCGATGCCGACGTCGAGGGCGACCTCCTGCTTGTCGACGTCCTCGCCCAGACCCTCGTCGGGCTGGACCAGGCGGCCGCTGCGCTCGTCGGCCTCGTCGAGGCCGAGCTGCTCGTCGAGGGCGTTCTCGTCCTCGCGGTCGGTGGTGTCCTCCGCCTCGGCGTACGGGTCGGGCTCGGGCTCCTCCTCGGCGAGCTTCTCGTCGAGGGACTCGCCCTGGAGGCGCTCGGCCTCGGTCGGGTAGTCCTCATAGCCCTTCGGGGCCCGGTCCGGCGGCGAGTAGCCGCGGTCCAGCACGTCCTCGAGGTCGCCGTCGTCCAGCGTGTCCCCGGGCTGCAGCTGGTCCTCGTCGTCGACCGACATGTCGCCGTAGATTTCGCGATCTTCGCTCATGCCTCCTGCCTACCGGCCGAGGACCGGCGGGACAAGGGCCGAGGGTCCCCAGCAGGTCCGCAGGGGTGGGACTCAGCCCAGCTCGCGCTCCAGCGCGTCGGTGAGCAGCGCGACCAGGGCCTCGGTCTGGATGTTGGCCGAGGACGAGACCTCCTCGTCGGAGCCGTCGAGCGCACGCGCCGCGAGACCGGCCTTGGAGTCGATGAGCTCCGCGATGCGGGTGTCGATGGTCTGCGCGGCGATGATCCGCCACGCCGTCACCGGGTCGCTCTGACCGATGCGGTGCACGCGGTCGATGGCCTGGGTCTGCTCGGCGTCCGTCCACGACAGCTCGGCCAGCACCACGTTGGACGCGACCTGGAGGTTGACGCCCACGCCGGCGGCGGCGAGCGAGCAGACGATGACCTGCACGTCGGGGTCGTTGACGAACGACTCGATCGCACGCTCGCGCGCCTTGGGCGACTGGTCGCCTCGGATCGAGGCGTGCTTGAGCCCGCGCCGGGTGAAGGTCTCCTCGGCGATGTCCATGACGTCGACGTGGCGGGCGAAGAACACCACCTTGCCGACGTTGCGCGCCAGCTGGGCGGCGTAGTCGGCGGCGAGGCCGGCCTTCGCGCGGCCGATGCGGCGGAACATGGAGAAGACGTTCTCCCCGCCGGTGCCGGAGTCCATCTCCTCGCGCTCCCACGTCGCGACGCGGCGTACGAGCTCGTGGTCGATGCCGTCGACGACGGATCCCGTACGCCGGGTCTCGAGCGCCGCCTTGTAGCGCTGGACGAGCCTGCGGGCGAGCTCCTGCTCCGCTCCACGGATCGAGCGGGTGTCCTCGTCGTCGAGCTCGACGGGGATGTCGGCGATGCGGCGGGCCGGGATGTCCGAGGCGACGTCGACCTTGCGACGACGCACGATGCCCTGGTCGATGACGGCCTTGCGCGCCGCGGGGTAGAACGGCGGGTCGGCCGGCGTGAGGTCGGTCTCCTCGAGCGCCTCCATCAGCCGGGCCATCGGCATCGTGTCGTCGATCCAGCCCAGGAACTGCCAGATCGCGCGGAAGTCCTCGATGTCGTTGATCAGCGGGGTGCCGGTGAGCGCCATCAGCAGCGGGCGGGCGGTGCGCGCGCGCAGCCGCTCGGACAGCTCGAGCACGTGGCGCGAGCGCTGCGAGGTCTTGTTCTTGATGAAGTGGGCCTCGTCGACGACCATCCCGCGGAAGCCGAAGTCGCCGAGCCAGCCTACGTGGCGGTCGAGGATCTCGTAGTTGACGATGATGACGTCGGCGAAGGCGTCGACCCGGTCACCGTCGCCGTGGATCACGGTGGCGCGGCGGCGCGGGGTCCAGCGCTCGGTCTCGCGCGCCCAGTTGGTCTTGACGACGTTGGGGCACACCACGAGGAGCGGGAAGGCGTCGGCGGCCTGCGCGGCGAGGAGCGCCTGCGCGGTCTTGCCGAGGCCGGGCTCGTCGGCGAGCAGGAAGGTGCGGTGGCCCTCGGCGGCCGAGGCGATGAGCCGCGCCTGGTGGGGCATCAGCTCGAGCTTGCCGGGAGCGTTGAGGGAGGTGGCCTCGGGCAGGTCCATGCACGAGGAGGCGCCGCCGAGCTCGAACGAGCGGAACAGCGGGCCGAGCAGCTCCCAGGTCGCCAGCCGCCCGTGCACGCGGCGGCGCTCGCGGCCGATGCCGAAGTCGGGCACGAGGAACGGGTTGGCGAGCTGGTGCTGCACGACCGACTGCGGGACGACGCGGCGCTCACCGAGGCCGGGGCCGGCCTCGTCGTCGGGCTTCGGCTCCTCGGGGACGACCTCGACCCCGGCCTTGCGCAGCATCTCCAGCCGCAGGTCACGGGCGCTGTCGGTGACGACCGCGTCCTCCGAGAGCAGCGCGAAGAGCGAGGGGTCGCGGGTGGCGGTCTTGGCCAGGATCGTCGCGATGCCGTCGAGGCGCTTGAGCTCGTCGGCCTTCTGGGCGTCGGTCAGCTCGGACGAGGCGCGTACGTCGCCGCGGTGCTCGCGCACCAGCAGCGCGACCACCTGGAACCGCACCCGCTGCCCCGGCGCGAGCGGGCCGCGCTGGACGGCGGACTCGAGCTCGCGCACGGCGCGGGCCAGCACGGGGACGATGCCCTCGTTGTCCTTGTGACGGGCATGCGCAGGGGTGCGACGACCGCCGCGTGAGCGCTGGCGCTGGGCCAAGGGGTCCTCCCGGACTTGGGTACGCGTCGCAGCAAGGGCGAGCCCGGGTGCGGCTCTGCCCGCACGCCACGGCGTGAGGTGTGGAGCGGGCGCCAGGTGCGCGGTGGCCGGCGGATCGGGGGTGATCACAGCGGCACGGCGTCTGGAACGCTGCGACCACTGTAGCCCCCGCCGGGTCGTTGTCGGTAAATGTCTGAGGATCAGCGCGCCGGGCGGTGGTCGACGATGCGGCGCATCTTCCCGACCGAGCGCTCGATCGACGCCACGTCGACCACGTCCACCGTCACGCTGACACCGATCGACGCCTTGATCCTGCGGGCGAGCTCGGCCTCGGCCGCGGCCACCTCACCCGCCGTGGTGTGCTCGCGGCGCTCGACCCGGACGGTGAGGGTGTCGAGGTTGCCGCTGCGGTCGAGGTGGCACTGGAAGTGCGGCGACAGCGCCGGCAGCCCGAGGACGATCTCCTCGATCTGGGTCGGGAAGAGATTCACCCCGCGCAGGATGATCATGTCGTCGGTGCGACCGGTGATCTTCTCCATCCGCCGCATCGTGCGGGCCGTGCCCGGCAGCAGCCGGGTGAGGTCGCGGGTGCGGTAGCGGATGACCGGCATGGCCTGCTTGGTGAGGGTGGTGAACACCAGCTCCCCCTCCTCCCCGTCGGGCAGCACCTCGCCCGTCACCGGGTCGATGATCTCGGGGTAGAACTGGTCCTCCCACACGTGCAGGCCGTCCTTGGTCTCCACGCACTCGCTGGCCACGCCGGGACCGATCACCTCGGACAGGCCGTAGATGTCGACGGCGTGCATGTCGGTGCGCTCCTCCATCTCGCGGCGCATGTCGTTGGTCCACGGCTCCGCCCCGAAGATGCCGACCTTGAGCGAGGTCGAGCGCGGGTCGACGCCCTGCGCCTCCATCTCGTCGATGATCGAGAGCATGTAGGACGGCGTCACCATGATCACGTCGGGCTCGAAGTCCACGATCAGCTGCACCTGGCGCTGCGTCATGCCTCCGGAGACCGGCACCACCGTGCAGCCGAGGCGCTCGGCCCCGGCGTGGGCGCCGAGTCCGCCGGTGAAGAGCCCGTAGCCGTAGGCGTTGTGCAGCACCATCCCGCGCCGCCCACCGGCCGCGCGGATCGACCGGGCGACGACGTCGGCCCACATGTCGAGGTCGTCGCGGGTGTAGCCGACCACGGTCGGCTTGCCGGTCGTGCCGCTGGAGGCGTGGAGGCGTACGACGTCCTCGCGCGGCACCGCGAACATCCCGAACGGGTAGTTGTCGCGCAGCGTCGCCTTGGTCGTGAACGGCAGCCGGGCCAGGTCGGCCAGCGACCCGATGTCGTCCGGGCCGACGCCGGCCTCGTCGAAGGCGCGGCGGTAGTGGGGGACGTGGTCGTAGGCGTGGCGAACCGACCACTGCAACCGCTCGAGCTGCAGCGCGCGCAGGTCCTCCAGCGGAGCGGTCTCGATCGGGTCCAGGTCGCCGGGCCGGGGTGTCAGGTCGAGCACGGTGTGGTCCTCCGGGTCGCGGGCGTGTCGGGGGTGTCGGTCGTGGGAAGGTGTCCGGCATGGCAGAGAGGTCGGAGGGCGCGTCGCGCCGGGGGCGCCCCGGTCACGACCAGCAGGCCGTGGTGCGGGTGGCGGTCGACCTCTTCAACCGCCAGGGCTACGACGCCACGAGCGTGGGCGACGTGGCCAGGGAGCTGGGGCTGACGAAGTCGGCGATCTACCACCACGTGCCGAGCAAGGAGCACCTGCTCCAGAGCGCCGTGGACGAGGCCCTGGACGCGCTGACCGCGGCGCTCGACGCCGTCTCGGCCACCGACGGCCTCGACGCCGAGCAGCGCCTGCGCGCCGCCGTACGCAGCAGCGTGACCGTGCTGGTCGACCACCTGCCCGCGGTGACCCTGCTGCTGCGGGTGCACGGCAACACGCCGGTCGAGAAGGCGGCGCTCGCGCGCCGACGTGGCATCGACGAGCGGCTGGCCGACATGGTCCGCGACGCGGTCGACGAGGGCGTGCTCCGCGACGACCTCGACCCGCTCGTGATCAGCCGGCTGCTCTTCGGCATGGTGAACTCGCTGGTCGAGTGGGTGCGACCGGGCGTGGAGGCGGCACCGCTGACCGACGCCGTCGTGGCGCTGGCCTTCGACGGGCTCACCCACGGGGCGCACTTCCCCGGTCAGGCAGGGTCCGGCTCCGGCCGCGGAACTCAGCGATGACCTCGCCGGCCTCGGGGTCGTCGGCGCGCACCGTGACGTCGTAGATCCCCGACCGGCCGCGCAGCGAGACCTCGCGCGCCTCCGCGTGCAGGACCTGGCCGAGCCGACCCGGCTGGAGGAAGTCGATCGAGAAGCCCGCGGCCACCGTCACCGGCCCGTGGGAGTTGCAGGCCAGCGCGAAGGCGGAGTCGGCCAGGCTGGCGATCACCCCGCCGTGGCAGAGGTCGTGGCCGTTGACCATGTCGGGGCGCACGAGCATCGACACCCGCGCGCGGCCGGGACCGACCTCGACGGCCTGCATCCCGAGCATCGCGCTGGCCGCGTCGTCGGCCCACATCCCCCTCGCCGCGTCGTGCACGTCGGCCTAGGCGTCGAAGTCGACGGTGACGGCGTCGCCGAGCGGGAAGCTCTGGCAGGTCAGCACGAACCCGGCGTCGACCTCGGCGGGCTCGAGGGCGTAGTTGCGGCGCATGTCGACCTCGCCCTCGACCACCTTCGCGCGGCAGGTGCCGCACACGCCGCCCTTGCAGGCGAACGGCAGGTCCGAGCGGGTGGCCTGGGCACTGTCGAGGATGCTCTGGTCCTGCGGCAGCGCCGCGGTGGCGGAGAGGCCGTCGAGCACCACCGTCACGTCGGTGGTCGCTCCCTCGCGCACCGCGACGGGACGGTGGAGCTCCGGCGGCGGCGCGTCGACGTAGAACAGCTCGGCGTGCACCCGGTCGTCGGCCACGCCCAGCTCGCGCAGCACGTCGCGCGCCTGCTCGACCATGGCGTACGGCCCGCACAGCCACACGTGGTCGAACCGGTCGACCGGCAGCAGCGAGGTGAGGATGCGGCGGATCCGGTCGGCGTCGAGCCGTCCGGAGAAGAGCTCGACGTCGCGCGGCTCGCGGGACAGCACGTGCACCAGCTGGAGGCGCGCTCCGTGGGCGTTCTTGAGGTCGCCGAGCTCCTCGGAGAACATCACCGAGGAGGTCGTGCGGTTGCCGTAGACCAGCGCCACCTCGGCATCGCCACCCGCCAGCAGGGACCCCGCGATCGACAGCATCGGCGTGATCCCGGAGCCCGCGGCGAGGCACAGGTGCCGCCCACCGGTGGCGGGATCGACGGTGAAGCTGCCGCTGGGGACCTGCACGTCGACCTCGTCGCCGGGGCGGACGTCGCGGACCAGCCAGCGGGAGAACAGCCCGTCCGGGATCTCGCGCACGCCGATGCGCGGGACCGCGCCTGCGGGCGCGCAGATCGAGTAGGTGCGGCGCTCCTCGCGCCCGTCGATGGTGCGGCGCAGGGTCAGCGACTGCCCCGGCGCGAAGTCGTACTCCCCCACCAGGTCGGCCGGGACGTCGAAGGTGATCGCCGCGGAGTCGTCGGTCAGCGGCTCGACGCGCGCGACGGTGAGCGTGTGGAAGGCGGCCGATCGCGTACGCCGTGGGGTGTCGAGGACGGTCATCAGATCTCCTTGACGTGCTCGAAGGGCTCCGCGCACGCGGTGCAGCGGTAGAGGGCCTTGCAGGCGGTGGCGCCGAACTCCGAGGTCAGCTCCACCTCGGTCGACGAGCAGCGCGGGCAGGTGAGATTGCGGCGCACGGGCAGGAGCGTCAGCGGGACGGGACCGGTGCGGTGCGGTGCGGGACCGGGAGCGGAGAGGCCGTGGTCGCGCAGCGCCTGCCGGCCGCGGTCGGTGATCCAGTCGCTGGACCACGCCGGGGACAGCGAGACCTCCACAGTGGCGGCGTAGCCGGCGTCGGCGAGGCGGTGGACCAGGTCGTCGCGCATCGTGGCCATCGCCGGGCACCCGGAGTAGGTGGGCGTGATCGTGACGACGACGCCGTCCGCCTCCTCGCGCACCCCGCGCAGCACGCCGAGGTCCTCGAGGGTCAGCATCGGCATCTCCGGGTCGGTGACCGACGCGGCGACCTCACGCGCGCGCACGCTCACCACCGGCCCGTGGGGTGGGCGCGGGCCACGACCTGCATCTCGGCGAGCATCCGCGACAGCGCCTCGGAGTGCAGGCCGTCGCGTCCGGTGCGACCGCGTACGCCGGCCAGCGGCTGGCCCTGCGGACGGTCGACCTCGCTCACGGCAAGCACCTGCTCGAGCACCACCTCGACCGCGCTGGCCACGGAGTCCGGGGCGACGCCGACGCCGGCCTCGGCCACGGACTGCTCGACGGGGTGCGTGGTGAGGAGCTCGGGGTAGAGGGGCCACAGCTCGCGCAGCGCCGCCTCGAGGCGTCGGCGGGACTCGTCCGTGCCCTGGGCGAGGGTGAGGAACCAGCGGCCGGCGTAGTCGCGGTGGTAGGCCAGCTCCTTGACGCCCTTGACCGCGATGGCGGACAGGACCGGGTCGCGGCTGGAGGCGAGCTGCTCGAGGAGGGCGAGCCGCACGCTGGAGAAGAGCAGCAGCCGCACGACCGTGTGCGCGAAGTCGCCGTTGGGGACCTCGGCCAGCCGGACGTTGCGGAAGTCGCCGGCCTCGCGGAAGAACGCCAGCGCGTCCTCGGCAGGGACGGGCGAACCCTCGGGCAGCGCCGGCACGACGGCGGGGTCGGCAGCTGCGGCCCGTGCGAGCAGGAGCCGCGCCTGGCCCAGGAGGTCGAGCGCGGTGTTGGCCAGCGCGATGTCCTCCTCGAGGTCGGGGGCACGGCTGCACCACTCCGAGAGCCGGTGCGACATCACGAGCGCGTCGTCGCCGAGCATCAGGCAGTAGGCCGCCAGGGCCGCGGGGTCGACGTCGGCGGGGACCGTCGTGTCGACGCCGGCCAGCGGGTCCTCGAAGTCGGTGCCGAAGGCCCACTGGGAGGAGTCGCCGGCGACCTCGTGGTGCTCGAGCAGGCCGTCGTAGGCGCTGCCGGCGGACTCGTTGGGGTCGGGGGTGAGGTGCGACATCGGGTTCCTCACATGTGGGGGACGTCGTCGGGGATGGAGTAGAAGGTCGGGTGGCGGTAGACCTTGTCGCCGCTCGGGGCGAACATCGGGTCCTTCTCGTCCGGGCTGGACGCGGCGACGTGGCGGGCCTGGACCACCCAGACGCTGACGCCCTCGTTGCGGCGGGTGTAGACGTCGCGGGCGTGGCGCAGCGCCATCTCGTCGTCGGCGGCGTGCAGCGAGCCGACGTGGACGTGGTTGAGCCCGCGCTTGCCGCGCACGAACACCTCGTAGAGGGGCCACTCGCGCTCCGAGCCGTGCCCGGGCTTCGCCGCGGGGACACCCTCCAGCGGCACCGCGCCATGACCGCCCTCGGCGGTGAAGTCCTGCCCGCTCATGCGTGCGCCGCCTCTCGCTGGCGGTCGGCGAAGGCCAGGGCCGCCTCGCGGACCCAGGCCCCGTCCTCGTGGGCCGCACGGCGGTGGGCGATGCGCTGGGCGTTGCAGGGGCCGTTGCCCTTCACGACCTGCATGAACTCGTCCCAGTCGGGCTCGCCGAAGTCGTGGTGGCCACGCTCGGCGTTCCATGTCAGGTCCGGGTCGGGGAAGGTGACGCCGAGGGCCTCGGCCTGCGGCACCGACATGTCGACGAAGCGCTGGCGCAGGTCGTCGTTGGTGTTGCGCTTGATCCCCCACGCCATCGACTGGGCGGTGTTGGGCGAGTCCTCGTCGGGCGGGCCGAACATCATCAGAGCCGGCCACCAGAACCGGTCAACCGACTCCTGCACCATCGCGCGCTGCTCCTCGGTGCCCTGCATCATCGTCATCAGCAGCTCGTAGCCCTGGCGCTGGTGGAAGGACTCCTCCTTGCACACCCGGATCATGGCGCGGCCGTAGGGACCGTACGACGTGCGGCACAGCGGCACCTGGTTGCAGATCGCCGCACCGTCGACCAGCCAGCCGATCGTGCCGACGTCGGCGTACGACAGCGTCGGGTAGTTGAAGATCGAGGAGTACTTCTGGCGGCCCTCGATGAGCATCTCGGTCAGCTCGCCGCGCGAGACGCCGAGGGTCTCGGCGGCGGAGTAGAGGTAGAGCCCGTGGCCGGCCTCGTCCTGCACCTTGGCCAGGAGGATCGCCTTGCGGCGCAGGCTCGGGGCGCGGGTGATCCAGTTGCCCTCCGGCTGCATGCCGATGATCTCGCTGTGCGCGTGCTGGGCGATCTGGCGCACGAGGGTCTTGCGATAGCCCTCCGGCATCCAGTCGCGGGGCTCGATGCGCTCGCTGCGCGCGATCGTGTCCTCGAAGCGCGCCTCCAGCGCGGTCAGCTGGGCGTCGGTCGCCGTGTCGCTCGTGGTCACCGCTCCTCCTCCGGATGGGCTTTACTGACCGAACGGTCTGTATTACTTTTGCACGACGCGCCCCGTGCGTGCAAGCACCGGGGAGCACCCGCGTGCCCCGCCCCTCCCCCGGACCCGATGGAGCCGTCGTGACCCGTTTGCTCGAGAGCTACGCCGCAGGACGCTGGTTCACCTCCTCCGCCGAGGGCGACCCGCTGCTCGACGCCTCCACGGGCGAGGAGGTCGCGCGCATCTCCAGCTCCGGCCTCGACCTCGGCGCGATGGCCCACCACGCCCGCGCCGTGGGCGGCCCCGCGATCCGGGCGCTGACGTTCCACGAGCGCGCCCTGCTCCTCAAGGAGCTCGCGACCCACCTGACGGGTCTCAAGGACGAGTTCTACGAGCTGTCGCTGCGCACCGGCGCGACACGGCGCGACTCGATGATCGACATCGACGGCGGCTTCGGCACCGTCTTCAGCTACTCCTCCAAGAGCCGCCGCGAGCTCCCCAACGACGTCGTCGTGTGCGACGGCGACCTCGAGCAGCTCGGCCGGACCGGCATCTTCATGGGCCAGCACGTCTACACCTCGCGCCCCGGGGTGGCCGTCCAGATCAATGCCTTCAACTTCCCCGTCTGGGGCATGCTCGAGAAGCTCGCGCCGGCCTTCGTCGCCGGGCTCCCCTCCCTCGTCAAGCCGGCCAGCCAGACGGCGTACCTCACCGAGCTGGTCGTCCGTCGGATCATCGAGTCGGGCATCCTCCCCGAGGGCTCCCTCCAGCTGCTGTCGGGCTCGGCCGGCGACCTGCTCGACCACCTCGGCGTGCAGGACTCGGTCGCCTTCACCGGCTCGGCGCACACCGCCGGCATCCTGCGCCAGCACCCGTCCGTGCTGCACGGGGGCGTGCAGCTCCAGGTCGAGGCAGACTCGCTCAACTGCTCCGTGCTCGGACCCGACGTGGCCGCCGGCGACCCCGAGTGGGACCTGTTCGTCAAGGGCGTCGTCACCGAGATGACCGCCAAGGCAGGCCAGAAGTGCACGGCCATCCGTCGCGTCATCGTGCCGTCGGCGGTCGCCGACGAGATGACCGAGGCGATCCGGACGAGGCTCGCGTCGATCACGGTCGGGCACCCGGACGACGAGTCGGTGCGGATGGGTCCGCTCGCCTCGCTCGGCCAGCGCCAGGAGGTCCGCAAGGCCGTCGAGGCGCTGCGGTCGTCGTGCGACGTCGTGCTCGACGAGGTCGAGGTCGCCGGCGACGGCCGCGGCGCCTTCATGTCGCCGGTGCTGCTGCGCGCCCGCGCCGGGGCCGTCGAGCCCCACGACGTCGAGCCCTTCGGGCCGGTGTCGACGGTGATGACGTACGACTCCCTCGACGAGGCGATCGCACTGGCCGCGCGCGGCAAGGGCTCGCTCGTCGGTTCGGTCGTGACGCACGACCCGGCCGTCGCCCGCAGCCTCGTCCTCGGCCTGGCTCCGTGGCACGGCCGCATCCTGGTCCTGGACCGTGACGACGCGCCCGAGTCGACCGGCCACGGCTCGCCGCTGCCGATGCTGGTGCACGGCGGCCCCGGCCGCGCGGGTGGCGGGGAGGAGCTCGGCGGCGTACGCGGCGTGCTGCACCACATGCAGCGCTCGGCGATCCAGGCCTCCCCCGACATGCTGACCGCGATCACCGGTCGCTGGACGCGCGGCTCGCAGCGCACGGTCACGCCCGAGCACCCGTTCCGCCACTCGCTGGCCACCCTCGCGGTCGGCGACACGATCGTCTCCGAGCCGCGCGTGATCTCTCTCGAGGACATCGACCACTTCGCGGACTTCACCGGCGACACGTTCTACGCCCACACCGACCCCGAGGCGGCGGCCCAGAACCCGCTGTTCGGCGGGATCGTCGCGCACGGCTACCTCATCGTGTCGATGGCGGCCGGCCTGTTCGTCGACCCTGCGCCGGGGCCCGTGCTGGCGAACTTCGGGGTCGACAACCTCCGCTTCCTCACCCCGGTCAAGGCCGGCGACGCGATCCGGGTGACGCTGACGGTCAAGCAGATCACCCCGCGCTCGTCCGCCGACTACGGCGAGGTCCGCTGGGACGCCCTGGTGGTCAACGGCGACGACGAGCCGGTCGCGACGTACGACGTGCTGACACTGGTGGCGAAGGACGCCTCCTGACGCAGCGGCCGGTATACGTTCGGGCCATGGCGAAGAAGAGCTGGTCCGACATGGCCCCGACGCAGAAGAAGGTCGTCGTCGCGACGGGGATCGCAGAGATCGCCCTGACCACGTGGTGCCTGCGCGACCTCAAGCAGCGACCCGCCGAGCTGGTGCGCGGACCGAAGGTGCTGTGGGGGCCGGCGCTGTCGGTGCAGCCCGTGGGCCCGATCGCCTACGTGGTGTGGGGCCGCAGGCGCTGAGCGCTCACCCGGAGTAGGTGACCTCACTGGTCCAGCCGTCGTCGTCGCGCGCGACCGCTGCCCAGATCGCGTCGGCGACCCGGTCGGGGGTGAAGGCGCCCTCGCGGGCCAGGGCGCCGCGCACCGTCACCGAGACCGCACGGATCCCGTCGGGGGCCAGGGTCTTGTCGAGGCTGTGCACCAGGTTGCGCACGCCGGCCTTCTGCACGCCGAGCGAGGCCGCGCCCTCCCACGGCTCGTCCGCGGCCATGCTGCCGGTGACGCTGATGCGGGCGCCGGACGACAGGTAGGTCCGTGCCGCCTGCACGACGGTGAGCAGCGCGCCGACGCCGAGCGCGACGTCCTCGAGCAGCTCGTCGACGGTGAGCTGCAGCGGGTCCTTCTCGCGGAAGGCACTCGGGTTGAAGTGCAGCACGTCGATGCGTCCGGTGTGATCACCGAAGCGGCGTACGGCGTCGCGTGCGGCTTGCTCGTCGGTGACGTCGGCGAACGCGTGGCCGACCGTCGCACCGCGGGCCTCGAGGTCGGGCACGAGCGCGTCGATGACCTCCTGGTCCTGACCGAGGAGCGCCACGTCGTAGCCCTCCTCGGCGAACCGGCGGGCCACCGACCCGCTCACGCCGGGACCGGCTCCGACCACCACGACCACGGGTCTGCTCATGGCACGTTCCTACCGCATCGTCACGGCTTGTGGGGGTGCTCCCCCGTGGGGTCGTCCGGGATCGCGTTCGGGCCCTGTGCGCCCTCATCGACCTCGCCCGACTCCTGTCCGGGCTGGCCGGCCACCGAGTCGCCGGAGCTGATCGGCTCCCCGAACTCGGACGCCGTCTCGGACACCTGTCCCTCGTTGCCGTCCTGGTCGGTCTTCGGGTCCTGTCCGTCGTTGTTGTCCATGACCACACACAAGCACCGCGCACCTGACGCGGGCTCACCTGACTGGGTGGTGGCGGGTCCCGCCGAGGTGGCTAACGTCGACACATGACGCGTTTCGGGTACACGTTGATGACCGAGCAGAGCGGCCCGCGCGAGCTGGTGTCGTACGCCGTCTCCGCCGAGCGGGTCGGATTCGACTTCGAGGTGATGAGCGACCACTACTCGCCGTGGCTCACCGAGCAGGGGCACGCGCCGTACGCCTGGACGGTGCTCGGCGCGGTCGCGCAGGCGACCAGCGACGTCGGACTGATGGCGTACGTGACGTGCCCGACCCTGCGCTACCACCCCGCGGTCGTGGCCCAGAAGGCCGCCACGCTGCAGCTCCTGGCCGAGGGACGCTTCACCCTCGGGCTCGGCAGCGGCGAGAACCTCAACGAGCACGTCGTCGGCGAGGGCTGGCCGGCGATCGCCGAACGGCAGGACATGCTCGCCGAGGCGATCGAGGTCATCCGTGCGCTGCACACCGGCGAGCTCACCGACCACCGGGGCGAGTTCTTCCAGGTCGACTCCGCGCGCATCTGGGACGTTCCCGAGCAGGGTGTCGACATCGGTGTCGCCGTCGCCGGGGACCGCGCCATCGCGCGGTTCGCACCGCTTGCCGACCACCTCGTCGCCGTCGAGCCGAAGGCCGAGATCGTCGAGTCGTGGAACGACGTCGAGGGCGCGCCGCGCATCGGCACCGACGCCCGCGCGATCGGGCAGATCCCGATCTGCTGGGACACCGACCGGGACGCCGCGGTCGCCCGGGCGCACGAGCAGTTCCGCTGGTTCGCCGGCGGCTGGTCGGTCAACGCCGACCTCCCCACGCCGGCGGGCTTCTCCGCCGCGACCACCTTCGTGCGGCCCGAGGACGTGGCCGAGTCGATCCCGTGCGGCCCCGACCTCGACGCGATCGTGGAGGCCGTGTCGGCCTACTGGGAGGCGGGCTTCACCGACGTCGCCCTGGTGCAGGTGGGCGACGAGGGGCAGGACCGCTTCCTCGACGAGGCGGCCGGCCCGCTGCTGGAGAAGCTGCGGGCCGCCGCCCCGTCCTGAGTGACCGGAGCGGCGCTCAGCGCCAGCCGAGGTCCGGAGCGACCTGGGTCAGCACCGTCTCGAGGACGTGGGCGTTGTAGTCGACCCCGAGATGGTTGGGCACCGTCAGCAGCAGGGTGTCGGCTGCGGCAATCGCCTCGTCGTCGGCGAGCTCCTTGACCAGGATCTCCGGCTCGGCGGCGTACGTCTTGCCGAAGACCGCGCGGAGGTTGGCCTCGATCTGGCCGAACTGGTCGGTGCTGGCGCCCTCGCGGCCGAAGTACATCCGGTCGAGGTCGGTGGTGATCGGCATGATCGAGCGGCTCACCGACACGCGCGGCTCGCCCTCGTGGCCCGCCGCCTTCCACGCATCGCGGTAGACCTCGATCTGCTTGCGCTGCTGGACGTGGAAGGGCTCTCCGGTCTCGTCCGCCTTCAGCGTCGAGCTCATCAGGTGCATGCCCTTCTCCGCCGCCCAGCGCGCGGTGGCGTCGGAGGCGGCGCCCCACCAGATGCGATCGCGCAGGCCCGGCGAGTGCGGCTCGATGCGCAGCAGCCCCGGCGGGTTGGGGAACATCGGGCGCGGGTTGGGCTGGGCGAACCCCTCCCCCTCCAGCACCTGGAGCAGCACCTCGGTGTGGCGGCGCGCCATGTCGGCCTGGTCCTCGCCCTCGGCGGGGGCGTAGCCGAAGTAGCGCCAACCCTCGATGACCTGCTCCGGTGATCCCCGGCTGATGCCGAGCTGGAGCCGGCCGCCGGAGATGAGGTCGGCCGAGCCGGCGTCCTCGGCCATGTAGAGCGGGTTCTCGTAGCGCATGTCGATCACGCCCGTGCCGATCTCGATGCGGCTGGTCCGGGCGCCGACCGCGGCGAGCAGCGGGAAGGGCGAGGCGAGCTGCCGCGCGAAGTGGTGCACGCGGAAGTAGGCGCCGTCCGCGCCCAGCTCCTCGGCCGCGACCGCGAGGTCGATCGACTGCAGGAGCGTGTCGGAGGCCGAGCGCACGGCCGACTGCGGCGAGTCGGTCCAGTGGCCGAAGTTCAGGAACCCGATCTTCTTCATGACTGGTTCAACGCTCAACTTCCCCGGTTGTTCCCGCGCAGCCATTGACGCAGACCACCCTCCGATGTGCAATATATTGCATGCCCATCCCGGTCGACGCTCCCCCGATCCGCACCGCCCTGCTGCGCGACACCGTCCACGACCGGCTGCGCGACCTGATCGTGGAGGGCACCCTCGCGCCCGGCGAGGTGGTGCGCGACACCGATCTGGCCGCGCGCCTCGGCGTGAGCCGTACGCCCGTGCGCGAGGCGCTGCTGCGCCTGGGCGAGAGCGGCCTGGTCCGCGCCGCCCCCGGGCGCTCGACCGTCGTCGCCGAGATCGACCTCGCCGAGGTGCGCGAGGCGCACGCCGTCGTGGTCGCCATGCACCGCCTCGCCGTCACCGAGTCGGTCGCCCGGCTCACTGCCGACGACCTCGACCGGATGCGTGCGGCCAACCATCGCTTCGCCGCAGCCATCGCCGACCGGGACACCGTCGCCGCGCTCGCCGCGGACGACGACTTCCACCAGGTGGCGGTCGACGTCGCCGGCAACCGTGCGCTGGCCACGGTGCTCGACCAGTTCAGCCCGGTCGTACGCCGCCTCGAGCGCCGCCGCTTCGCCTCCCACGCCGGCACCGAGTCGGTCGGGCTGCACGACCGGCTGGTCGAGGCGTGCGCGAGTGGAGACGCGCAGGCCGCGGCGGACGTGGCCTTCCGCACCTGGCAGAACCTGGCCGACCTGATCCCCGACGCCGACACCCACACCGACCCCGCCTCACAGGAGACCCCGTGATCCTCGAGCAGTTCCCCCGCCACCCGCTGACCTTCGGCCCCTCGCCCGTCCACCACCTGAGGCGGCTCAGCGATCACCTCGCCGCCCGCGGCGGCGGCGCGCAGGTGTGGGCCAAGCGCGAGGACGTCAACAGCGGCCTCGCCTTCGGCGGCAACAAGGTCCGCAAGCTGGAGTACATCGTCCCCGACGTGCTCGCCAGCGGCGCCGACACGCTCGTCTCCATCGGCGGCTTCCAGTCCAACCACACCCGCCAGGTCGCGGCCGTCGCGGCACACCTCGGCCTGAAGTGCCGCCTGGTGCAGGAGAAGTGGGTGCCGTGGGACGACGCCACCAACACCCAGGTCGGCAACATCCTGCTCAGCCGGATGATGGGTGCGGACTCGCGCCTCGACCCGCACGGGTTCGACATCGGCATCCGCGACTCGTGGAAGGACGCGATCCGCGAGGTCGAGGAGTCCGGCGGCACGCCGTACGCCATCCCGGCGGGCGCGAGCGAGCACCGCCTCGGCGGCCTCGGGTTCGCCAACTGGGCCTTCGAGGTCGCCGAGCAGGAGAAGGCGCTCGGCATCACCTTCGACACGATCGTGGTCTGCACCGTCACCGGCTCGACGCACGCCGGGATGATCGCCGGGTTCGCCGCGCTGGAGGACCTCACCGGCGTACGCCGCCGGGTGATCGGCATCGACGCGAGCGCCACGCTCGAGAAGACCCGCGACCAGGTCGCCCGGATCGCGCGCCACACCGCGGAGCTGATCGAGCTCGGCCGCGACCTGCGCGACGACGAGGTCACGGTGCTCGAGGGCTGGGCCGGCGAGCTCTACGGCCTGCCGGTCGACTCGACGATGGAGGCGATGGCCCTCGGCGCGCAGCTCGAGGCGATGATCACCGACCCGGTCTACGAGGGGAAGTCGCTCGCCGGGCTCATCGACCTCGTCGAGTCGCGGGACATCCCGGCCGACTCGCACGTGCTCTACGCCCACCTCGGCGGGCAGCCCGCGATCAACGCCTACCACTCCCTGTGGCCGGCGCAGGGCTGAGGCGGACGCTAGCGTCGGGCACATGCCGGAGCGACCCGTCGACCTGCCCGCCGCCCTGGCCTGGGCCTCGTCCGAGGTCGGGTCCCCGGTCGTCGCCTCCGATCCCCTCGAGGGCGGACTGACCTCGACGATGCTCGCGCTGCAGCACGCGGACGGCGACGAGTCCGTGCTGCGGCTGATGACCAACGAGCCGTGGCGCACGCACGGTGCCGAGCTCACCGCCCGCGAGCGGGACGCCCAGCTCGCGATGGCCGACACCCCGGTGCCGGCACCGACCAGCCTGGCCCTCGACGCGGACGGCACCGTGGCGGGCGTCGCCGCGCACCTGATGTCCCGCCTGCCCGGCTCGGCGACGGGCGCCCCCGACGACCGGGCGATCCGCGCGATGGCCGACCTGCTCGCGACCGTCCACGCGCAGCGCCCCCAGCGCCCGTTCCGCACCTTCCAGTCGTGGGCGTGGGAGGCCAAGTGGGTCGTGCCGGACTGGACCCGCCACCCGCGCGCGTGGGAGCGCGCGTTCGAGGTGCTGTCGGGGCCGGCTCCGGCGTACGAGCCGACGTTCCTCCACCGCGACTTCAGCCACCGCAACCTCCTGTGGTCGGCCGGCGCGATCAGCGGCGTGGTCGACTGGGTGGAGACCTCGACCGGTCCCGCCTGGCTGGACGCGGCGCACGCCGCCTCGAACCTCGCCGTGGCGCACGACGACGAGCGGGCGCTGGCCTTCCTCGAGGCGTACGCCGACGCGGCCGGCGGGCGCGGCGACGCCTACTGGCTCGTCATGGATGCCGTCGGCTTCCTGCCGCCGCCCGGGCGGCCCCCAATGTTCGGGCGACCCGAGCAGCTCGCGCGCCTCGACGCCTGGCTGCTCGAGGTCGTCGCGCAGGTCGGCTGAGCGGGCCTCAGCCGAGCGCGAGGTCGACCGCGGCGAGCGCGTGCAGCCGGGTGGTGGCGAAGACGGGTACGTCGACGTCGTCCGCACCGAGCAGCAGCTCGATCTCCGTGCAGCCGAGCACGACGCCCTTGGCGCCGGCGTCCACCAGTCGGCCGACCACCTCGACGTAGGCCGCGCGCGAGGGCTCGCGGACCACCCCGTGGACGAGCTCGTCGTAGATCACCCGGTGCACGGTCTCGAGGTCCTCGCCCGACGGGACGAGCGCCTCGACCCCGTGCGCGGCCAGGCGGTCGCGCACGAAGGACTGCTCCATCGTGAAGCGGGTGCCGAGCAGCGCGACCCGGTAGAGCCCGGCCGCGCGCACGGCGGCCGCGGTCACGTCGACGATGTGCACGAGCGGCACCGTGGTCGCCGCCTCGATGGCGTCGGCGACCTTGTGCATCGTGTTGGTGCAGAGCACGAGGCACTCCGCACCCGCTGCCTCGAGCGCCGCTGCCTCGCCCGCGAGCAGCTCCCCGGCCGCGGCCCACTCCCCCGCGGCCTGCAGGGCCTCGACCTCCGCGAAGTCCACCGACGACATCACGACGCGCGCCGAGTGGTAGCCGCCGAGGCGCTCGCGCACGGCCTCGTTGAGGATCGCGTAGTAGAGCGCCGAGCTCTCCCAGCTCATCCCGCCGAGCAGGCCGATCTTCCGCATCGCGTGCGCCATGGCGGCCATTGAACACCCGCCCGGTGTCGGCCCCCGGGTCTAGCGTGGCCCCATGGCGGCACCGCTGGTCACGCGCGACGGCTTCCGGGTCTTCCCGGCCACCCACGCACGCTTCGAGGACGTCCGCACGATGGTCGGCCCGAAGAACCCGACGTCCAACGTGTGCTGGTGCCTGAGCCACCGGATCCCCGCGAAGGACAACCGTGAGCTGGCCGGCCAGGAACGCGCCGACCTCGTCGAGGCGCTGACCCGCCGGCGCACCAAGCCCGGCGTGCTGGCCTACGACGGCGACGAGGTCGTCGGGTGGGCAGCGGTCGCACCGCGTGCCGACCTGCCCTTCGCGCGCTCCACGAAGATCCCGCACGTCGACGACCTGCCGGTGTGGTCGGTGTGGTGCCTCCGGGTGCGCCCCGGGCACCGCGGCCGCGGCATCTCGCACGTCCTGCTCGAGGGTGCGGTGGCGTACGCCGTCCAGGAGGGGGCGCCTGCCGTCGAGGGTTATCCGGTCGACAACCGCGGCGAGAAGGTCGATCTGACCATGGCCTACGTCGGGACCCGCGCGCTCTTCGAGGGTGCCGGCTTCACCCTCGCCGCGGAGACCACCGCGACCTCGGGCGGGTTCCCCCGGGTCGTGGTGCGCCGCACCCCCTGAACACGCCGACGGGTCACCGACTCGCCTCACGCACCCAACATTGCTACCTTTGTCCAGTAAGTCACTCTATTAATGTCACTGGAGGTCGGGATGGGGACGAACGAGGGCGACTGTCGGGTCGTGGTGGTCGGCGCAGGGGCCGGGGGCACGCTGGTCGCGGCCCACCTCGTGACGGCCCTGTCGTCGCGCTTCAGCGTGGAGCTGGTCGACCCGGCACCCACGACCGGTCGCGGTCAGGCCTACTCCACGACCGACGAGCGCCACCTGCTCAACGTCCCGGCCTCGGGGATGAGCGCCTTCCCGCGCGACCCCGAGCACTTCCTGCGCTGGCTGCGCACCCACCACGACCCCGACTTCCAGCCCCAGGACTTCGCCCCCCGCGCCGTCTTCGGCCGCTACGTCGAGGGGTTGCTCACGACGGCGTCGGAGTTCCCCGGCAACGCCCGACTCGTACGCCGTCACGCCGACGTCGTGGACGTCGCCGGCTCCGGGACCGGCTTCGTCGTCGAGCTGTCCGACGGTGAGCACCTCGAGGCCCGGGCCGTGGTGCTGGCCACGGGCAGCCGCCCCGGCACGGGCTGGGCTCCCGCCGAGCTCGCGGCCGACCCTCGGCTCGTCACCGACCCGTGGACGCAGGGGATCCCCGAGACCGGCGACGTGCTGCTGCTGGGCGCGGGACTGACCATGGTCGACCTCGCCATCAGCGCCGACCGTCCCGGGCGCACGCTCCACGTGGTCTCCCGCACCGACGCCGTGCCGGAGCCGCACGTGCTCCCGACGACTCCCCCGGTGCCACCTCCGCCGGGGGTGACGCGCACCGAGGGCCTCGACGCGCTGCGTGCGACCCTCGGCGACCACGTCGCCCAAACGGTGGCGACGACCGGCGACTGGCGGGCCGCGATCGACGGCCTCCGCCCGGTCACCGCGCAGCTGTGGCGGGGACTGTCGGAGGCCGACAAGCGGCGCTTCCTCGCCGAGGACGCCCGCAGGTGGGACGTGCACCGGCACCGGATGGCGCCGGTGACCGCACGTCGCCTCGGCGCGGTCGCCGACTCCGGTCGTCTGGCCCGGCACCGCGGCACCATCGCCGCCGTGCGCCCCGAGGACGACGCGCTGCACGTCACCCTCGACGACGGCACGCAGCTGGCCGTGGCGGCCGTGGTCAACTGCACCGGTCCGGTCGGCTCCATCGCCGCCGACCCGCTCCTGACGCGCCTGGCCCGCACCGGCGTGGTGCGCCCGGGTCCGGCCGGCCTGGGCATCGACTCCGCTGACGACGGGCGGATCCTGGGCACCCTGCCGGCCACCCGGCCGTTCCTCGCGGTCGGCTCGCTGCGGCGCGGCAACCTCTGGGAGTCCACGGCGATGCCCGAGATCCGCGAGCAGGCCTACGACGTCGCACGCTCGGTCGCCCGCGCACTGCACGGCGAGTCGCGCCGACGCCCGGTCGACCCCTACGGCCTCACCCTCTCCACCGACCGGCGCGCAGCCCGGCGCTACAACGCCGCGCTCGGCCGCCTGCTGCGCCTCCAGGACGGTGCCGAGGAGGGCCTGCGACAGGCGGTGGAGGCGGATCCCGGCTTCGTGCAGGCACACGCCGCCCTGGCGCTGCTCGGGCACGAGTGGGGCACGAACACCCACTGGCGCTCCTCGCTGCGGGCCGCGCACCGCGCTGCTGCCGAGCGTCACCTCGACGACCGCGAGAGCTCCTTCCTCGACGCGGTGACCACCCGGTTGCGCTCCGACGAGCCGACCGGCGCCGCGGCCCTCCTGCGGCACGTACGCCTCTTCCCCCGCGACGCGCTGGCGGTCAGCGTCGCGGTGCCGACCGTCGCCTTCGGCGGCCTGACCAGCGGCACCCAGACCGCCGAGCTGGTCGAGTCGCTGGGCCGCTCCTACGGTGACGACTGGTGGTACGCCGGCCAGCTGGCGTTCGTGCGGCAGGACCAAGAGCGGTGGGCCGAGGCCGAGGACCTCTCGTCCTACGCGCTGTCGGTGGAGCCCGCCTCCGGGCACGCCGTCCACGCCCGGGCGCACGTGTTCTACGAGACCGGGCAGCACGCCGCCGGCCTGGCCTGGCTCGACGAGTGGATCCGCACCCGCGGTCCGGAGGCCAACCACCGCTCGCACTTCTCGTGGCACGCGGCCCTGCATGAGCTGATGCAGGACGACGTCGACGCCGTACGCCGTCGCTACGCCCGCGAGCTCGCGCCGCCGGCCGTGGGCGGCAGCCGGGTCGTCGTCGACAGCGGGGCGCTGCTGTGGCGCGGCCGGGTGACCGGCGCGTGGACCGACGACCTGCCCGTCGCCGACGTCCGCGCCGCGGCGCCCCAGGAGTGGCTGGTCGCGCCGCCTACGCCGTTCGCGGCCATGCACGCCGCCGTGCTGCTGGCCGGGACCGGTGACGCCGCGGGACTGGCCGCGCTGGCGGCGCACGCGTCCGCGAGCGAGGACCGGGTGCTGCGCGACGTCGTCACACCGCTGTGCCATGGACTGGCGCAGGTCGTCGACGAGCGGTGGAACGCGGCCGCCGCGACGCTGACGGGCGTGGTCGGCTCGATGGAGCCGCTCGGCGGCAGCCGGGCGCAGCGCGAGGTCGTGGAGGACACGCTCGTGCACGCGCTCGCGATGGCCGGGCGGACCAGCGAGGCCGCCGACCTCCTCGACGTACGCCTCTCACGACGCGCGTCTGCCCTCGACGCGAGGCGCCGAGCGGCCCTCACGAAGACAGCCGTCAGGCGGTGACCGGCCGGACGTCCGCCCTCCCCCGCGGCGGGAGCGACAGCCGCAGGACCTTGTGCCACGCGCTGGCGACCTGCCGCCACAGCGGGGCGGCGTTGTAGGCCAGCCCGTGACGCTCGAAGAGCTCACGGACGGGTCCGGCCACCTCGGCGTAGCGGTTGCTCGGCAGGTCCGGGAAGAGGTGGTGCTCGATCTGGTGCGAGAGGTTGCCGCACAGCACGTGGAGCAGCGGCGGGCCGGAGATATCGGCGGAGCCGAGCATCTGGCGGACGTACCACCGTCCGCGCGTCTCGTGCGCGTCGACCTCCTCGACCTCGAACGTCTCCACGCCCTCGGGGAAGTGCCCGCACATGATCACCGAGTGGCTCCAGACATTGCGCGCCAGGTTGGCCACCAGGTTGGCGGTCAGGGTGGTGCGTGCCGAGCCCGTCGGCGCCGACAGCAGGGGGTGCAGGACGTAGTCGCGGAACGCGCTGCGCGCGACCCGACGCCCGGTCGTGCGCATCTCCTCCTTCTGCTGCGGCGTGAAGCCGGACCCCGAACGCAGTGACTCGCCCAGGTCGAGGTCGTACATCGCGATGCCGTACTCGAAGATGCACGCGTTGACGAGGTTCAGCAGCGGCTGCGCGACGTGGCGCGGCTCCCACTCCTGCGCCTCGTCCACGCGCAGGATGCCGTAGCCGAGGTCGTTGTCCATGCCGAGCACGTTGGTGTTGGCGTGGTGGCGGTCGTTGTGCGCCCGCTGCCACTGCGCAGGGGCCGAGGCGTGGTCCCACTCCCACGTCGAGGAGTGGATCCGCGGGTCGCGCATCCAGTCCCACTGGCCGTGGAGCACGTTGTGGCCGATCTCCATGTTGTCGAGCACCTTGGAGAGCGCCAAGGAGGTGGTGCCGAGCCACCACGCGGCGCGGCTGCGACTGCCCAGGAGCACCATGCGGCCACCGACCTCGAGGCACCGCTGCACGGCGATGACGCGCCGGACGTACGCCGCGTCGCGGGCACCGCGGTCGGCCAGCACCTCCTCACGCAGGGCGTCCAGGGTGCGGCCGATCTCCTCCACCTCCGCGTCCGTGAGGTCGGCGTACGAGCGTCGGAGCGGGGAGTGCTGCAGGAAGGCCATCGCTCCCTGTGCCCCGTGCGCGCGGATGTCATGCATCTGCCGAAATGCCCCCGAACGGGTGAGGTGGGACGCGATCCGGTGGGTACCGATCGTGCATGACCGACCAGACCCACCACGACCAGGACGCAGATCCGCCGTCGCCGGACGGGCAGGAACCCGACCAGGAGCAGCTGCACCCGGGCTCCGAACCGGCCAGCGACCCCGATCCCGATCCGGACGCAGGCACCACCCCCACCCACTCCGAGGAGGACGCATGACGACCTACGGAAATGACCCACTGACCACGCCCAGCACGACGGGCACGACCGGCACCGGCGGCTACGACGCGAGCGGCTACGACTCCGGCAGCACCGGCAGCACGGGCACCAGCGACAAGGCCAAGGAAGCTGCGTCCACCGCGGCCGACCAGGGCAGGCAGGTGGCCGGCACCGCGAAGGACGAGGCCCTCGACGTCGCCGGCACCGCCGCCGAGCAGGCCCGCAACGTCGTGGGCGGGGCGAAGCAGCAGGTCACCACGCAGCTGAGCGACCAGGCGACCACCGGCCGCGACAAGCTGTCGGAGACGCTCCGCACGCTCGGTGAGGACCTGCAGCAGATGGTGCAGGGCCAAGGTCCGTCGCAGGGCATGGCGACCGACCTCGCCCAGGAGGTCTCCGACCGCGTCCGCGCGCTCGGCAGCCACCTGGAGAACCGCGAGCCCGCACAGCTGCTCGACGACGCGCGCGACTTCGCCCGCCGCCGGCCGGGGACCTTCCTGCTGGGCGCCCTGGCGGCCGGTGTGGTCGCCGGTCGGATGTTCCGCGCCACGGCCGACGGCGCTGCCGCGGCCTCGCTCGGCACCGGTGGCGGCACCGGCTCCGGCACCGGCACCGCCACTGGCACCGGGACGGACGCGACGTACGGCTCGTCCTACGGCACGGGCGTCGGGGCGGGTCCGATGGACACCCCTGTGCAGCCCGCGCCGCGCACGGGTGACCTCGACGGTCCGACGACGACCGCGCCGACGCTCAACACCCCGTCCAGCCTCGACCCGACCACCTCGGACTCCTACGGCCAGCGCACGCAGGACCCGCTGTGACGGGCGCGATGGGGACCGGACCAGCGAGCGGCTCGCACGTTGCCGGGGCGAGCACCGGGACGACAGCAACGGGGGCCGGTGACAGCCGCAGCCTGGGCGAGATCGTCGGCGACCTGAGCAACGACCTCACCACGTTGGTCAAGCAGGAGCTCGACCTGGCGCGCACCGAGATGAAGGAGGAGGCGGCCAAGGCCGGGAAGGGTGCCGGGATGCTCGGCGGCGCCGGCATCGCCGGACTGCTCGCCCTGATCCTCGGCTCCTTCGCCCTCGCCTACCTGCTCGACAACTGGATGCCCGTCGAGCTGGCGTTCCTGATCGTCACGGTCCTGTGGGCGATCGTCGGCGCCGTGCTCGCGGCCCGGGGCCGCAAGGAGCTCAAGAACGCACACCCGCAGCTGCCGGAGACGCAGCAGACACTCAAGGAGGACGCAGCATGGGCCAGAGCACAGAAGAACTGAGGGCAGAGATCGAGCAGACGCGTCAGTCGATGACGACCGACGTCGACGCGCTGCAGGACCGGATGAGCCCGTCGGCCATCGTCGAACGGCGCAAGCAGGCGGCCCGCAGCCGGGTGCTCGGCGTCCGCGACAAGGTCATGGGCACCGCCCACGGCGTCAGCTCCTCGACGTCCGGCACGGCCGGGTCCGCGAAGGACTCCGCCGCCGGCGCCGTCGACTCCGTCAAGGGCACGGCCCACGAGACCGTCAGCACCGCGCAGGACAAGGTGCAGGGCGCGCCCCTGGCCGCCGGACTGGTCGCCTTCGGTGCCGGAGTGATCGTGTCGGCGCTGATCCCCGCGTCCGAGAAGGAGGCGGTGGCCGCAGGCCACGTCGTCGACGCCGCCAAGGAGCACGGCCAGCCGGTCGTGGACCAGGCGCGGTCGGTGGCCCAGGACGTCGCCGCCGAGGTGAAGGACACGGCGACGCAGGCCGCCCAGGAGGTCAAGGACAGCGCCTCTGACAGCGCCGCCACGGTGAAGTCGGAAGGACAGTCGGGCGTGGACGAGGTCCGCTCCCAGACCAGCTCCTGAGCCTCCGGCTCACTTCCCCAGCCGGTCCGTCCCCGACGGGCGGGCCGGCTCGTGCGTCGTGGCCCACGCCACTGTCTGCGAATCGCGCAGCGGGGTACGTGCGTGTGTACTGACTGTTCGTCGACGAGAGGATCACCGTGAACCCCACCAGCCTGGTCTCAGGAGTCATCACGCTCCCCGCCCACGTCGCCGCGGCCGCGGCCGGCACGGCGGCCGGCCTTGCCACCTCAGGCGCACGCACGACGATCCGCGTGCTCGGCTGGGCCGTCGGCCGCGTCACCGGACCGTCCCCACAGCAGTCGTCGTGGGCGGCCAGCACGGACGTGCCGCCGGCGAGACGCCGCACCCTCGACACCGACGTCGCCATGGCAGCGGTGCCCATCGCCGAGGCGACCCCCACGAAGCCCCCGGCCCGCAAGGGACCGGCCAGCAAGGCCCCGGCCAGCAAGAAGGCCCCGGCCCGGAAGAAGGCTCCGTCGAAGAAGGCAGCCGTGATGGCACCCGCGCTCGGACTGACGGAGGCGGAGGCGGAGGACGTCCTGCGCACGCCGTCGGGCATCCCGGCGGCCGGCGACGGGATCAACCCCGACACCACCGAGACCGACCTGCGCCAGCCGGGCACCGAGCCCTTGATGGACCCCGCCACGGTGAAGGCCGTGAAGAGCGAGTCCGACGTGCTGCGCCGGGCCGCGGACCCCGACAAGGGCTGACCTGACGTCGGTCCGGCGCCCTATCCTCGGGGCATGCACCGCATCTTCACCACGAGCGTCGCCTCGGTCTACCCCCACTACGTGGCGAAGGCCGAGCGCAAGGGGCGCACGCGGGCGGAGGTCGACGAGGTGATCGAGTGGCTGACCGGCTTCGACGCGGCCACGCTGGCCGAGCACCTCGAGCAGGGCACCACCTTCGCGGACTTCTTCGACCAGGCGCACCTCAACCCCCACGTCGACCAGATCACCGGGTCCGTGTGCGGGGTGAAGGTGCAGGAGGTCGAAGACCCGCTCATGCGCCGGATCCGCTACCTCGACAAGCTCGTCGACGAGCTGGCCAAGGGCCGCCCGATGGAGAAGGTGCTGCGCGGCTGAGGCCGCTCACTCCTCGCCGCGCTGGCGACGCAGCCAGGTGATCGGGTCGCCGTCGTCGACCGCGACGCCGAAGCCGCGCAGCAGGTGGCGGGCCAGCTGGCGTCGTGCGGCGGCGTACGTCACCACGTGGGCGAAGACGCTGGCCATCACGAAGCTCTCCGGAGGGTCGCAGAGGGCGTCGACGAGCCGGTCGTCCCACGCTCCCCTGCTGTCGAGGTCGCGCACCGTCGCCAGCCAGCGCGGTGCCACGGCGTCGTGGCGCGCGAGCAGGCCGGCGGCACTGGTTTCGCCGCCCTGCGGGAGGTCCGCGCCCTCGATCGCGGCGAGCCAGATCTCCTTGGTCGCGACCAGGTGCTCGAGCAGCTCGGCCAGCGTCTCGTCGCTGCCGTCGAACCCGAGCACCTGCAGGCCCGGGAGCCGGGTCGCGGCGTAGTCGTCGGGCGCGACCCCCTGGGCGAGGTCGACGAGGTGCCGGGTGTCGTCGAGGTCGTGGCGGACGAGGTGCTCGGTGATCGGGTTCATCGCGTGCTCCGTGGACTGGACCCACAAGGACATGGGCGGGTGGAAGTGGATGCCGTTGGGCGCCGGCAGCCAGTGACCGGCTGCCGGCGTGCTCGGCGGATGCCCGAAGGCGCGGGAATAGGCGCGGGCGAAGCCCTCCACCGACTCGTAGCCCGCCTCGAAGGCGGCCTCGGTGACGCTCGTGCCGCCCGAGATGCGCCACGCCGCGCGCTCGAGGACCACCCGGCGCCGCATCGCCACCGGGGGCTCCCCCGCGTCGCGCCGCAGCAGGCGGTTGAAGTGGTGGGGCGAGGCGTGCGCACGCAACGCCATGTCGGCGAGCGTGGCGTCCTCCCCGTCGAGGACGGCGTCGAGGAGCTCGCGGAGGCGATCACGACGTGGCGCGTTCATGCGGCCCAGTCTGCGACAGCACACACCCGTCGCACCCGACCGGAATTGCCGTGTGGTCCGGACTCAGCCGGCGGGCACCTCGAGCACCACGCTCCGCACGGGGTTGTCGAACTCCGTGGTGCGCAGCGAGACCTGCACCTTCCAGTCACCGCCGGTCGGCAGCACGACGTCGCCGGAGTAGGTGCCCGGCCCCTGGTTGGTCAGGGCCACCTCGCCGAGGTCGACCTCCTCGGTCGACAGGCTCACCCGCGGCGCCTCGAAGCCCTCGGTCGGCTCACCGGCGGCATCGGTCATGGTCAGCGTCAGCGTCGCCGGACCGATGCCGAGCGGGTCGAGCGCCACCTCGGCGGAGATGTCGTCGAGGACCACCACCTCGCTCCCCGACCCCTCCACGGCCACGGGTGCCTCGGTGGCGGCGTCCGGCTCCGGGCTGCGGTCCACGAGGAAGCCGGTCACGAGGAGGACGGCCAGCAGCACGCCCGCCTCCGCGAGCGTCGTACGCACCAGCACTGCCGCCGCGTCGCGCCGCTCCTTGCGCCGGGCAGCGTCGCGCAGCCGCGGCAGCACCGACAACCTGTTCCAGGCGGCGATGGCCACGGCGACCGCGACGAGGAGCACCTTGACGAGCAGCAGCGCGCCGTAGCCGGTGTCCAGCAGCGCGCCCCAGGAGCCGGCGATGCGCCAGGCGAGGAACGTCCCGGCCACGACCAGCACAGCCAGGGAACCCGCCGCCCACGTCGAGAAGCGGGCCAGCACGACCGCGCCGGAGTCGTCACGCGCGGCGAGGTCTGCCAGCACGAGGGCGATGGCGACGAGGCCGCCGAGCCACAGCGCGCCGGCGACGAGGTGCAGCACGTCGACGCCGATCACCAGCGCCTGCGGACCGGCCGCGCGCGTGTGCCCGGTCAGCGACGGCGCGACGAGGGCGACCGCGCAGCCGAGGAGGACGAGCCCGGCGCGCCTGCGGTCCGGAGCCCGGACGGGGAGCGCGAGGGCCGCGAGGCCCAGCCCGACCGTGACGGCCAGCGGTACGGCGTACTCCTCCGCCGCCAGGGCCGACCAGGTCGCCCCGTCGCCGAGCGCCGAGGCGGGCAGGCCGAGCTGGTGGAGGGCTACGAGCGGGACCGCCGCCCACCACCCGACGACCGCGACGACCGCGGCACCGACGGCCGTGCGCCGGAGCCTGGCCCTGGCCGCGTCCGCGGGGGCGCTCGACGGGAGGAACAGGACCGAGAAGAGCGCCACGCCGGCGCCGACGAGCAGGCCGAGGTAGCCCAGCCACCGCGCGCCGCTGAGCAGCAGCGGGGCCTCGGTGTCGGCGTCCGCACTCGACGTGGGGACGTCGACCACGTCACTGGGCGCACCGACGGAGAAGCTGAGCGAGCCGCCGATCGGGTGGCCGTCCGCGGACACGAGCCGCCAGAGGACGACCAGGGTGCCGTCGCCGACCTCCTCCTCGAGCGCCACGACGAGCTCGGAGTCGCGCACCGACGCCGACGAGGCGACCTCGGTGCCGGTCGCGTCGAAGACGCGGATCCCCGCGGGCTCGCCGATCACGGTCTCGTCGAAGGTGAAGGTCACCTGCTCCGGCGCGGTCTCGAGCACCGCCCCCTGGGCCGGATCGGCCCCGATCAGCGTCGCGTGCGCCGCGGCCGGGGACGCCGGGACGACGAGCAGCACGGCGCTCAGGCAGGCGAGCAGCAGCCAGGCTGCCGCGCGGGTGCGGGCCATGCGGACTCCTGGTCAGGGTGGGCTACGCGGTGACCGTGCTCACACAACCAGCGGACGGAACTGTTGTCAAGGATGTGAACTCCCACTACCGTCGCTCAGGTCACTGAACCAAGGTCGCGCGTGTGAACGCGCTCCAGCACACCCCAACCCACCAGGAAGAGGGATCCCATGCCCAACATCACCGTCGAGCTGCTCAAGGGCCGCTCCGTGGAGCAGCGCCGCGACTTCGCACAGGCCGTCGCCGACAGCGCCGTGGAGATCCTAGGCGCGCGGCGCCAGGACGTCCGGATGGTCTTCAGCGAGATCACCCCCGACATCGTCGCCAACGGCGGGGTGCTGGCCAGCGAGGACGAGAGCCGCGCCGGCGTCGTCGCCGCGCTGGCCGACGACTGAGTCGTCACGCTGCCGACGCAGCGGGAGAGCGGCGCAGCTGGCGCCGACGCACGCAGAACGGGCCCGGAGGATGATCCTCCGGGCCCGTCCGCTGTCCGCTACTTCTTCTTGCGGACCTTGATCCTCACCTTGTCCTGCACCGGCTCGGCCAGGTCGCTGCCCGTGTAGGACACGGTCAGCTTCATCACCTTGCGCGCCTTCGGGAGGCGGACGACGACCTTGCCGGAGCGCAGCGTCCCGGTCAGGGTCTTGCCGCCCTTGATCGCGACCGTCACCGTGCCGTTGACCGGCACGCCGTCAGCTGCGCGCAGCACGACCTTGACCTTGGCGCGCTTGCCCTTCTTCACCGTGCTCGGCGCCTTCACGGTCATCCGCGGGACGACCTTGTCGACGGTGACCGTCACCTGCGAGGACGACGCCTTGTGGGCGCTGTCACCGAGGTAGCGGAGCGTGAGCTGGTGCGTGCCGGGCAGCAGGCTCTTCGCCGCAAGCCCCACCGTGGCCTGGCCGGACGTGATCGCGGCCGCGGCCAGGACCTGACCGTTGTCGACCAGCTCGACCTTGCCGGTGGCTGCTGCCGGGGAGACCCCGACGACGACCGAGCCGACCTCGCCGTAGGTGAACGAGGCCGAGGCGCCGGCCACCGCGGAGGTGAGCGGGCCGTCACCGCCGCCGGGTCCACCCGGACCACCGGTGCCGCCCGCAGGCTTGACCGTGATGGTGACCGTGGCAGGCGCCGAGGTGTCGGTCCCGTCGCCAGCCGTGTAGGTGAACTGGTCCTTGCCCACGAACCCGTTGTCGGGCGTGTAGGTGAAGGAGCCGTCCTCCGCGACGGTCACCGACCCGTTGACGGGCTGGCTGGTCCGCGTCGCGGTCAGCGCGTCCCCGTCGGCGTCGGTGTCGTTGCCGAGGACTCCCGGCGCGCCCAGCGACAGCGGCTCACCGGCCACGGCGCTGAAGGCGTCGTCCACGGCGGCCGGCGCCGTGTTCGGCGGGGCCACCTCCTCCTCCACGGTCAGGGTGACCGTGGTGGCCGCCGACGACGAGGTGCCGTCGTCCGCGCGGTAGGTGAAGGTGTCGGTGCCGGAGAAGCCGGCGTCGGGGATGTAGACGAACGAGCCGTCCTCCTCGAGCTGCACCACACCGTTGGCCGGCTGCGTCGCCGACGTGGCGGTGAGGTCGTCACCCTCCGCGTCGGTGTCGTTGGCCAGGACGCCGGGGGCCTCGACGCTCAGCGTCTCCCCCTCCGTCACCGTGTAGCTGTCCGCCTCGCCCTCCGGCGCGGCGTTCACCGTGCCGGTGTAGAGGTCGAGCACCTCCGCGGCGCTGAGCTCGTAGCCGTAGATCCGGAAGTCGTCGACCTGCTCCGTGGGGCGGGGGTCGGGCCAGCTGGTGTTGCCGATGAAGTTGGCGGTGGTGCCGCCCTCACCGACGTCGCCGATGTCGACCGGGATGTTGTTCCGCTCCCCGCCTGCCTGGAGCACGCCGTTGAAGTAGACCCGGCCGGTGGTGCCGCCGCCCGTGGGCGAGGGACCGTAGGTGACCGCGACGTGCGTCCACTGGTTCAGTGGCAGGTCGGTCTCGCCGTCGAGCCAGACGCGGTACTGCTCACCGTCGTTGACGCGCAGCGTGGCCGCGAACCCGCGGTTGCCGTTGTCGGTCGACGACTGCAGCAGCAGGAACTCCTGCGTGCCCTTGCCGATCTGGACGTGGGTGGTCCAGTTGGGCAGCGCGGTCGGGCGGATCCAGGTGGAGATGGTGATCTCCTGGTCCATCCCGGCCGTGATGTCGTTCGGCAGGTTCACGTGCCCGGCCCCGGGGAGGTTGAGCCCCGCGCCGTACTTCGCGCTCGGCGCCCATCCGGCGTTGCCCTGGAGCGTGGCCGCACCGATGGACGGGTCCGTGCCGGAGTTGGCCGCCGTGGTGCCCGTGCCCTCGTCGAAGGTGTAGTGCACCGGGACGCCCTCACCCACCGGGGGTCGGGCCACCGTGTGCGTCACCGACGAGGAGGAGTCACGCCATCCCTCGTCGGCGAGGAACCGCACCTCGATGTCGTGCTCACCCGGGGAGAGCGCCAGGTCGGCGAACTCCACGGAACCGTCGACCAGGTCGACCTGACCGCCGACCCGGGCGTCGTCCACCCAGAGCTCGGCGGCACCGGTCGGAGCCTCCTCGGCGGAGTCGGCGACGGTCGCGGTGACCGTGACCGGCTCGCCGAACGGCGACGGGGACTCCGGCGTGACATCGACCGTGACGGTCGTGTCCAGCGCGGTGCCGTCGGCGTACAGGGCCGCGACGTCACCATCGGTGAGCGAGGAGGTGTAGACGCGTACGTCGTCCATCAGGCCGTTGTAGGCAGGGTCGGGGAATCCGTTGCGACCCAGCCAGTTGTTGGCCGTCGGACCGATGTCGGCCATGGTGATCGTCAGGTCGTTCTTCGTGGCGATCTTGACGCCGTCGAGGTAGAGCGAGCCGGTCGAGCCGGACCGCGTGAACGCGACGTGGTTCCACTTGTTCGCCACGATGTCCTTGGTCGGCGTGGCGTAGACCCGCTCCTGCAGCGTGCTGCCCTTCTCCTTGAACGTCGCAGCCAGACCGGTGTTGCCGGCTGCCTGGGTCTGCATCTGGATCTGGAAGAAGCTGCCGGCGTCGGCGAGCCCGTCACCGATGTGGAAGAGGCCGATCCAGTTCGCCTTCGCGTCCGGGCGCACCCAGAACGAGGTGGTGAAGTCGGTCTCGCCCTGCAGCAGGTTGTCCGGCAGGTCCACCGCGTTGACGTTGCTGCCACCGGGCAGGTCGATCGCGCTGCCGGCGATGCCGGCCTCGCTCCAGCCCGTGGTGCCCGTCAGCGTGGCGGCGGCCACCGAGGAGTCCGTGCCCGAGTTGGCGGCCGTGGTTCCGGTGCCCTCCTCGAACTCGTAGTGGACCGGCACGTCGGAGGTCGTGGCCTCCGTCGCGACGACCACGAGGTCGTCGATCACCAGCCCCGCACCCGAGTCACCGGCGGTGAGGGTGAGGTCCTGCTGGCGACCGCCGGCGGTGAAGGTCCCGACCCAGGTGCCGAAGGCGGTCTGGGAGGAGAGCTCGGCGCCGGCCGACAGGGTGGCGGTCAGGTCACCGACCGTGAGGTCGGCGGTGCCCGGCTGGGTGCCGCCCGAGCGGCTGTCCCGGGCGTAGCGCACCGACAGGCGGTACTCCTTGCCCGCGTCGAGGCCCCTCAGCGTGCGGGTCAGGCTGCCCTCGGTGCCGAGCGCGAGGTGGTAGCCGGTGAGGCCGAGGCCACCCTGGCTCGCCGCCGCGGCGCGGATGAGCTGCACCTGGCTGTCGACCTCCCACGGGGACATCCGGCCGTTGCCGGGCGCCACGTCGAAGGTGGCCGGCGGGTTGGCACCCTGCCAGTTGACCGGCAGGCGCGGGTACTCGAACTGGTCGACCACGCGCGGAGCCGGGGAGTCCATCTCGACCTCGGGGTCGACCTGGACGATCTTGGCCACCGACGGGGTGCCGTCGGCGTCCCACGCGAACACCATGTAGGCGCCGGGCGGGGCGTAGGTGCCGTCCTCCGGGGTCGTGATGGAGACGGTGTTGCCGGTCTGGGTGAAGTCGAGCTCCTGGAAGGTCTGGTCGTTGTTGAAGCCGTGCGTGACGGATCCGTTGCGGACCAGGGTGACCCGGGAGATCGGGCTGTCCGACGTCACGTTGAACGAGCCGTTGTAGCCGACCTTCTTGGGGACGTTGGTGATCTGCGGGCGCGTGGCCGGCTCGTCACCATCGAACAGGTAGGCCGGGGAGTAGTACTCCACGTCCGTGTAGTTGCGCGGGCCGGGCGTGCCGCCGCCACCGATCATGATCCGGCCGTCGGGCAGGAGCAGCGCGGTGGAGTGGTAGAGGCGGGCGTGCTCGTAGGGCACCTCCACCTCGGTCCACGTGTTGGTGTCCGGGTTCCAGATCTCGGCGTTGGTGACGTAGCCGCCGTTGCCGTTGTTGTCACGCGAGCCACCGGTGACGATGACGTTGCCGTCGGGCATCACGGTCGAGGTCGGCCAGTGGCGGGCGTACTTCATCGGCGCGATGTTGGTGACCACGGGGTTCGCGGTGCCGCCGGTGATGTCGACCGTGAAGCCGGCCCGGGCGCCAGCGGGGCCGCCGCCGTTGGACCACGTGCCGCCGCCGACCTGCATGATCTGGCCGGGTCGGTACATCGTGGCCGTCGAGGTCGCACCGACCGGGTTGCCGAGGCCGCCCTGGTTGGCCGACGCCGCGGGCAGCGTGCCGCGCAGCGTCAGCGCGCCGTCACCGGACGGGTCGAGCTCGAACATCTGCGTGCCGCTGATGTTGAAGACGGTGCCGCTGCCCGGCGCCACGAAGGCACGGGGGTACCACCAGCGGTTCTCGTCGGGGCCATTGCCGTTGCCGCCGTCGCCGTACGCCGCCGCGCTGGTGGCGCCGGTGAGCAGCTTCCACGAGTTGCCCTCCTCGGGCGTGTAGCGCTCGGGGGTCAGCACGCCGGGGCCACCGGGGCCGCCCTTGAGCGAGCCGCCCTGCACGACGACCGAGCCGTCGGGCAGCGTGGTGCCGGTGGGGTACCAGCGGGGGTAGTTCATCGGGGCCTCGTTGCGCAGGCCCGAGTTGGTGGTGTAGCTCGTGACGCCTATCGCGGCGTCGTTGGGTGCGTTGCCCCCGAGGCCGTCGTCACCGCCCACCGTCATGGTGGCGCGGCGGTGCGGCATCTGCACCTGCATGGAGCAGAACAGGTCGGTGTAGGTCGCGTTGGGGATCACCCCTGACACCACATTGGCCACGGTGCGGACCACTGATGGATCCCAGATGTCGATCTGGGTCTGACCGCCCTGCGTGACGCAGTTGTTGCCGCTGAAGTCGTACGGGTTGTTGTCGGTGCAGCCCGACGACACGCTGCCGAAGGACTGGACCTTGCCGTCGGAGGTCAGAGCCATGTTGATCGGGACCAGCGGCCACGGGGTGACGCCGCTCCAGGTGCCTTCCTCGTCCTTCGCGGGTGGCGAGCAGTCAGCCGGGAGCAGCGCGGCTGAATAGGCCAGGCCGTTGCGCAGCTGGGTGCGGACGAAGTCGTCGGCCTGGTTGTCGCCTGCGTTGCCGCCGTCGTCGGCGGCGGTGTAGGCCGACGCATGGTGCCCGAGGGACGAGTACCACGACCGCCCTTGGTCCACCGTCTGGCACCACGTCACGGGGTGAGTGGTGCCCTCCTCGCCGACCTCGGTGCCGGCGGGGAACGAGGACTCGTCGACGGTCACCAGCGTGCGCACGTTCTGCGCCGGGTTGACGTCCCACTCGTACCACTCGTCGGTGTAGGACAGCGACGAGGGAAGCCCGGACGTCAGGGGGCTGGCTCCGTCGCTCACGTTGACCGTGCCGCGCTGGCCGCCGGCCGGCTCGGGGTGACCGGTGGCGGACGCACCGATGAGAGTGCGGTAGAAGGGGTTGACGTCCGCCTCGGTCTGGTCGGGGGACCAGGCCGTGTAGTGCGTGCCCACGAAGCCGCCCCCCTCGCGGATGTAGGCCTCGAGCGCCGCCCGCTGCTCGGCGTTGAAGAGCACGCCAGCGGTGTGGGTGAAGACCAGGACGTCCTTGGCGGCGAGGTTGTCCGGGGTGAAGACGGCAGCGTTGGTCGTCTCCTGGATTTCGGCGACGGCTTGGGCCGGGTCGCCGGAGTTGCCGTCGAGGCCGTACTCGGCGGCCAACGAGTTGGACAGCTCGCGCACGGCGGCACGGGTGTTGGCCACGGAGCCGTGCACCCCGTCGCCGCTGGAGAACAGCAGCACGCGGAGGACGTCGTCCTCGTCGGCCAGGGCAGCCGCGCGGAGCGCGGGTCCGGCGTTCTGAGCCGCGGGAGTCGCGGCCAGTGCGGTCCCGGCGGCGAGCGGCAGCGCGACGGCCAGCGCGGCCGTGAGGGCCACCGCGTGGGTCGTGGCGCGGCGCAGGCGCCGTCGGAGTGGTCTGCGTAGCAGGTTCATCATCGTTCCCTTGGGCTCGGAGGTGCGGAGCTCGGCGGGCGGCGGGTGCGGACAGCGCTCACGAGACGTCGTGACGGTATGACGCCGGTCACACAGAGTCAAGAACTCTGTCCAGAATCGTGAACGAACTGGAGAAAGCGTCCACATACGTGAAAACAGGCCTGGGCGGCCGATCCCCCGCACGGGGCCGACCGCCCAGACCTGGCCTGGGGGTGTGCTGCTGGGTGCTGCTGGTGGGTGCTGCCGGTGACGACGCGCGCGTCAGCTCATCGGCGTACGCGCGCGCTGCCGCCACCGGCGAGGGCGCGCACCTCCGCAGCCGTCGCCATCGAGGTGTCACCCGGGGTGGTCATGGCCAGCGCCCCGTGGGCTGCACCGAGCTCGAGGCACTGCTGGAGCGGCTCTCCCTCGAGCAGGCCGTAGACCAGCCCCGAGGCGAACCCGTCACCGCCACCGACCCGGTCGAAGATGCCGAGGTGGTCGCGAGGGGCGGAGGCGAGCACGCCCGTCCCCGGCGACCACGCGATCGCCTGCCAGTCGTTGTCGCTGGCCGAGTGCACCGTGCGCAACGTGGTGGCGATGACCTTGAACCACGGCATCTTCTCCGCCACGGTCGCGACCATCGCCTCGAAGCTGTCCATGGGCAGCGTGCTGAGGTGCTCGTCCACGTGGGCGACCTCGAAGCCGAGGGCCGCAGTGAAGTCCTCCTCGTTGCCGATCATCACGTCGACGTGCCCCGCGAGCCGGGTGTTCACGTCGCGGGCGAAGTCGGGCCCGCCGATCCCCGCCCAGAGGCTGGGCCGGTAGTTGAGGTCGAAGGACACGATCGTGCCGTGCTTCTGCGCGGCGGCCATCGCCTCCTCGGCCACCGCGGCGGCGTTCTCCGAGAGAGCGGCGTAGATGCCGCCGGTGTGGAGCCAGCGCACCCCGCGACGTCCGAACAGGTCGTCCCAGTCGACGGTGCCCGGCCTCATCTGCGCGATCGCGGTGTGGGCGCGGTCGGAGACCCCGACCGCACCGCGTACGCCGTAGCCGCGCTCGGTGAAGTTGAGCCCGTTGCGCACGGTGCGGCCGATGCCGTCGTAGGGCTCCCAGCGGATCAGCGAGGTGTCGACGCCGCCCTGCATGACGAGGTTCTCGACGAGGCGGCCGATCTCGTTGTCGGCCAGGGCGGTGACGACGCCGGCGCGCTTGCCGAAGACCTTACGCATGCCACGGGCGACGTTGTACTCGCCGCCGCCCTCCCACGCCTCGAACCGGCGGGCGGTGCGCACGCGCCCCTCCCCCGGGTCCAGGCGCAGCATCACCTCCCCGAGCGCGACGATGTCGAGCTCGCACTCCTCGGCCGGACGGGTCTCGATCATGCGGGCGCTCCTTCGAGCTCGTGCTGCGGGGTCGGGTGGTAGAGCCGGGTGGCGGCCGCGCAGCGGGCGGCGACCTCGTCCCACCGGCTCTCGGCCAGCAGGTCGGGGGCCACCATCCAGCTGCCGCCGACGGCGGCCACGGCGGGGTGGGCGAGGTAGGACGGGGCGCTGTCGAGCGTGATCCCGCCGGTGGGCATGAACCGCACGTGCGGGAACGCTGCGGCGAGCGCCTTGATCGTGGGCAGTCCGCCGTTGGCCTCGGCCGGGAAGAACTTCACCGTGTCCAGCCCGAGGTCGAGGGCCTGCATGACCTCGCTCGGCGTGGCCACGCCCGGCACGACCGGCACGCCGGCCTCCTGGCAGCGGCGTACGACGGCAGCGCTGAGGCCCGGCGAGACCACGAACCCGGCGCCCGCGTCGAGCGCCTCGTCGACCTGGCGCACGGTCAGGACCGTGCCGGCGCCGACCACGAGGTCGTCGCGCTCGGCGAGGCGGCGCAGGACCGCGGCGGCACCGGGCGTGCGGAAGGTCGCCTCGGCGACCGGCAGGCCGCCCTCGACGAGGGCGGCGCCCAGGGCGTCGGCCCTGGCTGGGTCGTCCAGGACGACCACCGGGACGATCCGGTGGCCGCCCAGGAACTCGGTGCCGGTCATCGCAGCTCGGCGATGACGGTCTTGAGCTCGGTGTAGTCGTCGAGCCCGAACGAGCCCAGCTCGCGGCCCCAGCCCGACTGCTTGAAGCCACCGCGCGGGAGCGTCACGTCGTCCGCGTGCCAGGTGTTCAGCCAGACCGTGCCGGCGCGCAGCTTGCTGCCGACGCGGTGCGCGGTGCCGAGGTCCTTGGACCAGACACCCGCGGCGAGGCCGTAGACGGTGTTGTTCGCCGCGGCGACGACCTCGTCCTCGGTGTCGAACGGGATCGCGGTGATGACCGGGCCGAAGATCTCGTCGGTCTGCACGGCCATCTGCTCGGTGACGTCGGTGATCAGCGTCGGGGCGAAGAAGTAGCCGTTGTCGGCGGCCGGGTCCACGCTGCCCGCGGCGAGGGTGGCGCCGTCGGCGACCGCCCCGCGGACGTAGCCCATGACCTTCTCGTGCTGCTCCTGCGAGACCAGGGGGCCCATCGTGGTGGCGGGGTCGAACGCGTCGCCGACCTGGATCGCCCTCGCTGCCTTGGCGACGCCCTCGACGACCTGGTCGAAGACCTCGCGCTGGACGTAGAGGCGCGAGCCGTTGACGCAGCACTGGCCCTCGTTGAAGAACCCGGCCAGGGCCGCACCGGCGATCGCGGCGTCGAGGTCGGCGTCCGCGAAGATGATGTTGGGCGCCTTGCCGCCGAGCTCGAGCGAGACCTTCTTGAGGTTCTTCGAGGCGCCGGCCGCGATCTTCTTGCCGACCTCGGTGCTGCCGGTGAAGGCCACCTTGTCGACGTCCGGGTGGTCGACGAGGGCCGCGCCCGCGTCGCCGAAGCCGGGGAGCACGTTGACGACGCCTGCCGGGAGCCCGGCGTCGAGCAGCAGCTGCCCCAGGCGCAGCGCGGTGAGGGGGGTCTGCTCGGCCGGCTTGAGGATGACCGTGTTGCCCGCGGTGATGGCGGGGACGATCTTGAAGGCCGCCATGGTCAGCGGGAAGTTCCACGGGACGATGCCGGCGACGACGCCGATGGGCTCGCGACGGGTGTAGGCGTGGAACTCACGCCCGGGCACCGACATCGGGATCGTGGTGCCCTCCATCTTGGTGGCCCAGCCGGCGAAGTAGCGGAACAGCTCGGCCGCGACGCCCACGTCGCCGCGCGCGGAGGCCAGGGACTTGCCGTTGTCGAGCGACTCGAGCTGGGCGAACTCCTCGGCCTGCTCGTCGATGAGGTCACCGATGCGCCAGAGCAGGTGCGAGCGGTCGCGCGGGCTGAAGCCGGACCACGGCGAGCCGGCCTCGAAGGCGTTGCGGGCCGCGACCACGGCGCGGTCGACGTCGACTGCCGAGGCCTGGGCGACCTTCACCAGCACCTGCTCGGTCGCGGGGTTGACGGTGTCGAAGGTCTGGCCGTCCTTGGCGTCGACCCACTCCCCGTCGATCAGGAGCTGCTTGGGCTGGGAGAGGAACGAGGAGACGGCGGGGAGGAGTTGGGCGTTGTCGGACATGGGGCGCCTTCCGGTGCGAGGTTCGGTGATGGGGTGCGACAGAGAGTCAGGCGGGTGACAGGTCTGGGGCAGCTACTTGATGATCAACACCTTCGAGCGGTCGAGGGTGAGGGCGACGGCGGCGACGATGATCGCGCCGTAGAGGATCTGCTCGTAGGCCGACGGGACACCCACGATGGGGAGCCCGACGCGGAGCAGGGTGATGACGAGGGCGCCGACCAGCGAGCGCCAGAGGCTGCCGTGGCCACCGGTGATGGCGGTGCCACCGACCACGATGGCCGCGACGGCGGGCAGCAGGAGGTTGTCCGCCATGGTCGGGCTGCCGCTGAAGTTGCGCGAGACCAGCATGACGGCGGCCAGTCCGGCGCAGGCGCCCGAGACCGTGAAGGCGGCGACCTTGACCAGGTCGACCGGGGTGCCGGCCAGCCGGGCCGCGGACTCGGAGTAGCCGGTCGCCCGGACGAAGCTCTCCAGCGGGGTGAGCTTGAGGACCAGGGAGATCACGGCGACGACGAGGAGGGCCACGAAGAACGACATCGGCACCACTCCCCCGACGTAGAGCGTGAGCCAGGCGGTGGCGTCCCGGTCGACGATGCGGATCGGACCCGCGTCGGAGATGACGAGCGCGATGGCCGAGAAGATGCTCATCCCGCCGAGCGTGACGATGAAGGACGGGATCCGGAGCACCACGTGGGCGACTCCCTGCACCGCCCCGATGGCGCCGGCCGCGGCGATCACGGCGAGCGTGGTGAGGCCGCCGAGGTCCGGCAGCCACATCGCGAACAGCACCGACGTCAGCGAGCACAGGGCCGCGATCGAGAGGTCGATCCCGCCGCAGAGCACGACCAGGGTGGCTCCTGCGGCGAGCACCGCGAGGGGCGCAGCCGTACGGACCGCGGCGGTGAGGCTGCGCTGCGTCAGGAAGTCGGGGTCGGCGATGGTGAGTGCCGCCAGCAGCGCGAAGAGCGCGATGACGGGCATCGACGACGTCAGCCGCTGGCCGAGGGTGGGGCCGCCCTTCGCCGGGGCGGTGTCCGCCGTCGCGGTCTCAGGGGTGGCGATGACCGGGGTGCTCACGTCACACCATCTCCTTCACGAGGTCGAGGGGGGTCGGCTTGGCACCCGAGGGGCAGCCGACCTCCGCGGTGGCGCGGCCGTCGCTCATCACGATGACGCGGTTTGACATGCCGATCGCCTCCTCGAGGCTGTCGGCGAGCAGCACCGTCGCGACGCCGCTGTTGGCGAGCTCGCGCATGAGCCGGTAGACCTCCGAGCGGGCGCCGATGTCGAGGCCGCGGGTCGGGTGGTCGAGGAGCAGCAGGCGAATGTCACCGGCCACCAGCCAGCGCGCGAGCACGACCTTCTGCTGGTTGCCGCCGGAGAGCCGCTGGATCGCGGTGCCGCGGTGGGGCGTGCGGATCGAGAGTCGCTCGATCCACTTGTCGACCAGCGTGGCCTGCTTCTGCGGCATGACCAGGGGCCCGCTGCAGCGCGACTTCTGCTTGGTGAGTGTCATGTTGTCCGCGACCGACATCGGCCCGACCATGCCCTCGATCTTGCGCTCGGCCGGCACGTAGCCCACGCCCGCGGCGCAGGCCGCGCGGGTGCCGGACAGGTCGAGCTTCTCGCCGTCGAGGGTGACCTCACCGGCCTCGATGGGCTCGGCGCCGAAGAGCGCCCGGCAGACGTCCTCACGACCGGACCCGTGGACCCCGACGATGCCGACGATCTCGCCCGCGTGCACGTCGAGGTCGACGTCGCGGAAGGTGGCACCGGACAGGCCGCGTACGACGAGGCGGGGCCGCAGCGGCTCGTCCGTCCGCTCCGACGCGGTGTCGTGGTAGTGGTCGTCGGAGCCGGTGGAGCCGATCATCATGCGGTGCAGCTCGGCCGGGGCCGCGCCGGCGGTCGGCACCTCCCCCACCGACTGGCCCCCGCGCAGGACGAGGACGCGGTCGCACACGTCGAGCACCTCGTCGAGGCGGTGCGAGACGAAGATGACGGAGGCGAACTCGCGCAGCCGGCGGACCTGGGTGAAGAGCGTCTCGATCTCCGCCGACTCCAGCACCGAGGTGGGCTCGTCGAGGATGATCACGGGCGGATTCGAGGTGCGCTCCTCGATGCGGAGGACCTTGGCGATCTCCACCATCTGGCGCTCGGCGAAGGTGAGCGTGTCGGTGCGCGCCAGCGGGTCGATCTGGGACCCGATCTTGTCGAGCTGCTCCTGGGCGAGGCGACGCATGGCGTCCCAGCGGTAGATGCCGCGACGTACGCCCTTGCCCTCGCTCCCGAGGACGATGTTCTCGGCCGCGGTCAGGTTGGGCACCAGCGACTGCTCCTGGAACACCATCCCGATGCCGTGGTCGGCGGCCTCGACGACGCTGCGGAGTCGGACCTTCTCGCCGCGCACCCAGATCTCGCCGGCGTCGGGTCGGACCAGGCCGACGAGCGCCTTGAGCAGGGTCGACTTGCCGGCACCGTTCTCGCCGGCGAGGCCGAGCACCTCGTTCTGGTGGACGACCAGGTCGACACCGTCGAGCGCCTTGACGCCCGGGTAGTGCTTGACCAGGCCGCGCACCTCGAGGGCGTGGACCGGGTCCGTCGTCCGGGCATCGGGCTGGGCTTGCAGGTGCGTGGTCATTTGGTCACCTGGTTCCTTCGACGCTGGGGGAAGACTGCGGCGGCGACGGCCGCCACGACGATGAAGCCCTGGACACCGCCCTGCCAGTAGGGGCTGACGCCGACCTGCACGAGGCCGTTGATCAGCACCGTGACGAGGAGGACGCCGACGACGGAGTGCAGGATGCCGCCGCGGCCACCGGTGAGGAGGGTGCCGCCGACGACCGCGGCGGTGATCGCCCTGAAGTCGTAGCCGGCACCCGCCTGCACGAGACCGGCGCTGAGCTGGCTGGTGACCATGACCCCGGCGAGGCCGTAGAAGGCTCCGGCGAGGGTGAAGACGGCGACCTTGTAGGGGGCCACCTTCACTCCCGACAGGGCCAGCACCTCCTCGGCACCGCCGATGGCGAAGGCGTACCTGCCGAGGCGCGAGTAGCGCTGGACCAGCCACCCGACCAGGACGCAGCCGAGGGCGATCCAGGTGAGGTAGGCCAGCCCGAGGAACCGCTCGATGGCCCAGCCGCGCAGCATCTCGTCGGAGATGTTGGGCTGCACGCCGGCGAACATGAGGGTGGCGATGCCCAGGCCCACGGCGGAGACGCCGAGGGTGGTCATGAAGGACGGCACCTTGAGCAGCACCAGGGCCAGGCCGCTCAGGCAGCCGAGGGCGGCACCCACGAGGATCGCGACGAGGATCCCGAGGAGCCCGAAGTCGTTGTCGTTGCGGTTGTTGGCGACCAGGAGGGCGACCGCGATGGCGGCCGCCCCCATGACGCCGGGGGCGGAGAGGTCGATCGACCCCATCATCAGCACGAAGGTGATGCCGCAGGTCACGACGGCGAGGACCGCCGCCGCGTCCATGATGTTCTGCACGTTGCCGATCGTCCGGAAGCCGGGGCTCAGCGCCGCGAAGACGGCGAAGATGACCAACAGTGCGATCGGGGGACCTGCGTCCCTGAGCGACACCCCCCGCCGAGGCTGGGGGCGTGGCGGGAGCACGACCTCGGTGTCGGCGTCGGCGGGGGATGTCATGGTCACGAAATCGCGCCCTGCGAACGGCTGAAGACGTTGTCGCACTCGAAGTCGGCGGCGTCGACCTCGGGAGCGGTGAAGTCGCCGACGTTGTCGCCGGTGATCAGGAACTGCTCGGCGAACCAGGCGCGGTCCTCGTCGGCGATGTCGTCGACGGCGATCTCACCGGTGGCCACGCAGTAGCCGATGGCCAGGCCGATGCCGCCCTGCCACGGGCCGTCGCTCGAGACGGTCGCGGTCATGGTGCCGTCCTCGATGGCGGTCAGGGCGTCCGGCACGGCGTCGATGCCGACCACGGCCACGTCGGTGCGGCCGGCCTGCTCGAGCGCTGCGAGCGCGCCGAGCGCCATGTCGTCGTTGGCGGCCCAGATGCCCTTGAGCTCGTCACCGTGCTTGGTGAGCAGCGTCTTGGTCACTGCGAGGGCCTCGTCACGGGAGAAGTTGGCGGTCTGGTCGTCGAGCAGCTCGACGTCGGTGTTCTCCGCGAGCGACTCCTCCAGGCCGGCGAACCGGTCCTTCGCAGCGCCCGTGTCCAGGATGCCCTGCAGGGCGACGATGCCACCAGAGCCACCGATGGCCTCGGCGAGCGCGTCACCGATCTGCTTGCCGGACTCGACACCGTTGTAGGTGATGTGGCTGAGCCACTGGTCGTAGTCGGCGACGTTCATGTCGGCGGGCTTGTTCCACTGCGTGACGAGGTAGGCACCAGCCTCCTCCGCACCCTCGACGATCGGCGGGGTGTCGGAGTCACCGTTGGGGAGGATGTTCATCACGAGGCACTCGGTGTCGCCCGCGAGCAGCTGGCTGATCTGCTCCTGCTGGCGGGTGGAGTCACCGTCGTAGGTGAGGCGGTCCTGGGTCAGGCCGACCTGCTCGGCGAACGCGTCGCCACCGTCGAGCCACGCGGCCTCGTAGGGGTTGGACTCGTTGCGCACCTGACCCACCAGGGTGATGTCCTCGGGTGCGCAGGCTCCGGCCTCGGAGCCGCCGCCGCCACCGCTGGCCTCCTCGCTGCAGCCCGCGAGGGCGGCAGCCGCCAGGGTCAGGCCGAGCACGACTGCGGTCGGTCGAGAGGTGAACTTCATGGTCGATCCTCATTCTCTTTCAGTGCCGGACGTCCGGCGGGTGGGACTGACTGGGTCAGGAACCTGCCCCGAGGAGGTGGTGTGGTGCTGCAGGCGGTGGTGCGGGTCGGTGGTGCGGGATGGTGCGGGGGTGTGCGGTTCGGTGGGTCGGGCGCCTCAGCGGGCCATCCAGCCGCCGTCGACGACCAGGGTGTGGCCGTTGACGTAGTCGGCTGCGGACGAGCTCAGGAAGACGGCGGCGCCGGCGATGTCGTCGGCGCTGCCCCAGCGTCCGGCCGGGATCCGCTCGAGGATCGAGCGGGAGCGGTCGGGGTCCTCGCGCAGGGCGGTGGTGTTGTCGGTGGAGATGTACCCCGGCGCGATGGCATTGACCTGAACGCCGTGGGGACCCCACTCGTTGGCCAGCGCCTTGGTCACGCCTGCGACGCCGTGCTTGCTGGCGGCGTACGACACCACGCGCAGGCCGCCCTGGAAGGACAGCAGGCTCGCGATGCTCACGATCTTGCCGTGGCCGCGCTCGACCATGGGACGGCCGAGCTGCTGGCACAGGAAGAACAGGCCGTTGAGGTTGACGTCGAGCACCCGCTGCCAGGCCTCGCGGTCGACGTCGACGGAGTCCGCGCGGTCGATGATGCCCGCGTTGTTGACCAGGACGTCGACCTGGCGGTCCGCGGTGACCTGGGCGGCGACGCGCTCGACGGCGTCGAGGTCGCTCACGTCGAGGTCGACCACGTCGACGGACCCGCCGAGCGCGCGCACGGCGTCACGGGTGTCGTCCTGGGCGCCGGGGCGGCCCAGCAGGACGACGTCCGCACCGGCCCGCGCCAGGCCGACGGCGACGGCACGGCCGATGCCGCGACCGGCGCCGGTCACCACCGCGCAGCGGCCGTGGAGGTCGAAGGGAGAGCTCACAGGTCACCCACGGGCACGGCGCTGAGGTCGGTGTAGCAGTTGTTCTCACCGGCCATCGCCCAGATGAAGGCGTACGAGCCGGTGCCGGCGCCGGCGTGGATCGACCACGGCGGCGAGATGACGGCCTGGCGGTTCTTCACCACGAGGTGGCGGGTGGCACCGGGCTGGCCCATGAAGTGGAAGACGCGGTCGTCCTCGTCGAGGTCGACGTAGCAGTAGACCTCGGTGCGGCGCGCGTGGAGGTGCGGCGGGAAGGTGTTCCACACCGAGCCGTCGGCGATCACGGTCACGCCGAACTGCAGCACGGAGGTCTTGAGCTCCTGGCCCCAGGCGTAGCGGAACAGGTTCCGCTCGTTGGCCGAGTCGGCCGACCCGAGGGCCAGCGGCTCGACGTCGGCGTGGCTGAGCTGCTGCGCGGGGTGCGTGGCGTGCGCGGAGGCGGACACGAAGTAGAAGGCGGCCTCGGCGCCGGCGAAGGCGACCTCGCTCCCCCGGCCGACGAACAGGCCGTCGAGGTGCTCGAGCTCGTACTTGTGGCCGTCGACCAGCACGTGGCCGGCACCGCCGACGTTGATGATGCCGAGCTCGCGGTTCTCCAGGTGCGAGTCGGTGCCCAGCACGTCGGTGTAGGCCGGCAGGTCGAGCTGCGCGGTGCCGGGGACGGCGCCACCGATGACCATGCGGTCGTCGTGGGTGTAGGTGGCGCGCACCTCACCGCTGACGAAGAGGTCCTCGACCAGGTAGTTGTCGCGCAGGTCGGCAGTGGAAGCCGTCTCCGCACTGGTCGGAGCCGTCGAATATCGGACCTGGATCACCTGGGTACCCCTCGGTTTCGTGAACTGCGTTCGTCTATGTGAACTGAGTTCGACTTTATACGTGACGCCGGTCACTGGTCAAGGGGTTGAACGTGTGTCCATGTATGCGAACTCGCGCTACCATCGTCGGAGCGGGGCAGGGGGCCCCGCCCACCAGAGGAGTCCACGCCATGCAGCAACAGATGGAGACCACCGCCCCGACCGCGGCCGGTCCGGTCAAGTCCGCGGCGCGGGCCCTCGACCTGCTCGACGAGATCGCGGCCAACGGGCCCGGCACCCAGCTCCAGCTCTCGACCCGGCTGAGCATCCCGAAGAGCAGCCTGCACGCGCTCCTGCGCACGATGGTCGACCGCGGCTGGCTCCAGACCGACCCGACCGGCAGCGTCTACCAGCTCGGCATCCACTCCCTCGTGGTCAGCTCCGCCTACCTCGACGGCGACCCGGTCCTGGCCCGCGCGGCGTCGGTCCTCGACGAGGTCAACGCCACCACCGGCGAGACCGTCCACCTCGGCCGCCTCGACGGCTCCGACGTCATCTACACCGCCAAGCGCGAGTCGATCCACCCGCTGCGCATGCACTCCGCGGTCGGGCGTCGGCTGCCGGCGTACGCCACCTCGCTGGGCCGCGCTCTGCTCGCCGAGCTGCCGCTGGAGCAGCGGCGCGACATGGTGCCGGAGTCGATCGCCGCGATCACCCCCAACACCACCACCGACAAGGACGCCGTCCTCGAGATCATCGAGCGCGCCGTCGTGCAGGGCTACGCCACCGAGAGCGAGGAGTCCTGCATGGGCGTGCGCTGCTTCGGTGTGGCGCTGCCCTTCGGCCCGCAGTCGGTCGACGCGCTCAGCGTGGCCGTGCCGATCAGCCGCCTCGACAACGGCCGCGAGGACCTCATCATCGAGACCCTGCTGAGCGTGCGCGCCCGCGTCGCCGCCGTCAACGGCAACAGCCTGGTGCGCTGATCACCGCTCCGTGAGCCGCTGCAGCACTGCGCGCAGCGGCGCCCAGCCGTCGCGGCCGCGACGCGTGACGGCGTACGCCCGGAGCACCAGGCCCGGGTCGCGCAGCCGGATGACGCTCACCCCGCGCCGCGACGTCCGCCCCCGCGGCAGCAGCCCGACTCCCCCGCCGGCGACGACCAGGTCGTCGACGAGCTCCAGGGAGTCGATGCGGTGGACCACGCGCGGGGTGAAGCCTGCCCGCGAGGCGAGGGTGCGCAGCGCGTCCTCGTCGGCGGTGTTGCGGGAGTTCACGATCCAGTCGCGGTCGGCGAGGTCGGCCAGGGCGAGACCGCGGTCGCGCGTGGGCACGCCGACACCCCACTCGACGCGCCACAGCGGGGCGACCTCGTGGTCCTCGCGCCACGCGGCCGGGGCGAGGTCGTAGTCGTAGACCAGGGCGAGGTCGACCTCGTCGCGCGCCAGCAGGTCGAAGGCCTCGAGCGGCTCGTGCTCGTGGATGCGCACCTCGATGCCGGGATGCCGCACCCGCAGGTCGTCGACCGCCGGCAGCAGCGAGCGCCGGACGGCGGAGGCGAACCCCGCCACGCGCAGCGTCCCCCGCGGCTCGGCCGACGGGTCGAGGTCGAGCCGCGCGGCGTCGACGGCGGCCAGGATCGCCACCGCGTGCTCGGCCAGCCGTCGTCCGGCCGGGGTCAGCCGGACGCGACGGCCGTCGGGCTCCAGCAGGGCCACGCCTGCTTCACGGGCGAGCGCGGCGATCCCCTGCGAGACGCTCGACGTCGTGGTGCCGAGGGCGTCGGCGACCTCGTGCATCGACCCGAGCCGGGAGAGCTCGAGCAGCATCGTCAAGCGGCGCACGTCCATGCTGCATTGTCGCGTTCGGCTGAACGGTCTGTCCAGCAAAGTCACGTGGACGCGAACGATGGGACTGACCTTCACTGGACCCATGACCCCCTCCCCCGCCCGCTCGGGCGCCTCGATGGCCGTCGTCGCCATGCTCTGCGTCCAGCTGGGGCTCGCCGCGTCCGTCGGGCTCATCGACGACCTCGGCTCCTCGGGTGCGGCGTGGCTGCGCCTGGCCTGGGCGGGCGTCCTGATGATGGTGCTGGTCCGACCGCGCCTGCGCGACTACACCCGTGAGGCCCTGGTCGCCGCGACCGCCCTGGGCGTGGCCACCGGCGCGGTGACGCTCTTCTTCATGGCTGCGATCGCGCGCCTGCCCCTGGGCACCGCCAGCGCGCTGGAGTTCCTCGGCCCCCTGTCCATCGCCGTGGTGCGCTCACGGGGCGCCGGCCGGGTGTGGGCCCTGCTGGCAGCCGCTGGCGTGGTGTGCCTGACCCAGCCCTGGTCGGGCGAGGCCGATCCCGTGGGAGTCGGCTTCGCCCTCGCGGCGGCCGTGTGCTGGGCGGCGTACATCCTGCTGACGCAGCGCGTGGGCGACGCCGTCACCGGGCTCGGCGGCCTGGCGATCTCGATGCCCGTGGCGGCGATCGTCGCCACGCTCGTCGCGGGGCCGGGCGTGGTCGGCAACCTGACCCCGGAGCTGCTGCTGGCCGGCCTGGGCCTGGCAGTCCTGCTGCCGGTCGTGCCGTTCGCCCTCGAGCTGCTGGCGCTGCGCCGGCTCACGGCGGGCGCCTTCGGCACGCTGATGGCCCTGGAGCCGGCCTTCGCGCTCACGATCGGTCTCGTCGTGCTGAGCCAGGTGCCGGACGCGCTGGCCGTGGTGGGCGTCGCCCTCGTCGTCGCCGCGGGCATCGGTGCCGAGCGCAGCGGAGCGCGTACGGCGCCGGACGCCGTCGCCGCGGAGACGGGCCGCGGCGCAGCCACCCCGGCCTGACCTGCGGGGGTACGGTGTGGATGCCCTGGACCAGACCCCGTGAGCGAGGACGTGTGAGCGCAGCACCCGGCACCGACACCCCGTCCTGTCCCGTCCGCGAGCGCTCGACGCGCCAGTTCCGTGCGGTCCGTGACGAGCTGCGGCGCAGCAGCGACTTCCGCAGCGCGCAGGACATCCACGCGGCCGTCCGCGCCGGTGGGACATCGGTGGGACTCGCCACGGTCTACCGCGCCCTCCAGACGCTCGTCGACACGCAGCAAGCAGACGTGCTGCGCGGCGAGGGCAGCGAGGCGCGCTACCGCGCCTGCGGCGAGAGCCACCACCACCACCTGGTGTGCCGCTCCTGCGGCACGACCGTCGAGATCAGCGGCCCGGCCGTCGAGCGGTGGGCCGACGACACCGCCGCGCAGCACGGCTTCAGCGACGTCAGCCACACCCTCGAGCTCTTCGGCACCTGCTCGGCCTGCCGGACCGGCGGCGACTAGCCCCGACCAGCCCGGCAGGACGCGCGTCCAGCACGAACGACGAAGGCCCGGACCAGTTGGTCCGGGCCTTCGTCTCTTTGTAGCGGGGGCAGTGTGCTGGCTCAGGACATCGGAAACCGATGTCTCACGACATAGGAAACTCGATGCTGGCCTGTGTCGAAGGCAAGGCTGGTCATCACCGCGATCGAGACCGAGGGCATCACCCAGGCTGAGGCCGCCCACCGCTACGGCCTGAG
>CAFBMW010000008.1_pt1 | contig 128687 bp, 122 predicted proteins | sample 7269061 | NCBI WGS metagenome assembly CAFBMW01 (sample SAMEA6814074, study PRJEB35770) | uncultured Nocardioides sp. | biome: Freshwater; feature: Freshwater reservoir; material: water | place: Czech Republic | collected 2017-05-23 | depth 30m m | reverse complement strand
GGCGCAGGTGCACCACGAAGAGGTTGCGGTACATGTAGAAGCCCTTCCAGCCCGACAGGTCGTGCTGCTGGTTGAAGTCGAGCTGGCGCACGAGCACCGCGTCGCGGACCCCCCAGATCCGGCGGCCGGTCCGGCGGGCACGCACGGCGTACTCGGCGTCGTCGTAGAAGATGAAGAAGGCGGGGTCGGGGAAGCCGATCTCCTCGATCACGCTGCGCCGGGCCATGAAGCCCTCGAAGGCCACGTTGTGCACCTCGACGAGCGCTGGCATCGACGCGCGGTCGGCGTACGTGCTGTCGACCGTCGCGCGCTTGGGCTTGATCGCCAGCGGGTTGCGCAGGTCGAAGTCGACCGCCGCCTTCTCCACCAGCGCGCCCGAGAGGTCCTCGCGCACCGCGATGAGGCAGTCCTCGTCGACGGCCATGAGGGCCGCCAGGCAGCCGGGGGCGGGGACGACGTCGTCGTCCATCAGCCACACGCGGTCGAAGCCCTGGTCGTACGCCGCCCGCACCCCGCGGTGGAACCCGCCGGCACCGCCGAGGTTGTCCTGCCGGATCACCTCGAGCGGCAGGTCGGTGCGCGCGGCCAGCACCTCGGGGGTGTGGTCGGCGCTCGCGTTGTCGACGACGATCACCGCGTCCGGGGCGTGCGTCTGGGCGGCGATGCCGTCGAGCATGGCGACCAGCAGGTCGGCGCGGTCGTGGGTGACGACGACGACCGCGACGCTCTCACCTGCGGAGCTCCCGGTGGTTGAGGTGCGAGCGGAGCGAGCCTCGAAACTCATGCGAGGAACCTCCGGTGGCCGTCGAAGTCCCCGGCGATGCCGGCGCGCATGGCACCCACGCTGAGCCGCAGGCGCGCCAGGCTCGGGCGGGTGAAGGTGTAGAACCAGGCGGTCTTCACCACGAAGGCGAAGGCGTGCAGCGGCCCGCGGTAGTCGCGGAGGTTGACCAGGTTGTTGCGCGCCATGCAGTAGTGCTTGAGGTCGCTCGGCGAGTCGTTGTAGGTCGTGCGGCCGAACATCATCGGCGTGCCGAGGTTGCCCACGCTGGGGTGGCGCACCGTGGCGGTGACGACGGTGGCGACGCGGGCGCCGGCCTCCTCGGCGCGCAACCGGTACTCGTGGTCGTCGCCCCAGATGAAGAACTCCTCGCGCGGCAGGCCGATCCGGTCGACGAGCTCCTTGGTGACCAGCACCCCGTTGAACGGGATCACGATCCCGTCGATGCGGTCGGCGCGCGCGGCACGGCGTACGTCGTCGACGGCGTGCACGACGCGGGTGCCGCCGGGCAGCCGGATCGGGAAGACCAGCCGGCCGGGGTCGGCCTCGTCAACGACCAGCGGGCCCCAGAAGTCGAGGTTGTCGGTCTCCTCGAGCAGCCGCTCGAGGCAGTCGGGGTCGGGCAGGCCGTCGTCGTCCATCAGCCAGACCAGGTCGGCCTCGCGGTCGATGGCCCAGGCGAGCCCGTCGTGGAAGCCGCCGGCGCCGCCCCGGTTGGTGGTCAGCGTGCGCCCGGACAGCGGGATCTCGCCGGTGTGCCCGCGTGCGGCCAGCCACTCCCCCGTGCCGTCGGAGGAGGCGTTGTCGATCACCAGCACCTCGGCCAGGCCGTCGATCTCACCGAGCCGCGCGACGAGGTTCTCGAGCAGACCGAGGCGGTTGAAGGTGACCACGACCGCGACGATGCGGGGCAGGGGTCCGGTGGTCACGGCGTACACAGTAGGGGTCGGGCGCGGGGCCTCAACAAACCGCGCCGAGGTCCTCCGACTGGTTCGCCGCGTAGCCGGTCGACAGGGAGCCGAGCGAGCCGCCGGTGACCGCCGGGGGCGGGGTCGGGGTGGTCGGCGCGGAGGGGGTGGCCGGAGCCGCGGGCGTCGCGGAGTCGTCCGCGTCCGCTGCGGGGGCCTCGGCCGCCGGTGCGTCGGCCGCCTCCGCGGTCTCCACGACCGGCTTCTGGCCCTCGGCGCGCGCGATGGCGGCGGCGACCTTCTGGTGCACCAGCTCGATGTCGGGGTTCGCGGTGTTGATCATCGGCGGCACCAGGGACAGCGTGGCGATCTTCTGGCCGCGGGCCTTGAGCGCGAGGTCGACGAAGCGGTCGACCTCGCCGCGCGGGATGTCGGTGGAGACCATGGCCGAGCTCGCGCCGGCGATCTCCTCGAAGTTGCTCAGCGCGACCTGCGGGCTGACCTGCTGCAGCATCGCGCCCATCACGCACTTCTGCCGCGCCATCCGCGAGTAGTCGTCGGAGCCCTCGCGGGCCCGGGCGAACCACAGCGTGTCGTGACCACCGAGCGTGCGGACACCGGGCTCGATGTAGTGGAAGGTCTTCTCGTGGGGCAGGCCCACCGGGATCGGCTGGCGCACGTTGAGCTCCACGCCGCCGACGGCGTCGACGAGGTCCTTGAAGCCCTCGAGGTTGACCATCGCCCAGTAGTTCATCTTCAGGCCGGTGATGCCCTCGACGCCCATGACGGTCGCGTCGACGCCGGGGTTCTTCGAGCCCTTGAAGAGCTCGGCGTGGTCGAGGGCCCAGGTGGCGAGGCCGTTGAGGTACTGGCCCTCGGCGTCGAAGCCGTTCGGGAACTGCTCGGCCATCACCGAGCCCTCGGCGAAGGGGAAGTTCTGCATGTTGCGCGGCAGCGAGATGAGGACGGTCTTGCCCGTCTCGGCGTCGATGCTCGCCACGGTCATCGAGTCCGGTCGCAGGCCCCAGCGACCCGCACCGGAGTCGCCGCCCATGAGCAGGACGTTGTAGCGCCCCTGGTGGGCGTCGACGGCCACGCCGTCGCCGAACATCGAGACGATGAACTGGCGCTGGACGCCGACCATGTGGGCGCCGAAGAGCAGGGCGCCGGCGACGCTGAAGCACAGCAGGCCGTTGACACCGACGATCGCGAGGCGGTGCTGGCGCTGCAGGGTCAGGGGCTGGCCCAGACGCCAGGCATCCACGAACAGGTAGGCCCAGGCGACCGCGAGCCCGATCAGCGCGATGCGCAGCACCAGCAGGAAGGTCGTGTCGGTGCCGGCCCAGAAGGCGACGCCGTGCCAGAAGTACGACGACACCAGCGCCGTCGCGCCCAGCACGAGCAGCACCAGCCAGGTGCGCAGCGCGAGCAGGCCCACGCGACGGTTGCCGGAGACCAGCTGCGCGGAGCCGGGCAGGACGAGGGTCATCAGCATCAGGGTCACCGCGCGACGGAACCGCACACGCTGCGCGCGGTCGAGCGTGGTGAAGCGCGTCTGGTGCGACCCGGAGGGCGGGACGGGCGGCATCGGGGGCCTTTCAGCTGGGGGAAGTCAGCCCGACCAGTATCACCAGTCACACCCGTCCCATCGGTGCGCGACTCGCCGTGGCAGGCAGGCTGCGCGATCAGGCTGGGAGATCAGCCCTCGCGGCCCCGGTCGATCTCGGCCTTGCGCGCGAGCCGGTGCGCGCGCCGGATCTCGGCCTCGCGCTGGCGGCGTACGTCGTCGGGCGTCTCGGTCTCCAGCGGCGGGACGGGCCGGGGGTGGCCCTCCTCGTCGATGGCCACGAAGACGAAGTAGGCGCTCGCGACGTGGACCGGCTCGTCGCCGGCGTTGCCCCACGGCTGGGCCTCGACACGCACGCCGATCTCCATCGAGGAGGTGCCGGCCCAGTTGACCTGGGCGTAGGTCTTGATGATGTCGCCCACGTGGACGGGGGCGAGGAAGGTCATCTCGTCCATCGCCGCCGTGACCGCCGGGCCGCCGCTGTGGCGGTGCGCGACGGCGCCGGCCGTGGAGTCGGCGAGCTTCATCACCTCGCCGCCGTGCACGTTGCCGAGGAGGTTGGCCTCGCTCGAGTGCGCCATGATCCCGAGGCTCACGCGGCTGTACGACGTGGGGCGCGCGCGGGCCGTGCTCGGGGGCGCTTGGCTCATGCTCGGCACGGTAGCGTCTCCTGTCATGGCTGATCGTCCGCAGGGCTCCGGGATGCCCGAGAAGGGAACCCCCGAGTACGACTGGCTCTACGGGGGCTCGTCGCAGAAGCCGCCGGGTGACGCCACCCAGAAGGTGCAGACCCAGGGATCGAGCCAGGGAGCCCCCCGGGCCCAGCGCCCCGACGAGACCCGGGTGATGCCGGTCGCCAGGCGTGAGGCGCGCGGGTCGGGCGGGCAGCCCCCGGGCCGACCGCGTACGTCGTCCGCCGCACCGCCGCCGAGGCCCGAGAAGAAGCGCCGCCGGCTCCCCCGCTTCCGGCTGGGGCTCATCCCGCTGCTGCTCCTGCTGGTGCTGGTCTACCTCGCCGGCGTCCCGCTCTACCACTGGACGACGATCGACCAGGTCGACGCGACCCCCGGTGGCGACCGGCCGGGCGACCAGCCCGGCACCAACTACCTCATCGTCGGCTCGGACAAGGCCGACGACCTCACCGACGAGCAGCGTGAGGTGCTCGACACGCCCGAGCGCGGTGGCACCAACACCGACACCATCATCGTCCTGCACACCGGCTCCGGTGGTCGCACGATGATGTCGATCCCCCGCGACACCCTCGTCGAGGTGCCGGACGGCGGCACGCAGATGATCAACGCCGCCTTCGCGAGCGGCGGGGCACCCCTGCTGGTCCAGCGGGTGGAGGCGCTGACCGGCATCCACATCGACCACTACGTCGAGCTCGGCTTCGGCAGCGTCATCAACACGGTCGACGCCTTCGGCGGGGTGCAGATCTGCCCCACGCAGGACATGCGTGACCCGCGGGCCCGCCTCGACATCAAGAAGGGCTGCCAGGAGGTCGACGGCCTCACCGCCCTCGGCTACTCGCGCTCCCGCTACGTCACCGCGCTCAGCGACCTCGACCGGGTCGCCCGCCAGCGCGAGGTCATCAGCGCGGTCGGCGACGAGGCACTCTCCCCGTGGACGTTCGTCAACCCGGTGCGCTACTGGCGGATCAACGACGCCGCCTTCGGCGCGATCCGCGTCGACGAGGACATGGGTCCGGTCGACCTCGGCCGGTTCGCCCTGGCGATGACCGGCGACACCCAGACGTGCACGATGCCCAACCTGCCGGCGCCGAGCGACCCCAACCGGATCGTCGCCGACCCCGAGCGGGCGCCGGCCCTGTTCGACGCGATCATCGAGGACGCGGAAGTGCCGAGGCGGGCGTGCACGCCCACCGGCCGCGCCCGCTCGTAGCGCATCTCGGGGTCGGACCGGGGTCATCCCTGCTTGTCCGGGTCCTGACGTCGGCGTACGCTCGCGATATATCGCGATAGGTCACCGATAGGTCACCCGCCGCACCACCCAGGACACGAGGAGCACACCATGGGACACCACTGGCCCGGGGCCGACTGGCCCGAGAGCAACGACGAGAACCGCCCCGACCGCGCCGAGGGCGAGCGCGACTACCGACGCCCCTCCGGCGGCGACTGGAGCAGCTGGGGGCAGGCCTTCAGCGGTGGCAGCAGCCGCGGTCGCAAGGCCGGCGGACCGCCGCCGTGGCTCGGCGAGATCTTCGGCTTCGCGAGCGCCCCGCAGCGTCCGCAGCAGCGCAGCCCGCGCGTGCGCCGCGGCGACGTGCGGATGGCGATCATCGACGTGCTGCACCGCGCGCGCACGGCCGAGGAGCCGATCAACGGCTACCAGGTGATCCAGGAGATCGCCGAGCTGAGCCACGGCGAGTGGCGCCCCTCCCCGGGGTCGGTCTACCCGACCATCCAGCAGCTCCAGGACGAAGGCCTGGTGGAGGCCGACGACGAGCGCGGTCGCCGCACGATCCGGCTCACCGACGCCGGCGTCGCGTGGGTCGAGGCCCACACCGACGAGCTCGCCTCGGTCTGGGCTCCCTTCGCCCGGACCGAGCCGGCCCCCGACGACCAGCCGTCCGGCCAGGCCGACATCAAGAGCGAGATCGGCCAGGTCATGAGCGCGGTGTGGCAGCTGACCACCCAGGGCTCGGAGCAGCAGAAGAAGGCGGCACTCGGCGTGCTCGTCGACACCCGCCGCAGCCTCTACGGCATCCTCGCGGACGGACGGGACGCCGAGCGATGACCTCGCCCGACCCCCGGATGCGCATCGCCGACAGCGACCGCGAGCGCGCGATGGCCGACCTCGCCGGCCACTACGCCGAGGGACGCCTCGACCACGAGGAGTACGACGAGCGGCTCGACGCGATCTGGACCGCGCGCACCCGTGCGGACCTGGCGCTGCTCTTCAGCGACCTGCCCCGGCTCCCGGCGCCCCTGCCACCGCGGCCGAGGCCGGCCGCCCCACGCCGGTCGAGCGCCTGGCAGCGGGTGCCCCTGCTGCCCGTGCTGGCGGTGCTCATCGTGCTGAGCCTGCTCACCGAGGCACCGTTCTGGCTGCTGGTCTTCCCGCTGATGTTCATGAGGAGCCGCCACCGCGGCGGGTCCTGCGCGCCGCCGCACGGCCACGCGGACTACCGCCGGCCGCGGGGCTCGCACGGCTGACTCCCGGACGGCCCGTCGCCCCCCGACCCGCGTCTGGGACGATGGGCCCGTGGCGGGTGAGGTGCGGGTGGTGCAGGCGCGTGCGCCGTACGTCCTCGCGCGCGCCCTCGCCGCCACGGTCCTCACCGTCGCCGGGGCCGCGTCCGCCCACACCTGGGCCGGTGGCGACGTCCCCACCGCCCCCGGTCTGGCGCTGATCGCCGCGGTGGTGCTGGTCGCCAGCCTGCTCGTCCTGCGGCGCGGTGTCCCCGCGCCGGTCCTGCTGCCCGTCGTGGCGGTGGCGCAGCTCGGCGTGCACTCGTCGTTCGGGCTCGTGTCCTCGCACGACCGCATGACCGGCACGGAGCCCGGCTCCGGCTGGTCGTGGCAGATGGTCGCCGCTCACGCCTTCGTCACCGCCCTCACCGCCGTCCTGTGGTGGGCCGCGCGCCGGGCAGCGGCGTACGCCGTCCAGCTCCTCGTCCGGCCCGCCGGGCCCGTCGCCGGCCAGCTGCGCCGGCCGGTCGCGTCGGCGACTCCCGTCCCCCGGGTCCACCTCCTCGTCCCTCTCCTGCGCGGGCCACCCGCGGCGGTCCTGCCCACCTGAGCCCGGACCGGGCTCGGGGCGCACGCGACCCCACGACCCACCTGCCCTCCGGCAGATTCACTCCAGGAGAGACATGTCCATCCGTACGTTTGCGCGCCTCGGCGCGCTCCCGGTCGCCACCGCGGCCATCGCCCTCTCGCTCACCTCCCCCGCGAGCGCCCACGTGTCCGCCAGACCGTCGTCGGCCGCCGCCGGCGCCTCCACGGTGGTGACCTTCAGCGTCGCCCACGGCTGCGAGGCATCGCCCACGACCCGCATCGAGATCCAGGTGCCGGAGTCGGTGCTGTCGGTGACCCCCACGCGCAACCCGTTCTGGGACGTGGAGCCCACCATCGAGCAGCTCGACGAGCCGGCGGCCGACGCCCACGGCAACGAGGTGACCGAGCGGGTCGCCTCCATCGTCTACACCGCCCGCACCCCGCTGCCGGACGGCACGCGCGACACCCTGGAGCTGTCGTTGACAGTGCCCGACGCTGCTGGGGACGCGCTCACCTTCCCGACGATCCAGACGTGCGAGGAGGGGGAGACTGCCTGGACCGAGGTGGCGGCCGAGGGCCAGGACCACGACGAGCTCGACAATCCCGCGCCGGGCTTCGAGATCCTGCCAGCGAGCGGCGGTGGCGACGGGCACGGCGGCGGGACCGCGGACCAGACCGCCGACACCTCCGGCGAGGAGACCGAGGCAGCCGCGACGACCACGACCGAGGACTCCTCGATGCTGGGCTGGATGGGACTCGGCGCCGGCCTGCTCGGCCTCCTGGCCGGCGGAGCGGCACTGGCCCGCACTCGCACCACCTCGTGATCCCGCTGGCGCGACCGGCGCCGTGGCGACGGGCGCTACGCCCGGTCGCCGCGGCGCTGGTCGCGCTCGCGCTCGTCCTGCTCGGCGCCGGGCCGGCCTCGGCCCACGCGGAGCTCGTCGGGAGCGACCCTCCCGAGGGGGCCGTCGTCGAGACGGCGCCCTCGGAGGTGACGCTCACCTTCAACGAGCCGGTGCGGCTGACACCGCAGGAGATCGCGGTCTACGACGCCGAGGGCGACCCGGTGGACTCGACCGCCGGTGCGACCGGCACCGAGGTCACGGTGGGGCTCACGGACGCGGACGACCTCGCGGATGGCACCTACGTGGTGTCGTGGAACGTCCTGTCCGACGACGGGCACCCGATCTCGGGCGCGCTCACGTTCTCGGTGGGTGCGCCCAGCGCGTCGGTGGCGGCACCGCCCGCCCCGGCGACCTCCTCGGCGGTCGTCACGGTGGCGCGTGACCTGCTCGCCGTGGTCGCCCTCGTCGGCCTGTTGCTGGCGGCGGGCCTCGCACTCTTCGTCGCGCTGGTGGTGCCTCGCTCGTGGTCCGGGACGGCGACCCGCGCCCGGCTGCGCCGGGTCACCTCGTACGCCGCCGGGGCGGGCGCCGCGGCGGCGGTCCTGCAGGTGCCGGTGGCGGCGGTCTACGGCCAGGGGCTCGAGCTCACCGACGTGGTGTCGGCCTTCGACGCCTCGCTGGTCGCCAACGAGCTGCTGAGCGCCGCCGTCGTGCTCCTCGGCCTCGCCGTCGTGGTGCGCGCGGGCTCGGCCAGCGCCCCCGGCCACACGACCGGGTGGCTGCTTGTCGGCGGTGCACTGCTGGCACTCGCCGGGCCGTCGCTGGTCGGGCACACCCGGGCGTTCAGCCCGTCCCCGCTGCTGGTCGCGGCCGACGTCCTGCACGTCACCGCCGGTGCGGTGTGGCTCGGTGGGCTCGTCGGACTGGCGCTGACACTGCGCGCGCTGGCGGGCCGCGAGGTGCTCGCCGCCCAGGCGCTGGCCCGCTTCTCCGCCCTGGCCGGCGGTGTCCTCCTCGCCGTGGCCGCCACCGGCACCTTCCTCGCGTGGCGCGTGGTGGGGTCCTGGGACGCCCTGGTCTCGACGGCATACGGCTGGCTGCTGCTGGCCAAGGTGGGGATCGCCCTGATTGTCGCCGCGGTCGGCGGCTGGAACCGCTGGCGCACGCTCCCCGCGGTGCGCGCGGCGGTCGGGTTCGGCGACCGCGAGCGCGCGGCCCGCACGGTGACCCGCACGATCCGCGTCGAGGCAGCGCTCCTCGTGGCGCTGCTCGGTGTCACCGGCTTCCTCGTCAGCTCCTCCCCCCGTCCGGTGCCGGTCGCCGCTCCCACCGGCACCACGGGCGTCGGCGCCGCCACTGCCGGCGACCTGCGCGTGCTCGCGGTGCTCGACCCGCGGCGTACGGGCAGCAACTCCGTGCTGGTGCAGGTCCAGGACGCGACGGGCGAGCCCTTCGACCCGCCGGTGAACCCGGTCGTCGAGCTGCGCACCGACGGGCTCGACCTCGGCCAGGTGGCGCTCACCCCGATCGCCGCGGGGACCTATCGCGGCGAGGTCGTGGTGCCACGTGCCGGCGAGTGGGAGGTCCAGGTCAGCATCGCGCTGAGCCGCTTCGAGAACCCCGTGACGACCGTCAGGCTGACCGTGCGACCGTGAGCTCCACCGGCACGGTGTGCAGGAAGCCGTCGACGCGCACCTGCACGAAGAGGCGGTAGTCGCCCGGCTCCTCGATCTGGGAGTGGAAGGTCAGCTCGGCGCCGTCCTCGGTGACCTCGGGCGCGGCGAGCGGGTGGAGGTGCACCATCGCTCCGGTCGCGGTGTCGAAGCCCGTCACGTGGCCGTAGGCGCCGAGGTAGGTGCCGAGGCCCACCGGTCCGCCCGACTGGTCACGCACCACCAGCCGCAGCTCGCCGTCGGGCCCGGTCGCCGGGGCCTGGGAGACGCTGACGTCGACCACCCGGTCCGCTGCCGCCGTGTCGCCCGGGTCCCCCGGTGGCATCGCCAGCGGGCGCCCGAGCACGACGTGGTCACCGTTGCCGCCCTCGTCGACCGCGACGAACTCCGTCACCACGCGGTAGCCGCCGGCATCGGGCACGTCGAAGGGAGCGGTCCAGGTGCCGTCGTCGGCCCGTGTCGGGTGCAGGTGGCGGAAGACGGTGAGGTCGTCGTTGACGACGTAGAGGTGCAGCTCCTTGGTGAGCTCCTCGACGTAGTCGGTGACCGGCTCGCCGTTGTAGTCGTCGATGCGGAAGCGCAGCTCACCGATGCCGTCGGGCTGCTCGCGCACCTGGAGACCGGCCAGGGTGTAGCCGACCTCGGAGACCTGCGTGCCGTCGCCGACCGCCAGCGAGGTGTGGCCCTGCCCGGGCGTGTGCGTGTGCCCGGCCTCGACGCTGCCGTCGCCGGCAGCGTCGGAGGAGCACCCGGCGGCCGCGCCGAGCGCCACGACGGCCAGCGCCAGGGCCGTACGTCGGGGGCGGGAGATCACGGCGGCAAGCCTACGAGGCACGATCCACGCTCAGAGCTCGGACTGCACCCCGGCCAGCAGCTGGCGTGCCATCACGATCCGCTGGACCTGGTTGGTGCCCTCGTAGATCTGGGTGGTCTTGGCCCAGGACGCGCCCCACCCCTTCTGACCTGCGCTTTCTCCGTGACCGTGTCACACACGGTCACACACCACCTTCCTCAGCATGCCGACTCGTTCGGACTGGCGCTGGCGGTGATTGCCCAGCTTCCGGTCGCGAAGCACGGGTCAGGGGCATGGAAGACCAGAAGATCTCAAACCCTCCGACGGGTTGCTGCCAGCACTACCCCAACCGCGTTCTCCAGAAGAAGCAGCTCGCAGCCGAGCTCGGGGTCTGCGACAAGACCGTCACGAACCTGATGAAGTCCGGGCGTCTGCCGGAGCCCTGCTGGCTGAACTCCATCCCCGTGTGGATGCTCTACGACGTTCACGCCTTCATCAGCGCCGCCGCCGGCTCGCCGCGCACCCAAACGGCCACCTCCGGGAAGGCGACGGCCTCCAAGGACGACGAGAAGGTCAAGGACTCCGCACACAAGGCAGGCAAGTTCAGTGTCTGAGCGCAGGCGGAACGCACCCACGCAGCGCCTGACGCGTCGACGCGACGACGACCCGGTCAAGATCTCCAAGGACCACCGCGTCTCTTGGTACCCCAGCGGTGTCCCCGGCAAGGGCGAGCGGAAGCAGAAGCGGTGCCGGACCGACGAGGAGGCAAGGGCTTTCGCGCTCGAGAAGCGCGAAGAGATCGATCGGCACCGGACTCGCGGACCCCTGAGCCACACGGCTCTGGGCAACGTCTGGATCCGTTACGTGACGTACCTTCTCGACACCAAGACGCCGCAGGGCACGACGGACCAGTACCGGTCCAACTGGAACTGTCACATGCTCGAGTCCGTGGCCGAGGTCGCCTGCGGTGACCTCACGGTCGGCCACTGGACCCAGGTGTTCGAGGAGATGCTGACCGACGGTGCGACCAAGGAGACGATGCGCGCCGTCGCTCGGACCCTCGGTGCTCTGATCACCTACGCCGAAGACCGCAACTACTTCGGTGATGGCGACGCGTTCGGTGTCTCCCCGCACCGGCGCGGCAAGATCGTCGCGGCGCTCGCGAAGAAGGCGCCAGCCGCCGCTACGCAGGAGCAGATCGGCATCGAGCACTGTCCCGCACCCACCACGATCCACCGATTCGCTCGCTTCGCGGAGAGCGTCTTGCCCGGGTACGGGTTCCTGCTCGTTCTTCTGGCCTTCGCAAGCGGTCTCCGCTTCACCGAGTGCCTCGGCCTTCGTGTCGAGCACATCGACCTGCGCACCGGCAAGATCCGTGTCGTCCAGCAGCTGAACCGCTACCAGGCCTGGCCCGCGGTCGCGCCGCCCAAGGGTGGCAAGTCGCGCACAGTACAGATCTGGGCAGCCTACGAGTGGGTCCTTCACCGGCTCGTCGCGCAGGCAGCTACCCACACGGGAGATCACGAGGGCTGGCTGTTCCCGCCAGACCGCAGGGTCAAGCGCTGGGCTGACCGCGTCAACCGGCTGATCAACCAGGACGCTGTGGCGTTGTTCAACGACGACGCGGGCGGGCAAAGCGAGACGGGCGACAGTACGAAGTGGGGTTGGACCTTTCATTGGCTCCGCCACGCGCATGCGTCCTACAGTCTGGCCTCGAAGGAGCACGGCGGCCTGGGCTTCAGCGTGACCTACGTGCAGGGGCAGCTCGGGCATGCCAAGCCCACCACCACCACGGACCGGTACCAGTCCCCCATCGCCGGGGAAGGGGATGCTGCTCGCAAGATGTCCCGGACGCTCCCTTGGGAGGTTACGACGCATGAGGCACCCCCGGCATCTGTGATGACCAACGAGGTTGCTTGATCGGGCGCCGGCTACGTCCTCTGTCACCGCGAGTCGCTACGTTGCCCGCATGTGGTTCCGCGAAGTCGAGGTGCCAGACGAACTGGTCGAGGCAGCGACGGAGGGCAAGCTCGTGCTCTTCGTCGGCGCTGGGGCATCTCTCGACGAGCCATCGGGACTTCCCGACTTCGCCAACCTGGTGCGGGACGTGGGAGCGCGCGCCAGCAGGGTGCCAACGGATCGCGACCTGGAGCGACCCGATGTGTTCCTGGGCGACCTCGCAGACCTCCAGATCGAAGTTCACACGTTGGTCGCGAACGCAATCAACAAGCCCGACAGCCAGCCGAACCGCCTCCACGAGGCGATCATCGACGTGGCACGGGTACACCCCAACCCCCGGGTGGTCACCACCAACTACGACCTCCACCTCGAACGAGCCAGCCGCAGCAAGGCGCTGGATCTCGACGTCTACCGCGCGCCCGCGCTGCCGGTCGGCGACGACTTCAGCGGCATCGTCCACCTGCACGGAGCCTTGGACCAACCCCCTCGCAAACTGGTGGTGACCGACGAAGACTTCGGCCACGCCTACCTGCGTGAGGCATGGGCGGCCCGGTTTCTCGACCGCATGTTCTCAGCCTTCTCTGTCGCCTTTATCGGCTACAGCCACGGCGACATCGTCATGCAGTACCTGGCGCGCTCCCTTGGCCGCGAGGGGCGACGTTTCGTCTTCACGGATGATGCCGACAGCCGCGAGTGGCGGAGGCTCGGGCTTCGTCCCGTGCACTACCCGGTTGACGGCTCGTCCCACGTGGCGTTGGTCGACGGGCTCGAGCGCTGGGCCGAACTCACCTCGTGGGGACGACTCGCTCATCGGCAGCGTATCGCCGAACTGGTCGGCAACGGCCCGCCCACCATCCCCGAGGAGGTCTCGTACCTCGAGCAGGCCCTTGGTGACCCGGAACGGGTTCGCTACTTCACCGAGCAGGCTCGTGGATCCGACTGGTTGTTGTGGGCTGCGAACCGTCCCGAGTTCAACTGGCTGTTCAGTCCGACGGTCCCCTCCGGCGCAGACCGGACGGTCGCGCAGGCACTCACGACCTGGGTGGCCGACCAGTACGTCATGGACGAGCAGGAGTCACCCACCGCTCTTCGCCTCCTTCGCAGTCGGCCGTGGAGCCCCGGCATGTGGGACACCGTGGCGCACCGGCTGTTCGCCCAGGAGCGACGCGTGCCGGACTGGCAGGTGCCGTGGCTCGTACTCGTTCTGCATCGCTCTCCAGCCGACGACGGCGATCTGCTCGACATGCTCCTGTGCAAGGAGTCATGGCAGGAGCGCCCCGACCTCGCGCTCATGTTGCTGGAGCACCGCACGCGGCCACTGCCCCGGTCCGGTCTGGACTTCGGGCCCTCGAGCGACGCGCCTCGGTTCGAGGTCGCATTCATGGGCGACGACCACTGGCTCGACGAGGCATGGAAGAAGGTCTTTGTCCCGCTGCTGCCTCAGCACGCACCGGAGCTGCTGGACCTGGCGGTGCGCCAGCTGCGCGACGCCAATCGGCTCGCTGGAGCGCTCCAGCCGGGATTCGACGCTCTGTCCTTTGGCCGCTCAGCGATCGAACCTCATCCACAGGACGAGTTCCGAGAGGTAGCCGACGTGCTGATCGATGCAGCTCGCGACAGCCTCGAACACCTCCTCCACGCATTGCCCCAGGAGGGGGCTGCGGCGGTCGATCGGCTCGCTCGCGCGCACGTGCCCGTCCTTCGGCGGCTCGCCGTGCACGCATGGCGCCTGCGCGAGGACCGGTCTCCCGACGAGAAGCTGCGCTGGATCCTCGACGAAAACCTGCTCTACGACCTCGACCTCCAGCACGAGGTCTACATGCTCCTGGGGGACACAGTCGCGCTTGCATCAGACGACGCCGTCGGCGCCGTGTTGGATCGCGCGAAGGACGGGCCGCAGGACGGAGAGGAACACTCGCCGTACGTCTCCTACAACCTGCTCGCCTGGCTCCACAGCGCCGCACCGGAGAACGCCACCATCGCCGAGGAGTTCACCACGCTGCAGGAACAGAATCCTGAGTTTGAGCCTCGCGAGCACCCGGATCTGAACACGACGATGACGTCGGGGTTCGTGGAGAACGCGGAACCGTTCTCCCGAGACGAGCTCCATGAGCTCATCGAGTCAAGCCCCGGCGAGGCGTACGCAGCCATCCGGTCGTACGCGACCGCCGACGAGTTCCGGCTCACGGGCCCGACCTGGACCGGAGCGCTGAATGCGCTGCGGGGGTGCGTGACCCACTACCCGAGCGACGGGATCCGACTGGCGGACGTGCTGGCGCCAGAGGACAGCGACGTCCGCGACGCCCTCGTTCGCGCCTGGAGCGCGGCGAACTTGTCAAGCACACCGGAGCGGGCCAGCGGCGTGGAGCCCTTCGAGGAAAACCGAGCGTGCCCCATCGCCATCACGCCCGAAGACGTACTCACGGTGATCGCGTCCTGGCCGGCGGATGCAGTGAGGTCCGCAGTGGCCAACATGTTCGCCCGCGGCGGCACCGCCGACCACCCGACCGCATGGCACACCCTGATGCCCGCACGCCGCCTGGCCACTGACCTCTGGCCCACCACGCAGATCACGGGCAACGTCGTGGACAGCGAGGACCACTACCTCGAGGCAATCAACCATCCGGCCGGCGACCTCGCGCAGTTCTGGATGAACGTGGTTGCCCACGAATGGCGGGCGCACACCGACACCTGGTCCGGATTGCCTGACGAACTCCGGGCAGAGCTCGACCGAATGGTCCAGGACCAGTCCCGTAACGGGCTCTTGGCCCGTGTTCTGCTGTCGACGAGACTCCGCTTCTTCATGGGGGCGGATCCCGCATGGGCGAAGTCCCGACTCATGCCGTTGTTCGCGTGGGACCGGGACGAGGCTGATGCCTTCGAGGTGCGCGGGATCTGGCGGTCGTTTGTGCAGTACGGCCAGTACGACGACCAGATCCTCGCCGAAGGACTCCTTGACGCGATGTTGGCGACGATGCGACGCGCGAACGATCTCGACGACGACGAAGCCGTCGCTCAGCTCGGCCGCCAGCTCGCGACCGTAGCCCTGAAGTCCTCGCTGGACCCGAAGGGCTGGTTGCCCACACTCACGACTGACGCGCCCACCGTCCTGCAGTTGGCTTGGATCCGGTCCGTGGGCCGCCAACTACGTGACATGGAACCGAAGGAGGCCTCCGCCCAGTGGAGCCGGTGGATCAGGGAGTACTGGACCGGACGGATCGACTCCCTACCCCGACCCTTGACCACGGACGAAGCGTCGGCCGTGGCCCTGTGGGTGCTGGGACTACCTGATGACCGGCCGGCGGCGGTCGAACTCGTGGAACGCACCGACGCCGGCCTGGTGAAGGACGACCGCGTCCTGATGCACCTCACCGGCTCTCGCCGCGAGCACCAAGATCTGACCCGCGACCCCGAGACTTGGGCGCGCTACCTCGTTCACCTTCTGCGAGGCACTACGGATCCGCCCTGGGCGCTCGACCACTACCTGCGCGAGATCGTCGGAGTTCTGCGGCCGGTGGCACCTTCAGCGCTGCTTACCGAGCTCATCGAGGAGGCCATGCGCCTCGGATGCACCAACGCAGCGGACTGGTAAGAGGGCAGACGGCACCAGAGCAGGAGCTCTGGTCGCAATCCGCTTGGGACTTGCTGTCACCGATCCGCCAGTTGACCATCGGTGGGCGCTGGCTTCACCTAGCCTCATGGCCATGAGCACCCGTTCCGAGCTGATGGACCGCCTAGTGACGAAGGCCGGAGGGGTCCGGTCGGAGGCGACCATCCAGTCGGACGTGCGGATGCTGCTCTTGGACGCCGAACTCGGGCTGTCCGACGTGCAGCTGGAGAGCCAGGTTGGCGAGATGCACCGCCGCATCGACGTTGAGGTCGGGTGCACGGTCATCGAGGTCAAAAAGAGCCTCGCAGCACCGTCAGCCATCGACAACGCGACCAAGCAGCTCGCCGACTACGTCACTACCCGGACCGAGGAGATGGGTCAGCGCTACGTGGGCATCCTCACCGACGGCGCCTTGTGGATTGCGTTCCACGAGGTCGAGGGGCGGCTTGCGGAGGCCACGCGCCACACCGCCCTGGTGGGTGAGGTTGGAGCAACCGCACTTCTGGGATGGCTCGAGGGTGTGCTGGCCACCAAGACGCACGTGCGCCCGACACCTAGCGAGATCGAGGACCGGCTGGGGGCCCAGAGCTCGTCACACGCGCTCGACTACGCCACCCTCGCCGCCCTGTACGAGGAGCACAGGGGCGAGCCGACGGTCCAACTGAAGAGGGCCCTGTGGGCGGACCTTCTCCGGTCAGCGTTGGGTACGCAGTTCACCGACAGTGACGAGCTGTTCCTCGATCACACCCTGCTGGTGAACTCGGCCGAGATCATCGCCCACCTGGTCGTCGGAATCGACGCCACCGAGCTCAGTGCAGACACTCTCCTCGCGGGTGAGAAGTTCACGGAGGCCGGGCTGCACGGGGTCGTCGACCGCGACTTCTTCGACTGGGTCCTTGAGGTGCCCGGCGGCGACGGGTTCGTGACGGCACTGGCCCGTCGGCTGTCCAGGTTCGACTGGTCGGCCGTCGAGCACGACGTGCTGAAGGTGCTATACGAATCGGTCATCAAGTCCGAGATCCGCAAGGCACTCGGCGAGTACTACACGCCGGACTGGCTGGCGAACCGTGTTGTAGCCGAGGTGATCACAGACCCGTTGAACCAGCGCGTCGTCGATCCGTCGTGCGGCTCGGGGACCTTCGTGTTCTTCGCGGTCCGTCGGTTCTTCGACGCCGCGGCGGAGCAGGGTGTCCCGCTCGGTGAGGCGATGAGGCTGGTGTCGTCGCGTGTCATGGGCATCGACCTTCACCCAGTCGCAGTCGCCCTTGCCCGAGTCACCTACCTGCTGGCGCTGGGTCGGGAACGGCTGACGTCGCCTGACCGCGGGTCCCTGTCGGTGCCCATCTACCTGGGTGACTCACTCGGGTGGGACCAGGACGAGGACATCTTGTCGGTGGACATGCTCGTCATCCCGACGGATGTCGGCGACCAGTTCTTCTCTCATCCTCTGCGTTTCCCCTCGAGCCTGCTCGAGGACGCCAGCCGCTTCGATGACCTGGTCGAGTCGCTGGTGGCGGAGTCCGGTCGGGCGGCCGGGTCCAAGATCGTCACTCTGTCGAAGGGGACGGTGCGTCGCCTGGGGATCGCCGAGTCCGACGTCCCGGTGTTGAACGACAACTTCGTTCGGCTCAAGCAGCTCCACGAGGACAATCGCGACCACATCTGGTCGTACTACATCCGCAACATCGCCCGGCCTGCCTGGTTGAGCCGCGAGGAGAACCGGGTCGACGTTCTCATGGGGAACCCGCCGTGGCTGTCGTACCGGCACATGACGAAGGACATGCAGCAGCAGTTCAAGTCGATGGCGAAGGCGCGGGAGTTCTGGGGCAAGGAGAACACGGCCACCCACCAAGACCTCGCTGGCCTGTTCGTCGCCCGAGCGGTGGAGCGCTACCTGAAAACCGGTGGGCGGCTCGGTTTCGTCGTGCCCAACTCGGTCATCGACCGCGACTATTGGGCTGGGTTCCGCCTCGGCGAGTTCGACGGGGCCCGGGTCCGTTTCGCTATCCCATGGGACATGCGCCGGGTGCGTCCCCACATGTTCCCGCGGGGCTCGGCGGTCATTTTCGGTGAGCGGGTCCTGAAGGCGCGGGCGATGCCCTCGCAGGCTGTGGTGTGGCGTGGTCGGGCGCCGCGTCGTCACGCGGCACTGGAAGTCGCTGCGGGTCTGGACCAGGCGCTGGAGCCGCTGACCGTCGGCAGTGATGATGACGAGCTGTCGGCGTACCACAAGAGATTCGCCCAGGGGGCCTCGCTCGTCCCAAGGTTGCTGTGTCGTGTCGAGCCGGCGGCTGCCAGCGCACTCGGGTTCCCCGCCGGGATGGTCGGGGTGAAGTCGGCTCGGTCGGCCTCGGAGAAGCCGCCGTGGAAGTCCCTGCCCCCGCTGACGGGCACGGTGGAGCGTCAGTTCGTACGGGACACCTACCTGGGCGAGCACGTGGTGCCGTTCCGGACGCTGACTCCGGACACATTCGTGGTCGGGCTCGATGAGACGGGCACCCTGCTGCACGGTGACGACCCCGCCATCGACTCCTTTCCGGGCTTGTCGAACTGGGTGCGCGCGAGTGAGGACCTGTGGGTCAAACACAGTTCCGGGGCCATGACGCTGGCTGAGCAGTACGACTACAGGGGGAAGCTCACTCAGCAGGTCCCCGCACCCCCGCTGAGGGTGGTGTACTCGAAGTCCGGCATGCACGTCGCCGCCGCTCTCATCGACGACGGGAACGCAGTCATCGACCACGCGCTGTACTGGGCCGCTGTCGCAACCCGTAGCGAGGGGGACTACCTGGTCGGCATCCTGAACAGCCCGTCTCTGACCGAGTTGGTTCGGCCTCTGATGTCGTACGGCAAGGATGAGCGGCACATCGACAAGGCGGTGTGGAAGCTGCCCATCCCACTGTTCAACGTCGACAACCCCCTCCACCTCGACATCGCGTCACTCTCGTCAGACATCGCTGCCGAGCTCGCGACCCGCGAGCTCAAGTCCGACTACTTCGTGACCGTCCGCCAGGACTTTCGAGAGTGGCTAGGCACGTCGCCGAAGGGTCGGCGCCTCGACAACCTGGTCCGCGAACTGCTCGGGGAGCCATTGCTCGACGATGCGGCGCGCGACGCAGTCGTCACGCCGACGGAGCCAACCACGCTCCTCCGGCTCACGTCGGCGCCTCTCGGACTGGACCCCGTCGACGTTGAGATCGACCTCGACATCGAGTACGACGAGGAGCAGCGCGTCTACCTGTGGGGTTTTCTAGTCGGCCGTCCCTCAGACCCGGGCAGCGAGCGGTACGTCCACGTCGGCAGCCCTCAAGGCGATGTGGACCCGGTGGGTCTAGCGGCAGAGTTCCTCGCCGAGATCGAGACCGTCATCGCTGCTGCCGCCGCCGTCGGCGAGTCGGTGCGCGTCTACCACTACGGACCCGTCGAACGCCTGTTCATTGAGCGACTCCTAGGCGATGCCGCTGCGCCGGTGCTGGATCTGGCCACCGACCTCCTGGCAGTCGTTCGTGAGCACTTCTTCTCCGCAGCGGGGTACGGCCTCAAGAAGATTGCCCCCCTCGCCGGGGCGGTCTGGAGGACCGAGGGACTCAACGGCCGCACGGCGCACGAGTGGGTCGAGAGAGCGCGAGCTGGTGACGAGCAGGCGTGGGGCGCGTTGGTGGACTACAACGAGGACGATGTTCGCGCCAACCAGTCGTTGCGCACCCTCCTCCGGGGAGACGGGACTTGATCGGTTCGCTCTGGTCGCAGGTTCACCGAGCGCAACGGGGACGGCGGATGCGGGACGTTTCCACGACGGCCGCTGTCTCACCCGGAGGAAGGGTCATCGCGATCCCTCGAACGGACGGCGAAGAAGTACTCGGGATTTCGGGCGCGCACCCCGGCTCGGGCCGGTTCGTGGACGGTCGGCGCGGTCTCCAACGACCACGTCATCACCCAGACCGGGCAGTACCAGCTGACGTGGTGCCGACCCCGTCGGGTCGGCACGCTAACCGGGGCGAAGTTGACCTCCACCCAGCTCCCTGATCACGTCGTCGTTGACACCGCCAGGCTGCCAGAGTCCGGCGTGACGAGCCTGTTGTGAGGCGTGCCCACTGCCCGTTCCGGGTGAAGATGTGGTCGTGGGTACGAAAGTGGGGAGGAGCGCGAATGCGCTCCTCCCCACTTCTTACGGATGCATGAGGTCGATGCCCTCGGTCAGGGTCTCCCTGACCTTCTGTTGGGTGTCTCGTCCGAGGACGATCAGCTTCTCGAGCGAGTTCTTGGCCTGGTTGGCCAGGCGGCCGACCTCGTCGAGCTGGCTGATGCCGGCGAGCGCGAGGTTGAGACGGGCCTCGATCTGGTCGAGGTCGATCTCAGACCCGTCGTCGTGCCGGACCTTCAGCATCGCGACGTGCTCGCGAAGGAGCAGGTAGATGAGCTCCACGCTCGCGGGTTGCGAGCAGCTGACGACGTACGCACAGGTGTCGACGCGGGCGAACGATCCGCCACCAGGCACCTCAGCGTCTGCCGGGACGAGCACGAGACCGCCGGCCGCGTCGCGGACTCGGCACGCATTGGCGATCTCCTCGCGGTGCTGCTTGGCGGTCAACGGACGGGTGCGGGACTTCGCCTCGATGACGATCCTGACCTGCCGGCCATGACCGGTGATGGCCTGCGACAAGGTCGCCACACCGTCACCAGTGCGCCGCGTGGTCCCTCCGGCGCCGGGCTGGCCGCCGGTGCGCTCGAAGAGGTCACCGGCGGCGGTGACGACATCGTGGCAGAGCGCCATGGCGTCGTCCTCGTTGGCGGCTCCGATCGCGCGGCTGCTCTTGGCGCCGGCGGCCTTGGCTACCTGAGCGGCCTCGACCAGGCCTTTCACCAGAGCCAGCTGCTCGCCGAGCTCACGTCGCGTGCCACTCAGCTCATCGAGGAGGTCCTGCCGCAGCATGCGGACGGGGCCTTCTCGGTCGAGCGAGAGCGCATCACGAACCGACTCGGAGTGGCGCGCGAGCGCCGTGGTGATCTCCTGGACTCCGGCGTCCTGGACGGCTCGCGCCGCCTCCATGACGCTGGCCCGGACGCTTCCCGCCTGGCCGGCCAGAGCGGCCTCGACCTGGGCCGGCAGCTTGTCGAGGACGGCACCGGCCGCTCGGGTCACGGCCTCCTCACCGCCGCGGAGCCGGGTCAGCGTCTGGTCGAGACTGGCCAGCGCCGCTCCGGACTTCTCGTCCACCCGCTCCGCGAACGCGTCGAGGGTACGGGTGAGGCTGCCGGTGTCGATACCGGCGGTGCCGAGCGAGAGCGCGACCAGCCCGACGGGGATCGCCCGCCGAACCAGGTCGGCCGCGGCTTCCGGACCGTGCTCGGTCATGTGCGACCGGACGAGAGCCGCCGCCTCACCGTGGATCACGGAGAGCTCGCGGATGACAACGGTGTCGCCGTTCACGGCGACCGGCGCGGTTCCCTGAGGGATGTGCGCGACGCTCATCGGCCGCCTCCCAGCCCAGCCGGCAGCGGCAGGTCGACCGGAAGGCCGAGCCGTGCCTTGCGGCAGATCAGGCAGGCCTCCGGCGGGGTCTCCGCCGTGTGCAGCAGGGCCGCTTCCCAGCACCAGAGCTCGTCGAGCACCAAGTACGGGTCATCCAGCCGGTCGCTGAGGGCGTCCTCGACCTGCAACTGCAGGTCACGCAAGGACGCCTCATCGGGGCTGTGGTGCGCCGCCGCGGAGGCGGTGCGGTAGGTGAGCTGCACCCAGAGGTCGAGGAGACGCTGGGCCTCCCGGTCGCGGGGTGGAGCCGGGTTGGCAGTCAGCGCGAGCGCGGGCTGCGGCTGGTTCATCGGTGTCACGTGGACCCTCCAGCGGGTGTCGACCGCAGCAGCAGGGGCCGGATGCCCCCGCCGTCTGCGGGGGCTCTGTTGTGTGGCCCGCCAGCACCGGTGGGCGCGAGCATCCGTACCGCAAGCGCTTGACCCAGATCGCATCGAAAAGTTCCTGCACCTGATTGCGGTCTGATCGACGCCGCGGACCTTCGGTAATCGCCGCACCAGCGGCATACCACCGAACCGATCACACCAGGACTCAGATGACCTCCCCCAGCAACGACCCGAACACCTCGACCAACGACGTCGCGATCGTCGTCCGCCTCCCTCAGGAACTCCGTGAGGCCCTCAAGGCACGCGCTGCAGCCGAGGACAGGTCCGTGGCCTCGGTCATGCGCCTGGCGGCACGGCAGTACGTCGAGAGCGAGGTGAACCTGTGACCGCCCAGACGCTGCAGCCAGCGGTCACCGACAGCGCTGCGACCTCCGCCGCGTCGTACGAGCTCTTGGGCCGCCTGCGCCTGGCAAGCCGGCTCGACAACCGCAGCACGCCCCCTAATCTCAGCCCGGACGCACTGCACGGGATCACCGGACGGATCGTCCAGGCCCTCGCCCCTCTCACGGAGGCGTCGCCCCCGGCCATGCTGCTGACCCTGCTCGTCTCCTTCGCCGCCATGGTGGGGCGAAGGGCCTACGTGAGCGTCGGACACCAGAAGCACTACCCGATCCTTTTCGGCGTGGTGGTCGGATCATCGGCCCGCGCGAGGAAGGGCACGTCGGCAGCCGCCGTCCGGCCCGTACTGGATGCCGCCGACGGGGACTTCATGGCCACGCGACACCTGCGAGGTGGCATCCAGTCCGGAGAAGCACTCATCCAGGCACTCGCGTCACTAGCCGAGGGTCCCGACAACGACGGGGATCAGCGCCTCCTCCTGACCGAGGAGGAGTACGGGCGCCTGCTCACTGTCGCCGGACGTCAGGGCTCGATCATCTCCCCCATCCTGCGGTCGGCATGGGACGGCGATGCGCTCAGCGCCCGGACGAGGGCGGCGACGCTTCTGGCTGAGCAGCCCCACCTGTCAGTGCTCGGCCATGTGACGATCAACGAGCTCAAGGCGGTGCTGAAGCCGGTAGACATCGCCAACGGGTACGCGAACCGGTTCATCCACGTCCTGAGCCACCGTGGAGCGCTCCTTCCCGAGCCCGGCCGGCTGCCCGGGAACCAGGTCGAAGCGTTCGGGACCGAGTTGCGCACCGCGGTCACCTTCGCTCGCAGCGCCGGCGAGGTCACGCGCAGCGAAGCGTTCCGAGGCCAGTGGGACTCGCTGTACAACATCGTTGAGTCACAGCCTTCAGGCGGAGACGTCTACGACTCGCTCACCGTCCGAGCGAGCCCCCAGATGCTGCGCCTCGCCACGATCTACGCGCTGCTCGACCAGTCCGCGACGATCGAGCCGGTCCACCTCAGCGCCGCAGCCGCGCTCTGGGAGTACTCCGAGGCGTCGGTCGCCCACATCTGGGGAGCCACGCTTGGTGACCCCGACCTGGATCGCCTCTACTCCGCCGTGTCAGCGGCCGGCGCCGAGGGCCTCAACCGAACCCAGGTCAGCAAGGTCTTCTCCAAGAACAAGGCCAGGGACGAGCTCGACGCCCTCGTCCTGAAGCTCGTCGACCTGGGCATGGCAACGGTGTCGGCCCGAGCGTCCGGTGGACGACCCAGCTCGATCCTGACGGCCGTGCGCTGACGAAGAAAACGAAAGAACGAAGAAGCCACCAGCTTCTTCGTTCTTTCGTTTCCTGGATGGCGGGCTTCGCGTGCTGACTGCAAGGCGGCCGGCACCACCTTGTCCTTCAGGCAGACGCGCTCACCAGTAGCGACCATGGCTGCCCCCACCCATGACCTCGCCCTGCAGACGTACCTCATCGAGCTGACCCGAGCGCGCACCCTCACCCCGGAGCAACTCGTCGAGGAGCTCGGCGCTACGACCCCGGTGTGGGCAACCGTGACCGTGTGCTCATCCACGGCCTGAGCTGGCTGCCCAGTCGCTCAGGACCGGATGAGAGGACCAGGGCGGGCCGATCGAGGGCACTGCCGCACTGTGCCGCGCGCGCACCCTGACGCTGAGCGTGTGCGCTTTCGGCGCAGAACAGGAGTAGGGCTTGGAGATGCAACAGGCCGAAAGGGCCGCTGTCGCTCTGATGACCGCTGCCAGCGTGCATGACGACACCTGCGCCGTCCTCGCCACCCGAACGGCGTTCGCGCACGTTGACGACCGTGTGCTCGTCGCGTTCTGCCTCGTCGAGGCCTGCTGGTCATGGGCGCCGCGAAGCGCCTCGAGTGACCACCCCGTCCTCGGCCCAACGCTCCTTTCACTACGAGCCGGCGATGCCGGGACCGTTCGATCCGCTTTGGTCTCCGCGATGACCGGCAAACCCCCCGGCAGCTACGCCGCGCTCGTCGTCCAGCTCGCGTACGCGGCCGTACACCTCGTCCCTGACATCAGCGACCGGCTGCAGGCGCGAGGCGTCGCCATCGAAGTCGACCCGTACGCCGCGGCGAGGAGGCAGGCCGGGGACGGTAGATGAAGCCTCTGAGCCCATCACGTCCAGCGTCTTCCCCGGGGTGGAGAAGTCCACGCCCATCTCGGTGAGTCAAAACTCCTCCATCGATCCCATTGCGTCAGGCGACCTCGCCGGCACGGTGCACCGCACCTACCCGAGGAGGACCCCTTGACTCTGTACACCGCCCGCAAGGTCTACAACCCGCTCGCCACCAAGCTCGGCGCCGGCAGACCAACCAGCGGTCACCTGATCCGCTTCTCTCTGGTCGGCGACGCCGGCGGCAGCGCCGCTCAGCGCGACTCCCACTTCAGCATCTACGGCGACGACCCGGACATCGCCGCGATCAGCCAGTTCCCCGACGCGGCCTGGGACCCGGCCCAGCCTGACGTCGGAGCGATGCACGGCATCACATGGATCACAATGGCCGACCTCCATCACGATGCGACCGGCCACGAGCCGATCGCTGCCGTCGTGTGCGTCGGCGACGTGGTGTTCCTCAACATCACGCTGTCCTCGACCATCAAGCACATCGTCCGACTCGACGGCGAGGACCTGAACGGCGTCACCGTGCTGGTCATGTCGCTGCTCAACCACTTCCCCACCCTCCGGGAGGTCTGCTGGGCCGACGACGTCACCCGCGCCGGTCGAGACCGAGCCGACTGGTCCACGATCACCAACAAGTGCAAGATCCGCGACGTCACGATGGTCTTCGGCGGTCAGCGCTACGACCAGTCCATCCCCGGCGACGAACTCGCCCTCGGCGCACTCGGCCTCGTGGGCGGAAGCGACGACCCCAACCGCCGCCGACGCATGACGGGCAAGCGGCTCATGAAGTACAAGGCCGGAGGTGCGGCTCTGGCCGAGCGGCAGATGCCCTACGGCTGGTGTCACAAGAAGGACAAGCACGGTCGTTCCGTCCAAGAGGGCAACCGCGGGCTGGTCCCGGAGGCCCAGCCCGAGATGGCAGCGGTGTACGCGAGCCTCTACCAGGCCCACGCCGACGACGAGACCTACCAAGACATCACCGCGCGCCTCGCGGCGTACGAGGCGGAGGGCCTGATCGTCCGCCGTGACCACACAGACCTCGACAACACTTTCGCTCGCACACTCGGTGACGACAACGCGTCCTACGGAGCCGCCAAGAGCTTCTTCTGCCGCAGCGACTCCAACCCTCGCGTGATCCCCAGCGACCTCGACATCGCTCGCTACCTGGAGGGCGAGGACCCCGCCGAGGTCTTCGACGCCGACGTCCGCTTCTTCATCGCGAAGGTCGAGCTCGTCAGGACGGGTCGGTACTTCAGGCGCCTCAACAACGACATCCGAGGCCGCAACATCGTCCTCGACGGCATCCCGGCCACCTACCGCGACGACCTCGACGAGTACGGCTACTTCGACGTCATCTCCGCGCCCTGGGAATGGCCTACCGACGACCAGGGGAATGAGATTCCCCGCTTCGGAGTCCCCGATCGCGTCTGCCGCCAGGTAGCCGCGCGACTCCTGCGCGAGCTTCGGGCTCCCAAGGCACCTACCGGCGGGCAGGCCCACCACGCTCCGACCCGCCGCGCGCTCCAGTGCTTCACGAGCTGGCTCACCGCACCCGGCACCCTTGGGGCGAAGTACGACGACGAAGCCACCCAGTGGGGCGTCCAGGCTCGCGTGAACAACAGCGGTCGCGCCAACCTCGTGCTCCTGTTCCGACGTCAGTCAGCCGGCGAGGGAAGCCGCTACGAGCGTGGGTGGAGCTACTTCGGGTCCGGCGAGACCAAGCCCGACCACATCGACGCCACCTTCTCGTTGACCGAGCTGGAGGCATCCGTCGCCCACCACCTCGATCGCGGTGTGCAGCAGCTTCTGGACCCGAGCTCGATCGCGCACCTCACCGAGGCCCAGCACCGCAGCGACGACCCCGACCCCACCGCCACCTGGCGGCACCAGATCACCCTCAAGCTCTCTGACAAGAAGCCCCTCGAGGACGAAGCGAAGGGGCACCGCACGATGGCGGCCATCAGCGCCGGCGCCGGCGACGAGGCCGAAGCCAGGGCGTACGCCACCCAAGCGGCCGAGGTCGCCGCGAAGGTCGTGGCGCTCGACGCGGACATCGCGCGCCTCGAAGCCAAGATCAGCAAGCACGAGAGCGGCACGCCCAGCCTGCGTCACGACCGCGCCGACGTCTCCGTGGCCGTACATCTGGTAGCCGGACTGGAGTCCGCGGCACGAAACAACGGAGAAAGCCCCGCGAAGTTCGGCACCTTGTGCGACGAGACCTTCATCGACTGGCGCTTCCACGTCGACGGCGAGGACGTCGTGTGGTCGTGCACGGCTCTGCTCCCTCTCGCCACGGGCGGACACGCCCAGCTCCCGCTCACCGGCCGCATCCGCAACGTCCGCGCCCGGACCGGCAAGAGCCTCGCCACCACTGACACCGTGGTGCGCTACCTGTTTGAGGAGGGCCGAGACCTCACGGCCACCGCGGACCTGCTCCAGGTCACCCGCGAGACGCTCCTCAAGAAGCGGGTCATGCCGTGGCTGGTCGCCAACGGCGTCACGGCTCGCGGCGCCAAGTGCGCACTCGTCGACCACCCGATCCCCGAGGTCCGCCGAGAGCTCCACCGATGGGTGACGCGCGCGGCAGACGGCAGCACCCAGCCGTCCACCAGCGCCTACACAGAGCGGCTTCGTTCGACCTACACCGACCCGGACCTCTCGTGGGGCGACGCCGCGGTCCCGGACGACACCGCCTGGATCGCCGACGCGATCAGGCTTCTCACGGCCGACACGGCGACCCGGCGACACGGACTCCCGGTCCTCGACGTCGCGCTCGCCTTGGGCAAGAGCGAGCACGAGATCCGCGAGCTGGTGAAGCCACAGAGGCGATCCGCGGGCTTCACACGGCCGGTCTACCTCGCCTACGCCAACCAGGCCAAGACGCACGTCAAGGCGGTCCCCTGCCCGCACGGCCGGTGCCGCGGACGTCGCTTCGCGGCCCACGTGTCCTTGCTTCCCGAGGTCGCGGCAAGCGGCTACGGCGTCATCTGCTCGCACTGCCGCCGTACGCCGGCCCAGGACGGCGCCTGGCCGGTGACGCAGTTCCCGTCCGCGTACCTGGGCCGGTGGACCAGCACCGGCGGTAGCGGGAGCCTCCGGGAGGCTCCTCGCACGATCCGAAGCCCCCGATGAAGCAAGCCAGCCCCCTGCCCGTGCGCGTCGCGTCGCGTCGCGGGCCGGCCGGTGCGCCTGTGGCGCGGGTTGCTCACCCGAGCGTGAGCTCGATCTTCTGGTCAGGTTCGAGACGGAGGTCTGCTGGGGCACCGGACACAGGGGTGCCGTTGCTGCTCACGGTCACCTTGTCGCCAGCTTTCGCCTTGACGCCACCGATCTGGGTCGGGGTGAGCGCGACGCCCCACTGGGTGAACAGCTGGCCGAGCGTGAAGTTCTCACCGACGGTGTCCGCTTCGATGTGGATGGTGCCGTCGCCTTCGTGGGTGTGGAGCGCGGACATGGCGCCGGTGTTCGGGTCGACGCCAATGTTGGGCGGCACAGGCACCGGGCTGCCGTCGATGGTGATGGTCAGCATCGGGTGGTAGTGCTCGGCGGTGCCCATGGGGCCGAGGTCGAGGCCGGCCGCGGCGACCCGGGCGGGAACGTCGGTGGGGGCCGGCCAGGGCGGGAGGGACTGCTCGTCGGGCGCTGTCGCGGTGGAGCTCGAGGCGCTCGAGGCGGTGGCGTTGCTGGCTGGGTCGTCGCCGCAGCCGGCCAGGAGGAGGGTGAGGGCTGCAGTGAGGGCGGCGGCTGTTGTCAGCCGGGCGGCGGTTGGTGGCTTCACTAGGGCTTCTTCGGTGTCGGTCGGGCCGCGGGGGCCGCTGATGGCTTGGAGTCCGGGTCGTGCGCCGCGAGGGCGGACGCCACCGTTGCTGGTGGCGTCCGCCCCGCGTCTGGGCTCAGGAGTCGAGGAGTCCGTTCATGGTGTCGATCTCCTTCTTCTGCGCGTCGATGATCTGGCCGGCGAGGTCGACGGCGTCCTTGTACTGGCCGTCTTCGGTCTCGGTCTCGGCCATCTCGACGGCACCCTCGTGGTGCTCGATCATCATCTCGAGCCACATGTCCTGGAACGCGGCGTCGGAGGCGTTCTCGAGCGCGTCCATGTCCTCGGCCGTCATCATGCCGGGCATGTCGTCGTGGCCCATGTCGTCCATGTTGTCGGACATGTCGTCCATGTCGTGACCGGCGTTGGCGTGGTCGCGCATCGTCTCCGGAACCTCTTCGCCCCACTTGGTGAGCCAGTCGGCCATCGTCTCGATCTCGGGTCCCTGGGCGGCGCGGATGTCCTCGGCGAGGGCCTGGACCTCCGGGTCGAGGGTGCGGTCGAGGGTCAGGTCAACCATCGAGAGCGCCTGGGCGTGGTGGGTGATCATGTCGCTGGCGAAGGCGACGTCGGCGTCGTTGTGCTCAGTGGTGCTCACCTCGGTCGCGCTGCCGGAGCTACCGGAGCTGCCTGCGTCGTCGCCGCAGGCGGTGAGGCCGGCGCCGAGGGCGAGGGTGAGGGCGAGCGCGCTGAGGGCGCGGGTACGGGTCTTGGTGTTCATGAGGTTCTCCTGATGTCAGGGTGGCGGGTGTCTTGCAGGCAGGCGGCGGCGACACCCAGCCGGCCGCCGCCTTCGAGGCGGCGGTGGCGGGTGGCCGTCGGCCCTGTCAGCACCTGATGACGGAGAACGCCCACACGTGCGGTGGGCCGGTGCCGCGCACCCACTGCAGGGCGCGTGCGGGTGCGGCGGCGGGGTGGAACGCGGCGGGCAGCAGGGGCCGGACGGTGCGGACCGCCAGGAGGACGAGCAACGTCAGTGCGGCGGCGGCGAGCATGACGACGCACAGCATGACCATGCCCGCCAGGTCGTGGCTCGAACCGGAGCCGGGGTCGGCAGCGGTTCCGGTGGCTGCGTTCGCAGTGTGAGGTTTGGCGGAGCGCTCATGCCCCTCGTGCGAGCCCCCGGAGGGCATCGCCGAACGCTGGGCAGAGGTTGCGCCCGTCATGCTCATCGTGTCCGAGACGGCCGTCGGATCTGCGTGAGGGCCGTGACTGGCCAAGCCGTGCATGCCGACGATGCCGACGACGAGGGCCACGACGAGCGCTGCCAGCGCGGTGGGGCCGCTGGCGCGCGCAGCCGCCGGCACCCGCAGAGGTCTGCGGGTGCCGGCGGTGGTGGTCTTGGGCGCGGGGCTCATCGGGTTCGATGCTACGGACGGCGCGGTCAGCCGAGCCGCTGGGTGCGGAGCCGCAGGGCGTTGATGATGACGCTGACCGACGACAGCGCCATGGCGGCCGCGGCGATGACCGGGGACAGGAGCCACCCGAACACGGGGTAGAGGACGCCGGCCGCGATGGGGATGCCCGCGGTGTTGTACGCGAAGGCGAGAAAGAGGCCCCTGCGGACGTTCGACATGACGGCGTGGGAGAGCTGGCGGGCGTGGGCGATGCCGTTGAGGTCGCCGCGGAGGAGGGTGACACCGGCGGACTCGATGGCGACGTCGGTGCCGGTCCCCATGGCTAGGCCCACGTCGGCGGCCGCGAGGGCGGGGGCGTCGTTGACTCCGTCGCCGGCGAACGCGACGACGCGGCCTTCGGCGCGCAGGCGGTTGACGACGTCTGCCTTGTGGTCGGGCAGCACCTCAGCCTCGACGCGGTCGATGCCGAGGTCGGCGGCGACGGCCTGCGCGGTGACCTGGTTGTCGCCGGTGAGCATGATGACCTCGATGCCCTCCTTGCGGAGTGCGGCCAGGGCGGCGGGGGTGGTGTCCTTGACCTGGTCGGCGATGCCGATGACGCCGGCCGGCTGCCCGTCGATGGCGACGAGGACGGCCGTGGCGCCGCTGCGGCGCAGCTCGTCCGCCGGCGCGGCCAGCTCTGCCGGGTCGACGCCCTGGCTAGTGAGGAACCCGGTCGTGCCGATGAGCACCCGGCGGCCTTCGACGGTGCCGAGGACGCCCTTGCCGGCGGGCGCGTCGAAGTCAGCCACCTCAGGCAGCCTGTCGCTCGACTGGGCCTGGGCCTTCTCGACGATGGCGCGGGCCAGGGGGTGCTCGGAGGCGTTCTCCACCGCGGCTGCGAGCCGCAGCAGCTCGTGGGCGTCGTGGCCGGTGGCGGGGTGGATGGCGGTGACGGCGGGCTTGCCTTCGGTGAGGGTGCCGGTCTTGTCGACGACGACGGTGTTGACCTTCTCCATCCGCTCGAGCGCTTCGGCGTTCTTGATGAGGACACCCAACTGGGCGCCGCGGCCGACGCCGACCATGATGGACATGGGTGTGGCCAGGCCGAGGGCACACGGGCAGGCGATGATGAGGACGCTCACCGCGACCACGAGGGCGTGCGCGAGCTGCGGGTCGGGTCCGACGAGGGCCCAGACGACGAACGCGAGCACGGCGATGCCGATGACGGTGGGCACGAACACCGCGGAGACACGGTCGACGGTGCGCTGGATGGGGGCTCGGGAGCGTTGCGCCTCGGCGACCATGTTGACGATGCGGGCCAGCATCGTGTCGCGGCCTACCGCGGTGGCGCGCACCAGCAGCGCGCCGGTCTGGTTGAGGGTGCCGCCGATGGCGTTGTCGCCGGCATGCTTCGTCACCGGCATCGACTCGCCGGTGACCAGCGACTCGTCGACGGCGGAGTTCCCGTCCTCGACGAGACCGTCGACGGGGACCTTCTCGCCGGGGCGCACGCGCAGGAGGTCGCCGAGCTGGACCTGGTCGAGGGTGACTTCTTCGTCGGTGCCGTCGTCGCGGATGCGACGGGCGGTCTTCGGGGAGAGGTCGAGGAGCGCCTTGATGGCACCTGAGGTCGCCTCGCGGGCGCGGAGCTCGAGGACCTGGCCGAGCAGTACGAGGGTGGTGATGACGGCGGCTGCCTCGAAGTACACGTCGACGGCGCCGTCGGTGCGGAAGGCGTCGGGGAAGATGCCGGGCGCGACGGTGGCGACGACGCTGAACAGCCAGGCGACGCCGGTGCCCATCGCGATGAGCGTGAACATGTTCAGGTTCCGGGTTCGCACCGATGCCCAGCCGCGGACGAAGAACGGCCAGCCGGCCCAGAGCACCACCGGGGTGGCGAGGGCGAGCTGAATCCACGTCGACGCGGTCGCGGAGACGTTGTCGTGCAGCCACGGGACGAGGTCTCGGCCCATGCCGAGGATGAGGACCGGGATGGACAGGGCCACGCCGATCCAGAACCGACGGGTCATGTCGCGCAGCTCCTCGGAGGGCCCCGCGTCAGCGGTGACCATCACGGGTTCGAGGGCCATGCCGCAGATCGGGCAGGTGCCCGGCCCGTCCTGCCGGATCTCGGGGTGCATCGGGCACGTGTACTCGACGACCTCGGCACCGGGTGCGGCCGGAGCCGGCTGGCTGGGTGCGCTGCCGGGGGCGCTGGTGGACGTGTGGATGAACGCCTCCGGGTCCGCGAGGAACCGGGACCGGCAGTGCTCGGAGCAGAAGTGGTGGGTGACGCCCTCGTGCTCGGCGACGTGCTCGGTCGTGGCGGGGTCGACGTCCATGCCGCACACGGGGTCCTTGACCGCTCCGCTCTGAGGGGTGACGTGGTGCTGGTGGCTACTCATGACTCGATGATACCCCCTGGGGGTATCTTCGCAACCCCCGGTTCGACGACGGCTGGGCGAGGTGGGGCGAAGTGGTCGGGGTCGTCGGCGTACTCGCGTCGGCACCCGTCGGAGCAGAACCACACGGTGCGTCCGAGCCGTTCGAGGCTGGGCCCGGTCGGCTCGACGGCCATCCCGCAGACGGGGTCGATGACCATGGCGGCGACCTCGCGGAACGCGCCGTCCTCCATCCACAAGACGCGGTCGGCGACTTCGCGCAGGCGTTCGTCGTGGCTGACGATGACGACCGAGCGGTGGTCCTCGTCGGCGAGGGTGCGCAGCAGCCGTGCGAGGTCGCGGCCGCGGGACGCGTCGAGGTTCGCGGTGGGTTCGTCGGCGAGCAGGACGGGCGGGTCGTTGGCCAGCGCGCGGGCCAGGGCGACGCGCTGCTGCTCGCCTCCTGACATCTGTGAGGGTCGGGCGGTGGCGCGGTGGGTGAGCCCGACTCGTTCGAGCAGCTCGGCGGCGCGGGCGTGGGCGGGCGCCCCGGTGAGGCCGGCGATGTTGGCGGCGACGGCGATGTTCTCGGTGGCGGTGAGCGCGTCGAGCAAGGCGTAGTCCTGGAAGATGAACCCGAAGGAGTGGGCGCGCAGGGCGGGCAGGGCTCGTTCGGCAGCGGTGGCGATGTCGATGCTCACGCCGGCCCGGTCTGTGACCAGGATGGAGCCGGTGGTGGGTCGCAGCAGTGCGCCCAGCATCAGCAGCAGCGTCGTCTTGCCGGACCCGCTGGGCCCCATCACGAGCAGGACCTCGCCGGCGCGGACGTCGAGGTCCACGGCGTCGACCGCGCGGACCTCGGTGGCCCCGGCGCCGTACGTCTTGGTGAGCCCCCGCACCCGCAGAGGCGCGATGTTCGCCGCCTCGGTGCCGGACGTCGCCGCTGGGCGGGTGGCGTCGGTCGGCGCGGGGCGATGAATGCGGGCGGTGTTCATCGGGTCTCCCTGAACGCGGTGGCGGCATCGACCGAGGCGATCCGGCGCAGCGGCCACACGGCGGCGGCCAGGCCGACTAGGAGGGCCAGGGCGGTGGTGCGAGCGGCCGCGGGAACGGTCACGACGATCTGGACGGTGGGAGCGGCGAGCGGGATGAGCCAGGCCAGGACGAGCGCTCCAGCGACGGCGACCCCCACGGCCAGGGTGATGGTCCACAGCACCTGCACGATCACGGCGCCGACGAGTCGGCGGGTGGTTGAGCCCAGCGCCTTGAGGACGGCGAAGTCCCGCATCCTCGACAACGTGGCCCCCATGAGGCCGAGCGCGATGACGGCCAACGCGATGAGCAGCCCGATGGTCGACATGAGGCGAAGCAGGTCGGCGCTCATGTCGGTCACGACGCGCGCCTCGGAGGCCGCGAACTCCTCGCGAGTCTGCACGGTCGCCTCCGGCAGCGCCGTCCGCAGCCCCGCGGCGACGGCCGCCAGGTCGCGGTCGTCGTCAGCGCGGACCAGGACGTAGGACGTCTGGTCGGAATGGATGCGCTCGAACTCGGCCCTGTCCACGAAGGTCGTGGTGTTGGTGATGCTGGTGCCGCCGGTGGAGAGCCCGACCACTCGCAGGGGGGTGCCCGTCACGGTGACGCGACCGCCGAGGCTGACTCCCAGCTGCTCGGCCGCCTCCTCGTCGAGGACCGCCTCACCGGGGCCGGGTGTGCGGCCGTCGACGAGGCGGGCGCCTCCGCGGCCGGTGTCGGCGTCGTAACCGATGAGGTAGGTGAGCTGTCGTCCCTGGGGTCCGGCGATGGAGCCGGACGCGAACCCGATCGGGGCGGCCCAGGCGACGCCGGGCACGGCCGCAGCCGCCGAGACGGTCTCGGGCCGTAGGGCGGATGCGCTCATGTGCATGGTGCGCACCCCCGCCTGGGAGATGAAGATGTCGGCCGGCGACGTGCGGATGTAGCGGGTGACCTGTTCGACCGCTCCAGCGAAGATGCCACCGAGGACCAGGACCAGCAGCAGCGACGTGGCGACACCGAGGACGGTGAGGGTGGCCCGGCGCCGTTCGACGAACAGGAGCCGGCGCCCCACCGGCACGCCGGGCGCCGGCGCAGACAGACGGGGCAGGCGGGGCAGGCGGACGGTCATGGCTGGCTCCGGAACGCGGAGGCGGCATCCATGCGGGCGAGGCGGTGTGCGGGTAGCCAGGCGGCGAGCAGGCTCATCGCCGCGGCCGCGAGAGCAGCTTGGGCGAGCGTTGCGGGGGTGAGTTCGACGGGGAACGCGGGACGCCACCAGACCAGGACGGTGCGGGCGAGCAGGAACAGGGCGACGGCAGCGAGCGCACCGAGGCCGGTCAGGGTGACGGTCTGGGTCACCGCGATGCGTCGGATCCGCGCGGGGGTCGCGCCGAGCGCCTTGAGGACGCCGAGGTCTCGTTGCTGCTCGACGACACGCGTGTAGGCGACCAGGGCCACGATGAGGGTGCCGGCGATGAACGCGACGCTGACCATCAGCCGGACCGGGGACCCGTAGATCTTGGTGGCCTGCGTCAGTGACGCGTCGTGCAGCTGGGCGGGGGTGCGCACGGTGTAGCCGGCCTGGCCCAGCGCCTGCGCGGTGGCGGCCGGGTCGGAGGTCGTGACGAGGACGGACCCGGTCGTGTCCGGGCTGCGCAGCATCTGGTTCATCGCGTCCGTGGTGGTGAAGATCAGGGGCGTCATGAACAGCGCCGTGTCGTCGGTGAGTCCGACGACGCGCATCGGGTGTCCGAGCATGGGCAGCCGGGAGCCGAGGTCCAAGTCGTGCTGGTCAGCGAAGAGCGCATCCACGGCGACCTCGTCCACTGTTCGGGGCGCCGTCCCGCTGGTGAACGACCACGGGCCGCCGAGCGTGCTGGACGGGTCGCTGGCGACGGCCGCGACGGCTGCTTTGCCGTGGGGCAGCTCGAGGATGAGGTACATGGTGCGCAGCGAGGCGGCCTGGTCGACTCCGGTGACGTCCGCGACCGCCTCGACGGTGGGTCCGGGCAGGATCCCGGGGTCGGCGAACAGGTTGGCGGTGTCGGGCGGTACGACGACCAGGTCGGCGCCGAGGTGGTCGTCGTAGGTCGTGACCCGGTCCTGCACACCGGCCCAGAGCCCGGAGAGCAGCAGCATCAGCATCAGCGCCATCCCGATGCCGACCGCGCCGGCGGCGGTGCGCACCGGCCGGGCGGCGAGCAGCCGCCGGGTGACCGGCACCGAACCGCTGCTGCGGGTGCGGGTGCTCATCTCAGCTCACGTCCTCGCTGCGACCGCGGTGGCCGTCGCGGCTACTTGTGGTCGTGGCCGCCGGGCATGGCGAGCATCATCACGGCCATCATGGCGGTGCACAGCAGGGCGCCGACGATGGCGCTTGAACCTGCGACACCGGTCGCGACGAGCGCAACGGCGAGCAGGATCATGGGGATGCAGCAGACGAGCATCATCAGCCCGTGCCCGCCGTGGCCGGCGTGGGGCTCTTGCGCCGGGAGCTGAGCGTCCGGGCCGGGCTCGGAGACCTTCTGGTTGGCGGATGCTGGGTCCGTTGTTGCGTACGGCCACGGCCGTGGGTCGTGGTCAGGGTGGTGGTCCATCCAGCGGGGCGTTGTCATGACGTCCGTCCTTTCAGCGATGCGGGCACGTGGCCCAGGCGTGCGTACAGCGGGCAGTGCCCGAGCGCGCCGGTGATGACCAGGTCGAGCCCGGCAACCACCAGCAGCAGCTCGAGGGCGACGGCCAGGACCGAGCCGGCTCCGGCCAGCAGCAGCAGGCCGGCCGCGGTGGCCGCGCCGCCCAGGACGATGCGGGCCGCCCGCTCGGCGGGGGTGATGTTGATGCTCCAAGGGGTGCTCATGACGTCCTCCAACGCTTTTCTGAGCCCCGTCCTCGGGCTCCCTTCCAGCCTGTGGCCGGGGAGTGAAGGTGACCTCCGGGCTGGTGTGAAGGTTCGTTGAAGATCCGGCCGGAAACCGGCTCGGGGATTCTCAGGCGACTGGCTCGCGTGTGAGTTTCGCGGCAATGGATGAACCGGTGGCTCGTGCTTGGGCCGGCCATGGGCGTACCACCGTCCGGCTGGCATGCTGGTGGGCATGGACGTGGAGCTGCTGGTTGTACCGAACTGCCCGAACGAGGCCGTGGCGTACGACCTGATCTGCGCTGCGCTCACCGACCTGGGCGTAGTGGCTTCGGTGAGGACGACGGTCATCCAGTCCGACGAGCAAGCGCAGACGCATGGGTTCATCGGGTCGCCGACATTCCTCATCAACGGTCAGGACCCCTTCAGTGAACCTGGCGCCGTCGCGTCGGTGGCGTGCCGGATGTACCGGACCGACACGGGTCTGGCCGGAGTGCCAGCACGCGACGACCTTCGCGAGGCCCTGCGCGCGGGCGCGCTGGCCTGACGCGCCACCGCCCGACGGCCAGAGGACCGCCGTGGACGCGGGAGGCTGCGCTGCACCGGACCTCACTTACCCGCCGCTGCCCGCCCGGCTCACTCGTGATGACTGCCGTGGTCGGACGGGCCAGGCGTCTGCACCGGGAGCGGACCCGGGTCGGGCTCGTCGCCGCTGATGGCAGGGCCGAGGACGAATGCGGAGAGGGAGAACATGAGCGCGAAGACACCGAGCGCCAGCGCAGGCGCCTTCCAGGTGCCGAAGCGTAGGTGTAGCCGACGCAGGAGCGGAAGGGAGAACACGATGCCGAGCACGGCGAACACCACGTTGCCGGTCGCGCCGCTCACCAGCACCGCGCCGCCCAGCAGCCCGATGTGATGCAGCACGTGGGGCAACAGCCCCATCACGGCCCCGATGGCGGCAGCCACGGCGTTCCAGGCGCTGGACAACACCCGGCGGATGCGGGGCCGCGGCCGGTGCTCGAAGGTCGATGTGGGGTCGGGCCCCGCCCGGTCGTCGGTCTTCATCGTCTGCAGGCTCTCCGGCGTTCGACCGGTCAACGCACCGACGTACGCAGGACCGCGGCCCGGGCGTGGTACTCGTCCTCGTCGATCTCCCCGCGCGCGAACCGCTGGTCGAGAATGTCCATCGGGTCCTGGTGCGAGGCCGGCTGCCGTCCCTGCGTGGCTCCTCGGAACAACGCGACGACTGCCAGCACGACGAGCGCCCAGAACGCGACCATCGCGAGGGCCATCACCAGCCACCCGCCCCACCCGGTGCCGTCGTGGTACCAACCCATCATCGTCCTCAGCTCCTCGGCTCGTTCCTGACTCCCACCGTGCACGGGAGACCACAGCGCCCCGGTCGCGATCGTGTGAAGGTTCGCTGAAGATGCGTCCGCCACGTCCGCTACCCCCACCTCGCGGACGCCGGGCTGCCACGATGGGCGGTATGGCAGACCACGGTGGTGAGGGCGGCGCCTCCCCGGCTGCGCCCGTCGCCAGCCGGCGCCCGCCGTCGGGGCTCCGGGCGATGGTCGTCGAGGACGAGCAGACGCTCGCCGAGCTGCTGGGCAGCTACCTCGAGCACGACGGTTTCGAGGTCTCGGTCGTCCACGACGGCCTGGACGCGGTCGCAACCGCCCGCGGAGTGGACCCGGACGTGGTCGTCCTCGACCTGGGTCTGCCCGGCCTGGACGGAGTCGAGGTCTGCCGGCAGCTCCGTACGTTCTCAGACGCCTACGTCGTGATGCTCACTGCCCGCAGCGACGAGGTGGACACCCTCATCGGCCTGTCGGTCGGCGCCGACGACTACATGACCAAGCCGTTCAGTCCGCGCGAGCTGATGGCTCGAGTCCAGACGATGTTCCGCCGCCCGCGAGCAACAGGGAAGCCGTCCGCCGAGCCCGCCGGGCCCCATGGGCTGGGCGAGCTGGAAGGGGCGCGACGGTTCGGGACGCTGACGGTGGACCCGGTCGGTCGCGACGTGTGGCTGGACGGCGAGACGGTGGCGTTGACGCGCACCGAGTTCGACCTGCTCGCCACCTTGTCCGAACACCCTCGGATGGCGTTCAGCCGCCATCAGCTCATCGAGGCCGTCTGGGGGCCGTCGTGGATGGGTGACGAGCACCTAGTCGACGTGCATGTCGGGCACCTGCGCCGCAAGCTCGGCGACGACCCGGTCGAGGGCCGGTTCGTGCGCACGGTTCGCGGTGTCGGCTACCGGATGGGCGCGGGGCAGTGAACGACGCTCCGATCACCCCACCGTCGCACCCGCGCCGCACGCGGGCTCGGTTTGCGGCCCGGTTGCTGGTCGCGCAGGCGCTCGTCCTGGTGGCCGGTGCGCTCACCACGTGGCTGGTGGCCTCCCTGGTCGGACCCACGATCTTCGCCAACCACCTCCAGCGGGCCGGGGACGACCACACCGTCGAGGAGACCGGCCACCTGGAGGAGGCGTTCGCGTCGGCGCTGCTGGTGTCCATCGGGTTGGCGCTGGTGGCCTCGGTGCTCGCCGCGCTGGCCGTGTCGTGGTACTTCAGCCGTCGGGTGCAGCGATCGATTGACGCCGTCGCCGCCGCCGCGTCGCAGATCGCGACCGGTACCTATGGCGCCCGGGTCGCCGACCCGGGCCTGGGTGAGGAGTTCGCGACGCTGGCGCTCAGCTACAACCGGCTGGCGGAGAGGCTGGCGGCCACCGAACAGACCAGACGACGGATGCTGGCCGACCTGGCACACGAGATGCGCACCCCGCTGGCCACCATCGACGCGCACCTCGAGGCCGTCGAGGACGGCATCCGGCCGCTCGACGAGAACACGTTGGCTGTGGTCCGCGGCTCCACCGGCCGGCTCGGACGACTCGCCGAGGACATGACCGCCCTGTCCCGCGCCGAGGAAGCCACGCACGTCAGCCCAGCTCCGGTGGACGCCGCTGCGCTGGCACGCACGGCCGCCGAAGCCGCCCGTGACCGGTTCACCGCCAAGGGGGTGCGCCTGGTCGCCGACCTGGACGACGCGGGCCAGGTGAGCGTGGACGCCGACCGCCTCGGCCAGGTGCTTGGCAACCTGCTCGACAACGCGCTGCGCCACACGCCCGCGAGCGGGACGGTCACGTTGACGTGCCGTCGCGTCGAGGAGTGGGTCGAGTACCGGGTCGCCGACACGGGCGAGGGCGTCGCGACCGAACACCTGTCTCACCTGTTCGACCGTTTCTACCGCGCCGACACCGGCCGGGACCGGCGCCAGGGGGGGTCCGGCATCGGCCTGGCCATCGCGAAGGCACTCGTCGAAGCGCACGGCGGCGGCATCTCCGCCACGAGCGCCGGAAGAGGACAGGGCGCTACGTTCACTGTTCGTCTTCCCGCCGGCGTCTAGCCGGGCGGCCTACTGCCCACGCCGCAGTCTTCAACGGATCTTCACAGTTCCTCGCCCGTTCCGATGGGTGACGTGTCGCACGGTGGAGGTGCGAGGTCGCTGCGGTCGCAGCGCCCGCCGCGACGGCCATCAGGAATGGGGTGCGGGCCTCGGCCCGGCAGTCCATCTACGGCGAGGAAGTAGGCGACGAACCGCGATGAACGCCGAGCCACGGTGCATCACCGACAAGCGGGCCGTGCTCGTCCGGTTGCACAAGATCGAGGGGCAGGTGCGGGGCCTGGAGCGCATGGTCGACTCCGACGCGTCCTGCATCGACGTCCTCACCCAGGTGGCTGCTGCGACCCGGGCGTTGCAGAGCGTCGCGTTGAGTCTGCTCGACGAGCACATGCGTCGCTGCGTCGCGCACGCGACCTTGAACCCTCGTGACGACGCTCAGCAGGGAGTGGATGAGGCGATGAGCGCCATCACCAGGCTCGTCCGTTCGTGACAGACATGCGTCCGCGCCGGGTGGTGGAGGCCTGACCGAAGAGTTGTGGCCCCGGCCAGGCCTCCAGACGCCGAGAGATCAGCGGGCCACGTTGCCGACCAACGGGAGAGCGAGAAGCGCACGCAGAAGTGTCTGCGCGGCGCGCCAAGCGTCCCGTTGCCCCATGGCCGAGCCCTCGAAGTCCGGGACCGGTCGCTGCTCGGCCTCCTCCGGAGTGGTCGCCGAGCCGTTCTCCTCGATGTCCTGGACCAGCCAGTCCATCACCTTGATCTCCTTGCGCTGCGCGGCGGTGATTCCGTCGGCCAGTTCGCGCACCCGGACGTCCTCGATGCCCGCCCTCTCGCTGGTCAGGATGGCGATCGAGTGGTGCGGGATCATCGCCTTCATGTAGCTCTCGTCCTCGACGAGCGCCTGCGAGCGGGACAGATAGAGTGCCGTGCCGCCGAGAAGGAGCGCTCCCACGACGATGGCGACGTTCACCGTGCGGTTGCGGTACATCATCCCCCACATGAACGCCAGCATGATGAGCGCCATCGCCGCGCCCATGAGCAGCGCCATGTAGAGGCGCTCCTCGCTGAAACGGACATGGTCGGCACTGAACGCGTTCGTGTACGTGAGGGCGAACATGATGATCGTGGACGTCGCGATCATCAGGCCGAACCTGAGGTACATCTTCGCCTCGTGCCGTCCACCGTGGTCCTCACCGTGGCCGCCGCTGTCGTGCTGGTCGTGCTGGTCGTGCTGGTCGTGCTGGTCGTGCTGGTCGTGCTGGTCGTGCTGGTCGTCCTGATCGTCCTGATGGTGCTGAGTCATGGTCGTCGGTCCTTCCAGTCTGTGAGCCGCGCAGCGCGTGCACGGCGCGCCCGATGGCCGGACCCCGTGGGGCCCGGCCATCGGCCGGTGCGGTCGGTTCTCAGCCGATGGCCGCCAGGACGCGGTTGCAGGCGTCCTCGCAGCGTCGGCACGCCTCGGCGCAGATGCGGCAGTGCTCGTGCATCTCGGCGTGCTGCTCGCACTCCTCGGCGCAGGACTTGCACGCCTGCGCGCACGCCTGGAGCACCGCCCGGGTGATGTTCGCGTCGTAGCCGGTGTGGCGTGACAGCACCCGTCCGGTGGTCTCGCAGATGTCGGCGCAGTCGGCGTTCGTGCGGATGCACTTGGTCAGCTCGGCGACCATCTCCTCGCTCAGGCACGCATCGGCGCACGCGGTGCACGTCTGGGCGCACTCCACGCATGCGGCCACGCACTGTGCCAGGAGCTCGCGGTCGGCGTTGATCTCGGCGGGGTAGGTCTTCATCATCTCGGTGATCGTGCTGGACATCGTCTTGTCTCCGTCTCTCGTTGGTGTGGACCTGCTGTACGGGTGTGCGTAGTCGCGTCACGGCCAAGCCGTGGCGCAGGCGAACGCACCAGCCCTCAGGTCCGGATCACCGGAGAGAAGCGAGGCGGATCTCGGGGCGGAGGGCCCCTGAGCACGCGCGCGAGCCAGGAGGCGGGAAACGTCAGCTGCGGTGACAGTGCTGCAGTCGCGTGTGTTGATCCGGGCCACCATCCGCGGCGATGCAGAAGCACCGCAGCGGCGCACAAGATCGCCAAGCAGGCGCCGAGCAGGTGAAGCGTGTGAGCGGCAGTGCCGCGGTCGTCGCTGCTGTGGTCGGTCCGGACGGTCAGAACCTCGCCAGCGGCCAGCCGGGGTTCCGTCGGCACGGTCAGGCTGTCGGCTCCAGGGGCGGTGCCGGACGTTGGGGCCGCGGAGACCGACATGCCGACATGGCGCGCGAACACGTCATCGCCGGAGGCTCCCATCAGGACGACGAGCGAGGCCATCACGCAGGCAACCAGCCACCCATGAGCTGGCTTCAAGAGCAACGTCTCGTGCGTGCGCATCAGCCACACCGTACCCAGTCGCCGTCCTCACATGCCGGTCCGCCGGAACGGCGACCGGCCTGCGTTCTCGCCCGTCGTCGAGCAGGAGGGACGTGTCACACAAGCGACACACAGACCGTGCGGACGGGTGCATCTCGGTGCTGCGAAATGCGGAACTCGGCCATTGTCACGTCGCGCCTGTCTGGCACCATGGCCACAGGAATCGCCGCTCTGGACAGCAAACCCGCAGGTCAGAGCTGTGACTGAACCCCCGCAAGGAGCTGCCGTGCCATCACGATGCGCTGGACCTGGTTGGTGCCCTCGTAGATCTGGGTGATCTTGGCGTCGCGCATCATCCGCTCGACCGGGTAGTCGCGGGTGAAGCCGTAGCCCCCCAGCACCTGCACGGCGTTGACGGTGACCTCCATGGCGACGTCGGAGGCGAAGCACTTGGCGGCCGCACCGAAGAAGGTGAGGTCGTCGTCGCCGCGCTCGGAGCGGCCCGCGGCGGCGTACGTCATCTGGCGGGCGGCCTCGATCTTCATGCCCATGTCGGCGAGCATGAACTGCAGGCCCTGGAAGTCGGCGATCGACTTGCCGAACTGCTGGCGCTCCTTGGCGTAGTCCAGCGCGTAGTCGAGCGCTCCCTGGGCAACGCCGACGGCCTGCGCGGCGATGGTGACGCGGGTGTGGTCGAGGGTCTGCATCGCGGTCGCGAAGCCGGTGCCCTCCTCGCCGATCATCCGGTCGGCGGGGATGCGGACCTTGTCGAAGTAGACCTCGCGGGTCGGCGAGCCCTTGATGCCGAGCTTCTTCTCCGGCGCACCGAAGGACACGCCCGCGTCCGACTTCTCGACCACGAAGGCCGAGATGCCGCCGCGCGTCTTCTTCTCGGTGTCGGTGACGGCCATGACGGTGTAGAACTCCGACTCGCCGGCGTTGGTGATCCAGCGCTTCACGCCGTCGATGACCCACTCGTCGCCGTCGCGCACCGCGCGGGTCTTCATGCCACCGGCGTCGGAGCCGGCGTCGGGCTCGGAGAGGCAGTAGGAGAAGCCGCCCTCGCCGCGCGCCAGCGCGCCGAGGTACTTCTGCTTGAGCTCCTCGGACCCGGCGATCTGCACCGGCAGCGAGCCGAGCTTGTTGACCGCGGGGATCAGCGAGGACGAGACGCACGCGCGGGCGACCTCCTCGATGACCAGCACGGTGGCCAGCGCGTCCGCGCCGGCGCCGCCGTAGGCCTCGGGCACGTGCGGGGCGTGGAAGTCGGAGGCGAGCAGCGCCTCGGCCGCCTCGTGGGGGTAGCGCGCCTCCTCGTCGACCGCGGCCGCGAACGGTGCGATCTTGGCGTCGGCGACCGCGCGGACGGCCTCGCGGATGGCCTGGTGCTCCTCGGAGAGGGCGTACATAGGGAAGTCGCTCATGGCCGGAATTCTAGGACGTCCAATCTTTCAGGGGCAGAGGTCTACGGTGTGGCCATGACCACGTCAGCACAGTCCTGGCAGGACCCGGAGACGGTCGTGCGGATGCTCGACGACCTCGAGACCTGGGCGGTCGTCGGCCTCTCCGGCGACCCGTCGCGCACGGCGTACTCGATCGCCTCGCTGCTGCAGGAGCGCGGCAAGAAGGTCGTGCCGATCCACCCCGCGTTCGCGGACGCCGACGCACCCACGGTTCTCGGCGAGCAGGGGTACGCCACCCTCGCGGACGTCCCCTTCCCCGTGGACGTGGTCGACGTCTTCCGACGCTCCGAGGCGGCCGGCGAGTTCGCCGACCAGGCCGTGGCCATCGGCGCCAAGGGCGTGTGGTTCCAGCTCGGGGTGGTCGACGAGGACGCCTTCGCCCGCACGACCGCGGCCGGCGTCGCGATGGTCATGGACACCTGCCCCGCCATCGAGTGGCGCAAGCGGTAGCGCCGGGCGGCCACGTTTCGCCGACGGGGCCACGGGCAGGATGACCTCCATGCCCCGACCGCCCTCGCTCCTCGCGACCCTCGTCGCTCTCTGCGTCGCCCTCAGCGCCTGCTCGAGCGGGTCCGACGCGCCCGACGGGTCGGAGGGGACGACCAGCCCGAGCGGGTCGACGGACGCGTCCAGCACCGGTGCGTCCCCCGAGGCCACCGACGAGGCGGCCCCGCCCGTCATGGTCGGCGACCACCCGCACCGGCCGGCGTGCCGGCTCTTCACGCCCACGGACGCGGTCGAGGTGCTGCGCCTCGCCGGCGAGGCCGAGTTCGACCAGCAGGTCCTGGTCGAGAGCGTGTCCGAGGAGGACGGTCCGGATCCGGACCAGGTGGACATCTCGCTCGCCACCACGTCGTGCACCTACCGCCTGGGGGACGCTGCCGACACCGCGGTGCGGCTCGACGTCAGGGAGTACGCCGACCAGGAGCAGGCGCGCGCCGAGTGGGCGACCATCCGACGCTTCGGCGAGAAGCGGCTCCCGCCCCGGCTGACCGGGGGCCCGGCGACCTTCCGTGAGCTCGACTCGGCGCTGCGGGCGATCCTCGAGGACGCGCAGCAGTCGGTCGGCGGAGTGCGCGTGCCGGGGTTCGACGACCGGATCCTGTGGCGCACCGGCTCCACCGAGTTCGTCGCGACCACAGGCAACCTGTTCCTGACCTTCGACCGTGCCGAGAACTTCGGCTTCACCGCAGCCCTCACCAAGCGCGACGCCGCCCTCGCCGAACAGGTGCTCCTCCGAGCCATGGAGCACGCGGCCGACGCCGCGACGCCCACCACGCCCGTCCCACCGTTCTTCGTGCAGGACGAGGACTGGCCACCCTTCCTCGACCCGTGCACGCTCCTCGACGCGGAGGGCGCCGAGACTCTCCTCGGGGGTCGCCCCGGGACGCTCAGCACCTCGTCGGTCGACGTCGAGCCCGACATCAACCTGGGCGCGGACAGTGCCGCCGGCCGCTCCCACGACAACGGCTGCGAGTGGCAGCTCGAGGACCGACGTGGCACGGCCGACCTCAACGTCCAGTACGTCGCGCCGCAGGACACCGCCGAGGAGGTGCTCGACTCCTACCTCGGGAACCTGGCGTTCGGGGACCCCACGCCGAGCCGCGCCCAGGTGGGCCGGATCCGGTCGGCCATGGGGCCGGGCAACCTCGCCGACGTCGACGCCTCCTACGTGTTCGTGGTCGGTGGGGAGCGCTCGAGCTTCTCCTACTACCTGCTCCTCGACCGCTACGTGCTCGAGCTCACCGGTTCGCTCCGTAGGGGGAGGTACGGGTCCCGCTCCGTCGACACGGCCTCCCTGCGCGACGCCGGCCAGCTCGTCGCCACCCAGCTCGCCGCCGCCGTCGCGGACTCGACCGGGTGACGGGCGCTCCCCTCACCGGGACCCGTCAGCGTCCCAGGTCCACGCGCGCCTCGGCCATCTCGATGCCGAGCTGGCGCAGCGACTCCTCCAGCACCCACTGCACGTCGAGGGTGTCGGCCAGCGGCATGACCGGGCTCTCGGTGAGCCCGGCGGCGAGGCACTCCTGCACCTCGATCGCCTGGTGGGCGTAGCCGCGCCCGATCGCCGGGAGCTCGACGGTCTCGGCCTCGTGCCCGTTGCGGCGCACGACCACCCGGGTGGGGTGGTGGAAGGGCGGCTCGAGCTCGATGGACCCCTTCGTCCCCAGGATCGTCGCGCGACCGGGCAGCTCCGCGGCGAGCGAGCTGATCAGCGACGCCGCACGCCCGTCGTCGTAGGACAGGTGGAAGGCCGCGGACCTGTCGGCGCCGTTGTCGTACGTCGTCCCGCTGACCGTGACCGCGTCGGGCCGGCCCAGGAGGTGCTGGGCGAACGAGATCGGGTAGACGCCCAGGTCGAGCACCGACCCGCCGCCGAGCGCGAGGTCGAAGAGCCGGCTGGTCGGGTCGTAGTCGCGCTGGGCGCAGAAGGTGGCCTGCACGAGCAGCAGGTCGCCGATCTCGCCCGCGGCGACCAGCTCACGCACGTGGGCGACGGCGGGCTGGAAGCGGGTCCACATCGCCTCCATGCAGAACACCCCGGCGGCGCGGGCCGCGGCGACGACCTCCTCGGCTCCGGCGAGGGTGGCGGTGAAGGCCTTCTCGACCAGCAGCGGGGTGCCTCCCTCGATCGCGGCGAGCGCGAGGGCGTGGTGCTGCGGGTGCGGCGTCGCGACGTAGACGACGTCCACCTCGCCGTCGCGGCCGGCGGCGAGCAGGTCGGCGTACGTGCCCGAGGCCGGCGCGCCGAAGCGTCCGGCGAAGTCGGCGGCGGACTCCGGCGAGCGGCTGCCGACGAAGGCGATCTCGGCGCCCGGCACGTGGGCGAGGTCCTCGGAGAAGGCCGCGGCCATCCCCCCGGTGGCGGCGATTCCCCAGCGCGTGGTCATGGACCCGACCCTAGGCGCCGAGCGGCTGCCCCTGCGAGCGGCCCCGCGACTCCCCCGGCCAGGTGGCGTCCAGGACGTGCGCCGCGATCGCCAGGCTTGACGTCGCGCCGGGCGACGGCGCGTTGCGCACGCACGTCACGCCGTCGGCGTGGGTGATGCGGAAGTCGTCGACCATGCTCCCGTCGCGGTCCACCGCCTGCGCCCGCACCCCGCTGCCGGCGCGGGAGACGTCGGCGACGCCGATCGCGGGCACGTAGCGCGAGGCCGAGCGCATGAAGGCGCGCTGCGAGGCCGAGCCGATCACCTCGTCGACGCCCGTACGCCAGTGGGCGCGCGCCAGGCGCCACGACCCGGGCCACGACAGCACGTCGCGCAGGTCGCGGGCCGAGACGTCGCGGCGGCGGTAGCCCTCGCGGCGCGTGGCGAGCACGGCGTTGGGACCCACCTCGAGCCCGCCGCCGACCCGGCGGGTGAAGTGGACCCCGAGGAAGGGGTAGCGCGGGTCGGGGACGGGGTAGACCATGCCGCGCACCAGGTCCTGCTTGGCCTCGCTGACGCCGAGGTACTCGCCGCGGAACGGCACGATCACCGGTCCCCGCTCGCCGTCGACCATCGAGGACACCCGGTCGGCCTGGAGCCCGGCGGCCACCACGACGTGGTCGAGGTGGAGCGGCGCGGCGTCGCCCTCCACGCGGACCACGACGCCGTCGCCGCGGCGCCGGATGTCGACCACGCGTGCGCGGAGGCGCACCTGCCCGCCGGCGGCGGCCACCTCGGCGGCCAGGGCCCGGGTGATCGCGGTGTAGTCGGTGATCGCCGTGCCCGGCGAATGGAGGGCCGCCAGCCCGACGGCGTGCGGCTCGACCTCGCGGATCTCCTGGGGCGAGAGCCGGCGCAGCCCCGGGACCCGGTTGTCGGTGGCGGTCCGCTCGAGGGTGTCGAAGCGCCCCATCTCGTCGGCGTCGACGGCCACGACAAGCTTGCCGCACTCGACGTAGGGGATCGCGTGCTCGGCGCAGAAGTCACGCAGCAGGCCGCGGCCGCGGGTGCACAGCTCGGCCTTGAGGCTGCCGGGCTTGTAGTAGATGCCGGCGTGCACGACGCCGGAGTTGTGCCCGGTCTGGTGCGCGGCGAGGCGGTCCTCCTTCTCGAGCACCACCACCTGCGTGCCCGGGCGTCGTCGTACGACCTCGCGTGCGATCGCGACGCCGAGGATGCCGCCCCCGACGATGCCGACCCGTGCGTCCCCCATGGGAGGACGGTGCTCGCTCCCGCTGGACGCGTCAAGCCACACTCCGCTCCATCCCATAATGGAGGTATGCGCGACCTCCACGTCCCGGCCGGCCCGGGCCTGCCCGGGGGTCTCGTCGTGCCCGCCGCCGACCTGGTCGAGCGGTTCTCCCGCTCTCCGGGCCCCGGCGGGCAGTCGGTCAACACCTCCGACTCCCGCGTCGAGCTCGAGCTCGATCTCACCGCCACCGCGGCCCTCACCGACACCCAGCGCACGCGGGCGCTGCGCCGCTGGCCGGACGGCCGGATCGTGATCGCTGCCTCCGAGCACCGCTCCCAGCACCGCAACCGCGTCGCCGCGCGGGAGCGCCTCGTCGAGATGCTCCGCGAGGCGCTGGCTCCCCCGCCCCCGCCGCGGCGCACGACGCGGCCGACGCGCGGCTCGAAGGAGCGCCGGCTGCGCGCGAAGAAGGAGCGCGCCGGCACCAAGGCCCTGCGCGGGCGGGTGCGGGACCGGGACCGGGACTAGAAGCCCACGCGCCGGGTGTCCCCGGCAGCGGCACGGCGTACGACGTCGCCCTTGGCGTGGGCGGTCTCGGCGAGCTCGGCCTGGTAGTCGACCAGGCGCTGCTGGAGGTCGGGGTCGCTGGTGCCCAGGATCCGGGCGGCGAGGATGCCGGCGTTCTTGGCGTTGCCGATGGCGACCGTCGCGACCGGGATGCCGCCGGGCATCTGCACGATCGAGAGCAGCGAGTCCATGCCGTCGAGGTACTTCAGCGGCACCGGGACGCCGATCACCGGCAGCGGCGTGAGCGAGGCGAGCATGCCCGGCAGGTGGGCGGCTCCCCCGGCACCGGCGATGACGACCGACAGGCCGCGGGTGTGGGCCTGCTGGCCCCACGCGACCATCTCGGTCGGCATCCGGTGGGCGGAGACCACGTCGGCCTCCCAGGCGATGCCGAGCTCGGTGAGGACCTCACCGGCGGCCTGCATCACGGGCCAGTCGGAGTCCGAGCCCATGACGATGGCGACCTTCGGGGTCGCGGTGGTGTCGTCCATCTGCTCACTCACTTTCGTTGCCGAGGTCGCCGCGGAACCACGCGGCGGCGTGCCGCGCGCGCTCGAGGCAGTCGTCGAGGTCGTCGCCGAAGGCGTTGACGTGGCCGACCTTGCGGCCCGGTCGCAGGTCCTTGCCGTAGAAGTGCACCCGCAGGTGCGGGTCGCGGGCCATCGCGTGGGGCAGGCCGTCGTAGAGCCGGCCGGTGTCGGTGGGTCCGCCGAGGATGTTGACCATCACGGTCCAGCGCGAGCGCGGGGCCGGCGAACCCAGCGGGAGGTCCATGACGGCGCGCAGATGATTCTCGAACTGGGACGTCACGGCGCCGTCCTGGCTCCAGTGGCCGGTGTTGTGGGGGCGCATCGCCAGCTCGTTGACCAGGATCCGGCCGTCGGTCGTCTCGAAGAGCTCGACGGCGAGGATGCCCGTGACGTCGAGCGCACCGGCGACGCGCAGGGCGATCTGCTGCGCCTCACCGGCCAGGGCGGGCTCGAGGTCCGGCGCGGGGGCGATCACCTCGTGGCAGATCCCGTCGAGCTGGGTGGAGGCGACGACGGGGTACGCCGCCGCCTGCCCGCTGGGCGAGCGGGCGACGAGGGCGGAGAGCTCGCGGCGGAAGTCGACGAGCTCCTCGGCCAGGACCTCCACGCCGGCAGCGGCCGCGGCGTCGAAGGCCACCTGCGCCTCGTCGAGGGCGCGGACCACCCACACGCCCTTGCCGTCGTAGCCGCCGCGCGTGGTCTTGAGGACGCACGGCAGCCCGAACGCCTCGACCTCGGCGGTCGAGGTGACCACGGCGTTGCGGGGACACGGCACGTCCAGCTCGGCGAGCCGGCGCCGCATCACGGCCTTGTCCTGGGCGTGCACCAGCGCGCCCGGCCCGGGACGTACGGCGACCCCGTCGGCCTCCAGCGCGTGCAGGTGGTCGGTGGGGACGTGCTCGTGGTCGAAGGTGACCACGCTGGCGCCCTCGGTGACGCGGCGCAGGGTCGGCAGGTCCTTGTAGTCGCCGACGAGCTGGTCAGGGATGACCTGGGCGGCCGAGACGCCCTCGGCCTCGGCGAGCAGCCGCAGCGGCAGCCCCAGAGCGATGGCGGGTTGCGCCATCATCCGGGCCAGCTGGCCTCCCCCGATGACGGCGAGCGTGGGGGCACGGTGCTGACCTGGCGAGGACACGACGGCGAGCCTATAGAAGGACTGCCCGACCGGCGCGACGGGTTGCTTGACAGCGGACGAACGAGATTGTTTAGTCCTTCACAATGAACGCCTCCGTCCCCGACTCCCGTCGCTTCGCCCTCGCACTGCACCGCGCGACGACCCTGGTCGACCGCGTCGCGGACACCTACCTCCGGCCCGCCCACGGGATCGGCGTGTCCGAGCTCGGTGCCCTGGCCACGATCGACGCGATCGGCCCGGCGCGCCAGACCACGCTCGCGGACGCCCTGGACGTCACCCGATCGGCGGTGACGCAGCGGCTCGCCTCGCTGAGCGCCCGCGGACTGGTGGAGGTCGTCGCGGACCCACTCGACCGCCGTGCCCACGCGGTCGCGCTCACCGAGGCCGGTCGCGACCTCTTGGCTGCGGCGTGGAGCGGTCTCGCCGGGCTCGACGACGGACTCGAGGACGGCATCGACCTGGCGGTCCTGCTCGAGGCGCTGGAACGGATCGCCGCCAACGCCGAGCGGCACCTGCAGGCTGCCAGATGAGCGCCGCAGGTCTCATCGCCACCGCGACCGCCGCACTGGTCCTGGCCGCGATCGCGGTCGTCCAGGTGCTCGCAGCCGCCGGGCGTCCGGTCGGCCGGCTCGTGTGGGGCGGTCGGCACGAGGTGCTCCCCCGGCCCCTGCGGATCGCCAGTGCGCTGTCGATCCTGCTCTACGTCGCGATCGTGCTCGTTCTCCTCGCCCGGGCAAGCGCTTCCGGCGCTCCGGGCACCACCACGTCCGTCGCCGCGTGGGTGCTGGTCGGCTACTTCGCGCTCGGGATCGTCCTCAACGGCGTCTCGCGCAGCCGTGCGGAGCGCCTGACGATGGCGCCCGCCTGCCTCGTGCTCGCCGCCTGCTGCCTGGTCGTGGCGACCGGCTGAGGGCCGACGGATCAGCTCGCGACCGTGTCCTGGGCGGTCTCGAAGCGCAGCCCGCGTCCCCGGTGGGTCGTGATCAGGGTGGGGTTGCGCGGGTCGTCGTCGAGCTTGCGGCGCAGCCAGCCGAGGTGGACGTCGATGGTCTTGGAGTTGGTGTAGAACGACGTCTGCCACACGTCCGCCATCAGCTCGCCGCGCGTGACGATGTCACCGGGGCGCGCCATGAGCGCATGGAGGAGCTGGAACTCCTTGCGCGAGAGCCTGATCTCGCGCTCGCCCCGCCACACCTGCCGCGTGGTCGGATCCAGTCGTACGTCCTGCACAGCCAACACGGGCCGACGGTAGGGACGGCACCCGTGCCCGCGGGCCTGTATGGCAGAAAATGGCCCCGGTGGTCCAGTCCACCGGGCGAGTGCGTCCGCGCGTCAGCGACGGCGTACGGCGACCGGCTCGACGAGCCCGAAGCCGCGCACCGGACGGGCCGGCAGGCGCCGGCTCTCCCAGTCGGCGGCCGGCAGCAGGTCGGCGGTGTTCTGGTCGACGATGAGCCGGTTGCGGCGCGCGACCTGGGTGAGCCGGGCGGCCATGTTGACCGGCGGACCGAAGATGTCGCCCAGGCGCTGGACCACCGGTCCGCTGGCGAGCCCGAGGCGTACGTCGGGCATCTTGGGGTCGCGACCGATGACGTTGATGATCCCCTCTGCCACTGCGACCGCGTCCTCGGCGTCGCTGGTCACGAAGAGCACCGAGTCCCCGAGGCTCTTGATGATGCGACCGGCGTAGCGCGCCACCACGTCCTGGCAGCGACTCTCGAAGACCTCGACCAGGTCTCCGATCTCGTCACGGTCGAGGGTGTTGGACAGGGCGGTGAAGGACACCAGGTCGGCGAAGCCGACGCTGACGTCGATGGTGTGCAGGTCCTCGTCCTTGGCGCCCATCGCCTCGATGCGGCCCACGGCCGCGGCGAGGTGGCGGCGCCAGGCGTAGATCAGCAGCCGCTCGAAGGGCGGGTTGACCTCGTTGATCAGGCGCAGGGCCGAGCCGATCCGCGAGCCGGTGGCCTCCTCGCCGGCCTCCATCTCCTCCACGCGGCTGACCAGCGTCGAGACCTCCCAGTCGGCCAGGCGGGCCATGGTCTGCCCGACGCCGCGGGTGAGGTTGACGGCCATGTCGAAGTCCACGGCTCCGGCGTCGACGAAGCCCATGAGGGTGGCCACCGCCTCGATGTCGGCCGCGGTGTAGGCCTTCTCGCCGACGAACTCCGGGAAGCCCAGCGCGCGCCACAACCGCCGCGTCTGCTCGATCGTGATGCCGGTCTCGGCGGCCACCTCGAGGGCGTTGAAGGCAGGCTGGCTCCGCAGGATCGCGTCGTCGAGCTGCTCCCCCGGGGGCCGGTCGGGGCGCTCGCCCCGCGATGCGCGGTCAGGCGCCATCGTCGCGGCGGTCACCACCGGCGAGGCGATGGAGCTCGTTGGACACCTGGAGCTGGACCTTCTCCACGTCGGGGATGTCGGAGAGCTCGACGCTGCCGTCGGTGCTGGCGTCGGAGACCACGAGCGTGCCGCAGCCGAAGATCCGGTCGATGACGCCGATCTCGAAGTCGACGCCGCTGATCCGGTTGAGCGGGATCGTGCGGCCCTCCTTGGCGATGAAGCCGGAGCGCTTGATGAAGCGGCGGTTGGTGAACGTGTAAGTCGTGGTGAGCCAGTCCACGAACGGCCGCAGCACCCACCAGAAGACGATGCCCACCGACACGGCACCGACGATGGCGCCGATGACCGTGGAGTCGGTGTAGCGGCTCAGGACGATGATGCCCACCACGAGCAGCAGGAGCACCAGGACGGGGCCGATCAGCGCCTTCGGGTGCGTCCGGGTCGAGACGACGACGTGTTCGCCCTCGTTGAGGAGCTTGGTCGGAAAGGCCACGCGCCGATCATGTCACTACGCACGTCGCTGCGCGACGGATCAGGCAGGGCGCACGTGCACCACGTCGCCGGCGGCCACCGTGAAGGTGCCGTCGTCCGTCCCGACGACCAGCGCCCCGCTCGCGTCGATGTCGAGCGCCTCGCCACGACGTACGTCGCCCGCGGGCAGGTGGACGTCCACCGTCGCGCCCAGCGTCACGCACACGTCGGCGTACGCCCGGCGCAGCGACTCGGTGTCGTCGAGGAGGCCCTGGAGGCCGTGGATCGAGCCGAGCACCTGCCCCAGCAGCCCGGTGCGCTCGACGGGCTCGCCGGTCTCCAGCGCGACCGACGTGGCGAGCGCGATCGGCAGCTCGGCGAGCGTCTGGTCCACGTTGATGCCCACGCCCACCACGGCCATCGGCCCACGGTCGGTCTCGATCCGCTCGACGAGGATGCCGCAGACCTTGCGGCCGGCGCCGGCGCCGCTGTCGACGAGCACGTCGTTGGGCCACTTCAGCGCGATGTCGGGGAGCCGGTCGGCGAGCGCGGCCTGGACGGCGTACCCGGTCAGGAGCGGCAGCCACGACCACGAGGTCGGCGGCACGTCGGGGGCGAGCAGCACCGAGAAGGTCAGCGACGACCGCGGCGGGGTCTCCCAGACCCGGTCCAGCCGGCCGCGACCGGCCGTCTGGTGCTCGGTGACCAGCACGAGGCCGGGCTCCTCGCCCGCCCGGGCGCGCGCGGCCACGGCGGCGTTGGTCGACGGCGTCGCCTCCTCCACCTCCACGCGCCACCCGTGCGGCACCAGCAGCCGGGCGGGATCGAGGGGTGGGCGCGGTGCCGGTGCGTCGCTCATGGCACTAGATTGCCCGATGGACCTGACCAGCGACCGACCAGGAGACCATCGCGTGAGTGCACAGCCGGGTGAGGAAGCCCCCCTCGACATCCACACGACCGCGGGCAAGCTCGCCGACCTCGAGCGGCGCCTCGACGAGGCCGTGCACGCCGGGTCGGACAAGGCCGTGGAGAAGCAGCACGCGAAGGGTCGCAAGACCGCCCGCGAGCGCATCGAGATGCTCTTCGACGAGGGCACCTTCGTCGAGCTCGACGAGCTCGCGCGCCACCGCTCGACCGCGTTCGGGCTGGAGAAGAACCGTCCGTACGGCGACGGCGTGGTGACCGGCTACGGCGAGGTCGACGGGCGCATGGTGTGCGTCTTCAGCCAGGACTTCACCGTCTTCGGCGGCTCGCTGGGCGAGGTCTACGGCGAGAAGATCACCAAGGTCATGGACCTGGCGATGAAGACCGGCTGCCCGATCATCGGCATCAACGAGGGCGCCGGCGCCCGCATCCAGGAGGGCGTGGTCAGCCTCGGCCTCTACGGCGAGATCTTCCGCCGCAACGTGCACGCCTCGGGCGTGATCCCCCAGATCAGCATGATCATGGGCAACTGCGCCGGCGGCCACGTCTACTCCCCCGCGGTCACCGACTTCACGGTCATGGTCGACAAGACCTCCGCGATGTTCATCACCGGTCCCGACGTCATCAAGACCGTCACCGGCGAGGACGTCACGATGGAGGACCTCGGCGGCGCGCGCACCCACAACACCAAGTCGGGCAACGCCCACTACATGGCCTCCGACGAGGAGGACGCCATCGACTACGTCAAGGCGATGCTGTCCTACCTCCCCCAGAACAACCTCGACCCGGCCCCCGAGCTCGACGAGGTCCCCGACATGGAGGTCACCGACCTCGACCGGGCGCTCGACACGCTCATCCCGGACAGCCCGAACCAGCCCTACGACATGCACGACGTGATCACCGCCGTGCTCGACGACGAGGAGTTCCTCGAGGTCCAGGAGCTGTTCGCCCCCAACATCATCGTCGGCTTCGGCCGCGTCGAGGGGCGCTCGGTCGGCGTCGTGGCCAACCAGCCGATGCAGTTCGCCGGCACCCTCGACATCGACGCCTCGGAGAAGGCCGCGCGCTTCGTGCGCTTCTGCGACGCCTTCAACCTGCCGGTGCTGACCTTCGTCGACGTGCCGGGCTTCCTGCCGGGCACCGACCAGGAGTGGGACGGCATCATCCGCCGCGGCGCGAAGCTCATCTACGCCTACGCCGAGGCGACCGTCCCGCTCGTCACGATCATCACCCGCAAGGCCTACGGCGGCGCCTACGACGTGATGGGCTCCAAGCACCTCGGCGCCGACATCAACCTCGCGTGGCCCACCGCCCAGATCGCCGTGATGGGCGCGCAGGGCGCGGCCAACATCCTGCACCGCAAGACCCTCAAGAAGGTCGCGGACTCCGGCGGCGACGTCGAGGCGACCCGCGCCGAGCTCATCGAGGACTACGAGACCACGCTGGCCAACCCCTACATCGCCGCCGAGCGGGGCTACGTCGACGCCGTCATCACCCCGCACGAGACCCGGACCGAGGTCGTCCGTGCGCTGCGCCTGCTGCGCTCCAAGCGCGAGACCCTGCCGCCCAAGAAGCACGGGAACATCCCCCTCTGATGGCCACGGTGAGCGGTCAGGACGAGCAGCGCCCGCTGCTCGAGGTGGTCAACCCCGACGCGACGCCCGAGGAGGTCGCCGCGCTGGTCGCGGTGCTCTCCGCGGTGTCCGCGGGGGGTGCCGAGGTCCCGCGCCGGCCCCGGCCGTCGTGGGGCGCACCCGCCCGCGGCGTGCGGCGTACGCCCCGTCCCGGACCCGACGGCTGGCGCAGCAGCGGCCTCCCCCGCTGAGGTTCGTCCAACCTCTCGTCAAGGAACCGGACCACTTCCTTCAGGTTTCCCCCACGTTCGACGCAGCACCTTCTCGGGTGCCCCGCGCCGTCAGTACGTTGCGGGTCCAGCTCCTGGGGGGGCGGGTAACACAACGACGGCGTGATCGCTGTCGGCGTGCAGTGAAGGCCCGGAATTCGTGCTGGGCAGGCGCTGCCGCCGCAGGGTTCCGTCGTGCCATCCGGCGCGCCTGCGCGCCGGCGTGCACCCGTGCCTTCGAGGGCAGAGCACCGTGAGCACCCTCGAAGGGGAAACCAGCATGAGCCAGACCCTCAACCGTCGCACCGTGGTCAGAGGCATCGCGTGGACCACGCCGGTCATCGCCGCGTCCACCACCGCACCGGCCTTCGCGGCGTCCCGCTGCGCCGTGGCCGGCGGCATCACCGTGGGGCCCAACGTCACCACGAGCTACCGGGCGATCTGCTCCAGCCAGTCGCAGCAGACCAACCCGACGACCATCAAGCAGGTCTACGGCACCGGCCAGCTGCCGCAGTACATCGACATCTGCACCTGCGACCAGATCACCGGGTGGTACCGCTGGCGCGAGACCGACACCCTGTCCAACTTTCAGATCGAGGTGGACGGCCTGCACGCCGACCAGAACGGACCCTCGCAGGGCTACCGACCGGCGGTCTTCCTCGACATCAACGACCCCGTGCTCGGGGCGTGCCGGCGCTTCGCGCTGACCTACCGCACCAGCGCGGAGCGCTCGCGCAGGAACGCCACGAACTTCTCGATCACCTGGACCCTGGAGCGGTCCCTCGGTGGCCAGAACGGGCCGTGGCAGGAGGTGGACCAGTTCACCCGCCAGGTCTCGATCATCCGCACGACGGGCAACGACGCAGGCGACGGCACGAACTTCAGCCAGTGCTCCTCGCAGGGGCGCGTCGCCGTCCCGGGGATCTCCGACTGAGCCGGCCCCGGTGCCGCCGGGCGGGCGCGGGGCTGTCGCCCGGCGGGACTAGGGTCGCCGCGTGAGCGAACGTGCCATCGATGCCCTCTGCGACGCCTACGTCGACGACTTCTGCGCCCTCGACCCGCTGACCGCCACCTCGATCGGGGTGTCCGGCCACGAGCACGAGATGACCGACTACTCCCCGGCCGGGTTCGACGCCCGCGCGGCACTGGCCCGAGCGGCGGTGGCGGCGGTCGAGGCGGCGACCCCGGTCGACGACCGCGAGGCCGCGGCCCGCGACGCCTTCCTCGAGCGCACCCGGCTCGAGATCGAGCTGGAGGAGGCCGGCGTCAACCGCTCGCGCATGTCGGTGCTCTGGAGCCCGCTGCACGAGATCCGCGGCGTCTTCGACCTCATGCCCACCGAGGGCGAGGAGGCCGTGGCGGCGATCGCGTCCCGCCTCGCCGCCGTGCCCACCGCGCTCGAGGGGCTGCGCGTCACCCTGTCCGACGAGGCACGCGAGGGCCACGTCGTCGCCGCGCGCCAGTACGCCGAGGTGGCCGAGCAGGTGCGCCGCTGGACCGGCCAGACCGGTGACGCGGGCGACTTCTACCTCGGCCTCGTCGAGCGCCTCGAGGGTGGCGACCGCGACGAGCTGCGCCGCCTCGCGACCGCAGCGAGCGCCGCGACCGCCGCCTTCGGCCTCTTCCTGAGCGACGAGCTCGAGCCGCAGGGCAAGGACCGTGAGGGGGTGGGCCGCGAGGTCTACGCCCTGGCCAGCCGCTACTTCCTCGGCGCCGAGGTCGACCTCGACGAGACCTACGCCTGGGGCTGGGCCGAGCTCCAGCGGCTCTCGGACCTGATGCACGCGACCGCCGGGCGGATCCTCCCGGGCGCCGGGGTCGATGCGGTGGTCGCCCACCTCGACACCGATCCCGAGCGGGTGGTGCAGGGCCGCGAGGCCTTCCGCGGGTGGATGCAGGACCTCGCCGACCGCACCATCGCCGCGATGGCCGACGTGCACTTCGACATCCCGGCCCCGATCCGGCGCATCGAGTGCATGCTCGCGCCCACCAACGACGGCGGGATCTACTACACCGGCCCCTCGGAGGACTTCTCCCGACCGGGCCGGATGTGGTGGTCGGTGCCCGACGGCATCGAGGCCTTCCACCCGTGGCGCGAGGTCACCACCGTCTTCCACGAGGGCGTCCCGGGGCACCACCTCCAGGTCGCGCAGACGGCCTACCGCAGCGACACCCTCAACCGCTGGCAGCGCCTCATGTGCTGGTGCAGCGGTCACGGCGAGGGCTGGGCGCTCTACGCCGAGCGGCTGATGCAGGAGCTCGGCTTCCTTGACGACCCGGCCGACCTGCTGGGCATGCTCGACGGCCAGTCGCTGCGAGCAGCGCGGGTGATCGTCGACATCGGCATGCACCTCGAGCTGACCATCCCCGAGCACAACCGCCTCGGGCTCGACGGCAGTGCGTTCCACCCCGGTGAGACCTGGACGCCCGACCTCGGCCTGGAGTTCATGCGACTGCACTGCCGCATGGACGACGAGGTGATCCAGTTCGAGGTCAAGCGCTACCTCGGCCTGCCCGGCCAGGCCCCGTCCTACAAGGTCGGGGAGCGCATCTGGCTGGAGGCGCGCGCGGCCGTGCAGCAGCGCCAGGGCGACGACTTCGACCTCAAGGCCTTCCACCGCGCCGCCCTCGACCTGGGCTCGCTCGGTCTCGACCCGTTGCGCGCCGCGCTGGAGCGACTGTGAGCACCCGTCCGGTGGTGCCGCTGGTGCTGGCGTCGGCCTCCCCCGCACGGCGTACGACGCTGCAGGCCGCGGGCCTGGACCCGATCGTCGTCGTGAGCGGCGTCGACGAGTCCCAGCTGGTCGACCTCCCGCCGGCCGAGCTCGCGCTCCAGCTGGCCGAGCTGAAGTGCGCGGCCGTCGTCGGGCGCGACGAGGTGCCGGCCGGCGCCCTCGTCCTCGGCTGCGACTCCGTGCTCGAGCTCGACGGCGAGGCGCTCGGCAAGCCCCACGACCCGGACGAGGCGAGGCGGCGCTGGCAGGCGATGCGCGGCCGCTCGGGCGTGCTCCACAGCGGCCACTGCCTGCGCGACACGGCCTCCGGTCGTGTGGCGGCGGCGACCGGGTCCACCACCGTCCACTTCGCCGACGTGGACGACGACGAGATCGACGCCTACGTCGCCACCGGCGAGCCGCTGCACGTCGCCGGCGCCTTCACCATCGACGGCTTCGGCGGTGCCTTCATCGCCGGGATCGAGGGCGACCACCACAACGTGGTCGGTGTCAGCCTGCCCCTGCTGCGCGAGCTCGTCCTCGAGCTCGGGCACGGGTGGCCCGACCTGTGGCGGTGACCCGCTAGCATCGCGACCGTGGGGAGCGGGGTTCGGGGGAGCGTGCAGGCACAGCCTGTCGCCGATCCCGACGACCGCTACGGCGTGCGCGACGAGCGCCTGCTGACCGGCGCAACGGTGATCACCGGCGTCCGCACGGTCGCCTCCGTGGTGCTCGCCGCCCTGGCAGCGTACGAGCAGAGCCTGACGCTGCTGGTGGTCGCGCTCGTCGTCTACTGGGTCGGCGACATGCTCGACGGGTTCTATGCGCGGGTCCGTGACTGCGAGACCCGCATCGGCGCGGTGCTCGACATCATGTGCGACCGCTTCAACGCCGCCGCCTTCTACATCGGCCTCGCCTGGCTCCAGCCCGACCTGTCACCGGCGATCTTCGTCTACCTGGCCGAGTTCATGGTCGTCGACTTCTTCCTGTCCATCGCGTTCCTCGCGTGGCCGGTGCGCAGCCCCAACTACTTCTTCGTCGTCGACCGGCCCACCTGGCTGTGGAACTGGTCCAAGCCGGCCAAGGCCGTGAACAGCGCGCTCTTCGCGGTGCTCCTGCTCGTGACCGGCTGGATGTGGGTCGGCCTCGCCATCGCCACGGCACTGCTGGTGCTCAAGTGCGTCTCGCTGCACCGACTGCTGAAGATCGGGCTGCCGGTGCCGGACGGACGCGGCTGATGCTCTTCTGGAGCGTCCTGGGTGCCTCGATCGGCTCCGCCCTGCTCCCACTGATCAACATCGAGGCCATCCTCGCCGTCGCCGTCAGCCAGGCGCCTGCCGCGACGTGGGGGCTCATCCTGGCCGCGACCGCGGGCCAGATGATCGGCAAGGTGCTCTGGTACTGGGGCGGCATGAACGTCGACCGCGCTCCCTGGGTGCACAAGCACCTGCAGAAGCCCAAGGCCAAGGCGTCCCTCGACAAGTGGCACGCACGTGCCGAGGGACGGCCCTGGTTCACCGCGGGGCTGCTCTTCGTGTCCGCCAGCACCGGGATCCCGCCGTACGCCGTGACGGCGGTGCTCGCCGGGATGCTGCGGGTGCCCTTCTGGATCTTCATGGTCACCGGCCTGCTGGGGCGCGGACTGCGGTTCTGGGCCGTGGTCGCGGGCACCACGTCGCTGATCGACCTCTTCTGAGGGCCCGGCCCGGCGTGGGCCGGCTACTCCGCGGCCGACCAGGCCTGGCGCAGGCTCACCCGGCCGCCGGTCTGCAGCAGGGCCCGGCGGTAGAGCCGCTCCCCCACCCAGACGGTGATCGCCGCGAAGACCGCCAGGAGGCCGAGGGCGACCAGCGGCTCCCACCACTCCACCCCGCCGGCCAGGATGCGCTTGGGCATCACCACCGCGGAGACGGGCGGGACGAAGGACGCGATGACCTGGCCGCGGCCGTCGAGGGAGAGACCGCCGAAGAACATCACCAGCATCAGCATCGTCAGCGGCGTCGAGGTCGACTGCAGGTCCTCGGTGCGCGAGGCCAGCGAGCCGGCCACCGCCCACAGGCAGGCGAGCGCGACGAACCCGGCGAGGAAGAAGCCGATGAACCAGGCCGTCGGCCCCGAGAGCGCCGGCACGAAGGACTTGTAGGGCGTGAACGACAGCCCGACGAGCCCCACGGCGAGGTAGACGAGCAGCTGGATGACCGCCAGCGCGGTGTTGCCCAGGACCTTGCCCGCCAGCAGGTGCCGCAGCGGGATCGCGGCGGCGATGATCTCGACGATGCGGCTCTGCTTCTCCTCGATGACCGAGGAGGCCAGCTGCATGCCGAAGACGAGCGCAGCGAAGTAGAACAGGAAGACGAAGACGAACCCGACCGCGTCGGCCACGGCGGCCTTCTCCGCGTCGCCGCGGAGGAAGTCGGTCGAGACCGTGCTGCCGGCCTCGAGCGCCTCCACGGTGGTGCCTGCGCCCGCCGCGTTGTCGGCGAGCACCTGCTGGCGCACGACCGCCTCGGCGACCGCGGTCAGCGAGTCCTGCGTGCTCGACTCCGAGGTGAGCTGCCAGCCGCCGTCGACCTCGTGCAGCCAGGCGTCGGCCTCGTCCTCGGTGAGCGCGGTCTCGGCGGCCTCCCTGTCGGAGACCTCGAGGACGGTGATGTCCAGGTCGTCGTTGACCTGCGCCGCGCCGTCCTCGATCGCGGTCGCCATGGCGACGGCCTCGGGGGTCGCGGCGAGGGTGGCGTCCTCGCTGCGGTCCTCCTGCCAGGCGGTGAAGCCGATGAAGCCCGCGATCAGCAGGACCATGAAGGCCGTGCCGAAGAGGAACGACTTGTCGGTGATGCGCGAGACGACCTCGCGCCGGGTCACGAGCAGCCAGGCGCGCTCGCGGTCGTCGTGGGTGCTCATGCGGTGGCCTCCCGGTAGATCTCGCTCAGTGCCGGGCGGACCCGGACGAACTCGTGGACGTCGCCGCGGCGGGTGGCCTCGGCGACCAGGTGCTGCTCGGCGCCGTCCTCACGCACCTCGACCAGCGCGGTGGCGCCGTCGAGGTCGAGGACGTCGAGCCCGCGCTGGTCGCGGACCCAACCGGCGTCGCCGCCGAGGACGAGACGGAAGCGCGGCACCCCCGCGTCGCGCAGCTCCGTCACCGTCCCGGCGGCGACCCGGCGTCCGTGGGCCAGCACGACCAGGCGGTCGCACAGGCGCTCGACCAGGTCGAGCTGGTGGCTGGAGAACAGGACCGGCACGCCGTCGCGGGTGTGCTCGCGCAGCAGGTCGACCATCGAGTCGACCGCCACCGGGTCGAGCCCGGAGAAGGGCTCGTCGAGGACCAGCGCGGCGGGCTTCGGCAGCACCGAGGCGATGATCTGCACCCGCTGCTGGTTGCCCAGCGAGAGCTTCTCGAGGTGGTCCTTGCCCCGCTCCCCGAGGCCGAAGCGCTCCAGCAGCTCCTGCACGCGGGTGCGCGCCCCGACGCGGCCCATGCCCTTGAGCTGGGCGACGTAGACGAGCTGGTCGAGGATCGGCTGCTTCGGATAGAGCCCGCGCTCCTCCGGCATGTAGCCGAACGAGCGGCGGTCCAGGCGGGTGATGGGCTGGTCGCGCCACAGCACCTCGCCCTCGTCTATGCCGAGCACGCCCATCACCATCCGCATGGTGGTGGTCTTGCCCGCACCGTTGCCGCCGACGAAGCCGGTCATCAGCCCGGCCGGCACCTCGAACGAGACGCGGTCGACGGCTGTGTGCTCGCCGAACCGCCTGGTCAGCTCCCGGATCTCCAACATGCCACCGACGCTAGGGGCGAGCGGTGTCGTCGCGGATCCCCCGCGGGACTGAACCTGGGGTCCTCACTCCTCCGTCGGGAGGACGAGGCCGGCCTCGTAGGCGTAGACGACGGCCTGCACGCGGTCGCGGAGGTGGAGCTTGGCGAGCACGTTGGACACGTGGGTCTTCACCGTCGCCTCCCCCAGCACCAGCGAGGTGGCTATCTCGCCGTTGGACAGTCCACCGGCGAGCAGCACCAGCACCTCGCGCTCGCGCGCGGTGAGGCGGGACAGCTCGTCGGGCTCCGCACGGGCAGCGCTCGCGCGTCCGCCCGACCGCTGCGCGATGACGCGGCGGGTCACCTCGGGGGCGAGGAGCGCGTGCCCCCGCCCGGCCGCGCGTACGGCGTCCAGGAGCTGCTCCGGCCCGGCGTTCTTCAGCAGGAAGCCGCTCGCACCCGCGTCGAGGGCGTCGAAGAGGTAGTCGTCGCGGTCGAAGGTCGTCACGATCACCACGTGCCCCAGGTCCTCCGCGACGAGGTGGCGGGTGGCCTCGATGCCGTCCATGCGGGGCATCTGGACGTCCATGAGCACCACGTCGGGGCGTGTCGCCCGGGCCTGCTCGAGGGCCTGGAGGCCGTCGGCGGCCTCCCCCACCACCTCGATGTCGTCCTCGACCGAGAGCACCATCGCGAAGCCCGAGCGCACCATCGCGTGGTCGTCGACGAGCAGGACCCTCAGCGGCGCGGTCACGGGCGCGCCCCGAGCGGGTAGCGCACGCGGACGCGGTAGCCGCCGGTGACCCGGGGGCCGATGTCGACCTGGCCGTCGTGCGTGGCAGCGCGCTCGCGGATGCCGAGCTGGCCCAGGCCGCTGCCCGACGTGCCGTGCCGGGGGCGGCCGTTGTCGACGACCTCCACCTCGGCATAGGACACGACCTCGTCGACGCGCACGACCACCGACACGGCGTCGGCGGTGGAGTGGCGACGGACGTTGGTGAGCGCCTCCTGCACCGTGCGGAAGACGGCGAGACCGATGCCGCGCGGGATCCGTCCCGCCGCGCCCTCCTGGGCCTCAACCACGTCGAGGGAGACCGTGAGGCCCTGGTCGCCGACCTCGGCGACCAGGGCAGGGAGGTCGCGGACGCCCGCGTCCGTCGTACGCGTCTCGCCGGGCTCGCGCACCTCGTCCTCCCCCACTCCCTCACGCAGCGTGCCGAGCAGGCCGCGCATCTGCGCGACCGCGTCGCGGGAGGCCTCCTCGACGTTGGCGAGGGCCGTACGCGCGGCGTCGGGGTCGCGGTCGAGCACCCGGCGTGCGGCGCCGGCCTGGATCCCCATCGCGGAGACGCCGTGGGCGACCACGTCGTGCAGCTCGCGCGCGATGCGGAGCCGCTCGTCGACGACCGCCTGCTCCCGCAGCCGGCCGGCCTGGCCGGCGATGGTGGTGGCCTGCTCCAGCAGCCGGTGGCGCTGGCGGGCGGCGCGCCACGAGACGCCCCCTCCGACGATCGCGCCGCCGAAGTAGATCGCGTTGACGACCAGCGTGATCGCGACCGCGGCGGGGATCTGCGGGAACAGGCCGATCCGCTCGGTGCCCATCTCCTCGTCGACCCACTCCTGCGCCGCCGAGCCGACCGCGAACTGCCAGCCGATCCAGGCGAACATGAAGAGCACGATCACGCTGACGGTGATGACCATCGCGCGCCGGTCGCGCGCCCAGGCGACGCCGGAGAGCAGGGCCAGGAAGTAGACGATCTGCAACGACGCCTGGCCCATGACCTGCGGCATCGTGACGCCGGCGACGAACATGTGCCCGGCGGCGAGGAGCGCCACCGCCAGCGGCCAGCGGCGGCGGCCGAGCAGCAGTGCCGCGCCGCTCCCGACCGCGAGCCACTGCGACCACACCGGGACGTCGGTCTGCTCGAAGCCGCCGGCGCTGCGCACCAGCTCGAGTGCCAGCAGGCTGATCGCGGCGACGCTCGCTGCCAGCACCACGTCCTGGCGCCCGAGGGCCGGCCGCGGACGCTCCCACACGTCGTCGACGCCGAACCAGTCGAGCATGCGCTGGGTCGGTCGGGACATGGGGCGAGGGTAGATCGCTGCGCGGCCCGACGGATCCGTCGGGAGGGGGAGATCCCTCTAGCGGGCGTCACGACCTGGGGCACAATCGCGGCCATGTCGGCGGGGACCACGAGAATCCTGGACGACCTGCCGTGCCTGACGATCGAGGAGCACCCGTGACCACTCTTGTGGCGTACTACGACACCGAACCCGTGGACCTGAAGGGAAAGGTCGAGATCCAGCAGGTTCCGATGCCCAAGGCGGTGGAGGCCCGCGTCGCGGACGGCGCGCTCCGGCCGGGGCTTGTCTACGTGCTCGTGCCGAGCCCCGTCGGTCCTCCGCTTCACGTGCCGTTCGCAACCTATGACGAATGGTCGCTGCGCGATCGCTACAACGAGGCACTGCGGATCGTGAACACGCTGGGCGCGTCCCACGTCGACTGCCAGAGCTTCCGCGAGGCCAAGAAGGGGGCGCGGTTCAAGGTCGGGGTGAAGGGCTTCGGCGGCAAGGGCGGCATCCAGAAGATCCAGAACAGTGGCTTCGACTACTCCCACACCGGCACCGGCAGTCCCGCTCGCGATCCGCGGCCTCTTCAGTGGCCGCACGAGCCTGGTTTCGCTGCTGCCGTCGAAGGGGTGCTGGACAACAAAGCCACCCAGGTGACGATCAACATCCACAGCAGTCAGACCTTCTCCGCCAACGGCAGCACCGGGAAGGCGTTGCGCAAGCTCGGCTTCGAGCTGGGCGCGAACGCTGAGCGCAGCGAGGTCTCCAACCTGCACATCACCGCGCAGTTCCCCGCGTTCAAGAAGTCCTGGCTGTAGTCCATCGGCGACGCGTCGCGTTTGTAGCCATCGACCGTCCACAACCGGTGCCCGGTAGGGCTTGTCCACAAGTTCACGGGGACTGTCGGACCCTTCGTGTTGAGTCGGTCCATGCGCACCACCCAGCCCCCGCTCACCGCAGCCGCAGTCGCGGCCATGCGGCGTGAGGTGCAGGTGGCGCTCGACGGCCCGAGCGGCCTCGACGACGCGGGCCGGCTCGACGCCATCCGGGCGCTGGAGGAGCTCGCCTGCACGGTGAGCGCTGCGCAGACAGCGCTGGCGGCGGAGCTCGCCGAGTCGGTCGACAGCGACCACGAGGCGCTCGGCATCCCTGCCGACCGACGCGGCCATGGACTCGCCTCGATGGTGGCCCTCGCGCGGCGCGAGTCGCCCCATCGTGGTCGCCGGCACCTCGGCCTCGCCCGGGTCGTCCAGCGCGAGCTGCCCCACACCTGGTCGGCCTGGCGCGCGGGCCGCATCACGGAGTGGCGAGCGACGGTGATCGCGCGGGAGACCGCGTGCCTCTCCCTCGAGCACCGACTCGCGGTGGACGAGGTGCTGGCCGCCGACCACGACGCGATCGAAGCGATGAGCGAGCGCCAGGTCGTCGCTGCCGCCACCGCCGAGGCAGCCCGGCTCGACGCCGCCTCCCTGGTGCTGCGGCGCCGCTTGGCCGAGTCCGAGCGGTGCGTCTCGATCCGCCCTGCGCCCGACACGATGGTCTGGCTCACCGCGCTGCTCCCGGTGGCCGAGGGCGTCGCGGTCCACGCCACCCTCACCCGCGAGGCCGACACCGCCCGCGCCCAGGGAGATCCCCGGACGAGGGGGCAGGTGATGGCCGACGAGCTGGTCGCCCGGGTCACCGGTGACGGCGCCGACGGTGGCCCCCGCGTCACCCTCGACCTCGTCATGCCGCACGACGCCCTTCTCGGCACCAGCGACGAGCCGGCCCACCTCTCCGACCTCGGTCCCATCCCGGCAGAGCTCGCCCGCGAGCTCGTCGCAGGAGCGTTGACGTCGGGTGACGAGGTCTGGCTGCGCCGGCTCTACGCCTCGCCCACGACCGGCGAGCTCGTCGCCATGGACAGCCGGGCACGCCGGTTCCCCGCCGGCCTGGCCCGCTTCATCCGGCTGCGCGACCAGGTCTGCCGCACTCCGTGGTGCGACGCCCCGATCCGCCACACCGACCACGTGCGGCGCCACGACGACGGCGGTCCCACGTCGGACCGCAACGGCCAGGGTGCCTGCGAGGCCTGCAACTATGCCAAGGAAGCCCCTCGCTGGCGGGCCAGACCCCAGCCGGACGGCAGCGTGACGACCACCCTCCCGACCGGCCACACCTACTCCACGAGACCGCCACCGATCGCGACGATCCGCAGGCGGACACTGCCGGCACTCCAGGTCGACTACGTCCTGACCGGGTGAGTCCGACGGCGCCGCCTGCGAGACTCGCTCGCATGACGATCGCCAAGTCGCTGCTGCTCTTCGCCCTCGCCGCGGTCGCCGAGATCGGTGGGGCGTGGCTGGTCTGGCAGGGCGTGCGCGAGCACCGCGGCTGGCTGTGGATCGGGGCAGGCTTCGTGGCGCTCGGCCTCTACGGCCTGGTCGCCACACTCCAGCCGGACGCCAACTTCGGGCGGATCCTGGCGGCGTACGGCGGGGTCTTCGTGGCCGGCTCGCTGGCGTGGGGCATGGCCGTCGACGGCTTCCGGCCCGACCGCTACGACGTCGTCGGTGCGCTCGTGTGCCTCGTCGGCGTCGCGGTGATCATGTACGCCCCGCGCCCCGCCTGAGCCGGGTCAGAGGCCGAAGCCCGCCAGCCAGTCCTGGACCACGTCGATCTCGACGCGCTGGTAGCCGGCGATGTAGCGGCAGTTGGACGTGTAGCCGTAGCTCGTGACGCCGACGATCTCGCCGCCGAGGAGGAGCGGGCCGCCGGAGTCGCCGAAGCAGGTGCCGCCGGTGCCGGCGTTGTCGTTCTCGTTGCCGTTGGTCTGGAGGATCTGCGGCGTGAGCTTCTGGCCGGGCATGTCGACCCAGCGACGGACGATCGGGTAGCTCTGGGGCGTCGGCTTCCGCGGGCCGGACGTCGCCTGCCGCACCTCGGTGCCGTAGCCCACGGCACGGAAGATGGTCGAGCGCAGGTCGCGTCGCTTGATCTCGTCCAGCGTCCCCTCGTCGGCGATCGGCGTGATGGCGACGTTGGTGACAGGCGCGTCGAGGAGAATCACTGCGACGTCGTTCCAGTTGTCCACGTCGGTGAAGTCGGAGTAGTCCGGGTGGGTGACGGCCGTGCCGGAGACGTAACCCGTGCCGGCGAGGTCCTGGGCGGTGTAGCCCGCGGCCGGGTTGGACGCGGCGGGCAGGTTGGACGGCGCCGCGTCGTCGACGAGCAGGGAGAAGGTCACAGCCGTCTTGCCGTCGGTGCCGAACGTGCAGTGGGCAGCGGTCAGCAGGACGGTCGGGCTGACCAGCGTCGCGGAGCAGCGGTAGCGCCCGCCGTCGTCGTAGAAGGCGATCATGCCGACGCCGGAGTACTGGTTGGCCGAGTCGATCGTGCCGCCCGTGCTCGCGGCCGCTGGGCCCGTCGGCGCCACCAGTGCGAGGCCGAGGGCGGCGGTGGAGAGTACGGCGGCGAGACGTGCGCGCATGGGGAGCCTTCCGAGGGCGGGGGTGATGCCCCAGTGGAGCAGACCTACGCCGTGGGGCGGAACGCCCTTCGACGAATCAGCGAGAACAACTGACGACCCGCCTCACTCGACCGGCAGGCCGAGCCCCCGCGCGATGAGCATCCGCTGGACCTCCGAGGTGCCCTCGCCGATCTCGAGCACCTTGGCGTCGCGGTAGAACCGGACGACCGGGTACTCCTCCATGAAGCCGTAGCCGCCGAAGACCTGGGTCGCGATGCGGGTGGCGGTCACGGCCGACTCGGTGGCGTAGAGCTTGGCGACGGCGGCGGCCTGCTTGAACGCGCCCATCGACACCGACTTCCCGGCGTCCATGGCGTCCTTCATCGCCGCTGCCTTGTAGGTCAGCAGGCGCGAGGCGTCGAGCATGACCTGGAGGTCGGAGATCTGGAAGGCGAGACCCTGCTTGCGCCCGATCGGCCCCTGGGACGTCTGGCGCTCGCCGGCGTACTGGACCGACATGTCGAGGCAGGCCTGGATGCAGCCGACCGCGAGGGCGGCGATGGCGACCCGGCCGTCGTCGAGGGTGGCGAGGAACTGGGCATAGCCGCGACCGCGCTCACCGAGCAGGTTGGCCTCGGGGACGCGTACGTCGCTGAAGGACAGGGGGTGGGTGTCGGAGGCGTGCCAGCCGAGCTTGTCGTACGCCTTCTCGGCGACGAAGCCGGGCGTGCCCGAGGGGATGATGACCGTCGAGATCTCGGGGCGGCCGTCGGCACGCTCGCCGGTGCGCGCCGTCACGGTCACCAGCGAGGTGATCGAGGAGCCGGAGTTGGTGATGAACTGCTTGGACCCGTTGACGACCCACTCGCCGTCCTCGAGGACCGCCTTGGTCTTCGTCGCCCCTGCGTCGGAGCCGGCGCCGGGCTCGGTGAGACCGAAGCCGGCGAGCTTGTCGCCGGCGATGAGGTCGGGCAGCCAGGTCTTCTTCTGCTCCTCGGTGCCGAAGGTCAGGATCGGGTTGATGCCCAGGCCCACGGCCGCCTCGAGCGTGATGCCCATCGACTGGTCGACGCGGCCGACCTCCTCGATGGCCAGGCACAGCGAGGTGAAGCCGCCGTCCTCGCCGGCCATGCCCGCGCCGCCGAACTCCTCGGGGGCGGTGAGGCCCATCAGGCCGAGTGCGCCCATCTTCTGCACGACGTCGGTCGGGAAGTGGTGCTCGCGGTCCCACTGCGCCGCGTGCGGCGCGATCTCGGCCTCCGCGAAGTCACGGACGCTGCGACGGAACTGCTCGTGCTCGGGGGACAGCTCGAAGGTCATGCACTGAGACTAGCGCCACAGGTTAGCGATCGCTAACCCCGCGCAGACGTCGTACCCTCGCGCCGTGAAGCGGCTCCCCCTCGTCACCCTCGCAGCCGGCACGGCTCTCGGCCTCGCCCTGGGCGTCGCGGGAACCGTGGCGTACGACGCCTCGCGCGACGGCGGGGACGACGGGAGTCCGACCGGGGAGGTCGCCGCTCCTCGCGTGCCCACCAGCGTCATCCTGCTCATCGGCGACGGCATGGACGACTCGATGATCACGGCCGCCCGCAACTACTCGGTGGGCGCCGCCGGCCGGCTCGCGCTGGACGAGCTGCCCGCCACCGGGGCGATGACGACGTACGGCCTCCTGACCGGCCCCGGACCCGACCACCCCATCGCCTACGTCTCCGACTCCGCGGCGACGGCGAGCGGCTTCTCGACCGGCCGCAAGACGGTCGACGGCCGCATCTCCCAGGGACCGTCGAGCGCCCAGGACGTGCCGGGCGAGGACCACGAGACGGTCCTGGAGGCCTTCGCCCGCCTCGGCATGCCCACGGGCAACGTCAGCACCGCCGACATCACCGACGCCACGCCGGCGGCCGCCGCGGCCCACGTGAACGCGCGCTCCTGCCAGGACCCCACCACGATGGACGCGTGCCCGAGCGCACGGAAGTCGGCCGGCGGCCGGGGCTCGATCGCCGAGCAGCTGGTGGACAACGAGGTCGACGTCCTGCTCGGCGGGGGCAGGGAGCGCTGGGACCGGCTGCTCGAGGACGGCTCGCAGACGCTGCTCGACTACGCCACCACCACGTACGGCTACCGGCTCCTGGGCACGGCGGACGACCTCGACGCCGTCGACGACCTGGACGACGGACCGGTCCTGGGGCTCTTCGCCCCCAACCACCTGACCCGCTCGTACGCCCCGCTCGTCGCCGCACGGGGCGGCGCCACCACGCCGGACGGGACGTGCACCGCGCAGGACCGCGGCACCGAGCCGACGCTCCGGCAGATGACGGCCAAGGCGATCGAGCTGCTCGACAACCCCGACGGGTTCTTCCTGCAAGTGGAGGGCGCGAGCGTCGACAAGGCCGAGCACGAGCGTGACATCTGCGGCGCGATCGGCGAGCTCGAGGAGCTCGACCAGGCGGTCGAGGTCGCCCTCGCCCACCAGCGCGCCCATCCCGACACCCTCGTCATCGTCACCGGCGACCACGCCCACTCGACCCAGATCGTGACGAACGACGCTGGCGGCCTCAGGACCGCGACCGTCGTCACGGCCGACGGCGTCCCGATGACGGTCGCCTACTCCTCCTCCGAGGGCGGCGACCCCCGACGGTCCAGCCACACGGGGACGCAGATCCGGGTGGCAGCCGTCGGCCCGCAGGCCGACCGGGTCACCGGCGTCATCGACCAGACCGACCTCTTCGCGCTCATGACCAGCGGACTCGACACCGGCGAGGAGTGACCCCGCGGGTGTGACGTACGCGATTCACCACACGAGGGCGTACGCCGCTAGAGTTAGGCGAGCCTAAGCAAAGTAAGGATGCCCTCGTGACGACCTCCACCCGCCGCTCGGCCACGCGCATCAGCGTGGCCCTCGCCAGCACCCTGCTCACCGCCTCGACCCTGTTGGGCTGCGGGGTCTTCGGCTCCCCCGACCTCGTCATCTACAACGCCCAGCACGAGCAGCTGCTCGACGAGCTGATCCCGCTGTTCGAGGAGGAGTCCGGCCTCGACGTCGAGCTGCGCCACGGCAAGGACCTCGAGATGGCCAACCAGATCACCGAGGAGGGCGAGGACTCGCCCGCCGACGTGTTCCTCACCGAGAACTCCCCCGCGATGACCATCGTGGACAACGCCGGGCTCTTCACCGAGCTGCCCGAGGCCGTGACCGCCACCATCCCGGACGACTACGTCCCCGCGGACCGCACCTGGACGGGCTTCCTGGCCCGTTCCACCGTCGCGATGTACAACACCGACTCGATGACCGAGGCCGACATGCCCGCCTCGATCCTCGACTTCGCCGACCCCGAGTGGGAGGGCCGCGTGGCCTTCTCCCCCACCGGCGCGGACTTCCAGGCGATCGTGTCCGCCGTCCTCGAGCTCGAGGGTGAGGAGGCCACCCGCACCTGGCTGGAGGGCCTCGAGGCCAACGGCGTGATCGTGCAGAACAACCTCGTCGTGATGCAGTCGGTGGACTCCGGCGAGGTCGACGCCGGCATCGCCTACCACTACTACTGGTACCGCGACCGCTTCGAGAACGGCTCCGACTCCGACACCTCCGCGCTGCACTTCTTCGGCGACCAGGACCCGGGCGCCTTCCTCAGCATCTCCGGCGCCGGCATCCTCGCCAGCAGCGAGAAGCAGGCGGAGGCCGAGGAGTTCCTCACCTGGCTCACCGGCACCGAGGCCCAGCAGGCGATGGCCGAGTCGTACGCCCTGGAGTACCCGCTCAACCCCGATGCCAGCCTCAACCCCGAGGTCAAGCCGTTCGGCGAGCTCGAGCCGCCGCAGGTCGACGTGTCCTCGCTCAACGGCCCGCAGGTGACCGACCTGATGACCGAGGCGGGCCTGCTCTGACCGACTCCGGGCGCCGCACGCCGCCCCTGCTGCTCGCAGCAGGGGCGCTCGTGGCACTCCTGGCGCTGGTCCCGTTGGCCTACGTGGCCTCCTACGTCGTGATCATCGGGCCGGTCGACCTGTGGCAGCTCGTCGCCCGGCCGCGGATCGCGGAGCTGCTCCGCAACACCGTGACGCTCGCGCTCGCCTGCATGGCCGCGACGGCCGTGCTCGGGGTGGCGCTCGCCGTGCTCGTCGAGCGCACCGACCTCCCCGGGCGCCGGCTCTGGCACGGGCTCCTGGTCGCCCCGCTGGCGGTGCCGGCCTTCGTCAACGGCTACGCCTGGGTCTCCCTCGACCGCAGCATCAACGGCTTCGGCGGAGCCTTCCTCGTCGTCACGCTGTCCTACTACCCCCTCGTCTACCTCCCGGTCGTGGCGATGCTGCGCCGCCTCGACCCCGCGCTCGAGGAGTCGGCCTGGTCGCTCGGCCACTCCCGCACCCGCACCTTCCGCACCGTGGTGCTGCCGCAGCTGCGCCCGGCGCTGCTCGGCGGGGCTCTGCTGGTGGGCCTGCACCTGCTCGCGGAGTTCGGCGCCCTGTCGCTGCTGCGCTTCCCGACCTTCACGACCGCGATCTACGACCAGTACGGCTCGACCTTCAACGGTGCCGCCGCGACCGCGATGGCGGGCGTGCTGGTGCTGCTGTGCCTGGTGCTGCTGCTCGCCGAGCTGCGCCTGCGCGGCGACCGCCGCTACGCCCGCCTCGGCCGCGGTGCCGCCCGCAGCGCCGTCCCGCTGGCGCTCGGCACCTGGCGCTGGCCCCTCGTCGCCACGGTCGGCGCGGTGGTGGTGCTCGCGATCGGCGTACCCGCGTTCTCCCTGGTGCGCTGGCTGCTCGTCGGCACCTCGACCGAGTTCCCCCTCGGTGAGCTGGCGCAGGCGCTCGTGTCCACCGTCGTCCTCGCCCTGGCCGGCGCGGTCGCCACCACCCTCGCCGCGATCCCGGTGGTCTGGCTCGCCGTGCGACACCGCGGCTGGGCCTCGACGGTCATCGAGCGCAGCACCTACGTCGCCAACGCACTGCCCGGCATCGTCGTCGGACTGGCCCTCGTGGTCGCCTCTCTGCGCCTGGTGCCGGTGGTCTACCAGACCGCGGGCCTGCTCGTGGCGGCGTACGCCATCCTCTTCCTGCCGCGTGCCGTGGTGACCGTGCGTGCCGGGCTGGAGCAGGCGCCGGTCGTGCTCGACGACGTCGCGCACGGCCTCGGGCTCGGCCCGCTCGCCACGGCTCGCCGCGTCACGCTGCCCCTGATCGCGCCGAGCCTGGGCGCCGGCGCCGCGCTCGTCTTCCTCGCGATCTCCACCGAGCTGACCGCCACGCTGATGCTCTCGCCGATCGGCACCAGCACCCTGGCCACCGAGTTCTGGTCGGCGTCCTCGGAGCTGCGCTACGGCGCCGCGGCCCCCTACGCGCTGCTGCTGGTGCTCGTCTCGATCCCCGCGACGGTGCTGCTGATGCGCACCGACAGCCCCGCCACCACCGCCGCCGTCGAGGAGAGGGTCCCCGCATGAGCTCCCTGACCATCACCGGGGTCACCAAGTCGTTCGGCTCCACCCGCGCGGTCGACGACGTGACGCTGGAGGTCCCGCACGGCTCCTTCACGACCGTGCTCGGCCCGTCGGGCTGCGGCAAGACGACCCTCCTGCGCCTGATCGCCGGCTTCCTCGTGCCCGAGTCCGGCACCATCGCCTTCGGCAGCACCGTCGTCGCCGGCGACGGCGTACGCCCCATGCCCCCGCAGACGCGCCGGGTCGGCTACGTCCCCCAGGAGGGGGCGTTGTTCCCGCACCTCGACGTCGCCGCCAACATCGCCTTCGGCCTGCCCCGCGAGGAGCGCGGCACGACCGGCGGGGACCGCGTCGCGGAGATGCTCGACCTCGTCGAGCTGCCGCGCGACTTCCGCGACCGCCGCCCCGACGAGCTCTCCGGCGGCCAGCAGCAGCGCGTCGCCCTGGCCCGCTCCCTGGCGCCCGCGCCCGCGGTCGTGCTGCTCGACGAGCCCTTCTCCTCCCTCGACGCCGGGCTGCGCGGCAGCACCGCGCGCGCCGTGCGCCGGGCGCTGCAGGCCACCAACACCACGGCCCTGCTGGTGACGCACGACCAGAACGAGGCGCTCTCCCTGGCCGACCAGGTCGCGGTGATGCGCGGCGGGCGCCTGGTGCAGTCGGCGCCGCCGAGCGAGGTCTACCTCTCCCCCAGCGACCCGCAGGTGGCGGAGTTCGTCGGCCGCGCGGTCGTCCTGCCCGGCACCGCTCGCGGCACGCGCGCCACGTGCGCGCTCGGCGAGGTCGTGCTGACCGCCCCGGCCGAGGGCGACGTCGCGCTGATGGTGCGTCCCGAGCAGGTCTTCGTCGACCTCGCCCACGCCGAGGGCGTGCGCGGAACGGTCGAGGAGGTCAGCTACTACGGCCACGACTGCGCGGTGCAGGTGCGCCTCGACGAGGGCACCTCGGTGCTCGCCCGGATGGCCGGCGTGCGCCACCCCGTCGCCGGCGACCCCGTCCACCTGCGCGTGACAGGACTGGTCCGGGCCTACACGTCCGCGGGGCTGCCGTGACCCTCACGTCCCCCTCGCCGCGCCTGCCCACCGGCACGACCACCGCGGTCCTCCAGCACGCCGGCCGCGGCGACGCCCCGGCCGTGGTCACCGACCACGAGGTGCTCACCCACGCCGACCTCGCCCGTCGCGTCGCCGACCGGGCGCGGACCTGGGGACCGGCCCGCCGCCTGGTGCTGGTCGAGGGCGCGAACGACCTCGACGCGCTCGTCGCCTACCTCGCCGCGCTCCAGCACGGCCACGTCGCGCTGGTCGTGCCCGACGGGCGCGAGGCCCAGCGCGCCGCGATGGTCGCGGCCTACGACCCCGACATCGTCTGCACGACCGGTGCCCCCGACGACGTACGCCGTGACGTCTCCGCGCACGAGCTCCACCCCGACCTGGCCCTGCTGCTGAGCACCTCCGGCACCACCGGGTCGCCCAAGCTGGTGCGGCTCTCGCGCGACAACGTGGCCAGCAACGCCGCCGCCATCGCCGACTACCTGCGCCTGACCCCCGACGACCGCGCGATCACGGCGCTGCCGCTGCACTACTGCTACGGCCTGTCGGTGCTGCACTCCCACCTCGTCGCGGGCGCCAGCGTCGTGCTGACCTCGCTGAGCGTGGTCGACGAGTGCTTCTGGGACCTCTTCGCCCGCACCGGCGCCACGACGCTCGCCGGCGTCCCCCACACCTTCGACCTGCTGGCCACCAGCGGCTTCGAGGACCGCGACCTCCCCCGCCTGCGGCAGGTGACCCAGGCGGGCGGGCGCCTCGACCCCGACGCCGTACGCCGCTGGGGCCGGTTCGGTCGCAACCGCGGGTGGGACCTCGTGGTCATGTACGGCGCCACCGAGGCCACCGCGCGCATGGCCTGGCTGCCGCCGGACCTCGCCGAGGACCACCCGGGCGCGATCGGCGTCGCCATCCCCGGTGGCGAGCTGCGCCTCGACGAGACCGTGGACGACCGTGCCGGCGTCGGCGAGCTCGTCTACACCGGGCCCAACGTGATGCTGGGCTACGCCGAGGCGCCCGCCGACCTCGCGCTCGGCCGCGTCACCACCGAGCTCCGGACCGGCGACCTCGCCCGCCGGGTCGACGGCCTCCTCGAGGTGGTCGGGCGCCGCAACCGCTACGGCAAGGTCTTCGGCCTGCGCATCGACCTCGACGCCGTCGAGCAGACCCTGCGCGCCACCCTCGACCGCCACGCCCGGGTGGTGGCCACCGAGCGGATGGTCCACGTCTTCCTCACCCACGGGCGCGCGAGCGGGGCCGCCCGGTCGCTGGCGACGAGCCACAGCGGCCTGCCCGCCCACGCCGTACGCGTCACGGTGCTCGCCCAGGTCCCGCTCACCAGCACCGGCAAGACCGACTACTCCGCGCTCGGCGAGCTGGCCGACCTCGCGGAGCAGTCCGACGACGCCCCGGCGGAGATCACCGGGCTCGACCCCGTCCGAGCGGACTTCGTGCGCGTCCTGGGCCGCCCCGACGCCGACGGCTCGGACTCCTTCGTCGACCTCGGCGGCGACTCGCTGTCCTACGTCGAGCTCGCGACCCGGCTCGCGGACCACTTCCCGCAGGGCCTGCCCGCGGGGTGGCACACCCGGCCCCTCGGCGAGCTCGAGGAGCTGGCCGCCCGCCCCGTGGAGGGCGACGCCGGTCCGCGGCGCTGGGCACTCCTCGACACCACGGTCGCCCTCCGCGCGCTGGCGATCGTCTTCGTCGTCGCCAGCCACGTCGACCTGGTCGGCCTCGAGGGCGGCGCGCACCTGCTTCTCGCACTGGCCGGCTTCAACTTCGCCCGCTTCCAGCTCTCCGGAGCGGGCGGCGCGCGCGACCGGTTGCGCCACGGCCTGTCGGGCCTGGCCCAGCTCGTGGTCCCGTCGCTGATCTGGGTCGGTGGCGTCGCGCTGCTGCTCGGCACCTACGACCTGACCACCGCGCTCTTCGTGCGCGAGGTGGTCAACGGCACCGAGTGGGACGACCAGTGGCAGCTGTGGTTCCTGGAGTCACTGGTCTGGATCACCGCCGCCGCCCTCGCGGTGTCCTGCGTGCCCCGACTGCACCGGCTCGAGCGGCGTACGCCCTTCGGCTTCGCGCTGGGCGTGCTCGCCGTCACCGCGCTCGCACGCTTCCTCGACGTCGGCCTGCGCGCCGGGGCCACCGAGCGCTACACGACGCTCGTGGTGGCGTTCTTCTTCGCCCTCGGCTGGGTCGCGGCCCGCGCGACCGACACCCGTCGGCGCCTGCTCGTGACGGCGCTCGCCGCGGGCCTGACGGTCGGCTTCTTCGGCCAGCCGCACCGCGAGGTGATCGTGCTCGGCGGCTTCCTTCTGATGCTGTGGCTCCCCCACGTGTCGCTGCCGCCAGTCGTGGCCCGCGCCGCCGGCGTCCTGGCGGGCGCCAGCCTGTTCATCTACCTCACCCACTGGCAGGTGTACCCGGCCCTCGAGGACGCCGGCCACCAGTGGCTGGCCCTTGTGGCGTCGCTCACAGTCGGCATCGCCTACGCGCGCGTCGTGCGTCCGGTGCATCAGGCTGTCGGTCGCGCCATCCTCGCCTCGCGGTAGCCTGCCGAGCGGCACGCCTCCCGTCCACCGCACAGCCGACCCAGGAGTCCCCGCGTGAGCTTGAAGAAGGTCCTCATCGCCAACCGCGGCGAGATCGCCGTCCGCGTCATCCGCGCCTGCAAGGACGCCGGCATCGGCTCCGTCGCCGTCTACGCCGACCCGGACCGCGACGCGCTGTTCGTCCGCCTGGCCGACGAGGCCCACTCCCTCGGCGGAGCCACGCCCGCGGAGTCCTACCTCGACATCGCCAAGATCATCGCGATCGCCGAGAAGTCCGGCGCGGACTCGATCCACCCCGGCTACGGCTTCCTCGCCGAGAACGCCGACTTCGCCCAGGCCGTCATGGACGCCGGGCTGATCTGGATCGGCCCGCCGCCGGCCGCGATCGAGGCGCTGGGCGACAAGGCGAAGGCCAAGCACATCGCCGACCGGGCGAACGCCCCCCTGGCCCCGGGCACCAAGGACCCGGTCAAGGACGCCGACGAGGTCGTCGAGTTCGCCAAGGCCAACGGCCTCCCGGTCGCGATCAAGGCCGTCTTCGGTGGTGGCGGTCGCGGCCTCAAGGTCGCCCGCACGCTCGAGGAGATCCCCGACGCCTACGAGTCCGCCGTGCGCGAGGCCGTGACCGCCTTCGGTCGCGGCGAGTGCCTGGTGGAGAAGTTCCTCGACAAGCCGCGCCACGTCGAGACCCAGTGCCTGGCCGACCAGCACGGCAACGTCGTCGTGGTCTCCACGCGCGACTGCTCGCTCCAGCGCCGCAACCAGAAGCTGGTGGAGGAGGCGCCCGCGCCGTTCCTCACCGACGAGCAGATGACCGAGCTCTACGAGTCGTCCAAGCGGATCCTCACCGAGGCCGGCTACTACGGCGCCGGCACCTGCGAGTTCCTCGTGGCGCAGGACGGCACCATCTCCTTCCTCGAGGTCAACACCCGCCTCCAGGTCGAGCACTGCGTGTCCGAGGAGGTCACCGGCATCGACCTGGTCCGCGAGATGTTCCGCATCGCCGCGGGCGAGGAGCTCGGCTACGGCGACCCGGAGGTCCGCGGCCACTCGATCGAGTTCCGCATCAACGCCGAGGACGGCGGGCGCAACTTCATGCCCGCCCCCGGCACGCTGTCGGCGTGGTCGCCGCCCAGCGGTCCCGGCGTACGCCTCGACGGCGGCTACGAGAACGGCGAGACCATCCCGGGCTCGTTCGACTCCCTCATCGCCAAGCTGATCGTCACCGGCACCACCCGCACGCAGGCGCTGGAGCGCTCGCGCCGTGCCCTCGACGAGTTCGTCGTCGACGGCATGCCGACCGTGATCCCCTTCCACCGCGCGGTCGTGTCCGACCCGGCCTACGTCGGCGCCTCGACGCCGTCGGGCGAGGGCGAGTTCACCGTCTACACCCAGTGGATCGAGACCGAGTTCGACAACCAGATCGAGCCCTACTCCGGCGACTCCGCGGAGGCGGAGGAGGCCGGCGAGCGGCAGAAGGTCGTCGTCGAGGTCGGCGGGCGTCGCCTCGAGGTCGTCCTCCCCGCCGGGCTGGGCGGGCTGTCCGCCGGCGGCCCTGCGGGTGGCGCCAAGAAGCCGAAGCGCTCGGGCAAGAAGGCCGGCGCCGCGGCGTCCGGCGACGCGGTCACCTCACCGATGCAGGGCACCATCGTCAAGGTCGCGGTCGAGGAGGGCGCCACCGTGGCCGAGGGCGACGTCATCGTCGTGATGGAGGCGATGAAGATGGAGCAGCCGCTGAAGGCCCACCGCGCCGGCACCGTCACCGGCCTCCAGGCCGAGGTCGGCGCCACGGTGACCAACGGCGCCGTGATCTGCGAGATCAAGGACTGACCTCGGGGAGTCACCGCTTGAGCGGGGACCCTCGCGCGGTTGGGCCGTTGCAACGCCCTGACCGCGAGGGACTCACCGCTTCAGCGGTGACTCCGACAATAGATAGCAAGCGCTCACTTTCTATGTGAGACTGGAGCGGTGACCTTCCCACCGCCACCCCGCCGCACCCAGGCCGACCGCCGCGCCAGCACGATCACCGCCCTGCTCGACGCGAGCGTGACGTGCCTGGCCGAGCGGGGGTACGCCGCCACCTCGACCGCCGCCGTCTGCGCCGAGGCGGGGGTGAGCCAGGGAGCGCTCTTCCGCCACTTCCCCACCCGGCAGGCCCTGCTCGTCGCCACCGCGGAGCACGTCGCGACGCGCAACGTCGCGGCCTTCCGCAAGACCGTGGGATCGGACGTGGCCACCGTCGACGACGTCGCGGCGGTCCTGACCCACCTGCGCACGGTCGTCCTCTCGCCGGCCAACCAGACCTGGCGCGAGCTGCTCGTCGCGGCGCGCGCCGACGCCGAGCTGCGTACGGCCCTGCTGCCGGCCCGCGAGTCGCTGCAGGTCCAGATGCTGGCCGCGGCCGCGGACATCTGGGGCGACCGGCTGCCGGCCGGCGACCTCGCGCCGGTGCTCAGCATCGTCGTCAACATGCTCGACGGGCTGGCCTTCTCCGCCCTCGACCCCGACCCAGCGGCCGCTCCCGGCCGCACCGTCGAGCGGGCGCTGCGCCTGCTCGCCGAGATGATCGTCAGCCACTACCCGCAGGAGCAGTCGTGACCAAGGACTTCACCCCCGACGTCATCGTCGTCGGCGCCGGACTGGCGGGGCTCGTCGCCACCCACGAGCTGGCACTCGCCGGCAAGCGGGTGCTCGTGCTCGACCAGGAGAACCGCCACAACCTCGGCGGGCAGGCATGGTGGTCGCTGGGCGGGCTGCTCTTCGTGGACAGCCCCGAGCAGCGCCGGATGGGCATCAAGGACTCCCCCGAGCTCGCCTGGCAGGACTGGCAGGGCTCGGCGCAGTTCGACCGGCTCGGCGACGGCACCGACGGCCCCGGCCGCGGCGAGGACTTCTGGCCGCAGCGGTGGGCAGAGGCGTACGTCCGCTTCGCGCACGAGGAGAAGCGCGACTACCTGCGCGCCCTCGGCCTCCGCTCGCTCCCGTTCGTCGGCTGGGCCGAGCGCGGCGACGGCCGGGCCACCGGCCACGGCAACTCGGTGCCCCGCTTCCACCTCACCTGGGGCACCGGTCCGGAGGTGGTGCGCATCTTCGCCGAGCCGGTCGAGAAGGCGGAGGCCGCCGGACTCGTGCGCCTCGCGTTCCGCCACCGGGTCGACGAGCTCGTCGTCGAGGACGGCGCGGTGGTCGGCGTACGCGGCACCGTCCTGGCCGACGACGACTCCGCTCGCGGGGTGAAGTCCTCCCGTGACGAGGATGGCGACTTCGAGCACCGGGCACCCGCCGTCGTGGTCACGAGCGGCGGCATCGGCCACAACCACGAGCTGATGCGTCGCAGCTGGCCGACCGAGCGGGTCGGCGCCGCGCCCGAGCACCTGATCTCCGGCGTGCCCGCCCACGTCGACGGCCGCATGCAGGCGATCTCCGAGACCGCGGGCGCGACAATGGTCAACCGCGACCGGATGTGGGCCTACACCGAAGGCATCCACAACTGGGACCCGGTCTGGCCCGATCACGCCATCCGCATCCTCCCCGGGCCGTCGTCCATGTGGTTCGACGCCGCCGGCAGGAGGCTCGAGGGCATGTCCGGCGTCCCCGGCGCGGACTCGATCGGTGCGATGAAGCAGATCCTGGCCACCGGCCATGACTACTCGTGGTTCGTGCTGACGCAGTCGATCATCGAGAAGGAGTTCGCCCTCTCCGGCTCCGAGCAGAACCCCGACATCACCGGCAAGGACCTGAGGTTCCTCGCGAAGACGCGGCTGGCGAAGGGCGCGCCCGGTCCGGTCGAGGCCTTCAAGGAGCACGGGGTCGACTTCGTCGTGGCCGCCGACCTCGAGGAGCTCGTCACCGGGATGAACGAGCTCGCGCGTGGGCCGAAGCTCGACGTCGACGACCTCCGCACCCAGGTCGAGGCGCGCGACCGCGAGGTCGACAACCCGTTCGCCAAGGACGTGCAGGTGATGGCGATCCACAACGCCCGCCGCAGCCGTACGGACAGGCTGATCCGCGTGGCCAAGCCGCACAAGATCCTCGATCCGGCCCACGCACCGCTGATCGCCGTACGCCTCAACATCCTGTCCCGCAAGACGCTCGGCGGTCTCGAGACCGACCTCGACGGCCAGTGCGTGGCCGCCGACGGCTCGCGCGTCCCGGGCCTGTACGCCGCGGGCGAGGTCGCCGGCTTCGGCGGCGGTGGGGTGCACGGCTACAACGCGCTCGAGGGCACGTTCCTCGGCGGCTGCATCTTCTCCGGACGGGCAGTGGGGCGGGCGCTGGCGCGCTGAGGCTCAGCCGCAGTCGCCGCCGCCACCACCGCCGCCGGAACCGCAGTCGCCACCACCGCCGAAGCCACCGATGAAGTGGCCCGCACTGCGTCCGGCACCGCCACCCCCACCGGGAAGCGGCGAGGCGACCGCGTAGGTCAGCACCGCGGCGATGCCTGCCCCCACCATGCCGGCCAGCAGGACCACGCTGGTGCGGACGCCACCGCCGGCCTGCAGGGCGGCGAGCGCGCAGGCACCCATCACGAGCGTCGAGACCACGGCCACGACTGGCCACACGCGACGGCGGGACGACACGGAACGGGCTCCCTGGGTACCCCTCATGACCCGAGTGTGGCGCACGGCGGGCCTGAGCGCACTAGCCCAACCCGACGGCTTCCACGAGCGCGTCCAGGTGGTGCTCGAAGAGGTCGCCCGGCTGCGTGAAGGTGTCAGCGCCGTACTGCCCGAAGACCTCGAAGCCGATGCAGCCGAAGAGGGCAGCCCAGCCGAAGAGCCCGCGGGCGATGAGCGCGTCCGGCGCGGTGATCTCCATCTGGCGGCGGATCCGCGCGAGGTCGCGGGACAGCCGTCGCGGCGCGAGCGCGCGGTCGTCGACCGAGACCTCGCCGGCCCGCCACGCGTCCTCCCACACCTCGACGAGGCGTACGACGACGCGCGTCCCGGGACCGGTGGTCTGCTCGGCCGGCGCCTCGTAGCCCGGCACCGGGCTGCCGAAGAGCAGGGCGTACGTCGCCGGCTCGGCGAGCGCCCAGGCCCGCACCGTGCGACCGATCACCCGCACCCGCTCGGCGTGCTGCGACGCATCGACCCGGGCCAGTGCGGCGTCCACCGCGTCGCCGAGCTCGTCGTAGCCGTCCACCACCAGCAGCGTCAGCAGCTCGTCCCGGCTCGCGACGTAGCGGTAGACCGCGGACGAGACGACGCCGAGGTCGCGGGCCACCGCGCGCAGGGACAACGCAGCCGCACCGTCCGTGGCCAGGTGTGCGCGACCGATCCGGACGATGTCGCGCATCGTCTGCTCCCTGGCCCTGCTGCGCGGCGTCGACGCGTTCTCGTCCATGTGCCGATCATGGCACACCTGAGAGCGGAAGTAGCGAAAGAGAGCACCGCTCTTGCTTTTGGATGTCGATGCATGCATCCTGAGGACAACGAGAGCACCGCTCTCTCTTTCCAAGGAGATCTCATGAACACCGTCCACGTCGTCACCGGAGCCGGCCCCGTCGGCTCCACCGTCGCCCTCCAGCTCGCCGACGCCGGCCAGCAGGTGCGCCTCCTGACCCGCTCGGGCAGCGGTCCGGACCATCCGTCGATCGAGCGCCGGCAGGTCGACGTCTCGCAGCGCGACGCGCTCGCCGAGGCCTTCGCCGGCGCGACCGCGGTCCACCACTGCATCCACGGGTCGGCGTACGACGCCCGCGTGTGGCGCGACGAGCTGCCCCGCGCCGAGGCGGCCGTCCTCGAGGCGGCCGGAAGGGTCGGCGCGGTCGTCGTCTTCCCCGAGAGCCTCTACTCCTACGGCCCGGTCGAGGGTCCGATCACAGAGCACACCCCGCGCAGCGTCACCGGCGGCAAGCTCGGCGTGCGCACCGACCTGCTCGCCCAGCGCGAGGCGTCGGCCACCCCGACCGTCAGCGTCGCGGCGTCCGATTTCTACGGCCCCCTGGTGCGCAACGCCCACGCCGGGGAGCGGATGGTCCCGACCGTGCTCGCAGGCAGGACCATGCGCGTCCTGGGCAGCCTCGACCAGCCGCACTCCTTCACCTACGTGCCCGACCTCGCGGCGGCGATGATCGAGGCCGCCCGGCGCGAGGACCTGTGGAACTCCCTCCTGCACGCCCCGACGGCAGCGCCGGTCACCCAGCAGCGCCTGGTCGAGATGGTCGCGACCGCGGGCGGCGTCCCCGTGCCGCGCACGTCGGCGATCCCGCCGTGGGTGCTGCGCGCGTCGGGCCTGGTCTCGCGGGAGATGCGCGAGCTGGCCGAGACGTCGTACATGTTCACCGAGCCGTTCGTCCTGGAATCGACGGTCAGCGAGGGACGCCTCGGCCTGGCACCCACCCCGATGGCCGACGGGGTGGCGCGGACCGTGGCGTGGTGGCGGGAGCAGGAGCGCGCCGCCGCCTGATCCCGCCCGAGGTACGGACGAGTAACCCACGTCACACCCGTCACTCGATAGCGTTCGGGCCATGTTCTCCAAGGTGCTCGTCGCCAACCGTGGCGAGATCGCAGTCCGGGCCTTCCGAGCCGCGCGTGAGATCGGCGCGCGCACGGTGGCCGTCTTCCCCCACGAGGACCGCTGGTCCGAGCACCGGATGAAGGCCGAGGAGGCCTACCAGATCGGTGAGGTCGGCCACCCTGTCCGCGCCTATCTCGACCCGCAGGCGATCGTCGAGGTGGCCGTGAAGTGCGGTGCCGACGCGATCTACCCCGGCTACGGCTTCCTGTCGGAGAACCCCGCCCTCGCCGAGGCCTGCGCCGAGGCGGGCATCACCTTCATCGGCCCCAGCGCCGAGGTGCTGACGCTGACCGGCAACAAGGCCCGCGCGATCGCCGCGGCCAAGGCAGCCGGCGTACCGGTGCTCGAGTCGGTGCCGCCCTCGACGGACGTCGACGAGCTGCTGGCCGCGGCCGAGCAGATCGAGGCACCGCTCTTCGTCAAGGCCGTCGCCGGAGGCGGCGGGCGCGGCATGCGGCGCGTGGACGACCGCTCCGACCTCCGCGAGGCCATCGAGACCTGCATGCGCGAGGCCGAGGGCGCCTTCGGCGACCCGACCGTCTTCATCGAGCAGGCCGTGGTCGACCCGCGCCACATCGAGGTGCAGATCCTCTCCGACGGAACGGGCTCCGAGGGTGGCGTGATCCACCTCTACGAGCGCGACTGCTCGGTGCAGCGCCGCCACCAGAAGGTCGTCGAGATCGCACCGGCGCCCAACCTCGGCCCCGAGGTCCGGAAGAACATGTGCGCCGACGCGGTCCGCTTCGCCCGCGAGATCGGCTACAAGAACGCCGGCACCGTCGAGTTCCTCCTCGACCCCAGCGGCAAGTACGTCTTCATCGAGATGAACCCCCGCATCCAGGTCGAGCACACCGTCACCGAGGAGGTCACCGCCGTCGACCTGGTGCAGTCGCAGATGCTCATCGCGGCGGGGGCGACGCTGGCCGACCTCGACCTCACCCAGGACTCGGTGCAGCCGCGCGGCTTCGCGCTGCAGTGCCGCATCACCACCGAGGACCCCGCCAACGGCTTCCGGCCGGACACCGGGAAGATCACCACCTACCGCTCCCCCGGCGGGCCAGGCGTACGCCTCGACGGCGGCACCACCTACACCGGCGCCGAGATCAGCCCCCACTTCGACTCGATGCTCGCCAAGCTCACCTGCCGCGGGCGCACCTTCGAGGCGGCCGTCCAGAAGGCGCGGCGCGCGCTGCTGGAGTTCCGCATCCGCGGGGTGTCCACCAACGTCGGCTTCCTCCAGGCGGTGCTCGCCGACCCCGACTTCGCCGCCGGCGGCGTCACGACCTCCTTCATCGAGGACCACCCCGGCCTCCTCACCGCGCAAGTCGGGCGCGACCGCGCGACGAAGCTGCTGGCCTACCTCGCCGACGTGACGGTCAACCAGCCGCACGGCGCCGCCCCGGTGACCGTCGCCCCGGCCAGCAAGCTCGCCGAGCTCGACCGCTCCCACCCGGCGCCCGACGGCACCCGTCAGCTGCTGCGCGAGATCGGGCCCGACGAGTTCGCCCGCCGCCTGCGCGCGCAGGACAAGGTGGCCGTCACCGACACCACGTTCCGCGACGCCCACCAGTCGCTGCTCGCCACCCGGGTGCGCACCCGCGACCTGCTCGCGGTCGCCGACCACGTCGCCCGCACCACCCCGCAGCTGTGGTCGCTGGAGTGCTGGGGCGGGGCGACGTACGACGTCGCGCTGCGCTTCCTCTCCGAGGACCCGTGGGAGCGGCTGGCCGCCCTGCGCGAGGCGGTGCCCAACATCGGTCTCCAGATGCTGCTGCGTGGGCGCAACACCGTCGGCTACACGCCCTACCCGACCGAGGTGACGGAGGCCTTCGTCCAGGAGGCCGCCGAGACCGGGATCGACGTGTTCCGGATCTTCGACGCCCTCAACGACGTCTCGCAGATGCGCCCGGCCATCGAGGCCGTGCGCGGCACCGGGACGTCCGTGGCCGAGGTCGCCCTCTGCTACACCGGCGACCTGTCCTCACCCGGCGAGAAGCTCTACACCCTCGACTACTACCTCCGCCTCGCCGAGCAGATCGTCGACGCCGGCGCCCACGTGCTGGCGATCAAGGACATGGCCGGCCTGCTGCGCGCCCCCGCCGCGCGCACCCTCGTCACGGCGCTCCGCGAGCGCTTCGACCTCCCCGTGCACCTCCACACCCACGACACCCCCGGCGGCCAGCTCGCCACCCTGCTCGCCGCGATCGACGCCGGGGTCGACGCGGTCGACGCCGCCTGTGCGGCGATGGCCGGCACCACGTCCCAGCCGGCGCTCTCCGCGCTGGTCTCCGCGACCGACCACTCCGATCGCGAGACCGGTCTCTCGCTCGCCGCTGTCAACGCGATGGAGCCCTACTGGGAGGCCACCCGCCGCGTCTACGCACCCTTCGAGTCGGGCCTGCCCGCCCCCACGGGTCGCGTCTACCGCCACGAGATCCCCGGCGGCCAGCTCTCCAACCTGCGCCAGCAGGCGATCGCGCTGGGCCTGGGTGAGAAGTTCGAGCAGGTCGAGGACATGTACGCCGCGGCCAACGACATCCTCGGCAACGTCGTGAAGGTGACCCCGTCGTCGAAGGTCGTCGGCGACCTCGCCCTCGCGCTCGTCGCCGCGGGTGCGGACCCGGCTGAGTTCGAGGCCGACCCGGCGTCGTACGACGTGCCGGACTCGGTGATCGGCTTCCTCAGCGGTGAGCTGGGCGACCCGCCCGGCGGGTGGCCCGAGCCCTTCCGCACCAAGGCGCTGGCCGGGCGCACCTGGAAGCAGCCCACCGAGACCCTGACCCCCGAGCAGCAGGCGAGCCTGGCCACCGACCGGCGCGAGACGCTCAACGAGCTGCTCTTCCCCGGCCCCAACGCCGCCTTCCACGACTCGCGGGAGACCTACGGCGACCTGTCGGCGATCTCCACGGTCGACTACCTCTACGGCCTGCGCCGCGGCGAGGAGCACCGGGTGCTGGTGCGCGAGGGACGCGAGATGCTCTTCGGCCTCGAGGCGATCAGCGAGCCCGACGAGCGCGGCTACCGCAACGTGATGGCCACCATCGACGGCCAGCTGCGGCCGGTGTCGGTGCGCGACCGCAGCGTCGCCGCCGAGGAGGTGTCGACCGAGAAGGCCGACCCGAGGACGCCGGGCCACGTGGCCGCGCCCTACGACGGCGCCGTGACGGTGACGGTGGCCGAGGGCGACGAGGTGGAGGCCGGGCAGACGGTCGCCACGATCGAGGCGATGAAGATGGAGGCCTCCATCACCGCGCCCGTCGCCGGGACCGTGTCGCGGCTCGCCGTGCGGACCACGCAGGCCGTCGAGGGTGGCGACCTGGTGCTGGCGATCAGCCCTCGTTGAGGACGAGCACGTCGGGGTCGGGCTCGGCGTACTCGGTGACCTCCGGCTCCTCGCCGGTGATCTCGCCGTAGACCTCGACCGCGACGGCGCGCATGCCGTTGACCTTGGGGTGGAACGGCGCGGCGACACCGGGACGGAGCTGCGGACCATTGACCCACGCGCGACCCTTGGCGCAGACGTCGTGCCCCTCCGAGACGGCCTCCATGTCGACGTACGACGCCCCTGCCGCCTCCGCGCCGCGGCGCAGGGAGGCGTTGAGGACCTCGGCGACCTCCGCGACCGGCCCGAGCACGTCGGCCGGCACGCCGACCGCGCGGCAGGTGCCCTCGGTCGGCAGGATGTCGGGGTAGCCGACGACGTAGACGCTCGCAGCGGGGGCGGCCTCGGTGATGCTGCGCACGGCCTTCTCGATGCGACCGGCGACCTTGCGGGCGTCGGCGGTGAGCTCGTCGACGGCGCACGGCTGACCGGACTGGCAGCGGATGAGCGAGTCGTAGATGCGGAAGTCGTTGCCGCCCATCCCGATCGTCACCAGGTCGGTCTCGGAGGTCACGGCGTCGAGCTGCGGACCGGTCGTGGCGCCGTTGAACATCGTCATCGTGCCGTAGAGGTCGGTCGTCGTCGCCGCCGAGCAGGTGACGTCGGTGTAGCTCTTGACGTCGAGCCAGTCGGCGAGGAAGGCGGGGTAGTTGTCGCGCGAGCGCGCGCAGCCCTCGGGGTCGCTGCGCATGGTGCCGATGAAGGGACCTGCCGAGAACGAGTCGCCGAGCGCGACGTAGTCGATGCCGGAGTTCACCTCGGGCTCGACGAGGCCGGGGAGGTCGGACTCGCTCGCGCCGCCGGCCTCACAGGCCGTGGTCGCGAGGACGAGGGCGCCGAGCGTGGCCGCGAGTCGTCCGGTGCCCCTCACTGTCGGGCCCGGCCCTTCTGCCGCGGCTCGACCGCGAAGGTGAACCAGTCGGAGTTGAGGCCGAAGGCGGAGCGGACGGCGTCGCCGTCGACGCGCGCGGTGCCCGTGGTGCCGACGAAGGCCATGTCGGTGATCCGGCCGCCCCAGTCGCCGTTGCCGTCGCGGGCGGTCACCTCGATGCTGGTGAGGTCGCCGATGGCGGGCCACTGCTTCTCGACCATGGTGTCGTCGAGGGTCTCGGTCCAGGTCGAGTACGTCGGGTTCGCGAGGCCGTCGTAGGGGTCGGGCTGCGCGACGAGGTAGGGCATGGACCCGGCCGAGGAGAAGCCGCCGTTGCTGGCGGAGAACTGGGTGAAGGCCGGCTGGCCGTCGTAGAGCACGCCCTGGCCCCGGGTGGCCTTGATGGCCGCGGTCGCGGCCGGGTGCTCGACGTCGACGCCGCCGTAGACCTGGCACTGCGTGGTGTCGCAGAGGTCGTAGCGCTCACCCTTGTTCGCCCGGCGCTCGAAGGCGGCGTAGGTGCGTGCGGCCACCGACTGCGCGCTGACCGCGTCCGGCTCCCAGAGCGCGGGCACCTCCTGCGGCACGACGCCGCGCAGGTAGGCCTCCATGCCCACCTTGTTGACCGTGATCCGCTTGCCCCCGCGCGGCGCCACCGACTGCAGGGTGCCGCGGTAGTCGCGGCGGGCGCCCGGCACGGCGAGCGTGAGCACGCCGTCGGCCGCGGAGAGCTCGGCCTCGCCGGGGACGGTCCGCCACGTCTTCCAGCGCCCACCCCTGGTCCACTGCACCGCGGTGTCGCTGCCCTGCGCGACGAGGCGCCACTTCCGCGCTCCCACGGCCGGGAGGCGCCAGGTCCGCTGGCGGGCGAGGCTGGTCACCTTGATCGCGCGCTCGGAGACGACCTGGACGTCACGACCTGTGTCGGCGGTGATCCAGATGCGCAGCTTGCCGCCGATCCGGCCCCAGGTGGTGCCGGGGTAGTAGAAGCCGACGATCTGCTGCCAGGTGAGGCCCTGGCCCGCGGCGCCCAGGGCGCCGTACTGCGAGAGCCCGTGGCCGTGGCCGAAGCCGTGGCCGGTGACCGTGATCGCGGTGCTGCCGGGGGTCGGCCAGGTCTCGACCGCGCGGCGCTCGTCGCCGCGCTCGGCGGAGGCGCCGGTGGCCAGGGCCGGGACCAGCAGCAGGCCCGCGGCGGCAGCGAGCAGCCGACGGGCACGTCGTGGGCGGGCGGTCATGGGCATGGCGTGGGTTCTCCCCCGAGACATCAGCGAGCAGAACCTCCGAGAATACAGGCGGAGTGCGAACCCCCGCAGGGGTCCGTGCAGACCCGATCGGTGGCACAGTGGAGGGATGATGGGCCGCCGCCGACGGGAGCGGCACGAGCAGGAGCTCGCGGAGCTGGACACGTTCCGCCTGGTGCGGCGCGCCGCGGACGAGGACGTCACCCGCTTCGGCGAGGAGCTCGTCGGCCTGCACCTCGACACCCTCGGCACCGACCTCGACGAGCAGATGCGCTCCGACTACCAGCGCGCGCTCGACGACTACGAGCGTGCGAAGTCCGCCCTGGCGCGGGCGTCGTCGGCCCCGGAGGTCACCGCCGTGACCAGCACCCTCGCCGACGGCCGCTTCCACCACGCGTGCGTGCTCGCGGCGCAGGCCGGGGACGTACGCCCCGTCCGCAGGCCTCCGTGCTTCTTCGACCCTGCCCACGGCCCGGCGTCGCGCGACGTCGAGTGGGCGCCGGCGGGTGGGGTCGCACGCTCGGTCCCCGTCTGCTTCCGCGACGCCGAGCGCCTCGCCGCAGGTGCGCTGCCCGAGGTCCGGCAGGTCCGCCTCGGGGACCGCCGCGTCGCGTGGTTCGCCTCCGGGCCGCGCTACACCGCCTGGGCCGGCGGGTGGTACGCCGAGCTCGTGGCCGAGGGCCGGATCGAGGCCGAGCGCCTCACCATGGCGTACGCCGGCGCGGACCTCCCCGGCCGCGCAGGCGGCCCCCAGCTGCCGATCGCGGCGGCGTGGAGCGACCCCGGGGCGTGGTCCGACGGCGGGATGATCGGCGGCCACGACTACTCCGGGTGGGGCGACGGCGGCATCGGCGGTGGCGGCGGTGTCGACGGCGGAGGTGCGGGCGGGGACGGCGGCGGGGGCGGCGGGGACGGCGGCTGACCCGGTGTCGCACCCGCCTGTGACACTGATCGGGTGCCTGAGGGAGACAGCGTCTGGAAGCTCGCGCGCCGGCTGGACCGCCAGCTGCGCGGCCACACGGTCGTGCGCTCGGACTTCCGCACGCCGCGGCTGGCGACGCGCGACGTGGCGGGTCGCGAGGTGCTGGGCCACGACACCCACGGCAAACACCTGCTGACCCGGCTCTCCGCGACCGCTGGGTCGCCGGCGGCCACCCTCCACAGCCACTTGAAGATGGACGGCTCGTGGTCGACGCTCGCGCCCGGCAAGCGGCTGCCGGCGAAGCTCCAGCCCCACGTGCGGCTGGTCCTGGGCCTCGACGACGACCGCACGGTGCACGGCATCCGGCTCCACGACCTCGACCTCGTCCCGACCGACCGCGAGCACGACCTCGTCGGCCATCTCGGCCCCGACCCGTTGCGCGAGGACTGGGACCCCGCCGAGGCCGTACGCCGCCTCGCCGCCGACCCACAGCGACCGCTGGTCAGCGCCCTGCTCGACCAGCGCGCGATGGCCGGTCTGGGCAACCTCTGGGCCAACGAGCTGGCCTTCCTCACCGGCGTCAGCCCGTGGACCCCGGTCGGCGACGTCGACGTCGAGCGCCTGGTGGAGCGCTCCGCGACGATGCTGCGGCACTCGGCCACCGTCGAGGGCGCCTACCAGGTGACCACCGGCTCCTCGGCCCGGGGCGACGACCACTGGGTCACCGGGCGCCAGCGCCGCGGCTGCCGACGCTGCGGAGGACCGATCAGCGTCACCGCGGAGGTGCCCGGCGACGCCGCCAACCGCCGCACGTGGTGGTGCCCGGCGTGCCAGCCCGGGCCCGGCCCGGAGGCGCGGACCGGACCGGGTCTCAGACCCGGTGGAGCCGTCGGGCGGCCTCGGCGATCGAGCCGCTCATCGAGGGGTAGACGGTGAAGGCCTGGGCCAGCTGGTCGGCGGTGAGCGACTCCGACACCGCGATCGACACCGGGTGGATCAGCTCGGAGGCACGCGGCCCGACGACCACTCCCCCGACGACGATGCCGGTCCCGGGGCGGCAGAACAGCTTCACGAAACCGTCCCGCACGCCCTGCATCTTGGCCCGTGCGTTGCCGGCCAAGGGCAGCATGACGACCTCGGCGGTGATCTCACCGGCGTCCACGGCCTGCTGCGACCAGCCGACGGTGGCGATCTCCGGCGAGGTGAAGACGTTGGACGAGACCTTCTTGAGGTCCAGCGGGGCCACCGCGTCGCCGAGGAAGTGCCACATCGCGATCCGTCCCTGCATCGCCGCGACGGAGGCGAGCATCAGCACGCCCGTGCAGTCGCCCGCGGCGTAGATGCCGCGGGCCGAGGTCCGCGAGACGCGGTCGACGGTGATGAAGCCGCCCTCGTCGGTGGCCACACCGGCCTCCTCGAGGCCGAGGTCGGCGGTGTTGGGGATGGAGCCGAGCGCCAGGATGCAGTGGCTGCCCGAGACGGTGCGACCGTCGGTCAGCGTCACGGTGACGGTGTCGCCCTCGCGGGTCACCGACTGCATCCGCGACTGGCCCAGCACGTTCATCCCGCGTCGCGTCAGCACGTCCTCGAGGACGGCGGAGGCGTCGGCGTCCTCGCCGGGCAGCACCCGGTCGCGGCTGCTCACGAGCGTGACGTCGATGCCGAGGGACAGGTAGGCGCTCGCGAACTCCGCGCCCGTCACGCCGGACCCGACGACGATCAGCTTCTCCGGCACCTCGGTCAGGTCGTAGACCTGCTCCCAGGTGAGGATCCGCTCGCCGTCGGGCTGCGCGCTCGGGAGCGTGCGCGGCGCTGCGCCGGTCGCGAGGATGATGGCGTCGGCCTGCACGGTTTCGCTGCCACCGTCGGTGGTGACCTCGACGGTCATGTCCGGTCCGAGGCGACCGCGGCCGGTGAGGACGCGTACGCCGTCACGGTCGAGGCGGGCCGCGATGTCGCTCGACTGGTCGGCGGCGAGCTGCTTCACGCGGGCGTTCACCCGGGCCAGGTCGACAGAGATCGTCGTGGCCGCGTCGCCCTGGTGGTCGTGGAAGTTGACCCCGAGCTCGGCCGCCGCGGACATGTCGGTCATCAGCTCCGACGTGGCGATCAGCGTCTTGCTCGGCACGCAGTCGGTGAGCACGGCCGAGCCACCAACACCGTCGGTGTCGACGACCGTGACCTCGGCGCCCAGCTGGGCGGCGACGTGCGCGGCCTCGTAGCCGCCGGGTCCGCCGCCGATGATGACGATGTGGTCTGTCACGTGGGTCTCTTCCTGGATTGCTTGGCTGGTGGGTCTCGATACGCCGCGTTGCGGCTTCGTTCCTCAGCCGCAGCGGCTACTCGACCTGGCCGAGCCCACGCCGCGCGCTCGTTCCTCGCGCGCGGCTGCTCGTCTCAAAAGTTGATCATGTGGCCGGCGATGCCGTGGACGGCCTCCTTGACGGCCTCACCCAGGGTCGGGTGCGCGAAGACGTTGCGGGCCACCTCGTCGGCGGTGAGGTCCCACTGCTGGGCCATGGTCATCACCGGCAGCAGCTCGGTCACGTTGGGGCCGATCATGTGCGCACCGATGATCTCGTTGTGCTCGGCGTCGGCGACGACCTTGACGAAGCCGATCGGCTCCCCGAGGCCCATGGCCTTGCCGTTGGCGCTGAAGGGGAAGGACGCGGTCTTCACGTCGTAGCCCTTCTCCTTGGCCTGCGCCTCGCTGTAGCCGAAGGACGCGATCTGCGGGTTGCAGTAGGTCGCGCGCGGGACGAAGTCGAAGGCGACCGGCATGGTCTCGGCACCGTTGATGGTCTCGGCGGCCACGATGCCCATCGCCTCGGCGACGTGGGCGAGCATCATCTTGCCGGTGCAGTCGCCGATGGCGTAGACGTTGTCGACGTTGGTGCGGCCGAAGTCGTCGATCTCGATCGCGCCGCGCTCGGAGACGCTGACGCCGGTGTTCTCGAGGCCGTAGCCCTTCACCCGCGGCGCGAAGCCGAAGGCGGCGAGGAACTTTCCGGCCTCGAGCACCTGCTCGTCGCCGCCCGCTGCGGGAGCGACGGTGACCTTGACCCCGGAGCCGGTGTCCTCGACGTTCTTCACCGCGGTGGAGGTCAGCACCTTCACGCCGAGCTTCTTGTAGTGCTTCGCGAGCTCCTTGGAGATGTCCGCGTCCTCGGTCGGCACCATCCGGTCGAGGAACTCCACGATCGTGACGTCGACGCCGAAGTTGGCCATCACGTAGGCGAACTCGACGCCGATCGCGCCGGACCCGCCGATGATGATCGACTCGGGGAGCTGGTCGGTGAGGATCTGCTCCTCGTAGGTGACGACGTTCTCGCTGAGCTCGACGCCGGGGACCAGGCGCACGGTCGCGCCGGCGGCGATGATGAGGTTGTCGAAGGTGTAGCCGGTCTTCTGGCCGTCCTTCTCCACGTCGATCCCGGTCGGGCCGGTGAGCGTGCCCCAGCCGTCGATCTCGGTGATCTTGTTCTTCTTCATCAGGAAGTGAACGCCCTTGACGATGCCGGCGCTCACGTCGCGGCTGCGCTTGTGGGTGGGGCCGAACGCCATCGTGGCGTCGCCCTCGATGCCGAACTTCGCCTTCTCGTGCTGGAGCGTGTGCGCCAGCTCGGCGTTCTTCAGCAGGGCCTTGGAGGGGATGCAGCCGACGTTGAGGCAGACACCTCCCCAGTACTTCTCCTCCACCACGGCCACCTTCTGGCCGAGCTGGGCTGCGCGGATCGCGGCGACGTAGCCACCGGGGCCGGCGCCGAGGACGAGGGTGTCGAAGTGGGTGTCGGTCACGCCCCCAGCCTAGTGTTCCCGCCCGCGTGGGGAACACCCGCCCGTCCGGGCTCGGTACCCTGTGGCCCGTGACGCTCTACGCCGCCTACGGGACGAACCTCGATCCCGCCCGGATGGGCGAGCGCTGCCCCCACTCGATCCTCCACTCCACGGGCTGGCTCGCCGGCTGGCGCCTCACCTTCGGCGGCGAGGAGCACGGCTGGGACGGCGCGCTGTCGACGATCGTCCAGGACCCCTTCGAGCAGGTCTTCGTCGCGGTCTACGACGTCACGCCCGAGGACGAGCGCGCCCTCGACGGCTGGGAGGCCGCCGACACCGGGCTCTACCGCAAGACCAAGGTGCGGGTGCAGACGCTGACCGGGCCGCTGGTCGTGTGGGCCTACGTCCTCGACGCCTACGAGGGCGGCCTGCCGTCGGCGTCCTACCTCGGCGTCCTGGCCGACGCCGCCGACGCCGCGGGTGCGCCCGAGGACTACGTCGCGGCGCTGCGCCGGCGCGCGTGCCGCTCGACCGGGCTCTAGATTCCTGACCTCCGATCGCTGGCCCTAGAGTGCGGCCCATGAGCGACCAGAACCCGTACGACGCCGCCACTGCCGCCGCCGCGAGGCTCGCCGAGCTGACCGGCGTCGAGCGCCACGACATCGCCCTCGTGCTGGGCTCTGGCTGGCTGCCGGCCGTCGACGCCCTCGGCAAGGCCACCGCCGAGATCGACACCACCGATCTGCCGGGCTTCAGCGCTGCCGCCGTCGCCGGCCACAGCGGCAAGATCCGCTCCATCAAGCAGGGTGACCGCAACCTCCTGGTCTTCCTCTCGCGCACCCACTTCTACGAGGGCAAGGGCGTCGCCGCGGTCGTCCACCCGATCCGTACGGCGGCGGCGGCCGGCTGCTCGGCCATCGTGCTGACCAACGGGTGCGGCGGGCTCAAGCAGGGCTGGCAGCCGGGCCAGCCGGTGCTGATCTCCGACCACATCAACCTCACCGGGACCAGCCCGATCGTCGGTGCCAACTTCGTCGACCTCACCGACCTCTACAGCCCGCGCCTGCGCGCGATGTGCCGCGAGATCGACCCGAGCCTCGACGAGGGCGTCTACGTCCAGTTCCCCGGGCCGCACTACGAGACGCCCGCCGAGGTCCGGATGGCCGGCGTCCTCGGCGGCCAGCTGGTCGGCATGAGCACCACGCTCGAGGCGATCGCGGCCCGCGAGGCCGGGATGGAGATCCTCGGCATCAGCCTGGTCACCAACCTCGCCGCCGGGCTGAGCGGCGAGCCGCTCAACCACGAGGAGGTCCTCGAGGCGGGCAAGGCCGCCGCCAGCCGGATGGGCGGCCTGCTCAGCCAGGTCGTGGCGAAGATCTGATGCGCGTCCTGGTCGCGGGCGCGGCGGGGAGCCTGGGCCGGGTCGTCACGGTCGGGCTCGCCGACCTCGGCCACGAGGTCGTCGGCCTGGACCTCGTGCCCGGCCCCGAGGGCTCGCCCTTCGCCTGGCACGAGGCCGACTGCGCCGACGCCGACGCCGTAGCGGCGGTGTTCGCCGACGAGCGGATCGATGCGGTCGTGCACCTCGCGGGCGCGCCGGAGGAGCTCTCGCTGCCCGACGAGCTGACCTCCCACGTCGTGACCACCGCGGCCCTGCTCGACGCGATGGTGGCCCACGACGTGACGCGCATCGTCTACGCCTCCTCCAATCACGCGGTGGGGCGCACGCCCCGCACGGACGGCGAGCTCACCGAGCAGGCCCTCCCCCGCCCCGACACCTACTACGGCGTCGCCAAGGTGGCGGCCGAGGCGCTGCTGCACCTCTTCGCCGACCGCCACGGGATCGACGCGGTGGTGTGCCGCATCGGTTCGTTCCTGGAGGAACCGACCAGCCTTCGCGGGCTGTCGACGTGGCTCTCGCACGCGGACGGCGTACGCATGGTCGAGGCCGGGCTCACCGCCCCGGCCCCGGGCTTCGCGATCCTCCACGGCATCAGTGCCAACACCCGCGCCTGGTGGGACCTCGAGCCGGGCCGGCGGCTGGGCTACGAGCCGCAGGACGACGCCGAGGTCTTCGCCGACCGGATCGAGCCCGGTCCCGACGACGCGGCCGAGGCGGAGTTCGTCGGCGGCCCGTTCGCCACGGCGCAGTTCCACCGCCCCGCGCTCGGCTGAACGACCTCAGGTCCCGGGTCGCGGCGGCGTGTAGAGGGCCACGCCGGAGATCGCGCCCAGCACGTTGTCGAACAGGTCGATGGTGAGCCCGCATGCGTCTGTCGAGCTCTCGCCGCCGGTCGTCAGGACGACCCGCGTGGACGGGAGGACCGCCCCGGCCGGCGTGGCCCGGGGGTGTCCGCACGTCGTCGGTGGCGGGACGCCGTACGAGATGGAGACCACTGGCTGTCCGAGGGGGTTGGCTGCCGGTCGGGACGCGTAGTCCAGGACGGGGTCGCGCACCACCGACTGCCACCCGGGCGTGTCTGCCGCTTCTGCCCCGCCCACCACGGTGACCTCCTCCCCGTCGACGAACAGCCGCACTCCCTGCGCGAAGCCCGGGCTCGCCGTCCCCGACACGAGAAAGCGGAGGAACGCCCAGGCACGCTCACGCGCGGCCGCGTCGTCGGGGCACCTCCACTCCGGGGTCGACGTCGCTATCAGTGTCACCACGTCGTCCGCCCCGACCGCCGATCCCGGCGGCGGGTCGGAGCCCAGCACCTGTCCGGCCGGGTTGCACTGGGGCACCTCCACCACGCGCGAGGCGATGTCGTCACGCTGCAGGGCGCGGGTGGCCTCGCTCGTCGTCAGCCCGAAGAGCGAGGGCATCACAGGGGGCGAGTCGTCGCGGGTGACGTACGCGATCGGCACCGCCACGACGACGGCGACCACAGCCAGGAGCACGACCAGCGTGGTCGTCCTGGCGCCCGTCGGGCCGACGAGGATCGCGTCCCGCAGCGCGGGCACGACGACGTCGTCGGGATCCTCCGCGCGACGGATCCTTCGCCGCTGCTCCTCGATGACCCGGTCGACCAGGACACCGGCCTCGTCGGCAGGCAGGCCCAGCTCGACGGCGCGCTCGACCAGCCGGGTGCGACGTGCGGCTCGGTACTCCTCGACGTCCATCGGTGGGCTCTCCGACCTTCAGGTCTTCAGTGTCGCCGATCTCGCGTGGGCGAGCCACCCGCTGGCGAGCCCGACGAGCGCCATCCCGACGACCCCTGTCGGCGCGAAGATGTGGTCCATGTGCACCAGCCATGCGCCGGGCACCAGCAGCAGGCCCGGCAGCGCGAGCCGCCCGGTCCGCCGCAGGGCGTCGACCACCACGACCACGGCACACGCGACCAGCGCCCAGGAGCCCACCTCACCGAGGCGCCCCCCGATGGCGAAGAGGTAGCGCACCTCGTCCGGCCGGGCCACGCCCTCGCCCAGCCGCCAGGTCACGTAGCCCGCGCTCATCCCGCTGACGACGTCGAGCGCCGTGTACGCCGTGGCGTACACGAAGGCGCTGACGCGCACCAGCCAGGCGACGGGGTCCTGGCGTCCCCGCACCAGCCACATCAGCGCCACGCCGACCAGGGGGAACACGAACAGGCCGGCGACGTGCAGCAGGGTCCAGCGCGGCGCGGTGGCCCAGGACAACGAGTGGGGGTGGAACAGCCCGGCCGCGGCCAGCACGAGGCCCGGCCCCGCCACCGCGGCCGTGACGACCAGGTCCCGCCGAGATGCGCTCATGCCCCGAAACTAGCCGTGCCCGCACAAGCCGGGCGCCTCCTCGACCTCGACCTTGACTTCGAGCGCGCTCCAAGGCGGAGACTGGTCGGGTGACGAGCCTGAGCATCGCCGAGGCAGCCGAGCAGACCGGCCTGACGGCGCACACCCTGCGCTACTACGAGCGCGACGGCCTGCTCCTCCACTCGGTCGAGCGCGCTCCGTCGGGGCACCGCCGCTACACCGACGAGGACCTGCGCTGGATCCAGATGGTCACCCGCCTGCGCGCCACGGGCATGCCGATCCGCGACGTACGCCGCTACGCAGCCCTGGTGCGCGAGGGCGACGGCAACGAGGCCGAGCGGCTCGCGCTGCTGCTCGCGCACCGCGAGCTGGTCGAGCACCAGCTGGCCGAGGTCTCCTCCCACCTGCGGGCGATCGACCACAAGATCGCGCTCTACGAGAACAGGGTGACCCCCGCCTCGTGAGCCCCTTGACTTGGAGCGCGCTCCAAGGAGCAGGGTGGAGGGCATGAGCATCCAGAAGCGACAGATCGGCTCCCTGACCGTCTCGGCCCTCGGCCTCGGCTGCATGGGGATGTCGGAGTTCTACGGCACCACCGACGAGCAGACCGGGATCGACACCATCCGCCGCGCCCTCGACCTGGGCGTCACCTTCCTCGACACCGCCGACATGTACGGCCCCTTCACCAACGAGCAGCTGGTCGGGCGCGCGATCGCCGGGCGCCGCGACGAGGTGCAGCTGGCCACCAAGTTCGGCAACGAGCGCAACCCCGACGGCAGCTGGGTCGGGATCAACGGGTCCCCCGACTACGTCGCACGGGCCTGCGACGCCAGCCTCCAGCGGCTCGGGGTGGACCACATCGACCTCTACTACCAGCACCGCGTCGACCGCACCGTCCCGATCGAGGAGACCGTCGGCGCGATGTCGGGGCTCGTCGAGGCCGGCAAGGTCCGGCACCTCGGGCTGTCCGAGGCCGGCGCCGACACGATCCGCCGGGCGCACGCGGTGCACCCGATCACCGCGCTGCAGACCGAGTACTCCCTCTTCACCCGCGACCTCGAGGACGAGATCCTGCCCACGATCCGTGGCCTCGGCATCGGTCTGGTGCCCTACTCCCCGCTCGGACGCGGCATCCTCACCGGCGCGATCGGCACCGGCTCGCTCGAGGACGGCGACTTCCGCAGCTCCAACCCGCGCTTCCAGGGCGAGGCGCTCGACGCCAACCTCGCGCTCGTGGAGAAGGTGCGCGAGATCGCGGCCGCCAAGGGCTGCACGCCCGGCCAGCTCGCGCTCGCGTGGGTCCTGGCCCAGGGCGACGACGTGGTGCCGATCCCCGGCACCAAGCGGGTGCGCTACCTCGAGGAGAACGTCGGTGCCGCCGACGTCGAGCTCACCGCCGACGACCTCGCCTCCCTCGAGCAGGCCGTCCCGCGCGACGCCGTCGTCGGCCAGCGCTACCCCGACATGTCCAGCATCGACGCCTGAGGCGTTAGTCCGCCCGCGGGGGTCAGGTGGCGGCGATGCCGACCCGGCCCTCGCGGAAGGCGTCGACGAACAGCGCGTGGTCCTGCCGCACCCGCTCGGCGTACGCGATGCCCCAGTCGCCCAGCCAGGCGACGTAGTCGTTGCGGCGGCCCTCGAGGGACTTCGCGATCGCCTCCTCGACCTGGAAGTCGATGAGGTCCTGGTCGCTGTCCTCGTCGGACGCGCAGTGGATCTTCGCGGTCGCCCGGCCGAGCAGCTCGACGACGGCACGCATGTCGGCGGGCTCGTTGATCTCCCCCCAGTCGAGGTCGACCTCGTAGGGCGAGACCTCGGAGACGACGTAGCCGACGCCGCCGATCTGCGTGTGCCCGAGCAGCGGGTCGGTGTGGACCTGCAGGGCGCGCTGGCTGACCGACGTGCGGTGCCCCTCGTGGTCGAAGTAGGCGTCGACGTCGCTGGTGTCGACGAAGCGGCCCACCGCGGGGATGTTGGCCTGCTTCATGCTGAGCACGACGTCGTTGTCGAGGGCCTGGCTGTAGCCCTCGAGCAGCACGTTGTACGCCGGCAGCCCTGCGCTGCCGATGCCGAAGCCGGACTTGCCCACGACGTCGCGCAGCTCGTAGAAGAGCTCGCGGTCGAAGCGCTTGGACTCCGGGATGGTGTCGAGGTAGGCGCGGAAGGCGGCCACCACCTCGGTGCGCTCCTCGCGCGGCAGCCGGCGCGTGGAGGCGTCGTCGGCGAACTTCCGGATGCCCTTCTGCATCACCGTCATGCCGTCGAGCAGGTCGGCGCGCCGCATCGCCCGTGCCTCCTCCAGCGCGATGAGCACCGGTCCGTGGGCGGTGTCGAGGGTGATCTCGAAGTCGTCGTCGGAGTCGGAGGCGACGTAGTGGTTGACCTGCGCGAGGTAGGAGCGGACGTAGTGGGCGATGAGCTTGCGGATCGCGTCCTCGGGCAGGGCCTTCTGCCACGCCACCAGCGCGAGGCTCGCGGCGAAGCGCTGGAGGTCCCAGGTGAAGCGACCGAGGTAGGCCTCGTCGAAGTCGTTGATGTCGAAGACCAGCCGGCCGTCGGAGTTGAGGTAGGTGCCGAAGTTCTCCACGTGGAGGTCGCCGTGGATCCAGATCCGCTCGGCGCCGTGGCGCGACCAGTCGTCGGCCTCGGCCGTGACGTCGCTGTAGAACAGGCACGCGGTGCCGCGGTAGAAGGCGTGCGGGTCGCGGGCCATCTTGCGGTACTTGGCCCGGAAGGCAGCCGGATCGGCCCGCATGAGCGGGGCGAAGGCGTCGCGGAGCACGTCGATGATCACGGCGGTGCGGTCGGTGGCGGCCATGGGGGCACTCTAGGGGCCGTCCACCAACCACCCGTGGCGTACGACCGGGGTGTGCGGGGCGGCTAGGTTTGCGCCATGGCAACCACACAACTCGGCGACAACACCGTCAACACCGTGGGCGAGCTCCCCGCGGTCGGCTCGCAGGCACCCGGCTGGGACCTGGTGGGACTGAAGTTCCAGCCCGTCACCGACGACGACGCGGCCGGCAAGCGCGTCGTGCTCAACATCTTCCCCAGCATCGACACCGGCGTGTGCCAGGCGAGCGTGCGCAAGTTCAACGAGCTCGCCGCCGGCCTCGACAACACCACGGTCGTCAACGTCTCCGTCGACCTGCCACTGGCCCAGGCCCGCTTCTGCGGCGCCGAGGGCATCGAGGCCGTCGAGGTCGGCTCGGCCTTCCGCTCCAGCTTCGGCGAGGACTACGGCGTGGCCATGGCGGACGGCGGCTGGAAGGGCATGCTGGCCCGCGCGGTCGTCGTGCTCGACACCGACCGCACGGTGCTGCACACCCAGCTCACCGACGCGATCGGCCAGGAGCCCGACTACGACGCCGCGGTCGCCGCGCTGTCCTGACCCACCTGCACGCACCGGCCGGCTGGTCTCGCACCGGGACGTCGCCCCGACGTCACCGGCGCGAGGCCAGCCAGTCGTGCTCGACCTGCGGCAGCACCTGTGCGTCGAGGAACAGCGCCGCCACCTCCTTGTCGCCCATCGCGGCGCGGAAGAACATCGGCACGCTCAGGCCGTGGCCCGGCCGGTGCACGACCTCGACGGGGTCGCCGGCCCTGATGGCCCCCGGCTCGCGGACCGCGAGGTAGGCCCCGGTCCGCCCGCGCTCCGCGAACCTCTTCACCCAGCGCGGCTCGGCCATGTGCTTGGCGAAGGTCACGCACGGGACCCGTGGACCGCACACCTCCAGCAGCGTGGGCCCGACGCGCCACTGCTCGCCGACCTCCGCGGCGTCGACCTCCAGCTCGGTCGTGGTGAGGTTCTCACCGAACATTCCGTCGGGCAGCTCGCGACCGAGGTGGTCGCCCCACCAGTCGAGCTCCTCCCGCGCGACGGCGTAGACCGCCTGGGTCGTGCCGCCGTGGTGCTTGCGGCTGATGATCGCGTCGCCGACCACGCCACTGCCGAGCCCACCTCGCTTCGGGCCGGGGTCGCGCACCTCGATCACCTCGACCGGGCGCTTGCGGATGCCGCTGGGGCGCTTGAGCCCCGGGACCGGCTCGGGGCTGCCTGCACTGACGGAGCGGACGACGGCTGGCACGCGCACACGCTAGCCGTCAGGAGTCGCCGGTGTGGCAGACCGCCTCGACTTTCGTCGCCGTCCAGGCGTGGCCGACTGCGGGTTCGACGATGTCGCACGCCGCCGGTGGCGATGTGAGGCCCGTCACTTCATCGTTCTGGGATCGGGTCGCGGTCAGCGCGGCCCCCTCACCAGAAGGGAGACACAGACGTGCTGACCGACATCTTTCTACCCGAGGTCCTCGGGACCGCCACGCTGCTGCTGCTGGGGTGCGGAGTGGTGGCCAACGCAGTGCTGCCCCGCACGAACGGCAACGGCGGCGGTTTCCTGATGATCAACTTCGGCTGGGGCATCGCCGTGTTCGCCGGCGTCTTCGTGGCCTTCGAGTCAGGGGCCCACCTCAACCCGGCCGTCACCCTCGGCCTGGTCGCGTCCGGTGCCGACCTGTCGCTCGCCGAGGTCATGGTCTATTTCGCCGGCCAGATGGTCGGTGCCTTCCTCGGCGCCGTCCTCGCTTGGGTGGCCTACAAGGAGCACTTCGCCGACGCCGACGCGCTGCCCGCCGACAAGCTCGCGGTCTTCAGCACGATGCCCGCCATCCGCAAGCCGGTCTGGAACGTCGCGACGGAGGTGCTCGGCACGTTCGTGCTCGTCTTCGTCATCATCTCGTTCGGCAACACACCCAGCGAGCTCGGACCGCTGGCCGTGGCCCTGCTGGTCGTCGGCATCGGAGCCAGCCTCGGCGGCCCCACTGGATACGCCATCAACCCCGCCCGCGACCTCGGACCGCGGATCGCGCACGCCGTGCTGCCCATCCCGAACAAGGGATCCAGCGGCTGGTGGTACGCCTGGGTCCCCGTCACCGGACCGGTCATCGGAGGCGTCCTGGCCGGCCTCGTCGCCGGTGCCGTCGGCTACGCCTGAGACACCGTCCTGCCCGACCCCGCCACCTCTCACACACTAGGAGCTCCCATGGCAGACAACACCTACATCCTGGCGATCGACCAGGGCACCACGTCCACCCGCGCAATGATCTTCGACGCGCGCGCCAACGTCGTCGCCGTCGACCAGGTCGAGCACGAGCAGATCTTCCCGCGTGCCGGCTGGGTCGAGCACGACGGCATCGAGATCTGGGACAACACCCGCAAGGTCATCGGCGGAGCGCTGTCCCGGGCCAACCTCAACAGCGGCAACATCGCCGCGGTCGGCATCACCAACCAGCGCGAGACCGCGCTCGTCTGGGACCGGACCACCGGCAAGCCGGTCTACAACGCCATCGTCTGGCAGGACACGCGCACCCAGAAGATCGTCGACGAGCTGGCCGCCGACGGCGGGGTCGAGCGCTACAAGAAGACGTGCGGCCTGCCGCTGGCGACGTACTTCTCCGGCCCCAAGGTCCGCTGGATCCTCGACAACGTCGAAGGTGCACGCGAGAAGGCGGAGGCCGGCGACCTGCTCTTCGGCAACACCGACACCTGGGTCCTGTGGAACCTCACCGGCGGGGCGGAGAACGACGGCGTGCACGTCACCGACGTGACCAACGCCAGCCGCACGATGCTGATGGACCTCTCGACCCTGTCGTGGGACGAGTCGATCGCCTCCGACATGGGCATCCCGCTGTCGATGCTGCCGGAGATCCGGTCCTCCTCCGAGGTCTACGGCGAGTGCCGTCCTGGCGTGCTGAAGGGCACCCCGGTGGCCGGCATCCTCGGCGACCAGCAGGCCGCCACCTTCGGCCAGGCGTGCCTGGAGAAGGGCATGGCCAAGAACACCTACGGCACCGGCAACTTCATGCTCCTCAACACCGGCACCGAGCAGGTGCCGAGCGAGAACGGCCTGCTCACCACCGTCTGCTACAAGATCGGGGACCAGGAGACGGTGTACGCCCTGGAGGGCTCGATCGCCGTGACCGGGTCGCTGGTGCAGTGGATCCGCGACAACCTCGGGATGATCACCAGCGCGCCGGAGATCGAGGAGCTGGCCATGAGCGTGGAGGACAACGGCGGCGCCTACTTCGTGCCGGCCTTCTCGGGCCTGTTCGCCCCGCACTGGCGTCCCGACGCACGTGGCGGTCTCGTCGGGCTCACCCGTTTCGTCAACAAGGGCCACATCGCCCGCGCCGTGCTGGAGGCCACCGCCTTCCAGACCCGCGAGGTGCTCGACGCGATGGACGCCGACTCCGGTGTCCCGCTGACCGAGCTCAAGGTCGACGGAGGCATGGTGGTCAACGAGACGCTGATGCAGTTCCAGGCCGACATCCTCGGCGTCGACGTCGTACGCCCCAAGGTGGCGGAGACCACGGCGCTCGGTGCCGCCTACGCGGCCGGCCTCGCGATCGGCTACTGGGACAGCACCGACGACATCACCGCCAACTGGGGTGAGGACAAGCGCTGGACGCCGCAGATGGAGGACGCCGAGCGCGAGCGCCTCTACCGGAACTGGAAGAAGGCCGTCACGAAGACGCTCGACTGGGTCGACGACGACGTGGAGTGAGACAACCGGCCCGAGGTGCATCCGCGGAGCCCCCGCCACCGGAGAACACACAGAGTCAGACAAGGAGCAGCAGGTGACCACGACACGACCACTGGACAGGGACTACCGGGCGCGATCCTGGGACGAGCTCGACGGAGGCAGCTACGACATGGTCGTGGTGGGCGGGGGCGTCACGGGCGCAGGCATCGCCCTCGACGCGGCCACCCGGGGTCTCCGGGTGGCCCTGGTCGAGCAGGCCGACCTCGCGAGTGGCACGTCGTCGCGCTCGTCGAAGCTCTTCCACGGCGGCCTTCGCTACCTCGAGCAGCTGAACTTCACCCTGGTGCGCGAGGCACTGCGCGAGCGGGAGCTGATGTTGACGCGGATCGCCCCCCACCTGGTGAAGCCGGTGTCGTTCCTCTACCCGCTCAAGCACCGGTGGTGGGAGCGGCCCTACGTCACGGCCGGGCTGACCCTCTACGACCGGATGGGCGGCGCACGCTCGGTGCCCCGGCACTCGCAGCTCTCCCGCCGGGCCGCGCTGCGCCTGGCGCCCGGGCTGGACCGTGACGCCCTCGTCGGTGCGCTGCGCTACTACGACGCCCAGGCCGACGACGCCCGTCACACCATGATGCTGGCCCGCACGGCGGCCGCCTACGGCGCTACGGTGCTGACGTCCGTGCGGGCGACCGGTTTCGAGCAGGTCGGCGAACGGGTCGTCGGGGTGCACCTGGAGGACCTCGAGACACAGGCCACGTGCTCGGCGCGCTCGGCGGTGGTCGTGAACGCGACGGGAGTGTGGACCGACTCGGTCCAAGCGATGTCCGGTGCCGGCGGCCGCTTCCGGGTCCGGGCCTCCAAGGGCGTGCACCTCGTCGTCCCGCGGCACCGGATCCCGTCCGAGACCGGCCTCATCCTCCGCACCGAGAAGTCCGTGCTCTTCGTGATCCCCTGGGGCACGCACTGGATCGTCGGAACCACCGACACCGACTGGGAGCTCGACCTGGCGCACCCGGCGGCGAGCCGGGCCGACATCGACTACATCCTCGACCAGGTCAACGCTGTCCTCACCTCACCGCTGACCCACGACGACATCGAGGGGGTGTACGCCGGTCTGCGTCCGCTGCTCGCCGGCGAGAGCGACTCCACCTCGCGCCTCTCGCGGGAGCATGCGGTGGCCCGCTCGCAACCGGGACTGGTCTCCGTCGCCGGCGGGAAGTACACCACCTACCGGGTGATGGCGGCCGATGCGGTCGACCTGGCTCGGGCCGACCTGGCGGACACCGTCCCGGACAGCGTCACCGCCGACATCCCGCTCCTGGGTGCCGAGGGCTACGCCGCCCTCGTGCACCAGGTACCGCAGCTGGCCGCGCGCAGCGGGCTGCCCGAGTGGCGCGTACGCCGCCTGCTCGACCGGTACGGCTCGCTGGTGCACGAGCTCTTCGCCGTCGCCGACGCCCGTCCGGACCAGTGGGAGCCGCTCGCCGGCGCTCCGGAGTACCTCCGCGCCGAGATCACCTACGCGGTGACCCACGAGGGAGCCCTGCACCTCGACGACGTGCTGACCCGCCGGACCCGGATCTCCATCGAGACTCCGGACCGGGGCATCGAGTGCTCCCCCGAGGCTGCCGGGCTGATGGGCGAGGAGCTGGGCTGGGACACCGAGCGCGCCCGCGACGAGGTGTCGGCGTACGCCGCGCGGGTCGCCGCCGAGCGCGAGTCGCAGCGTGCCGTCCAGGACCTCGACGCCAACGCCGAGCGGCTCGCGGCGCCCGACATCAGGACGAGGTCCGTGGGACGGGCGCTGTCATGACCGTCCCTGAGCACCGACCTGTCCGGGAGGTGTGACCGGTGCCGGGGAACGTGCAGGCGGTGGAGCGAGCCGCGGCCCTGCTCACCCTGGTGGCGTCCGCCAGCAGGCCCCTCGGCCTCGCCGACATCGCCGCCGCCGTCGACCTCCCGAAGAGCACTGTCCACGGCCTGCTCACCACGCTGAGGTCCATCGGCTGGGTGGAGCAGGACAAGCCCACCGGCGCCTACCGCGTGGCCCGGCCGCTGGCCGGGCTCGGGCAGGCCCTCGACGCTGCCGACCTCCGCAGCGCCGCCACCCCGTGGATGGACGTGCTGGCAGGCCGAACAGGCCTCGAGGTGCACCTCGTGTGGCTCGAGGGCGCGAGCGCAGTGGTCGTGCAGCACGTCTACCGCCCCGACAACAGCCCACAACAGCTGCGGGTCGGCGAGGAGATGCCGCTGCACGCCACCGCCAGCGGCAAGGTGCTGTTGGCCCACCACGACCGCGGGTTGCTCGACCGCGCGCCGCGGCCCGAGCGCTTCACCCGGCACACCTTGGTGGAGGAGGACGAGATCGAGGTCGAGCTCGAACGCGCCCGGATCGACGGCTACGCCCTCGAGGTCGGGGAGTACTACCCCGACGTCTCGGCCGTCGGCGTGCCGGTGCGCGACACCTTCGGTGACGCGGTCGCCGCCCTGACGGTGCTGGGACCGCGCACCGAGCTCCCCTCCGGCAACGACCGACCGCAGGTGGCGACCCCCCTCGTCCGGGCCGCCGGCGCGATCTCGCGCGCACTGTGGGTCGCGACATGAGCACCGAGCGCCTCGTAGCAGCCATCGACCAGGGCACCGGCTCGACCCGCTGCCTCCTCTTCGACGAGGGGGGACAGCTGGTGAGCATGGCGCAGCGCGAGCACGCCCAGCACCACCCCCAGCCAGGCTGGTCCGAGCACGACGCCGACGAGATCTGGTCCAACGTGCGCCGTGTGGTGCCCGAGGCGCTGGCCGACGCCGGCGCCACCCCTGCCGACGTGGTCGCCCTGGGGATCGCCAACCAGCGCGAGTCGTGCCTCGTCTGGGACCGGCGCACAGGCCAGCCGCTGTCACCGGTCCTCACGTGGGAGGACACCCGCGCCACCGTCGTGGTGGACCAGGTCGTCGCGGCCGGGCACCACGACGACGTCCTCCGCGCGACGGGCATCCCGCCGTCCAGCTACTTCGCCGCGTCGCGGCTGCGCTGGCTGCTGGACACCGTCCCGGACCTCGAACGGCGCGCGGAGCGCGGAGAGGTCGCGTTCGGGACGATGGAGACCTGGTTGATCTGGAACCTCGCGGAAGTGCACGTCACCGACGTCACCAACGCCAGCCGCACCAACCTGATGAACATCGAGGACCTGGCCTGGGACGTCGGCATGCTTGCGGTCTTCGGGATCCCGGAGCAGGTGCTGCCCGAGATCCGCACGAACGCCGAGACCTACGGCGTGTGCCACGACGTGCTGCCCGGGGTGCCGATCACCGCAGCCATCGGGGACCAACAGGCCGCGCTGTTCGGCCAGACCTGCTTCGAGGCCGGCCAGGGCAAGTGCACCTTCGGCACCGGCGCCTTCCTCCTGGTCAACAGCGGCACGACCCCCCAGCGATCGCAGGCCGGGTTGCTGTCCACGGTCGCCTACGTGCTGCCGGGTGAGGACCCGGTGTTCGCGCTCGAGGGCTCGGTCGCCGTCACGGGATCGCTCGTCCAGTGGTGCCGCGACAGCCTGGGCCTGGTCGCCAGCGCACCCCAGATCGAGACGCTCGCCTCGTCCGTCGACGACAACGGCGGATGCTACGTCGTGCCCGCCTTCTCCGGGCTCTACGCGCCGCGCTGGGACCCGGCCGCGCGCGGCGTGATCGTCGGCCTCACCTCCTTCGTCAGCCGCGGCCACCTCGCCCGCGGGGTGCTGGAGGCCACGGCCTGGCAGACAGCCGACGTCGTGACGGCCATCCAGGGCGTGATCGATCACCCGCTGGTCTCGCTGCGCGTCGACGGTGGCATGACCACCAACCACCTGCTGATGCAGACCGTGGCCGACGTGCTGGACCTCCGCATCGAGCGCCCGCTCTTCTCCGAGACCGTCTCGGTGGGCGCGGCGTACGCGGCCGGGCTCAGCGCCGGCGTGTGGCCCGACCTCGACTCGCTCGGTCGGCTGTGGAGGCGCGCCTGCGACTGGCAGCCACGACTGGACACCGACACCCGGGAGCGCGAACGGGCCCGCTGGACGCAGGCGGTGGAGCGGGCGCAGGGGTGGTTGCCCATCAGCGATAACGTCCGTCCATGACCGAACCCCTGACCGACCTGCTCGAGCAGGCCCGCGCCTGGGCCGCCGAGGACCCCGACGAGCACACCCGCGCCGAGCTCGAGGCCCTCGTCGACGCCGCCGAGCGCGGCGAGGAGACCGACCTGGCCGATCGCTTCGCCGGCACCCTCGAGTTCGGCACGGCGGGCCTGCGCGGCGCGCTCGGCGCCGGCCCGAACCGGATGAACCGCGTCGTCGTCACGCGCGCGGCGGCCGGCATCGCGGCGTACCTCAAGGACACCGGCCACGCCGGCGGCTCCGTGGTCATCGGCTTCGACGCCCGCCACAACTCCGACGTCTTCGCGCGCGACACCGCCGAGATCATGACCGGCGCCGGCCTCAAGGCGCTCGTGATGCCGCGCACGCTCCCCACCCCCCTGCTCGCCTACGCAATCCGCGAGCTCGGCTGCGCGGCCGGGGTGATGGTCACCGCGAGCCACAACCCGCCGCAGGACAACGGCTACAAGGTCTACCTCGGCGACGGCAGCCAGATCGTGCCGCCCGCCGACGTGGAGATCGCCGAGCGGATCGCCGCCGTCGGTCCGCTGGCCGACCTCCCCCGCGGTGACGCGGGCCGGGTCGTGGGCGAGGACATCGTCGACAACTACCTCGACACCGTCGCCGGCCTCGCCCAGGACGGTCCGCGCGACCTCTCCGTCGTCTACACCCCGCTGCACGGCGTCGGCGGCACGACCGTCGCGCAGGTGCTCGAGACGGCCGGCTTCGACGCACCCCACGTCGTGGAGCAGCAGGAGCACCCCGACCCCGACTTCCCCACGGTCTCCTTCCCCAACCCCGAGGAGCCGGGCGCGATGGACCTCGCCATGGCGCTCGCGGCCGAGCACCGCGCCGACCTGGTGGTGGCCAACGACCCCGACGCCGACCGGTGCGCGGTGGCCGTGCCGGACGCCCACGGCTGGCGGATGCTGCGCGGCGACGAGGTCGGCGCCCTGCTCGCCCACCACCTCATCGACCGCGGCGCCACCGGCGTCTTCGCCAACTCGATCGTGTCCTCGAGCCTGCTGGGCAAGATGGCCGCCGCCGCGGGCCAGCCCCACGAGGAGACCCTGACGGGCTTCAAGTGGATCGGTCGCGTCGAGGGCCTGGCCTTCGGCTACGAGGAGGCGCTGGGCTACTGCTGCGACCCCGAGCACGTCCGTGACAAGGACGGCGTCTCCGCGCTGCTGCTGGTGTGCGAGCTCGCCGCCGCCGCCAAGGCCGAGGGACGCGGGCTGCCCGACATCCTCGACGACATCGCGCGCGAGCACGGCCTGCACGCCACCGACCAGCTCTCGGTCCGCTTCGAGGACCTCGCCGACATCCCCGCCACGATGGAGCGCCTGCGCGCCACCCCGCCGAGCACCCTCGGCGGGCTCGCGGTGGAGCGCGTCGAGGACCTGTCCGAGGGCTCCGACCTGCTCCCCCCGACCGACGGCCTGCGCTACACGCTCGCCGAGGGCGCCCGCGTCATCGTCCGTCCGAGCGGCACCGAGCCGAAGGTGAAGTGCTACCTCGAGGTCGTCATCCCCGTGGGCGACGAGGACGTCGACGCGGCCCGGATCTCCGCGGCCGGGCGGCTCGACGCGATCAAGGCCGACCTGCGTGGGGCCGCGGGCCTCTGATGCGCACGGCCGGGGCCCTCGCCCTCACGCTCGTCCTGCTCGGCCTCGCGCCCGCCCCGGCGCTGACCCCGACGGCGTACGCCGACGACGGCCCGCGCACGTGGCGGGTCGGGCCCGACCGGGAGCTGACCGCGCCCAGCCAGGCCGCGGCGGTGGCGGGCGACGGTGACACCGTGCTCATCGACGCCGGGACCTACGACGGCGACGTGGCCACCTGGACCCAGGACGACCTCACGCTGCGCGGCATCGGCGGTCGCGCCCACCTGCGTGCTGCCGGTCGCAGCGCCCAGGGCAAGGCGATCTGGGTCGTCGCCGGCGACCGCACACGGGTCGACCGCATCGAGCTCAGCGGCGCCACCGTGCCGGACCAGAACGGCGCCGGCATCCGGCAGGAGGGCACCGACCTCACCGTCACGCGCAGCTGGTTCCACGACAACCAGAACGGCATCCTCACCGGCGCCGATCCCGACAGCGACATCGTCATCCGTCGCTCGCGCTTCTTCCGCAGCGGCGCCGGTGACGGCTACACCCACAACCTCTATGTCGGCGCGGTCCGCTCGCTGACGGTTACCGGGAGCTGGCTCTGGGGCGCCGACGTCGGCCACGAGCTCAAGTCGCGGGCCGCACGCACCACGATCGTGGCCAACCGCATCGACGACGCCGACGCCACCGCGAGCTACTCCATCGACGTGCCCAACGGTGGTCGCACCCTCGTGGCCGGCAACGTCGTCGTGCAGGGCCCGCGCTCGGAGAACTCGACGCTCGTGTCCTACGGCGCCGAGGGCCTCACCCACCGCTCCCGCACCGTGTGGGTCGTGCACAACACCTTCGTCAACCGGCGCACGGCCGGCACCTTCGTCGCGCTCGCCGACGGCGCCGTCGCGCACCTGCGCAACAACCTGCTCCTCGGGCCCGGCGAGCTCACCAGCCGTCCGCCGGCCAGCGCCCGCGCCAGCCGCCGCGTGGGTCCCGGCGGCTTCGTCGACGCCGCCGCGGACGACTACCACCTGCGCACCTCCTCCCCCGCGGTCGACCGGGGCGTGCGAGTCCCGCGCCAGTGGCGCCCGCGCTGGGAGTACACCCGCCCCGCGCGCCTGGTGCGGCGCCCGTCCACGAGCCGCGCCGACCTCGGCGCCCACGAGCTGCGCTGACCTGCGCGGGGCCGACCCGCCCCGGGCGTACGCTGTCCGTCATGACCCGGACCGTCGGCGAGCTCCTCGCACGGGTCCGGTCCGTCCTCACCCTGCTCCTCGTCGGCGTCGCCTCCGCGCTCGCCGCGTCCGCGCTGGCGCCCCTGACCTCCGCGGAGTCGGTGCTCGTCATCGCAGCGCTCGGCACCGCGGCCACGGCCCTGCTCGGCTCGCGCCACCTCCTGGTGCTGCCGCCGGCGCGGGTGCTGATGCTCCCCGCGAGGTGGGCCGGTGAGGTGCTCGTGCACCTGGCCGGACGCTCCACCGACGTGGTCCACCACCCGCAACGCCCGCGCGCTCCCGGACTCGTCTGACCCGTCGCACCGCGACGTCCGTCCGACCCGTCCCACCTCTTCCAGGAGCCTCCGCATGTCCCTGCTCGAACCGATCTCGCACGCCCTCGCCGCGGTCCTCGCGGCCACCCACGACGCCCTCACCGCCCTCGGCGCCGACCCGACGGCGGGCGCCACCTGGCTGGTGTGCGTCGCCGCCGTCGTCGTCGTCCTGCGTCTCGCCCTCCTCCCCGTCGTCGTCCACGGCGTACGCCAGGCGCACGCCGGCGCGCGGGCACGGCCCCACCTGCGCGAGCTGTCCGGCCGCCTCGGGGAGCGCCCGGACGCCGAGGCCGTGCGCCGCCACCTCGAGGAGCGGCGGCGGGTCTCCGCGGAGCACGGTGTCAGCCGGCTCGGGTGCCTTCCGGTGCTGCTGCAGCTGCCCGTGTGGCTCGCGCTCTACCACCTGCTCTCGGACGTCGCCTCCGGGACCGCGGTCGGCGCGATGGGCCCCGGCCTCGTGTCGTCCCTGGGAGCCGCGTCGGTCCTCGGCGTCACCCTGGCCGGCAGCGGTTACCTCGGGGGCGGGCCGGCACACCTCGCCGTCGTGGCCGGGCTCGCCGTCACGGCCGCCGCGCTGTCGTACGTCACCCAGCGCCACGTCGTGGCGCGCAACACCCTCACCGAGGGGATGCCCGAGGCGGTCCTGTCGGCACAGCAGCTGGTGCCGGCGCTGTCGGCGCTCGGCCTGCTGGTCGCGGGCGGCGTCGTGCCGGTGACGCTGCTGGCCTACTGGGTCTGCAACTCGGCGTGGACGCTGGGCCAGTCGGTCGTCATCGCGCGCTGGTTCCCCACCCCGGGCACGGCGGCGGCCGCGGCTAGGGGGTGAGGACCAGGTTGCCGACCTTGCGGCCGGAGTCGACGACGCGGTGGGCCTCGGCGATGTCGGCGAGCGGCAGGGTCTGCGTGACCACCGGCTGCAGCTCCCCCGCCGCGAGGCGGTCGAGCAGCCAGACGAAGTGGGCCGGGTCCTCCGGCCACGGACCCGCGCGCACGGCGCCGCGGGCCCGCACGGTGTCGAGCAGGCTCGCCACGGCGAGCACGAGCACGCCGTCCGGCGCGAGCAGGCGGCGGCCCGAGCGGCGGTCGAGGTTGCCGACCGCGTCGAGCACGACGTCGTACGCCGCGGGCAGGTCGTGCACCGACGTCCGGCCGTGGTCGACCACCTCAGCGGCCCCGAGCGAGCGGACCAGGTCGGCGTTGCGCGCGCTGCAGACGGCGGTGACCCGAGCCCCGGCGAGGTGCGCGACCTGCACGGCGGCGCACCCGACCGCTCCCGATGCGCCGTTGACGAGCACTCGGCTCCCAGGCGTTGCCACGTCCTGGAGCACGTGCCGCGCAGTGGTGCCGCCGAAGATGACGGCTGCGGCGTCGGCATGGGACACCGACGCCGGCTTCGGCACGAGGCGGTCGGCGCGCACGGCGGCGAGCTCGGCGTGCGCGCCCATGCCGGCGCCGGTCATCCCGACGACCTCGTCGCCCACTGCGACGCCCTCGACGCCCGGGCCGACGGCCTCGACGACACCGGAGCAGACGACGCCGAGCACGCGGCGCCGGGGGCCGTTCCAACCGAGCGCGAGGCGACCGGGCACCGCGAAGCCCGCAGGGAAGCGGCACCCGCGGATGCGGGCGTCACCGGAGTTGACGGTCGTCGCCCGGACGCGCACCACGACCTGGCCCTTCCCCGCGCGTGGATCGGGCACGTCCTGCACCTGCACCACCTCCGGCGGCCCGTACCGCTCCACGACTGCTGCTCTCACGACCGTCTCCCTTACGCCTGTAAGCCTGATGTCGGAGAGAGTAGCCTTACGCCCGTAAGTCCCACAACCGAGGAGCATCGTGTCCAGACCACCGCTCACCCCCGCGCGCGTGATCGACGCCGCCAGCCGCGTCGCCGACGCCACCGGTCTGGCCGGGGTGAGCATGCGCAGCGTCGGACGCGAGCTCGGCGTCGAGGCCATGTCGCTCTACCACCACGTCGCCAACAAGGACGCGCTCCTCGACGGGCTCGCCGACTGGGTCTTCGCGCAGATCCTGACGCCGTCGCTCGGTGTGCCGTGGCGCAGCGAGATGGAGGCACGGGCGCGCTCGGCCCGCACCGTCCTCGCGGCTCATCCGTGGGGCCTGGGACTCGTCGAGTCCCGCCGCTCCGCCGGCCCGGCGACCCTGCGCCACCACGACGCGGTGCTCGGCTGCCTGCGCACCGACGGCTTCACGGTGGCCCTCGCCGCGCACGCCTTCTCGGTGCTCGACGCCTACACCTACGGCTTCGTGCTCACCGAGGTGAACCTGCCGTTCGAGCCCGGCACGGCCGACGAGTTCATCGAGGAGATCGCCGCCTCCCTCGCCGACCGCCCCTGGATGAGCGAGCTCGTCGCGGAGCGGATCACGGGCCAGGACTACGCCTACGGCGACGAGTTCGAGTACGGCCTCGCGCTCATCCTCGACGGGATCGAGGCGCGATTCGTAGCCGGCGCCGGTTGAGGTGCGAGCGCAGCGAGCCTCGAAACCAGCTCACACGAAGAAGGTCACGACCAGCACCAGCGTCGCTCCCGCGATCAGCGCGAGGGGCAGCCGGTCCCGCGTGCGGCGTACGGCGTCGGGCAGCGCCAGCTGTTCCTTGGACCCGGGCCTGACCCCCTCGGCCCGACGGGCCTGGTCGACGAGGTCGTAGAGGCGGGTCTCGACGAAGTCGGCGTAGGCCATGCCCTCACGCGCCTCGCCCGACGCGGACGGCCGGGCCGTGATCGTCTTGCGCCACGAGCGACCCACCACGGTCGACACCCAGCGGCGGTCGCCCGCCCGCACGGCCAGCACCTGGCGCACCGCCATCTCCTCGACCGCGGCGAGGCGGATGTGGACCGTCTCCACCAGGTTGCGCATGACCAGGTGCTGGTCGGTGGCCCACAGGGCGGGCCGCAGCATCGCCGCCCAGGCCAGCACCCCGACCAGCAGCGCGAGCCCCACGACCCACGCCGGGAAACCGTCGTCGAGGTAGGCCAGGCCGGCCAGCACGACGACCGCAGAGCCCACCACCGCGAGCCACCCGGTCACCTGTCCGCTGGTGGGGTGGAACCGCTCCACGACGTCGTCCGAGTGGTCCTGCAGGGGTGCCATGTTCTCCTCGTCCTTTTGGGCAGACTTTGGCCCTCCGTGGATTGTCCGGGTGCTCGCGGCCAACTCTATGCTGGGTCGGTGACACCCACTTCCAGCTCCACGGCGAGCACAGCCTCCAGCGCCGGCGTCTTCGACGACATCGTGCGCTCGGAGTCCTCGCTCCGCCGATTCCTCCACGGCCTCCCCGGGGTCGACCAGGTCGGGTGCGAGGCCCGCGCCGCAGGCCTGGCCACCCGGTCCATCAAGACCACGTCGAAGGCCTTCGCCATCGACCTGGCCATCCGGATGGTCGACCTGACCACGCTCGAGGGACAGGACACCCACGGCAAGGTCCGCGCGCTCGCCTCCAAGGCGATGCGACCCGACCCCGCGGACCCGTCCTGCCCCGCCACCGCCGCCGTCTGCGTCTACCCCGACATGGTCGCCACGGCGAAGCAGACCCTCGGCGACAGCGGCGTCAACGTCGCCGCCGTCGCGACGGCGTTCCCGAGCGGTCGCGCCGCGATGGACATCAAGCTCGCCGACACCCGCGACGCGGTCGAGGCCGGCGCCGACGAGATCGACATGGTCATCGACCGTGGCGCGTTCCTGTCGGGTCGCTACCTCGACGTCTACGAGGAGATCGTCCAGGTCAAGGAGGCGTGCGGCGACGCTCACCTCAAGGTGATCTTCGAGACCGGCGAGCTCCAGACCTACGACAACGTCCGTCGCGCCAGCTGGCTCGCGATGATGGCCGGTGGCCACTTCATCAAGACCTCCACCGGCAAGGTGCAGCCGGCGGCGACGCTGCCGGTCACCCTGATCATGCTCGAGGCGGTCCGCGACTTCCGCGACCAGACCGGGCAGATGGTCGGCGTGAAGCCCGCCGGCGGCATCAAGACCACCAAGGACGCCATCAAGTACCTGGTGATGGTCAACGAGATCGCCGGTCCCGACTGGCTCGATCCCGACTGGTTCCGCTTCGGTGCGTCCACGCTGCTCAACGACCTGCTGATGCAGCGCACCAAGATGACGACCGGTCGCTACTCCGGTCCCGACTACTTCACGCTGGACTGAGGCTTAAGTCACATGAGCAACATCTTCGAGTACGCCCCCGCCCCCGAGTCGCGCGCCGTCGTCGACATCAAGCCGTCCTACGGCCTGTTCATCAACGGCGAGTTCGTCGACGGCCACGGCAAGGCGTTCAAGACCGTCAACCCCGCGACCGAGGAGGTCCTCGCCGAGGTCGCCGAGGCCAACGACGCCGACGTCGACGAGGCCGTCAAGGCCGCCCGCCGCGCCTACACCCGCGTCTGGTCGCGGATGTCGGGCGCCGAGCGCGCCAAGTACCTCTACCGGATCGCCCGGATCATCCAGGAGCGCGGCCGCGAGCTCGCCGTCCTGGAGTCGATCGACAACGGCAAGCCGATCAAGGAGTCGCGCGACGTCGACATCCCCGTCGTCGCCGCCCACTTCTTCTACTACGCCGGCTGGGCCGACAAGCTGGAGCACTCCGGCTACGGCTCCACCCCGCTCGGCGTGGCGGGCCAGGTCATCCCGTGGAACTTCCCGCTGCTGATGCTGGCGTGGAAGATCGCGCCTGCGCTGGCGTGCGGCAACACCGTCGTGCTCAAGCCGGCCGAGACCACCCCGCTGACCGCACTCCTCTTCGCGGAGATCTGCCAGCAGGCCGACCTCCCGCCCGGCGTGGTCAACATCGTCACCGGCGCCGGCGACACGGGCCGCGCGATCGTGTCGCACCCCGACGTCGACAAGGTCGCGTTCACCGGCTCGACCGAGGTCGGCAAGGCCATCGCCCGCGCGGTGGCCGGCACCGACAAGAAGGTCACCCTCGAGCTCGGCGGCAAGGCCGCCAACATCGTCTTCGACGATGCTCCGCTCGACCAGGCGATCGAGGGCATCGTCAACGGCATCTTCTTCAACCAGGGCCACGTGTGCTGCGCCGGTTCGCGCCTGCTGGTGCAGGAGTCCGTGGCCGACGAGGTCATGGAGCGCCTCAAGCGCCGCATGGCCACGCTGCGCGTCGGTGACCCGCTCGACAAGAACACCGACGTGGGTGCGATCAACTCCGCCGAGCAGCTGGCCAAGATCCGCGAGCTCTCCGACATCGGCGAGGCCGAGGGCGCCGAGCGCTGGTCGACCCCGTGCGAGCTGCCCACGAACGGCTACTGGTTCGCCCCGACCGTGTTCACCGGCGTCTCGCAGGCCCACCGGATCGCCCGCGAGGAGATCTTCGGCCCCGTCCTGTCGGTGCTGACCTTCCGCACCCCCTCGGAGGCGGTCGAGAAGGCCAACAACACGCCGTTCGGCCTCTCCGCCGGCGTGTGGACCGACAAGGGCTCGCGCATCCTGTCCATGGCCAACCGCCTGCGGGCCGGCGTGGTCTGGGCCAACACGTTCAACAAGTTCGACCCGACCTCGCCGTTCGGCGGCTACAAGGAGTCCGGCTACGGCCGCGAGGGCGGTCGCCACGGGCTCGAGGCCTACCTGAAGGGAGCGGACTCGTGAGCCGCATCGACGTGCGCAAGACCTACAAGCTCTACATCGGGGGCAAGTTCCCCCGCTCGGAGTCAGGCCGCTCCTACGTCGTCAACGACGCCAAGGGCCGCCTGATCGCCAATGCCGCGCAGGCCTCGCGCAAGGACGCCCGCGACGCCGTCGTGGCCGCCCGCGCGGCCTTCGGCGGCTGGTCGGGCAAGACGGCGTACAACCGTGCGCAGGTCGTCTACCGCATCGCCGAGGTCCTGGAGGGCCGCCGCGAGCAGTTCGAGGCAGAGCTGCGTGCGGCCGAGGGCGTCTCCGCGGCGAAGGCCAAGACCTACGTCGACGCCGCGATCGACCGCCTCGTCTGGTACGCCGGGTGGGCCGACAAGATCACCCAGGTCGTCGGCAACGCCAACCCGGTCGCCGGCCCCTTCTTCAACCTCTCCACGCCCGAGCCCAGCGGCGTCATCGCCGTCGTCGCCCCCCGGGGCGCCCTCCTGGGCCTGGTCAGCGTCGTGGCGCCGCTCATCGTCACCGGCAACACCGTCGTGGTGATCGCCAGCCAGGACAACCCGCTGACCGCCATCACCCTCGGTGAGGTCATGGCCACCAGCGACCTGCCCGGCGGCGTGGTCAACGTGCTCACCGGCTCGCAGGCCGAGATCGCCCCGTGGCTGGCCTCGCACATGGACGTCAACGGCCTCGACCTGACCGGCGTCGAGGACGCCGAGGTGGCGAGGGAGCTCGAGGTGGCCGCGGCCGACAACCTCAAGCGCGTACGCCGTCCCGCCCCCGACACCGACTGGCTCCTGGAGCCCGGCCTGGACCGGATGACCCGGTTCATGGAGACCAAGACGGTCTGGCACCCGATCGGGGTCTGACCTCTCCCCCAGCGCCGCACAGGCAACGACGAAGGCCCCCGGAGATCCTCCGGGGGCCTTCGTCGTGCGTACGGGTCGATCAGCGGTTGAGCAGCGCCTGCGCCAGCACGCCGAGGATCTCGTTGGGGTTCTCCACCAGGAAGTTCTGCCCGCCGGTCGCCGCAGCGATCTGCTCGAGCTCACCGGTGTCGGCGTCCTGCGAGATGCCGATGATGATCACCTTGACCGGCTTCGCGGGGTCGCGGACCGACTTCAGCTGGTTGACCAGCGACTCCAGCGACAGCGAGCTCGAGTCGTCGCTCGCGCCGTCGGTCATGATCACCACGGAGTTGAACCACGCCGGGTCCCACTTCTCCTGGGCGTACTTGTAGGCCGCCAGCGTGGTGTCCATGACACCGGTGCCGCCGTTGACCCGGCCGGGGAGGCCGCCGGCCACCTTGCGCACCACGTCGCCGTGGGTGCCGGCGTCGCCGGCCGGCGCGTCGAGGCGGTCCAGGGTGGCGTACTCCTCGTAGGAGGCACCACCCTCGCCGCGGTTCTTCGAGAAGCCCCAGATGCCGATGCGGGCCTGGGCCGGGAACGCGTCGAGCGCGACCTGGGAGGCCGTGACGGCCAGCTGGATGCGGGTGGTGTCACCGATGGCGGTCTTCATCGACCCCGACAGGTCGACCACCGCGAGGATGCTCGAGGGCACCGACAGCACGCGCCACTGGCGCAGCGCGTCGTCGGTGATCTTCTGCGGCACCGTGTTGAGCACCTGGGCGTTGCCGAGGCCGATGTCGTTGGGCAGCGGGGCACCGTCGGGGCCGCGCAGCTCGGCGGCGGCGATCGCCTCCACACCGGCGCTCGAGGTGAACCAGCGCGTCACCGCACGGCCGACGCGGGCCGAGATGTCCCCGCCGGAGGCCAGGATGTCCTTGTTGCCGCGGTTCACGTCGATCAGCGGGTACTGCAGCATCGGCACACCGGTCTTCGGCGCCACGAGGCTGAGCTGGTCGTTGCTGCGGCGGGCAGCGAGGTAGGCCTGCTCGGTGGCAGGCACCAGCTGCGTGCTGGAGGCGGAGATCGTGGAGAGGTCGGTCTCGTTGGCGCTGCCGGCCACGGCGCGCTCGCCGTAGGTCTGGGCGACCGGGACGGTCTTCTCCTCGATGGTCGCGGCGGTCTCGCCGGTCTTCTTCATCTCAGCGTAAGGAGCGAGCAGCGCGAGCGCCGAGGCGCCCTCGGCGCTCGGGTCGGCCATCGCCAGGCTGCCGCCGTCGAGGACACCGGCCCACGACGCGGGCGCCTTGGCGGCCGGGCCGCCGATGAGGCCGACGGGCGTCTGGGCGAGCACCTCGGCGATCGGCGAGCCGGTCCACCCGGCGGCCGTGAGCTGGCCCTTCCAGGTCGGGCTGTCCGGGATCCAGATGTCGGGCAGCTGGGCGTCGGGGTCGCTGAGCAGCGCCACCACGTCCTTCACCGAGCCGGTGGTGACCTGGATGTCGATGCAGGGCTCGTCGGCGTTGACGTCCTTCACTGCCTCGCGGACCAGCTCCTCCATCACCGGCGCGGTGGTCAGCGTGACCTGCTCGGAGACGCAGTCGGCGCCCCCGGGGGTGTCGCTGTTGCCGCGCATGGCGAAGAATGTGATGAAGGCGAGCACGAGCACGAGCGCGAGTCCGCCCAGCACGAAGGGGTTGCCGGAGCGGCGTACGGCGGCTCCGGAGTTGTCCGCGCTTTCGGGCGCAGTCGAGTCGTCCTGACTCATGAGGTCCTCCCACAAGAACGTCAATCGGGGGTTTCGGCGAGACTAATCTCCGGCAGGATCGTCCGTGGCCGAACGAGGAAATGAGTTCGTAACAATGAGCACAGCCCAGGTGGTCGTCCTGGCCGGCCCCAGCGGCGCCGGGAAGTCCCGGCTCGCCGAACGGCTCGGACTGCCGGTCCTGCGGCTCGACGACTTCTACAAGGACGGCGACGACCCGACCCTGCCGCGCATCGACCACGGCGCCAACGCCGGCCTCGTCGACTGGGACCACCCCGACTCCTGGCACCAGGACGACGCGATGGCCGCGCTGCGCGAGCTCTGCGCCACCGGGCGCAGCGAGGTCCCGATCTACGAGATCGCGCAGAACGGCCGCTGCGGTTCGCGCACCGTCGACCTGCACGGCAGCACGCGCTTCGTCGCCGAGGGCATCTTCGCCCCCGACGTCGTGGCCGCGTGCCGCGAGGAGGGCCTGCTGGCGGCGGCCTACTGCATCACCCAGCACCCCCTCGTCACCTTCTGGCGCCGGCTGAGCCGCGACCTGCGCGAGCACCGCAAGCCGCCGCTGGTGCTCGTGCGCCGCGGCTACGCCCTCGCCCGCGACCAGCGCCGCGTGGTCGCCCACGCCCTCCGCCAGGGCTGCCGGCGCGCCACCGGCGACCAGGCGTACGCCGAGCTGACCGCGAGCGCGCGGGCCGGCTCCGGCTCCCACTCGGACTCCCGATCCGATTCCCGATCCGACTCCGGGTCCGCGTGAGGCTCCAACAGCCCGACCGCCGCTCCTGCGGTGCCGCGGCCCTGGTGATGGCACGCCGGCTGGCGCTGCCCCGCTACGCCGGTCTCGTCGGCGACCAGGCGAGCTTCGCGCACGAGGTGAGCACGCTGCACCGACGGCTCACGTCCCTGTCCGACACCGCGGGTGGCTGGCAGGTGCCGTGGCCCCGCGCGCTCGGCACCCCGCCGTGGGCGGTGGCGCGCGAGCTCGGCCTGGTCACCGGGGTGCCCTACGCGACCCGGTCCGTACGCGTGGGGCGGCGCGTGTGGCCGCACCTGGCCGCCGCGACCCCGCTGCGGCCGGTCGCGGTCTACGTCGGTGACCGGTTGCTGCCGCGCCACGTCGTGCTGGTGACCGGGACTCAGGCCGACGGCGCCGCGACCTACGAGCCCGCGTCCGGGCTCGTCACCCCGGTGGCGTCCGGACGCTGGGAGCGCGGCGACCTCGCGCTCGCCGGCTGGGACCGGCCGTGGCTGGTCGTCAGCCCGCGATGAGGGCTGCGTAGCCCGGCTTGACGACCTCGTCGATGATCTTCAGTCGCTCGTCGAAGGGCAGGAAGGCCGACTTCATCGCGTTGATGGTGAACCACCGCAGGTCCTCCAGCGTGTAGCCGAAGGCCTCGACCAGGCCGAACATCTCCTTCGTCATCGACGTCTGGCTCATCAGACGGTTGTCGGTGTTGACCGTCACGCGGAAGCGGAGGTCGGTGAGCAGCCCGATCGGGTGCTCGGCGAAGGAGGAGGCGGCGCCGGTCTGGATGTTGGAGCTCGGGCACATCTCCAGCGGGATCCGCTTGTCGCGGACGTAGGCCGCGAGCCGGCCCAGCTCGACCGAGCCGTCGTCGGCGACGGTGATGTCGTCGGCGATCCGTACGCCGTGGCCGAGCCGGTCGGCGCCGCACCACTGGATCGCCTCCCAGATCGACGGCAGCCCGAAGGCCTCGCCGGCGTGGATGGTGAAGTGCGCGTTCTCGCGCTGGAGGTACTCGAAGGCGTCGAGGTGGCGGGTGGGCGGGAAGCCCGCCTCCGCGCCTGCGATGTCGAAGCCCGCGACCCCGCGGTCGCGCCAGGAGATCGCGAGCTCGGCGATCTCCATCGAGCGGGCCTGGTGGCGCATGGCGGTCAGCAGCTGGCGTACGACGATCGTGCCGCCCGCGGCGGCCATGCCGGCATCGAAGCCCTCCTGCACGGCGGCGACGACCTCGTCGAGCGTCATGCCGTTGGCGACGTGCTGCTCGGGCGCGTAGCGCACCTCGGCGTAGACGACGCCGTCGGCGGCGAGGTCCTCGACGCACTCGCGGGCGACGCGGGCGATCGCGGGGCCGTTCTGCATGACCGCGACGGTGTGGTCGAAGGTCTCGAGGTAGCGCACCAGCGAGCCCGAGTCGGCCGACTCCGCGAACCACTGCCCCAGCGACTCCGCGTCGGGGGCCGGCAGCTCGTGACCGATCTCCGCGGCGAGCTCCACGATGGTCTGCGGACGCAGCCCACCGTCGAGGTGGTCGTGCAGCAGCACCTTGGGCGCGGCGTGGACCTGCTCACGGGTCGGGCTGGTGGAGGTCGGGGTCTCGGTCACGTCGTTCACGTGCCCATCCAACCAGTCGCCCGGCAGCGTCCTAGGGTGAGGCCATGCGCACCTTCACCACGCTCGACGACGTCGCCGCCGCCGCAGGCTCCGAGATCGGGACCAGCGAGTGGCTCGCGGTCGACCAGGCCCGCATCGACGCCTTCGCCGACGCCACCCTCGACCACCAGTGGATCCACGTGGACGCCGAGGCAGCCGCGGCCGGCCCCTTCGGGACCACGATCGCGCACGGCTTCCTCACCCTGAGCCTGCTCCCCCACTTCGCCTCGCAGGTCTTCAGCCTCGAGACGCCCGGGGCGCGGCTCAACTACGGCCTGGAGAAGGTGCGCTTCCCCGCACCTGTGCCGGTCGACAGCCGGCTCCGCTCGCACGTGCGCTTCGGCGAGGTACGCGACCTGCCCGCGGGCAAGCAGCTCATCGTCGAGCACACGGTCGAGATCGAGGGCCAGGACAAGCCCGCCTGCGTGGCTCAGCACGTGGTGCTGCTCCTCGCCTGAGGCGCCGCTGCTCGTCGCGATCCCCGGGTACCCGGGGAAACTGGAGCCTTCACCCCGAAGTTTCGGAGGTGAGGCTCCCGCTTGGGTCGTGAGGCTCAGCTGATCCGGTCGAGCACGATCGGACCGGCGGCGAAGCCGGCACCGTCGCCGATGTCGTAGCCGCCCTCGAGCGAGGCGAGGGCGCGGTCGAAGCGCTCCGGCTCGTCGGTGAGCAGCGTGAAGAGCGGCTGGCCCTCGGTGACCTCGTCGCCGGGGCGTGCGTGCCAGACGACGCCGGCTCCGGCCTGCACCGGGTCCTCCTTGCGGGCGCGGCCGGCGCCGAGGCGCCACGCGGCCAGCCCGACCGCCATCGCGTCGAGGCGGGTGAGGGTGCCCGTCGCGGGGGCGTTGACCACGTGGCTCTCACGAGCCACCGGGAGCGCGGCGTCGGGGTCACCGCCCTGGGCGCGGATCATCGACCTCCAGGCGTCCATCGCGGAGCCGTCGGCCAGCTTGTCGGCCGGGTCGACGTCGTCGCGCCCGGCACCGGCGAGCATCTCGCGGGCCAGGGCGAGCGTCAGCTCGACGACGTCGGCGGGACCGCCACCGGCCAGCACGTCGACCGACTCCTGCACCTCCACGGCGTTGCCGGCGGTCAGGCCGAGCGGGGTGGCCATGTCGGTGAGCAGCGCGACGGTGTGCACGCCGGCGTCGGTGCCGAGCGCCACCATCGTCTCGGCGAGCTCGCGCGCGGTCGTGAGGTCCTTCATGAAGGCGCCGCTGCCGACCTTGACGTCGAGCACCAGCGCGCCGGTGCCCTCGGCGATCTTCTTGCTCATGATCGAGCTCGCGATGAGCGGGATCGCCTCGACGGTGCCGGTCACGTCGCGCAGGGCGTAGAGCTTCTTGTCGGCCGGGGCCAGGCCGTCGCCGGCGGCGCAGATGACCGCGCCGACGTCCTCGAGGATCGAGAACATCTCGTCGTTGCTCAGCGCGGCGCGCCAGCCGGGGACGGACTCGAGCTTGTCGAGCGTGCCGCCGGTGTGGCCCAGCCCGCGGCCGGACAGCTGGGGCACGGCCACGCCGCAGGCCGCCACGAGCGGGGCGAGCGGGAGCGTGATCTTGTCGCCGACGCCACCGGTGGAGTGCTTGTCGGCGGTCGGGCGCGAGAGCGTGGAGAAGTCCATCCGCTCCCCCGACGCGATCATCGCGGCGGTCCAGCGCGCGATCTCGGTGCGGTTCATCCCGTTGAGCAGGATCGCCATCGCGAGCGCCGACATCTGCTCGTCGGCGACCTCGCCGCGGGTGTAGGCGTCGATGACCCAGTCGATCTGGCTGTCGCTGAGCTCGTGCTTGTCGCGCTTGGCGAGGATCACCTCGACGGCGTCGTGTGCGGGCATCAGCGGCTTCCTTCGTTCTTGGTGAGGTCGTCGGGACCGAAGGCGTCGGGGAGCACCTCGGACATGGGCCTCACCCCCGAGACGGTCCAGACCAGCAGGTCCGGCCCGCCGTGCTCGAAGAGCAGCTGGCGGCAGCGTCCGCAGGGCATGATCACCTCGCCGGCGCCGTCGACGCATACGAAGTGCGTCAGCCGACCGCCGCCGGTGGCGTGGAGCTGGGACACGAGTCCGCACTCCGCGCACAGCACGACGCCGTACGCCGCGTTCTCCACGTTGCAGCCCACCACGCGCCTGCCGTCGTCGGCCAGCGCAGCGGCGCCCACGGGGTAACGGGAGTAGGGCGCGTAGGCGCGTCCCATCACCTCGACGGCGGCAGCCTTCAGCTCGTCCCAGTCCTTCTGATCCACGCGGCCACTATGACCTATGGGGGCCCCAGCGGGTTTTGGCAGGTTCTGCCGAAAGAGGCCGGCGACGTTTTATGTCTCAACCTGATACCAGAAGTAGCGATCCGCGTGACGCGTGGCACAGGGGCAGGCATCATTCCCCCGGAAAGCTGACCCCATCCCGGGGTGCACGAACTTGGAGGCATTTGTGAAGAAGTCGAGGAAGGTCGTCTCGAGCGGCCTCGTGGCGCTGCTCGCGGCCGCGACCCTTGCTGCGTGCGGCGACGCGCCCGAGGAAGACACCACTGACAGCGGGAGCGAGGCCGCTGCGAGCGACTTCCAGCCGTGCATCGTCTCCGACGCCGGCGGTTTCGACGACAAGTCGTTCAACCAGCTCGGCTTCGAGGGCGCCACCCAGGCCGCCGAGGAGCTCGGCGTGGAGCTGATCCCCGTCGAGTCCAACAGCGAGAACGACTTCGGTCCGAACCTCGAGAGCCTGGTCGGCCAGGGCTGCGACGTCATCGTGACCGTCGGCTTCGCCCTCGCCTCGGCGACCAAGGAGTCGGCTGCTGCCAACCCCGACATCGAGTACGTCCTCATCGACGACTCGGCCGACGGCGGCGACGACGGCGCGACCTTCGACGGTCAGGCCGACGTGGAGAACATCAAGCCGCTGCTCTACAACACCGCCGAGGCTGCGTTCCTCGCCGGCTACGCCGCTGCGGACTACACCAAGACCGGCAAGGTCGGCACCTACGGCGGCATGCCCTTCCCGACCGTGACGATCTTCATGGACGGCTTCAAGCAGGGCGCCGAGTACTACGCCGAGGAGAACGGCAAGGACGTCGAGGTCGTCGGTTGGGACGGCGAGAACGGCTCCTTCACCGGTGGCTTCGAGGCCAACGAGGCCGCGACCAGCACCGCCAAGCAGATCCTCGACCAGGACGTCGACGTGATCCTTCCCGTCGGTGGCCCGATCTACCAGGGCGCGATCACCGCGATCCAGGACTCGGGCGACGACATCGCGATGATCGGCGTGGACGCCGACCTCTACGAGACCGACCCGACCACGCAGGACTACGTCATGACCTCGATCCTCAAGGGCATGAAGGTCTCGACCTACGAGGCCGTCCTGGCCGCGGGCAACGACGAGTTCGACTTCGAGCCCTACATCGGCACCCTCGAGAACGACGGGGTCGGCATCGCGCCGTTCCACAACTTCGAGGACAAGGTCGACGGCGGCCTGGCTGACAAGCTCGACGAGGTGAAGGCCGGCATCATCGACGGCTCGATCACGGTCGAGTCCTACCTGGGCTGAGCCACCAGCACGCTGCACCACGCTCCACCACGCGGGGGAGGTCGACGTTTCGTCGGCCTCCCCCTCGTGTACCGGTGGCCAGTTGCCAGAACGGTCCCCCGACCTTTGGCACATCTCGGGGCAGTGCCTCCGGATCCCCCACAGTTACCCTTCCCGCGCGCTCCCGCGCGGCCGTACGCGACCGCCCCACCAGGCAGGCCGTACCACGACCCCGGTCCAGACCTGCGGACCCTTGCGACCCCTAGGATGCGATGCCATGAGACTCGTCCTGCGAGGCATCACCAAACGCTTCGGCAGCGTGGTGGCCAACGACTCGATCTCCCTGACGGTCGAGCCCGGAGAGATCCACTGCCTGCTCGGTGAGAACGGCGCAGGGAAGTCGACCCTGATGAACGTGCTCTACGGCCTCTACAAGGCCGACGAGGGCGAGATCGAGCTCGACGGCGAGGTCCAGCACTTCACCGGACCCGGCGACGCGATGGCCGCCGGCATCGGCATGGTCCACCAGCACTTCATGCTCATCCCCGTCTTCTCCGTCGCCGAGAACGTGATGCTCGGCAACGAGACCACCGGCTTCGCCGGCACCCTCGACCTCGACGCCTCCCGTGCGCGCGTCACCGAGATCTCCGACCGCTTCGGCTTCCACGTCGACCCCGACGCGCTCGTCGAGGACCTCCCGGTCGGCGTGCAGCAGCGCGTGGAGATCATCAAGGCCCTGTCCCGCGACGCCGAGCTCCTCGTCTTCGACGAGCCCACCGCGGTGCTCACCCCGCAGGAGACCGACGAGCTGATGGAGATCATGCGCCAGCTCAAGGAGGCCGGCAAGGCGATCGTCTTCATCACCCACAAGCTCCGCGAGGTCCGCGCCGTCGCCGACCGGATCACGGTGATCCGCCTCGGCAAGGTGGTCGGTGAGGCCGAGCCCACCGCCAGCAACGCCGAGCTGGCCTCGATGATGGTCGGTCGTCCGGTGGAGCTGACCGTGCACAAGGACGCCCCGACCCTCGGTGCCGACGCCCTCGTCGTGAAGGACCTGCGGGTCACCGACCTGGCCGGGCACCGTCAGGTCGACGGCCTCAGCTTCACCATCCGCGCGGGCGAGGTCCTCTGCGTCGCCGGCGTCCAGGGCAACGGGCAGACCGAGCTCACCGAGGCGCTGCTCGGCCTCCAGGACGACGTCAGCGGGTCGATCACCCTCGACGGCGAGGAGCTGGTCGGGCGCTCGACGCGCAGGATCCTCGACGCCGGCGTCGGCTTCATCCCCGAGGACCGCCAGGTCGACGGCCTGGTGCCCAACTTCACCATCGCCGAGAACCTGATGCTCAACCGCAGCTTCAAGTCACCGTTCGTCAAGAACGGTTCCCTGCGCCTGGGCGCGCTGCGCGAGTTCGCGCAGAAGAAGCTCAAGGAGTACGACGTCCGCGCCCGCGACATCGACTCGCTGGCGGCCAACCTGTCCGGCGGCAACCAGCAGAAGGTCGTCGTGGCCCGCGAGCTCTCGCGCGAGCTGCGCCTGCTCGTCGCGGCCCAGCCCACCCGCGGCGTCGACGTCGGCTCGATCGAGTTCATCCACAAGCAGATCGTCGCCACGCGCGACAGCGGCATCCCCGTCCTGGTGGTCTCCACCGAGCTCGACGAGGTGGTCGCGCTCGCCGACCGCATCATGGTGCTCTACCGCGGCAGGGTCGTCGGCATCGTGCCGGCCGACACGCCCCGCGAGACCCTCGGCCTGATGATGACCGGCGAACGCCCGAAGGACCTGAAGGACGTGGCCTCGTGAACGACACCGACAAGCCCCAGCCGGACCCCCAACCGGACCGGCCGGAGGACTCCGCCGGTCAGACCCTGACCGAGCCCGCCACCGAGGACCGCCAGCAGGAGGAGCGCTCGCGCTCGGTGCTGCGCGAGATCGTCTCCGGCGACGCCATGGCCGGCGTGCTCGCGGTGTTCCTCGCCGTGTTCGTCGGCTCGGTGATGATCGCCGCGACCGACGAGGGCGTCCGCGAGACCGCCAGCTACATCACCGCCCGCCCCTCGGACTTCTTCACCGCCCTGTGGGACGCCATCTCCGGCGCCTACAGCGCGATGTTCCGCGGCTCGGTCTTCAACTACCTCCTCACCGAGCCTGCCCAGCAGTGGCGCCCGCTGACGGAGACCCTGAAGTTCGCCGGCCCGCTCATCCTCGGCGGCCTGGGCGTCGGCCTGGCGTTCCGCGCGTCGCTGTTCAACATCGGTGGTCGTGGCCAGATGCTCGTCGCCGGCGGCGCTGCCGGCTACGTCGGCTTCCAGTTCGACCTGCCGACGGTCGTGCACCTCCCGCTCGCGCTCATCGTCGCCATGGTCGCCGGTGCGCTCTGGGGCGGGATCGCCGGCCTGCTGAAGGCCCGCACCGGCGCGCACGAGGTGATCGTCACGATCATGCTCAACTACGTCGCCTACTACCTGCTCTTCTACGCCCTCACCAAGGAGTGGCTCCTCAAGACGCCCGGCTCGGTCAACCCGAAGTCGCCGCCGATGAAGGAGACCGCCATCCTGCCGAAGGTGCTGGGCGACCAGTTCAACCTCCACCTCGGCTTCATCATCGCGCTGGTCGCGGTCGGCGTGGCGTGGTGGCTGCTCAACCGCTCCACCCTCGGCTACCGCATCCGCGCGGTCGGCGAGAACCCCCACGCCGCCCGGGCCTCCGGCATCAACGTCGGCATGACCTACACGATCGTGATGATGATCGCGGGCTCGCTGCTCGGCCTGGCCGGCGCCAACCAGGTGCTCGGCACGGTCACCAGCGGCGTCTCGCTCGACCTCGACGCATCCATCGGCTTCGACGCCATCACCGTCGCCCTGCTCGGCCGCTCGAAGCCGCTGGGCATCCTGGCCGCCGGCATCCTGTTCGGCGCCCTCAAGGCCGGCGGCTTCACCATGCAGGCCTCGGAGAACATCTCCGTCGACCTCGTGCTGGTGGTCCAGTCGCTGATCGTCCTCTTCCTCGCCGCACCTCCCCTGGTGCGCGCGATCTTCCGGCTCCCCGCCCAGGAGGCCAAGTGAGCACCGTGACCACCCCCACCCCCGAGAGCGGTGGGCTGGCTCCCGACGCCGCCGTGACCCCCGCCAAGGGCATCGGCGCCAAGAAGCTGCCGATCATCTTCGGCGTGATGACGGCCCTGCTGGCCGTCGTGCTGCTGCGCTCGAGCCACGCCGGTGACACCACCTTCCAGCTGGCGGCCGACACCGACTTCGTGACGCTGCCCGACATCGTCGTGCCGTCCGGTCCCACCGCCTGGGTGATGGTCGTGCTGTGCCTGGCGCTCACCGCCGAGGCCGTACGCCGCATGGTGGCGCACACGCGGCAGCCGGTCTGGGTCCCGATCGCCTTCGCGGTGGCGTGGATGACCGGCTTCCTCAGCTGGGCCGCAGCCGACGAGCGCATCCGGCTCGTCAGCCTCTTCGCCGGCGCCGTGGCGCTCGCCATCCCGCTCGTCTTCGGCGCCCTGGGCGGCGTGCTCGGCGAGCGCGCCGGCGTGGTCAACATCGCGATCGAGGGCCAGCTGCTCTTCGGTGCCTTCGCGGCCGCCGTCACCGCCTCGCTCACCGGTTCCCCGTGGGCCGGGCTGGTCGCCGCGATGGTGGCCGGTGCCCTGATCGCGCTGATCCTGGGGCTGTTCGCGATCACCTACTTCGTGGACCAGGTCATCGTCGGCGTCGTGCTCAACGTGCTCGTCGTCGGCCTGACGAACTTCATGTTCCGCCAGGTCCTGGCCCCCAACTCCGACACCCTGAACTCCCCCGACCGCTTCAGCGCGATGCCGATCCCGATCCTCGGCGACATCCCGCTGATCGGCCCGGTCCTGTTCCGGCAGACCCCGCTGGTCTACGTGCTCTACGTCGTCGTCGCGCTCGTGGCGTACGCCCTCTACCGCACCCGCTGGGGCCTGCGGGTCCGCGCGGTCGGCGAGCACCCGAAGGCTGCCGACACCGTCGGCATCAAGGTCAACCGCACCCGCTACCGCACGATCCTGCTCGCCGGCGCGATCGCGGGCATGGGCGGCGCCTACTTCAGCCTGGTCTCGGTCGCGGGATTCAACCGTGAGATGACCGGCGGTGCGGGCTACATCGCCCTCGCCGCGGTGATCTTCGGCAAGTGGGACCCGATCCGCGCCACCCTGGCCGCGCTGCTCTTCGGCTTCGCGTCCAACCTGCAGGGCGTGCTCTCCGCGATCGGCTCGCCGGTCCCGAGCCAGTTCATGCTGATGCTCCCCTACCTCGTCACCATCTTCGCGGTGGCGGGCCTGGTGGGCCGCTCCCGGCCGCCGGCGGCCGACGGAGTCCCCTACCGACAACAGTGACGCGTCGCTGATCGTCGACAGAGGGCCCGGTGCTCAGGCACCGGGCCCTCTGTCGTCGGG